>Ga0070731_10000068_pt1 | contig 206125 bp, 174 predicted proteins | sample Coa_R1_2_FD_66448 | JGI IMG/M metagenome (GOLD analysis project Ga0070731, IMG submission 66448) | Surface soil microbial communities from Centralia Pennsylvania, which are recovering from an underground coalmine fire - Coalmine... | ecosystem: Environmental > Terrestrial > Soil >... | reverse complement strand
GTTTCCGTTCCACAGCGAAACATCGTGGGTGCGCAGCAAGCCATCAACGGAATCCGCCAGATCTTTGGCTTGCAGGTATGCGAACTGACTCTGCTGAGCTCCGACCTCGAGGTCGAACAGGTTGTAATTGATCTGCGAGACCAATGCCTTCAGCGGCACGCTGCGCTCAACGCGAGTGGGCGAACCGATCGTTGCAACGATATTGCGGGGATCGACGAAGGCCTGTGCAGCCGTCGGAGAATTAATCGCCGTCTCCTCGAAAAACCGCGAGGGATGGCCAGTTGCGGGGACCTGCCGGATTCTCTGCCCGAAGACACCACGCCGCCGAACAATGTCGAAAATCTCGGTCTGATATCGATCGACCTCAATGGCGCCCGGCCCCAGAAAATCTGCCGCCGCATTCAGATCGATAAACTTCGTGTTCATATTGTCTCCTTCGAAAAAATGTTTTTTTGCAGCCAGTTCCAATGCGGCGACTGACCTTCGCCGTTTGAAGCAGAAACAAAAAAAGCGCGACTTGGGTCGCGCTAATACAACATTCCCCGCCGCCCGGTTCCTCGGAACGTTATTCGATCATTCCCGCCCGTGCCATCTCCGCTTTGACTGCAATGCGCTGCTCCACGCTCAGGGACTGCAGCGTCTTGTCAATGACACCGGCGTCGAGTTTCTCTCCCGCATCCACCCCGCTTTTACTGAGTAGCGCGGTGGCAAGCGGCGACAGAGTCTTGCGGGTCATGCGTGTGGCTTGCGCTTTTAGCTCGCTATTCGCCTTCTCCAGTTCCGACACGCGCTGCGCAAGCTGATGAACTCGCTGCGCATCACTATCGTGAGTGGGATGTTCGTCCACCGCAGCAACAATGCGATCGACTTTGGCGTTCAGAGCCTCTTGTTGCGAATCGAGCTTTTCCAGGACTCGATCCAGGGTTTCGGCCGCATTTGCCAGTCGTTCAGCGGTCGCGGCCAGCTGTTTGGACATGTCTTCGTTCATACCGTCTCCTTGTTTATTGGGCTGATTGATGCCGCGAGTTAGCGGCTAAAATGATTTGTCCAGTTCGATCCAGGTATCGCGATAAGCTGCCTTGTCGCGGCGGAGAATTGCTGCGCCGGTAAAGGTGACGCGGGTCAGAGTCCAGATTCTGGCGCGCAGATCAGCTACGCTCGCATCCGCGATTTCGTAGGACATTCCCAGACCTGCTCCAGCGGCGCCTACTATGTCTCTCGCACCTCTGCTGATCTGTTCTACAATCTCCGGAAAATCTTTGGCGAAGAGATAACCCCCAAGTTCCAGACTTCTGCCGGCGATATCTGCGCGTGTAATGATTCCGACCTTGCGCTGTGCATCATGACGATCGAGTGTTGGCGAGTAATCCAGCGCCATGCCCAAGAGTGAGGGCAAGGCATTTTCGGCCGCGGTCCGCGTCAACACCACCCGGTGGCCACGTGCGCCAGCAGGCGCTTTGTCCGAAGGGACATCGATTAGCGTGAGTACACCGCGGAAGGGCTCGCGATTGGGATGCCCAGCGACAGCGGGCATTGCAATCGCCATCGATTGCAGCTCAATGGTTGCCATGTTTTTCCTCAGCAGTGGGAGTTATTCGGTGGAAGGGAATTCGCGGGGCTCGGACTTGCCGTTTCGATCGGCGGCAGACCTCTCATCCGTCTTACTTCATTGACGGTTAATACGCCATTCTGCAGCAGCAATGCCTGTATCTGTGCGTCTTCCATTTCATCGCCGCTGGCGTCGACGTCGGTAAAGACAAATTCAAGGTCATTCCAGCCCAGCTTTTTGCTGATGGCATCCCGCGTAAGGTACTCAGCAAAGAGCCGTGCTGTTGGGACAACCGCCTGCTGGAACGCTTGATCGTTCATCTCGGCCGCGGTCGAGCGGTTCACATCACGTTCGACACCAAGGTATTGCGGCGGAAGGTCAAAAGCGTCAGCAATGACACGCAGCAGGAACTCCTGCCACTGCAGCCGAAGATCGGCATCCGTGCCGCCGCCAAAGCGCAATACTTCGGGCTTGTTCTCCACCGTCAGAATCGGCACCCGCCCCGTGCCCTCGATCTCATCCTGCCACCAACGAATAAGGCGCTCATGATGCTCGGGAGCCAGGTTCTGAAGCCAAAGCGCGTACTCCACTACTGAGTTTGAGGCCAGCTTGGTGGCATACCGATGGGCTCCCAGAAAAGCGTTCACAGCCTCGAATGCGACCTCGAGGCGTCCTAAGCCGAATGGCGTATGCGTCCTGGGATTGAGGCGAATGTAGATTAACTGATCATCATTCAGCTCGATGTTTCCTTCGGGGCCAGCTTTTCCCGTCACTTGCACATAGCGCGGCGAATCAGGCCGGCCGTCCCAATCTGTTTTCATCCGGATCGTTGCGCCATCAACCGGCCATAATGCGAGGGGATGCTCCGGATCTCCGGTGCTCTCAACTTCAATCGCTCCAAACCCACCAACAATTACATCTTCCAACACCTGTTCTGCTAAAGAACGGAAGGAATCGTCGGGATTGGGAGTGTCAAGGTTGCTCGTGAGAACACGACTTCGAACTTCGATATCCGGAGCTTGCTCGCGCCCGGGTCGAAGCTGGATGCACCAGCGCATTCCAGCGATCTGGTCTTTGATGGCATTGATCGCCCTGCGCGCGACGGGAGTTTCCGAAAACCTTCGCAGATTGATCGGCGTAGGCTTGGGAAACGCATCCGCCCGCGGACCATAGGTCGTGAGAATTGACGGCAGAGGCGCAGTTCGTCTTTTCGTTTCGCCTCGCGTTCCTGCCGAGGACACTTCTGCAATCCGGCGCATTGCGCCGCGTAACTTATCAGCGATTTTCATAGGATTGTTTGAAACTGAATAAATCGTGTATCGCAGGTCCAGTTCAGGCCCGCAACTCTTGTGCCGCTGTGTCGGCGATGGTCGGCATTTCCGACATCGGAGATGCCTTCACCTTGGCGTCCTGCAACATCCCAAGAGCGAACTGGATTTCCTCATTCGTTTGATCGAGTCCATCATCAACCACAGCGGTCAATAACGGAGTGGCCTTGGTCACTTCTGCCATGCGACCGGAAATTGCCGGATATCGCGACGCCAGCATCACCGCCGCATCGATGCTCTTATTCAGCGAAACGGCATGAAAAAGTTTGATCGAACCTCCAACTCGATAACCGAAATCGAATTTGAAATGATCTCCGGGTTTGGTGTACTGACTCACAGGAATTCCATGCATGAGCAATTTCCATACTCCGGCTCGTTCGAACTCGCTTTGCATTCTGTGGGTGATCTGTTCCCGACCCGATAGCATTCGCGGCCGCGGTAGCTTCATATCCTCCAGATAAAGCTTCGCAAGATACTCCAATTCCGAAGCCGGATTTTCTGCCTGGCATGCTTTGCGTGTGGTCAATTGAATTGAGTTGGAGAACGAATCTTCTAACCTCTTGATTAGCACTTCGCGATCATGGACGCCGCTGATCTGCCGCCGGATATCCCGTTCGAGTGCTTCGAGCACTTCAATATCCGCCTGTGGATCAACGCACCGCACGCGCCGCCAATCCTTGGTGAAGTGCGCATCCGCAAAACCGCTGCCGTTCGCTCCCGGTTCAAACATCACCACGCCAATGTTGACGAACTCCTCCTTCACTGCGTCAGGCACGTAGCGCAGCACGAAAAATTCGAATTGGCGTCTATCCGGCATTAAACAAAACTCCGAATTCGCTGTCGGTTCCGTGCTCAGTTGCTCATCCAGTTCGGAAACGGACTTCGGGCAGAAATCCGGAATGCTGTGATCAAGTCCCGAACAATCGCACGCCGTTCCAGCAACTGCGCCACTAACTTCTCCAAGGGCCCCCAATCATTTTCGTACCATTCCGGAGGAATTTCACCCGCAGCCCGCCAAATCACATCGTCTTGCATATTCTCAATGCGGGAAAGCCACGGCTCGAACGATTCCCATCCGCGAACGCATGCGTACACCTCATTTAGTGCATAGACACCTCGCAGCGGTGAATCCGGAAAGCTCCACTCCCCGGCGTTGAAGCAGTATCCCTGATCAATGAATGCCGCAGTGTACTTCCGCTCGCGAAGTTTTCGCCAGAAAGCAGCTTGCCGACCGTTGGCGTTGCCGGTCCATTTATCCACAGAAAGCATGCCTGCAAAGGTATTCAGGTTACGCACCCGGTCCAGCATTTCCATGGGGAGATAATCAAGAACTTGCCCTTCCAGCGGGCTGATGACAAAACGCGACCCGAATTGCAGACCTGGCTCGCAAGCAATCGAGTGCCCCGCTAACCGAATATTGAGTTCCGGCGTGTGCTCAATCAGCCAGTCTCCGACTTCAACGACTTCCGTCGCCGGCACTGGCAAGCCCGCGTGCTCAGCCAGTCGAGTCGCGAGAAATTCATTTGCCAGCACCCTAAGGTGTTGAGGGTTATTCCGAAACTTCACCACATAGAAATTCCCGTCCGAGCAGCGCATCAAATGACCTTGCGCGCCGCCGCGCATGCGTCGCACGTGCTGAACTGCGACTACCGCCAACGGATCGCCCTTTCTGTGCGCATCGCCGTGAGCCTATCCCGTTTCGGAACCTCAGGCTGTGACGAATGAACATTCATCAGGGCATCGCAAATTTACTGAACCGCCTGTTTAGGATTCTGCACTCCCATGGTCTCCTGTCGTGCTGCTTGTGCAATGGCCATCGCCATTACACAATCGTCATGGGTTCCCGAGGCCGCGCTCGACCTGCCATCCGCGTGCCGCACAAACGTGCGGCACTCATTCAAAAAGCGCGAACTGAGAAAGAGTTCCGGTGAAATCGCGAGCATTACCGCTAGAGTCTCAAGCATCATTGGTCTGCTGACCACCGAGGTCAGCCAGCCGTCCTGGTTACCCACCCGATAAATGTTTTCGTAGTTTTGAAATCGCAAATGTGCCAACACGGCAGCGCCATGATTATTGCGTTCCACCACCATCAGCGCATGGTTGTACTCACGCCCGAGTTTTGCGAGACGATTTGCCAGCTCTTGCGGTGGAAAATGCCCGTGCAACTCGACGCACTGTAAGCCGGTCACGCGCTCGATGACGCTGGCACACGAATAGTCTCCCTCTATCCCGCCACCTGCTGGGTCTACTCCGATGATGTAGTCCTTGTTGGGCCGCGGCGGTAGCCACAACAAAAGGCGTTCGTTGTCCCGCTTCTCGATCGGCTGAGTTTGTACCTGTAAGGCTTTTTCAATGGCTTTTAAATCGAAAACACATTCACCGGAAGCGCGAAAACATGACACCGGATCTTCCGCATATTCCTCTACGGCTAGACCACGCAGCTGTGCGCGATTCATGCGCCGCCAGGTGATCTGCGATTCGCTTAGACCGACGCGTTGCACCAAATCACGTTCCTCTTCGCTAAGCGATGACGAGCTAATTTCGGCTGGCTCAATCCGGTAATCGTCGTCATACCACCAGGGAAAGAAGTGCCGCGTGTATCCCGTCTCGCCCGCTCGTTGCCACTCCTGGTAAAACACTCCACCGGCTCCGCTCGGTGTCGATTCCAGCACGATATCGCCGTCGCTCGGAACGGTGGCACGCAGTGATGCCAGCGTCTCCTCTGCATTGCCGGGCCAGCGGGCGACCTCCGAACAATGTAAGTTGTGGATGGTCAACCCGCGGCCGGCATTGGCGTCCGCCGCCGTCGCAACACGATACTCACTGTCGAGGTATGAAAAGGCGATTTGGCGAACATTGGCGCGGGAGGTAACCAGCGCCCCCCGTCGTGTCGATTCGGGCAGATTCTCCCAAAAGCGATGCACGATCTTGAAAATCTCTTCGGCCGACTCCTGATCATGTGCGACCTGTACGCTCACAGTGCCTGGCTGGGTGATGGTCTGGATGAAGAATCTGGCCGCGACGTAAGTTGTAATGCCGAGTTGCCGGGCTTTGAGCACTATGTTCTTTTTTGTACAGCGACGCGAGTATTCGCGTTGCGCCCGGTTCAATCTGAGCTCAATCAATCCTCTTCTTTTGCTTCGTACCTGAAGCCACGCTTCGATACACAGGTCCCGCCATGTCTCATGCAGACCACCGTCCCGCTGCTCGAGTTGGAGGGGCCAAGCTGTCACGTCTAACCTCGATCCCAACGCGGGCAGCAGCGTCGCGTCGGCAACCTGCAGTTCGGAAACCGACACACCTGCCTCAAGGCTGGCCTGCGGGCCGCCCGAGATACTCCGATACGAATGCCAAAGCTCCGATCTCCCAGCTTCCTCCTGCTCGTGTTCGATCGACCCCCATCAGGTCGTATTTGTATTCATCAGAAAGCGGAAGTCCCTGATTTACGACTGGGGAGGATTGCGTTGGTCTGGGATCGAGGCTAGCACCGCTAGCAGAATCGGCATAGTAAGTTGTGCCGAAGTTCTGCTCGGTGCCTAGCAGATAGGTTGTCAATTGTGTGTTCGTCATGAGAGTGGCGCCCGAAGACTTTAGCGCATCCACCATGATGCCCACCTGATGAGGTGAAAGCTCATTCACGTGCCAGAAAATACCAAAGGGAACTCCCCAAACCGCAGATTTGAAGACTAAGGCACGAACTTTGTTTATCAACTGCGGATCGGTTAGATTCTGAAACACCGGCACGACACCTTGACTCAAAATATTCTGGACATCAATTCCGGTCGCCAACATCGTCGCGGCGTTTGGCGACGGCTGCATGGTTCCTGACCCGCGAGACCCAGCGTAACTCGCCGCAGCGGCGATCGCCTCGGTCGAGCTATCTTCGTAACTGCCTGGATACACGTAAACACGGTTCTCTGGAAGCCCGGTCAAATTCGCATTCATCCACGCATTGCCCAGTTCATCTCGTCAGTTATCAGCCGCGTTTTATCCATTTGCAGCAGATAAGGCGCACTCTTGACGTCTTGAGCAGAAACGTCCGCGAGGTCCTCGCTTTTGACTGCAGTCTTCATGTTGGGATCGGCAGTCACCGCGAAGACACCGCGTTGATTGAGCGTGTAGATCAGACCACCAAGTGTGTCGAGCCCGGATGGAACCAAATCTGTTCCTGAAGAACTGAGATTCCAGTTCACCTGCGCATTGGGATCGCCGGGTGCAATGATCGTGAACTGCTTGTTGCTGATCGAGAGCGTCACACTCGATGCAAGACCTCCCATGTACTGGATCGAGAATGCGTTCGGGTACACGAAATATTGATGCGATACAGAATGGGCATTTACGTCCCATCCGGCATTAATCCAAGACTGAAACGTCGGCACCAGTTGTTGCGACAGGTCATAACCGGTTACCACGGCAATGCTCAACGGTGTGCCCTTTGCCGCAAACATCGGCAGCAAATCCTCGATGTACTGATGCGAACCATCCACCAGGCCGGGATCGTCATATGTGAGTGTGATCCGGGCCGGATACCGCATAAATCCTCGTACGCTCGGCGGCACATCGGCAGCCAGGTTGTTGCCTCCATCCTTTGGCCCCGGAGTACCACTCACATCCGTGGAAATTCCCGTAGCAATGTTATTGGCGTAAAAGTGGCAGTGGGAATAGGTGACAGCTCCGGTGTTATCCAGTAACCCGTAAGTCCGATTTGCATATGCGCGGGCGTTTGTCAGTTCTGCCGTCGAGATCGCGCTCTCGAATCGATAACCGACATAGTTACGATGGGCATCGGTGTTATAGATATGAATGTCTCCTGCCGCCACGGACGGATGCACGTAGAACCCAATCGGAATGGTGGCATTCGGCACCTGGCTATCCGCCATCATGTTCGCGAGCCAGATGTGATCACTTGCTCCCTGGATCTGCACGCCATAACCGTCATACAAGTCGAGCTTTATGTGTTGAATTTCGATGTAGCTGACGCTATTGAGATTGATCAGGCTCTCGCCGCTGAGAACGATCGGCGTAACGGTTCCATAATGCGTTACCGGATTTCCGCCGCTTGACCAGACGTAAAGATTCTGCGCCGTCGTGTCGTAGTACCAATCGCGATCATGCGCCAACGCGCTTTGCGACAATTGCAAATTTCCCCAAATCGTTCCGAACTGTACAAATTTCAGTTGCGAAATCGGCTGGGTTGCAGTTAGCGTGCTTTGCCACACGTTGCCATTTGTGTTTGTCCATTGGGACGCCGCGGTCGGGTAGTATCCTGTAAACTCCGGTGGCCGTCCGTTTCCGTATGCGTCGAATTTGATCACCTGGCCGGGCGTACCGCTGGAAGGTGGCGTGAGCCATTCATTCCACACACCATCTCGCTTGAATAAGATGACGTCGCCGGGTTGAAACGAAGAGATTCCAACCTTCAAAAGCGTCCGCCAGGGGCTTTGTGGAGATAATCCATCGTTCGCATTATTACCTGCAGGGTCGACGTAATACGTTGTGGCCCCAGCATTCAGAAATGCAGTCAGCAATAACCAACAAGTGAGCCGAATCATCAGTAAATCACCACCTGTAGCGAGTTGGCGTTGCTGAACGAATTTGTGCCCGGAATTGTTATCGAGCCCGGCAGCGTTCCTCCACTCGCTAAACTTTCCAATGTATTGGGCGCATTTGCCCAAGTGTAGGCATAGCCGAAGCTCGCCGTTCCGGATGTCGCACCGCAGGTAAGTGCCAGCCAGTAATCCCCGGGTTGAATCACCGTACTAGGTGTGACCCAGGCCTGGGTTCTGTAGTGACTTGCAGTCGGTGCAAAGCTGCTTCCTACGAGAGGACCCGTATGGGTCACGAGGCTTCCAGAGGCGTTATACAGACCGAGATCATAGGTGTTGCCCGAGTTATCGGCGCTGACCACGTAATACGTGACATTGGAAGTTTTTATCGGGAATGGAATCGAGACGCCCCAAACCGTCGCTTTACCTGCGGTGCTGGAGCACGCAATCGGAGTGCTTGTGCTCACCGATCCCGGGATCGCCCAGAATGCAGCGTACGGTCCAGCAGCTACACCCGAATCCATTATTGCGGCAGAACCGCCAGCCTTAGCGTAGTTGCCCGTGACCAGATTCGATGCTGTGCTATATCCCTGGCTCTGCACATACGCAGTGGTCGCCAGCTTGCTGCTGTTATCTCCGGAACCCTGGGTCGTTGCCGTCGTTCCATTGGGCAATGCTGGTGTACCGGTAAGGTTCTGTGCTGTAGCCGCATTGACGGTTGGGACCGGCGATCCGTTGGAGTACAACGTCCAGCCGCTCGAGCCGTAGCACCAACCATTGCTCATCTCCGAGCAGTTGCCCCCTTCGAAGTAAGCAACCTGGTTGGCATCAAGCCAGTAGTGATGAATGAGCGGATTATTTGTATAGGTCAGCTTGTTGCCATTCACATAATCGATCAGCGTATACACGATATGGCCGGTGCTCCCGTTGCTGTTCACATTGAATCGAGAATTGCGAATGTCAACATTTGTGACTAAGAACTGCTTGGAGATCACGATTCCCGTATGAACGTTGACCGGGCCCCAAAAGTTATCCACGACCTCGTTGTCAGAAGCGCCAAAGCAGCCGATACACAGAGCGGCGCGGTAGCCTTCTACATGGAAATTTCGCAATGGAATATTGCCCGAAGAAACCTGCACGCCTAGTGGTGGATAGTCGGAAAAATTTGAATTGGCACTTGTCGAAGGACAGTTGCTGCAGTTGATCGTCCAGCTATCAAAACCGCGGTCGTTCATCAGTGTGGTGCTGGTGTTGACATTAATACCGATGGGAAAAAAGTAAGCGGTTCCGCAGGAAAATGCACACGAAGCCGTACCGCCAGGAACGATCATCGTGAAAACCGTGGAACTCTCGACCGACCAGACCTGCCAGAAACCATGCTTATTAGTGGTTTCATCAATATCACCAGCCGTCATCGGACTGAAAGCCGACGAACTGTTGATTATGTCAACGAATGCGCCGTGATAGACCTGAAAACCGGGAGCGGAGCTAAGCGTGACCGTCGCCGTTGTGCCCGAAACGCTGATCGTGTTGATGGCTGCTGACTGCGAACCATGGTTAACCGAGTCCGAACCGTTGACCTTGCTGGCCGCTTGGTCATTGCCCGAATTTGCCGAGGAATAAACAACCTGCCCGGAGTACGGACCACCATTACTAATGAAATCCTCAAATTCGACGCCCGCAACGGTTGCGTTACGAACCATCACGCGATCCAGGACGGTCAACTCCTGCGGGTTCGGACCGTAGAAAGGAATGCATCCGTCCGTCATGGAGTTGCTTCCGGCAGCGTATTGACAATCAAGCGTGACGCTGTGTATACCGCTGTTCTGATTCACCGTTTTCGTAGATGCGCCCGAAGGAGTCGTTGCCGGCTGGAGGACAGGACTTGGGACGCTGCTCAAAAGCGTCCAGTTTGCCCAGTCACTTCCGGGTGTGTGGCCCGAGCCAGTGAATCCATCCGCGAGCGCGTAGTAATTTGTGCCAGTGCTCGAGATCCCATTTCCCCAGTAATAGGTTGTGCTGCTCGACCATGCAGGTGGGCTAACAAAGGAGCCACTTCCGAAATTTGCTCCCAACCCAGCGGGCCACGAACCATTCTTGGCTTGAAATATCGTGCCACTGCTCGCATCGGTTGCGATGTTCACGCCAACAATTTCCAATTTGCCACCGAAGATCAAGCTTGTACTGCTCAATTGCCAAGCTCCCGCAGCCGGATACCAACGGCCGGTCTGGGTCGGCAAGAAGGGCGGCACCGCACAGGGTATTGAAGTGCTCATAAATCCGCGGCTGTCCACCGTCGGCGAAGAACCGCCATTGATGACTTTGCTCATTCCAACTTCTGTTTTATCGCAGGCATCCCCAGTACTCGTGCCTGTGAGTTGGTCGGCAAAGATCGGTTGTGCCTCCAATGTGGCACTGGCACCGTTATTGGTGACTCCGTCACCAGCTGTACCCGACGACATCGCCGGCAGGCTGCCCGCACCCACTCCAGCCAACACTGTCTGTACGAACGCAGTGGTTGCCAGCTTCTGAGAGTTATCCGTGCCGGCCTGCGTCGGGGCCTGCGGCGTGCCCGTAAAGTTAGGTGAGGCCAGCGGTGCTAATGCATTTAACGCAGTCTCTAAGTCCGCCTGGCTCGAAAGCGTACCTGTGATTGATCCCCAAGATGAACTGCCGCTACCACCAGAACCGCCGTACACAAATCCATCGACGTTAACAAGCGCCGTCGTTCCCGCAGTTGTCGACGATGAATCTAGAAACCCGATCACCCAGGTTCCGCTTGCTGGCGCAGCCGACTGCGGATGGCACTCCCCCGCCACAGTCTTGCTGTTCACAACGTAATATCCCCCGGTGCCACTGGCGATGGTCGTATCCACTGTGCAGGGCGCAAGCGTCCCACCGGATGCGAGAACCGCATTGCCCGATATTCCCGCTCCCCCCACGACGATGTACGTCGCCCCGCCAGTGTTCGATGTAGTCGCCAAAATCGCCTGGCCCGCCCCATCGATAACCGCCGTCGAATTCAATGTCGTGCCGGTCGTTGTGTCGTTTGGAACCGGGAAGCCACGCGTGCCGTTGACGACACCTCCCGATTGCCCAAATACGCCATCCGAGATCAAGCATATTAGTGTGACCAGAAATATCTTTCTCATTGATAATTCCTCAGATCAATTCCCTAGAAATTGGTTGGGTATCCGCTACGGACAGGCATTCACGCCGTTGTAACTGGACAGTCCGGCCATCGCGATCGCGACGCACTGGTCGGCCAAGTGAAAGTGGCCTGTCGGATAACATCCAGAACCGCCGGAGCAGGCATTGCCTTCCGCGTCGGTCGTTCCTGGACCAGGCAACCTGCCGATGGCTGTGCTGTTAAGAGAGTCCAGTTCACAACGATAGGTGCTTGGCTGAGATGAGCCGCTGGGAACCGTCAGGCCACACGAGTTACCGCCAGCAGCAGACTGCAAGAACTGAACAAACGAATCGTTTGTCCAGTTATAACTCGGGGTATAAAACTGAAAAGCTTGCCCTGATTCTTCTTCTTCGTTGCCGCCAATTTGCAGGATCGTATAGAGACCGGCAGTTTCCGCCACATATATGCCGTACCCGCCATTCATGCTGGTGGTATAGAGGAACGTCTTAGCCGCACTCGGGATACTCATTGCGGCGATCTGTGCTTGTGTGTAGTCGTTGAAGAGCAACATCCCTGCCATTGGACGGGCAGAGGAGTCCGCTCCGAAATTGCCCGTTCCGGTACATTTACCCGGTGCGCCAGTAGCAGGAAACACATAAGGATTGGTAACGTTGTGGACACAATCTACGGTTGCAATGAGTGCGTGATTGATTTGCCCCTGGGCAAGTTCGTTCCGGCGAAGCTGCCCCGCGTGACCTGCAAATCCCGGCGACTGGGCTGAAGCAGTCCCGCCCGAACCATACTCGCCATAGTCGGCGTCGGTAGCCCAGAAATCAACCGAGACATATTGGAATCCCGTAATGCTACAGGGATTACTCTGCGTGGATCCGCAACTCGTCGCTGGCGGGAGCGCAAATGGAGTCCCATTAGAGCCGAAACGGTAGATGGAAATTTCGTATCCCGTGGCTTGATCCCATATATTCATGGACTGGTCATACCCACCCCTGCATGTAGCGTCGGGATGCGATGACGTTGCGCCGTTCGGAGCATGAAATACCGCAGTGCGCGGCCCGCTCGGGCTGGCACCCGTGATCTCGTACCAGGGATCAGAAGAGGTGGGGTAATAATCGGGTCTTGCCGTGTCGCAGCTCCCGGGGGTGGCCCAGATAAAAGGAAGTAAACTCCTGGCTGTATCGGGATAGTTGCCTCCGTCGGTGAGGGCGTTCTTCGCGATGGCGTCACCATTTGTTCCGCCGGAACTGTTTCCCCATTGATGTTGCATGACGTCGCCCGGCAATTTCTTGTTCATTACCGAACCGGCAACATTTTCGGGGAGAGTCGTTGGCGGTTCCTGGCTTACAAGCGTGTAGGCACTTGCGGTAAAGACGGACGGACCGGTGATGACGTTGCAATATCCACTCTGCGGCACAAGGAAACTGAAATTCACCGTATAAGTGTTTGCATTCAGGGTGGCATTGGGAAATATCGAGTTCGCCGGTATCAGGTTGTCGTAGCACGCATACGCTACCAAGGTTGTGGTGTATGTGAGCGCTATTGATGTGTTTGTCACGTTCGTGAAGTTGACCGACTGGCTCCCGGTGCCCGAACCACTACCGCTGCTCCCATAACCCTGCGCCTTCACCCATGCTGTTGTCGCAATGTTCGTGCTGCTATCTGGAGTGGCCGGTGTAGGTGCCTGGGGCGCTCCGGTAAATACGGGTGATGTTAACGGAGCATATCCTTGCCCTTGGACATAAGCTGTCGTCGCGAGTTTTCCTGAATTGTCAGTGGCTGCTGGCGTGGGCGCTTGCGGGGTTCCCGTGAAGATCGGGGAATTCAGGGCAGCCAGCGAACTGATCGCTATGCCAGAATCCTGGATGGTTTTACCAGTCGTTCCGTTGAACGCTGCGAAATCGCCGCTCACCGACGAACTGGGGCCGTTGACATTCCCACTTCCCGTTGCGCATCCGCTATCCGTGACGTTTCCATTGCCATCATTGCACAGTGGCACTCCGGCAGTCGTACCGAGTGCTCCCGCCTCAGCCGCAATACCGGTAGTTCCATGTACACCGGTCAGAGATCCCGAAGGAAAGACAAGACCAGTGGTCGCACCGAGATATAAGCCTTTTACCAGATGACTGCTGTCACCGATGCTGTAACTATTACTTACAAACGGCTTGAATGCGAATGCCGTATCAAACGCCCACCGGACTGCTCCGTTTCCATAGGAATTCGGTAGCCAGATCCCAAGCCCGCGTGGCAATCCAGTTCCCCCGGAATCGGGGCCGATAAAGAAATACCCGGTGGAAGAGTCGAAGCCCAACCGTAGACGCTCGTAATCTGCAGCGTCGCTCCTGGTTCCATAAACATTGAATGCTTGCGGGTTTGTGCTGTTGTACTCTTCGAGCGTATTGGCATCCGAGTTAAATACATTCAGAAGCGAAAGCTGTTCGACCTGTCCGTTATTGTCGATAATTCGCGGCGTGTGAGTCGCCGAGTCAAACCAAAAAATGCCATAGTTCGGAATTCCCGCAGGTTGCGCGGTTTCCGAAAGTTGGATCACATCAGCGACGCCACAGTTTGCGTTGCCGTTCGCCTGTATCCCGGTTGCGAAAGAGCCATTGCATTGGGTTGGCGTAGTAGCAAGTGCTAACGCCGTGCTGGCTTGTCCTGAAATGTTTGATGTAGTCAGCGCCAGTTGCTGAGTCAGGCCGCTGATATTAATGACTGGCGCATTGGCACTTGTGTCGAATCCGATAGCACCGCTGGAAGAAGGTGCATACCCTGCCCCACTAGGTAGTTTGAGACTTGCTGAACTGAAGTCTTGCAGGCCAGCCGTATAGACATTCGCTTGATTATTCAGCACCGCCTGGCTACCAAGCGCAAAGCTTGACGAAGTATTTCCGTAAGGACACTCTAGTGAGACATTGCTCCCCGCGTTTCGAAAGGAACAATTTAGAAAATTATTCTGCGGCACTGGGGAGGCAGAATTGAAGTTCGGATTTGCGATCAAGGTGCTGTTGATATACGAAGAACTTCCGCCTGCGCCACAAGCCCCCCAGGTTTGATTCCCAAGAAGACACGTATTCGCACCCGCATTTCCCGAGCCCAGTTCCGCCGCCGGAACGAATCCACCGATCAGATCTGCCTTCACTGCAGCTGACATGTCGACGTACTGCTTGTTCGCGGCTTGATTTGGCGCCGCTGGAGCGCCACTAAGAGTAATGGGGCCGGTCATGGTGCCGCCCGTGGTGCTGAGGTAGGATCCGCTTCCCACGTTCTGGACTGCGCTGTCTACGTAAGCCTTATTCGCGCCATCCATTGGCTGCATAGGGGTCGGCAGGCTTGGCGCAACCGAAAACTGTTTCACACCACTTATTGTTTCGCTGCCTGCCAGATGCACTACTGTCGAATCACTGGCTTTTTCCGCCAGTGCGGAACTCACGAACTGCTGGGTTGCCATTTGCGCTACCGAACTGGTTGCGCCGAGCGTCGTGCGTACGGCAGCAAGGTTAGCCGGGCTCGCATTAGGCACAATCCAATACTCTGTCTTCACCGCGTCAGCCAATTGATACACGACCGTGTAGACAGTATTTGGAGGAGTGGCATTCACGTTCGGCACTAAAGCCACCGAAAAGGTGCCGCTGGATGTCAAATTCACGCTGGTTGAACCGGCCCCGATTGCCTCTCCAGAGGACGTCGTGAAGGCGGGCCATGAGATCAACAACGTACCTTGGCCCAGACTGCCATCTGCACGGTATACCGTGTCCTGGACCGTGGTCATGGGAATTGTTTGCCCTGCGAACTGAACGGCAAAGACTAACAGGCACAAAAAAAGCCGCCTCGAAAGGCGGCACACTGCGAACATGTGATCCTCCACGCATGCGCAGACCTCTCGGCCTGCTTGCGTCGATCAATTCAATTTATGAATTTAAATGAATTCGGAAGCGCGGTGGCGAAAGTTGCTACTTTTTGACCTCAGTCTGCTGCAGGTATCTCTTCACACTTTTTACGTACACATCGGCGAAATCGACCACTGGACGCCTTGCCTCAATCATTGCCATTGCACTCCCAAGGTCCCAACCCAAAGCACCGAGAATTGCCAAAGTCATCATCGGAGCTCGATGCACCCCTGCGGCACAGTGAATGAACAGCTTGCTTTCGTCCTCGTCCAAAGCTTGCAACGCAAAGTCCACCCCCTGATGGAACAGTTCTGGTGGCTTCAATCGAAAATCATCGTCCGTCGGATTCCACAACACCGCTATGCCATGCGGCTTTGCAAGCGGGCTGTCGTCGAACTCGATTTGCATATCGATGATGTGAGTAACGCCCGATCTCGCGACTTCTGCCATTTGCTCCGGTCTCCAGATTCCCCCACCGACCGCAATGCGATCAGTAATCCATGTCATGTCCATTCGTCGATCCTGTACCGAATGTGTGCTCTTTCACCGCTTGGATGCAGAAACCGCCGCATCTTCTCGCCGCAGTCGCCGCTTCATTTTACGGCAGGAGCAGAAAATGCGGTTTCCAACCCAGGATTCTGCCCTTCTGGCTGCATACGTCGGTCCAAGAGATCCGACAGCTTCTTTCCTAACTCGTTTTGGGCAGGTTGCACCTCTTCGCTGTTTATAGGAAGCAGGCCCACCGCTTCAAATAAATATTTCATCGCCTGAAAGTTACCATCTTTGATGTGTTCGATCGTGTCGTCCACCAGTTCAAGAGCTCGGCTCGTTACGCGTTTCTTAATCTCCCGCCGCAGCTTGTCCAAATCAATCGCGGGGCCGACCTCTTCCTGAAATTTAGGATAGATTTCCAAAATGGCAGGCTTAGCTTTGCTCCGCCCAGACTTCTTCGACTTGGATCGCTTCTTTCTCGTAGTTGCCACGATACCTGCCAAGAAGAAAAGGCGCGCCATTCAGCGCGCCTTAAAAATTTCTTCTACCTAAGATCAGAATAGCAAATTGGAAGGGGGTACTATGACACGTTTTCGAAAATTATTTTTCTTGTCTGCTGAATGACTTGCACACGAGTCGCTTGGTTTTGCCTCTTGACAAGTTTCCGGCCGCACGACAGTTTCATCGGGCAAATGAATCAAGATATCCCGTTTCAGGAAAATCTCTGTCAAACGGTCCAGTGCCTCGCCATAATGACGGACTATGGTACGTTGCGTGCAGTGCAAATAGCGCGCGGCTTCTTCTTGCGTATACTGCTCCAGGGCCAACATCGCGATCACGATCTTGTCTACCGGATCGAGTGAATCCAGGCAGGACTCTACGTCATGCACAAAGATCACCGAGTCCTCAAACGTTTGGGCATCGTATCGGCTTACACGGGCGCGGAAAAACTCTCGTCCTAATAGAGACGGTAAACGACCCAACTCGACCGCTAATCTCGTATACCGCCAAAGCAGAGATGTCGTTCGATCGCGGTACAGCCAAAAGTCCGGCTTCTCCCATTCCTCTCTGCAGTCGCCGGTTCCGGCTTGCGCATTCCGCTCCCAGTCCTTCGTTGACTCTGTGAGCGGCTCCGGTTGCAGATTCATGGGTGCAATGAGCGGTTCGACGAAGTCATTTGGGAAAGTATCCGAATTGGCCTCCCCGATCATGCATTGCCCCCTTCGCCGCACATCACCAGAACTTCCCTGCTTTCACCATCGACCTGCATGGTTGTCTTGAGTACCAAACGCATACTCTTTTCTCTCCAACCATTCTGCAATCTGGCAACTTCAGTCGCGCAGGAGACGCAAAGCACCTCATCACAGTCTTGCGGGCGCAGCCACAGTCCCCCACACCGTTCGCAATATTTAAGATCCAGAAGCATCACATTCAATTCATCAATTTCCATATTGACCTCCTTGACATCCGGGCTGCTTGAACCCGAAGCTCAAAAACTATGGGCCCTAGCCGTTTTTCGGCACAGGGCCCGTTTCTCTTACGGAGAACCTGCTCGCGTTATTTAGTTTTCACGCTTCCCATTCACGTCTGCTGCCGAAAATACCCCTCCTCGTAACCAGATTTCAGTACATGTCCGTTCTGTACCACCACGCTGATCTTTCCGGTAAATTCCAGCAATCGCAAGATCTGCACCATCGCGGACGAAAGTACTTCTGCAGCTCTTACCTTGCGGCGAAATTCGCAAAATGCCTTTTCCGCCATTGGCACATCATTGTCCATAAATCCTCTCGATAGACGCTGAGCTATAATGTGTGCTACGTATATATCTTTATTGTAAGTCCTCTTACGGTGATCGGAGTCACATATGGAGCTATTAAAACTGCCGGAATCAACCTACACACACTGTGGAAATCTTATCTGTAAGATGTTGGACGTCTATATGCAATAGCAACATGCTATATACGAGAAGGGTCCCATGAAATTCAAAAACCTGCAGGAAAATCTCCGTCGCACCTTACGGCAGCGCATTGATGAAGGCGAACTTACCGGCCTGGGCTTGGCTGAGCAGACCGGCTTCAAACAAGCTCACATCTGCAACTTCCTCAATCGGAAACGAGGCCTCAGCCTCGACGGCATGGACAGGGTCCTTCGCGTGCAGCACCTTTCCGTACTTGATCTCCTTGATCCGGCCGAGATCAACAAGCGTGCCAGCATGGTCCCGCCAGCCGAGGAAGGTTTCGAGAATGTGGTGCTGGTGGACGCCTCCGTCGCCGCAACCGAGCCACTCATCGTGAATATGGATGTTAAGGACATGCTGAAATTCAGGAAAAAATTCCTCCATGGTTTGCGGTCTGAGACGGAGGGAAGTCGCAGCGACTGGGAACGATTTGTACTCATCAAAGTCGACGCGCGCCAGGGTATGAGCATGTATCCGCGCTTGCTGCCCACCGCCAGCGTGCTGATTGATCGCCATTACAACTCCCTCAAGCCGTATCGCAAGGGGGAAGCAAACATGTATGCCGTGAATCAGAATGGAGAATGTAAGGTGGGATACGTGGAAACCGTGTCCAATCAAATTCTGCTCCGCCCTCACAACCAGGCCTATCCGGTCGAGGTTATCCCCTTAGAGGATGGCAAGCGGGTTTCCGATTATCTGATTGGACGCATTTGCTTCGTAGGTGTCGAAACCTGATCCTGGCTTGCTGTTGTTTTTCAATTCCAATCTCTCAGCAGATCCTTCAGGATTTCCGCCGCGCGATCGATTGCACTCAAATCAGCCTGAGATAGCCTGCTAAAGCCGCGAGCCAAAGCGTCGATCCGCCTTTTGCGCGCGTTTTGCAGAACCCGTACACCTTTGGCGGTGGCGTGAACACAAATTCGGCGGCTATCGCTGTCGTCTACAACCCGGCGCGCCAATCCGGTCCGCTGTAACCCGGCAACGATCCGCGTCATGGTTGGCGGCTTTACCTGTTCGGCAGCAGCCAGGTCGCCGAGGGTCTTCGGCCCGCCAAATACCAGGACGGAAAGCGCCGATAAACGCGCGGGGGCCTCACCGGAAACACTGTCCTCCCGGCGGACTCTGCGCAATAGGTGGATCGCTGCCGAGTGCACTCGATCCGCAATTTCTGCCGCACTCCGATGTTGTGCACTTTTTCGCTTGCTTTTTAACATGAAGTATTGTTAGCTATGCTAACTAAATCTATGGAGGAATCAGCCATGGACATCTCACCAGCGACCCTTGGGATCACCGGTTTAGGTCAAATCGCGATCAACGCGCACGATATCGAGCGCGCCACTGCATTTTACCGGGACAAACTCGGACTACGCTTATTATTTACCGCCGGCAAGCTGGCGTTTTTCGACTGCGGCGGGATCCGTCTGATGTTAGATGTGCCTGAAAAACCTGAGTTCGATCACCCCAGTTCGACTCTTTACTTTCGCGTTCCCGATATTCACGCGGCTTATCGCCACATGGTCGATAACGCTGTCGTATTCGAAGATCAACCGCACGTCATCGCCAAAATGCCCGACCACGATCTCTGGATGACGTTCTTCCGTGATTCTGAGCACAACCTGCTCGCGCTCATGAGCGAAGTACCTCGCAACTAGCCTTCCACGATTGATATCGCTATGGTTGCGGCCGATTGACGCTGTTCATCGCTTGGAGCTAGTAGCTATCTGCTATCATCAAATTCTGCCGAGCTTCTTCAATGGACGATGAAGTTCCCAACATTCGTATTCCCACGGAGGCATTCATGGACGAAACCGGCTCCGCGCCAGCGCATGCGCGTCGCAACGAAGACATTGCCCTTGATTTAATGAAGTTCGTGGCTATGACCACCGGCTATGGCCGCACCACCTCTGCAGGCGTCGGCTTTCAAGGCGGAGGAACCGCGGCCAAACCCGAAGAATACGCAAATCACTTACTTGAACTTTATGCGAAATGCTTGCATGCGGTCCAGAGCAAGTAATAACCCTCTTTCCTCCTGAGCCCTAGCCGAGACGGCAAAGCCGCAGCATCTTCGCTGCGGCTCTGCTCTTGCTTAAAGTTTTAGTCAACGGCGACGACGTGCCGGCTTCTTACGAGCCGACTTCTTGGCCTTCTTCGCGGGTTTCTTCTTAGCCGCTTTTCGCGCCGGCTTCTTTTTAGCTGGTTTCTTTTTAGCCGGTTTCTTCGCAGGTTTCTTTGCAGGTTTCTTTTTGGGAGCTTTCTTCGCCGTTCGTTTCGGAGCGGGTCGGGATGCTCCGCCCCCTCCGCCCATGGTGGGCGCGGGTTCGGGCATGCTAGGAGTCGGAGGCTCTATCTCCCCTTCAGACTCACCCGGCAGTTCCGCTTCCTCTTCTTCCTCTTCTTCTTCGTAGCCTTCCTCTAGGGAGTCTCCATAAGAACTGCTCTCACCAAAGTCATCCATCTCGTCATCACGCAGATAAAGCGTCTCCTCAAAAGTCATTTTCCCTCCTGAATTTTCTCGGCCGCTGCACAACCGAGTGCTTGCCCATGACCAGCGCAATTAAGAAAACCGACGTTAGTTTTAAGCGAACGGGCCGCGATTATAGCACAGCGGTTTTTCGCGTTGCAGTAACTGGCCGCATCTTACACCGTCAAGGAAGAACCTGAAACCGGAAACTTGAGAGAACGCGGAGAGGCTGAGCGGGACGGCACCGTGGGGATTATCTCTCGGACGGGGTGATCAGCAAAATCATTCCCGGACGCAGCGTTGCGAGATTGCCGTTAGTCTGCTTCAGAGCGTCCACCGTGGTGTTGTGAGATTTGGCGATGGAATAGAGCGTTTCCCCCGGTTGCACTCGGTGGCGTACCGGGTTGGTACTTGTTGGCTGCAATGCCTTTCGGCTCTTAGAGTGAGAAGCCGCAATTTCTTGTCCTTGTCCGGGAGCGACCGGCAAGTGAACATACAAAATATGACGGCCAGCTAAACTATTGCCCTTCAGGTGGTTCCAATGACGCACCATGGCGGCCGGGACACCAAAATTATCCGCGACCCGCTGCGCCGTGTCCCCGGGACGAACCTTATATCTGGTCGCGTAACGCGAATAGGTTGCCCCTTCTTCATTAGCGGGATGACGTCCCGGCGTGACCGGAATAATCAGCTTACTGTCGCTGGAAAGCTGCTCGTCCTCGGATATTCCATTCGCTTCGGCAATGGATTTTGCGCTCGTATGATACAGACGAGCTACTGACGCTAAACTGTCGCCCGGAGCAATGTTGTGATACCGCCACCACACGCGCATGTCTGTCGGAATTTCGGAAATCGCGGCGAGGTAACGGTCTTTAGTGCCAGCCGGAAGATGCAAGGCAAAATCCTGGTCTTTAGGGGTCGTCCAACGGAGCAGACTCGGATTGATGTCTTGTAGTTTGCTGGCGGAAACATCAACGCATTCGGCCACTAAACGAAGATCTACCGGATAATCAATCTCCACCGTGTCATACGGCACCGGTTTTTCAGGTATTACATCCTGCAACCCATACTGGACGGGATTCTTGGCCATAATTGTAACGGCCAAAATAATGGGAACATAGTTACGTGTTTCCTTTGGCAATACATTCCGTTTGTACAGTTCCCAATAATCTGCATAGCCGGTACGCTTGACTGCGTTCTGGACGGTTCCAGGACCGGAGTTGTACGCGGCCATAGCCAAATACCAATCCCCAAATTCGTTATAGAGGTCCTTCAGGTGGCGCGCGGCCGCCTGGGTTGCTTTTTCAGGGTCCTGCCGTTCATCCACCCACCAGTTCCGCTGCAATCCATATCCGCGTGCACGAATCGCCATGAATTGCCACATTCCTCGGGCGCCGGCGTGTGACACCGCCAGAGGATGAAAACCTGATTCCGCCTGAGCCAAATAGATCAAATCCTGCGGCACACCCTCTTCTTTCAGTATCCGCTGAATCATGTCTTGATAACGTCCGCCTCGAACCAGTGCACTCTCGAGGGTTCCCCTTCCGCGGGTCGAAAAGTAATTGATGTAGCTGGCTACTGGATCAGTCAACATGAGCGGCAAATCAGAGTGGGTCTCTTTGACTTCGGCCTCAGCTTTCGCCTTTATACCCGCATCCACCGGATACGTCACCTCGTTAGCTTCATCAATCGGTGCCGGTTCCGACTTCTGTTCCGTGAATCCGTCGCCCTGCTGCAACGCTTCCAGTTCCAGACCATTAACCCTATCCAGAAGCCGATCAAACTCGCTCTGGAGCCGTTCGTCGGAACGTATTTCGATGGGGCTCTCTAACAGCAAGTTGAAGGCACGATCGAACTCCTCTTTCGCCGCCTCCAGGTGATCGGCTTTATAGTTCTCCTCACCGGCTTCGTAATCCTTTTCGACCTCTGAGATAAGTTCCAGTACTGGATCAGGCTTGGCTTCCGCCTGCCCATGAACCGCTAAAGGATCGGCTTTCGTCTGATTTGCGCTAGCTTCCGTCGGATGTTGGATAGAAGCCGAAGCTAGCCGTGGCGCACTAGCCTGCCGAGTCGGCAAAAGCGGCGCAGGACGCTGCGCTGTCTGGCATCCTGTAGCTAGGAAAGTCGCCAGTCCGGCCACGATCATCGACAGCCGAAATCTGTCAATACTCATATTTCTCTATAACTTACAAACACCCTTCGCCAGATACAGTTTGTGCGTACCAATGCTACTACCGGTATTTTGATGGGTCAATCAACAACTCTGTTGGTCCGCATTACTTCGGGCACAGCCCGCACAGGTTACTTCCATGGGGCGCTTCCACGCTCTCAGATCCCTCATTCCACTAAACCAACGATGCCTCATACCTCCGCATCGAAAGGTCCGGAAAGCTTGCCCTCTGCGTCAGTTGAGATGGATTCTGATTGTTCGCAGGGGTCGATTTCAATTTAGCCAAGGAGAAATCAGTGAACACAACACAGGAGAGGAAATGCGCTCACCCCGATTGCGGTTGTGAGGTGAGTGGAGACCAGAAATATTGCAGTACCGCTTGTGAACAGGCAGCTTCAACCGGTACACGGCCGTCCACAGGAACGGGTTCACAAACCAGGTCCGACTGCGGATGCAATCATAGCCAATGCCGCATGGCGGCATAAGCGACCGCGGACCGAATCCGCCGAGTTCGGTCCGTGCTCACTTACAGCGAGAGTAGTGTTCTACATATTCGGGAACTTGGTATTGCGAATCCAGTTTCGGATCCGGAACTGGTGGGCGAGCGAGCGTCTGAAATGGAATAACGCCCGCCCAAGTCGGAAACCCCAAGTCTTCCTCATCGTCAATCGGTGGTCCCTGCCGCACTTTCGCCGAGAACTCCGATATTGGCAAGCGCATGACCAGGGTGGCCTTCAATTCTTGTTCATTGGGCTGACGCGACTCCACCCACCGCCCTGGCACGATATGCTCCGAAATCGTGCGCAAAGCTTCCAATTTTTCCTCCCGCTCCTTGACCGCAATTGCCGTTCCGAGCACCACTACGGACCGGTAGTTCATGGAGTGATTAAAAATCGAGCGGGCCAGTACTAAGCCATCGAGCAAGGTAACCGTGAAGCAAATCGGCACCCCATGGTCGAGGTTCCTCAACATGCGGCTTGCGGCCGACCCGTGAACATACAAGTTATCGCCAGCCCGCCCGTAGCCGGTCGGAATGACAAACGGCTGGCCATCGACTGCGAACCCAATGTGGCAAATCAGGCCTTCATCCAGAATCTTGTAAGCAGTTGTACGGTCGTAAATCCCGCGGTGAGGTTCGCGCACGACTCGGGTACGCGCGCTAGGAACATGGTTATCAGACATTCAAAGCAACACTCCGGCAATCGCCAAGAATGAAATGAGTGTAGCAGGACACGAGCGTCTCAGATAACCGCAAGCCAGATACCAGAAAAGCTTACCGTTGATCGAACGACAGGTAATGCTGTGGGTAGGAGGGGCCAATGTAATCCGCGCGCGGACGGATCAGTCGATTGTCATCCAACTGTTCAATCACATGCGCTGTCCATCCGCTGATACGCGATACGGCAAATACCGGGGTGAACAGGTCCACATCGATTCCCAAAGCGTGATAGGTCGACGCAGAATAAAAATCAACATTGGCATTCAGCCGTTTGTCCGCCTTAATAAACTGCTCAATGGCGTCGGAGTATTCGAACCATTTCGGTTGGCCGCTCGAACTGCCTAATTCCTTTGACATTTGCCGCAAATGGGTAGCGCGCGGATCTTCCGTGTGATAAACACGATGGCCGAAACCGGGAATCTTCTTCTTCTGCGCCAGCATGCCTTTGATGTACTGCACCGGATCAGCACCGGAGCTATCAATGGCCTCAAGAATGTGGAAGACCGCCTCATTCGCGCCTCCATGCAGAGGCCCCTTCAAGCAGCCAATCGCCGATGTTATCGCCGAGTGCATGTCCGAAAGCGTGGCAGCCGTGACTCTCGCCGCAAACGTGGATGCGTTCAACTCGTGATCAGCGTGCAAAATTAACGCAATATCCAGCGCACGTTCGGCTGTCTTGGAGGGATATTCCCCATTCAGCATCAGGAGAAAGTTCGCGGCGTGCGAAAGCGAGCGATCGGGCTCGACTATGGCCTTTCCCTTACGAATGCGGTCGTATGCCGCAACGATCATCGGAATCTGCGCTGTTAAGCGAATGGCCTTATGGATATTGGCTTCCCGATCATTACTTTTTTCTTCAGGATCAAAGAATGAAAGAGTCGATACCATCGTGCGCAACACGTCCATCGGCAGCGCATGCTTGGGAACCAGGTGCATGCGGTGGTAGATGGAAGCGTCCAGCTTTCGCTCTTCTGCCAGCCGATCGCGCAGTTCATGCAACTCTTCCCGCGAGGGCAGACGGCCGAACCACAGCAAATAGCACGTTTCTTCGAAACTGGAATTGTCCGCCAGTTCGTGAATGTCAATGCCGCGATAAGCTAGAACACCGCGATCCCCATCGATGTAGCAGATGCTGGATGTGGTGGCGACCACTCCTTCGAGACCCTTCGAAGGGTGCGCTGTGGTCAAACTGGACATGGAAACCTCACATCAGAGTTCGAGATTTCGTTGGCTGCACGGAGGGAGTGACGTGCGTGACCCAACTAACTTTTATACGCTAAACTGGCTTAAGTTTCCAACCTCGTCTCGGCTAAGCGAAGTTACGGTAGGCATATTGACCACCGCGCCTCCCTATCCTTCAACCTGATCAAATTCACTTGTCACTGGTGCTTTCAATGAGAACTTCATACTGCATGAGATGCTTGCTCCGATTCACGAGTCGAGCGGTAATTCGGGATACCTCTCGAATCCGGTTCCTGCAGTTTTTTTAGGCAAGCTGCATCCGGCAATTCGTTCTTACTAGTCAACCTGAAGGTACATCGTTCTGAAGAGAAATGGGTTAGCATCATCATTTCACGTTTAAAATCAGGTTTTATGGGTCAGAACTGGATTGCTCTGCTCACCGGAGTTGCACTGTTCAGTATGCCCTCACTGGCGACTGACCAGCAGCAAACTGTGCTGAACGTCCCCTGCACCCAATCGGCGCCAACCGGATCGGCCTGCAATCCAAGCAAAGAGGAGCTGAAGAAAGCCGCCGCGGCTTTTTCAAAAGCTTTGAAGCTGGAAAAGGAAAAGCATATAGATGAGGCTTACCAGGAATTTGATACCGCGGCCCGCCTGTCGCCCCGAGACCTGAATTACCTAACCGCTTTGGCCATGACGCGGGAAGAACTCGTCTCTCAACGCTTGAAGAGAGGGACCGAGGATCTTGCGAGCGGAAAGCAAATAGAAGCACTGGCAGAGTTTCGGAGCGCCCTGGCGCTTGACCCCGAGAATCCATTCGCTCAGCAACGCCTGCAAGAATCACTTAACCAGTCGCGTCCCGAGCCCATCACCCGCGCGCGGGTCATTCAAGAATCTCCCGAACTGCACGTCATTCCAGACCTGGAAAACCGGAGCTTCCATTTTCGCGGGAACTCTCAGCAACTACTCACGGAGGTTGCTCACGCATTCGGTATCGCAGCCGAATTCGACGATTCAGTCGCCTCGCACCACGTGCAATTCAATCTCGACAATGTCGACTTCTACACCGCCATGCAGGCTGCGTCGGAGGTAACTGGCACGTTCTGGACTCCTCTTTCCGAGAAACAGATCTTGATCGCCAAGGACTCGCAGCAAAATCGCCGGTTGTTCGAGCGCATGGCGATGCGCACCTTTGAGCTGAGCACCGTGAATACGCCACAAGAGATGCAAGAGGTGGTCAACCTGCTGCGTCAGATCTTCGAGATCCGATATGTCCAGCAACAAAGCCAATCGGGCACGTTGGTCGTGCGTGCACCCGTGAATACCCTGGATGCCGCGACCGAGTTTCTGGAAAACCTCGGAACGTCCCGGCCTGAGGTAATGCTCGACATTCAGATTTTTGAGATCGATCATCAGCTGACGCGAAATATCGGACTCCATATCCCGGACACTTTCAACCTTTTCAATATCCCGGCCGCCGCCTTGTTAGCTTTGGGCGGACAGAATCTGCAAAGCTTGATTAATCAGCTGATCGCTGGCGGAGGCATCAATCAAGCGAACTCCACGGCGATCTCCGGGCTGCTTTCGCAGCTCCAAAACCAGCAGAGTTCAATTTTCAGCCAACCGCTCGCTACATTCGGCGGAGGCTTGACCTTCTTTGGCGTCAGCCTCGATCAACTGGCCGCTCAATTCTCGTTAAACGAGAGTCTTGTCAAATTGCTTGACCATGCAACCCTTCGCGCCAGCCAGGGCCAGGACGCGACCTTCCGTTTGGGCCAGCGCTATCCAATTATTAACGCCAGCTTTGCGCCCATCTTCAACACACCAGCGATCGCGCAAGTCCTGCAGAATGGCTCGTTCCAGGCGCCAATTCCTTCGTTCTCTTACGAGGACTTAGGCCTGGATATCAAAGCCAAACCGCTGATTTCGCGCTCCGGCGTGGACCTGCAACTCGAGATGCAGCTTCGCAATCTCGCCGGGCAGAGCCTGAATGGAGTTCCGGTGATCGCTAATCGTCAATACAAGGGCGGCATTAGCCTGCTGGACGGCGAACCAGCGTTAGTGGCCTCGTCACTGACCATCAGTGAACAGCTAAGCATGACGGGTATTCCTGGTCTCGGTTCGATTCCAGGCTTAAGTAAACTCGCAACCACCAACTCAAAAACTGAGGAACAAGATGAACTTCTCGTAGTTATTACACCGCATATCGTGACTCTCGAATCTCCTCAGAAGGCGGAAATCTGGCTTCCCCACTAGTTTTCATAACTCGATCGTTGTATCATCGACTCCCTCCCCTAACACTGCAGGCTGCGCCATGGCCGTCGTGCTTACAACCGCAATAGTATTTCTGACATCCGATCTTTGGCCTGCTATGGGAGCGTGGGTGCGCTTCGATATTCCTGGATCTTTGCTCCAGGAAGGTAACCTGTTTAACATCCTTATCGCGCTTGTATTCGGCTTCTCAACGCTGAATATTCTCGCGTTGGCTGCGAAGGGTTTTGATAATCGTCCGTCCAGACTCAAACCGGGAGAAATCCTGGCGATCACTGCCATGGTTCTGTCTGTCTGTTTCTTAGGTTGGGAAATGCTTCATTTGTTTCACGTCTTCCCCATTCACTTGGGGGGCTACTAACGAGTCACGCCGTCGCTGCTTATTGCAGTTGCGATTAGTTCCGCATCTAGCCTTCGGCTTCTGAGGTGTTCAGCAACACGTTTTTTCGCTTCGGTCATACGTGTATTCGGATCCACAAATAGCAAAACAGAAGGCCCAGCGCCGCTGAGAACAACTCCCAATATACTGCGGCTGCCGGTTAAAGGCTCTAGCGCTGGTAGCAAGGGACATAACTCTGAGCGATACGGCTGATGAACACGATCCGCGAGGGCTGCAGAGAGTAAATCATGCCGACCGTGCGTGAATGCCGCGACCAGTAACATGGAATTTTGAATGTTGCTCACAACATCCGCGCGCGAATACTGGTTCGGCAGCACGCGTCGTGCTTCTTCGGTAGCAAGGCTTTGTGGGGGAACGGCCAGCAATAATGGCCAATTGCCCTTCGGTTTAACTCGCGCGACTTGTGCATCTCGTTCGTCGGACATCCGGGCAACGGCGAAGCCTCCCACCCAGCAGGCAGCAGCGTTATCAGGATGGTGTTCACGTCGCGCCGCCTCGCCGACAATGCGATTTGCATTCCATCGCAATCGCCCAAAATGGTTGGCCAGCGCAATTCCTGCCAATCGCGCCGCTGCCGATGATCCGCAACCCTTCCCAATGGGAATTTCGTTGTCAATCTGCAATGACAGCGGAATCACCGTTTTGTCTTCATTCAACAAGATTTCTCGATACGTGGTCAGAATCAGGTGATTATCGATCTCACGACATATTTCAGCATCGCAACCGCGCGCTCGGATTGAGAATTCCGCGGCAGGCGTGGCCGAGATCTTCAGAAAAAGCGACAGGGCCAGGGCCGCGGCATCGAACGCAGGACCGAGATTGGCGGAAGTCGCCGGTAGCTTGAGACAGTATTCATTTATTTTCTTCGATCTCTGTGAAGGCATTCAGAAAATCTCAACTCTTCGCGGATTCCGCTTTCTTCAGTTCAGAAATCACCGCATTAGCACTGGCCTCCAGTACCGTGGGCGCCCGTTGCTGGCTATGAAGAATGTCAGTGTCACTTGTCGGGAACAACTCGCCGCGATGGAATTTCAAAGTATATTCCGGATCCTTCAACACATGGCCGGTCAGAATTAATATGACCGTATCGCTGGGCTTGACGAAGCCAGTTTTCACAAACTTCTTGAGACCAGCCAAGCTCACGGCTGACGCGGGTTCACACCCGATGCCATCCGATCCGATCTCCGCCTTCGCCACTGCAATTTCGGTTTCACTGACTTCTTCGACCGTTCCACTCGTTTGCTCTAATACACGGACCGCTTTCTTCCACGATGCTGGATTTCCGATGCGGATCGCGCTGGCTGCGGTTTCAGCGTGCACAGCGATTAATCTTTTCCCTCCGGTTTCCCGCATCGTGCGGACCAATGCGTTCGCGCCTTCTGCCTGGACAATCGAAATTCTCGGCAGGTTTTCGATGAAGCCGAGTTCCCTTAGTTCCACAAAGGCTTTTCCGAGTGCGGAGGAGTTTCCCAAATTGCCGCCGGGCACAATAATGTGGTCCGGCACTTGCCAATCGAGTTGCTCCAGAAGTTCAATCGCAGTGGTCTTCTGCCCTTCAATCCGATACGGATTTACCGAGTTCAACAGATACACGGGCATCCTCTGGACTACCTCATTCAGTACCCGCAGGCAGCCGTCAAAGTCCGTTTCGAGCTGGCAGGTAAGCGCACCGTAGTCCAGGGCTTGCGAAAGTTTTCCCCACGAAACCTTCCCCTCCGGAATAAGGACGAGGCTGCGCATGCCACCATACGCAGCATATGCCGCCATCGAAGCAGATGTGTTCCCGGTCGAGGCGCATCCCACCCACATAAACCCCTGGGCTCGCGCCACGGATGCAGCCAGCGTCATGCCCGTATCCTTGAACGACCCGGTGGGATTCATGCCTTGATGCTTCGCGAGCAGAGTATCGATGCCGGCTATAGCAGCACAGCGTCGCAGTTCATAGATCGGCGTGCTGCCTTCACGAAGAGTAATAACCTTTGAGGCATCCGGAAACGCGGGAAGCAACTCGCGAAACCGCCAGACGCCGCTTTGATCAATGGCAAGCTGAGATTTTCGTCGCGTTCGCCACAGCGCCTTAAGCGAAGCAACATTCAACCCTGACGGCCGCAGTCCCTGATCGGTGCTCCAACCCGGATAACTGATTTCCAGGAGATCGCCGCAAGAGGAACACCGAAACGACTTAGCCGGATGGGCCGCGACTTTGCCGCAAGCGATACAACAAAATTGATGCGCGATTTCACGCACGGGTAAAACGCTCTGGGGCATTCGTACCAAGTCCTTGAGGCTGGCGTTCTTGTGAAAGCGCCGCCGCTAACGTGCCATTGTATTGAATCTATCTGCGTCCGCGCAGGTAATCGTCGGTTTTGTTGATCCAGTCTGCACGCGGTGGATTGAAAACATCGAGGTCCACTGTATCGACCAGAGCCTCGGCTTTGTGCGGCATGTGGGGCGGAATCGTGAGCACCTCGCCGGCATTAACAATAATTTCTTTGCCATCGATCCAGAATTTTAGGGCGCCTTCAAGGATATAGGTGACTTGCTCGTTATGATGGCTATGCTCCGGGACAATACATCCCTTTTTCAGCAACACCCGCGCCAGCATGATGTCATGGCCGACGATGAAATGACGCTGTAGCAAGGGATTCAAGTCTTCGATTGGAATCGTGTTCCACGGGATGTATTGCAGTCTTGCCTTTTGCGCGCTCGCCTTGCGAGAGGTTTTCTTGCCAGCGTTCTTTTTGACTTTCCGTCGGCGCGTTGTTGCGCGTGCCATCAGTGCACCTTCCCTTGATAGATTCCAACTGCGTTATCGTGCAAATATCCGTGCGCCAACTGAAGTGCCTGCGCCTCGGTCACCTCGCCTTCGGAGATCATCTCTGCGAGCGCCGCTGCCAAAGCCGTGCGGCTCGACTGGACTCCCAACCAGTAACTTTCCTCCGCGCCTAAAGCCTGGTTGTACGGAAAAGCGTCCGTTCCAAATGTAATTTTGTCAGGAAACGTTTCCAGCCATTGCTTCAAAAGTTTCTTGAATTCGGAGGGATATAAGAGCACTTCGGTTTCCGACGTATCCAGATAGACGTTCTTCATCGCCGCCAGCCAGATTGCTTGCCGGTCGTAGGGGTAGCCGCCATGAATCATGACAAACGTAGTGCTGGCATATCGGGGATCACGGATGACGCTCTCCAGATTCAGAATGTTGCTTTCGGACAAGTTGAAGTAGTCGCCGATTCCAACCGCAGAATGGATATGTACCGGCAGATGCAGCCGCCCGCCCTCGCTAACCAGATACCGAAAAATATAGTCCTGAAATGTTCGGTATTCCTGCTCGCTCGGAATGCCGCCACTAACGAAGCGTTGATAAATGTCTTGAGCCTGCTCTCGAGTCGGATCAGAAAATTTTGTCGATCGAAAATAGGCGACTTCGAATTTCTGCGCGATCGCGCCTTTTTGCTGATTGTCCTCTAGAGTTCGGCTTACGAATTTCAAATAATCGTCGAAGCTTGCCGGCAGTTTGCTTAAGCCTTCTTGCTGCATCCAGCGGTGCAGCATCTTTTCCTGCAAGGGGATATAGACCTGCTCGTCGCTGTTGCGTGCGGTTTCGCGTTGATTATCAAACGGCCACATGAACGAATCGGAAAAGAACACCCACACAAACCGCTTGGGATCCAGATAGTCGGCCATCATGGCGCGATTCGCGACGCCTTGCTCAATATTCAACTTGTCAAGAATGTTTGAGAAATAGGCAACACCCTGCTGCTTCTTCGCCTCATCCTTTTTCTGAATCAGCCATTTTGTGTGTTCAGGTGAGAGATCGTTGTACGGATATCCCCACATCGCCTTCGCGGCTTGGACGAGCTCGGGATTTGTTTCTCGTTCGCGCAACGCGGCGCTACCCGGAGGGGATGCCATAGCGTCGACGTCGGGGTCATCGGCATAGCCGGGATGAGCGTGATGATCGAACATCGGAATCTTTTCGATCTGCGGCAATAAGCGCTGGTAAATCTGCTGCACATCCGGCCCGGCAAATGGGCGGGCCTGCGCTGCGGCCATAGAAATGCCAGATAATATAAAAATGATTGTGATTGTGATCCGATTCATCATCTAAGCCCACATGGGGACAGCCGCCCTCGGCTGTCGTCCGGTCAAGCGCTCGACTGCAACGGTTAAGCTAAACCTGCACGCTTCTCTGCCACGCAGAAGCGACCTGCTGAATCCGAGCGACCGCCGCGTGCAGAGTCTCCTGCGACGACGCAAACGAAAAGCGCACAAAGTCTTTTCCCTCCGCTCCGAACGCAGCCCCCGGAATCGCGGCTACCCCCGCCTCCTCCAGCATGACGCGACAGATTTCTTCCGCGCTCATTCCCGTGTCCGAGATGTTCACCCACGCATAAAAAGCTCCTTCTGGAGCGTGACAGCGAAAGCCCGGTACTTCATTCAACTCGCGCACGAATTGTTCCCTGCGCTTGGCAAACTCCGCAACCATTCTCGGCGTCGCCCCGGTGCTGTCTTTCAGAGCCTCGATGGCGCCGTACTGGCTGAATTCCGCCACGCACGTGTAACTATTCACAACCAGCATCTGTAAGGCGGCCGTGATTTCCGGGGGCGCGACGGCGTACCCGAGCCGCCAGCCAGTCATCGCAAAGCTTTTTGAGAAACCATCGATCAAAACGGTGCGTTCCCGCATGCCCGGATAGCTCAGCATCGAGACATATTTGCCGCCATAAATAATTCGCGCGTAGATTTCGTCAGAAAGCACGATCAGATCGTGCTCGACCGCGAGTTCCGCAATCCGCCGCTGTACTTCATCTGTGTAAACCGTTCCAGTCGGATTGCCCGGCGAGTTTGTGATCAGGATTTTCGTTCGTGACGTAATTTTTCCGGCAATCTCATCCGGATCGGGCTGGAGAAGATTTCGCTCGGACAACTCGAACGGTATGCCGACACCTCCGAATCCTGCCGTAATCGATTGATAACCAGGAAAGCCGGGATCGGGATATAAAACTTCGTCTCCCGGCTCAACCAGGGCCATCAGCGCCATAAAAAGCACGAGCTTGCAACCCGGAGCGATTACGATGTGATCGGAGTCGATCTCTATCTCGCGAGTCTTCCTCAGATATTGCGCAATCGCTTCGCGAAGGGCGGGAATTCCCGGCACCTGGCAATAGCGGTCCTTGCCTTGGTCAATGGCACGCTTTAAGGCTTCGCTGGCAGGAGCCGCGGGATGGAAATCCGGCTCCCCGAGCTCTAAATGAATGATGGATTTGCCTTCGCGCTCCAACTCCTTGGCTCGCGCGTACACGGAGAGCGCGCCTTCGCCGCTCATCACTGACATTCGGGAGGCTAGAGGTCGCATCAGGCCCGCTTTCTCGCAACTTCCTCGGAAATCGGAGTCGTAGGAACCCGCAATGCTCCCAAGAATCGCGGGAAAAGCTCGAAAGCCGCCGCCGTGATCATCAGTTCAACGAGCTGCGCATCGTTGTACACACTTTTCAACTCTGCAAAAAATTGGTCATCGATTTCCTGCGGCGAACGGTGCAACCGATCCGCGCAATGGAGTCCGACCTTCTCCGCTTGGCTGAACGGCCCATGCTCGAAATCTTCCTTTACCGCCGCAATCTGCGCATCACTCGCCCCCTTTTGCTTTGCGGACAATGAGTGCGCTGAGATCGCGTACGCGGAATCGTTGAGGACTGAGATGCGCGTCGCCACCAACTCTTTATACCAGCCCGGCAAGGCACTGTCACTGAGCAGGCCTTTCAGAAAACCAGCCATAGCGATCGCCAGGGCAGGGCTGTGCGCCAGGACTTTGAACATGTTGGGCACGACGCCCCGCTGTTTCAGCAGGGCGTCATAGATTGCGGCAACTTCCGGTGCTGCCTGCTCCCGCTCTAAAAACGGGACGCGCGGCGAGGTCCCCTTCTCCATCAGAAGGCATACCTCAAAGAGAACTGAATCAAACGAGGCGTTCCGGCCGTGGACACGATCTTGCCGAACGTGCTCGGATTCTCAACGTCGTTCTGTGCTGGATTGGCAAAGTTTGGATGGTTCCAGATGTTGAAGAAATCCGCGGTGAAGCGCAGGCTCTGGCGTTCGGTGATGGCGAAATTCTTGATCAATGAAAAATCCCAGTTCTGCTGGAACGGCCCGCGATAGATGTTGCGGCCGAGATCGCCGAAGTTTGTGCCACAGAAATTGGGATCGACAGCGCACTGCGCGGGATAAAGCAGCGGCGCAGTCGTAAAATTAGCGGGATTCAGATACCCGTTCAAGCGCTGATGGATATCCCCATGTGTAACTCCGGAAGCAATAGTTGCGCCGGGCGCGAGTTGCCCACCCAGTGTCGTGGTTAGTCCCGACCCCAAGAATGCGGTTCCCGCCCCTGAATCAATGACCGAAAATGGCGTGCCGGATTGGAAGATGCTGATGCCGCTTATCGACCATCCTCGCAGTAACGCAGCTTTCGCACCGCCACCACTTCGATAAAACGGAAGATCATAGCGATAACTCGTAACTAGGCGATGCGTACGATCAAAGTCGGAGAGGCCCCGCGAAGCTGCCAGCGTCGACTCATCATTGAACGCCGTGTTGAATGCCGTATTGCCGCTCGACGTCGCATCGGTAGACCGTGAGAAGGTGTACGCCGCTTGGAAGTATCCGGCCCCCCAACGTCGGGAAAGCGTCGTTTGTAACGAATGGTAGTGCGAATAAGCATCGTCAGCGAACAACTGCATGCCGCTGTAGCCGTTGATCGGCAACGAGCGTGACCGCGCTGGTCCATTTGCTAAAGTGTTCGCGGTGATCTTGTATTGTGTTCCGTCGGCCGCAGTTACGATCACCGGATTCGCGGGCGTCGCGTTCTGGGCTTCTAAGCTGGTGCGGGTTTCACGCAGATGAATCGAATGAGTTCCCACGTATCCAACTTCCAGCACCCAGCGTTTGCCCAGTTCACGTTGTAAAGTCAGGTTCCACTGTTGGGTCGCCGGAGTAACAAAGTGCCTCGGCACAACTAAGCCGAAAATGTCCTGGGATGGCAAACCAGCCGCACCTCCCGGACAAGTAAAACTTGGCGCTTGGGTCGGATCGTTTCCCGGGAACCCCTGAAAAGTTGCCAGGCAAGGAACGAATGTGGGATCGATCACCCCGCCTTTCGGCAGAGCATTTGGATTGGGGTTCGGACAACCCGGCAGTGGCGTGGCCGAGAAGAACGTCGCCGCGCAGTCGTATGCACCTCCTCCAAACGCTACTGGCAGAAATGGCGCTTGGAAGCTGAGTTGGTCGACTGTGCCCACATCTTCGCGCACGTAATAAATTCCATACCCGCCGCGCAGTGACGTCGTGTGTTTGCCAAACAGGTCCCAGGCAAATCCAATTCGCGGCCCAAGGCCAGTGGCATAGTTGTTTGTGTAAGTCGTGTTGCTGCCATCAGGAGTGAGCCCAGGCACACCCAGGCTCTTCACGCACTGCCCGTAAATAAACGGATACTTGCCCTCATCCGCGAGTTTCGGATCGAGGTTTCCGATATGGCAGAGATCGTCGTGGAATCCGCCAAAGATTTCCGTTCGCAAACCGAGGTTCAGGGTGAAATCCGGTCGCACCTTCCAGTCATCCTGCACGAAAAAGGCAAAGTCGTTAGTCCGGTACTGATGGTTGTCGACGCCACCCCCACCAAAACTGAACGGCGGAGCTCCCAGGAGAAACTGCTGAAAGTCACTCAGGCCGCCCGTTTGACTTGCGAAAATAAGCTGGCCATTGAAAACCTGAGGAAAAAGTTTATTCAAGCCGACGCGCGTGAACTCTCCGCCCCAGCTCAGAACATGCGCGCCATGCACCCAGCTGAAGTTGTCCACAAAATCGAAGTTGTTCTGCGTCTGCTGCTGGTTAGCAAATGGCGACGGGCCGATTTGGAATCCCGAACTGTTCAACGTGAACTTGTAAATCGAGTCGGTCACGTTGTTCGTGGGACGGTTGATGCCCAAGTCTGCCGCCGTTACGGGGTTGATGTTGTCCAAGCTGTTGTTAATTCGCACGTAACCGAAACGGAAATCATTCACCAGCGCCGACGAAAATAAATGCGTCTCGTTGATGCTCAGGAAACGCGCTGCAACAGGAAGATCAAAGGGAAAATCCAAATCCGTTGCGCTAATGCTGCTTTGCAACGTCGAGCCAAGGGATTCCGGCAGTCCGCCAGCGCCAAACGGTAAGAACGACTCGGAATTTGAGAAGAAAAACCGTGCCGCCAGCTTGTCATTGCCGCCGCGGAACTCGCGATCCCAATTGCTGGTGAACTGATCGTCGGTGTAGCGGCCTGGTCGGCTGACAATCAACGGCGCCAGGGAACCTGGCGTTCCCGGGAGCGACGGAATTAGATAGCCGCCCGGAAAATTCCCGAACTGGTTGCTTTTGAAATTGAGCAGGCTAAGAATCACGGGATCTATCCCAGTTGCCCCGGCCGGGAGACCTCCGGGAAAGAAAGTACTGACAAGACTTGCGTTCGAGCGGTCAAGCGGCAGCACAGGAAAGCCAGGATTATCGATGAACGTGCCCGGAGACTCGCCGCTGCGTTGACGTGTGCCCTGATAGTTCAGGAAAAAGAAACCGAACTTCTCGCTACCTACTGGGCCGCCCAGGCTGCCTCCGAAAATGTTCTGCTTCACCGATGGGCGGGCTTGCCCAGCTTGCTTCAGAAAATATTCGTTCGCATTGAGAACATCATTTCGGAAAAACTCATAGACATCGCCGTGGAATGTTTTGGTGCCGGACTTCAGAATTGCATTGACGTTGCCTCCACCATCTCGCCCCTGGCTCGCGTCATAGAGTGACGTCTGAACTTTGAACTCGCCGATTACGTCAGGGTTCGGCAACGGAACATTCGTGGTTTGCGCCACGTTGTAGTCCGTCGCACTTATGCCTTCGATCAGGTAGTTGTTATTGTCCTCGCGTTGGCCGTTGACGAAAATTTTGTTGCTGCCGCGCCCCAGCTGCGCAGAAGCGTTCAATTCCGACTGAACGCCAGTGGAAAGCGTCAGTAGTTGCTGAAAGTTCTGGGTTGCTAACGGAAGTTCGCGAATGGTGTTGGATTCGATGGCCTGTCCCGTTGTGGCTTGGGTGGTTTCTACCGCCTGCACTTCGGCCTGCACTTCTATGTTTTGCTGCACCGCTTGGGTACGCAGCTTCGCGACAAGGCGGGTGGTTTCGGTCACGCGTACCGCAATGTTCGGGAAGCTGCCTTCGGCGAAGCCTCCGCTTTGGACCGTGACGGTATAAGTTCCCACCGGCAGCAAAGTTGCGGTAAATGATCCGGTCGAATCTGTCTTCGTGGTTCTGGTCAAAACCCCCGTGTCCTGGTTCGTGATGCGCACGTCGGCCCCCGCCACAAATGCCCCGCTCGGATCCTGTACCGTACCGCTAATGGCTCCGGTTGCGCCCCCCTGTCCGAAGCTCACACATTCAAGCCCAAGCAGGACGAAAGCGATCAGAACTAACTTCCCCAATACTCCCCGCATACACGCCCCCTCATAATCAACAATGCAGAATTGTTTAAATGAATAGCAGGCAGGAGCAACAACACGAAAATACGCGCAGTTTGTTCCCCATGAGCACCGGATACACTCCCTCCCCGGCTGTGCGCTATGGGTCCCGGGGAATGCGAAAGCTTACTCGAAAACCACAGAGACTTTCAACCCGTCAACCATGGGGAAAGCACCTTTTGTTAGCTTCGCGGGCTACAGCCCTTTGTAGGCGCCCCCATCCACAAGAACGGTTTGCCCCGTTATGTACGAGGCCCGCTCTGACGCCAACCAAACAATTGTGTCCGCCAGTTCACTGGGCTCGCCGACTCGCTTAAGAGGTGAATCAGCGGCCCAAGCGTCAAAAAATTCCTTTTCCGGCTTGCCTTGCGCGGCTGACCGGGCTTTGGCCAGTTCTTTCAGGCGGTCGGTGCCTGTGTATCCCGGCCCAACATTGTTTACCAGAATTCCATCCTTGCCGAATTCATTGGCCAGGCTCTTGACGAGGCCGACCACTGCCGCTCGCACGGCATTCGACAACACCAAATCAGGCACCGGCTGTTTTGTTGTGATCGAGGTAATAGTGACAATGCGACCCCAATGCTTCTTCTGCATATGAGGGATCACCTCGCGGGCAAAATAAACCGTACTTAAGAAATTGGCCTCAACCGCTTTTTGCCAATCCTCAAGCGTAGCGGCAAGAAATCCCTTCGCCGGAGGCCCGCCGGCGTTGGTGACGCAAATATCCACGCCGCCAAATCTCTCCACCGTCTGATTAACAAATTCGTGTACTGAGCCGGGGCGAGTCACATCCAACGGTAAGGCGAGCACTTCGACATTGTGTTGCTTTTTGATCTGCTCGGCGGCTTTGCGTAAAGCGTCAGCGTTTCGCGAACACATGGCCAGACGGCAACCTTCGGCCGCAAAGGCTTCCGCAGTAGCCCGCCCAATTCCTTGACTCGAAGCTGCCACAATCGCAACTCGGTCTCGAATTCCAGTTTCCATAGGATCGCAATTATAAATGTAATTCACGTCTCCTCTGCCCAGCTCGATTTTCGGAAGCCGCGGGATCGCCCGCGAATTTATACTTAACTATTCACTGGAGACAGGTCATGAACCGCACACCACATCAGCCAGAAACCACAGCCGTCCGCGGAGGTACGAACCTCGAAAAGAAAAATGGGCCTCTCGCCACGCCCATCTACCAAACTTCCACATTCGAAGTCACGGATAACGAGCAGCAACTGCGCGCGACGCCAACCGATATGTTCTACACGCGTTATGGCAATCCCACGCACACGGTTGTGGAGCAAGCCATTTCGGAGCTCGAAGGAACTGATAAGGCTTTGCTGTTTGCCTCCGGCATGAATGCGATCACCACATCAGCCCTGGCTTTGCTCAAGAGTGGCGACCACGTCGTGGCCCAGCGAGATATCTACGGAGGGGCAACAAAATTCTTTGGGCAATGGCTCCCGAAGCTTGGCGTCGAAACCACATTCGTGGATACGACCGATTACCCACAGCACACACGCGCCATTCGGCCTAACACCAGGCTGCTTTATGTGGAGTCTCCCACAAACCCGCTCGTGCGGGTGGTTGATCTGCGCAGAATCGTCGCTATCGCCCGCGAGCACAATCTGATCTCGATGATCGATAGCACTTTTGCGACTCCAATCAATTGCCGCCCGGCAGACTTCGGCATCGATCTGGTCATGCACTCAGGTACCAAATATTTTGCCGGCCACTCGGATCTGATTGCGGGTGTTGTTGCGGGCAAGGCCGATTTGATTGACCAGATCCACGCGACCAGGACCACACTCGGTGGCTGCATGGATCCGCACGCGGCCTGGCTGCTCTTGCGAGGCATTAAGACACTCGCAGTGCGCGTGCAGCGCCAAAATGAGAACGCGCTGCGCGTGGCACAATTCCTGGCGCAGCACCCCAATGTTCGCCGTGTTCACTACCCGATTTTGGAAGGTCATCCTCAACAAGCGCTGGCGATCGAGCAAATGCGAGGCGGCGGTGGTATTGTGAGCTTCGAAGTGGAAGGAACAGGTGGAGACGCACGCAAGCTCAGCGAAGCTCTTCATTTGTTCACGCTCGCGCCAAGCCTAGGGGGCGTCGATTCTCTCATTAGCATTCCGGTTTTAACTTCTCACGCCATGATCCCGGCGGAGCACCGTGCCAAGATGGGTATTACCGAGCAGCTAATTCGATTGTCTGTGGGCATCGAGCACGCCGACGATCTGATTGCGGATTTGGAACAGGCGTTAGCCGTAGTCGGCGCCGGCAGAGAGCGCGTGCACGTGGGCTGACGCACTTCCGCCGGCGTCACGTCAGCGAAATCATGTCTTTGATAAACTCATCTGGGCTTACCTTAGGGCCGCTGCAGTCATCCAAACATCTCATCGAACGTCGGAGGACCTGCCTATGAAACGCGTCCTAACCATCATTGGCATCATCATCGCCATTCTGATCGTGATTGTAATCGCTTTGCCATTCCTTATTAATGTCGACATGTTCCGCCCGCAGATTGAGTCGGAACTAAGTTCGACGCTCGGACGGCAAGTTAAAGTCGGCAACCTAAAGCTCGCCCTCTGGAACGGCAGCGTTTCTGCCGATGACCTTTCCATTTCGGACGACCCTGCGTTCAGCAACCAGCCATTTGTCCGGGCCAAGGCGCTGGACGTCGGCGTCGATATATGGCCCTTGATTATGTCCAAGACGCTGCATGTTAACGACCTGACCATCACGGATCCTCAGGTGGCACTCTTGCGGAATGCGGCCGGTAAGTGGAATTTCTCCAGCATTGGAAACAAATCCGCTCCCGAAGCGAATGCCTCCGGTCGCCCCACGGAAGCGGGAAAACCGGCAGAACCGACGACGGCCCCGAACCCGAATGAGCCGCGTCCTTCGACTACGGAAAAAGCAGCACACCCCACGAATCAAGGTGAAACCGCAACAGCTTCGAAGACCACCCCGACGACCCCATCTACGAATCCCAATCTCTCGGTGGGAAAGCTAGCTGTGAAGAATGGCACGCTGACGATGGCAGATGTTAGCACTCGTGAAAAACCGCAGGTTTTTACGAACCTGGACCTCACCGTGCAGAACTTCGCGTTCAACTCCCAGTTCCCGTTCACCATGACATCGAATTTGCCCGGTGGAGGCAACATGAAGCTTGACGGTCATGCAGGGCCGATCGATGCCTCCGACGCCTCTCTGACCCCGATGCAGGCCAAGCTCAATATCAATGGCTTAAACATTGAAAAATCGGGTTTTGTGAATCCCGCATCAGGTTTCGGTGGCAACGTCAATTTCGATGGAACCGTAAATTCAAATGGCCATCAAGCCCAGGCGAATGGAAACGCGACCGTTGCACAACTTAAGGCTTCGCCCAAGGGTTCCCCTGCGTCAAAGCCGGTGGATTTGAAATTCAGCACAACATACGACCTCGAAAAGCAATCCGGGCCAATGAATGCGGACGTCACCTTGGGCAAAGCCCTCGCGAAGCTCACTGGGACTTATCAAATCCAACCGAACGCAACGGTTTTGAATGCAAAGCTCGCCGCCGACAACATGCCGGTCGATGATCTGCAAACTCTGTTGCCCGCTCTCGGCGTTACCTTGCCGGCAGGATCTCATTTGGAAGGCGGAACGCTGACCGCGAATTTCACCATAACCGGCCCAACCGACAAATTAGTCATTAACGGCCCCGTCCAGCTCGCCAATACCAAGCTCGCAGGTTTCGATCTGGGCTCGAAAATGTCCGCTATTTCCCTTCTTAATGGCTTGAAGAGCGGCCAGGACACGACCATTCAGAATTTCAGCACTGATGCCCACGTTTCGCCTGAGGGCATACAAACTCAAAACGTCAATCTGAATGTTCCGTCAATCGGCCTCATTACGGGCAACGGCACAATCAGCCCACAGAACGCCCTGAACTATCAAATGAACGCCAAGATCAACGGCAGCATGGTGAGCGGCCTGACACAGCTCGCGGGGCTTGGTAAACAAGGAGCCAGCATTCCTTTCTCTGTGCAAGGAACCACCTCGGATCCCAAAGTCGTGCCTAATGTGAAGGGCATGTTAGGCAGTCAGTTCAGCGGCCAAGGCCAGAACCCGGCGGGTAATATCGTCAACGGTCTTTCCGGTCTCTTCAACAAGAAGAAACCCAAGCAATAAAGGTCAGCCGAGAAACTTGTTTCGAGTTCGAATTGACCCCCGCCCATCCGTCGTTTAAGTTGCCTAGTGAGGTGCCCGGCAAGTTGCGCGGGGATTTCCACCTTAGTTAGCCGCCGTCGCTCTCGTAAATTTCAGAGCATGAATAAAAATCGCATATTCGTTTATCTGCTGGTGCTCGGCTTCCTGGGACTCTTGGTCTATCTCCAATTCCGGCATTGGCAGACTTTTGACTGGAGTAAGTTTGTCACCAACTCGAGTGACATCTCCTGGCGCTATGTCATTTACGGAATCATTCTGATCTACGTCGCTTATTTTCTTCGAGCCGTGCGGTGGAAGCTGTTTCTCCGGCCCGTGCGGAAAGATGCTTCGACCATGGCGCTAATCTCGCCGACCGTCGTCGGCTTCACCGGACTTGCCGTTCTGGGTCGGCCGGGAGAGTTGATCCGCCCTTATTTGATTGCGCGCCGCTTGAACCTGAGCTTTGCATCGCAACTGGCGGTCTGGGCGGTCGAGCGCATTTTCGATATCGGCGCATTTACCGTTCTGATGATCCTGGCGATATTTCTTCCCACAAAGTTGCGAGCTTTCGCGGCGGCACGGCCCGCATACGGTCATTGGCTTCACGTAGCCGGATATTCGCTCTCAGCTCTTGTCTTCGCAATGTTCACGGTCATGGCCCTCATCAGCTACAAGGGTTCGGCGATCGCGGCCTGGATAGAAGCGCGCTTTGCACATCGGGGACACAATTTCGCCCACCGGATTGCACAGCGCGTCCGGGAGTTCGCTGGGGGATTGAACACCATCCACGGCCCAGGCTCCTTTCTTCAACTCGCAGGCGTCTCCATCTTCATGTGGTGGTTAATTGCGCTTTCGTATCAGGAAGTAACCCACGCCTATGGCAATACCACGATGCAAGGCATGGGTGTGAGTCAAGTTTTGCTGCTCATGGGCTCCAGCATGGTGGGATCAATGCTGCAATTGCCCGGTGTTGGCGGCGGCTCGCAATTGGCAACCATCGAAGCTCTGGACAAGGTTTTCAACGTGTCGCGGGAAATAGCCGTAAGTTGCGGAATTCTCCTGTGGCTCGTTAGCTTTGTCGCCGTAGTCCCCGCCGGCCTGTTACTGGCCCATCGCGAACGACTCTCGCTGCGAAAGGTCGCTGAAGAAAGCGAGAAAGCCGAGGAAGAAGTGCCGATGACTACCTCCTCAGTGGACTGACCACAAACACTGCGCGACTCAAGCATCCTCCCCGTCACCCATTGCTTCCAAGCTTTGGAATCTGGTGTGGGACATGCAATTCTTCCCGGCTGATGTCATAAAAGCGGCAGTCGCTTTGGCAGTGACTCTGGTGGCCGGTTTCGTCGATATCGTCGGCTACCTGGCGATTTACCATATCTTTACTGCCCACGTCACAGGAACAACAGTTCATCTTGGCCGCGATCTGGCGTCACGCCACTGGGCTGCCGCAGCCATGGCCGCAACCGTTCTAGGAGGTTTCCTGTTCGGCTCGATCGTGGGCAGAGCCGTGATCGAAGCCGGTGCTCGATTGCGGATTCGCCGGGTGGCGTCCATAAACATTGCAGCCGAAACTTCGCTGCTGATCCTCTTCGTGCCGCTGTCAAAGCTCCTCATACTCTCCAACACGTCTCAAAAAGCATGTGCGCTTCTCGCCTTGCTTGCCGTCGCCATGGGATTGCAAACCGCAACCTTGACCCGTATCGGTGCGCTGACAATCCACACGACCTTTGTCACCGGCATGATCAACAAACTTGCTCAACTGCTGTCTCACGTCCTGTTTTACAGTTACGACATTTTTCTCGCGTCCAAAGCAGGAGAAAAGACCCACTACCGACGCCTGCAACATGCCAGCGCACGGCAGGCATCGTTTTTCTTCTCCATATGGGGTTTTTATCTCTTAGGCGCCATCTTGGGAACGTTGCTCTATTTTCAGATCGGCGTGCGCAGCATGTATGCGCCAGCATTTCTTCTCGTTCTGACCATCGTCACCGATCAATTTAAACCTCTTTCGTTGCAGGAAGAGCGCGACATGCCAGAGCGATAGAAAACGTCTCCCGTCCGCCACTGCGTTGGCCCCCCGGCTCGTTTCGGCTGCTGGGTTACAATGCATTTATCGTTTTGCCAACATCATGAAATGTCCTTTTTGCGGCTTCGCCAATGACAAAGTCGTAGATTCGCGCGAGAGCAAGGAAGCCGAGTCCATTCGCCGTCGTCGCGAGTGCCTGAAATGCGGCAAGCGCTTCACTACCTACGAGCGCATCGACGAAATTCCATATATGGTCGTGAAAAAAGATGGTCGGCGCGAGAAATTCGACCGCCAAAAAGTGCTGAACGGATTGTTGCGGGCTTGTGAAAAACGCCCTGTTCCGATCAGCAAATTGGAACAGATCGTCAACGAAGCGGAAAGTTTTGTCATCGAGTCACCCGAGCGCGAGCGGCGAACCAGTGAACTGGGCGAACTAATCATGAATCGCTTGCGGCGTTACGACAAAGTCGCGTATGTACGCTTTGCTTCCGTTTATTTGGACTTCAAAGACGTGCAAGAGTTTCTGACAGAATTGAAGGACCTGATCAAAGCGAAGGACGGTGCCGAGATTCGCGCAAAGAGCATTGCCAAAACGCAGTAAAATCCGTTGTTAAATCATGTCCTACAAAATTACGCTTATTCCCGGAGACGGCATTGGACCCGAGGTCACACAAGCAGCTGTGCGTGTCCTCGAGGCTACAGGTCTGCAATTCGAATGGGAGTCTTACGCCGCGGGCGCCGATGCTTACGATAAGTATCATGAGTACATTCCAAAGGACCTGATTGAGTCGATTGAGCGCACTCACGTCGCACTGAAAGGGCCGATCACCACCCCGATCGGTGGTGGCTTTTCCAGCATTAATGTGCAATTGCGAAAGCGATTTGAGCTGTACGCCAACTTTCGCCCAATTCGGAACCTGCCTCACATTCCAACCCGTTATCCCGATGTCGATCTCATCATCGTGCGCGAAAACACCGAAGGCCTTTACTCAGGCATTGAGCATGAAGTTGTACCGGGTGTCGTTGAGAGCTTGAAGATCATGACCGAAAAGGCGTGCCTGCGAATTTCCCGATTCGCCTTCAACTATGCCCGCAAGAACAATCGAAAGAAGATCCATGCCATTCACAAAGCCAACATCATGAAACTCTCTGACGGCTTGTTTTTGCGTTGCGCGAGGGACATCGCTAAAGAATTTCCGGAAATCTCGTACGCCGAACACATCGTCGACAACACCTGCATGCAATTGGTTATGAACCCCTATCAATATGACATGCTCTTGATGGAAAACCTGTATGGCGACATCATCTCCGATCTCTGCGCCGCCTTTGTTGGCGGATTGGGCATGGTGCCCAGCGCCAACTTCGGCGAACAATGTGCGATCTTCGAAGCCGTGCATGGATCAGCTCCCGATATCGCCGGCAAGGACATCGCGAATCCTACCGCAATCATCCGCTGTTCTCTTTTAATGTTGCGCCACTTGGGCGAATTTGATGCGGCGTTGAAGATTCGTAATGCCCTCGAGAAGGTTTATCGCACCCGGGAGAAGTTGACGCGCGACGTTGGCGGTAAGGCCAGTACAACTCAATTTGCCGATTCGATCATTGAAGCTATGCAGTCCGAGCCCGCCTACGCTGCCCGCAGCTAAGCTAAGCGGGCTCACGGTGGCCCACGTTTTCGTCCTGCCTTTGCATAGCAAACGTGGGAAATCTCATTTCAGCAACTTCAATGAGGCTCTGTTTTCGCGTTCCACCTGCTTCAGCGTGCAATCTTTCGGATCTTTATCGGGACGCCAGCGCAGAAATTTCGTTCCGTGCCGGAAACGGCCGCCGGTAAAGTGATCGAACTGGACTTCTGCCACAAGCTTCGGATCCAGTGGTTGCCAGTCAGCCGATCTCTTGGTGCTCCAGCGACTTGGGCCACCCGGCGCACTTCCAGTAAAACCTGGCGGCTTGATTAGTTTCTTGAGCGTCCTCGTCAGCGCCGGACGCTCCTCGCCGCTTATCGACGATGTGAATCCGACGTGATCGAGTTTGCCCTCGTCGTTGTACAAGCCCAACAACAAAGATCCGACTAGCGGCTCTTTCTCAAGGTAACGAAATCCTCCAACCACGCAATCCGCGGTGCGCTGCTTCTTAATCTTCTGCATCCCGCTGCGTTCACCCGACTGATAAGGCAAATCTCGACGCTTGGCCACCACGCCATCAAGACCAACCCCCATCTGGAACCATTTTCGTGCCTGTGACACTTCACAGGTCACGGGTGACAGTCGAATCCGCGAGTTCCCTTTCGCATATTGCCGAATGAAACTTTCGAGTTTCTGCCGCCGTTCGGAGAGTGGCACCTTCACCAGTGACTTGCCCTTTTCATCCAAAAGCAAGTCGAAGACGATAAACATAGATGGCGTCTCGCGGCTCAGCCTGGCGATGCGGCTGGCGGCCGGATGAATGCGCATCAACAGGTGATCAAAGGACGAATTTCCGTCTCTCGGGATCACGATCTCCCCATCCAGCACAAATGTTTGCGGTCGGAGCGCAGCAAGCGTTTCAACCAATTCTGGGAAATACCTGCCAAGCGGTTTACCGGATTTCGATTGCAAGTCGATCCGCTTGTGGTCGCGAAACGCAAGGCAGCGAAAACCATCCCACTTCGGTTCAAATTGCCAATCGGAGCCCGATGGTAATTCTGAAGCCGGCTGCGCCTCCATTGGCGGATATTGTCTGTCTAGTGCTAGTGCCATACGAGACCGTGCGCGGCATAAGATGCATCTACTGCTTCGACGGTTCCTCGATCTATGAGTCTGTCAGGACAACCAGATGTCATTGTGGTCGGCGCAGGTGCAGCCGGCTTGGCCGCAGCCGCGAAGTTAGGCCATGCCGGTTTGGCGGTTCTGATCCTCGAGGCTCGCAACCGTCTTGGCGGCCGCATGTTCACAAAGCATAATCCTGCACTTCCTTATCCTATCGAGCTCGGAGCAGAATTCATTCATGGTATGCCACCTGAGATCTGGCAGCCGCTGCAGCAAGCAAAGGTGAAAATAATCGAGGTCTCAGGGCAAAGCTGGTGTGTTGAAAACGGCCGCATCTGCGCCTGTGATTTCTTTGACGAGGTCGATGAGATCCTCAAGAAGATGGATGATCGTTCACCCGACGAGTCTTTTCTCGCCTTTCTCAACCGCTGTTGCCCAAAAGCCAGTGACGCAGCAAAACAGCGAACACTTGGTTACGTCGTCGGATTTAACGCCGCCGATCCCGCGCTCGTCGGAGTTCACTGGCTACTACAAGGGATGCGGGCTGAGGAAAGCATTGAGGGAGATCGCGCATTTCGCGCCGAAGGTGGCTACGCGCAACTCGTCGAAATACTTCGCAGGCAGCTTTCTCCCTCTGTGTCGGTGAAAACTGAAACACTCGTGAACAGCATCCGCTGGCGGCACGGCGAAGCGGAACTGACAGCAAAATCGAAAGAAGGCGGCATGACCTTCAAGTCCGGGCGAATACTCATCACCGTGCCCCTCGGCGTTTTGAAGGCCAAGGCGGGACAAGTTGGCGCCATAGAATTCTCCCCAGCGTTGCCGTCTTCGAAGATCGACGCACTTAACAGGGTAGAAATGGGCAAGGTCACCCGCGTCATTCTCCGTTTTCGTGAACGTTTCTGGGAGACAATCTCCCCGCCCGATCACCCAAGAAAAACATTGTCCGATATGAGTTTTCTTTTTTCCAAAGACGATTGGTTTCCTACCTGGTGGACGACTATGCCCGACAAGTTACCTCTGATTACGGGATGGGCGCCCTTCCATTCCGCGGAGCGATTCTCGGATCGTGACCAGGATTTCGTTGTGGAGCGAAGCCTCCAAACACTCGCGAGACTTTTGGGAATGAACAAGCAAGCCTTGCAAGATTACTTCGAAGCCGCCTACTTCCACGATTGGCAAAAGGATCCGTTTTCACGAGGAGCTTACAGTTATGGCAAAGTGGGCGCCGACGCCGCGCAGCATGCGCTAGCGGAACCGGTGGCGCACACATTGTTCTTCGCCGGCGAAGCAACCGATGTCACCGGCAACAACGGGACCGTTCACGGAGCAATCGCCAGCGGGTATCGCGCAGCCGCACAAATCTTGCAAAAGATAAATTATCCGGCAACTGCCATCGGAACATAGCTAAAACTTTGTGTGATATTTGCCCAGCACCGAGACTCCTCCGAGTTCATCTCGTGTAACGCCAACCGACCAGCGTTTCGTAAACTGATAATCTCCCTGAACAATCTCCTGATTCGGCTGAGCAACATCCGTCGAAAATGTAAACAGAAAATTCTTCGTGACCCGCTGCTGTAACGCAATGCGTGCCGAGGGATTTGAATTATTCCCGCCCAGCAGCGGATCGATTTGCAAGCTGGAAATACCCGCCAGCTTTTGAATGCTGTTGCTGACTCGACTCGCGGCTTGACCGGCAAGGAATGAGTCTGTGCTCGTTCCTTGAGCCGCAGCTTCTTCTGTGGTTTGGCCCTGATAGAGCAAACTAATGATATCCGCTGTAGGCAGCCCCGGGTCGGAAACATAATTTGTAGTCAGCTTATCCAAAGGCCCCATTAGCGTTAATGTCAGGTTGTATTGCTCCACAGTTGTGGTTACCTGCACGTTCAGTGCCGGCGTAGTCACATTCGGGTTGTCGAACGCAATAATCCCGCGCTGCAACTGGTAGCGATTATTCATGAAGAAGAGCTCGCCGGAAGTCAGATCCACTCGGCCCACAATGACTGGGTCCGAAGCTGTGCCGATTACTCGCAGATTCACTGCACCTTCAAGGCTTAATGCCGTGCTGCGCGCATTCAAATTCGAGGTCGACTGCACTGCAATCGCTAACTTGATGTTGTCCGCGAAATTCTCTCCGGAGGGCGGCAACGAAGTCCCATTGAATTGACTGGCGAAACTTGTCAGATCGAAATCCGGAGTGAAATTCAGGCTGTCGATCAGCGCGCGTCCGCTCAATTGCGCAGCTTGCATGTTGCCGGTAAATGCGAGGTTCGTCTCGAAGATCGTCCGCACTCCCTGGGGATAAAGAAGCCGAATTGATTTGCCCTGCAGCGCTACATTGAACGCAATGGCGGGACTAAACGCGACTGATCCGCCCAGCGCAATTTGACCGCCTCCCATTTCGCCTTTCACGTCGGTAATCTGCAGTTTGTCATTAGTGATATTCAAAGTGCCGTTTAGTTTCGAAACTCCCACCGGAGCGGTACTCGTAGACAATGCCGCATCTTTAATCTGGATCTTACCCTGAAGCACAGGCTTCTGGATCGTGCCGCTGCCATGAACATCGAGATCCAACGAACCCGCACTTTTGACATCCGAGGTGAACATACTCAGAAGCCGGAGATTCACATCTCCGCTGGCTTGCACATCGATGGGAGCCGCGCCCTGAATTGGCACGCGCCCCTGAAATCTTAAAGATGTCTCCGTGCCCCGGATCTCCGCCGGAGGCAGCGTCAGGACTGCGTTAACGTAATCCGCATGGATTGGGCCGGAGTTGGAAAATTGCACTGATTGATAGCTTCCATCCAGGGTTGGGATTGTCACGTGCATTTCCAGACGCGACTTGTCTTTCAATGGTCCCTTTAATGTTGCATGCAGTTCAGTATCGCCGTGGAAACCAGGAGGAACGCTCGGAGCATACACAGACACGAAAGGATCGAGCGGAACCTTGGTGGTGTCAATACTCGCCTGGGTGTTGTAGTTCCCGGCCAGATCAACTGTCGCCTTGGCCTGCACGGATGCTTGCGTGACGTTCGAGCTCATCAGAAGGTCGGCGCGTTTGTTTTTAACATTTACTTGCGCCTTCATTCCGGTAATTGCAGTTTCGCGAACTTGCAAAGTCGGTATTTGCACCATGAGGTTGAGTTGTGGGTCATCAACCGTTCCCGCGCCCTCAGCAGAAGCGGTCAGCGTCCCCGTTATGGGCACGTTCTTCGCCTGCACAGCTGCTAACTTTTGAAGCACGATGCCAGGAGCATTTAACTGCACTTTGTAGGCTTTATTTTTAGGCGTATAGGAAACGTTCGCTGTAGCCGAGCCCGCTGGCAGCGCCAAATTGATTTGCGCGTTGATCGTGTCGTTAGCTCCCTGAAATTCGACAACGAGATTTTGGATCGGCTGATCGTAAGCTGTTGCCTTCAGCAACTGAATCGAGCCATGCCCTGCAGGATGCAGTTCTGAGCCGTGAAAAGTAACGTCTGCCGACAAATTTCCCGAAATGGGGTCTTGCCGATTTGCCAAATGCTCGAGCTCGGCAAGCGACATTCGCCGCGCCGAGACATTCGCCGTGATCTGGCTTGAAGGAACATAGGACCAGTTTTTCAGGCCGGCTTGCGCGCTGAATGTCAGATTTCCCTGTTGAGCGCTTATCAGCGAACCCTGCTGAACGCTTACCTGAGATGGGCTCGCAGTGAACTGCAAATGAGCGCTCTTCCATTCGCTGCCCTCGACTAGCAAATTCCGTGCATCAAGCTGTCCTGAGACTTGGGGCTTCAGCATCGGCCCTTGCACCACAGCATTCAGAGTTGCCGAACCCGAAACGGCATATGTGTTTCCGGCAACCGCCGGTGGTCGCAAAGACGACGCCAGGACTGAAAGTTGATGCAGGTCTCCCGCGACCGCCTGAACTCTCAGATCCGAACGTGAGCTAAGCTCACCGTCCACCATCACGGTGGTTGACGGTACTCGGAGGGTCGTCTGATGTAATCCAATCACATTGTGAGCACCGTCATAAGAAAGGTGCACGGCCCCATCCACAGGTACTGTCGATTTCGGTGTTGCTGAATTATTCCAGACGGCCGCACGAACCGCTAAATCTGCGAGAGCGCGAACGTTCTTCACGCTACCAGTCCACGTCGCATCCACTTTCCCATCCACTGTGCCCGTCACCGGTATTTGGCGGATCTCATCGTGCCTGATGGCTTTCTTCGTTGATTCAAGTGACATGTGCTGCAGTGAGGCACGCACAGTGCCTGTCTGCGTTGTATCGAGGTGGTGAACCGCAAATTGTGCGTCCATGTAGCCGTTCACAAGGTCTGCAGCTATCGCGCTCACATCGAGATCGCCGCCCGCCAGCCGATATTGCGCTTTCAGCCCCCGCACTCCTAAGGTGGCATCGGTAGATGCGGTTTGCAGCTCATTACTCTCGATTATTCCGTTAGCCGATGCATTGCGGATCATCGGCTGGTTTGCAACATTTTGATATCGCAGGTCGCCGTCGATGCGAACGTCGCCTGCTGGCTTTACGCTCGGTGACATAGCGGCGAAATCTTGTGTATGGATCAGGAGTCGGTACGACGCGCTGACCTGCGGATTGTTGTAATCGTTCATCTCCCCATGAAGCGAAATCCGGGAAGATCCAACAGTGAGCAGCAGTGAATTAAGTTTTGCGCCGGATGGAGTCGCGCTGAAGTTCGCATCTAGGTCATGCGGCAGAGGAGCATAGTTTGCATACTGCAACCGGCCATTTCGATAGGAGAGAGTTCCGGAATATCGCGTCGCTGGCGAATCGAAATGAACTTCCGTCCTAAGCTCATAGAGGTCAGCATCGAGTTCGCTCTTCTTATCGTTGTAATAAACTTTCCCATTGCTCAGCAGCGTATGCCCCACCGCGAGGTCCCACACGCTGGTGCTGCTGCTCGTCTTCTTCGGGGGCGGTGCCGGCAGATTATTGGTTCCATTGTTCGCCAGCTGGACATTCGCAATCGGATTTTCTATCAGGAGTTCCGTCAGTTGCAGTTTTCCGTGCAGCAAGGCAGCAACGCTTACCCCAACCGTAAGTTCCTGCACCTGCAATAGAGGTGGCGTGCCCGCCGGTTCGGTGCCATGCAATACGACCCCGTAGAGATCCGCTCTGAGCGGCGATAGGTGCAGCCCCCAGCTCTGCACATCCAGCTTGCCGCCGGTTGCCGTCTGGCCTTCTTCCATGATTTTTGCCAGAACATATTGATGAAGCCAGGACGTCTTCATCACGGCGATGCCGCCGACCATAACGACGACAACAATGATGCCGATCCCTATGGCGGCCCAGCGGATTGGCTTTTCCCAGTTCATCGCAATACCTCAGAAAGCCTGGCCCAGTGTGATGAAATATTGGTTCTCACTGATGCCCGGTACTTTATTGAGACGATGACCAAAGTCGACACGAACCGGGCCCACAGGAGTGGCATAACGAAGTCCAATGCCGATTGTGCTGGTGTAATCATTGACGAATTGATTGAAATTGATGGCGCCGTACACATTTCCGCCGTCGTAAAACACCACCCCACCGAGCGCGGAGAGAATCATTTTGAGTGGAAAGCGCAGCTCCGAATTCAGGATGAATAATTGCCTGCCTCCAACCGGAACCGTAACGGGTACACACGGGGTGGTACTTCCTGTAAGTACGTTGCAAAACGGCACGAGCCGCTGCGGACCAGCCTCATCAATCGGGAACCCGCGCAATGTCGTCCCACCGCCCGCAAAAAAGAGCTGACTGGTAGGTACGAAACTACCTAGAAAAGCTTTGTCGAACCCTAAACGCAGACTATTCGCAAAGACAAGTCCGTGCACAGGTTTGTAAAACGCATATTGACCAAAGAGTTTGGCGAAATTGGCGCTGGATCCGAATGCCGTCGGCGTGATTCCTAAATTGACAGTGCTATACGAGCCGTGGTGCGCGTCTAGCGGTTTGTCCCGAGTGTCTCGGATGAATGCCGACGAAACCGTCGACAGCTTGACGCTCCGGTCTCTCGGAAGCACCAGTTCCGGCACCAGCAATTGCGAGAGACTGGTGTAGTTGAAGTCGTAGCGAAACTGGAGCCGTGTGTCCGTCTTCTTGCTGATAATCCTCTCCAGTTGGAACGCGCCGTCAGACAACTGGGCTGCGAACAGCGGATTTTCCGTCGTGCGTTCGAACGAAAGGCTGGTTAGACCGTTGAAGTCGGTTCCTCGAAAATCGGGATCGGCGTAAGTTGCCAGGACACGTTGATCGAGCCTGTCGGCTAGCAAAGCAACGCTGGCTGTTTCGGCTTGGCCCCGCATGTTGCGGCGAGTAATTTCGATTGACCCCCGGGGACTCGCATACGTGGCTTGACTCGGAGCTACCCCGCGGTTGCCGATATTAACTGGCGGCAATCCCGGAATCGCAACCGTGCCGGATGGGGTATTTCCGCCTCGGTGCGCAACCTCGAATCCAAACCCGTAGGTAATGTCAGTTCGCTTGGCCTCATGCACCTTCACTAGTGCGTCCGCCTCGGTCTGGTCAGTGATGGGCTTTTTGGGCCCTATACTCGCCCAGTCGAATATGTTCAGGTCATACAATCGGGTCTGCGCCGCCAGAAGTTCTGCCTCGCTGAATGTAGCCTCCGACTTGAGCCGGGTAGTACCGCGGAGTAATGACATCCGCGTGTGCTTCTCTCCCATATACAAAACCGAATTCATCCGGACCAGTTGGTTTTCAGTGATTTCGTAACTAACGTTGACCTGATGTGGACTACCAGGAACTCGGCTTACGGCAGCTTTCACTTCAGAGTTTAGGTAGCCGCGATCCAAATAAGTGGCAGAAATTTGGTTGCGATCGCTCGCAAGCTCTCCCGGCGAGAACGGACTTCCCGCTCGAAGGCGCAAACCGGATTTGCCGGTTAACTGGTCCAATGCGACGTGCTCGTTACCCATGACCGATACGTTCTCAACTATCGTGCGTGGGCCCTCCGTAATATCGAAGGTGATGTCCACTTTCGGCTCGTGGTCGACTACACGAGACCTCACTTTGACATCCTCATAACCGACGTTGTAGTAAAGCGCTTCGATATTCTTGACGCTGGTCTGGACTAACTTGTCGCTATACGTGCCATGGGTAATGATGTGGGCTTTCTTTACGGGAATGTTCGCTAACAAATCGGAGGAGGACAGCTCATGATTGCCTTCAAAGGCAATGTTCGCGACCTTGTGCTTCTTTCCTTTGTCAATTTCGTAAGTGACCGAAATGCGGTCCGGCTCCTTCTCGAAATCGATGTTTACCTTGACGTCGAAATACCCTTTCTTCTGGAAGTAATCGATTAGATTCTGCTGGCCTAGATTCACTAGATCGCGGTCGATCACGCCTTCCGAATAAATAGGAATCAGTTTCCTTTTTTCTCTTCCGGACATGAATGGAAGCAAGGTGAGTTTCGCGCCTGTGGCGCGAACCATCACAACTGGTCCGGGTTCAACATTAAAAGCAAGATCGACACGATTAGTGTCCGGGTGATAGCTCGGGCGCTGCTCCCCAACTTTGCTGGCCAAATAATTTTGGCTCGAAAGAGACTTCTTGATCAGCGTAGTCGCTTCCTTTATACGGGCGGCGGTAAATGCCTTGCCTTGCTTCAAAAGTCCGCCGCTCAGGCGCGCCCGCAAAGAACGGACAGAATGCAGCAGGTGAGTTGATTCCGCTGGGTCTGTGCCTTGTATCTGGACTACTCCGATTTTCGCCCGCCTGCCCATTTGGACCCGAAAAGTGACATTGACAATCTGATTTACATCATCCAGCACGGTTTCTGCGTGAACCTTAGCTTCAAAATACCCATTTTTAGTCAGAAAATTGGTTAATGCAGCTTCCTTGCCCGGCAACAGGTATTTGTCGTACGGATCCTGACCGGAGAAATTCACGACTTGGAGCAGCCTCACATAACTGAAATGCTTTGCGAGTTCCGGAAACTCGACCATCCCGAGGTAGTAGGCAGGCTCGAGGACAAAGGTAAGCCGTAGTCCCTGCGGTTCGGGAAGCACACTTGTCCGCACCGCCCCGAACTTGCCGGTTCTCTCAAGCGCTTTGATGCTGGCCTGGACCCGATCCTGCGCATAAGGCTGCCCCACGGCCTGCACTACCAGAGTACGAAATGGTTCCACATCCACGTGCGGATTGGCCACCAGATCGATCGCGGTCACATTTTCTCCCTGATACGCCGCCTCCGCCGCAGGGAACGAAGCCTGCCCAAAAGTCTGAGCCATCAAACAGGTGATCAGGAGAAAACCCAAGCGAAACATTCGCGGATACCAAGCATCCCGATTAGAGCGATTGCGACGAGGCAGATACAGCCCACATGTGATGCTCTGGTGTGAATGTGAGATGCCCGTCTGAGAAGCAGCATCTTACGACCGTCGTTGTTAATTCAAGCGCGCCAGGAGCAAGGGCCGGCGCGAGATTTAATTGCCAACCATTCGGCCGTTTTCGGAAATTTGTTTTATTCTGGAGTGAGCACCTCCAACCTGTTTGTGAGCTTAAGCGTCCTAAAGAATAATGCAACAAGGCGTGTCCATGTCGGCAATCGGTAATCTTATGGTGATCCTCGGACTGGTAGTTTATGGCGTTCGGCTTTTCCTGGACTACTTCCGGGAACGCCGCTGGGCGAGAAATATGGCTGCCCTGTTCGGAGGCATGGGATTATTGTTTCTCGCTTTCGCTCTGATTTTTACGCCTACCAATGCTGCCGCTATTTTCTACGTCGCACAAGCCGCAGTCTGGAGAGTCTTGCTGGCCATTAGTACGACTTTCCTGCTCGCCGCCATCACTGCGTTCGGGCTGATCACCTATATGAAACCACTTCGGCTCTGGCACGATCGGCGGGCCGGGAGGCAGCTGAATCGTGACCTTGGAAAGATCTCGGAATGATCTTCCTGTTTCCCCACAGCATAGTCCCCAGGTAACTCAGGGCGACCGTTCAACTCAGGTTATTGAGTTTCCCAGTAGGCCAGGGCAAGAGTCGGAACCGAGGTCCCGATCCTGGGATGCTCTCAGAAAGCTTGGCCCGGCTGTCGTAACCGGCGCAGCCGACCTGGATCCGTCAGCAATCGTGACTGCAACAGTCATTGGGGCCGCTTTCGCGTTTCGACTCCTCTGGGTCGTGCTGCTGTGTGTTCCCTTCCTCGTGGCTGCTCTGGATGTTTCAACCCGGATCGGCCTCGAAACCCGCAAGGGCATCTTTGACCTTATCCGAGAGAACTACGGCCGTACGGCAGCCGCGTGTGGCGCGATCTTGACGCTTGTAATCAGTATGGCTGTGATCATCGCAGACCTGATGGCGGTATCGGATGTGTTCTCGATCCTCCTGCATCAGCCCCGGATGTTCTTTGTACCGCTGATCGCATTCACCGTATGGTACATGCTGGTCTTCCATGACTATCGGAAGATCACACGGGTGCTGGTTTGGTTCGCGCTGCCGGTTTGTCTCTACTTGCTGGCAGCGTGCGTGACTGCTCCGGGTCTAAAACCGCTTATCACGGGCTTCCTTGTTCCTCACTTGTCAGGCGGACGTGACTATGTTGAAGGTATCGTTGCTCTGTTTGGATCTCTACTCACCCCCTACATTGTTCTGTGGCAGACAAGTTCGAGGACAGATCGGGGCCACGAACATCACAGGGCCGATTCCATCATTGCCAGCGTTGTCACCTTTGTTTTAGCTGCATCCATCATCATCGCCGCAGGGTCGGTGCTCCATCTGGCACACCCGGTAGATATGTCTACTCGGGATGCCGCCGAAGCTTTGCGGCCGGTCGCCGGCGAGTGGGGCATGCTCATCTTTAGCCTCGGCATTATCGGCGCGGGCATGGTTGCATTGCCAGTTCTGGTCGCGTCGATGTGCTATGACGTTACCCAGGCGTTTGGTTGGGAATACGGCCTGAGCGAACATCCTTGGCAGGCCAAGCGGTTCTACCTGTTAATCTCGGGCACAATGTTCGTGGCGGTCATTGGAAATTTCTTCAAGATCAATCCAGTCACCGCCCTTTACTGGTCGATGATTCTTGCGGGAATCCTGCTGATCCCCACACTAATTTTTATCATGTTCGTCTCAAACCATCGCGGAATCATGCGGACGACAAACACGCTCTGGCAGAACCTACTCTTGGGTGCAGCAACAGGAACAACGGCGGTAGTGGGACTCATTTATCTGTGGGAAAAACTCAGATAGCTTTTCTTTTCTTACGTGGCTTCGAAGGCAGGTTTATCTATACCAGTGATACCCCACGGTCAGCCGAATGCCGTTGAACTCGGGATTGCGTACTCCGAGATTGGCATTCGAAGCATGCATCCATCCGCAGCCAATATCTATCGCTTGCCGGCCTTTGGTGAATACCTGAAAACCCGCGCCAGCGCGGACCGTGAAATTCAAACTTGAAGTATTGCCGGGCGGCAGGTTTGCGTTCGTGAAAACCGCGCCTCCGGCAACTTCGAGGTACGGCGTCGCGCGTCCGAAATTATGGCTGGAATGCCAGCGCAACACGATCGGCTCAAAGCCGCCGCCATGCACCTTCTGACTTTTGGCGGTTAGGAATAGTGGGATCAGATTGAGTCCGTATTCGAGGCTACCGCGACGCCATCCTCCCAGAACCTCATGGCCCATCCCTCTGCCCAAAAGTACGCCGGCGGTCCAGATGCGCGCTTCGTCAAACGAATTTGTGTTCTCCTCACCGCTCGCGATCGATCCCCAAGCCGCGATATCCCAATGGCCAAGAATGTCAGGATTCTGGGACGTTACCTGCGCCGATGCACATGAGATCAGATAACACAGCCCCAGAATCACGCTGCAGAAAATCCGTGGAAATCGCACATTAAACCTGCTTCGGAAAAGGGGCGACTTATTGGACTGCTAACCTTGCAATTAGCTTAGCAAACTAAGTAGGGGTCCAAATTGGAGAGAAAAATTGCCGAGAAAAAGTCAGAGGACAGCTATGACAGGATTCCGAGGAGGCGCATTGTGCTTACGAACATCATCACTGTTACAGATGCCATCGTCGTCGCTTCCACCAAGCATCCGACCATGCGCCGCAAACCACTTTCGTGAGCAATCTTATTCACCGCTGCCTCCGTGCAGAATGCCATTTCGTATGCCCTAAGATTGCCCGCTGGCCCGAAGCTCCACAATGGCTCATGCGTGGGGAAATAACGCCTGTTCGGGTATTTACGGTCGTAACCTGTTCGACGGTACGACGGTCATCACTCTAATTCGCCGGGGATGTGGTGAATTCCCTTGCCCGTCTTTAACAGGTAAGCCATATACACGACGATCCCGAGATTGACGCTTAGAACGGCTATGTGGAACCAATTCTGCCGATGCGCAAGCTTGTAGATTTCATAGGGTAAATAAAGCGAACCGGAGATCAGTGCAATCCACTCTGCCCACGCCCTCGCGTACCACAATCCGTAGGCCTCAAGAAAGCGAAGAACGGAATAAGCAAGTCCCACGCTCGCTATAGCCCACAACTTTGCAGCGGTCAGCGTGTCCGCCCAGTCCAGAAACCGCTGTGCGAAATGCCCATCCGGACTGATATGCAACAAATGCAGCAGACCATCGGCAAAATCCCAGGGATCCCGATGCACCCAGAAAATAACCACTAGCGCAGCGCCAAGCACAAGTAATCCCTTGGCCAACTCGATCGTCGCAATTCCGCGCAGCGCCTGAAGCGTGTGATCGTGTCTTCGCCGCGACAATTGGGGTCTGCTGTGCACAGTCGAGTGCATAATTTTATGATCTGCCCGGTTGAAGCAGTAATTGTTGCGCGGAAGTGAATATCCGTCCCCGCATCAATAAAGTACTTACTAACGAAGTCAGTCCGGAGGCTGCAAAGATCATTGCCAAAACCACAAACTGGTAGATTGCCGCATAAATGGGCCGAGCCCCAGAAAGCAACATGCCTGCCATCAATCCTGGGATCCATACGATGCCGAGGGATCGCATCGAGTCGATTGCAGGAATGAGACTGGCTTCAAAAGAAGCTTGCACATAGGGCGATACGCTGTTGTTCGCTTCCGCACCCAAAACCAGTGCGGTTTCAATTTCCCCGGTGTGCGCCAGAACGTCCGATCGGAAGCGGTTGAGCGCCAGCCCATTGGTGTTCATCGCATTCGCAATAATCATGCTTCCAATGGGCACGAGGGCGGTAATCGCCGTATCGATCACACCCAGCCAAGTCATCAACGCTATGATCAAGCCCGCTCCACAGGCGATTGCCCACACCGACACGCGGAATGCTCCCGGCACGCCTTTGGCTCGACGCGCCGACGTTGCTCCCGCTGCTACGATCATTGCCGTCAGCAGGAACACACTCGTCCAACGCGGCCCCCGCAGCAACACCAGCAGGATCGATCCCACAACAATGATCTGCACTAGTCCTCGCCCCATCGCGACCACCGCTTCCCACTCGAGGTGAACCTGTCGCCTTCGTGCCAGCAAAACCACAATCATTGCAGCAGCTGCAGCGACTCCCGCCTGGGCCAAGCCGAGCGCCAATTGATTGTTGAAAAACGACTTAAGCATGTAATACCTCGGGTGCCAAGCCGGAACGCACTATGCGTCCGTTCTCGATCAACAAAGCGCGTTCAGCTATCCGGGAGGCTTGGGCAATGTCGTGAGTCACAAGTATGCAGGTAAGCCCTTGATCTTTGACAATACTCTGAAGCAGGCGCTCGATTCCAAGTTTAGATGCCTCGTCCAGCGCAGACGTGGGTTCGTCAAGGAGCAGCAATATTGGGGAGTTCGCCAATGTGCGCGCCACTGAAACCCTTTGTGCTTCTCCTCCGGAGAGGTTCGCCACGTTACGCGATGCATAGCCGTCTAATCCAACGCGATTCAATAATGTTTCAATGTTCTCCATGGACAGGTTCTGCCCGCGCTGCAACGGTCCGAACTGCAGGTTTTGTTCCACCGTTCCAGGAAAAAGGTAGGGTCTTTGTGTAACCATGCCCAGTTTTCGTCGCAGTTCACGCGGAGCAATCTGTTTGTAGTCGATGCCGTCAAGGTATACCGTACCGGCTGTGGGTTCATCGAGACGATTGAGCAAGCGTAACAGCGAGCTTTTGCCGGAGCCACTGGGCCCCACAATCGCCAGAATCTCCCGCGCTGTGACTTGAAAATTAACGTCTTGTACCAGGACCTTGGAGCCTACCACTCGCGAAAGATTTTCCGCTCGAAGAATACAGCGGTTTTCAGAAATGCTCACGGTCTGTGATCATCTTAAGTTTTGAATCAGAGAGCAATTTAAACGCTTGCCCGTTGTTCGCGGACTGCCGCACGCAGCTCGGCCAGGATCTCCTGGCCCGCTTTGCGGGCCGCATCCTGTTGCGATACGTCAAATGAGATTGCACCCACGCGCGCGTGCCCACCACCACCGTATCGTTCACAAATTTTCGCCAGATTCACAATCGGTTCAGCCGGAGCCCAGGGATTTGACCCCACTGAAACTTTCATTCGGAAAGTGCTTTTACTTAAACCGATGCTGTAGATGGATTCAGGTTGCAGGTAGTAGGGGACAAACTTGTTATAGCCTTCCAAGTCCTGATCACTGATGTCGAAGAACAATGTTCCGTCTTTCAATTCCGTTCGTTCGCGCAAAACCTGGATCGAATGTTGATGCCGTTCCAGCAGAGGCGGCATCAGGGGCGCAACGAACGGCTCTTTCAGAATTTCGCCCAGTGGCTTCGTTGCCAGTAGCGGTATAAGCCGCGGAACAAGATCCGGATTCTGCGTGGCTTCAATAATCATAGTCAATTTCATTGCCGGCTCGCGCATCTCAACCGCGGTCCTGGCATCCGGATAAAGAGCCCCGTCGATGATGTCGGTCCATTTGACCAATTCCGCTACAGGCGCAGGATTGAAGCCGAATCGTTGCTCTGCAATCGTTGCGATGAAACTGGTACAAGATTTGAAATCCGGATCATAGAACTTCCGGTTGCTCTGATCCTGCTCGAAGTGGGCAGCATCTGCCGGAGTCAAAAACGCGCTCTCGTGATGGTCAAACCACCACGTGATTTTGGGTGAGCTCGAATATTTGAAATCTACGATCGCATTTTCATCGCCATTGAAATCGTTTTCGTTGAACAATGCACCGGCGCGGTGCAGCAGACCAGAGAACACGAACTCAACATCGTTGCGAATTCGTTCCCGGTAAAAGCGCGAAAACAGCGCCGCCGAGGAAGCACCGTCGAAGCACTTATCGTGATAGAACACTCGAACTCGCAAATCAGCTCCTGTTTTCGTCCGCCCCGATTAAACGACAAACCGGGCAAGAAGGAAAGACAATAGGAATGCCATTCCCACGACAGTTCTGTCAAGCCGGCAGATCAGCGCCAAACGCAAAGAGGTGAGCTTTCGGCTCACCTCTTGAACCTGTTCACTCGGCCCCAGCGGGCCCTTAAATCGCGTTGGCCTGCTTTTCTGCCATATCGCCAATGACAGGTAGTTTCCACATCTGCCCTTGGTAAGCCTTGAGGAGGAGAATCACCCACAAAGCCAGCGAGCCCAGCCAAATAATGAAATGGATCGGAATCAAAATCAACCCTAAGAACGGAATGAACGACACAATGGATAGCGCAATTCCGAGGGCGATCATCGCCACGAAAAAGAAGATATTCTGGAAGGAATGGAATCGGATAAAACGATTCTTGTTATATGGCTCGATGACCAGAAACACAATGGCCGGGATCGGAGTTATGTAGGCGAGCATTCCGGCAACATTGTCAGTCAGGCCGCCTGTGCTGGCTTGAACCGTTGCAGGTGCTGCACCGGTCGCTGCGCCTCCCGCAGCACCGGCAGCCGCTGGACGACTGCACGCCGGACAAACGCTAGTACCAGCTGGTATTTGAGCTCCACACGTTGTACAAAAAGCCATTGGTCCCCCCAAGCGGTCTGTGAGATGAGCCTGCGATTGCTGGCTTGCCCCCAAAAATCGCCTACAGCTTACTACTTTTCCGCAAAATGTCCAATGATAGGCACTTTAAACCGCTCGCCACGCAGCGCTTTCCCCACCAGCAACAGCCACAGAATCACAGAAGCCAGTCCGGCCAGCAAAACCGCCAGTGAGCCGAGCAGGTAACCGAACCTGGGCATAAATGCACAGAGCCAGAAAACTACCCGCAGCATCAAGACCTCGGCAAGTAGTGCTACAAAAAAGAAGATTGACTGGAGTGCATGAAATCGCACCAGCCGATCGCCCTTGAATCGCCTCACGAATAAGAAAACCACGGCCGGCACGAACGTGAAATAACTCAATGCCGCAAAAATTCTGCCGTTGATGGTCGCTTGACTCGCTTCGCTGGCTGGGACGATCATCCTCAGCCCACAAGCAGGACAAAATGCCACGTGTGCCGGCATTTCGGTGTTGCATTGTGGACAGGATATGGCGGTGCTGCTCAAGACCAGGCGCCTCAGTTTTTTCTTTCGCGGCACTCTTCGCAGAGCCCGTAGATTTGGAAAGTATGGCGAGTCGTCTCGTAATGGTACTTGCTCCCGATCTCCTGCTCAATCCGGTCCACTTCCGACGAGAAGAATTCCACCGAGGCCCCGCACAACGTGCAAACCATGTGATGATGGCTGCGACGGTTATACTGATGTTCGAACCGCGCGATTCCATCATGGAAGGCCACCTCGCTCGCTAGTCCGCACTCGGCCAGCAATTTCAGCGTCCTGTAAACCGTGGTAAATCCGATCCGCGGATCTTTTTTTTGCACCAAACGGTGCAATTCATTGGTCGAGAGATGTTCTCGAGTTTCGAGAAAGGTCTGCAGAATGGTATCCCGTTGCGCCGTGTGCTTAAGGCCTACCCGCTTGAGATGCTGATGCAAAATGGCCTGCGCCTCCCGCATCATCTCGCGCGAGATCCTCGGTTGATCATCAATGCGTCTCTGCAGCATGAGCACTCTGAATCATACTGAGCTTTAGGAAATGCGCCAAGTTGAGGCGTTCTGCGGGCGTGACCCTGAGCGCAGTCGAAGGGGGAGCTCGCAGCCGAAATCCCGAGCGAAACGAGAGATCTCCGTTCATTGACGGTTTATCCTGTGCTCAATTAACGTTCCCAGGAACCACTACCAGATTGTTCCCAGAATGCCAATAACGCCAAAGCGTAGGGAAAAAGTGCGTCCGACCTGAACACCGCACCAAAGACAATCAGTGGAGATAGGAAAATCAGATGGAAACAGTATCCGAAAGGGCCAGTCCGCAGGACCTTGCGCCAAAGGCCGCGACTGAAGCCAAAATAGAGCCCACGTGAGCGCAAATAGGCAAACGTGTAAAACCGGAGCCATCACATGGACCCATTTGACGAATGCTATATCAGGAAATGTTGGCGAAGTTTCACATCAACACACGCTATTCGAGCCTGGTTACAAGATAAAATCGGGGATTCGTTATGGTAACCAGCGCTCCCAGTTGCGTTTCGTCCCGCGCCACGTATCGAAGGCTCATCTTGCTGGCATTGCTTGTACTCTTGCTCGCCTTAAGCGGAGCGGTTCTATGGTTTCGTTCCGCGCCTCGCTCTGCGCTTCCACAGCTTGACGGCACCGTTTCGGTCACGGGTCTCTCTGCTCCCGTAACTGTCATCCGCGACCCACACGGTTTTCCGACCATTCAGGCAGCCAACTTAGATGACCTGTTCTTTGCGCAGGGCTATGTCACGGCACAAGACAGATTGTTCCAAATGGACGGCACACGACGCTTCGCGGCCGGAGAGTTGTCGGAAGTGGTCGGACACTCGCAACTCGATCACGATCGACAGCAGCGAATTCTTGGCCTGCGAGTTGCCGCCAGGAAGACGGTCGAGACCAGTTCCCCAGAGGATCGCTCTCACTTTGAGTCCTATGCCCGCGGCGTAAACGCCTTCATCTCATCGCATCGCGATCAACTGCCAATTGAATTTCGCATCCTGCGGTATTCACCAAAGCCTTGGACCAGCGAAGACTCCGCGTTGATCGGCGCATACATGATTGAGGAGCTTTCGACCAGCCCGCGCCATGCACTTACTCGTGAAAAAATTCTTGCCAAGTTAGGCCCGGAACTCACCGCCGATCTCTATGTAAATTCGTCGTGGCGCGACCGTCCGCCGACAGTCTCTCGCCCGAACCTTATCGATCCGGTCGAGCGTCAGCAACCAAGATCCATTGCCGCCTATAATCCGCCACCGAACCTGGTTCAGAATTCGCGCGCGTTCACCCCAGACGCCATTGCCGCCGAATTTCCGCACGAAAACTTTTTCGATGATCGACCGCTCGCACTCGGATCAAACGACTGGGTCGTTTCCGGCGCACATACAATCACCGGCAGGCCCCTGCTATCTAATGACATGCACCTCGGACATCAAATGCCCAACCTGTGGTACGCAGCCCATTTGCGTTGCGGTGATCTCGACGTCGCTGGCGTAACCCTCCCGGGATACCCGTATGTGGTTGTCGGACACAACCAGCACATTGCCTGGGGATTCACCAATCTCGGCCCGACGGTTGAGGACGTGTACATCGAGAGCTTCAACTCCGCCGATGAATATCTCACTCCGGAAGGCTGGAAGAAGCCCGAGCACCGCCGCGAGGTCATCCACGTGAAAGGCAAGCCGGACGTTGTAGTAGACGTCGTGCTCACCCGCCATGGTCCCATCGTGACCGATCTCGTTCCCGGCGAAACTCGAAAACTGGCTTTAAGGTGGACTCTCTATGACGGGGTTCGCAATCCGTTTTTCGCCGTGAACTCGGCCCGTAACTGGGACGAATTTTCGCAGGCTTTTTCGCAATTCGACGCACCGGGACAGAATGTCGTATACGCAGATATCGACGGCAACATCGGATACCACGCGACGGGCAAGATCCCGGTCCGCGCCTCTGGCGATGGTAGCCTCCCAGAAAACGGCAGCGACAACTCGCATGAATGGGTAAGCTATGTACCATTCGACAAGCTGCCAAACGTTCTCAATCCATCGTCCGGAATCATTGCCACCGCCAATGGCCGTGTGACTCCCGACAAATATCCGTTCTCTCTCAGTGTTGAATGGGCAGCGCCCTGGAGGACAGATCGCATTTACCGCGTCCTGGAATCCGGGAAGAAGTTCTCGCCGACAGACATGCTCAGCCTGCAAACTGACGTTTATTCAGAACTGGATCGCTTTTTCGCGGATCGATTCGTTTACGCCGTGGATCACGTAAAAAATCCGTCTGCTCGCACCAAGGCTGCCGCCGATATCCTGCGCCAGTGGGACGGACGAATGAGCAGCGGTTCAGCCGCTCCCACCATTGCCGTCCGATCCCGGGAGGAATTGACGCGATTGCTGCTTGAGCCCAAACTAGGGGCAGCGCCCCAAGATCCAAAACAACTGGCATCGTCCCTTAGTTGGAAAAGCTATAACTGGATGAATGAAACCATGTGGCTGGACAATGTTGTTGAGCATCAGCCCAAACGCTGGCTCCCGGATTCTTACGCTAATTACGATGAACTGCTGTCCGCCGCCGTCCAGGTCGCGGTCCAGGATGCTAATGCCCCACCCGACCTGAATGCGTGGCGATGGGGGCCTTTCAACGCGCTGAGCCTTAATAACCCAGTTTTGGGGCAAGTTCCGATTCTGCAGCGTTGGACCGGTCCCGGCTTGCACGAACAGTCAGGCAGCGTATACACAATCAAAGCCGTAACTCCAACACACGGTCCTTCGGAACGAATCACGGTAAATCTTGCTGACTTGGATCAATCGACTTTGAACTTGGTAACCGGCGAAGCCGGGAATTTTCTCAGTCCTTACTACCTCGATGAGTGGAATGCCTGGTATACAAACTTCACATTCCTGTGGGCTTACTCATCGGATACCGTTCAAAAAAGTAGAGCGCACATGTTAACGCTCACGGCAAACAAGTAGCAGGACTATTAGTGCCACTGCACGACGTCGGGGGATCCACCAGTTTCACATCGAAGGATTGCCCAACAACTTGGTCTGTTTGGGTTATTCCAAAACCGTTGTTGTTGAAGGGTGGCACAAACAGCTGATCCGTTCTCGTGTCATAAATTTGGAAGCTGCCGCCTTGACAAACATAGACGATGGTTCTGCCCGTAATCGGCTGAATGCCGGTGGCATCACCCGTCTGTGGCGGGATCACGACCTTGGAATTCAATGTATTCACAATCGAAAGGCAGCCACGCACTTCGCCACCGCTGACGTTGATGCTTGTGCAGCTATGCGCACCGATGAAGAGCTGCCCATTCGCGCCCATCTGCATACGATCGTGATACCCGTCCGTGATCAATATCGGGCTAGGGTTGATCCGTGCTAATGAACTTACTTCAACGATACTCAGTGTGCCGCAGGTCTCTGCCGCTGTCCCAGCCGGACATCGGGTGTGAGGCGGTGTCCCTGCAACATACAAATTGCCGCCATTCAGCAGAGCATAGGTTGCTCCACTTAGCGCCGTCACGGGGCCATGCCCCGAGATTCCGAGCGTATACGTGGTAACTCCTGCGCTAGACCCTCCGCATTCCGGTCCGCAATTAAACACATAGGCATCGGAATTGTCGAAAAAAATCGCCCAAACTGGACGATCGAATCCCGCGACCGTGGTTGTAACTTGATTTGACTGTCCGATCAGCGCCGTGCTGATCACGGTAACATCGTCAGAACCGTCACTGAATACCAGGATGTGTGTACCGTCCGGGCTGCCAACAATGAAATGCGCCGCGGGCACCGGGATTGTCGCCGTTACCGCTCCTGTGCCAAGGTCCATTGCCACGACCGCTCCCGGCGACTGGCCGGTTACCAGAGCCGAGGGTACAGCGGCATACGCGGTGGCGTTGTCCTTTGCAATGAACATGCTTTCGGAATACCCCGGAAGTGTGATTGTGGGCACGTTGGTTGATGAACCTGCAATTTGGGCAATCGCTTCTGTCCGATTGTCTAGCACGCTAATGGTATTGCCGGTCGGGCTGAACACCATCGTGCGAGACAAGTCTGGAGTGACAACCATTATGCCCGGCTGGCTGGATTCGCCCAAAAGACCAATCGTAGATACCGAAACAATGTCCTGCAGCGCATCCACAATGTTGATTACAGGGGCGTTGGCGGCACCACTCGGGAACAGCGGATTCGAGACAAAAGCACGAAACTTAAGCCCACTTACTTTGTGTTTATTGCTCGCAGATTTGCTCCCCCCGCAGGACACAATGCCTACCCCGAGGACGGCGAGCACAATCGTGCTTCCCAAACTCTTCACTGCACTTGGGACTTTGAAGAACATCAGAGATAAGAATTGAGATGCGAGAAACCGGATTATATCAGAGCGTCACTGCTCACTAGTCGTAACTGACTCCCACAACGCAACTTGCCGGAGGCAGACTCACCAGTGCAAGAACCGCATTGATCTTGTATCCTCAATTGCATGGCTGGAGATTTCTCAGCTCGGATCAAACAAGGGCCAATCCTCTGCGACGGCGCCATGGGCACCCTTCTCTATTCAAAGGGGATATTCATCAATCGCTGTTATGACGAGTTGAGCCTTTCCCAGCCCGACCTGATCCGAAACATTCATCACGAGTATCTGCAAGCGGGCGCCGAGATCATCGAGACCAACACGTTTGGTGCAAACTCCATCCGCCTCGCTCGACACAGCCTGGCCGACCGAGTGCACGATATCAATGTTGGGGCCGCCAGGATCGCACGGGAAGCCGCCAAGAGCTTCGATGTTTGGGTCGGTGGCTCGGTGGGTCCTTTGGGGATTCGCATTGAGCCATTGGGCAAGACCTCCTTTGAGGAAGCTCGTTCGGCCTTTCGCGACCAGATTGCGGCGCTTGTCGACGGCGGTGTCGACATCATAATCTTCGAGACTTTCGGATATCTGGAGGAACTTCATCAGGCCATTCTTGCCGCCCGCGAAGTAAGTCCCAAAATTCCCATCGTCGCGCAAGTCACCATCGATGAAGACGGAAACTGTCTCGACGGCTCTACCCCCGACGTATTCACTCCCAAGTTAGAGGAATGGGGGGCTGACGTCATCGGTTGTAACTGCAGTGTGGGCCCTGTTGCAATGCTGGATGCGATGGAACGCATGCGCGCCCTGACCTCCCTCCCGCTCGCTGCCCAGCCGAATGCCGGAATTCCGCGCTCCGTGGAAGGCCGAAACATTTATCTATGTTCGCCCGAGTACATGGCCAGTTATGCCCGTAAGTTCGCTGCAGCAGGCGTTCGTCTGGTAGGTGGCTGTTGCGGAACAACACCGGCGCACATTCGAGTGATGAAATCTGCTCTCCGTGTCGGGGAAGCACGCGCCAAAACGGCTGAAGTTTCTACCACCTCTCGCCCCAAACCCGCAGCCGCGCCGAGCGTGCCGCTTGAAAAACGATCACGGTTAGGCGCCAAGCTTGCAGCCGGCGAATTCGTCACCATGGTGGAAATAGTTCCACCCAAGGGCATTGACGTCGGCAAGGAAGTCGACGGCGCGCATTTCCTGAAGTCCGTGGGCGTGGACGCGATCAACATCCCCGATAGTCCTCGCGCTTCCGCCCGCATGAGCAATCAGGCCCTTTCGCTTTTGATTCAAAAGGAAGTTGGAATCGAAACCATCCTTCACTACACCTGCCGCGATCGCAATGTTTTGTGTATTCAATCCGATCTCTTGGGCGCCGCCGCTATGGGGTTGCGCAATTTGATCTGTATCACCGGCGACCCGCCGAAAATGGGGAATTATCCTGATGCTACCGCGGTATTCGACGTCGATTCCATCGGTTTGGTCAACATTGTCCGCAACCTCAATCACGGCCGCGACATTGGCGATAATCCTCTGGGTACCGGTACGGCGTTCGTCATCGGTGTGGGCGCAAATCCAGGGGTGCCCAACATTGACGAGGAGATTCGCCGCTTCGAATACAAAGTTCAGGCAGGCGCGGAATACGTCGTTACCCAGCCGGTGTTCGATCTCGGACTGCTGGAGAGCTTCTTGCGACGTATTGAGCACTGTCGTATTCCCGTCGTAGTCGGAATCTGGCCTTTGGTGAGCCTTCGCAATGCTGAATTTATGAAGAACGAATTGCGTGTCTCCGTCCCGGATTCAATCCTGGAACGTATGGGCCGCGCTCCAAGCCCCGAAGCCGCCCGCGAAGAGGGCATCGCCATTGCCCGCGAGATGCTGATGGCCGCACGCAGCATGGTTCAGGGTGCTCAGATCAGCGCCCCCCTGGGAAAGTACGCCGCAGCCGTTGATGTGCTCGAAGCCCTCGGTTCCGTCCGTTCCACTTCGGTCTAGCTGCTTGTAAATTCTCCTTACTCCCATCTTTTGCCTGGACACAAGCATTTGTGACGTGGATTACAATGTGCTTAGGAGCAGCCCCTTTGCCGAAGTTTGAAGATTGCCTTCAGCGCCTGGAGAAAATCGTCCACGAACTGGAAAAAGGCGATGTCCCTCTCGAGAAATCGCTCACGCTATTCGAAGAAGGGATGCAGCTTTCTGCGGCCTGCCGCAAGGAGTTAGATCAAGCAGAGGGCAAAGTAGAAATTCTGCTGAAGCAGAATGGGAAGCTCCAGGCTGAATCGTTTGAGCCGTTGACCGAGGTCCCGTCGGGCCGGAAGTAAATTCGCCTCGGTAGCTCACCGCGTCAGTATCGTCTGCAGTCGCGCCGCGTCTTGTCGGTTGTTGCTGCAGCCACAGAACACCGTGCACAGCGGTAGAAGCCGAGGAAGTATGCAGTCGCAAGAACTGGTTATCCTCCATTGTGATCCCTCTCTCGCGGAAACTCTCGTTTCCGCGTTGCGCATTTCGTTCGGTTCCATTCATCACGTGACATCGGTCGATGAACTCCGCGCCAGCATCGCCAAGCATCGACCTGGTATTGCCATTCTCGATATTGAGAAAGCCAGCTTGCTGGAACTGGAGCATTTGTCGCGCGAGTTCCCAGGAGCCTCTATCGTCTGCACGCATCGCTGCGCCGACGACGAGATGTGGGCCGCGGCCCTGAGCGCCGGGGCCTGCGACCTGGTTTCCTCGTATGACACGAAAGGCATCGTGCGAGCCGCAAAGACCGGCGCTGCGATGCGTACTTCGGCAGCATAGTCGCTCGTTAAAAGTACGCGAGCTGTGTGATTCCGGTGTAAGTGGTGTCCGCAAAGCCATTAGCACGCGTCTTGCTATACTCACTCATGCTCCAGGCCACGCTGGATCAAGGGCGAGAGCTTGTCGATACGGCGCTCGAACGTCTTCTGCCTCCAACCAATCAGCGGCCGGTTTCTCTCCATCGGGCTATGCGGCATAGCGTCTTTGCCGGTGGTAAACGTTTGCGGCCCATCCTGTGCATTGAGTCGGGTCGCATGATCGCAGGTTCAGTTCCCCCCGGCATTGAAGAATTGGGCGCGGCGCTCGAAATGCTGCACACCTATTCTCTGATTCACGACGATCTCCCAGCTCTTGATAACGATGACTTGCGGCGCGGCCGCCCGACGTGCCACAAAGCTTTTGGCGAAGCCATCGCGATCCTCGCCGGTGATGCTTTGCAAACCCGAGCTTACGAAGTCCTGGCTCGTCTTCAATGCCCTCCTGAATCCCGCGTGCGCATCATCGAACAAATCGCGCACGCCACGGGCACGATTGACGGCATGATTGGTGGTCAGGTCGTCGATCTTGAAGCAGAACATCACAGGGCTGATGCCGCAACTGTTCGATATATCCACTGTTCCAAAACGGCGGCATTGATCACCGCAAGTGTAGTCACTGGCGGGCTGTATGCCGGTGCCGCAGATGATGCGGTCTGCAAACTTAGGTCCTTTGGACAATCGATCGGACTCGCCTTTCAAATCGTAGATGATGTCCTCGATGTAACCCAAACCTCCGAACAGCTGGGCAAGACTGCCGGGAAAGATACCGCAGCCGAAAAGGCAACCTATCCCGCGCTCTTTGGGGTGGAAGACTCGCTGAAAAAAGCCGACGAACTACTTGCGAAAGCGCTCGCATACTTGCATACCTTCGGCGCGCAGGCAGAAACTCTGACGGCCTTGGCACACTTTCTAATCGAAAGAAAAAAGTGACTTTAGGCTAGTCCTGACCCGCTTCTCCTGTGATTCTTGGTGACCTCTGTGGTAAAAAAGAGTAGGGCGATGGAGTTCGCCATAACCGCTGGTACGACCGGCTGATAACTCCTACAACTTGTAGGAGGAACTCCATCTTTCTCGACCTGCTCATCATTTCTTTGGGCGCTATCGTCGGCGCCAATGCCCGTTACCTGATAAGCCGAGCGGCTGCCAATTTTCTCGGGTCGGTTTTCCCCTATGGCACATTGCTGATCAACGTGGTCGGCAGCTCCATTGTCGGCTTCTTCATCGTGTGGACCAGCGAGCGCGTGTTCATTGATCCGCGCTGGCGGCTGCTGGTGATCGTCGGGTTCTGTGGTGCCTTCACCACGTTCTCCAGTTATGCGTATGAAAGCATCTCTTACTTCGAGCAAGGGCAATGGCTGCTCATGTGGGCCAATATCCTGACCAATAATGTGCTTTGTCTGCTTGGCGTGCTGGCGGGCATGGCTCTGGGGAGGGTGCTGTAAAATGCCAAACGCTATGGCAGTTCAAGTCACCATCTATCTCAACGAAGCGGACCAGTGGCATCATCGCCCGCTTCACGTCGAAATCCTCAACTACCTGAGGAAAGAGAACGTATACGGCGCGACGGCCATCCATGCGGTCGCGGGATTTCTCGGTCGCCATCGGGTGGAAACTACCCACCTCGTCGATGCCGGCGGCAAGTTGCCGGTCATCATCATCTTCGTTGACACGGATGAGCATGTGAACCGCGTTCTTCCAACGCTCAAAGAGATGGCCGCTCATCGGTTGATCGTACGAGAAAATGTAGTGCTGGAGCAGGGTAATCTGGATTGAATTGCGACACCGGGTTGCGGGACGCTTCATCTAAAATTCTGTGACTTTTCATCGGATCATTTCGGTTCCTGCACTTCTCCTATGCCCGTAACCTTCGCGTCGGTGCGGAACTTCTTGTAATCGCGAAAGGTCTGATCGTCCTCCATCTTGAATCCCTTCAACAGTGCCACGCGGGCGTCCAGCTTAAAGCTTAAGGACTGCGGCAGCCATACTTCGTCGTTCACGCGAGTTTGCTGAAGCACGAAACGCGTGCCTTTGTGCAGACGAGCCACGAACAATCCCCAAGAGACCGTGTCCAGGCACTCCACGTCCATTTTTGAAAGCTCGAGATCGGCTTTATCGATCCACACCCGGCCGTGAAATTTGGAAAGATAGTTGGCATACTTCAGGTGCGGAACGAAGCCGGGGCGGGGCTCGGCGGAGATCACCCAGGCCTCGCGCCCTCCCACCGATTCTGTGCCGACGAGGCTGAAGTTGTACGCATCGCTGATTTCATGCACCCACTTACGCGACTCCTCACGGTCTTTTTCTTCGGCTTTTAACCGCTTTTCGCGTTCTTTGTCGCTTTCGTTGCGGCGTTTGTCGATGATCTTCTGAACCTTCTCGTCCTCTTTGGCCGCTTCCTTCGGCGAAAGCGGCTTGTCGTCTTTCTCGATCAGCTTTTCGACCTGTTCGCCATAAATCTCGAGGACGTCGTAAGTTTTGGTCTCGGTGGATTTCGTGTTCCCTTTGCCGTCCAGCTTGTGTTCAACCTCGCGCTCAATGTAGGTGTAGTCGCGTTGCAGCTTGTCATTCTTATCGTCGTTGTCCGCTGCCTTTTGGATCAGCTCCTTGATTTGGTCCTGGGTGAGGGTGGTTGCAGTGGACGGGAATGACAGAGTCGTCGTTAGCGATACCGGCTTGGATTCGTCCGTTGCACCAGCGGTGGCATCTTGGCCGAATGCGAAGACTGGCGCTACACACAAAATGAAAAGAAGCAGACCCGCGCGCTTGATCCTCATGAGTTCCTATACGTCTCTCGCTTGCCGCTGGTTCCGACAAGTTTCGTCCGCCAAGTACGCGATTGCAAGTGAATGATTGACCCCCACGGTTGCCTTGGTTTCTAGTATATCTGTATCCTTTGGCGACGGAGATGCAGCCACTCGACATTCTAGCCATCGCAGCCCACCGGGACGACGTTGAGCAGACCTGTGGTGGCACATTGTTGAAAATGGCACAACACGGCTATCGCACCGGGGTGCTCGACCTGACCCAGGGCGAGATGGGTACTCGTGGAAGCGCGGAGGAGCGGCGTCAGGAAGCCGAACACGCCGCTTCCCTCCTGCAGATCTCGTGGCGCCTCGCGCTGGACATTCCCGACGGCCGCGTCGAGAACACCTGGGAGAACCGCCTCAAAGTTGCCCGGGTGATTCGGCAACAGAGACCTCGGGTCGTGATCTTGCCATATTGGAAAGGCCGCCACCCCGACCATTACACGGCCTCTGTCCTCGGGTACGAAGCCTGTTTCCTCGCGGGACTTGCCAAAGCAGCTCTGTCTAATACCGGCCTTTCCGATGATCCTCTGCCGCCGCATCGCCCCTTCAAAATCATTTACGCCACCCTTTACTATGACATTCGCCCGACCTTTGTGGTCGATATCACCGACCAGTTCGAAACCCGTTTCCAATCGCTCATGGCTTACAAATCCCAATATGCGGATCAGGAAGCCGGTAAAGATCTCTTCCCTGCCGAGGCCGAGATCCGCTCTCGGGTGGAGGCCATGGCGCGATTTTATGGAATGCTGGGTGGCGTGACCTACGCCGAGCCATTTCTGCAGAAAGAAGTCGGGCTAGTGGACGATCTCACTTTGATTCCCGTGAAATCAATCTGAAATTCGGCGGTTTTTGTTGTTATCCCGAAGCGAAGCGAGGGATCTGCAGTTTAAGCATCCTCTAACGAACTTTTGCGGTTTTAAGGCGCAGCGCGAAGCGAAATCTGCAGTTCGGGAAGACTCACTTCTTCATTGCCACGGCCACTCCATCCCTCACCGGCAGAATCGTCGTAAAGAAATCTGGCGAGCTGTACAAAAGACGATTAAATTCCAGAATGGCTTTCGTTGTCGCCTCGGTCGGATTCTTCTGCGCCACCTTGCCACTCCATAGAACATTGTCTGTCACAAACAGTCCGCCTTTGCGCAGCCGGGGCGTCGCGATGCGGAATACCTTTGGATAATCTTCCTTATCCACATCATTGAAGATGATGTCGAACTCCTGCTTCTGTTCCGAGAGCAGCTCCAACGCATCACCGACTCCGACTGTGATGCGGTCGGCAACTCCGGCCCGGTCAAAGTACTTGCGAGCCTTTTCCGCATTCTTCCTATCACCGTCGGTGTAGTACACTCGTCCGCCTTTGCCCACGGCTCGCGCCCACCAGATTGTTGAGTATCCGATGGCCGATCCCATCTCGAAAATAGTCTTCGCGCCGCTTATGAGGGCGAGCTGATGAAGAATTCGCCCAACAACCGGCCCGACAATCGGCACATCGTTCCTGGCTGCTTCCGCTTCCATTTCCGTTAGCACTTCATCGCGCGCGGGAATCACGGAATAGAGATAATCTTCCACCGCATCGGCAGTGATTCCACCCATGCGCCATTCGGGCTTGGCTTGAGCTTTTGTCATTTGGATTCTTCACTCGTCAATCGAAAATTGACAATCGTCAATCAAACGGCAGTTTCGCCCGGCTTCATTTCGCGGATTTCCACTCCCGGAGCGAGTTTCTTCAGTTGATCGGGCCGTCCGGTCAGCACGGGAAATGTCGCGAAATGCATCGGGATCACAGCTTTAGGCTGCAGTAACTTGATGGCGTAGGCCGCTTCGCGCGGACTCATCGTGTAATGATCGCCAATCGGCAGCATCGCAATGTCCGGCGCATACAACTCACGAATTATCGCCATATCCCCGAAAACATTGGTATCGCCCGCATGGTAGATTTTAACGCCATTAGAAAACTCGACCACGTATCCGCACGCTTCCCCACCATACACGATCTGGTCGCCATCCTGAATCCCGCACGAATGGTCAGCATGAACCATCGTCACCTTAATGTCGCCCACGACCTGTGTTCCGCCTTTATTCATCTCCACTGTCTGCTTGACGCCCTTCTTTTGCAGCCATCCACACAGCTCCGGAATTCCAACGACCTTGGGATTGTGCATCTTGGCAATCTCGACTGCATCTCCGATGTGATCAAAATGTCCGTGAGTGCAGAGCATCATGTCAACTTTCTTTACGTCCTTCTCTTTCTCCGGACATGCCGGATTGCCCATCACCCAGGGATCAATCAAAATCGTTTTCCCGCCCGGCGTCTCCACCCGAAACGTCGCATGCCCTAACCACGTAAGTTTGATTCCGTTCAGATTCATTTGCAGCTTGCTCCTCGATCTTAGCCGTTAGCGCTTGGCAATTAGCGTTTGGTCAGCCTTGGCGCTTTAACTGACCTCGTTTGGCCAAATGCTAAGTGCCAAATGCTAATTGCTTAGTTTATTATGTTTCGCCGTGAACAACCTCAAAGTCCTCATTTCACACGATAAGATTGCAGAACGCGTAGCCGCCATGGGTGCCGAGATCACCCGCGATTTCTCCGGGCAATCGATCATGTTTGTTGGCGTGCTGAAAGGCGCGGCGATTTTCTTGAGTGATCTCGCTCGGAACGTCCAGTTGGATTCGACCTTTGATTTCATCGGCGTTTCCAGCTATGGCAATCGCCCCAGCCCCGATCAGGAACTCAAAACCGGATGGGATTCAACCGGAGAAGTCCGGCTCACAAAAGATGTCGATCAGTCGATGAAAGATCGCAACGTCATCCTGGTCGAAGACATTCTCGATACCGGCCTGACTCTCACCTACCTGAAAAAAATTCTGCTGGCGCACCAGCCAAAGACGCTGCGCATCGCTGCTTTGCTGGATAAGCCATCCCGCAGAAAACAACCGATCAAAGCCGACTACGTGGGCTTCGAAATCCCGGATGAATTCGTCGTGGGATACGGCCTCGATTACGCCGAGCGATTCCGCAACCTGCCCGATATCTGCATCGTCCCGCGCGAAACTTAAGTGCCCGTCGCGGCAACGTCTCTATTCGATGCCGCGCTGCCATCTAGTCCCAACTTCTCCGCAATTCCTTTCATCGCCTCGATGCAGAATGCGATGTGCTCTTCCAGCTCGACCCCTAGCTCTGAAGCTCCCGTCACAATGTCATTCCGATTTACGCTGCGGGCAAAGGCTTTGTCTTTCATCTTTTTCCGGACCGACTTCGCATCCACCTCGGCGAGCGATTTTCCTGGTTTCACCAAAGCTACCGCGGTAATGAATCCCGCCAACTCATCGCAGGCAAACAGCGCTTTTTCCATCGGCGTGTCCCGAGTGACCCCCGTATACTCCGCATGCGACATGATGGCGCGCCGAATCTCGTCAGACCATCCCCGCTCTTTCAGAATCTCATTACCCTTATACGGGTGGTCTTCCAGACTCGGGTACTTCTCATAATCGAAGTCGTGCAGCAACGCAACCACACCCCACAACTCCTCGTCGCCGGGACCATATTTTCTTGCGCAAGCCCGCATGCAGGCCTCCACGGCCAAGGCATGTTTGCGCAAACTTTCCGATTTGGTGAACTCAGTTAGTAAACACCACGCCGCCTCGCGATCCTTCATAGCTTTTTACCTGTTTTCTCCCGTTTTTCGCTGGCTAACTTTGCTTTTTCTGGATTCTTCTTGCCGTTTATATACAGATTTTACTTGACTTCCACAGGCTTTCTCCCGCAGATTACGCACCAGGTTCGAAACCAAGTGCCTAGTTTGGTTCGGCGCTGGTTTCGGGGAAGCCCGCTCTGGCTACTCCCAACACCTAATGGCTACTACGCTTGCCCCGGTTGACTCGAGGGAAGTTGTTCGTTGCGATCACTGCCTGCTGGTTCAATTCCGAACACTTAACGACCTTTGCCGGCGCTGCCATGCGCCGTTAGACGAGGAAGAGCCCGAGGTGATCTTAACTCCGCCGCCTCCTCAAATGATGCCCATGCCCCACGGGCGGGGGCATCTGAACCTGGCCGCAGCCATCCGCTCTATGCGACTGCGTAACGGGCTAAGCCAGCGGCAACTCGCTGCCCGCATGTCCGTTCCACGTACCTATGTGTCCAAGATCGAGAACGAAAAAGCCACGCCTACACTCTCGTCTTTGGAGAGATTGGCGAAGGCCTTGGAGGTGACCGTGCCCGATCTTCTGAGCGGCAGTGAACGCAGCCGCCAGGAAGAAATCCGCGAACTGATGCAGGACCAGTTCGTCGCGGAAATTCTTCCCTTTGTCTCGCAGCTCAATGGCATGCAGATGTCCAGCATCCTGACCCAGGTGCGCGATTTGACCATACGACCGAGGCGCAGCGCGTAATGCTCCAGTTGTCATCCTAAAGCCGCCGCTTTTGCGACCGAAGGATCTGGGCGAGTTCCCGCGCGTCAGCGCTGAAATAATAATGCGCGAAACGAGCTTCCGATTTTTTCCGGGCAACCAGCCAACTAGGCCGGGATCGAAAGATCCCGGTTTTTTACGCTTCCAGCCTGAACCTGGTTTCGGCCAAATAGTAGAGCCGTCGCCATACCAGCCGGTTTACCGTCACCACCGTTGCGGCCATCACGATGGTCGAGGCAATCAGCAAATCAAAGTTTCCTGTATCCGAAGCCTTGCTGATCGTTGCTCCAAGTCCGGTGGTCGAGAAAATTTGTCCTTTGAAGTGGAAGTATTCCGCGATAATGCTGGCGTTCCATGCGCCTCCGGAAGCCGTCACAAGTCCGGTGACAAGAAAAGGGAAAATTCCGGGCAGGATCAGTTTTTTCCATCGCTCGAAACCGGTGATGCGATTCACCGAGCAGACTTCCTTTAGATCAGTTGGGATCGCCATCGCTCCAGCAATCACATTGAACAGGATGTACCACTGCGTTCCGAGCAACAGCAAAACAATTGACCCGATTCCCAGTCCTCCGCCCAAACGAATCAGAATCAGTAGGACCACGGGGAAAAGCGCGGTGGCTGGAACGGAAGCGGCGATCTGCGCCAGCGGCTGAGCCACTCTCGCCATTCGGGGATTGAATCCGATCCACACCCCAACCGGAATCGTCCACGCCGCCCCAATTACCAACGCGAGTTGAACGCGCAAAAACGTTGCTCCCAGCCCCCATCCCAACTCTGCGACTTCAGGCCGCGTAAGCCCCATTAGCAGAATCGCAACCCGCACGATGGCGTAGGTGATACCGCCAAGCGCCGCCAGTGATACAACTCGCGCCAGCCAGATTTTCCAGGTTTTCTGTTCACTCGGCTCCATTTCGCTGCGCCGCGCAAAATGTGCCATAAGAGATTCTCGTACTGGAACCACTGCCCGCTTATGCACCCCCGCCAAAATCCGCGAATGCCGCAGAAAATCGAGCACCCACGAATGTGGTACGTTCGTGCTTTCCACCTGCTCAAATTTGAACTTCTCCGCCCATGCGATGACTGGCCGCCAAATAAATTGATCGAGCAATACGATCACCGCAATCATCGTGCCGACTCCCCACAGAATCGACGTCGTATCGCCAGCGCTGGCAGCGGTCTGCAAGTACGACCCAAGTCCGGGCAAGCGAAAATCGCGCGAGCCGAGCACGAACATCTCGCAGGCCATCAGAAAAAACCATCCCCCCGCTACCGACATCATGGAATTCCACACCAACCCAATCGCGGCGTATGGCAACTCCATTTCAGTGAACCGCTGCCACCAGCTAAACCTATAAATCTCTGCGGCCTCCCGCATTTCGTGCGGAATACTCTTCAGCGATGCATAGAAGCTGAACGCCATATTCCAGACTTGCCCGGTAAAAATGAGGAGAATGGCGCCTAACTCAACCCCCAGTTGTCGGCTGGGAAAAAGCGCCACCATGGCCAACATAACGCCGGGCAGAAAGCTGAGGACGGGAATCGATTGCAATACGTCCAGCAGCGGAATCATGAACTTCTCAGCCCTGGCGTTGTACGCCGCGATATATCCGTACGCCAGGGTGAACACGAGACTCAGCACATAGGCGATCGTGATCCGCAGCAGGGATAGCGCGGCATAAACCGGGAGCGCCTGCGGACTGCGCGAAATCTCTACCGCCGGATTAAACGGCGCAAACCACGTCCGCCCCACCAGCACAATGCTGTAAAACAGTGCGATGCCGGCAGCAAACATGAGTAAATCCGGCAACGTTGACTTTTCCAGGCGCGGCAGAACCGACCATAGCCGTTGTCGCGAAAACATCCGGAATGTGGACTCGCGGTTCATGCAGACGCTTCTTTATACGCGATTGGCGAGCATGGTTCCAACCTCAGGTCGCCGCAACTTTTATGCAAGGCTGGGTTTATATATTTGAGTAATAGACAAGCTTAAGGAGCGCAACGTGAAAGCTATGCGCTATACCATCGCAATTTTGGCCAGCCTCGCCGCTCTCGCCCCGGCACAAAATAACGCGGTGCCTGCTGGTGGCAAATGGACCATGTCGCAAGCTGAAGAGAAGATGACGGGAGAGAAGCGCGTCAAGTTCGATCTGCCCGCCGATAATAATCTGCGCGATAGCGACCGCCCGCCCCAAGTCATGATCTTCTGCGTTGGCGGCAAACTGAAGCTTGCCGATTTCCACCCGAATTTAAGATTGTCGGGCCCTAACCGGGCGAGTTTCTGGGGACGCCCGCAGATGCGTGTCACTGTCCGAGTCGACAACCACCACTCCAACCACAACTGGAATTGGGTGAACGGCGATTTCCTAGCCATGGATGGAGACACAGCTCGCGAATTGCTTCAGGCGAACATTTTCAAGGTGGAATTCAACTCCAAAGAGGGTTCGCAGATCGCCGAATTCAGCCCTGCCGGACTTGATGTCAACAAAGTCCATCAGGCCTGCGGAATCAAGCCGGAAAAACCCTAGCGGCCGAATGCAGAAGTACGAGGTCAGATTGCAGAATGACTATTGGCTATCTATGGCGTCCTAATCTGAACTTCTGCATTCTGACTTCTGCATTCGCCCTTCTGATTACGCGAAGTATTCCGTGTCCGGTGGGATTGCCACTGATTGTGGCAGGCGATCGGTTACCTCCGCGAGAGCCGCTAGTTTCTGTGCCAGTTCCGGCCGAAGCGATCCTGGCTGGTATCTCCAGTGATAGTTTCCAGTGTGCGTGCTGGGCGTGTTCATCCGAGCTTCACTTCCCAAACCGAGCACGTCTTGCAATGGAACTACTGCCAGACTGGCCGGGGAATCCTGCGCCGCCCGGATCATCCCCCAGTTGATCCCATCTTCCGAGCACCCCAAATATGCCAGCGCCGACCGCTTTTCATAATCAGTCGCGCTCGAAGTCCACCAACCAACCGTCGTATTATTGTCGTGTGTGCCCGTGTAAACCACGCGGTTCGGTGTAAGCCGATGGGGTAAATAAACGTGCGCGCCGGGATCTCCGAATGCAAACTGCAATACTGCCATGCCAGGAATGTCATGCTTCTCCCGTAGCGCATGCACATCCGGCGTGATGAATCCTAAGTCTTCAGCAAAGAACGGAAGCCCGCCTAATTCCTGCTTCAGCTTGTCAAAGAGGTCATCCCCGGGACCATCCACCCATCGGCCGTGAATTGCCGTTTCTTCATGCGCAGGTATTTCCCAGAACTGAGCGAATCCACGGAAATGATCCAGACGAATGAGATCGCAGGTCTGCGTCGCCCACCGTAACCGCTGCACCCACCACCTGTATCCACGGGCACGCATCACGTCCCAGTTGTAGAGCGGATTACCCCAGCGCTGCCCAGTCGCGCTAAACGCGTCGGGAGGGACTCCCGATACGACCTCAGGCTCGAGATCGTCTCGGAGGCGCCAAAGTTCGCGCTGCGCCCAAACATCCGCGCTGTCGTAGTCAACGAAAATCGCGATGTCGCCAACCACACGGATCGACCTCTCGGCGCAGTAGCGACGTAAAGCGCGCCACTGTTCCCAGAAAAGAAATTGAATTGCTCGGCGGATCGCAAGTTCCGTCGATACTTCAGCCCGTGCCCTCTCCAGAGCTTGTCCGTCCCGCCGTGCCAACCCCGATGGCCATTCTTTCCAGCAGCGCTGCTGGTAGCGGCTTCGAAGCACATCGTACAGAACGAAATCCTCAAGCCACCACGCGTTGTCATTGCAGAAAAGTTCAAACCGTCTCTTGGGTTCCTGTGCTGCGGACGCCAGGAAGTTTGCTGCCGCTTTTTCCAGCAGTGGCAACTTGAGCGCCCGTACCTCGTCATAGTCAATGCGTTTGACATCTCCGGAAAGCCCGGAAAGATCAGCATGCGCAAGCCATCCGTTGTCAGCCAGTCTTTCCAAGCTAATCAGTAACGGATTCCCCGCGAAAGCTGAAGTAGAAGAATACGGTGAGTTTCCGTTGGCAGGAGGGTTCAGGGGCAGCACTTGCCACAACCCCTGTCGAGCTGATGCAAGAAAATCGAGAAATTCGTATGCTCCAGGTCCAAAATCGCCGATCCCGCCACGCGAAGGCAACGAGATCGGGTGCAGCAGAATTCCAGTAGAGCGCGGGAATGACATTTCTACTTACACTTCCATTGTGATTTGCGCTGGTGCTACTCGCCTTCGTCTTCCGCGCCTGGCTGTTTGGTGAGACCCTTCAGTTCTTGCTGATTGATCTTGATCTTGCCCGCTTTTTCCATCTGGGTCTGCAGATTGGACACGAACATTCCAAACAGCTCAGATTGTTTCTGCTGTAGAAGCGTTTCGCGAATCTGGTCTTTTTTCTCCCCGAATTCCTGTTCGCTAGGCTGCTGGACTTGAAGGATTGTCAGCACCGCCCCCGCGGTATTGGTATCGATGGGTCCGCTGATCTCGCCGGGCTTCATGGCAAATGCAACCTTGGCCGGGCCAGACATCGAACCCAGATCTGGAACTTGCCCATCTGGTGCAACCAGGTCGCTGGTCTTCACTGTCGCGCCAAGCTCTTTGGCAGCTTTCTTCAAGTCGTGAGCTGCTTTCGCTCGATCCGACAGCTCTTGTGTCTTCTGCGCCAGCAACTGCGTCGCTCGCTCCTGTTTGAACTCGTTTTCTACTCGGCCGCGAATCTCCTCAAAGCTGGGCGTCGCTGGTGGCTTCACCGCCAGCAGATTGAAAATCGCATAGCCTTGTTGCAGTTGCACTTCGTCGGGCGGAGCTTTCTCAGGCTCATTAAACACCGCGTCCGTGAACTGCGGAGAGCTGCCGACTCCTGGAAGGGAGTCTGTACGGCTGACGAAATCTGTCGTGATGACCTGCAAACCCTTATTCGCAGCTGCTTTTTCTAAACCTAGTGTTCGGGCCTGATTCAAAACAGTTGTGGCCTCCGCATCAGCGAGCTGGTTAGCTTTTTGTTGTCTGAGAAGCGGTTCAATTTGCCCTTTCACTTCATCGAGCGTTTTCAGGTGTGCATCTTGCTTATCGTCAATATGGATAATGTCAAATCCGCCTTCGGCGCTGATCACCCCGCTGGTGCCACCCTTGGCCAGCGAAAATGCTGACTTTTCCATCTCGGGTGACGGAAACTGACCGCGCTGTACCCATCCCAATGATCCGCCATTGCTGGCGCTGCTCGTGTCCTCGGAATATTTCTTAGCGAGCTCGGCAAAATCACCTCCCGCCTGCAACTGCTTCAACACGTCATCCGCTTTCTTCCGGGCAGCGTCCACGCCCTTTTGATCCACTTTTCCGTCCGGCCCGGGCAATGGAGTTTTGAAATAGATGTGCCGGACGTTTACTTGCTCCGGCACTCGATATTCGTCTCGATGTTGGTCGTAGTACGACTGCAACTCCTGCGGCGTGATCTTGACTTCACTTTCCAGCTTGGTCGTATCGATCAGCACATAGCTGATCTTGCGTTTCTCGGGAATCGAATTTGTGTATGCCGTCTTGTGCTGGTCGTAATACGCCTTGAGTTCCGCATCCGTCGGATGAATGCTCTTGACGAGATCATCCTTATGAAGAACTGCGTAATCGAACTTTATCTTGGTATTGTCCTTCTCAAACTTGTCCCGCACCTCGGCGTCGGTGACAATTGCGCTATCCGCGATCAGGTTCCTTATTTTTTCGATCAGGATGTCATCTTTGACACTCTGCTCGAACATCGGAATGGTCAAATCGGCTTGCTGCAGGCGTTCCTCGTAAGCTGCCTGACCGACGAAGTTGCCGTTTGGGAAAAACACCTCCGCATACCGCCCGTGCTGTAGTTCTTCACGCACGTCTGCATCAGTCGCGCGCAATCCAAGGCGCCGCGCTTCGGCCAGAACCGCGTCTCGCTCGATCAGGCTTTGCGCTGCTTGCGACGTGAAAAATGGCAACAGCATCGAAGCCTGGGCTCCGCCCTTCGGAAACTGCTGCCGCACCATCTGCCGCGCCTGTTTTTGTACCTCCAGGGTGGTGATGTCGTTTCCATCCACGCTCGCAACCACGCCTCGTTGGGGGGTGCCCGTGCCAAACAGATTCCCGCTTCCAAAACCGGGGACAAGCGTGATTACCATGAACACGCAAATGATCGTCAGCAGGCCGCCAAGAAGCACTTTCTTGATCGGACCAGGGGTTTGCAGAAAACGAATCATATTTGACCAACTCCAGAAGAAACGGGGAAATTCAATTATAGACTAATGGGCCTGGACGAAAGGCTACGGCTTGAGCGTGGGGCGCAGCAAGACTTCACTCGCAAATGATTCCGGGGCTTGCGTGACCAGCATCGCGATCACGTGCCCGACATCTTCCGGTTTCAGCATCTTTCGTGCATCCTTTCCAGCATGCGGACTCAGCTCTGTGTCGACGGATCCAGGACATACCACAGCAACACGAATATTGTGAGCGCGCAACTCTTCGGCGACGGAGTAACTCAGTCCATTCAAACCCCATTTCGATGCGGCGTACGCCGCACCATTCGGGAGTGCGTTTTTCCCAGCTAGAGAGGAAATGTTAATGATGTGACCTCTTTGTGCGCGGATCATCATTGGCGCAAAAAAACGGATGCAATAGTAAACTCCGCGCAAGTTCGTGTTCAGTACCGTTTCCCAGGCCTGCGGCGCCATTTCGTGCAGCGGCCCTCCGAACCCACCGATTCCGGCATTGTTCACTAGAATGTCGATTCGGCCATGCGTTGCATCTACATGCTTGGCGAGAGTCTCGACTGCCTTCAGGTTCGTCACGTCACACTCAACTACTTCGGAGCTTCCACCTTCACGAGATATCTCCTCCGCAGTGGTCACGAGTGGTTTTCGGGTACGGCCGCATAACACGATCCGTGCCCCCATTCCTGCTAATTTTTTCGAGATCGCCGCCCCAATGCCGCGCCCAGCGCCAGTTACAACCGCGATTTGGTCCTGCAACGATGAATCCTGTGAGTTCGTCATAAAAACCTGTCAAACCACCAATGATCTGCCATCTCGCATCTTACAGGAAGGAAACGCACTATTAGATTTCCTGACTTGCCTTCGTTGAGGTACATACTTATAATCCGCTCACCGGGCCTAGGACCTTTATCTCGGGGAAGTTGCATAAGGGCGTAAGGTTTCCCGGTCTTGTCACGTGAGCTGGCGAAGCTCATGTTTGACCACCGGGTCGCAGTTCCCGGGCAGGATGTCATCGCCGATTTCCCGAAAACCTAAGGAGCCTTTGGAAATGAAGACCAGTTTAGTGGCGATTGTGCTCGCGCTTGCTGCTGCAGCTTGGGGCGAGCAAACCGCAACACAGCCCCAGACCCAGCCCGCCGCACCCGCACAGGCGGCGCAACCCGCACAAGCTGCTCAGGCGGGTGCTCCAGCCCCGGCCCAACAAAAGAAAGAAATCAAGGATCCAGCTGAATACAACGCCTACGTGGGTGCCGTACAGCAAAAAGACCCTGCCTCCAAAATTAGCGGCCTAGAAGCCTTCCTCACTCAGTATCCCAACAGCGTGATGAAGGAAGACGCACTCGAGATCCTGATGGGGGCTTATCAACAAGCCAACAATCAGGCCAAGATGATCGAAACCGCCCAGCGATTGCTGCAGGCTAATCCAAATAACCTGCGCGCTCTCGCTCTGCTCGCCTATATCAAGCGTGCGCAGGCCGAAGCCGGCCAGAACCCGCAGCAGAACTTGGCGGATGCAGCTCAGTACGCCAATAAAGGCTTGGATGCTTTAAAGACTGCTCCCAAACCGGACGGGATGTCTGACGCCGACTTTGACAAACTCAAAACCCAGATGAGCGTCATCTTCAACGGCGCTGCGGGTATTTCCGCGCTCCAGAGCAAGGATTATGCCTCCGCACAGACCGACCTGCGTGCTGCCGTGCAAGGTGATCCGAACGAACTTCGCAACGTTTACCCATTAGCCCTGGCGGACCTCACGGGAACCCCGCCCAACCAGGTCGAGGGATTATTCTTCATCGCGCGAGCGGCCAACCTCGCCGCCGGTTCGCCCGGCCAGACACAGATCGAAAATTACGGCAAGAGCCAATACGTGAAGTATCACGGTTCAGATCAGGGTTGGACTGATCTATTAGCGACCGCCAAGACGAATCCTATGCCTCCCGCCGGCTTCGACGTGACAAAGTATGTCCCGCCCACTCCGGAACAGCAGGCCGCCGATTTGGTCAAAAATAAGACGCCGAATGACATAAAGCAGATGAGCTTCGCTGATTGGGAACTGGTCTTGTCGGCCGGAAAACCCGAGGATCAGGACAAGGTTTGGAGCGTCATCAAGGGCATCCCACTGCAAATGGAAGGTGTGGTGATCTCTGCAACTCCGACAGAAGTACAAATTGCCGAAAGCCAGGACGACATCACCCAAAACCGGGCTGATATCGTCGTCGCAATGTCTGGGACCATCCCGGAGCGCCTGATGCCTAAAGTTGGCTCCAATCTTCAGTTCGAGGGTACCCCAGCTACGTACACTCCAAGCCCGTTCGTGATGAACATGGAGAAGGGCGCGTTGCTCACGGCGAAAAAACCGACTCCGGCAAAACGGCCCGTGCACCATCCCACTAGCTCACAACAATAGCCGTAACGGTCAGAGATCATGAGGGCAGTTATTCAGCTGCCCTCATTTCTGTTTTTGAGGATCTCGCGCTCAGCGAAAAGCTTTTCTGTCGAAGGCAGCGGGCCGCGCGCTACGTGGAGGACGTTTAGTGCCGTCGCGCAATTGCCTGATATCAATCTTTAATTCGGCGACGGTTCGGCTCAGCGTGTTGCGGTGCATACCCAGCTGCCGTGCAGCACGGCATTGGTTTCCATTGTTCTCCTGGAGCACGGTTACGATGAAGCGCTTCTTGAATTCGCGGACGGCCTCCGAATACAGGATGTTGCTCTTATACATTTGCATGACGAGTGCTTCGAGCTGGTCTCTCACGGCATCTCTCTTTCTGGGGAGGAGCTGCGCTCTCCGCTCGTATTAACTGGGTAAGACTTGCAGCGGTACTCGTTTGCTACTTCCGGTGCAGTAGTTCCAATCCTTGGTAGAACCGGGCCCTCAATTCTGAAGGTGCTACCCAGATCGCCGCACGTCCCGCAACCAGAAAATATGGCGCGAGTTGTGAATTCTGTAACCATCCTGAGTTCGGCGTGAAAGCCGCCATGCCCACCAGGACAATTGCGACGACCAAAGCACCTCGCAGCAATCCCAATGTCGCGCCCAAAATCCGATCGATAAAACTTAGTCCTGCTTCCCGCAGCACCCAGCGGGCAACCCGCCCGGCCAGACCTGCCAAAAGCATGACGCTGATAAAAATAACCAGAAACCCGGCTATTTCCAGCAACCATGGCACGCCATACGACGCGAAATGACTCGCCAACCGTTGATAATTCCAAGCGGCCAGCAGATACCCGAATACTAAACCTGCAATTCCGAAAGCTTCCTGAAAAAAACCTGCGCTCGCTGCTTGAACAACTGACAGGAACAGCACAACCATAATGATCCAGTCAGTGGCGTTCAATACGCGCCTGTCCTTTGCTTATTGCACATCCAGCTCGTTTCCCGTGAGCTGGTGATATGCCTCCAGGTATTTTTCGCTGGTCTTTCGAGCTACTTCCGTCGGGAGCGCTGGAGTCGGTGGTTGTTTGTTCCAGCGAATTTCTTCCAAATAGTCCCGAACATATTGCTTGTCGTAGGAATCCTGCGCACGGCCAGGTTGATAGCGATCCCCGGGCCAAAACCGGGATGAGTCTGGCGTCAGGACTTCATCCGCCAGCGTGATCCCATAATTTGTAATGCCGAACTCAAACTTCGTATCTGCAATGATTATGCCCTTGGTACGCGCATATTCGGCTGCCTTGGTGTAGATCTCCAGCGAGAGATCTCGCAATTTCCGGCTGCGCTCCTCGCCTACGATCTGAACCATTTGGTCAAATGAAATATTTTCATCGTGCCCAGTTGTTGCTTTAATCGCAGGAGTAAAAATCGGCTCCGGTAGTTTGTCGGATTCTTTTAGTCCGGACGGCAGGTCGATTCCGCATACCCGACCGTTACTTTTATATTCCTTCCAAGCCGAACCTGAGATATAGCCTCTCACAACACATTCGACCGGAATCATCTCCGCTCGCAAAACCATCATCGAGCGTCCACTCAGTTGCTCGGCATACTTCGCCGCAACCGCGGGGTAAGACTCCACGTCGGCGCTGACACAATGATTAGGCACAACATCTTTTAAAAACTCGAACCAGAAAAGAGACAACTGCGTCAGCACACGTCCCTTGTGTGGGATTCCCGTGGCAAGCACATAATCGAAGGCCGAGATCCGATCCGTGGCCACAAACAACAGATGATCGCCATCTAAATCGTAAATATCGCGGACCTTGCCGCTGGCATGAAGTTTAAGTTGAGAGAAATCTGTGCGGAGCAGGACGGGTTCAAGGATTTGGGGGCTCATGAATCGATTTTACAGTTGGAAAACGTCGCGTATTCTAATCTCTCTAAAATTTTTGTCAACGCTTAACTCAGACATTCCTGATCAGCACTACTCAATGATTGCCGCTGAAGGAGTTGAGTGCTCACAAGCTACTGAACCACCGCTGCGCTTGTGGAAAAACTGAGGATTGCAGAGGAAAAAAGGTCACATTTGAGTGCGTACCTACGACGCTGATAGCCATCAGCAGCATCTCACTGCTAGCGAGCACAGGATAAGATGGACATCTAACGATGGCTACTATACCCGTGATGAAGATTCAAACCCTGGGCAGAGCCGCCTTGCCGTTGCTTTTGATCTTCCTGAGTGGTTGCGGTACGTCGTCCAATCCTGCCATGACCGGAAACTGGTTATTCGTGTTCACACCAACTGGCTCATCGACTTCTGCCCTTCAAGCCTCCGCCAATTTGACACAGGTTGGAACCAATGTAACCGGTCAAGTCAGCCTGAGCGGGGGAGCAGCTTCCTGCGGCAATGAAGCGTCAGCGTCTGGAACCGTCCGAGGGAATTCGCTAACCTTTCAGTTCACCCAGATTCAGAGCTCCGTCAGCTTGACCGGCACCGCCAACCAGGCCTTTACGTCGGCACAGGGAAACTATACCGCTGCGTCTGGCTCCTGCCTTTTGAACGGAGAAACCGGTAGTTGGTCAGCAGCTCTTCAATAAGAGCGACAGGGAGTGTCTGACATTGGCCGATCTTGCGAAATACGGAATACGAATCATCAGTTCGGAATGCCGTTCCCGGCTCCGGTCTGCACTTCCGTCATGCTCTTAACCGGTGTTGCCGAAGGTGTTGATCCATTTTGCTGCGGCGCGTACTTCGAAGCACACTTGGCTTGAAGTTGCTTGGCATGAAACACTCCATCTCTTCCAAAGCTCCCGTCCGCTAGCGCCTGCGAGTTGTCTTTGAAGGTATCGGGTGGCGCTTCAGTTCCGCTATACACCACCGGCAATAGCTGATCATTTTCCACCAGCATAAATTCGACTTTGGTGCCGACGCGCTTAATAGAACCCGGCTGAACATTTCCGGCAACCCGAAGCCGTTTCGTGTACGCGCTGTCGCCCATGCCGTGCAGTTCCTTAATCGTCACATAGTAGCTCTTGCTCTCCTGCACGCCGGTGTACGCGAGATATCCAAGAGCGAGGAGAATCACAACCGTCGCTCCGCCAAATTTCAAATACTTGCTGGTTTCGTTGGACATTCCATCCCCCACCTTCTTACAAAACAGTATTCCTGATTGTTTGTAGTGGTCAAGCTCCCGAATTACAAGTTCTCCTGTAACTTAGGTGCCACCACCGGCGATTTTGCATCTGATTCCTGCGGTCATTCTTAGCGGCAAGGATACACACATGGTCCATCCCTGGCATGACGTCACACCGGGAGATAAACTCCCCGAGGAATTCTACTCGGTCATTGAGATTCCCTTTGGATCGAGTATCAAGTACGAACTCGATAAAGCCAGCGGCTTGATCAAAATGGATCGTGTGCTGTATTCCGCGGTCTACTACCCTGCAAACTACGGTTTCATCCCCCAGACACTCGCAGAAGATGATGATCCCCTCGACGTCCTCGTCTTTTGCCAGGAAGCGGTAGTTCCGCTCACCATCATTCATGCCCGCGTCATCGGATTGATGACGATGGTTGATCAGGGCAAAAAAGATCACAAGATCATTTCCGTGGCAACCAATGATCCAGAATTCAACGGCTATCACGAAGCGCGCGAGATGCCGGGGCATCGCATGCTGATGCTGCGCCGTTTTTTTCAGGATTACAAGCAACTCGAAGGAAAAGCAGTCGAGGTGGACGAAATCCGCGCGGCGTCGGAAGCCCATCCCATAATCAGACATGCGCTGCAGCGATACAGCGAGCAGCGGCGAAAAGGATTCGACTCATAGCGGATTGCGCAGGTAGCACCCTAATTTCACCACCGAGTCACGAGCAAGCACAACGAAGATCGTAAAGCAGAACTTCGTGACCTTCGTGGTTATCAATTTACCCGCCGATACAATCCCACACCGCCCTGGATGCACATGTTTTATAATTCGCCGCACCGCGATGAAGCCTAAAAAGAACGCAAAGTCCCATCCGCAGCCCGTCGACGCTCTTGTTTTCCCTCGTTTCTCCGGAGTGCCCACATTCATGCGCCTACCCCATATCACTAACGCTGAAGAACTCGACATCGCCTTGATTGGCATCCCGTTCGATGGAGGAACAACCTATCGCCCAGGCTCTCGCTTCGGCCCGCGCAATATCCGCGTGCAATCGGCCATGATCCGCCCCTGGAATCCAGTCCTCAAGCTCAATCCCTTCGCAAAGTGGCGTGTCGGAGATTTTGGCGATTTATCGATCAACCCGCTATCCATTGATGACACATACAATCGCATCACCAAGCAACTCGGGGATGTTCTCCGCGCCAAAACGCGGACCGTTTGTGTTGGCGGCGATCACTCAATTCTCTTACCTATTCTGCGGGCGATCCATAAACAGTTCGGACCAGTGGCGTTTATTCAGCTAGATGCACACGGCGACACTTGGGGAGGGTACTTCGGTAGTCCGCATTCGCATGGCACTCCGGTGAAGTACGCTGTCGAAGAAGGCTTGATCGCGAAGGGTTACGGGCTGCAAGTCGGACTGCGAGGACAGGTTTACTCCGACGAAGATTTCGACTTCGCTCGAAAACATCACATTCAAATCGTGACCTCCGAAGAGTTCCATCAGCACGGCATCGCGCTGGTTAAAAGTCACCTGAAGAAAATCAGTAAACGTCCGGTATACGTCACGCTCGACATCGACGTCGTTGATCCCGCATTCGCTCCTGGCACAGGCACGCCGCAGATCGGCGGCCTTTCGAGCGCTCAGATCGTCGAGCTAGTCCGCAGTTTGAACGATCTGAATATTGTGGGCGCCGATCTCGTCGAGGTTTCTCCGCCATACGACAATGGCGAGATCACTTCTCTGTTAGCGGCTAATCTGCTGTTCGAGCTTCTCTGCATTTTCTGATCCATGGTGCAACTCGCCCGCAAACTCCGTGTCGTCGACTACTTCACATTGGGCTGGGGCACGATGGTCGGTGTCGGCTGGCTGGTCGTGATGGATGACTGGCTGCTGCGCGGCGGGGTGCTAGGTGCAGTGCTCGGGTTCGCGATCGGCGGCGCGTTGCTGCTCCCCATTGGCTACGTTTATGGCAAGTTAGTCGCCCAAATCCCGGACGCTGCTGGGGAAGTTGCTTACACCTCAAAAGTCTTCCCACTGTCGGTCAGCTTTGCCACCGGTTGGATGATGGTCTTGGCCTACTTCATCGTATGCCCTTGGGAAGCCGTCGCTGTGGGTAAGATCGCAGCCTACATCCTTCCTGCGTTGGATTCCATGCAGCTTTACCGCATTGGCAATCAGCCGGTCTACTTGCCGCGTCTGCTGATCGGACTCACTGTCACGGCGTTGATCACGATTCTGAACTATCGCGGCATTCGGCTCAGCGCGACGTTTCAGAACTGGACGGCGTTCGGAACGCTGGCGCTTTTCGTCGTGTTTGTCAGTGTTGGCATCAGCAAAGGCTCCGCACGAAATTTCCCACCATTGTTTACCCACGGACGCATGGTTTCTGTGCTTCTCGTATTGCAGATCGTTCCATATTTCATGACGGGATACGAGTCCGTCGGAAAAGGAGCGGAAGAAGCCAACCCGGAGTTCCGCTCCAGCGGGTTTTTCGTGGCGATCTGGATGGCTATCATCGTCGGAATTTTGTTTTACACAATTGTGATTGCTGCCGTCGGCTTCGTTGCCCCGTGGCACCAGCTTACAAACCAAAAATTCATGACCGCGGTCGCCTTTCAAAACGCCGTGGGAGCACGTTGGATCGTCAGCGTGATCCTCGCCACTGCATTGCTTTCTCTGTTTAAGGTGTTTAACGGAAATTTCGTTGCTTCCAGCCGGTTGCTGTTCGCAATGAGTCGGCGCGGCTTGATCCAACGGCAGGTCTCGGACGTACACCCTCGCAATCAAACCCCGTCCGTGGCCGTTCTTTGCGTTGGAATTGCCACAGCTATTTGCCTGTTCTTAGGCGATACAATTTTGGTGCCGATAACCGAAGTAGGTTCTGTCGCCAGCGCAGTAGGTTGGTTGTCCGCGTGCGCGGCATACTATTCGATGCGACCTGCTGTGCAACAAAGAATCGTTGCCGCGCTTGGAGTTGCCCTCTGCTTTTTCATGATCCTGATGAAAATCACTCCAGGAATTCCGGGGAACTTCTCGGGCTATGAATGGCTGGCACTCGGAATTTGGATTTCGTTCGGAATCGCCTTGCATGGGCGGGCAAGAGCTGCGCGCGCGGTTTCCGCGCGCCACTAGCTAGACGAGTCTAGGGAACAAATATGATCCAGCGCATCATCGAATATCTTTTTTGCTCGCTCTTACTTCTTCCCGTACTTGCAGCACAAACGCAGCATTTCGATGTCGTCATCGTAAACGGGCACATCATTGATGGCACCGGCTCCCCGTGGTACTCCGGAGACATTGGAATTCAGAACGGAAAAATTGCAGCCATTGGCAATCTGAGCTCCGCAGCACGCTCGCGAACAATCGACGCGCACGGCCAGGTGGTCGCGCCCGGATTTATTGACATGCTCGGCCAGTCCGAACTGACCATCCTGGTGGATCCGCGATTGCCGTCGAAAATCTATCAAGGCATCACAACCGAAGTCACCGGAGAGGGTGATTCCGCAGCGCCACTCAACAATGCCATCATTCAAGCAGACCGCGGTTCATACGATCATTACCACATCAACCCCGATTGGCGAACGTTTCGACAATATTTTGTGCGCCTCGAAAAACAGGGTATCGGAATTAATCTCGCCAGCTACGTCGGCGCGACGCAAGTTCGCCGCATGATTCTCGCAGATGATGACAAGCAACCTGATCCACAACAACTCGAACAGATGACAGCACTTGTGCGAGACGCCATGCGCGACGGTGCCGTAGGCGTTTCGACCGCTTTGGAATACGCACCCGCTCCCTATGCCAAAACCGAAGAATTGATCGCACTAGCCAGCGAAGCTTCCATATATGGTGGAATCTATGCCACCCACATGAGAAACGAAGGCAATGCCGTACTGCCAGCCATCGACGAAGCCCTCCGCATTGGCCGCGAGGCTCATATTCCAGTAGAAATCTGGCATATCAAAGTCGCGGGTAAGGACAATTGGGGGCACATGCCCGAAGTCGTTGCCAAAATTAACTCCGCCCGGTCCCAAGGGGTCGACATCACCGCCGACACTTACGCCTACACCGCGTGGTTCAATTCATTCTCCGCATTTATTCCTCCGTGGGCCCACGACGGCGGCACTGCCAAGCTTCTTCAGCGCCTAAAAGATCCCGCAACCCGTGCCCGTATCCGCAAGGACATGATGACTCCGACCGGGGATTGGGACAACGAGTGGCAGGAGATTCCTGGTCCCGAATCCGTTCTCATCAGCGTGGTGCACAACCCCGAACTGCTTCCGCTACAGGGCAAAACTCTAGCCGATGTCGCAAAGATGTGGAATGAGGATCCAATCGACGCATTATGTGATTTCTTGATTAAAGACAATGCCGAAACTGATGTAGCGGTTTTCGGAATGTCTGAGCCCGATGTTGTGCTGGCGCTGCAGCAACCCTGGGTTTCCGTTTGTAACGATTCATCCGGCACATCCCCCGAAGGCATTCTCGGACAGGAGCATCCTCATCCCCGCGCATACGGGACGTTTCCACGCATTCTGCGGAAATATGTGCGCGAAGAAAAAAAATTGACCCTGGAAGATGCGATCCGAAAATTCTCCGCTCTCCCCGCGCAGCGAATGCGCTTCACCGACCGCGGCGTGCTCAAAGCCGGGATGTGGGCTGACATCGTCATCTTCGATCCAAACACCGTCCGTGATCTGGCTACGTTTGATAATCCAAATCAATTGTCGCAGGGCATGGAGTATGTCTTAGTCAACGGCGTTCCCGTAATTGAGAAAGGAAGTATGACCGGGGCCAAGCCGGGTAAAGTGTTGCGAGGTCCCGGATTTGCACCCTGAGTCTTCGTGGCCTTCGGAACCTCCGACACACCGGGCTCTCACCGTCCGGGCAATTTTTAAGAAGGGACCATCGCTTGAACACACTCATTCGCACCGCCGTCAGCGGAGTCATTCTTTGGCTTACCGTACTGGGCATTTGCGCCCCCAATTCCGTCGCTGCGCCTGACCAATCGACTTCCGTAGGGCCTGCGGTTGTGCGAGATGGCTCTCACGATTTTGACTTCATTTATGGGAAGTGGAGAATGCCTAACCATCGCTTGAAAAAGCGTCTTGCGGGATCGCATGAGTGGGACGACTTCGTTACCTGCGATGAAGGCAGTCCTCTTCCTGGAGGCATCGGCGATATCGATTACTGGAAGGCAAGCTACTGGAAAGATTTCGTTGGAGTGACCGTTCGCACCTACGATCCCAAGACTGATCTGTGGCGTATTTACTGGGTCGACAACAAATTCTCCGCAGGCGTTATTGAACCGCCGGTCGCCGGCAAGTTCAACGGCAACGTTGGGATATTCGAAGGACCAGATACTTTCAATGGCTTGCCGATTCTCGTCCGCTTCACCTGGACTGTGAATCTCAAGGAACCGCAAGCTTTGGCCAGTTGGGAGCAGGTGATGAACCCCAAAGGGTTGCCCGTTGTCGCGAAGTGGGAGCAGGCGTTTTCCACGGACAAGGGTAAGACGTGGGAGACAAACTGGTACAACGAATTTATTCAGGACGACAACTGCACGCCGACTCCATGACAACTTGAGGCGCTTACGCGGCCCGTTCGACAGCTTGGCCTCGCTCAAGGCAAGCTAAAGCTGAGCCGCGTACCAAAATCTCAAGCGCAGCCAATGACCTGCGTGAGATCTGTTGGACCTCCTTGAAACAGACGATTCCTCCGCCTAGACCGGCCTCACGTGCCTGAACCGAGGAACGCGGCGACGATTGCCGACCAGGTCGACGCCGGCCCTGAGGTCGTACAGCTTGCCGTCTGCTTGCCCGGCCCCGCTGCGACTTGGTAAACCGAAGTCGTTTGCAGGAAGTTGTTGAATACGTCCTGCGTGTAACCTGCGCCCGCACTCATGGCGAAATTGGAATAACCGCTGTCCCAGGGGAACACGCAGAAGCCGACCACCAGATCATTAGACTCGGTAGTCACTGCCGACGCGCTGGCAACCGTTCCGTTCGCTGAGCTCTTGGCTGCACCGGATACGTCGAGAATGGCACCGCTGGCTGCGCCACCGCTCCATTCCTCACAGCCGTTCCCGATGTTGTGGACGTTCACATTGGACGAAGTCCGCACCTCAATCGTGTCACTACCACTCATGCTGGCTTGTGCAAACTCAATCTGAAGAATGGAATCGTCCCAGATGCTCTCGGTCTGAATCACCTTCCACGCATTGCCCTGACTATCGGAATTGATGAGCGCAAGGCCGCTGGTCGAGCCGTTATAGACAATGTTGTAACTCAACAGCAGATCGCCGGCAGTCACATTCATGGGCGCGCAGGAATGGGAACTGACCGACGACAATTCCGTGATCTGCGAGGAATTCCTCAGAATCCAGGTCGTCGCCGGCGCCACCTGAAAAGCGACATTGCTTTTGAGCACGCCACCGGGCGTGGTAACCGCGACAATGCCGCTGGTTGCGCCTGTGGGAACGGTGGTCGTGATCTGGGTACTCGAAACGACTGTGAACGTTGCTGCCGTGCCATTGAACGTCACCTTGGTTGCACCTGTCAGCGTGTTTCCCAAAATAGTGACCTTCGCACCCACTGCGCCAGATGCAGGCAGGGTTTTCACAAATGGGCCTAGCCCCATTGATAGGGTGAAGACCGTGCCATCGTTGTTGGTCCCGCCATTCTCGGTTGTCCCATAAAAGCTCCCGTTGGTGGCCTGCACCACCCCGGCAAAAGGGTACCAGCCGTCAGTGCTGTCGAAGCTGTGTAGCGTCGTCAGCGTGCCTCCCGGGGTCACCTTGAAGACGGTGCCGCATTCACCTTGGTCCGTAGGGCAGGCGCTGGTGATGGGGCCGCCAGCACCGGCTGTCCCGTAGAAGTTCCCGTCGGTGGCTTGCACCAGCACACCGGAAGCGTTGGAGCCGTCAGGGCAGTTCGTCTGGGCACAAAAGCTGTATAGCGTGGTCAGCGCGCCCGCCACGGTGATTTTGAAGACGGTGCCCCAGCCGTAGGCCCCACCATACAGCGTTGTCCCGTAGAGGTCCCCGTCGCTAGCTTGTACCAGCCCTGCCTCTGGGCCGTAGCCGTCAGTGCCGCCGAAGCTGTGCAGCGTGGTCAGAGTACCCTCCGGGGTTATTTTAAAGACCGTGCCGTCACCAATGGCCCCGCCCCCGTTCGTTGTGCCGTAGAAGTTCCCGTCGGTTGCTTGCACTAGTCCGGAAGGGAACTCGCCGTCACCACAGTTCGCTCCGCTGCAAACGAAGGTGTAAAGCGTAGTCAGCTTTCCCCCTGGGGTGATTTTGAAGATAATGCCACAGCAGTTTATGCTGGCCCCGCCTTCAGACGTTGTACCGTAGAAGTTCCCGTCGCTGCCTTGCACCAGTCGGGCAGAAGGCTCGTCACCGTCAGCGCAGTTGGATTGGGCGCAAAAGCTGTATAGCGTCGTCAGCTCTCCCCCTGGAGTGATTTTGAACACAGTGCCACAAGCAGCAATGCTCAGATCGTTCTCACAGTAGCTATTAGTACCGCCGTAAAAAGTCGTGCCGTAGAAGTTCCCGTCGGTGCCCAGCACTACCCCGGCCTGGGGCCAGTTACCGTCAGTGCAGTTCGTTTGAGCGCAAAAGGTGTACAGCGTCGTCAGCACTCCACCTGGAGTGATTTTAAAGACGGTACCGTGGTCCCCTCCGGAGAAGGTGGTCCCGTACAAGTTTCCGTCGATACCTTGCACCACCGGGGCGTTCACGGTACGGCCGTCGGTCCCATCGAAACTTACGAGACTCTTGAAAGTTTGCGCTGGGGAGGCAATCGCCGTCGTCAGCCAAAAGACTAGTACGAGAGTGCCGGCTTCAAACAATCGAGCTGAGTTGAAGAATCTTTTTTTCAGTACCTGTTGAGCAAAAGTTGCGAGAACGCTAGCAAGAGACAAGATGGCGGCAGATGAGCAAACGACGAAGCGACCCATACCGAATCTCCTGGTTTTCAGATTTGAGAAGCCGGGGCCCGGGATCGAGTCAGTGGGGAGGGAGGAAACCGCTGCGAACCACTCTGACGATAGGTCAGACCAACAAACTATGTCAACGTTTTTCGTAACACGCGGTCGTCAGAAAAGATTTGCCGGAACTGGTCGGCTTCGGACCGACGATTTCCCCGGTTGACCGAGGAAACACGCACCCTCCCGAAGTGATCGAAGCACCTACACGGATGGCAGCCCTTCTCCAAATTTAATCTCGCGCGCAGACACACAACGCTGGGTCGCGGAGGGTCTCACCACGCCGGATCCGTGGGCTACTCGAATGCATCTCAAGTGCTCTAGGCATTTTTCGCCAACCATCCGGGCAACGGTATTGAAGCTGTGTAAACTATTTTTTTACCGCGAAGGAGGAACAATGCAAAAACGCAAACTCGGAAACAGCAACTTGGAAGTCTCGGCTCTCGGCTTTGGCTGCATGGGGCTGAGCTTTGGCTACGGCAAGGCGGTCGATAAACAGCAGGGAATTTCCCTCATTCGCGCTGCCGTGGAACGTGGCGTTACCTTCTTCGATACGGCGGAAGTTTACGGTCCTTACACCAATGAAGAACTGGTTGGCGAAGCTCTCGCTCCCTTTCGCAATCAGGTGAAGATCGCTACAAAATTCGGTTTCAAAATCGAGAATGGAAAGCAGGCCGGGCTCGATAGTCGGCCCGAGCACATCAAGGAAGTCGTCGAAGCATCACTTAAGCGCCTGAAAACCGACATTATCGATTTGCTCTATCAGCACCGGGTCGACGACAAGGTTCCTATCGAAGATGTGGCCGGAGCCGTCAAGCTCCTGATTCAACAAGGCAAGGTGAAGCATTTCGGGCTCTCGGAAGCCGGTACTCAGACGATTCGTCGTGCCCATCGAGTGCAGGCTGTAGCCGCTGTGCAAAGTGAATACTCGCTTTGGTGGCGAGAGCCGGAACAAGCCTTAATTCCGACTCTCGAAGAACTCGGCATCGGTTTCGTGCCCTTCAGCCCCCTGGGAAAAGGGTTCCTCACTGGAGCCATTAACAAAGACACGCAGTTTGAAGAAAACGACTTCCGCAACATCGTACCCCGCTTCTCGCCGGAGAACCGGGAAGCCAATCAAGCTATGGTTGACTTGATTGGACGATTCGCCGAAAAGAAGGGCGCCACGCCTGCTCAGATCGCGCTGGCTTGGATTTTGGCGCAGAAACCCTGGATCGTGCCAATTCCGGGCACCACTAAGCTCCCCCGGCTGGAAGAGAATCTCGATGCCCTCAATGTGGCGCTTTCTCCTAACGAACTTCGTGAACTGGAAGTCGTCGTCTCGAAGATCCCGGTACAAGGTGCTCGCTATCCGGAGGAGCTTCAAAAACTAGTGGGTCGCTAAACATCAGATGAGTGAAAGCTTCTGCCGAAATTGCGGAGTTGAGCGATCCCGATTCGGAGGCTAGTTGATAAATAAGCAGTTCCTGGTGGGGTGCTACCGTACAACCCGGATGCCGCCCCCGATGATCGAAGTGGTACCACCTGGGTGGCCGATTCCAAGACACGGCTTTAACGGCTTTAGTTGTAGCATTGCCAACTCGATCACCCAGTAAATTCCGAGCCGCTCCAGGAGTTCTCTATGATCCAGCCTTTCCGAACCAGTCGCTACCCCAGTGCTTGGTGGCAGCTCTACGTGGCAGCAATCCAGGAGCTGGATAGCCAACGTCTTCCAGTCCGAATTCAATCGGCGATTGGAGCAATAAACATGCGGCGCGCTGCGCTCGAAGAAAGGCAAGATGTTGAACAGGAGCGAATAGCATTGATTGAGGCGCGGAATGCTCTGGCAGTCCTGGATATTCTCCGTAAAGCCGAACAGGATCAATTGCCCCTCAAAATCGCTGTGTAGGATCTGCCTGCTAGGCAGCCAGGGCATTGGGGACCCAATCAAAGGTTTGCAGACCATCGAGACTGTCTGATCTCTTGTAGTTGCGGCAGTATGGAGGCATGAAGGGATCACTAGCGTCCGTGCTGCTGGTCGTTTTCACAGTGCCAGCCTTGGCCTACGTCGACATTACCACCACCGCATTACCGAACGGCGTACTCGGGACCTCGTATTCGGGAGTTATCAGCGCCAGCGGCGGCTGCACGCCATACGTGTGGAATGTCGTATCCGGGAAATTGCCAGCCGGAATCAGCGCGAAAGCGTCGAATACGACAACCTCGCTCACCCTTACTGGTACGCCCCAGACGGCGGGCACGTACTCCTTTTCTGGTCAGGTTACCGGCTGCGGCGGCCATCACTCCAGCGTGTCGTACAAAATTGTCATCCAGCCCACCCTCAACCACGTCGTGGACGTCACCTGGAAACCCTCCGCCTCTACCAACGTTGTTGGCTACGACGTCTATCGCGCTCCCGACGGGGTAACTTGGAAGAAAATCAACGTTAGCCTGATTGCATCGACTTTGTATTCCGATTCCACTGTCGCCAACGGCAGCACGTATTACTATGCTGCAACAGCAGTCGATCTTGAAGGCCACGAAAGCGCCAAGTCTGCCACAATCAAAGTGACTGTTCCCTAGCTTGCGCGCCAGCCGCGCCATTCTTCCACACTGGGGCACTTCCGCTCTCTTGTCATGGCGCGTATGCTTCCGGTTATGTCTTTGAGAACAGGTTTCCGTGAGTCCCGGCGAAGCACGCGAGTGCCTTTGAAACTGGCAATCACCGTTGATACTGGTTCGGGGCACATGACCTGTGAGGGCGAGACGATTGTCGTAAACCTTCATGGAGCGTTGGTCTCGACTGCACTCAAATTAAAGGTGGGAATGAGCATCTCCGTCCACGTCTACCTCACCGATAAGAAGTCAAACGCTCGTATCGCTTATGTAGATGCGAAGATTCCGTTGCGCTATGGAATCGAACTGGAACAGCCTCGAAATATCTGGGGCGTACCTCTGCCTCCTGATGACTGGGAGGAAGTCGGGGATTTGGATATCTCTACTGACCGGCATGAGCAGTAAACGAAACCGGCCCCTCACGCGCTGGCGAGATGAGTATCGATCTCAGCAATTGGACTGTCGCACTGAACCGCAATAGCGAATCCGGAGGCCACCCCAACGTTCTCAACTCTTACCACGTGACCCTTGCCAACCAACTCGATGGGACGAAGAATTCGGCCTCCTTTTAATGTCATCACAAAAGTCAGCCCTGTGTCTTTAGGAATTGTAGAAGACGATTCCAGCAGCATTCCGCCAACACTCACATTCACGCTGACGGCGTCGAGTTCCGACAGAACATTCCCAGAGCTGAATTGCAGGTGTACGGGATATTTGAGACTATACCGACGATATTTGCGTTCGCTCGGACGCATTAACACACCCTGGTCGAACTCAGTCTTCGAGTCTGAGAATGGAAGTGGCTTCATCCTAACGGTTTTCCTCGCGGCCGACTAGAGCACCAACATCCAGCGTCCGGAAGGCCATGTCCTGCCACACTCACTCCTGCTGGCTTCGATAACTGGTAGTCCTCGATTGCAAACTCTAGCTTGATGATGGCACAGAAATTCGCGCACCATATATCCATATAGACACCTGCACCCGGAAGATAACCTGGGCACTGAACGTCAGCCTATGTGGATTGAAAGCGAGTTGGGGCTTTTTGTGCACGCGCGCAAGCTCGGTCGTCCAGCGTGCCCATGTAGTGTGTGCTTGCATTGCGATCCGGGCCAGCCTAGGATGCAGGTGCGAGGCAGTCCGTTACCAAAGGGCGATCACGTTGCGAGAGCGGCCATGCCTGTTCGCTCTCTCGACTATGCTCAAGCTCGCCATTGACAATCGTCATATGCTCGGGCAGTCGAAGCCACAAGCCGTCGCGGCCATCTTGACATTGGCAGCGATATTCGCCCTCACCAGTTGCGCCGGCATATCCTCAAGCTCCCAGAACCAAACCCAAAATGCAGATAATGCTGCGGGCATACTCGCGATTTCGCCATCCACGTTGAATTTTGGGAACGTCGCTGTGGGGAGCACAGCAAATCTGACGGGAACTTTATCGGCGATGAACACCGACGTGGTGGTCTCCTCAGCCTCCTGGAGCGGCTCGGGATACGTTGTCACCGGAATTAATTTCCCCGTAACTATCGCAGCAGGCAAAGCCGTAAACTACACAGTTACATTTGCACCATCAGGGGCGGAGAGCTCTTCCGGCACTATCTCCTTTTTGAGCAATGCGTCCGATTCGCCCTCAAAACAAACTTTGACTGGCGTGGGCACCTCTTCAGCTCCGCCCCAAAATATTACCCTGTCCTGGAATCCAAGCACTTCTACCGTGACCGGATATAACATCTATCGGGGAACTCAATCGGGGGGGCCATATTTGAAGTTGAATACTTCGCTGTTGGCTACCACCACCTACACCGATCTGAATGTTCAGTCCGGCAATACCTATTACTACGTTTCTACCGCTGTCAATTCGAGTAATGTGGAAAGCGCCTACTCGAATGAAGCTTACGCCGCAATACCCTGACACTCACTTGCACCATTCGGTTTATGGAGAATTTCCAGGCGTGCGCTGATGTTGGATTCGCACGGTTCAGCAAGATATAGCGATTCCCATGTGGATCCTTAAAACCTGCGACATTACAGAGGCTTTTAATCCGAGGCAGCGCTCAGAGCAACTTGTGATATTGGCTTACTGGCACACACCTTGTCTGAGTCGAGGACAGCGTGTTTTGTCTCATGTCTTGCCAGCCAGTCTGTTGCCGTCTTTTCCGCTTGCGCCCGTTGCTGCATGTTCATCTTCAATTTCAGCTTCTTGCTCTCTTGGGATATCTGTGCGCCAATGACTGAAAACCAATGGTAAGCAAGAAGGACATCAGATGCACTTCTTTTTCGAGCCGCGTACAACTGCGCCAGCAAAACCTGTGCAATGGCCGACCCCTGTTCTGCCGCCTGCCGGCACTCTTGCAGCCATGTCTCGTCATTCTGCATGCGTTCAGTGCATGCTTTCACGAATCCGCTGAATGCTGATTGCGAATTAGTTTCCTGGCTGAGAGTCATAAACAGAAGTTCCACGCGAGTTGAGACGCCCAGCTTGTCAAAAATCCGAAACAAGTAGTTTTTCACGGTATGCTGGCTCAACCCGAGCTTCTCCGCAATCTCACGGTTCTTCAGACCCGCCGCCAACGCCTGAACGATATCCATCTCTCGCTTCGACAACAGATTTAAGCCATTCGCGTTTACCGCCTGGACAGTGGGTGCCGAGGCATAGGCCTCAAGCACCAGCGCAAGTTCTTCACTGTTCGCCCAGATCTGGCCGCTGTTGACGGTCCGTATACATTTACAAAGTTTCTCGATCGACTCGATTTCGCCAAACAGACCGCGGGCGCCAGCGCGAAATGCCTCTCGAACCACGTCCGGTGTCCAAGAATCGAGAAGAACAACCCCGCGAACCTCTGGAGCAGAGACCCGCACCTCACGCAAAACTTCAAGCCCACGATATGCCTGCTGCTGCAAGGTAGAACTGATCACTAACACATCTACTGCACCATCGATAGCTGTCCGTATGACATCTTTGACCGAATTGGCGCTGAGAACCTGCAGCCCATCATCGCGCCGAAGTGCATCAGCGAGTAGTTGTGTATGAATCAGTGAATTATCTAAAAGGAGGACCTTAATCTTGGCGCCTGTGATGGTTTCGTGTTCCATTTCTCTCCTCCTGCGAAATAATTCAATGGGTACCGGGGACAATACCAAAGGTATCGCTCAAACCAAATTGCCGTGGTCAGATCAATATTTCCCTGTGGTAAGGCTTGGTGACCGGGGAGAGGCAATCATTACTCAAACAAAGCGCTATTTTATGCCCTGAAAACGATCCGCGAAGTCGACGGCAATAATAGCGAAATCTGCTGCAATACTGGCGCTGAAGCAATACGAAAGTAACAATAACTTTCACCTATGTCAAAGACTTGCAACAGATTGCAAAGCTCCAGCACCTCGACTACGTTAGCAATATCTAATACTCGCTACAATGGCTCCAAGAGCTAATGGTAATAGCCCAAAAGTGGTGCACGAGCCCGTGGTGGGCCTAACAACAACAGTCACTTATGAGCCACGCAACAGCAGCCTAAGTAACTGACCAACACGCCCCGACACTACCCCGATTTTCTCCCTGTACCGAGAAGATCTTCTCTGACGAGGTTTTCCATTGAATATGAGAAGTACCGCTCTCCAACACATGAGAAAGTCCGCACTAAGTGTGTCTACCTCTTGCACGCAATTGCACTCAGACATACTCTGAGCACGTTAGAAGTCCCCCCCCGATTGTAACTTCCCCCCGGTTGAGCGCTAGGACGTAGGTACAGCGTCGTGAATTCCGTCTCCTAAGTCCTTCGTATCACGTTTGGAACACCTCGTTAAAAGTATGCCTGGAAACAGGGCAATTAGGGCGATGTGACCCAGAGGGCGAAGCTATGAGCACAGGCAGTCAATCATGGAATATAGCACCGGCCATCCCAATCACAGGCGACTCTCCAGACACAGGAGTCTGGTATGCATTGCTGACTCAGGCGCGGCATGAAAAAATTGTCGCCCAGCGACTACGTGAACGAGGAGTATCCGTTTTTCTTCCGTTGTTGACCCAAGTACATCGATGGAGTGATCGCAAGAAAACTGTGGAACTCCCACTCTTCAGTTGCTACGTGTTCGCCAAGCTGCTGCCGACATCTGAGGGTCGGCTCATCGCTTTGCGGGTGGATGGCGTGTTCAGCTTGGTGGGCAAGCCTGGAGAAGGAACTCCGATTCCGAACGAGCAGATTGATACCGTGCGACGAGTGATTGAAGAACGCATCCCCTGGCAATCTCATACTTTTCTTCAGATTGGACAGCGTGTTCGCATCCGGAGTGGCGCGTTGGAAGGCATTGAAGGCATCCTGGTGTCGCGCCACGGAGAATCCACGTTGATCGTGTCGATTGACGCCATTCAGCGATCCTTAGCAGTACGCATTGAGGGATACGACGTAGAAGCCGCCTGATTTGATCATGCGGGCCAGCTTTTCTTGTTTTCGATAGCAGCTGCTGATTCCGTGAAGCACAATCCCACACAAACCGTCAGCTTGTTGGTTGTAACCCGAGATCCCTCCATCCTTCGGCCTCTCTGGTCAGTTGCAGAATTTAATGCCTGGCATTTGGAAACGGCGGGCAATGGGTGGGAGGCATTGGAACGTATTCAGTCCGGCATGTCTCCCGACATACTCCTTCTGGAATTAACTGATGCAGATGGAGACGCCTTGCACATTTTGCGCTGGCTGCGTAGGCTCCGCCCGGCATTAGCTATCATCGCGCTATCGCATACAAAGGATGCACTGAAACAAAGAGAAGCAGTTCGTCTTGGTGCTCAGGATTCTGTGATTCATCCTTTTGACGAGCAAAAGCTGGAATCCGCCATCCAGCGGCAGCTCTCGGTTGCGAATGTCGGAACCGAGTTTACCAGCAAAGATATCGAGCAGTTCAATGACGATAACTTCTTTCTGTGCACAAGTCCGGCGATGCACAGACTACGAACCCAGGCTGAACTCCTGGCCCAGTCCGATGTTCCTATCCTGATCACCGGGGAGCCCGGAACGGGTAGAACTACGACCGCTCGATTGGTTCACACACTTTCACTTCGTTCCGGTTTCACATTCCACTCTGTAGATTGCGCGAACTTACCAGAAGACTTACTTGAACGAGAGCTTTTTGGTAGTGGCGGCCAAGCTCGAAACAGCAATCTTCGAACTACAGGAAAAGTGGAACTCTCGAACAGGGGAACACTTTTTCTGAATGGAATTGCCGAACTGCCGATCGATCTGCAAGCCAAGCTGTTTCAGCTTATACAGGAGAAACAGTTTGTTAGACCCGGAACGGACACCCGCGTAGCGGTGAATCCACGAATCTTGGCTGCCAGTGACGTCAATGTTGAACAAGATTTGTTAGGTAATAAATTGCGGGAAGATCTGTACTATCGTTTGAGTACATTCACTCTTCATGTCCCGCCGCTGCGCGAGCGTAAGGAAGAAATTCCATTCCTTCTTCATCACTTCATGCACAAATTGGCCAAGTATTATGCCGTGCCCGCGCGTCAGTTCTCGGCGGCGGTTCTCGAAGCTTGCCAACGCTATAACTGGCCCGGCAATGTGAGAGAACTCGAAAGCTTTGCGAAACGTTACCTGATGATCGGAGATGAAAACCTTGACTGCGGTAGACAACCTCCCAGCTCAAACAGATGGCCATTGTCGGCAACACCGCATGCCGGAATCGTCAAGCCTTTGAGCGATGATTCTGAATCTGAGCCCGAGAATAAATCCCTGAAGGTGCTCATTCGAGATATGAAATCCGAGGCTGAACGGAATGCGATTGCCGTCGCCCTTGAAAAAACAGGCTGGAATCGAAAAGCTGCGGCCCGTCTGCTAAAGGTAAGCTACCGAACCATTTTGTACAAAATCGACCAATATCACCTTAAAGCCACGGGGTATTCCGCCACTCCCTCAAGCAGCCTTTAGGTTACTTGGAAAACTTTAGAGATCCCAAACAAAAGATGATGATCGGAGACCGAAGGAGTAAACGTCAGCATTGGCTGACAATCCCAATGAGAAACCACACCAAACTAGCTTCTAACTGCCGCACTGCCTTGGCTGTCGTTTGCATTCTGATTTCCGCTTGCGCTTGGGGTCAGGTTCAAACAACAGCCGCCTCGGCTGTAGAGACCGCTTCGAACCACGTAGCACTCGCCTCTACAGATCAGCAACAAGGGAATAAATCTTCGAGCAAGCTGCACGACGATACCTTTGTGATTGGGAACGATGATGTATTGGCGATCAACGTTTGGAAAGAGCCTGACATTTCCCGTTCGATACCGGTACGCTCCGACGGAAAAATCTCTTTGCCGCTGGTGGGAGAAGTTCAAGCCGCCGGTCGCACTCCACTAAAGCTCGAAGAAGAGATTGCCGGAAAATTACGGAACTACATCGAAGAACCCGAAGTTACCGTGATCGTTCAACAGATTAACAGCGAAAAATTCAATATCTTAGGTCAAGTGGTCCGCCCTGGCTCATACCCTCTTACTAATTCGGCGACGATTCTAGACGCGATCGCGCTTGCGGGTGGATTCCGTGATTTCGCGAAGCAGAAATCGATTTACGTCTTACGCCAAAACCCCGCCGGAGGCGAATCACGAATTCCCTGTAATTACAAGACGATCGTGAAGGGAAACAATGCTGAGCAGAACATTAAGCTTCAACCACGCGATACCATCGTTGTCCCATAACTCAGTTATGTTACTAAGAACTTGCATTCTAATAGTGTTAGTGCTTCCTCTGCGGTTGTGGTCCCAGGTAGATGGAGACGGGGCTGAAACAGGCAACGATCCGCAGATGCAATCGCGAATGCTCATCCCGCCTCCCGTGAATGGTCAGGCTTATCCGACCATCCCCGATTCGCGCGTACGCTCAAACTATTTAGAGACCGGACTGACGTTCAGCAGCGCGTACAGCGACAATGTGCTCGCCGGATCTGCCTCCACCCCGATCAGCGACACCAGCTATTCGATCTGGCCTACCATCGCTCTGGACGAAACCATGCCGCGCCTGCATTCAGTTCTGACCTACAGTCCGGGCTTTACGTTTTATCAGAGAACGAGCGCACGCAACGAAATGGACCAGAACGCGGCAGCGGATTTCGAATATCGTCTAAGCCCACATGTAACCGCGAGTTTGCGCGATTCACTCCAGAAAACCTCAAGCGTGTTCAACCAGCCGGATCTGACTTCAGCAGGCTTTGTGTACGGGTCGCCACAATCGGCGACTGTAGCTGTTATCGCCCCACTCGCAGGCCAGCTCAATAATAAACTGAATGTCGAATTAACCTACCAATTCAGTGCCAGCGATATGGTGGGAGCGTCGGGAATGCTTACAGATTTACATTACTCGGACCCTGCTGAGGTTGTCGGTCTTTATGATTCGAGCTCTCGCGGAGGGTCGTTCTTCTACACCCGTCGCCTTTCTGCGAGACATTACCTGGGTACGAGCTATGAATATTCGAGGATTATGGCATACCCAACCGGCGGGCAGAGCCAAACCGAGACTCACACATTGTTGGCGTTCTACTCGTTCTACGTAAAACCTAGCCTTTCCTTTTCTTTGGCTGGCGGGCCTCAGCGCGCAAACAGTTCCGAGTTTCCGTTGTTCACCTTCGGTTCGTGGTCGCCAGCTTTGGCTGCCAGTATCGGCTGGGAAGGTCAGCACACAACTTTCGCGGCCGGCTTTTCCCGAATGATTACCGGCGGCGGTGGTTTGGTCGGAGCCTTCCACTCCAACACCGCAAACGTCTCTGCCCGCTGGCTACTCGCCCGTACTTGGTCCATAGGATCCACCGCGAGCTATGCGATGTATGACACGTTTACTCCTTTCTTAGCCTTTGCTGAGCCGGGAGGGCACACCGCCTTTGGAACTGCATCGCTGCAGCACCAGCTTAGTGAGCATCTTGATTTAGAACTTGGGTATACGCGGCTGCACCAAGATTACAGTGCTATTTCTGCAATCTCCAGAAACCCTGATGCCAATCGCGAATTCTTCTCCATTTCATACCAGTTCAACAGACCGCTTGGTAGGTAGCATGACCGAACCTTTACAAGACCACGATTCACAGAACTTCGACCTCGACCGTTACATCGGGATCGCCCGTCGAAGGCATCTGCATTTCTTGATCCCTCTGTTCGTGGGGTGGCTCTCAGTTTGGAGTCTTAGCTGGGTCCTTCCGGCACGTTTTAAATCAGGCACGCTCATATTAGTCGAGCAACCCACGATTACAAAAGAATACGTCACTCCGAACGTCAACGATGATCTTCAAGAACGGCTCCAGAGCCTTACCCAGCAGATTCTCAGCCGTACGCGTCTTCTCCGCGTGATCGAGCAGATGAACTTGTATGCAGGAGAACATACGCAGCTTACGCCAGATGAAAAAGTCGAACACATGCGTAAGGACATCGAAATCGGGTTGGTACGTGACACACAGAACCGTGTCACCGCATTTAACGTGTATTACTCGGCGCCTGATCCTCGCATCGCCCAGCGCGTCACCAGCGAACTGACCAATCTCTTTATTAGTGAAAACCTGGAGGTGCGGAAGGAGCAATCCGAAGGGACGACTAAGTTTCTTGAAAGTCAGCTAGACACGGCTCGGCAGGCTTTGGCGACGCAGGAAGAAAAAATTCGCGAGTTCAAAGGACAACACCTTGGAGAGCTGCCCACACAATTATCGAGCAATCTTCAGATTCTAGGTGGTCTCCAATCGCAACTGCACAATGAAGAAGACGCGCTCAACAGTGCCGAGCAACAGCACGTGTATCTACAAACTCTGTTGAATCAGTATCGTATCAAGAGTCCTGAAGGCGCGCCCATGGGACTCGCCGCGTTAAATCAGCAGCTCGAGAAGCTTAGATCCGAATTGGCTGACCTTCGTTCCCGCTACACCGATCAACACCCCGACGTCCGCAAGCTGAAAGATCAAATTGCAGAAACCGAAAAAATGCGGGACCAACTTATGGCTGGCCTTAATTCAGCACAAAACACACCCCGCACTGACGGAGCTGGAATTTCCAGTCAAATTGACGCTGGAGACAGCTCGCAAGCGTCCCCGGCGGCTCAACTGGAAAGCCAACTGCGAGCGAATCAGATTGAAATTGAAAATCGCAAGGAGGCCATTGCCGGCCTGAAGGCAAAGGTCAGTGACTATCAGGCTCGCCTCAATCAAGAGCCAGTGCGGGAACAGCAGCTTGCAGACCTCACTCGTGGTTACGATCAATCAAAAGCGATCTACGATGAACTCTTGAAGAAGAACAACGAATCTGCAATGGCTACCAGTATGGAACTGTTACAGCAAGGGGAACGGTTTCGTATCATTGATCCGCCCAGCCTGCCGATCAAGCCCGAATTTCCCAATCGGCTAAAGTTTTGTGGCATGGGTGTGCTTTTCGGAATAGTTCTGGGGATTGGTGTAGTCGGTGGATTTGAGATGTTTGATGATCGTCTTTATGAAGAAAAGCAGCTCGAAGAGATTCTTCCCATGCCAGTACTCCTCGAAGTTCCCGTCGTTGTAGATGCTGCAGACGAGCTCAAGTCAAAACGTAAACTCTGGCTCAGCTGGGCAACCGTGGCCCTGGTAGTAGTTGCGATGACCGCAGGATCGGTGTTTAGTTTCTTTCGTGGCTAGGATCTAATGTATAAATCTTTCTACAAGTTACAGCGTAACGCATTCGAAATTACGCCGGATCCCTCGTTTCTTTTTGCTACTCAGCGGCATAGCGATGCTCTGTCATCTCTTTATTATGGCGTCCACTCGCGCAAGGGATTTATTGTGCTTACAGGCGAGGTTGGTACCGGTAAGACACTCCTGCTTCGGTGTTTACTTCAATTACTTGAAAAAAACAAAGATGTGGCTTACGCGTACCTGTTCAACAGTAAGCTGTCCCCCACTGACTTCTTACAGTACGTTCTCAGTGATTTTGGCCTTTCTCCGGCGGGCAAGAGCAAAGGGGAGCTTCTTTTCGAGCTTCTTAAATTCGTGGTTGATCGGAGCCTGAAGAATCTTACGACAGTTCTTATCGTCGATGAGGCTCATCACCTTTCCACAGATACCCTCGAGGAAATTCGACTATTGACGAACCTCGAAACAGCGCAGCGCAAAATGCTGCAAATCGTACTGGTCGGCCAGCCAGAGTTGGATGACAAGCTCGAGTCGCCAAACATGACTCAGCTCAAACACAGAATTGCAGTCCGCACGGATCTTTCACCTCTGACTTCGGAAGAGACAGCCGGCTACATTCAACGGCGACTGCAGGTGGTCGGAGCCAGCTCTCATGCGCAAACAATCTTTCCTCCGGATGCGGTGGCCGCTGTCTATCGTTATTCACGGGGAAACCCGCGCCTGATCAACACTCTTTGTGAGAATGGTCTGATTTCTGCCTACGGAAAACAGCTACAAAGTGTGACCCCGAAGATCATTGATGAAATTGCTGAACATTTCCGGCTGCGTGTCCCCTCGGCTCGTGAAACGCGGCGGGAAGATGCCCCCGAACCGGATATCCAAGAGGCTGCGCGCACTCTCCTAAAGCTCTATGCCTCTCTTCACAAACAAAACAGTCCCGAAATCACGGCAATCAGTTCGCGAGTGTGACAAGTATGAGCTACATTTTTGAGGCGATCCAGAAAGCGGCTGCAGAAGAGATTGATAACCAGAACCGATCTTCGCTGCCGCTTGGGAATCTGATGCAGGTCATCGGCCAAAAAGCTGACGAAGAGCTTGTAAGCCCTGACGACCTCCAACCCGTCTTCGAGCACGCTCCAGTTGCGGTCGAACACTCTGCTGCCCTGCCGCAAATTCAATCTGTGCCCCAGGTATCAATCTCTCTCACCCCGGAACCTGCAGTGGCTATCCCAACTTCAGCGCCCGCCCCCGATGTTTCCATTGACCAGTTTGGTCGCTTCCGATCCGTGAAGGTGATGGTCCCAAGCGAAAGTCGCATTGTTTCGCTAACCGACAAGCACAGCTTAGCGGCAGAGAAATTTCAGAACTTAGCTGTTCGGCTGCGCAATTTTCAGCATAGTCGGCCCCTAAAGAAAGTATTGGTGACAAGCTCCATACCCCAAGAGGGCAAAAGTACGGTTGCTGCCAATCTGGCATGCGCTCTCGCCCGTAGACCCCAGCAAAAGACCTTACTTTTGGATGGAGATCTTCGTAGACCGACAGTTGCCACGCGGTTCGGGCTTGGCGACGCCCCGGGGATAAGCGAATGGTTGCAGAGCGATGGGGCACCCATTTCCAACATTTATCAACTCGAAGGCACGCGTCTTTGGATATTGCCCGCAGGCAGCACGCCCACGAACACCCTCGAATTAATCCAGTCCAGAAAATTATCGCGGCTTATGGAACAACTGACTGCCTGGTTTGATTGGATCGTAATCGATTCGCCTCCCGTACTCCCTCTTGCTGACACGAGTATCTGGATGCGCCTGGCCGACGGTATTCTCCTGGTAGTTCGAAAGAACATTTCGCAAAAAGAATTATTGAGTCGAGGAATACAAGCAATCGAGTCATCAAAGGTGCTTGGCGCCATACTAAATGGCTCTACCAATACCGCACCGAGCGACTACTATTATCAACCCATCGTGAAGTCATGATCAGCCAACAGCACGAGTGTACGCAAGCTGTCCACAAGGCTTTTCGTAAATGACGTCGAACCCTTCCAGCTCATGATTCGAGGCTCGAACGACTAAACAATCTTGTGTAATGAGGAGTTGAAATACTAACAATGTTTGCACATTCTGTAGCATCATTAAGCGCGACAGGAAAGAATCTACAAATCGGATGTTTGGCGGCTTTTGGTTTGTTGCTCTTCATATTCGGCACAGTACTCCGAAAGAGACTACCGCTGTCCGAAGATAAACCGATTTCTTATCCAGCCCCCACACTGGATATGGAAAGGTCGAAACCGTCGGTTGGAGCCTTCGTTACCGCCGGTAAGATGATGGCGGCGGGAACACGCTTAAATGTGAGCGATTCTAGTCTCCGTGCTCTGCGATCGCGTAGCAGCTATCCGCTGGCTTGATTTGCGACACATTAAGTGTACTTCCAAAATCCTGTCGCATTTGTTTCGAGCCTTCAATTCTAAGTTTCGAACCATTGAGCAATTCGGCGCTTCGTCCGGCCACTTTACTCAGTAGCAGGTCATGATTCACATTCTTGACAGATCAGTACCGATCCGTGCAGCGGGTCTTAGGGTAGCCGAATTGCTGCTGGTCTTTGCCACACTGTTTGTGGCCTGGATGAGCGGCTCAGAAGCGCGCCTCAATTGGACAGCCGCAACGTATGTGCAAGTGTGCATAGTAGCCACGGTTGTTTTGTTTTGCATGTACTGCTTAGATTTGTACGATCCTCAGGTGGCCGCTCACCAGTTGCATAGCTTCTCCCGCATCGTGCAAGCGATCGGGTTGACTATGTTGGCCATTCCACTCTTAACGTGGCTGTGGATGCCAATTGATGTGCTTCGAATGGTATCCGCCATGTTTTTACTCGGGGCTGCTCTCACCGGATCACGGTATCTATTCTCTGAACTAGCCGCGCGTGCGGCATTCACCGAACCGGCAGTCGTGTGGGGCTCGGGGCCCTTGGCCGCAAGTATTATAAGCGAGATTCGCAAGCGACCTGATCTTCGACTCCGCGTCATGGGTATTGTGGAAAACGGCGACGCTGCTCGTAGCTTTGCCAATGTTCGTTATCTTGGTACCCCTGATGCGATTTGGAATTTGTCAAGGCTGGGCAATGCACGCAAAATAATCGTTGCCATAGCAGAACGACGAGGGTGCTTACCGGCTGAAAGATTGATGTCATTGAAGACTGCCGGAATAACCTTCGATGATGGTGCTGAACTGTACGAACAACTGACTGGTAAAGTCTGGTTGAGAGCCTTTAGTACTAGTTCGTTACTCTTTTCTCGTAAGTTTCACAAGTCGAGGCTCACACTTTTTGTTAATCGATGCCTCTCAGGTTTGTGTGCAGTCATCGCTCTGATCGTCGCGGCGCCTGTGATGTTGGTTGTTGCTGTGCTCATACGCCTTGATTCGGGTGGACCTGTAATTCTTCGCCAGACTCGCATCGGTGAAAATGGCCGTTATTTTACTTTATTCAAGTTTCGTTCAATGAAGGTAGGCTCCGATCGGGAGAGTATTCTAGCCCCCGCAACTCATGATGATCCGCGCTGTACACGCGTCGGAAAATGGATTCGCCGTTTTCGCTTAGATGAGTTGCCTCAGTTGTTCAATATTATCAAGGGGGACATGTACTTCATTGGGCCCCGCCCCTTCGTCCCTGACCAGGAAGCCGAACTGGTGCAGCACATTCCCAATTATTGCCAACGCTGGATAGTACGGCCTGGAATCACCGGATGGGCCCAAGTACATCGGGGCTATTGTGCCTCCATTGAGGATAATGAAGACAAACTCTCCTATGATCTTTTTTACATAAAGAATCGGTCCATGACTCTGGATGCGGTGACTCTGCTAAAGACACTCAAAATAATTTTGCTAGGCCGTGGCGGACGATGAGCGCTGAACTCTGGATTTTTATTGTGAGTGCCGCCTGGTTAGTATATGTGTGGATCGGCTATCCACTTGTTCTGCTGGCAGTCCGTCTCGGTCGTCGTTTCCATCCTTTAACTTCAGAAGACTATTATCCCCCGGTCAGCGTACTCATTGCTGCGCACAACGAAGCAAGGGACATCGGCTGGAAACTGGCGCAAACATTGGCCTGGGACTATCCCAAGGACAAGCTCGAGGTCCTGGTGGGGTCGGACGCCTCGAGTGATGGCACTGATCAGGTAATAAGTTCAATTTCTGATTCGCGACTCACATTCTTGCGCAACCAAAAGCGGGCTGGCAAGAACGCAACGTTAAACCGGTTAGCCCGACTGGCCCACGGCGAGATCTTCTTTTTTACTGATGCCAATACGCATATTGAGCCCCGATGCCTTAAGACGATGATCCGTCATTTTGCTGATCCGCGTGTAGGTTGCGTCACTGGCATGGAGCAAAATCCGTCGAACACCCAGGGTTCCTCAATCAGCACCGGAACCAATGCTTATTTAGAATATGAATCCCTGTTGGACAAGTTGGAGAGTCGACTCGGATCCGTGCTGGTTTGTGATGGATCCGTGTACTGCTTGCGCCGTAATTTATTTACTGACCTTGACCCGGATCTCGCCAATGATCTTGAACATCCCGTTCGAGCAGGGCGTGCCGGCGCAGCAATTCTCTATGAACCAGAGGCACGGTCCTTCGAGTACTGCACGAGTTCGGCCCGGGAAGAGTTCGCCCGTAGGCGGCGAATAGCTGCACAAGGTGCGCTCGCAATGTGGAGGTTGCGATCGGAGTTGCGTGGGTTGCGACTATGGCAGTTTCTGTCGCGCAAGTTTTTGCGCTGGCTTACCCTGGTGCCGCTCGCGCTGGCACTGGTGACAAGTTTCCTTTTGCGAAGCCATTATTTATTTGCCACACTCTTCGCTATTCAAAGTACATTTTATCTGCTGGCCATCGCAGGCCGATGGCAGTTCGGCAACTCCCGAGTCCACCGGTTGCTTCGGATACCGTTTATTTTCGTAATGGCAAACCTTGCGGTCTTCCTGGGCGTGTGTGATGCCTGCCGCCGGAAAACTTTTGCGACGTGGAGCATCGCTCAACTATCGCGAGGTACAGATCTTCATCCTCCTGCCGGGTGACACCCCTCCAGCTCTAGCTTCGATGATTTACATACGGATTGATTGGGAATACCAACTCACCTTCAATAAATAGGACTTACGATGACATCTCCGTTAGTTAGCATTGTGGTTTTAAATTACAAGCGCCTGAGTGCACTGGAACAGACGCTCGAATCCTGTGTTACTCAGAACTATCAGCGCAAGGAAATCATAGTAGTGGATAACCACTCTGAAGAAGACGTGGCCGCCACAGTAAGAAAGTTTGGCTCTGACATTCGACTGATCGAACTCGACACCAACCAGGGCGGCTGCGGTGGGCGGAACGCTGGAATTCGCGCTGCGCAAGGCGAACTCGTCATTACCCTTGATAACGACGTCAGCTTCATGTCGTCGGACGCGCTTGATACGGTTGTAACTCTTTTCGACGAACATCCCGAATATCACGTACTTGCGTTCCAGGTTTGCGACGCACAAAGCGGGAAAATACGATTGAGAGAGTGGTGTCATCCGAAAGACTGGCGGCAATTCGCTAATGTTCCGTTCCCAACTCATTTCTTTGTTGAAGGTGCGGCTGCCTATCGGAAGACGGTGTTCGCCAACGCAGGGCTATATTTCGAACCACTCTTCATTTATTGTGAAGGTTGGGACTTTGGTCTGCGCATTTTGGATCATGGCTATCGCATGCTCTATGCTCCCGAAGTTAAAGTGCGACACCTCATGTCACCAGAGGCGCGTTCGAATAGCCGACAATGCTTTTTGTTCTCTCGCAATTACATCTGGATTGCGTATAAGAACTATCCAGTCTGGTCAGGCCTTCGGTTCGCTTTCTTCAGAACAGCTATGATGGCTTATCTCGCAAGCCGCACAGGAAACGTTGGCAGTTTTCTAAAAGGACTGTGGAATGGTGTCGCGGGCTGTCGACACATTAAAAGATCCCCCGTACGCAGAACTACCATAGCTTATATTGACTTACTTGAAAGCGAACGCCCTAACCTCCTTGTTCGATATGCCCGACACCGTACCGTCCCCCAGTTTTAGCTCGAAGACTGACTGTCAATGATTCTTTTCTACCTGCTGGTATCGCTGGCTCCAATGCCGAACCATCCATTATTTGAGGAGCCTTTTGCCGGACTTACGCTGATCAAGTGGCTGGGAATCTTCTGCTGCGCTTACGCATTTCTCAGATTGACTAGATATTCTCGACTGCCATCGTTTATGAAATCGTGGCAGGCACGGTTCTTTGCTGTGCTGTATGGAATAGCAATCATCTCCTTTGTTACTCTCAGCAAGACCGAGGGGCTAACGTTCAGCCCGATGGCCACATATTTCAGTTATCTGTTGTTTTTCTTCGTCACTATATCTGTCGTAAATTCCTACCAGCGGCTGCACAACACATTGCTCGCCGCAATTGCTGGGTCTGCTTGGGCATCCCTCTACGTGATACGTGAGTTTCAGCTGTCTGGCGGCACGAATTTACGACCAGGCTATGTTGCCGGAGATTCAAATTACTTTGCGACTTGCACCTTGCTGGTGCTTCCACTCGCGGTTTATTTCGCAAAGTTCGGATCTTCACGACTTGAGCGATGGTTCTGCGGGGCGTGCCTAATCCTCATCTTATCTGCATTTACCCTTGCGTCGTCCCGTGGCGCCTTAGTCGGATTGGGTGTATTAGCCGTTTACATGATCCTGCGATCGGGTGAGTCACGACGCAGCGCGATTCTGGTTGCACTCCTGCTGCTGCCACTGCTGCTATTTGCCCCCGCTTCGCCATTATCTCGGATGTTGAACCCAAACTACGGAGACTACGTTGGCGCACAGGTCCGGCGTGATTTTTGGAGAGTGGGTCTGCATATGATTTGGACCCATCCGTTTACCGGTATCGGGCTGGGTAACTTCACAGCACAATCGTTTACGTTCTCCCAAGGATTAGAAGGAAAGCATGGCATTGCGTGCAATACGTTCCTGGAAGTTACAGCCGAACTCGGCATTCCGGGGCTTCTGGCATATTGCGCGATGATAGGCGGAGCCTTCTTTTCGGCGGCAAAACTTCGCGCGGAGGGACGGAGACAACACGACAAGCTATTGCAGTATACCGGACAGGCACTACAAGCGGGCTTACTCGGTTTTTCAGCTGCCGCGATATTCATATCCGCTGAATATCAGAAGCCATTTTGGGTTGTCATCGCTTTGTCTGCCACCGTCCCCAATTTAGTTAGGCAGCAAGTGCGCAAGCAAAGCAGGCAGACCAAGCCATTTGGTATGCCGACAAGTAATATCGCTCCCGCCGAGGTCTGATCGCGTGCAGCATGGTGATACCAACACGATGACGGGTCGTCGCTCAATTCTATACTTCACGAACTCCACCCTGTGGGGTGGTGCCGAACTGCACATTTGCGGCCTGCTGCGTAAACTATCCCGCAGATTGTTTCGTCCTTACCTCATTTGTGACCCGGTCCTTTATGAACGGTTTCTCGCATCGAGCCCGGAGGACGTCGAGATTACCCCTCTTGCATTTTCCAGCCCAGCGCATATTGCTGCTGCCGGACATTTCGCCCGCTTGCTTCTTCGTGGCAGGTTTGAAATTGTGCACGCGCACATGTTCTGGAGCAGCTTGTTCGCGAGCCCGATCGCATGGATGCTTCGTGCCCCTGTCATCGTCGAGACCCTACATGGGACCGAGGGATGGCGAAAGGGATGGAGGGCAAACTGGATCGTCGACCGCGCGACCACTCGGTTCGTTTCACACTATATTGCCGTCTGTGACTCTGATGCTCGCTTCCTAATAGAAAAAAAGCGCGTCCCTGCAAATAAAGTTACGATTATTCCAAATGGAGTGGATCTCTCCCGCTTTGCAAACATCCGAGATGCCCGCATTGCGATCCGGAAGTCACTGGGATTTAGCGAAGCGGATTCTGTCCTCATCCTGGTGGCTCGATTCCATTCGGGGAAGGGACATCGAGTTCTTCTCGAGGCGATGCAGCTGCTGTTGCGTTCAAATTTGAACGCAAAGCTCATTTGTTTGGGAGAAGGAACAGGCGAATCCGAACTGCTGGAATGGTGTCGAACTTCCGGCATTGCCGATTCAGTTCGTTTCGTTGGCTACCAACCGAATATTCCTGAATGGCTTGCGGCGGCCGACATTAATGTTTTGCCGAGCTTTTATGAAGGCTTCCCCTTGACCATACTTGAAGCGATGGCGTCAGGCGTCCCCACGGTAGCGTCGCAGGTCGGCGGGATACCGGAGGCCATACAAGACGGCGTCAATGGACTACTCGTTCCTCCCGGAGATCCGCGCAAACTCGCTGACGCTCTATCATTGCTATTGCGTGACCCGTCAGTGCGGAAGCGATTTGGACAGGCCGCACGGGCATGCGTGTTGAACAAGTTCTCTCTTGAGCAACAAGTAAGTAGCACTGAAAATGTGTATCTTAACTTATGTAATGCGGTAACTGTGTCTGAAGGAAAACAACCCCTGCTACTCCCACCTTCTGATGATCCCTCCCGTCGATCCCAGCCAGCGTCCGTTCTGGGGGACCGTCGCGCGGTGACGTAGAGACTTTCAACAATCGTGTTAAGCAACACAAACGTGACCTTGTGACTCGCAGCATTCTTTCCAATTGGTTTGGGCTAGTAGTACTGGCGGGGAGCACCGCCTTGCTTACACCCATCATGATCCACCACCTCGGTGCTGTCGATTATGGTGTGTGGGTTCTGGCTAGCTCGGTTCTTGACTATTACGGGTTGCTCGATCTCGGCATGCGTGCTGCCATGTTTCGTTATGTCGCGATGTTTCGCGGAAGTGCCGTTCGTGAAGACGTGGACCGAACTTTTACTTCCGCGCTGTTCTTGGTCATCGGCACCGCCGGCGCGATATGTATTCTGTCAATAGGCGTGGCATGGTTTCTTCCTCGCTCCATGACTCTCCAAGGCGCCTCGCCTAGGGTGTTTGCCTGGTTGTTGTTGCTTCTGGGCCTCAGTGTGGCAATTACATTTCCGACACGGATGCTGGCGACTTATATTTCTGCACACGGGCGCTGGGATTTGTACAATGCCGCCGGCATTGCTGCCGTCCTTACTCGGTCCGTGGTTATCATCGTAGTTTTGAAATTAGGCTATGGCATTTTGGCAGTAGCGATTGGAACGCTCGTCGTCGCACTCTTGTCTTTGGGCCAGCACGTGATCTTCGTCCTTATCGCTGATCCTCAGGCCCAGGTATCGATCCCCTTCATTAGCGGCAAACGGATCCGTGAACTGCTGGGATTCAGCATGCGCTCGCTTCTTGTGTCCGTGGGAGATTACTTGCGTTTCTATTCCGATTCTGCAGTTATTGCCGCAGTACTCAATGTCGGCTTAGTCACGCCATTTAACGTCGCTACACGCTTAATTGAATGCTTTAGGTCAGTGGTCATCGCTGCGGGTGGTCCCGTGTTTGGCACTATGACCGAACTCGATGGAGCACGTCGCCAGGAAAAGTTAAGAGAGCTTCTTTTGCACTCAACTCGACTAATCGGCTTACTTTCAGTTTTGGGTGGCGTCCTACTGGTGGTCGATGGCCGTGCCTTATTACAACTATGGGTAGGCAAAGAACTCCTATCTGCTTACAGCTTAGTTGCTCTACTGGCTCTTGCATACACGATCAACTTGGCACAGCATCCCATGCTCCTGATTCTTATCGCGAAAGGCCGTCATGGGCCGCTCGGCTGGTGGACGGTAGCCGAGGGCGTGGCGAATATTGCATTGAGCGTGATCTGGGGTATGTCACATGGCCTGCTCGGCGTTGCCATGGGAACGATTGTCCCCATGCTTGTGATCAAACTTATCGTGCAACCCTGGTACGCCCTGAAAGCTGCTGAAATGAGCGCAGGAGAATACATCTGGGGTGGTCTCGGGCGCCCCTTGCTGGTCGGTCTGTTGTTCATAGTTGTCGCTGCCAGAATCTCGATTTCCGGGGAGCCGACTCTGCCGCTTTTCGCTGCTACGCTTCTAGCCCAAGTCATGGTTTTTTTCGCATTAACCTGGTTCCTTGGATTGACGCGACCGGAACGGCATTGGGTCGGGGAGTACGTTCGGCGAAACCTACGTTTGACAGTGCTAAGCGGCCCTGGATCACAAGTGAGCCCGGAAGGCAGCGAAGTCAACCTTCCGTGAGGCACTGAGGTTCCCGGCAACAAGAATGTAACTGCCCAATGCCCTCTTTCACCTCCCTAGTAAACACTGGAGACGAAATGCGCGACACCACAGCTTCTGTACTAGATCAAGATCTGGAGCCAGCTTCTCAGTCCATGACAATCTCCGTCATCATTCCTACCAAGAATCGGCCTAAGGATTTACATCGCACTATCGACACTCTACTGGTGCAGACCCGCAGACCCGACGAAATTGTGGTGATTGACCAGAGCTGCTCCCCTTGTTTAGCTGAAGGAAGTTTGCCCGTACCTCTTGTTTACATTCATGCGCCTTACCTCTCGGGTTTGACAGAGGCGCGCAATCTCGCCATGACTCGAGCGACAGGCGATATCTGGTTGTTTCTAGATGATGACGTCGTCCTGGAGCAACAATATCTCGAACAACTTCTACTCGCATACACGCCTGATGTCACCGGAGTTTCAGGCATCATTACGAATTACAACCGTCCCGGCATCTCCAGGCGCTTATTCGAAGCTGTATTCGTTAAAGGCTCGTTTCACGATGACCGTCAGCCGGCCTATTGGAACTCACAGCGGCTTCGTAACCTCGGTCCACAGCGAGTGAGACAGCTCGGTGGCGGTTTAATGAGCTTTCGCGCCGAGGCGATTCGTGATATGCGATTCGACACGAACCTTACCGGCGGATGTCTTGCTGAGGACATCGATTTCTGCGCAAGACTCCATCGCGGCTCAATTTTGCTGATTGCACCAGCGGCGAGGCTATCACATGAGCGAAGCGAGATCGGGAGAACAACCGCCCATTGGCTCGATGCACATGCGCAATCCAGCGCCTACATGCACCTGAAAAATTGGAACCGAGGTTTGGCTGATTATCTATGTTTCGCATGGCTACGTGTGGGCTATTTGATCATCGCCACACTCGGGTCATTCAAACATCGTTCGTTCGAACCATTTCGTGCCTGGAGTCAAGGTGCCAGACGTGGATATACCTTAGCTAGCCAAGCTGCTCAGCTACCCGCCCGCGAGTGCCCCAGGGAGACGCCCGCGTGAGGTTTACGTATTGGCTGCTATCCGTGCTTCTCACGGCCACAGCCATCGCTTCTGATGTACCCAAGGATTCGTTTGGCGGGGCTAAGAGCCGCGTCTGCAATATAAGCACCAATTATTTTCACGTGGAAAAGAGTAGCAATGACTGGCTCCTGTGCACCCCTCCAGGGCACGCATACTTTGCCATCGGCATCGATGCGGTTTCTCCACCGGAGAACAACGGAACCGACGGCGGCGATCAAACCCTGGTCGCCAAGTACGGCGATTCAGAGGCATATTGGGCAGAAGCTACGGCGCGACGCATCGAAGGTTGGGGATTTAATACGTTAGGGACATATAGTTCAAGCTATATTGAGCCTACGTATGAAAATAACAAGTATCCAGTGGACGCACTGGGACTTCACTCTCACCCAACAAAACTGCCGTTCATTACCCTGGTGCGACCCGCATACTATGCAATGAAAAATGATCGTGGATATCTGCCTGAGCCCTTGAAAGATTTAATGTATGGGGCAAGCTCATTCTATACAGGCTATCGGCCCCCGAACGGAATTGGCGATTATTTTGACCGCAAACTCGAACAGTGGATCAGGACTGACTTAGAAAACGAAAGCTATTGGACGGACCTGAAGAGATCACCATACTTGCCATATCTGATAGGGATTGCATGTGAAGATGGCGACCAAACTTACGGATTCGGCGCTGGGGATCGTTTTCCAACCATTCCGTCTCGCGGTTATAACAACCCACATCTTGGCTGGATCATAGCAACCCTTGCACCTACTCAGACCGCCGATGCAGTCAAAGGTGCCTTGTACGCCGACACGACCGTCTATACAAAACTGGCGTGGCGAGACTCACTGCAGGCACGTTACGGCACTATCAGTGCGCTCAACGCGGCATGGGGCTCCAATTACAGCACGTTTGGTTCTGCGGGAACACAGGTCACAGACGAATACGTGGGAACAGGTGACGGACGCACAACCACTTTTGTCCACCGTTTTTCTCTGCTACTACCGAGTCGATCTTCTATCCAGATCAAGATAGCTTCAAAGGTGGTTGCGGGCGACACGAATCACGATCCCCGGAATCCCCGCCGGCCAGCCGGAGAACAAGGCCAAATCTTCGGACCGGAAGCCAACGGTTACATCGATTACAGCAGCGGAGTTGCAGTGCTGAATTTCAAAACGGCACCCGCCTCGGGGACTCGCATCTCCGTGGATTACATTCAGAATGGCTGGGGCATCGGAAGTGGACTGATGGACGAAGACGGAAGGCCTGATCACCAGAAATGGCTGGGGAAAAACTTTATCTCCTTATCTGATTCGGGTCCGCAGGTCAGATCGGATTTGAATTTGCTGCTGAGATCTGTGTCAGGTCATTTTTTTGGAACCTGCCGGACTGCTATCAAAGCCTCATTTCCAAATACGCTGTACTTAGGCCCGGACACGCTGGGTAGCTACGGGGTTCCACCTCGCCCGGAAGTGCTCGAGTCCGCGGCCGAATACATCGATGTCCTGCTCCTTTCTGGGACGGGCGGCTTCGATCGTAAGACACTCGACTACATCCAAACATTCAGCGGGGACAAGCCAATTATCGAGACCAATTTCAGGGCTGCAAATCCGGATTCTGATTTCGCGTCTTACCCCATGAATTCCGGAGTGCCAGGATTTAGAACTCAAGACCAACGCGGCCGAGATTACGCCCGCGGATTGGCACGCGTGCGAGCGGCGGTGACTTCTACCGGATCTCATCCGTACATAGGTTTGCTGTGGTGGCAATACCGCGATAATTGGACGGAGAAGCTAGATTGGGGCCTGGTGACGATTCTCGACAATGCATATGATGGTCACGAGGATGTAAGACAACACGTGAATTGTGTTGAGCCTGTCCAGGCGACTGCCTGCGGTGGTGAACAATCCGATTACGGCAACCTCATCTCCGCTGTTCGACGGGCAAACCTTGGCCAAGCCGAAGAGCCCGCCAATTCGTTTTGGATAGAACGACGTTCCCTCGCGTATCTAGCCCTAACAATCCTCTTCTTACTGATTGCAGCTGTGGTGACCTATATAGGCCGGTAGCCCGCGCCGTGTGCCTGATGACACAACTCATCATTAATTCGAACAGCAGTACCGACCCACTGCTGATGAGGCAATTGCCGCTACCGGAAGACGCGACTGCAGCAAAAGCGCTCATTGTAAGTGAAGGGTCGGGTGCGTGTGCTGCCGCCTTTGGCAATGAAGCCCGGGCTATTGTGCTCACCGGAAGCATGTCGCGCGGAGAAGCCACCCTCAAAAAAGATGGCGCAGACTGGCACGTGCTCGGTGATGCCACGTTTCTGGTCGTCTCCGACCATCCTGCGCGAGTTCGCGTGGACGAACTTCAACAACAGATTGAAGACAATCTGCTCGCGCAAAAGGTTATCTGCAAAACCGTTGTCGTAACCGCAACCACGGCTCAATTACGTAACATGAAACCGCAAATTTATGCTTACGAACTGCGGGAGCGCGGCATTGTCCTCTGGGGAGATGACCAGGTTTTACGCCTGATACCCCCATTCGCAGCCAGTGATATTCCCAAGGAGGATGGATGGTGGCTGCTTTGTAATCGAATGATCGAGCAGCTTGAATCGGCAGCAGAAGCGGACTGCCCTGACGATGATGACGCCCGGGTGCGGTATCGCATCGCAAAGCTCTATCTTGCAATGGCGGCTTCTTACCTGTTGACGATTGGAGAATATCGTCCAACATACCGCGACCGTGCGGCACATCTACAAACACTTGCTCGAGGGAGCGACACTCTTGCAACCCCGATTTCGCTCGTCCGTTTTTGTCGATTCGTCTCGCAATGCACCGAGTTGAAGCTAGCAGGCGAGATCGTTGGCTCATCGGATAAGTTTCCCCGGTGGAGTGATGCGGTCGCGGACGCAGACATGTTGTGGCGATGGACTCTGGCTCGCATTGTTGGGCTAGACTCTGACCAGAGTCGGGCAGATTTGTTGGCCGCAATCGCCGCGCAACAGCCGCTCCTGGCAAGAGTAAAAAGCTGGGCCCGTGCAGCATATGTATGTCGATCGGAGTTTTTGCGGCATGGTTGGCGCTGGAGTCAACTCGCGCACGCGACCTCCCCTCGTTACTTGGTGTATGGAGCGGCAAGCGAACTATTTTTCCATACCGCGAAACAGGAGACGATCCCGACGGCTGAGCTCGATACCATTACGGCAAACCTTCCCTTAACAACCTTCCCTCCCCCGCAGTCTTGGGCATCGGTTGCGAAGCTCATCGCTTACAACTTCCATGTCCTGCTCGAAGCAAATCGTTCCTAAGGATCAAGCAATGTTTATTGATGTCTTGAAGTATCACTTCCAGGAAACCGTGTGGAAACTTAAAAAGCAGGTGCGGTCCGTCTTAGCCGCGCTTAGCCGGAGCATGAGTGGGTCGGCCAACAACGAAGAAGCTGCGCACACCATCACCTACAGTCATTTGCGTTTAGCGTCAGCACGCGATCAATTGCTTCTTCGCGACTTTGAACCAGAAACAACGTTACGCACGCCTGTGACGGAGGTTCGCCGTGCACGCTTCCCCGTAATCGACGTCCATTGCCATCTGAATGACGGGATCGTGATGCGACGTTCTGTAAGTCCCAAGAATTTCCTGGAAGTAATGGACGAAACCAACGTGCGTGCAGCTATCAACCTGACTGGAGGATGGGGCGAAAAACTCCGCGGTTCACTGCACAATTTAGCGGAGGCGTTCCCGGGAAGATTCTTCGTTTTCTGCCAAATCGACTATACGCATCTGGATGAACCCAACTACTTGGTTGAGACGCTCGATGAAGCCCGAGCAGCTGGAGCAAAAGGAGTCAAAGTACTCAAGGATCTCGGGCTCACAGTTCGTGATCGAGCCGGCAAAGTAGTTCGCATCGATGATCCCCGTTTGGACTGTGTGTGGGAAAAGGCCGGGGAATGGGGTCTGCCCGTAGGTATCCATTCGGCCGATCCCGATGCGTTTTTTGCCCGAGTGGATCGCCACAACGAAAGATACCAAGAGCTGGTCGTGCACCCAGACTGGAGCTTTTTCGGCAAGAACCTTCCTAGCAAATCCGAACTGCTTGAGCAACGAAATCGAGTATTCGAACGACATCCGGGTACGCGATTTTGGGGCCTGCACATGGCAAATCATCCCGAAAACTTGGACGAAGTCACTGAATGGATGGAGAAATATCCGAACCTGTCAGTGGAACTTGGAGGTCGCATTGCTGAACTCGGGCGCCAGCCCCGGCGTGCCACTCGCTTCCTGAAAGACTTTCAGGATCGAGTGATGTTCGGAATGGATACCAAGTTGAGCGTGGACTGTTATCGAACTTATTTTCGCTTTTTGGAAAGCGACGACGAGTTCTTCGACTATCCCGGCTACCCCTGGCAGGGTGCGTGGAAAATCTCAGGGCTTGGTCTCCCAGATGATCTTTTAAGAAAGCTTTATCACGATAACGCAGCTCGCGAGTTAGGGTTGCCCGCTTTGGAATCAAGCGTGGAATCAATTTTGGTAAATACCTTAGCTTAAGGCGTTCAACCTCAAAACCTATGAAAGAGATTTTATGAATAAAGGAAATCGCACTCGTCGCATCACCTTATGTGTGCTCATTGATGCCTTAGGATGGAAAATCCTGGAGGATCAACAGTTCCTCAATGATGTGCTCGTGCATCGCCAACCGCTGGAAACTGTTCTTGGATTCAGCTCCGGTGCGATACCGAGCCTGCTGACGGGGCGCTCGCCCAGCCAGCACGGTCACTGGAACTTGTTCTACTACGATCCCAAGAAATCGCCTTTTTCATGGCTGCGCGGCCTGCATCATTTTCCCGAGAAGCTTGTCAATCATCGTGTCACTCAGAAGTTGATCAAGGAAGCTGGCCGGCGACTGTTTCACATGGGACCCCAGTTTGAATGTTACGTTAAGCCAACGCTCATGCCCTACTTTAACTGGGTAGAACGCCACTGCATCTACGAACCTGGCGGCATTTCCGGTGCGCCCTCAATTTTCGACAAATTGGTTGACTGCGGGGTTCCATACCGCGCCTACTCGTACCACCATTGGAACGATAAGAAGATCCTGGAACTCGCACAGCATGATCTGGAGCAGAGTAACGCCGAGTTTTTCTTCGTCTACTTATGTGAACTGGATGCCGAGTTGCACGCATTCTGGGCCCAACCTCAACGGTTGCGGGCGATGCTCGCCGAATACGAGAACAAACTACGACATCTGTGCGAAACCGCATTGCGACTCGATCAGGATGCGTCTATCGCCATCTTCTCTGATCATGGCATGGCGCCAGTAACAGCCCGTCATGACCTTATGAAAGAGGTCAATGCCCTGAACTGGAGGATGCCGGACGACTACTTGGCGGTATATGACTCCACGATGGCACGCTTCTGGTTCTTCAATGAAGAAGCGCGGCTCACTATTAACGACTGTCTAAGTAGGCAGAACTGCGGACGCCTGCTTGGTGATTCTGAATTAAACGACCTCGGTATTTATTTCCCGGACCGGCGCTATGGAGAAAGCATCTTTCTTCTCAATAGCGGTTACATGTTTTACCACAGCGATTTTCATTCAGGTAATTGGTTGCCTACCGGAATGCACGGATATCATCCGCAAGATCCTTATTCGGATGCGGTCTTCTTGAGCAATCGCCCTCCCGCCCTCCCACTCACTTCAATTCGCGACATTCACGATTACATGGAACGGGCCGCCGGTATGCGAACGCTCGAAGCGGTCCCATGTGAGCAGGCGGCGTCGTAAGATCTCGTACTTTTACCATCGTCTACATACCCTCTCCTGCTTGTGTTTAATCTCCGACTCTTGAAACCGTGAAAACAAGATGAACAAAGTTCAAATTCGCATCTGCGACGAAAACGATCGGGAACGTTGGGATCACTTTGTCGCCCAAGAGCCCCAATGCACCAACTATCACCGTTGGTGCTGGAGGCATGTTTTTCAGGAAGTGTTTGGCTGGCCTGCAATTTATCTGCTCGCTGAGGAAGCTGGCACGGTCCGGGGAATTCTGCCGCTAATCTTGCAAAAATGTTTGTTGCGCAGCTATTTGTCATCCATGCCCCATCTGAAAGGGGGGGGCATTGTTGCCGACTCACCAGACATCGAACGGCTCCTCCTTGCCTCTGCAATCGAAACCGCGCGTCAGCACAATGCCAGCTATCTTGAGCTTCGCCAACTTCAGGAGCACAAACTGCCCCTCGTGTCCCGACAAGACAAAGTTGGGGCGATCCTGCCTGTAGAAGGCGATAGCGTAAAGCGTCTGCAGCGACTCGACAAGAAAACCCGCAATCTGGTTCGAAAATCTCTCACGTTCGGAATGACAAGCGAGATCGGGGGATCGACACTGCTGGATGAATTCTATGATGTATATCGAGAAAACATGCGCGATCTGGGATCTCCATCCTATTCGCGTGATTTTTTTGAAATGATTCTCACCTACTTGCCGGATGAAACTCGAATTTGTATTGCACGTTTGGATGGCGAGACAGTTGCGGCAGCATTCTTGATGGGTTTTCGTGAAAGTCTCGAGGTCGCGTGGGCTTCCTCGTACAGGAAATTTCTCCAATTAAAACCCAACATGTTTCTTTATTGGAACGTTCTGACTTTTGCCGCCGAACAGGGATATAGGTTCCTTGATTTCGGTCGTTCCAGCCGCGGCTCTGGAACCTATGAATTCAAATTGCAGTGGGGTGCAGTGCCGACACCACTCTACTGGGGTTATTGGTCAAACCGTGCTGCTTCGATTCCGACTACTCAAGCGCAAGGGTTTCAGATCGCGAGCCGAATGTGGCGGCACTTGCCAGTGACCGTGACCAACATGCTTGGCCCCAAGCTCGTCAGACATATTCCCGGCATATAAAGGTTTCCCCCTCAAAGTCATTTACTTATTTCGCGACCCAACTTGTCTCTCATGAAAATGTCTCAGCAATGTATCTTTTCCATCGACGTCGAGGACTGGTTTCACATTCTCGATGTATCCGACGCACCCGATATGGACGGTTGGGCCAGGCTGCCGTCACGGGTGGAAGCTAACTTCGAGCATCTTTTGGATCTGCTCAGCGAGCAAGGAAAACATGTCACCTGCTTTTTTCTGGGGTGGGTGGCAGAGCGGTTTCCGCATTTGGTTCGCGACGCCGTCGCCCGCGGTCATGAGATCGCTTCTCATGGCTACGCCCACCGCCTGGCATATCGTATGACACGCGCCGAGTTTAGGGCCGATGTCTTGCGTTCGCGTCTTCTCTTGGAAGACATCAGTGGCACTCGGGTTATGGGATACCGCGCTCCGGGATTCTCCTCCAACGGAATATCGTGGTTCTTCACAGAGTTGAGTTCCTGTGGCTATCTCTATGACTCGTCCGTTTTCCCGGCACACCATGGACACGGAGGCAATCCGACCAGCTCACGTCGCCCGTACCTGACAGCAGACGGCACACTGATCGAACTTCCTATAAGCGTTACGCAGTTCGGGTCAACAAGAATGTGTTTTTTCGGAGGTGGTTACCTTCGCCTGTTTCCGTACGGCGTCATCCGTCACATGGGCAGGCGCTTGATGAACGAAGGTGCACCACTGATCTTCTATATTCATCCCCGCGAGATTGATCCTGGGCACCCAAAACTGCCCATGCCGTTTCACAGAAGATTTCGATCCTATGTGAACCTGCATTCGACCGAGAAAAAACTTCGCAGTATTCTGCGTGACTTTCCGGTGACAACTTGCCGCGATTTTCTCTTCGGGTCTGAAGCCGAGTCGGCTTTCACGACCACTTCGTTGCATCGCATTTTGAACGCAGAATCGATTTCAGGTCTTACGCCAAAAACAGAAACTTCGGCGCGTGTTGCCTGATGCGATCGACCGGCTTACGCGGAACACCGCGTCTGCGCTGCCAGAAAAAATCACCATCTTCTATCGGTTCAGAATTTTGCACTGACTTCTAGATTTCGGGTGGATTCCACCACGACACAAATGAGGGAACTTGAAATGAAAACGTGTTTGAAATTTGTTCTTTGCTTACTAACCATCAACCTGGCTGGCATTGCTGCTGCTCAAACCCAGCTGGTAAGCGACAGCTTTAATGGCGCCAATGGAACCTATCTCGGTTCAAATTGGACCGGCTGCGGATATAACAATGGGGTTTACAACAAGTTGGTCTACGAAAACAACCAGGCCGGCGGCAGTGGTTATTGGGGCCAAGACTGCGCTCTCTATACTGGCTACAATCCTTTTCCCAGCGACCAGTATGCGACGGCAACGATCGTAGCTGCGACGCCCTCGAGCAGCCCCGAAGTCTCCATTCAGTTGCGTGGAAACTCAACCCCTTCTACCCCCGAATCCTATATCGCTTGTGGCTGGGACGCGCAGGATTTTCCTGCAGACTATCACTATCGCATCTGGAGTTTGACTCCCAACCCCGCAAGTGGTGGGCCAAGCAGCCTCTTTTTGAGTGGAGTTACTCCTGCTATTAACGATGTAATCTGGTGCCAAGTACTGGGTAATACCGTAACCATGAAGGTGAACGGGACGACGATTGCAACCGTAACTGACACCTCCGGGCTAACCGTTGGATACCCCGGGCTCTACTATGTAGATCCCAATGGAACAGGGCCATCCGCCAACGATGTGATGTTTGCCAACTTCTCCGCCGGGAGCGGTCCGGCACTTGTCTCACTCACCGTCACGCCTCCATCTGCAACTGTGGCGGCGGGCACATACGTGCAGTTTAGTGGAACGGCAACATATGCGGACGGGAGCGTGGTTAACATTATCAATTGGTCGTCTTCCGCCGCTTCGGTCGCAACTGTGGATACAACCGGTCTGGCGTTTGCCACGGGTCCTGGCTTCGTGACAATCACTGGAGCCGCCGGATCGGACACTGGAACAGCAAACCTGACGGTAAATGCCGCCGAAGGCTATACACCGCTCGGCAACGACAGTTTCACTGGAACTACAGGTACATATCTGGGATCTAAGTGGACGGGGTGTGCCTACGACGGTGGCTCTTATAGTGAGTTGATGTACGAGAACAACGCAGCCGGCGGTTCCGGGTACTACTCACAAGACTGTTCGCTCTATACCGGATACGGTCCTTTCCCCAACGATCAGTACGCCACTGCTCTCGTTGTAGCACCGACGCCGTCGAGCACTCCAGAAGCGTCGATTGAACTTCGCGGAAATGCAACTCCCACAAACCCCGAATCCTACATTGCCTGTGGCTGGAACGCGCAGGACTTTCCTGCCGATTATCGGTACCGTATCTGGAGTCTGCCTCCCAATCCTGCAAGCGGAGGTCCGACGAGTCTATACCTAAGCTCACTTACTCCTGCGACCAACGACGTGCTGTGGTGCCAAGTCTTGGGAAGCACCGTGACCATGAAAGTAAACGGAAACACGCTAGCGGTCGTCAGCGATACATCGGGAATCACCGCCGGCTACCCTGGGCTGTACTACATCGACCCCAATGGTGATGTACCACCGAACACCGACATCATCTTCGACAACTTCGTAGCAGGGCAAATTACTGGTCCGGTACTGGCTTTGATCACCATTACACCAACCCCGGCAAGCGTGATGAGCGGCTCGTATTTACAGTTCATGGCGACCGGAACCTATACAGATGGGAGCGTGGGTAACATTACAAACTCGGTGACTTGGTCGTCGGGCAACCCGTCGTTTGCCACGATAAGCTCAAGCGGACTCGCGCACGGAGTAGCTCAGGGCTCGGCAACCATTACTGCAACATCGGGAACCACGACTGGCGCAGTGAATCTCACAATTCTGCCGCCGCCAGCACCTACCGTGACCTTCACGGGTGCTCCTGCCAATGCATCCTACAATTCCACATTCACAGTAACTGCCACCACGAACGCATCGGTAATGCCGACGATAGCCGCCTCTGGGGTGTGCTCGGTTAGCGCGGTCAGCGGCGCGCCTACAGGTGCCAGTGCCACGGTCACGATGTTGAGCGGAACGGGCACTTGCATGTTGACCGCAAATTGGGCTGCCACCGCAAGCTACTCCTCCGCTTCAAAGTCACAAAGCACGTCCGCAACCGGGGCGGTGAGCACTGCGAGCATCACTTCCCATTCTCCCAATCCCTCAAGCGTCGGCCAGGGTGTGACCGTCAGCTTCACTGTAACCGGGACCGGCATCGGACCAACTGGTTCTGTAACCGTATCTGCAAGTACCAGGGAATCTTGTACGGGGACACTGAACTCTTCCCACAGCGGCAGTTGCGTGATCACGTTCTCGAGTGGCGGCTCAAGAACATTGACTGCGCGCTATGGTGGAGATAACAACTTTAACAGCAGCACATCCTCGGGTGTCTCGCAGACGGTGAATTCGCCCACGGTTAGTCTGAGTTCTTCTCTCCTTTACTACGGTACTGTCGCTCGTGGAAGTACATCGACCTTGAGCGAGACCATTACCAATAGGGGAACGGGAGCACTCACCGGCTTGACATGGAGCATCACTGGAAACAACGCGAGCGAGTTCACCATTTCGAGTACCACCTGCGGTACGGCTCCCGCTACTTTGAATCCTGGCAATAGTTGCGTGATCAACGTGACCTTCAAGCCAAGCGCCACCGGACTTCAGAGTGCGAACCTGAGACTGACGGACAATGCAAGCAACAGTCCGCAGACTGTCAGCCTCCTTGGATCAGGAAGATAGAATGCTTCTTGGACTAGCACACACTCCCCCGTGTGCTGGACCTTCCAACGACTCAATTCCGTAAAAGCTATTCAAAGGAGGTTCGGGCGATGGACGACCAACATCCCTCGTTTGAGCAGACTGTGTCGCGTGGCCGTGGGAACCTGGCGGCTGGCAATGTGGACAAGGAACCCTCCCGGCCCTACATAGTTGCTGTGGCAGGGCCGACGTGTGCTGGTAAGACGGCACTGGCCAGACGATTGGCACAGGAGCTGTGCTGTTCGACCCTGCTGCTGGATGACTATTATCGCGATCTCAGCACCCTGCCAGCAGCTGAGCGGGCCAGGGTGAACTTCGATTCCCCCGCCGCCTTGGATCACGAGCTTCTGATTCAGCAGGTTCAGAAACTGAGCCGCGGCGAAGGAATCATCCGACCACGTTATGATTTCGCCACACACAGCCGATTATCACAGGGTGAGAGTTTTGCCGCTCAGGACTTCTTGATAATCGAGGGCCTGTTCGCTCTGTATTGGAAGGAACTACGCGAACTTTCGGGTACCAAGATTTTCGTCGATGCTCCCGATGACGTTTGTCTTTCCCGCCGCCAAATTCGCGACGTGGCGGAACGCGGCCGCACTCTGGAATCTGTGACTTGGCAATTCAGGCAAACTGTTCAGCCAATGGCCACTCTACATGTTAGGCCGACATTCAAGTACGCCGACCTGGTACTTCCCGGCGAGCAGTCGGTGTCGGAATCAGTCGAAACTGTTCTCACACATGTGCGCCGCAACTGCGCAACAGCCATGTCAAGTCCGTTTTTTCAACATACCTCGTCCCAACCCACGCCCGTTTCTGTTGTTCAACCGCAGTAATGATCACATGACATGCCGTCATCGGTCACTAACGGAGTGTTGACAACAAGCGTGCTAATCTTGTGATTCGCCGGTCAGCCGCGTTAAACCCACGGTGAATCTTCACGGACCCGAACGAGGAGGCCCAACTCCCAGATTGGACATCATGCGCTCCAACGCAACGGCAGCATTCCTTAGAGAACTGATGCGCTATCTGAGCTCTGCGCGCTATCGTCAGATTTCGAGAGTTCTAGTTTTGGTGTCGCTCTGCTCAAATCTGGTGAGAGCCCAGGTCATTTCGGGCTCACCCGGCGAAAGTAGTACCCCGGCGTCATCTGAAATTGCGAGTCAACTCATCAGCGATAACTTTCATGGCAAGAACTATGCTTATCTGAGTTCGCAATGGACAGGTTGTGGCTATGACCACGGGAACTACACCAAGCTAATGACTGTAGAAGAGCAGGCGGGAGGATCTGGTTATTACTCACAAGATTGTGCACTCTTCACCGGTCATGGAGCGTTTCCCAGCGATCAATATGCCACAGCCACAATCGTCGGCCTGCCGTTAGGTTCGCAACAGACAGCGATTGAGTTGCGGGGCAACGTCGCGGGCTCTACGAATGAGTCATATATCGCATGCGGGTGGAACGCGCATGATTTTCCGACTGATTACCATTACCGCATCTGGAGTCTTGCACCTGGAGGCACTCCTATCAGCCTGTGGCTGAGCAAGCTCATGCCAGCTACCAGCGATGTCGTATGGTGCCAGGTTTCGGGCAAATCCGTGACCATGAAAGTGAATGGAGTGGCACTCCGTACCGTCATTGACACTTCAGGTCTCAGCACAGGTTTTCCTGGCCTTTACTATATGGACTCAAACGGCGGCCCGCCGGCGCCGAAAGATGTGATGTTCGGAAACTTCTCTGCCGGAACAATTGCAGCGCATTGAAATAGACGAACCGAACTTCAGTGGTTTATATGACAGGCATCGTGATTCCTGTTAGGCACATGTCCCAATTCGGGATGCGCCATGTACCTCCGTGTCTGTTTTCGCGCGCATTCACTGGCACCGGCCCAGCTTCGCTGCTACGCTTGTACCTACACGAGTTAGCGCGGAGGCCTGATGTCTCGTCTTCATATCGCCCGCCACGGCGTGCTACTGGTAGCGATATTCGTCATTCCACTCTTGCCGGTCGCCGCAGAAGCTCAAACTTTGATCACGACCGATTCTCTCTTGAATACCGGCAGCCCACTCAAAATAACCTACGACGCTCCTGGTAGTGGTGGCCCGGTAGGTACCGTGAATTCGTCGAAAAACGCATCGCAAACACTGTGGCTCATTTATCCCAATCCCTGGGGCGTGAGTAGCGGCAACGGCACGATCGAGATGAACTATACCGGAGCCGGCGCGCTGGTCACTTCTGTAAGTCTGAGCGGTTTGCCGGGCGGGCCCGTGGACGCCTACCCATTTCTACTTTATGGCTGTGATCCGTACAGTGATTGCTACAACGGCCAACCGCCGCAGTTCCCTAAGCAGTTGTCGTCCATGAGTTCGCTCGTCGTCGATTTCAAGTATGCTCTCACCGGCACGATCGCTGGCGCCGGACTCAATCTGGATGTTCTTTTTGATGAGTGGGTTTGCAATTCTAACCATCCGACCAATACTCCCCAGTGCCTTGAAGTTGAAATCTTGCCGTACTACAACTTCCCTTCTGACGGACCATCTAGCGGAGGAGGCGCTAGTTTTGTCAAAACCATAAATGAACCGGTGACCCTCAACGGTGCAGCAAGTACCTTCAGTTTTGATGAGTACATTTGGGGCCAAACGGTGCTCTTCGTTCCCTCCAATGGTGCACTGGGCCTATCTTCAGGCGAGATCAGGTTTAATATGCTCGATCTGCTTACCTCAGCAGTCGCCGCTTATGGCAATAATAACTTTTCGTGGCTCGCTGGATTAGAACTGGGTACAGAATTTGGTGGCAACAGCACGCAGACGTACACGCTCACACTCAACAAATTAGATCTCGAGCAAACATTAGGCGCAGGTACGAGCGCGCCTGCACCTCCGACGAATCTAAACGCTGTGGTCAAATAGGCCACCGCATCGTCCTCGCACTTACTCAGGCTGTTTACGCGCAAATCCGAAACTATACCTGGACGAAGTTACAAACGCTTAATACTTGATCCCGTTCAAGTCGAGCGCTCTCAAACCACTTCTGCCACCTAGCCGATCTCGCGAACTCCACTCCCGCCTATTTGCTCCCTCAACCTCGGCCATCTAGGGCAGCGCTCTGCCCTTTCGATGGCGCTTGACGCCGAAACGGAGAACGGCTCTCGATAAGTGACCGGACATCGGTCCGGCGTCCTTCGAAGCTGCCTTACCTGTCAACGCTGCCGAACTGACAGGTGAGAATTGCGACTCTGCGGTACAGCTCTCATCAAGTTCGGATCGGATCTCACCGTTTCCGAATGTCGTACATTACTGCCGCAGTTGAGGCACTGATGTTGACCACCGAGACCATGCGCTCCAGTTTGTGGTGACCAGCCTTATGAAGGTAGTAGCTGATACCAATCACCCCTGCGGTTTCCCCAGCAAAGTTGACAACCAAGCCGGCAGTGCTGCCGCTGAACAAACGAGTTATGGGATTCAATTCTCTGCCACCATTGCTCAAATTGGCATATGTCGCACCAAAATCAGCCGCGCTCGAGGCCGCCACCGCTGAGAACAGAGCTCGATTCTCGCAGTCCCAGAATCGGTGATTTGAAGCTTCCGGTACCTCTAATATCTGAGGTGGCACAACTGACCCCGACGTGCTAACGGAGGTGTCTGCAAACGACAGTTGCTGTGACAGGGCAGGCATACCTCCCAGGAACATGAGCAGGAACAAACAACGCACGATCCGTATTCTGCAAAAGACTGAACTCATGACTTTAGTCGTTATTCGGCGTCGGCCAACCGTACACGTACTATTGCAGCAGAGCGCCTTCTGAGGAATGGCTCGCCCGTGCCGGTAAATAGGGCAGACTGATTACTTAAGTTTGCGGTGTAGGTTACCGACTTGGTGGCCGCTGGCCGGATCTTTTACGCGGTATGACTAAGATTTGTTTGCCGCCGTGGCTTTGCGGCCCAGCACATCCTGTTTCGCTTGCAGCCAGTCTTCGGTTGAGTTTCCATTCGCTCCGCCTCGCGCTTGATACAACTCATAAGCGCGTTGGCGGATTTTTTCTTCTATTTGCCCGTCGGCCTGGTTGGGTTTTGCTGTACTAGCCGGCTGCGCGTTTCCTTTGCGGTTTCTTCGCTTCGAATTGCGCCCGCGAGAAGTACCCTTTCGTGAATTGTCGCTGTATGCCGCTGAAGGCGATTTCGGACCCACACTCTTGCTGCCAGGAGCGGCGCCTGCCGAACTCCTGTTTTCGCCCTCGGATTGCGCCAAGAGCTGCTTCATGATCTCTGCCCTTTCCCACTTCTCGGCTTTCTTGGGTTTGCCGGCATATTTCTTCGCTACTGCCGCAAACAGGGCTACGATAATCACAATCCCGATGAAGACTATGGAAAACATTAGTGTCATCATTCTTGCTCAACGCGGGAATTGTGCTCTTATTTTGGCTTGAGAAGAAGGTGACCGAAGTTACTGTACCTTCATCGACCGGTATTGCCACTCTCCATGACGAGTATTACCGTCTCTGTTGGCAGGATCTAACCTCTTAGCGGGGCACCGCATCTGTTCCTGCCCAGTTGGAAATGTCGGAATCTAATCCAGAACGTCGACGCTACCCCAGAATCAAGGCAAAGGTTCCGGTTGAGTTTGTGTGCTCCGGCTCGCCACCGATGCGAACCACGACCGATGAGATCAGTTTATGCGGCTGCTATATTGAGACACGGTTTACGATGGACATAGGTACCAAGCTTACGATCGCACTATTGATTAATGGTGAGCCCATCCACTTAGCTGCGATCGTGGTTACCAAGTACCCGCAGGTCGGCAATGGGATCGACTTTACTCAAATACATCCGAACGATAGTCGCAAGCTCCAGGACTTCATCACTGCGAATCAACCAGAAGACCTGGCTACCAACGCTGTTAACTGAATTTCTTGCGCCGAAGTTCTGACCGTTTCAACGCGCTTTGCCAGCGGCACAAATATTCTCGCTTGCAGATTAAGCGATCACTTTAAGCCGTTTTCTTCCCTGCCTTGAGCCGAGCCCACCTGGCCTTCTGCGCTGCCGCGATTCTGCGGCGTGCAGCTGCCGAGAGCGTACGCTTCTTTTTTATGGGAACAACTTTGGTCGGTGCTTCTGCATTTCCACGAAGTCTCGCCCACCGCGCTTTCTGGGCGGCTGCGATCCGCCGCCGCGCAGCTGCAGAAAGCTTCGGATGGCGAGTCATTTTCGTGTAGGTCTGACCGAATGCTGTAAGCGCAGCACGAATCCCTTGAAGCTCTCTGGCTAGTCGACCTTCTTCCTTCCTTAACACCTGAACTACCTTACCCAGTGTATCCATTGGTTCCCTCTCATAGGGAATTGTATAGTATGGCAATCGCTAAGTGACCGTGACCAGCCCGAATTACCCGACGTGGAGAAGGCCCTCCCAGAATATCTCGGACCGAGGTCCGCTACTCGCCGTGACCGTAACCACCTGTCGTTTCTAGGCAAAAAACTGCACAATGCAGAGCTCTAGATCTGAAGAAGTCTCCTTCTCAGCCAAGAAACGCCTTTGTTTAACCATGATTTTCCAACCAAAATCCGTTGGCCTTGGCATCGATATTGCTTCTCATAGATTCGGTAGCGGCGTGCTCCCTATCGAGAAAGCCGCTTCCGCAGGACAGAATTAGGTTGACCAGATTTGCACTACGGCGAATCGTTGTTTTCTTGGTATTGGTCTCAGTTAGGGCCTCATGCCAGAGTGAAACTTTGTTACCTCTATGGGAGGGCTCAAATTCATCCGTGGCACCGAGCAATAAAGTAGGCGCCTGGGAATCGCTCCCTGATGCTCCATCCACCGATGCGGAGCATTCACCCGTAATACCCGTGGGCCTGAGCACGGTTTCGCAGCCCGGTTTGGTCGCTTTCTATACAAAACCTGCGCCGATGAACTCCAGCACCTTTTTTGACAGATACCTGTATCCATCGTTGCTAAAGCGGAGTTCCCGCAATTATCCGGCGACGACCGGCAGCCTAATACGCCGTGCCACCGACGCTGCTTCACGCCTCCTCATTATGCGTGACGACTCGGGGCACGCCCGGCTCAACGATTCGTATTTATCCGGCGTGCTGACTTCGGCGGTCGTTCAGACCGCTTACACTCCATATTGGAGCCGATCCGCTTCGACCCCTTTCAGCAATTTCGGTTCGACTATGGGCAATGACGCAGGGTTGAACGTTTTCCACGAGTTCGAGCCTGACCTGCGGCAAGTTATGACAGCTCACCTGCCCAAATTCGTTTCTAGAATCGAACAGCGCAATCGAAAACGTGAGTCCAAGGTTTTCTGACTCCGTAGCGGCGGAAGAACAAAGAACACCAACAATTTCGAGGTCGCCCCACACGAATAAATCAACGGCCCACAGTAAATAGAACGGATCCGCGCGGGAAATTCACGCGGGGATGGGCCGCGGCGGGGAGAACGAGTGAAATGGCATCGTTAGTTCGCGATTTTCTTTGCGCAACGGTTTTGCAAGTTCATCGGTTGCAAAATGGAGTTTTATCTGTACGTCCTCGTGAGGAACTTCCTCGCTCTAAGAAGGATGAACTCAGAGCTGATAACCAAGTTTGATACGGCAATGAAGCTGTTGGAAAACGGCCCGGCTCAATTCAGGACTGATCGAGCAAAGCCCATCGTGCAGCGAACAACTCACGACGCGTTTGGCGACGGAACTGGCAAAGCACAGGAACGTGCGAGGAACGATGCAGCTCGGGCGCTTGGGGCCCTCTGGAAAATTGGCCTGCGGTGAACGAATTTTGGGCGCCACCTACCGCTAAAAACTTATATCCACCAACATGTCCCATTCTTTTAGCAGCCACTCGGGAACGTAGCAGCGATTCTTGTTCTGCTTGCACCAAACTCGCAACTCATTTGACCTCACGTATTGTTTCTCCGTTAAGCGCAGCGATTTTGTGTGCAGTTCAAACTCGGTCGGCGTAGCTGGAAGAGGCGTACTCTGTGGCTGCCCCCAGTTCGGGTTTCCACGTTTGCGGGTTCTTGCCGGTGCTTTTCCCGTGGTTTGCGCGATATTCATACAGTGAGGGTACACGGAAATCGCAGAATTCACGTACCTGACAATACATTCTGGGTTACCAAAGAGTTCTGTTCAGTGACTCATGGCGGAAATCGGTCCCTGTCAGTTGCCTGCGACTCAGATAAGAGCAACTCGACCACCGCCGTATAGGCGCACGGTTAAACTCAACACAGATGGCCGCACAGGCGAAACTACTGGGTAGGACATGCGAATGGTGGACCTGGTCGGGTTCGAACCGACGACCTCTTCCATGCCATGGAAGCGCGCTCCCAACTGCGCCACAGGCCCATCCTGATGGGACACCACAATTTTCGCTCACGTCAGGAGCGTAGTCAAACTCCTCGGTAATCCCGAGTTGTAATTTACGAAAAAAGCGAAAATCGGTATGCTGAGACTGATTGGCATGAAGCTCGGGTTCGCCACTAACATTTGCTCAGGTCTCTTGTTCGCCGCCTTCGCGGTCGCGCAAGGTACCCCCTCGCAAGCGCCTGCCCCGGCGGTGCCGGTTCCCTACTCTTCAGTCAGTGAACTGAACCTGTTGCTCTCACAGCTGGAACAAACGTCCCAAACGACACAATTGGATTTGGCAAAACTGCGCATTGAAAAATGGAAGACCGACGGCAATACCAAACGTGCGACGCAGCAGGATGTTGAGTCACTTCGACGTAATCTGCAGGATGCCCTTCCTGAAATCGTCTCGCGGCTGCGGAATTCTCCCGAAAACCTCGCGACCTCCTTTGAGCTTTACCGCAACCTCGACGCGCTCTACGGTGTATTCAGTTCGGTGGTTGAGTCTGCCGGGGCATTCGGTTCACGCGATGAATTTCAAACCTTGCAGAATGATTTAAGCGCTCTCGAACGCGCTCGCCGCTCGTTTGCCGATCGCATGGATACTCTGGCCAACGCCAAGGAAGGCGAGTTGGCACGTATGCGAACCCAGATCCAGACTCTCGAGGCCGCGCAGCAGGCTGCCGTGCCGCCGAAAAAAACGGTTGTGGACGATACTGAGCCACCGAAGAAGACTGTTAAGAAGAAGTCCGCGAAAACCACAAAGCCGGCAACAACTGGTCAGCAGAAACCAGCCGCCGGTGCCGATTCCAAGCAACCAACGCCGCCCCAGAACCCGCAGACGACGCCGCAAAACCCACAGACTCCTCAGCCGCAGCCCTGATTTCTGGGCGTCGTCCGGCCCGGCTTGCCTTTATGGTTGTAAATAGCTGATTAAAAACGCTCTCCGGTTGGAACCTACACTAGCAGTATGGGGTCTATTACCTGTAGCAGCGTCAGTGCACCCATATGGCTCAACCACAAATCATGCGCCCGAGCCAGAATGAACTTATAATGGAGGTTGCGCCATGAGAGTCATGGCGGGAGTAGCGGCATTGGGTGATCTGGCGGGAGCGATCGGAATTCGGGCGCAGGAATCGGCGATCGTCGCCGAACTGAAAGCCGGGTCCGAGGAAGCCTATGCATGGCTGATCGGCGAATTTCAGCAGCCGATTTATAACGTCGTTTTTCGAATGGTGAGCGATCCTGCCGACGCAGCTGATACCACCCAGGAAGTCTTTTTGAAGGTCTTCCGCGGAATGAGGCATTTTCATGGCGAGTCGACCTTAAAAACCTGGATCTATCGTATCGCACTGCATGAGGCCTCGAATCGGCGGCGCTGGTGGTTCCGTCACAAATCCCGCGAAACCTCGATTGATCCCGCAGAAAACGAGTACCAGGAGAATCCCTCAGCTGGTATCAGGGATTACCTTGCAGACCAGGACGATTCGCCTTTTGAGCAGGTTGCGCACGAGGAAGTTCGCCGGCACGTGGAGGCGGAGCTACGCAAGGTTCCCGAACCCTACCGCACTGCTGTAATCCTGCGGGATCTGGAAGAAATGTCTTACGACGAAATCGGTGAGATTACTCAAGTTTCGCTGGGCACTGTGAAGTCACGGATTACCCGGGGAAGACAGGCGCTCAAACAACGGCTCAGTTCCTACATTCGTGAAGTTGGAAATGAATTGGGGCTGGAAGCTTCATCCGAACGAAAGCCGCAGGCGGGTTCGCGAGATTGCTGTCAAGGAGGGGAATTCGAGGTAGCGTCATGAACTGCTCGCAAGCCAGGCCGCTCTTATCGCCATACCTCGACGGCTTCGTGACCGGAGGTCAGATGCTCAAACTGAACGAGCATCTTAAGGTATGTCGCAACTGCAGCCGCGAATATCAACAGCTTCGCCGGACTCAGCAGTTGCTGGCAAAAATCGCTCGCCGCAAAGCGCCCGATGATCTGGCCTTGAAACTGCGCCTCGCAATCTCGCGCGAAGTCGCTCGAGCCCGTCAACCTTTTTTGCACGGCCTGTGGGTTCGCCTGGAGAACGCAATCCAGGGTTTTATGGTGCCCGCGACTGCAGGGCTCGCCAGCGCCGTGGTGATGTTCGTGTTCCTCATGGGGTTTCTCGCACTTCCATTACGTGCGGGTTCTGATGTTCCCATCTTTTTGAACACTGCGCCACAGCTGGTGCAATCCGAATTCAGCAACTCGCTGACGGAGATTAAAGACGATTCGGTCGTCATCGAGGCCTATGTGGATTCGAATGGCCGCGTGCAGGATTATCGCGTTCTTTCCGACCCGCAGCAGCCAAAAGATCTTCCTCCTCAACTGAAGAATGTCCTGATCTTCACTACCTTCCGCCCGGCGACTTTCATGGGTCGCCCCACGGCGGGAACGGCAATTCTGTCGTTTTCAAAGATTAGCGTCAAAGGCTAAAAAGCTCTGATCTGACCTCTTTCACCGCGTCGCGCGTTCCGCCGCGTTTGCAACCCAATCGTTCCACGTTTTGGTTCGGTGTCCTATCGGACCGCACCACTATCAACAAGTCTCATTGATTGACCCTCTGCTCAGAAGCTCTTAAACTGACAAGTAGCGCTCACATTCCAAGCCCTGATTGGAGGTTTTCCTGGATCTCAAGCTGCGAAGCCTCAGTGCTGTCCTTCTTGTTGGCATGGCAGCGCAAGTGTCTGTCGGGCAGAGTTCCACCCCCGTCTCACTCGATACGAGCGAGACTCTTTTCACCGTGTTGGCGGCTATTAACGCATGCGGCTATGACGAGGGATTAAATGTATCTTCGCCGTTACGGTTGCAGTTGCGCACCGAAGTCGCGAAGGCTGATCAAACCTTTGACCAAGCGAAAGAGGAGACGCAACTGCTCTGCAAGTTTTACCAGGACCACCTGCAACGTGATCCCTCCCGCACTTTGGCGCAATATGTTTCGCTCGCTCTATTTCTCGAACCTCCGCCAGGCTTTCAACTCAAGGTGAAAGAAGCTGATTTGCCGCCGGATGCTTTGCAGGTCGCAGGCATTGTTCCCATCATTCAGAAATTCTATGATGTTGCCGGACTACACAGTGTTTGGGAGCGTAACAAGGAAGCTTACGCACGCTTTACTACTCTCTACCATGACCCGCTGTCCAAGGTTTTGTTCGACACAGAAATTTACCTGAAGCTGCCCTCGGCCGGTTATCTGGGACACACTTTCACCGTTTTTGTTGATCCCATGGGTGCGCCGGACCAAACCAATGCCCGAGATTATGGAACCGATTACTATCTGGTTATTTCACCGGGAAATACGCCAACCCTCAAAACCGAGCAGATTCGGCATACTTATCTTCACTACTTGCTCGATCCGCTTGCTATGAAGTTTCCGGCAGAGGTGGATCGATTGAAGCCGCTTTTGGAACAGGTCAAGAAAGCTCCGATGGACGAAAGCTTTAAGAATGATGTATCGCTTCTCGTTACCGAATCGTTGATTCGGGCAATTGAGGCCAGAATTAGCTTCCCATCGAAAACACCCGAAGCCGAACGGCAGGTTACAGTTGACCAGGCGTCGGAGCAGGGCTATGTTCTCGCGCCTTATTTCTATAGCGCGTTGCTTCAGTTCGAGAAGAGCCCCACCAGCATGCGCAATGCCTACAGTGGGATGCTGCTGAATATAGATTTGCACAAAGAGCAGAAGCGAGCATCGCAAATACAGTTTGCCTCCAAGGCAGATCCAGAGTTGGTGCGCCTCTCCCGAACCACGAAACCGGCGTTGATCTTAACCGCCGAACAGCGACTGGCGGCGGGAGATAGCGAGAACGCTAAGAAACTTGCGCAGGAAGCCCTGCAAGCCAATACTGAGGACCATGGTCGAGCGCTGTTCATCCTGGCACAAGTTGCCACCATGAACCGCGACATGCAGGGCGCGCGCAATTACTTTCAGCAAGCCCTTGGTGCCAGCAAGGAGCCTAAAGTAGTGGCGTGGTCCCACATTTACTTGGGAAGGATTTTTGACTTACAGGAAGACCGTGCGGCGGCACTTGATCATTACCGGGCAGCGTTGACCGCCAGTGTCGCTCTGCCCGAAGCCAAAGCTGCGGCCGAACGTGGTCTGCAGCAGCCGTATGAACCTCCCAAACGATCGTCGGGAACAAACAATTGAATAAGGCTTGTTGCATTTGCACCCAATAACTAGACTTGCAAGTGAGGAGACGATATGAAACAGCTACCGGTGTTGTTGCTGGTATTGTCGGGTTTTGCAGTGGCCCAGCAATCCCCCCAGACACCCAATCAGCAGCAACAATCCCAGTCAGGCAGCCAGGCCGGTGCTCCGCAATCTACAACCCCGGCAGCCAAGCGTCCACCGCAGGCCAAGACGCAGCCGGAGTTCGACGCGTATCAGGCAGCGGTAAAGAACGCCAACGACTCGGCCGCCATGGAGAAATCTGCTGACGACTTCGCTGCCAAGTTTCCTGATAGCGAATTACGTGTGCTCCTCTATCGGCAAGCTATGCATGACTATCAGCAGACCAACAATGCTGAGAAGATGGCCGCCATGGCACAGAAAGTTTTGCAGATCGACCCCGACGATCCCGAAGCTCTGATCGGGTCCGCCGAAGTAATCGCGGAGCGAACCCGCGACACTGACCTCGACCGAGACCAACGTTTTGCCGAGGCGCAAAAAGATGCCCAACATGCATTGCAAACCGTCGATACCGATGTAGCCGTTCCGGCTGGCACTCCGCAGGACAAAGTGGATGCCTATAAGGGATACTTGAGATCCTCAGCATATTCAATCCTCGGCACAATCGCGTTCAACCAGAAGAATTATCCCGAGGCAGAAAGCCAATTCCGCAAGTCGGTCGACGCCTTACCCTCGCAGCCTGATCCGGTGGTCGTTCTTCGACTGGCCATTGCGTTGGATAATCAGGGGAAATATCCCGAGGCCCTCAAAGAAGCTAATCGGGCCGTAGATTTGACCCAGGAGAATACATCCGCTGGCACTTTGGCGAGGCGCGAACGCGACCGGCTAGTGCAACTCACGGGTGGAACGCCATCCACTCCGTCCAAACCACCTACTGGTGCGCAAACTTCGAATCCATCTTCGCAGTAGCTGCAAGATGGGCGACACTGATACTTAAATCGTCCTTGCTAATGCGTTGCCCGTTTCTCTGATGAGGTCTCGCAACACTGCCGACTTGCAGCAAACCCTCGCTTATCATTTCACGCGACCGGAATTGCTCGAACAGGCTCTGACCCACAGCTCGCAGGCGCGTGAAATCGAATTGGCTTCCGCATCGGGCACACGAGCAGCCGATAACGAACAACTCGAGTTCCTGGGCGATGCCGTTCTAGGCCTGATTACGACTGAAGAACTGTTTCGGACCTTTCCTCATTTTCGCGAAGGGGAGTTGTCCAAGCTTCGTGCTCACTTGGTTAGCGAGAAGCATCTCATCCGTGTAGCACAACAATTGGAGCTGGGCGAATACTTACGACTCGGCCGGGGCGAGGAAAAGAGTGGTGGTCGTCGCAAGCCAGCTATGCTCGTAGATGCCCTGGAAGCCGTGCTCGGAGCAATGTACCTCGACGGCGGTTTGGAAATCGTACGGCGGGTGGTTGTACCCCACGTCATCGCTCCGGAGTTGGAGCGTATCGCCCAGAACGGCAGCAGTCTGCCATTAACCGACTTCAAATCCGCCCTGCAGGAGAAGCTACAGGCGATGGGACGTCCTCAACCCGTCTATGTTTTGGTAAATCAGCAAGGTCCCGAACACAGCAAAACTTTTACGGTTGAGGCTCGCTTGCAGAGCGGCGACACGCCCGAACCCGAGTTCGTTGGTCGCGCCCAAGGAACCACCAAGAAAAATGCCGAGCAGGGGGCAGCCCAGCAAGTGTTGGACTATCTCAGTTCGTTGCCCATCGACGCCTCGCGAACTCAGTCACGGAGGCCTGTGGCCTTAAAGTCATGACCTTACAACGGCAGCAGACGGACTGGCTGACCTCGTTGCAATCGCTCCTGACAACCGTGGTGATCGCCATTTTCGTAATTACGTTTGTGGTGCAAGCATTTCAGATTCCTTCTGAATCCATGGAAAACACGCTGTTGATTGGCGATTACTTGCTGGTGAACAAACTCCGCTACGGTGGCGGAGGCATTTGGGATCGTGTCATGCCCTATCGTCCGGTAAAACGCGGAGACATCATCGTTTTTCATTATCCCGTGAACCCCAGCCAGCACTTTGTCAAACGGGTTGTTGGGGTACCCGGTGACCGTATACGCATGAGCAAAACCATCCTATATGTGAACGGCGTAGCTCAGACTGAACCCTATGTCCGACACATTTCGCCGGTTCATGATACGTTCCGCGACGACTTTCCCCGACTATCCACTCCGGTTCCGGATGTGACCAGTAAATGGTGGATACAAATGCATAAGCTCGTCGAGGATGGGGAGTTGATTGTTCCGGAAGGCTCCTATTTTGCCCTGGGAGATAATCGGGATGAGAGCCTCGACAGCCGCTATTGGGGGTTCGTTCCCCGGGAAAACATCATCGGCACCCCTTGGGTGATTTACTGGTCTCTCAAAAACGCGGCTGAGGAGACGCCTGGCGCTGCCAGCCCCAGTGATAAACTTTTTCATTTCGCATACGCGGTGACCCATTTGTTTCAAATCACGCGGTGGGATAGAACCTTTCGGCTCGTCCACTAAAAGAACAAGGATGCGGACATAACCAGTGGCTAACAAAATAAACCCTAAACCGGAGAAGCCGCGCGAAACTACAGTCGAATTCCTCGCATCACTTGCGGCCGTGCTGGTGACTGGCCTGTTCATCATTACCTTCATTGTGCAGGCGTTTGAGATTCCATCGAGTTCCATGGAGAACACGCTGTTGATTGGTGATCACGTTTTCGTCAATCGCGAGCAATTTTCTCCCAGAACACACTGGCTCGGGCCTGTTTTGCCTTATCGCAATGTTCGTGACGGCGATATCATAGTATTTCTTCACCCTGCTGAACCTGGCCTCTACGTCGTAAAGCGCGTTATCGGAGTTCCCGGTGATCACATCCACCTACGTAATGGCGTGGTATACCGCAACGGCGAGAAACTGAACGAGCCTTATGTGATTCACCAGGAGGGGAGTGGCAATACAAATCCCTACCGCGACGATTTTCCGGCTGTGCCACCGTCAGAGTTCAACAACGTTGTCCCCGAGTGGCAATTGACCATGCGCCAGTACATCCAGGACGATGACATAGTCGTGCCACCCGACCGGTACTTCGCCATGGGCGACAACAGGGATGTCAGTTATGACAGTCGGTATTGGGGATTCGTGCCGGGCGAAAACTTGATCGGCCGACCTCTTTTTATTTACTGGTCATTCGAGACTCCGGCCGACCAATATCTACAGAAGGGACTCAGCCAGAGAGTTGGATTCCTGGCTCATGTAGTCATTCACTTCTTCGATGAAACTCGCTGGCGCCGTACTTTTAGGATTGTGCGATGAGCCTCTTGCGCTCTAAGCGCCAGGTTTTTACGTGCGCCGTTATTTTGCTTGCTCTCCTCTTCCTCGTACGCCCTGGAGCCAATCGGCTTAAATCACGCGTTGTGAACTCGATCAGCCTGGCCTTAGGCCGGCCAGTCGATGTTGCCTCTGTTCGCATTCGATTTCTCCCCCAGCCCGGATTCGATCTCGACAATTTTGTCGTTCACGATGACCCTGCCTTTGGTGCAGAACCGATGCTGCGCGCAGATGAAGTAACCGCCTCTTTGCGACTTAGTTCCCTCATGCGCGGGCGTTTAGAAGTCTCACGGCTTAGCTTCGCCGAGCCCAGCCTCAACCTCGTGCGCGTGCAGGGCCGATGGAACCTGGCCGATGTGGTAGAGAGAGCAGAAAAGATCACGGTCGCCCCTACCGCCAAGGTCAAGAGTGACAAGCGTAAAGGCTTCCCCTACATCGAGGGAAATCGAGGCCGCATTAACTTCAAGCTCGGGCAAGAAAAAAAACCTTATGCCCTGACAGAAGCGGATTTTTCGATTTGGCAGGAATCCGAGAACGAGTGGCGCATCCGCCTGAAATCCCGACCCGTCAGCAGCAACTTCAATCTCACCGACACTGGCCTGCTCCAGCTTCGCGGATCCTGGCGTAGAGCTCAGTCATTACTCGAAACGCCGGTTCAGTTCACCGTCGACTGGACTGGTGGACAGCTGGGACAACTGACAAAGCTCGCCTATGGCATTGACAAAGGTTGGAGAGGGGCGATAGGCCTGAACCTGACGCTCACCGGAACCGCAACTGACCTTGCGATCTCCGCACTGGGTTCCGCTGACGATTTTCACCGTTTTGATGTCATCCCGCCAGAAAAACTTCGTCTACAAACTCATTGTACGGGCCGCTACACCTCAATCGACGATTCCCTTTCCCATGTTGACTGCCATGCGCCCGTGAGCGATGGCGCGCTCGATATCCATGGGCAAATTCATAACCTGTTTGCGGCCCGAAATTACAACTGGACATTTCTCGCACATGACCTGCCCGCCCAATCCCTTCTCGTCTTTGCGCGACACACTACCAGCGCTTTACCGCAGGATTTGATCGCGTCCGGATCTCTCAACGGGCAATGGACCGCAAAACTTAACCCTGGTTCAGCCGATCCTGAATGGGAAGGCTCCGGCCAAGCTTCAGGGCTGCAATTACTGTCCAGTAATGGCGATACCGAAATCGCAATTGGAACGGTCCCGTTCTCTCTGTCGGCAGGACCCATCATTTTGCACTCCAACGCCAGTACGAAACCGGCCCCCCCGCCCTATCTGGCAGTCGGCCCGCTCCACGCCGCCCTCGGGAAGGTTACGCCGATAACCGTAGAAGGCCGCATCTGGCTGCAAGGGTATGATTTTGCAATCCAGGGGGAAGCGCAATTGAAGAAACTACTAACAGCGGCACGCCTCGTTGGAATTCCGGCGCTTCACCTCGATGGCGATGGTGCGGCAAAGGTGAATCTTCAACTTGCTGGAGGGTCTGGTGTCAAGCAACCCAGAGTCACGGGGATGGCTCAGTTGCGCGCAATTCACGCTCAAATAGGCGGACTTAACGCACCGCTCGAGATCAGCACAGCAAATCTCCGGCTCAAGCCAGACCAGGTGACCATCGACAAAATTGTCGCGTCCGCCGCTGGCACTTTGTGGCGCGGCTCGATGGTGACAGGACGGCCTTGTGCAGCAGTATCCACATGCGAACTTCACTTCAATCTTCATGGGGACGAGATCGCGATAGCTCGTCTCAATCAACTGCTCAATCCATTGGCTGACCGACAACCTTGGTATCGAGCGATTTCCTCTTCCTTTACATCCGGCTCTTCGTTCCTCTCGAAATTAAACGCTACGGGCAAATTGATGACGGACCACCTTATGGTTGGCAACCTTGACGCCAGAAACGTTACAACTGAGATGCAGCTCAACGACGGCAAGCTTCGTCTCAATGATCTGAACGCGGATTTCTTGGGAGGCCGGCACACCGGTGAGTGGAGAGCCGACTTTACGGTTAAACCGCCGCTATTCAGTGGCAATGGTACATTTCAGCAAATTGACTTGGCACAGTTTGCCGCAACTATGAGCAACGATTGGATCACCGGAACCGCTACGGCAACGTATCGTGCGAGTGCCTCTGGGCTTACCCCCTCAGAATTGTTCTCTTCCGCCAGTGCTGCCCTGCAAATCGATGCAATCTCAGGAGAACTTCCGCACGTTGTGCTCGCTTCCTCTGCGCGTCCCCTGCAAATGCGTCGTTTGAGCACTCATCTTTTACTGCATGACAGCAAGCTTGACGTTAGAACCGGACAGCTCGAAACCGCCGATGATATCTTCCATCTCAGCGGTACAGCCTCGCTGACCCAGGTTCTGAGCCTTAAATTGTTGCGTGACGATTCCTCAGGATTTAGCATTACCGGCACTCTCACCGCGCCGCATGTGTCCCGGCTAACACCTTCAGAAACGAGAGCTGCCCTGAAACCATGAATGCGGGTCGTGTTCTTCTGGGCCCTGTCTGTTTGATTCTCCTCCTGATTAGCATCTGGACATTGCCCCTTGCTGAAAGCTCCGATGCTCTCGCCAACATCCAACACAAACTGCAACATATCGAGAGCAATGGCAAGCTGGCGCATCCTGATCAAACGCCAACGATTCTTACTGAACCGGAAATCAACGCTTATCTGGCATCTGTCGCTGTGAAACTCCCATCTGGAGTGCGCTCCGTCAACCTTCAAGAGCAGCCGGGAATCGCCATCGCGAATATACAAGCAGATTTTGATCAGTTAAAAGCCGGCATCAACTCATCCAATCCGTTGCTGGCTGCTTTCAGCGGCGTTCACGAAGTGATTGTGCAAGCTAACGCTTACGGCTCCGGCGGAAAAGGTTTCGTGCACGTCAATTCCGTTGCACTGGATGGCGTAGAGGTGCCGAAATTCGTCGTACAACTCTTCATCGACAAATATCTTCATCCAAAATATCCTCAGGTCGGATTGGATTCTGAGTTCAATCTGCCGCCCAGGATCGACACGGCGGTAATAGGATCACACACGCTCACGGTCACGCAGAAATAATGCCGAGCCTTGGAAAATACTATGCAGCCTGCTTTTCTCCAGGCGCTTTCGCCTCCGGATGACCACGAAGTGCCGCAGCGTGCTCGATCTGTGCATTAATCTCTCCTCCAATCAGAAATGACAAACCCGCTACATACAGCCACATCAGCAGAATCATTACCGCTGCCAGAGAACCGTACGTGCGGCTGTAGGTGTTAAAAAAATGTAAGTAGACACGAAATCCAAAAGACGCCGCGAGCCACAGCAGCACTCCGACCAGCGAGCCAGGCGTGATCCAGTACCAATGCTGTTCTTGCAAGTCCGGGCCAAAGTAATAAACCAGCGAAAAAGCCACACTCAAGAAGAACAGAATCGCGATCCAGTCAATGATTCGCCATGCGATCACCACCGAATGTATGGCGAAACGGCCTGCAATGAGATTTGCAACGTGACCACCAACAAGGACCAACACCAATGCCGCGATCACCAGAATGGAAATAGCAATCGTCAGCGCCAGTGCTTGAGCTCGATACTTAATGTATGAACGAGCGTCGGTGACGCGGTAAACCCCATTCAATGTGGACATCATGGAGCTAATACCGCCGGATGCAAACCAGAGCGTCAAAATCAACCCGAAGGTTAGCTTGCCGCCTCCAGTTCCGTGAATGATTTCACGTATCGTCTTCGTGAACAGTTGAAACGCGTCAGGCGGCAGAGCCGCAGAGAGGTAAGAGAAGAAATTATGCACAAGATCCTGGCGATGCGACGCGAACAAACCAAACAGAGCCAGCAAGAAAATCATCAAGGGAAAAATCGCCAGAATGAAATTAAACGCTAGCTCTGCCGCCCTTCCGAGGAGATTGTCCTCATTGATGCCATTAATGATTTTCTTCCCAAGCTGCCCAACTGTGAGGCCACCTAATTCCCATATGGATGAGATTTGTTCTCGGGTGCTGAGGTTGGAGTTCGCCATGTCATCCATAACTCCCCGGAGGTGGTCTTGGATTCGCAGCCAGATACAGGCGTTGCCCCCGGAGGTGAAAGCCTTGTCGTGAACCTTTGAGGAACAAGCCGCCCTGGCCAGTGCTAACCTGATCAAGATGATTCCTCTTCGAGTCAAATTCATGTGTGCGGTGCTGGGTGTGTGCACCCTTTTCGCCCTAGGCGCAAACAACACAAGCAAGAAATCCTTGCCAAGTCTTAGAGTCCATTGGAGCCCGGCGCAACTGGTAAACGGTTCGCCTATTCTTTTCCTGATAACTTCGACAGCGCCTCTCCAGAGCATCTCTGGACGATGGATGGACCACGATGTCTTCTTCTCCTTCGACCCGCTACGCAACCAATGGTTTGGCATCGCGGGTGCCAGCCTCGAAACTCGCGCACGCAACTATTCACTCGCTGTGACCGGACGCACGATGGACGACAAAGAGATTTCAATCAAACAGCAAATCTCCATCGGCAAAGGCAAGTACCGCCACGTTGCCGTCAGCGTCGCCAAAAGATTTACCGAACCCAACTCAGAGCAATTGGTGGAGATCAAGCAAGAGCGTGCTCTCAAGGAAGACGTATTCTCCCGTCTGGATCGTGATCGGCAATGGGAAGGAAGCTTCGTCGCCCCCGTTAGTGCCACCATATCCGATGTCTTTGGAACGGCGCGGGTTTTTAACGGCGAAACTCAGAGCATGCATCAGGGACTGGATTATGCTGTCCCTTCCGGCACGCCAGTCAAAGCCCTAAACCGGGGAAACGTTTTGCTGGCCCGTTCTCTTTTCTTCGAGGGTAATTGCGTCGTGATTGATCACGGGCAGGGACTTCTAAGCCTTTATATGCATCTTTCCGAACTGGAGGTCAAAGAAGGCGAGCAAGTCACCAAGGGCCAAGAAATCGCTCTAAGCGGTGGCACCGGGCGTGCCACCGGTCCCCATCTGCACGTCGCGGTGCGCTGGCAAGGTATCTACGTCAATCCCGCCACTCTGATCAGCTTGAAATTGCCGTAGGCCTCTAACCCAGTGCCGCAGACGGTTGGGACAAACCTGACGCGCCACTTTCCTGTACGGTAATTCCGTCACGAAAGGTGACACTTCTTCCCGAGATAGCCGGAACACGCTCGCCAGGAACAATAATTCCCACCAGATTCAGTGGATCGGCCGCCGAGAGGGTAATCGTTTCTCCGCTCGCCGGCATTCGTCGCGTCGCGCGCAACGATTCCACCGCAACCGCCAAGGCAAATTGCTCGCCCAGAAATCCGTCAACGAATCGGCCGCCGCGAATCTCTCCTCGGTCTTCCAGGCGGCGGAATGCAATTTGTAACTCCCGCCACTTCGGCAGATTGGTTTCACGCGTCAAAAGGTCCCGGAACACAATTCCGTAGCGTTTCAGCAGCATCCAACACGTCGCTTCGCTTGCCCGATTCCGTTCGACTGCCTGATCGGTGTACAGTAACGCCCACCGCCCAGCGCTATGCCGAGGTCTGGCTGTGCGGCCGCTGCCCTGACCTGCACGCCGCTTCGGATCGATCAGCGAACGCAAGTTGTCGAAGCCATCTGCCGTTACCACGCCTGCAGCCACCAGTTCCCATAATGCTGTCTCAATCTCTGCCTTCAGTTTCCCGGTGCCACGGACAATATCCGCGAAGAACGACGCTCCGCGTTGCCGCAAGAATTCCAGCACCTGCTTCGCTCCCGCGCTCAAACCACGGGTTTCGGGCTGGTCAGCGATTGAACTGTGCGGCACCATCCAGTCCGCCTCTTCCCGAACAAAGAATGTAATGGGCGCCACGCTCGTGGGAATCACACGGCGACGGCCATTTGCAGAATCCTCGAGTGTCGCAGGGTGTGGCGACAACCGGCCCCAGCCGACCGCGCCGGTCAGGCAGAGCTGATCGAGCCATTTGGGATCATAGTCAGCCACCCGCCGGCTTAAGATCTGCCGTTCCCAGGCATTCGCCGGAATTTCAAATCCCTGAAGCTGGCGCAAAACATCAAGCGTCGCCCGTTCCCCTTGAACCTGCGATCCTGGTGCTACGTGCTGCCAGCGCAACAGCCAGCGCATGAACTGCGCCGCTGTGACCGGCTCAATCTGCTTGCGCAAGGTGGCTACCGTCAAACGGTGGATGCGCGCCAACAGTCGCCGCTCGCACCATTCAATTTGCGTAGAGACAGCTGCTCCATGGTGCCCGGCCGAGCGCAGCTCGACAGATTCTTCCGCCGCGGTCCCAGTGAAATTTCCACGCAGCACCGCGCCGCTTGCTTCCATTCGCAAGAGCGCTTTTTCAATCTCTGAGCTGGGCAGGCCCAGCAGCGAACCCAAATGCCTGGCGGTAATTGGCCCAACGTGCGACATCCAACCCGTTACCAGCGTTAGCAGCGTGTCGTCTTTTCCAACAACCTCGCTGTCGATATCGGCTACTGCGTCAACGAATCTCGCATCCGGGAAAAGCACCGTAAACAACTCCGCACGCTCGGCCGCCACCCAAAACCGTTGCCCTTGACTCTCGGCTACTGTTGCCCGTCGCTGCTGAACCAAACCGTCAAAGAACCATTGCCATCTGCTGACATCAAGAGCAATCCCTGAGGCTGCTGACGAAATGCTGTCGACCGGCAAAACAATCAACGTGTGCAGCACGTCGTGCAATTCATCTGCATCGCGAACGTCAGGCCAGGCCTCTTCGCGAACTTGCGCAATTGCCGACGGATCCAGTTTCCCGACCTCTTCCAGAACGGATTCGGGAAGTATCCGTCTCATCTCCACCGCGCGCGCCCTGCGCTCCTCGAGAGGGGCATCATCGAGATAGGCATAAGGATTCGCATTCAGAATCTCGTGTGAGAATTGCGACGGAACCGGAGTGTCCACGGCAAGAACTCGAATCCTTCCAGTTTCGATCCTGTGCAACAAATTCTTCAGCCCTTCCAGATCCATGGCTTCGCTGAGAACGTCTTTCATGACTTCTTTCACCAGCGGGTGATCGGGAATCTGGATATCGCCAACAATGTTCTCTTGACAAGCGGCAACGTCCGGAAAAACCGAGGCGAGCAGGTCGTCAGATCTTATGCGTTGAATTTGCGGCGGGATTTTCTTGCCGCCTTGAAAACGCAGCAGGGCGAGCGACCGGTTTGCATCCCATCGCCAGCGAGTTCCAAAAATCGGAGATGCCAAAGCTGCCTGTTCAAGGATCGGTTGCACCGTCTCGGCGCTCAAGAAGTGAAATACATCTCCCAGCGGAAAACTGTGTTGCTCGGCAAGAGCGATGTTCAACCCATTGTCTGTAGCTGCCGCTTGCAGTTCGAAGTTAAAGCTACGGCAAAAACGTTTTCTTAGCGCAAGGCCCCAAGCTTTGTTGACTCGGCCACCAAAAGGCGCATGAATCACCAGCTGCATTCCGCCGCCTTCATCGAAAAATCTTTCGGCGATGATCGTGTCCTGTGTCGGCACGGCGCCCAGCACGGCTCTCCCCTGCAGGATGTATTCAATCATCTGCTCAGCCGCGGAGTCGTCAAGCCCGCATTCCGCCTTGAGCCAGTTGATCATCTCCGCCACCTGCGGCTGTGATGGCGAGAATCCGACCGGAGAGACGTTTGCCATCCGATCACTGATTTCTCGACGTAGATCGGCTATATGGCACGATAATTCCTGCGTGCGCGCCGGAGCTTCGCCGAGCCAAAAAGGAACCGTAGGTGGCGCCCCGTGCGCATCCTCGACCAATACGCGACCGGACTTGCCCTCCACGCGGCGAATCCGCCAGGAGGTATTTCCCAACAACACGATGTCGCCTGCATTACTCTCGACCGCAAAATCTTCGTCGAGCGTGCCAACGGTGACTCCCTCGGGTTCGGCAACCATTGTGAACAATGTAGTTTCCGGAATTGCGCCGCCGCTGGTGATCGCCGCCAATCGGCTTCCACGGCGAGCGCGCAATCGTCGATTCACTCGATCACGATGCAGGTACGCCCCGTATCGGCCTCGGCGGGCTGCAATCCCTTCCGAAAGCATCTCGAGAATCGCCTCGAACGTCTTGCGCGAAAGATTACGGTACGGGTATGCACGCTTAATCAGAAGGAAAAGTTCGTCCTCGTCCCAGCCGTTATCCTGAAACGCGGGCATTCCTGCCCGCGAAAACTGTTCTTCGCCCGTTTCTTGCCCAGCACTCGCAGAGAAGCGCGGCGGTGTTGCAGTGCTGCTTTCGGCCGCACATGCGGCCACAATCTGTTGAGCAAGCACATCCAGCGGCGATTCTGGAATCATGATTCGATCAAGGTCGCCGTGGCGAATAGCACGAACCAACGCCGCACACTCCTGAAGCTCATCGCGGGTCGTAGCAAAGAATCGTCCTTTGGGAATCGCCCCACGCCAGTGGCCAGATCGCCCCACTCGCTGCAGCGCAATCGCGATTGCCCTCGGCGAACTAATCTGAATCGCGAGGTCCACTGTCCCAATATCAATGCCCAATTCCAGGGACGCCGTCGCGACCAATACCTTGACTTCGCCGTCTTTGAGCTTTCGTTCTGCATTCAGTCGCAGCTTGCGGGAAAGACTGCCGTGGTGCGTAGCAACATTCTCCGAGCCCACTTTTTCCGCCAAATGATGCGCCACGCGCTCGGCCAAACGTCGAGTATTCACAAAGACCAGCGTAGAACAGTGCTGTTGCACGAGCTCGGCAATACGATCGTAGACCTCCTCCCACATTTCATTCGTCGCGATCGGCCCAAGCTGGGTGTTGGGAATTTCCACGGCAATATCGAGCGTTCTTTTATGCCCGACATTGACGATCACCGGTGCAGGCCTGCCATTTCCGGTCAAGAAGTGAGCAATTTCTTCGATGGGCTTCTGCGTGGCCGAAAGGCCAATCCGGGTCGGGGCCCGTTTCGTGAGCGCTTCCAGCCGCTCTAGCGAAAGCACCAAGTGTGCTCCCCGCTTGTCATCCGCAACGGCGTGGATTTCGTCGACAATCACCGTTTCCACGTCCCGCAAAATGGCTCGGCTGCGCTCTGCGGTGAGCAGAATGTAGAGCGATTCGGGTGTGGTAACAAGAATATGTGGAGGACACTTCAACATCGCCCGCCGTTCGTGCATCAGCGTGTCGCCGGTTCGCACCGCGGTGCGAATCTGCGGCATCAAGAGCCCGCGCTGGCCTGCCATCTGCAAGATCTCGCCAAGGGGAATTTCCAGGTTCTTCTGAATATCGTTTCCCAGCGCTTTCAAAGGTGAGATGTACAGGACTTCCGTCCGGTCCTGAAGAGCGCCATCGATCGCCTTCCGCACCAGCCGATCGATACATGCGAGAAATGCGGCTAAGGTCTTGCCCGACCCGGTTGGCGCCGAGATCAACGTAGTGTGACCAGCCAGAATGTGCGGCCAGCCTTGCTCCTGCGGCTCCGTAGGCGTTCCGAACTTCTGAGCAAACCAGTCCTGAACGAGAGGATGGGCCCAATCAAGGGAAGAAGAAACCGAGGACATTGAGGGCTATTTTAAATGGACGCGAGCACTTTCGCAAAACATTCGCCCTCAACTCTAACAGCCCGGGAGAATTCCAGCGCAAACAAAAAAAGCCCACCGGTTGTCTGCTTGGGGCGTGCTCGGGTCGACAACCGATGGGTTACCGTTTCTCCTTACTCACCCTGTGTTTTCAGGAGTATGTGTACTAATTGAACCCGAAATCACCGTAAAGTTGCGAACTGGTTTGTAAAGATTTGTATCTTTCTTCACTCATTCGCTACTCCGGAATTGCCGGTGGACGCGACGACATCAGCTGTGTGAATCGCGCGTCACTACGGAGGTGCTCGAAATCAGGGTCTTTGTAGACTTCATCGATCCCCTTATATCCTTCCTCCATGGCGCGTTTCAGATATTCAATCGATCGATCACTATCGCCCTCTTTGGCGAAGAGCTTCGCCAAAACGAATTCGAAGTGCGCCCGGTCCTCGGGTGAGGCCATTTGCGCCGAGATGCCGGTGTGCGATGTTCGCTCGAAAACCGAAGGATCTAGCCGCACTGCTTCCATATAGGCGGAGGTCGCCTGCTCAAACTCTCGCTTGGAAAAATAGGCAGCTCCAAGATTGCTGTAGTACGAAGCTGACTCAGGTCGGACCTTCAGCGCTGCTTCATATTGTTTAATCGCATTCCCGTATTTCTTTTGCAGGTAGTAGATGACACCTAAGTTGTTGTGGGCGTCGGCAAACTGTTTATCGAAATGAATCGCCCGGTCAAAATCCTTCCGCGAATCTCTGTAGTGCAAAAGCAGCAACTGGGTGATGCCTATCTTGTTCCAGATCTGCGCGCTTTTGGCGTCCTTTTTCTCGGCAGCTTCGTAATAATCGAGGGCGTCGAGATACGCCTTTTCTGCGCGCAATTCATCTCCCCGTTTTTCAAGCTCTTCACTGGAACTGCTGGCAGAGGGCGGTTCGGCATGCCTCATGGGCGGAGGAATTACTTGCACTAACTCCGGATTGCCTTGTGCAGTTATGAATTGCAGGCTCAGGCAGAGAAACATCAGTAATGGGCAGAAATTGCGGCGATACATAAGCTCACCTCCCACAAAAGGCGAACTATCCAGCGCAACCACCTTCCAGCGTCGTCCTACTGAGGACCGTTTGTATTCTCGGCTGGCGGCTTCGGCGGAGGATTAGACGTTTTGTCATCTTTAAAGATACCCGCAATCTTGCCAAAAAATCCTTTTTTCTTTTTACCGTCGTCCGCCCCATCTTGCCCAGCACTCGCTTGCGCCCCCGGCTGAGTCGCCACATTGGCTCCAGAGGGCGGAAGCGGCTTTTCATTCCCGATGCCCAGAATCCTTGAGAAAAACCCCTTAATGCCTGTGCTTTGGTCGCACGTCGTTGTCGGCTCAGTCCCCACAATGAAAGCCGCTGTGTACGTCTCCGGGCAAGCTGGGGTAGCCAACAGGTTCGTGGACTTATCCAGTTGAACGTCAACCACACCGCTGGGCTGTGTAAAGGCCTGCATGTTTGCGTACTGTGGCAGTTCAGCCGCTCCCTTCATGAACTCCGCCCAGATCGGCCCCGCAGTTTGCGCCCCGGTCAGATGAAGGTCGCTGTAGTCATCGAACCCAACCCAGACGATGCAAAGCAAATTGCTGGTATAGCCGGCAAACCAACCATCGTGAGAACTCCCAGTCTTGCCTGCTGCCGGCGCCTGAAAGCCACGTCCGCGTACTGCCGAAAAACCCAAGCCATTGTTGATCACCGACTCCATCATGTCGGTCATCACGTAAGCGACTCGCGGATCCAAAACATCACGGCGCTCCGGTTTCATTTCGGTGACCACATCACCTTCGGCGTTTCGAACCGAATTGAGCAGGATCGGCGACAGGCGCGTTCCCCCGTCAGCGAACACGGTGTAAGCGGCCGCCATCTCTAATGGCGTCGCATCGTACGCACCCAGCGCCATCGCGGGAGTTGCCTTGACTGAAGTGATCCCCGCGGCTTTCGCCAGATCGGCGACTTTGTCATAACCCACCTCTTGCGCCAATTGCACCGTGGCATTGTTCAATGACATCGCCAGGGCGTACCGAGCTGTCACCTCGCCGTGGTACTCCTCCTTATAATTTCGCGGCTCATAAATCGAATCGCCATAGGCGAAAGTGCTCGGCTGATCATCGACCATCGAGGACGGCGTAAACACGGGATTTGCGCCATTGACCCCGGTATTGATCGCCGCCGCGTAGACAAACGGTTTAAAGATCGATCCCGTCGGCCGTTTGGCCACCGCATGATCCAACTGGCTGAACCCGTAATTACGTCCGCCCACGAGTGCTAACACCTCACCGGTATGAGGATCCATTGCCACCAGCGCGACCTGCGCTTGCGGCCCGGGCTCAACTTTGGTTTCATACTTGTTCTTGGCAATTTTGATCCGTTTGGTACGGCGCTTGTTCACCTGCTCGTCTACCAACTTCATTCCCGCGTCCACGGCGTGGGCCGCCGCCCTCTGCAGATCAGGATCAAGTGTCGTGTAAATGCGATAGGACTGTTCGTTCAGTTCTCGTTCGCTGAATTTGCCGATGAGATTGTCACGCACCAGGTCCACAAAGTACGGCGCATCGCTGGCCTCTACGTTCGGAGGCGCGAGCTTCAGAGGGGTCGCTTTGGCCTTATCCGCCTCAGCGCGCGTAATCGCATGGGTCTCCACCATGCTGTCCAGCACAACATTGCGACGTTCTAGCGCACGTTCAGGATGGCGGTACGGCGAAAGATAACTTGGACGCTGGATAATCCCCGCAAGCAACGCCGCTTCCGGCAACGAAATATCTTTCAAGTCCTTATCGAAATACGCTCGCGCGGCTTGCGCAAACCCGCTAATGGTGAACGATCCCCGCTGTCCAAGGTCTACCCAGTTGCCATAAAACTCGAAAATCTGCTGTTTGCTGAACTTCTGCTCCATCTCCTCCGCAATCAGCATCTCGGTTAGCTTCCGCCGAATTGTTTTCTGAGGAGTTAGAAAGAATCCGCGGGAAAGCTGCATGGTCAAAGTCGACCCACCCTGCTCATGCCGTTCGTGCCAGAAATCAATCCAGGCGGCTTCTGCCATGCGGACAAAATTCACGCCACCGTGCTGAAAGAAGCGCCGGTCTTCAATGGCAAGCACCGCATCGATCATGACCTTGGGAATCTGATCGTACTTCACCACCTGACGCTTGGCGCGCTGTTCCACATCGAAGGCGGTAACCATCTGCGGCTCCAGTTCATATGCTTGTAATGCTCCGGACTTCCCGCTGATGCTACTTACCGTTCCATCTTGAATGCGAATGGTTGCCGCTTCCGGGCTGTGATAGGACTGCGGTCCAGGTTTGATCTCGATACCGCCGCTCATCACCCGGTAAGTTCCCAACGGCGAACTCTCGTCAGAAACATAGCCCGCGCGCTGCAACTGCGCCGCGATTTCCCGTGGCGTGATCCCTTCGCCGACTTCGATCGATTTCGGCCTGGCGTAAATTCTGGCCGAGCTACTGAAAACTTGTCCGCGAAACCGCTGCTCAATGATTCGGTCGTACTTGATGTAGTAGTACGAAAACCACGCGCTCGCCCCAATTCCCAGAACAACAAAAAGCAACAGAGCCACGCGTACCATCGGATCACCCGAAAAAAACCGGGTGCCCGGTTTTACAGCATGAGAGGTTTTCGGGATCTTTATTTTGATGGCCACGTTGAATTGGCGGAATCTACTGCAAAATTCTCGAACCCAGAGCTACTCCATGAGATGACCGGAGCGCCCCCGCTGTTTGCCAAAACCACTCTCGGTCACCGCACCTGCCAACGACCAATTATCTCCGCCTGGCGATGTTTTTGCAGCCTGGTGTCCATTCTAAATCAACCCGGGCACGCTCAGCTTAGAAGGGGCTTTTGTTGTCAGTGGATGGGTCGAAGCGCAAATCCATGGGATAGCCGGGCAATTCAACATGCACGGTGTAAGGTGCTTCAATGAGCAGCGATCCTGTCCCAATATTACCGTGGCGCTGCACCTTGATTTGATCCTTGGATAAAGGAATTTCGAGATCTTGTGCCTTCTTGTAAACCGCGTTCTGAATGTCGGCTTCGGGCTTGGTGGTGTAGGTCTGCAGCGTGGCCTCAGTCTTGATCATGTCCTGAAATTCATAATTGGCGTAGTAAACCGGAATCAGAGTAGCGCACACATAGATTGCCGCCACCATCACCAGAACTCCGAACGCCAATTTCAATATGCTCATCGCCCGCTCCTGATCCGGCGCTGCTGCTGGCTCGAAAAGCTTACGCCGGCCGCAAAGCGCGGAAATGCTCTGCTATTGCGGCGATGCTAACATCCTGTACCTGGTGAGTCGAGCGATGAACCACCTCCACAGTACCTTCGGTAACCTTTTTCCCCACCGTTACCCGGAAGGGTATGCCCACTAGGTCAGCGTCTTTGAACTTCACCCCTGGCCTTTCGTCCCTGTCGTCTAGTAACACATCGAATCCGCAAGCCTCCAGTGCGCGGGTTATCTCGAGGGCGGTGTTGAGCAACTTCTCATCCGATGTATTGGTTGGGGTTACCACGATTTCGAAGGGCGCTATCTGCGCCGGCAGCCAGAAGCCGTTCTCGTCATTGCTCTGCTCCACTGCGGCAGTCAAAATGCGCTCAATTCCAATTCCGTAACTACCCATGATTGGCGTAACCTCTTTACCGCTTCGGTCCAATACACGGGCACCCATCGACTCCGAATACTTGTAGCCCAACTTGAAAATATGCCCGATCTCGACTGCCGTATCGATGCGCAGCGAACCTCCACAATTCGGACACCCTTCTCCTGCCTCCACATTTCGAACATCTGCCGCGATACTGTGCTGGAAATCTCGCCCTGGCGTTACGTTCTTGAGGTGATAGTCCAGTTTGTTGGCTCCGCAAATCATATTCGTGCGGCCTTCGAGGCCCTTGTCCAGAACCACGACGATACTGTCACCCTCTTCCTCTTTGGATACAGACGTCCGCACCTGTAATCCGACAGGCCCGATAAATCCCCCCGGCCCTTTAAAGTATTTTTGCAATTCTTCCGCATGCATCGGCCGCAATTCAGGTGCGCCCAAGAGTGTAAGCAGTTTGGTTTCATTCACGGTATGATCGCCGCGCAGAAACACTGCGGCCGGCATCTCTGCCACCTTGTCCTCGGCCGTCAACTTCTTGGCCACATAAGCCACAGCCTTAATGTCTTGCTTGGGAGAAATCTTCAGAAATTCCGCAATGTCGGCAATCGCTCCCTTGCCGGGCGTGTAGATCTCTAACGGCTTGCCATTCCCTTCCGGAGCTAGATCCTGAACTGCATCAAGCCTGGAAGTCGCCTTTTCGAGATTCGCCGCGTAGTTGCACTTCTCACAGCTAACCAGTTTGTCTTCGCCTGCCGCTGCCCGTACGGCAAACTCGTGTGACTCCGTTCCTCCCATTGATCCCGAATGCGCCTCGATCACGACATATTTCAACCCACATCGGTCAAAGATTCGGCAATACGCGTCGTAATGCTTTTTGTAGGAGACATCCAGTCCAGCCGCGTCGATATCGAACGAGTACGAATCCTTCATAAGGAATTGGCGGACCCGCAGCAGCCCCGATCTGGGCCGCGGCTCATCGCGAAACTTGGGAGCGATCTGATACCAGATCTGCGGTAACTGTTTGTAGCTTCTCAGCTCTTTCCGGGCAATCTCGGTCATGACCTCTTCTTCGGTAAAGCCCAGCGCCAAATCTGCTCCTTTCCGGTCTTTCACCCGAAAGAGATTGTCCCCCATCACCGACCAGCGACCGCTCGCTTCCCAGAGCTCCCGCGGATGGAGCGCGGGCAGATAAAATTCCTGACCGATTTTGTCCATCTCCTCCCGCACGATGGCAATGATTTTGTTGAACGAGCGCTGCCCGAGAAAGAGATAGGAATATATCCCGGCGGCAAGTTGTCGGATGTAACCCGCGCGGATCAGAAGCTTGTGGCTGGCAACCTCGGCGTCAGCCGGCGCCTCGCGCAATGTCGGGATAAACAATTCAGACCAGCGGTACATTTGTTTTTCGAGGAGAAGGAGAACTTTCAATTCTAAATGATCGGGAGACGGCTCACCGAAAAGGCATGCTCAATCACACAATGAATAGGCAGGCAAACGCAATGCCCCACCTCATCATGAAATGAAAGAAATGGGGCACAGTTTAGGAAAGGGAATATCGCCGTCAGTATTGCAGGCAAATCCGTAATTGACGGTCAGCTTCATCAATGGCGCGGATGGCGTCCACGCGATGCCCTCCGAAATCGTGCGCCGCGTGTTCCAAATGGGCCTTGGCGCCCGCAAGGGCACGGAGCGCATCTTCAATCTGTGGATGTTTTCCGGCGGCGGGCGACGGCGATGACAACATCATCATCAATGCGATCGCAGCTAAAGAAGTCATCAGTTTTTGCTTCACAATTCCTCCTTGGCCCCCTTCCGATGGGGTGCCGTCAGGCTATCCAACCCGAGGTTGTCACACAAGTTTCCATTTGTGTACAGGGGTTTTGTCATCCAAAGCGCTTAAAGCCGCACCTGCCATTAATTGCAAAAGTATCGATGTTTACTGTTCATGAACGGCGCCAATCGAGAGGGCAGCATCGCGCCGGTACGGTTCGCCTAACGGCGCGCCGATCACATCATCTCTGTCCCCCACAGATCGTGTAGATGCACAATTCCTTCCAGATTGCCGAGAGAATCCACCACAGCCAGGGATGTGATTTTCTTTTCTTCCATGACAGCGAGGGCAGTTGCCGCAAATTCACTACCGCTAATGGTTTTAGGATTTCGCGTCATGCACTCACCTGCTGTCAGATCAAGTGCATTTTTCCCTCGTTTTTCAAGCAACCGCCGCAGATCGCCATCGCTGATCACCCCGGCAAGCTTGTCGCCTTCAACGACTGCGGTAACTCCCAACTTCTTGCGCGACATCTCATAGATCACATCTGGCATGCTGGTTTTTGGAGTAACCCGCGGAACCGCATCGCCTGTATGCATGAGTGATTCCACCCGCGCCAGTCGCTTGCCGAGATTACCCCCTGGATGCAGGTTGGCAAAATCGTCTTCCTTAAAGCCACGCTTTTCAGCCACCGCCAACGCCAGCGCGTCGCCTAACGCAAGCATCGTTGTGGTCGATGCAGTCGGAGCTAGGCCTAACGAACATGCTTCTTTCGCCACGGAACAGTCCAATGCAATATCCGCAGCGGCGGCCAACGTAGAAGCTTGTGTCGTGCGATCACGTCCGCCCACAGATATCTCGTCACACGTCATTGCGATCAGCGGAACTCGCAGGCGCTTCAGTGTCGCCAACAGCCGCAGGATCTCTTCAGTCTCACCGCTTGCAGAGAGCGCCAGCACCACATCCCCGCGAACCACCATTCCGAAATCTCCATGCACTGCTTCCACTGGATGCATGAAGAGCGCCGGCGACCCGGTCGAATTGAGTGTCGCAGCGATTTTCCGCGCGATAAGTCCGCTCTTTCCCATGCCGGTCACCACGATCCTTCCTGCGCAGCTATGAAGAAGTTCCACCGCACGGATGAACGCTTCCGCCATAGGCCCGGCGAGACGGTCAGCCAGCACACGCAACGCATCCGCCTCGATGCGGACCACGTTCTCCCCAACATGTTTCATGGAAAAAGGATGTTAGCACGCTGCCAAAGCGAGACAAACAGCGCTGCTTGGCTCCCTCAGAAATGATCCTCGATTTTTATCGCCGATGCGGTTTCTCCGCCCAAACCTTTGGCCTGAATCAACGCGTCCCACGGACCCGCCTGCCAATTGTCTCTATGACGCGCATCCTGGATCCATGGGGGCAACGTGATCAGCAGCGTCCGCGCCAGAGCTTGGGCATACGGCTCGTACAGCGCTCTCAAGGTTCCCAGTTTCTGGACGAATTCGACGCCTTCCCTGAGACGTACCCCACGGGCCGCGAGGTTCTCGCGCAAGTGCAGCAAAGCTTCTGCCGGTAATCGGTCGGGAAAGGTGCGCTCGTACCGGGCGTTGACTACCTGCGCCAGATCTACCACTGCATGTCGTGCCATGGCGAAAGTAATCCGCGCTTGATCGGTGGGGAATTCGTCAACCCCGGCGATCACCAAAGCAGTCGTATCCAGGATTGTAGTGAGCGCCGCCAGCCAGGATTCGTTGGTGTGCTGTGATCGGAAGAAACTCAGCGGAGTATAAGAAATGTGGCTCTCTAGGACTTCGGCTGCCCAGCGCTCCCAGTCGCGAAGTACCCTGTCCAGTAATTCTTTGTCCGAACCTCCAGCGCGCCGGGCAAGCATTTCTGCAGCCGTGGGCGGCGAACCCGCGTGCACATCGAGCAGCGAAATCTGGATCTCCCGCCGCGAGAATGAGGAATAGATCGTTGGCAGGTACCCAATTACTGTTCCCAAAAAGCCAAATCCCATGCCCGCTTCGATCACTGCCAAAGCACGAGACAAGGAGGAAACCGGAACAATATCGCCGTAACCAAGCGTGAAGAACGTTTCACCGCTGTGATAGATCAGTTTGCCAAAATTGATCCGCTCATTATTCAACTGCACATGCTCGCCGACGCCGTACTGCACCAAGGCGAATCCGAAAATCAGTCCCACCGCCCACAGCGCCAATAGAAAAATCAGGGACAACGGTCCAAAATAACCCAGGAAATTCTCTCGTCGGCCCGGGGACTGGATGTGACTAATGAGCCTTCGCCAAGGCCTCCACGTGTATCGGTAAAACCAGGTCGTGATCCGAAAATGACGCCGCACTCTGCGCGGAAGCACTACGGTTTCGAACGCGTCCAGCAAAACCGCGAGAATTACTATGGCCCCGGCAATAGCGGTGAAGATCTGCATGTAAGGAATACGTTCGCTGGTTAGATGAGTAGGGATACTACCAGATTCAACCGCGCATCACCGCGGTCGCATGGCGAACTCAAGGCGTCGCATGGGCGCCTTCAACAGCCTTATGGACCGCCAGCAATTCCTTCAAGAGACCGCGCAGTCTCGTCGACTCCAGGGCATTTGCGCCATCTGACTTCGCTTGCTTCGGATTATCATGTACTTCAACAAAAATCCCATCCACACCAGCCGCTGCAGCTGCCCGTGCCAGCACCGGGATGAATTCCGGTTGCCCGCCGCTAGCCGTAGGCTGATCCTCGTCGCCATGCGACGCCGATGGCAATTGAACCGAATGGGTCGCGTCAAAAACTACAGGGGCGAATTTCCGCATGATGGAGAGCGACCGCATATCCACTACAAGGTTGTTATAGCCAAAGCTCGAACCGCGCTCGGTGACGAACACCCGGTCGTTTCCGGCTGTACGGCATTTTTCGATTGAGTGTTTCACGTCCCACGGAGAAACAAACTGTCCTTTCTTTATGTTCACCGCGCGATCACTCATCGCGGCGGCAACCACCAAATCGGTCTGCCGGCAGAGAAAAGCTGGAATCTGCAAGATGTCCGCCACTTCTGCAACCTTGGGCACGTCTGCTGTTTCGTGCACATCCGTGAGCACCGGTACATGCACTTCATTCTTGATTTTTTTCAGAACGCGCAGACCCTCGATTAAACCTGGGCCTCGATAGCTGCGAATCGAAGTCCGGTTGGCCTTGTCGTAGGAAGCTTTGAAAATAAATGGGAAGTTCAGCGATCGGCAGACGCCCTTTATGATTTCCGCCATGCGAATGGCATGCTCTTCGCTTTCAATGACGCAAGGTCCCGCAATCAGGAACAGATCCCCGGACCCGATATGAATTCCTTCGACCTGAAACGAGAAGCTCATAGGGCAACACGAACATCCTCTGTACTCTCTCTGCTGAATCTCATCGCGTGCTTATTTTTTGCGGACGGTGGAACATTTCGATTTCCGCAGCTGCTTCGTCGGCACGTCTCTTTAGGCCATACTCATACGACGCTCCGATGAACGACGTGAACATCGGATGCGGCTCCAGAGGTTTTGATTTGAACTCAGGATGGAACTGGCACCCAATGAAATGCGGATGATCGGGAAGTTCTACCATCTCTACGTAGGTTCCGTCCGGAGTCGAGCCCGAGATTCTGAGTCCTGCTGCGGTGAGAGTTCCCTCGTACTCGCGGTTGAATTCATAACGATGGCGGTGGCGCTCGCTGATCTCCAGCTTCCCATAAATCTTGTGGGCCAGAGTCCCAGGTTCAATTTTGCAGGTCCAGGCACCCAAACGCATCGTCCCGCCCAATTCCTCGACACCACGCAATTCGCGCAGCTTATAAATCACCCGATGCGGTGTCGCAGGATCGAATTCGCTGGAGTTAGCTTCCGCCAACCCGCAAACATTGCGGGCAAATTCCACGCAGGCGGTCTGCATTCCTAAGCAAATGCCAAAGTACGGGACCTTATTCTCGCGCGCATAGCGAATCGCGTTTAGCATTCCTTCAATCCCACGCTTCCCGAAGCCCCCAGGAACCAGAATCCCGTCGTAATCCCGAAGTTGCTCCTCATAGCTCTGATCCTTGGCCTCCAATCCCTCCGCTTCAATCCAGTTCACAACGAGTTTCAGATTGTGAGCCAGAGCACCATGCACTAAAGCTTCTTTCAGCGATTTGTAGGAATCCTCATATTCCACGTACTTGCCAACGATCCCGATCGTCACCTCTGCCTTCGGGTTATAGACCCTGTGTACAAGGTCGTCCCATTCCTTCAAGTCACGCTGTTTCGCCTCGAGCCGCAGATACTTCAAGACCAGGGAATCCACGCCTTCACGGGAAAATACCAGTGGCACCTCATAAATCGAAGCAACGTCTTTGGCGGTAACCACCGCTTCTTCCTCCACATTGCAGAAGAGCGCAATCTTCGATTTGATCTCTTTCGCGAGGAACCGGTCGGTCCGGCAGAGCAGGATATCGGGTTGAATTCCAATGCTGAGCAACTCTTTCACCGAGTGCTGAGTCGGCTTGGTTTTCAATTCCTGAGCCGCCGCTATGAACGGAACCAGCGTCACATGAACGAATAGTGTGTGCTCGCGTCCCAGTTCCTGGCGCATTTGTCGAATCGCTTCCATGAACGGCAGGGATTCGATATCCCCAACCGTGCCCCCGATCTCAACTATGCAAACGTCCACATCCTGCGCCACCTTCTTCATCGCACTCTTGATTTCATTGGTCACGTGCGGAATCACTTGCACGGTCTTCCCTAGGTAATCTCCGCGGCGTTCCTTTGCGATAATCTGCTCGTAAATGCGGCCGGTTGTCCAATTGTTGTCCCGGGAAAGCTTGGCATGAGTGAAGCGCTCGTAATGGCCCAGATCCAAATCGGTCTCTGCCCCGTCATCCGTAACAAACACCTCCCCATGCTGGAACGGCGACATGGTTCCAGGATCCACGTTGAGGTAGGGATCAAACTTCATGATGTTAACTCTTAGGCCGCGGCTTTCCAGAAGACAGCCAATTGAAGCCGCAGCCAAACCTTTGCCGAGTGAAGACACCACGCCGCCTGTCACAAAGATGTACTTCGCCGACATCGCTTCCTCGCTTTAAATTGTGTTTGGATTCTCGTGCAGGATGGGTGCACGATCAATTATGCCAAAGTTCTTGTCGGAATGGAACTGTGGATTTGAGATGCCTCCTTACATGGCGAATCTGTCGGCAAGGTGTCAGCTGACCTCAACAGATGTATCCTGAGTGCATCGACTATGCGTCGTTCCCGCCTGTTTGTCGTCGCTCTCCTGGTCCTGCCGCTATATCTGCATGCTCAGGACCTCGCTAAGCGACTAATTTTGAAAGATGGCTCCTACCAGCTCGCAACCAAGTGGGAAGTAAAGGGCGACCGCGTCCGCTATTTAAGCGCGGAGCGAAATGAATGGGAAGAGGTCCCTGACTCCCTGGTGGATTGGGCAGCCACTGACAAGTACGAGAAGGATCGCGCCGCAGGCACCCCGAGTCCCGAGGCAATTGAACTGGACAAGGAGTTAGCTGCGGAGCGCGCAACCGAAGAAGCGCGCAGCCCGGCCGTCGCTCCCGGGCTGCATTTGCCGGAAGATGGCTCTGTCGTCTTGCTCGACACCTATCAGAGTCAGCCGGAACTCGTAGAACTGCAACAGTCCGGAGGAGAATTGAACCGCAACCGCAAGGCGAACGTCCTTCACGCGGCGATCAACCCGATCGCCAGCAGTAAACAAAATATTGAATTGGAAGGCGTCCATGCTGCGATTCAGTCCCACACGACTCTGCCATCGATCTATGTGAATCTGGAGCAAGGCCAGGAAGGCGGGACTAACGCTGGATTTTCGGAACATCCCCAACAACCACAACAGCCCCAGCAAGCCCAGCAGCCTTGGGACAGATTTCATATTGTGCGGACAAAAACGAAGAGCGGGAAACGAATCGTAGGAGACATCAAGATCAGCATGATTGGTAAGGTCAGCCAGGAACAAAATCTGGTGCCAACCACCTCCCAGCAACTCACCGGTGGCTGGGTAAAAATCACACCCAACGCCGCGCTCGAACCGGGCGAGTATGCCGTTGTGGAATTGCTCGGCAAAGAAGGGATGAACACGTTTGTCTGGGATTTCGGCGTGAATTCCTCCGCGCCCGCGAATTCCGCTGCCCTGAAACCCGAGCCTTCAGCTGCCGATAAAACCAAGGTGCCCCAGTAGCGAGCGAAGTTTGCGAACTAACCTGGGAGGAGAGCTTTTCCCATTTTTCGTCGCTAGGCACTTTTGCTGGCCGCGACCGCGCCCGCTTCTTCCTGAATCCGCTGCCAGGCACGACGCACATGGCGTTCTTCTGTATTCGTCTGGCCCACGCAGAACCGAAGCGTAATCCGATCACTCAGTTTTGTGTGGGTTAAGTACAAATCTCCGCTGCGGTTCAACCGATCCATAACCGTCTGATTGGCCTCATCGCCACCTTTGTGGCGAAAGCAAACAAGGTTGAGTGGCGCCGGCGCCGCCAGTTCGAACCGGGTATCTGCTTCGACCCATCTGGCGAACTCCTGCGCCAGCTGAATGTGTTGTCGAATGTGATGCTGCAATCCTTCAACGCCGTAGTGCCGGATTACAAACCACAGTTTGAGCGAGCGAAAACGGCGTCCCAACGGAATCTGCCAATCGCGATAATCGAACACCGCCCCCGATTCCGTTGCTTTGTTCTTCAGGTATTCCGGCTGAACGCTGAGCGTCTTGATTAGAGCTGCGCGATCTGCCACCCAAAAACAATCGCAATCGAAGTTTGTGAACATCCACTTATGGGGATTGAAGCAGTAGCTGTCGGCAAACTCCAACCCGTTGTGGATGTACCGAAATTCAGGACAGAGCGCGGCCGTTCCCGACATAGCCGCGTCTACGTGCAACCAGAGATCATTTTCCTTACAAATTCGACTAATTTCGGGCAATGGATCAATGGCGTTCGATGAAGTTGTTCCAACCGTCGCCGAAACAAAACACGGCGTCAGTCCGGCGCTTCGATCTTTCTCAATTTGCGCTGCCAGCGCAGCCGTGCTCATCGCAAATTTCTTGTCGACCTCAATCAGCCGCAGATGATCTCGCCCAATCCCGGCAATTTGCACATCCTTTTCGATCGACGAATGCGCCTGAGTTGACGTGTACGCAACCAGCTTCCCGTCGCATCCGCGCCGATTGCTCGCAAACTTTGTTGCACGCTCGCGCGCCGCAAGCAATGCGCAAAGTGACGCACTGGAAGCCGTATCCTGAATTACGCCCCCGCCAGAGTTCTTCGACAGAAACTTCTGTGGCAGCCCTAGCATCTCGACCAACCAGTCCAGTACTCGCGTCTCCAGTTCCGTGCACGCCGGACTCGTCGCCCACAGCATCCCCTGCACTCCCAACCCAGAGGAAAGCAAGTCGCCCAGTATCGCCGGCCCCGACGCGTTACACGGAAAAAATGCATAAAAATTTGGAGACTGCCAATGTGTGATCCCGGGCATGATCACTCTCTCGACATCGCCAAGAATCTCCCCGAAGGCTTCTCCCTGTAAGGGCGGATGCTCAGGCAAGGAAGCGCGAATCTTCCCGGGTTCGGCGCGCGAAAGCACAGGATACGATTCGATTCTGGTGTAGTAGTCGGCGATCCAATCCACAACCGCGTAGCCATTTCGCCGGAACTCATCAGGACTCATGTGACACGACTTCGCTTCGGGCATTCCAATCTCCATTTGCAGCTACGACGTTAGCCGCTATTTTACGCGGGTCGTTTCAGCTCCGCTTTGCATCTATGGCAGGAGTTGTAACTTCCAGCGTCACCATCAAGGATTCTATGAAACAGAACCTGGAGCACACCGTCGCACTTCTCAACCGCACACCTGTAACTTTGAACGCGCTATTGCGCGATCTGCCGGAAGCGTGGACGCTCAGCAACGAAGGCGAGAAAACCTGGAACCCCTACGAGGTGATCGGTCATTTGATCCATGGCGAGCGCACCGATTGGATGCCTCGAGTCAAAATGATCTTGGAATTCGGGGAAACGCGAAGCTTTGTCCCCTTTGACCGCTGGGCTCAGGAGCGAGAAAGTCGAGGGAAGTCGCTGGCAAATCTGCTGGACGAGTTCGCACGTCTCCGTGCAGAAAATTTGAGCGATTTGAAGAGATCAAATCTACAAGAAGCAGATCTCAGCCGCCGCGGCCGCCATCCTGCTCTTGGAACCGTGACGCTCTCCCAGTTGCTCGCGGCTTGGGCAGGCCATGATTTGACGCATCTGCATCAGATCTCAAGAATCATGGCACACCAATATCGCGATGCCGTCGGCCCTTGGAGCAAATTTCTGGGTGTAATGCAGTGCGCCGGGCATAGCTCTTAAGAGCGCGAGAGCGCGCTCACGCCAGCTGGCCATAAAACACACGCGTGTCATATTGCAACGAAACTTGCCCATTCACTTGATGAGCATCGAAAATTCGCCTTAATTCCGCCAGCATTGGGGCGTAATTCGCATGCCCAGCTTGCGGCGTGTAAGACGATGAAACCAGTCGCCCCTGCAGTGCAGCATAATCACATTCCTGAAACATGGTAAAAGTCCGTGACTCGTACTTTGACGGTGCGAAGAAATCCGCAATTTCTGCGGTCGTCCGTTCATGCCGTACTTCGCGGTAATCGGTTCCATAGCGCAGAAGTAATTCTTCATAGTCACGCAGGAATGCCGTCCCATCCGTTTTTCGCTCGTTCCACACCAGCACCGTCCACCCGCCTGGCTTCACGATCCTTATGAACTCCGCCCGGGCCTTTCGCCGATCAAACCAGTGGGCTGCCTGTGCGGCGGTGACAAAATCCACGCCCCTCGATGGCAACGTGGTCGCTTCTGCGGTTCCGGCCACACTAGTCAGATTCGAGAACTCCGAGAGAAATTTTTCTCCAGCGGCCCTCATTTCGGGATTCGGCTCGACCGCAAACACCCGATTCCCGTTTTCCAGCAGCAATCGCGTGAAAATTCCAGTGCCGGAGGCGATGTCAGCCACTATGTGTTCTCGCTTCAGAGCGCACTCGGTTTGCAGCAGTGTAATTACCTCCAGCGGATATCCTGGCCGGTAGCGCACGTAATCATTCACGCGGGATGAAAACCTGCTAGTGGAATTGCTCACAGCCATAAAGAGAGTCTAATCGCATCCCCGCCCACGGCACATCTGCTCAGAAAGGACCGCTTGCGCTAACATGAAGATCAGGCTTCTTGTAGTCCGATGAAAATCGCGCCATCGCTAATCCTCACTGCGTTTCTGTTCGCTACTGTCAGAAGCGACCCCGGCCAAGCATCGAGAGGCGCTGGCGGGCACTCAGCGATCTTCGGGTTCCGAGATTCAACCGCGGAATTTGAGCTCGAGCGCCGCTTTCTAGCAGTACCCGATCCTAAACTCGCCCAGGAACATTTAAGGATTCTGACTCAAGCTCCTCACATCGCGGGGTCTCCTGAAGACAAAGCCACCGCCGACTACGTGGCAGCAAAATTCCGTGCTGCCGGACTGGACACCGAAGAAGTCGAATATCGCGTGTGGATGAATTATCCCACTGAGATCAGCGTAGATATTACCGCCCCGAATGGCGTACACATGCACGGTCCCACGCCCGAGCACGTTAGTGGTGACGCCTATGCTGACGACCCGCGAGTTGTGATGCCCTACAGTGGTATGTCGCCATCCGGCGATGCGGAGGCCGAAGTGGTCTACGCAAATTACGGCTCGCCAGAGGATTTTGACAAGCTCAAGCAACTCAAAGTGGACGTCAAGGACAAGATCGTCTTGGTACGCTATGGCGAGAATTTCCGAGGCGTCAAAGCACTCCTTGCCCAGCAACACGGGGCCGCCGGCCTCATCATCTATTCCGATCCTGCCGACGACGGCTGGCGGCGCGGCGATAAATATCCCGAGGGTCCATGGCGTCCGGCTACCGGGGTGCAGCGAGGGTCGATCGGATACATGTTCGAGTTCCCTGGGGATCCGACGACGCCAGGCGTCGCATCGGTTCCTTCCTTGCCTGATGAGAAACGTGTACCGCCGAGTCGCTCGGCCCAACTTCCTACGATTCCCACCACCCCGCTTTCCTACGCCGACGTATGGCCCATACTCGAACACCTCAGCGGCCCGGCTTCACCGCATGATTGGCAGGGTGCACTGCCATTTACCTATCACGTAGGTCCTGGGCCGGTAAGAGTGAAACTGCACTTGAAACAGGATTATCAATTCCGAAACATATGGGACGTCATCGGCCGCATATCGGGCACGCAATTTCCCGAAGAGTGGGTCGTCGCCGGTAATCATCGGGACGCCTGGGTCTATGGTGCCGTCGACCCGAACAGTGGCACAGCCGCCATGCTGGAAGCCGTACATGGGATCGGCGAACTTTTAACTTCTGGCTGGAAGCCAAAACGCACCATCATTCTCGGCAGCTGGGATGCCGAAGAAGAAGGACTCATCGGTTCGACAGAATGGGGCGAGCAACATGACGCCGACTTAGCCAATGCAGTCGCTTACTTCAACATGGATGTTGCGGTATCAGGCCCCAAGTTTGGAGCCTCGTCGGTGCCGAGCCTAAAGCGGTTTCTACGTGAGATCACGAAAACAGTCCCCAGCCCAAAAGGAGGCAATGTCTACGATGAATGGGAGGCGGAGAATCGGCCTGCAGGCAGTTCCAATCAGGAACCGACCGATGCCATCGGCGACATCCGCAAAGTTCCTGCAGCGCAAGCCAAATCCGATGCTCTCGTGGGTGATTTGGGAAGCGGCTCGGACTACACCGTCTTCCTCCAGCACGTAGGTGTTCCCTCGACTGACGTCAGCTCGACTGGATCATATGGCGTCTATCACTCGGCTTTTGACGATTTCACTTGGTTTAAGAGATTTGGCGATCCAGATTTCGTGTATGAGCAACAGATGGCCCGAATATTCGGCCTGGAGATTATTCGTATGGCAGATGTCGATGTGCTGCCGTTGGATTATCACGAATACGGCCACGAGGTGGCATCCTATATCGAGCTGGCGAAGAGAAAGTCTGCCCTTCATTTTGGTCCTCGTGCGGTCAATTTTAGCGAAGCAACACGGGCCGCGAATCGGTTTGCTGAAGCCGGCGCGAAACTCTTCCAGCACGAACTGCATCCCCCGGCTGATCCGCTAAATCTCAACCAAACTTTAAGCCGTGCCGAACGAGCTCTTCTTCTCCCGGATGGACTGCCTGGCCGACCGTGGTTTCGGCATGCGATCTATGCGCCCGGCCGATACACAGGTTACGCCGCCGTAGTGATCCCGGGGGTCAATGAAGCAATCGATCAACGTGATCTTATCCTCGCTCGCCAGCAGGTTTCCGCGCTTGCTGCCGTCTTGAACCGAGGGGCCAGGGTGCTCAGCAACTGGCATTAAGGATTTCACTGTAGGTCCTTGTTCCCCGTTGGACTTCCGGTTCGGGTCATGTTCGCCTTCAAAACCGAAGGTGTCCTGGTCGGTTATTGCTGCATCTAAACCTAGGTGTTGCAGTGAATCCACAAGCTTTAGACGCGAAATTCGCAAACGCATTGTGACGACATGGCATTAGTACGCATCTTCGGCGATTCTCATGCGGCGGAGCAACTGGCACAGCAACTCCGCGAGCACGGGTACGAGGCAGAAATTCTTTCTGCGGGTTCGCAATCTTCGTCTGCCGCCGACCTCGAAATCACGGTGGAGCAGTGTTCCACCGAAATAGCCGTCAGCAAAGCCGTTTCGATCGCGCGAGATGAAAATGTTCGCCTGCTCATCTCGTCAGGGTTAACCGATCCAATCGCCCCGGACGAACCACTTGTTTCAGCTGTTGAGAAATCCATGGAGGCTCCGTCAAAGCCGGTAGATGCGCCGTTCGCTTCGATTTTCGAGGAACTGGCACAGGCTGATGAAGTGGGCTTCAGCACTCCACAATCACCCGGCAATCCCGAACAAATGGAGCCCCTAGAATCGGCGGGTACTCAGAAATCCCAGTCCGGCCTGCTGGCTGGGTCTGATGCTACGATTCCTTTACCGCTTACTGCGTGCCAGTCAACTTCTCACGAGGCATCCGATTGGCCGATTTGGCAGATTGTCGAACAGGAAACAATCCAATCAAATTCTGTCGACCCGATGCCCTTCAAACAAAGCATTGCGGACTACTCGACGATCCTGCGCAATGCCCGTCAACTGATCCGCCGGACTGGTGACTCTCTCGGGATAGTGGGCGATGACCGTCGCTTTACGAGAGCCATTATGGCGACAGCGGCAATAATCCTGCTTGGCCTGTTCTTCACCGCAACTTTTCATCATTTCCATCCGCTGCCGGCGCGATTGCTGAGTGGATCGAGTTTGGCGGCCCAGGCTGTGCCTTTCCAGAAAACTCAAGCCACTCCCGCTTTCGCTAACGTTCATTCCGCTCCGGATGGACCTTCAAACCAGCTCCCCGCACCGCAGGTTCAGATACATTCCACAAATGCACTGAGGACTTCAGCTCAGTTAACGCGAGCCGCATCGGGGGACGCTGGATTAATTGCGAAGAATACCGTCATTCGATATGGCGCCAAATCCGAGATCAACCACGTCTTCGGAGAACCAAGGCAATCTGGGGTGAAGTATTACAGCGATCTAAGTCCCGCCACACGATAGAAGCCAGGCACTGAAATCAACGAATCCGGCACGGCAGATTCGGAATGCTTCACGCTAGTTCCACGCGTGCTTCATTGCCTTTGCAAAGCTGTCCGCCGGAAGCGTATTCAGTACATCCTGCTTGGTGAGCCAGGCGCGGCGGGCTTGTAATACACCGAAGCGAATTTTATCCAGATGCGAAGTGTGATGCGAATCGGTGTTAATCACGATCCTCACGCCATATTGCTTAGCTAATCGCAAATGACGGTCACACAGGTCCAGCCGGTCGGGGTACGCGTTCAATTCCATCGCGACTTTACGCTCAGCCGCCCTCTTTAACACCGCATCCAAATCGAACTGATACGCATCCCGCCGCAGCAGAATTCGCCCGGTTGGATGACCAATGAAGGAAGTATTCGGGTTCTCAACCGCCCTCAGCAATCGATCGGTCATCTCTGAAGAGCTTTGGTTGAAATGGGAATGCACGCTGGCAATGACCAGATCCATCTGCTCCAGCACGGAATCCGATAGATCCAACGATCCGTCGGCGAGAATATCGACCTCCACCCCCGCAAAAATTTTGATCCCCTCGCTTCTTTCATCCGCGGCCCGAATTCGGTTGATGTGCTCAACCGCTCGCTTATCGTCCAAACCATTCGCGAACGCCAGATTCTTCGAATGATCGGTGATCGCCATATATTTATATCCACGTGCTTGCGCTGCCTCCGCCATTTCTTCGATGGTGTTGCGGCCGTCGGTTTCGACCGTATGCATGTGCACATCGCCTTGTAGATCGGATTGCGAGATGATCGCAGGCAGACCGTGTTTCTCCGCGACATCGATTTCTCCGCAGTTCTCCCGCAGCTCCGGAGCGATGTAATCGAGCTTCAATTTCGCGTAGATTTCTTCTTCGCTTTTGCCGGCGATTACCTTCTGATCATCCAGCCGTGCCAGGCTGTATTCACTTAGTGTGTATCCCATTTTCAACGCGCGCTGCCGCAGCGCGACATTATGCGATTTGCTTCCCGTGAAATACTGCATCGCTGCGCCAAATGATTCTGGTGCGAGAAAACGCACATCCACCTGCATCCCGCCACGCAGGCGAAAACTCACTTTGTTTTCTCCCTTAGCAATAATTTCCATCAACCCCGGCAACTGAATAATGTGGTCAATCAGCTTTTGTCGCTCTTCGTCCTCACAGCAGGCTTTTCCCGTTACCAGGATGTCGAGGTCCCCGACCGTTTCCCGTCCTCGCCGCAGCGAACCTGCCGGCGTGACTTTTTCCACTCCCGGATATCCCCGAAGATGCTCCACGATTTTGCCTGCTTGGGCTTCCGCCGAGTCCAGCAAAAACCGCCCTGCTATCCGTCGATAATCTTCAATCGCTTTCAGCAGTTTGGCTTCGTGCTTCTCACCCATTCGAGGCAAGATGCGAATTTTGCCCTCGCGCGCGAGTTTTTCCACACCTTCCAGGTCGCAGATTTGATAGGCGCTCCAGATCAACGCAATCGTCTTTGGCCCGAGCCCCTGCACTTTTAGCAGGTCAAGCATCGTGGGACGATATTTCTTCAGCATCTCAGCATGAAGCGACAGCCGCCCGTCCTTAAACATTTCCTGCAGGTTCAGCAGCATGCCCTTGCCGATGCCGGGAATCTCCAGAATCTTTTTTGGCTCGCCGATCAGGTCCGATATCTGCTGCGGAAGTGCTTCGATTGCCTGGGCTGCGTTACGATAGGAGCGAATGCGGAACGAGTCCTGGCCGTCAATCTCCAGCAGATCGGCGGTTTCATACAGAACACCCGCAATGGCTTTGTTATCCATGTCTCTGCAGAGTAGATTTTATTGTATAGGGATGAACTCTGAACCTGAGCGGTTCTCTCGCGACGCACGCCACGAGTTGGTCAGCTGCGAGCGATCTGTGGTTTTATCTTAGGATCCCTTCGTAACATTGGCCGCTTGGGGACCTTTAGGGCCTTGAGCGATTTCGAATTCGACCTGATCTCCCTCCTGTAAGCTCTTATAGCCTTCCGCCGTGATTGCGCTGTAGTGGACGAATACATCGGCGCCGCTTTCCCGCCCGATGAAGCCGTACCCCTTGGCATTGTTGAACCATTTCACAGTACCTTTCATGCGTTCCACGTTTTGCTCCCTCGGGCACGGCGTGCTGCTCCGAGTCGTGCCTTTCACTTGGAGGTCATTCTGCGTCTAGTGAATCGCGCTGTCAAGGCAAGTTACTATCAAAAATCCTGTATTTCGCCCACTAACGACACTTATGACTTAGCCACAATACTCCCGCAATCGTCTTGGCATCTTTTATGACATTCCTTTCGACCCACTGCACCGCCGTGCGGAGTGGGACCAGCTTCAACTGGATCACTTCGTCATCCTCCGGCTGCGCCGTACCTGCTCTTAAATCCTGCGCCAGATAGATCGACATCGTTTCCGCTACGAATCCGGGGCTTGCATAGAAGTGCAGAATCCGTTTCCATCGTTTAGCGGAATATCCGGTTTCTTCCAGCAGCTCGCGCTTGGCGGCGACCAGTTCGCTCTCGCCTTCGTCAATACGTCCTGCACAGAGTTCCCATAGAAACTGTCCCGCTGCGTGACGATACTGGCGTAGCAGCAGCACGCGTGGCTCGCGGCCCGTGTCGTCAACCGCCATTACAACCACCGAGCCGGGGTGGCGGACCAGGTCTCGGCGAACCTCCATGCCCGAGGGCTCCCGAATCTTGTCAGTCGTAATCCGGAAGATCGGACCACGATAGACTTCGCGCGATGACAACAGTTTTGCTTTTTCAGCTCGTTTTGGCATGACAACAATATACGGGAAGCCTTGCGAGCGATGAACCCAAAGAATTTTGCTGAGACCAGAACCTCCCTGTTATGCTGCCCGCAATGCCACGAAAGCCGCAGATCGCCATCGTTGGTCCTGGACGGCTAGGCACTGCACTGACGAGGCGCTTCAAGCAAGCCGGCTTCACTATCACCGAGATCATTCACCGTGCATCCTTGCCAAAACGAGGACCTCGATTGTTGGCGCGAGCCACTGGAGCACGGCTCTCGCCAATCTCTGATGCACTCCTGAATGCCGATGTGATTTGGTTCTGCGTACCGGACCGCCAGATTGCAGCCACCGCTCGCGCCCTCGCGACCAGGGGCAACTGGAAGGGCAAAATCGCGATTCACTCCAGCGGAGCACTCACCAGCAGCGAACTCATCTCGCTCCGTCAAAAGGGCGCTGCCGCAGCCTCCGTGCATCCTCTGATGACCTTCGTTGCTGATACGCTTCCGTCATTGCAGGGTGTGCCGTTCGCCTTTGAAGGGGATTCCAAGGCACTGTCTGTAGCCAGGCAGATTGTGCAAACCCTCGGCGGAAAGCCGTTCAGGATTCACCCTAAGAACAAGGTTGCATACCATGCTTGGGGGGCTTTCACGTCCCCACTTCTGATCGCGTTGTTAGTAAACGCTGAGCACGTGGCGCACGCGGCCGGGCTCTCCGCAGCGGACGCTCGAAAGAAGATGCTGCCAATTCTCACCCAGACGGTCGAAAACTACGGCCAACTGGGACCAGCGGGAGCGTTCAGCGGACCACTTATTCGCGGCGACGTAGAAATTGTCCGTAAGCATCTACAGGTTTTGAAAAAAATTCCAGGCGCCAAGGAAGTGTACGTCGATCTAGCCAGAACCGCTCTCCGTCGTTTGCCTGTACAGAACCCGGGCAGGATCAAGCGGGCTCTCAAAACTTAGAACTCAACCTCAAGGTGGAAATTCGACAATCGAAAATACCTAACTCACCATCAGTCTCTTGATCTCCCTTGCCTTTCCAGTCGACTCGTCACAATCCACCACCACGGCACACAGCCGAACATCGCCGGACGCCGCCTCAAACCGGTTCGGCATATTCGTGCGAAATCTTTCCAGAATCAGCTCTTTTTTTACTCCGATCACGCTGTCGTAAGGCCCGGTCATGCCGACGTCCGTAATGTACGCCGTGCCGCCGGGTAACACCCGCTCATCCGCGGTTGGAACATGGGTGTGCGTGCCCACCACCAGCGTCACTCGGCCGTCTAGATACCATCCCATACACATCTTCTCTGACGTCGCCTCCGCATGAATATCGACCACCACAACGTGAGCTTTCACATCCTTGAGAAGCTGATCCGCTATCCGAAATGGATCATCATTGGCTGCCATAAAAACCCGCCCCTGCAGGTTCAGCACTGCATATCGGACCTCGTGCTTTTCGCCCTGATACAATCCCCAGCCCGGCATTCCGGGTGGATAGTTCGCCGGGCGAAGCAGGCGGCGCGCCGGGCTGTGCGGATTTCCGTCGGCGCTTTCGAAGTAATCGATAATTTCCCGCTTGTCCCAAATGTGATTCCCCGTGGTCAGAACATCAATTCCCAGGTCGAAGAGCTCTTCCGCAAGCGGCGCAGTTATCCCGAACCCAGCAGCCGAGTTTTCACCGTTGGCAATCACAAGATCGATCGAATGTTCTTTCACCAATCCGCATAATCGCTCTTTTACGATCGTCCGCCCTGGTCGTCCAAAAATGTCGCCGATGAATAGAATTCGCATGCAGAGGATAATGCCGGCCTTTCCAGCCAAACTTTGATGGTAGCACGCGGAATTTCGTCTAGATTCTAGGATGACTGCGCCAGGACCGGTCCCTGATCCGTCCAAACTAGAATCGAAACTGCCTAGTTCTGCAACTCTGCTGTTTTCAGGAACTCGTAGTTTCCATCCGGATCAAGGGTAATATTCTTCACTCTCGTCGAATGCACTAGCACGTTGTCCCAATACCAGAGATCGATGTACGGCAGCTCCTGCGCGACAATCTGCTGAATTTCCCCATACAATTCTTTCCGCGAATTCTGATCCATTTCGCTGCGTGCCTGGTCGATCAGTAGATCCACCCGAGGATTGGAATAGAACGTACGATTTGCTCCGTGCGGGGTAAATTTGTCCGAGTGAAACACATACTCGAAAATATCGGGATCTTCATTGCCTCCAACCCATCGCAATGAGTGCACCTGGTACTCTCCGCGCGTCACATCGGCAAAAAATGTTGCAAACTCGAATGTGCGGATATCGAGAACAATGCCCACTTCTCGTAATTGTTGTTGCAACACAGTCGCTAGGAGGCGCGTGCTTTCCTCAGTATTCGACGTTTTCATCGTGAGATGAAACCGCACTCCGTTAACCTCCGGATATCCCGCTTGTTCCAGTAACTGCCTTGCGAGATCCGAGTTGTGTTCGTAATGCGGCACGTCTCCGTCGTAAGCCCAGCTTTCCGGAGGCAGTAAGCTGAACGCGGGGCGGGCGAAATCGCGCAATATATAGTGAATCAAAGGGTGACGGTCAATCGCGTACGCAATTGCCTGGCGCACGCGCTGGTCTTTCAGAATAGGATCCCGAACATTGAGGGCCACGTAAGACAGTACCGTCCCCGGACCGCGAAGCACCTGCAAGTGGGCTTCTTGCTTCAGTGCAAGGACTAACTCCGGCGTTAGGTCATTGATGGCGAGATCTGCGCTCCCCTTTCGCAATTCCAGCGCGCGAGTGGTGGTATCCGGCACCACCGCGAAACGCACAGCTTGCAAACGGGGTTTTTCGCCCCAGTAACTATCATTTTTTTCAATAACCACTTCTTTATCCTGCTCAGCACTCACGAAGCGAAAAGGACCGGAGCCCACTGGATGCTGTGTCATTTCGCTGCCGCTTCCATACGGCACAATTCCCATGGCTCCATCGGAAAGGTTCCACAGCAACGTGGCAAACGGTTGCTTCATGTGAAACACGACGGTGTAAGGGTCCGAAGCATCGATATGGTCCACGAATCGATAAGCCGCAGCCTTAGTACTGCGAATCTTTCCTTCGAGCAGTGAGTCGAACGTCCACTTGACATCCCGTGATGTAAGCGGCTGCCCGTTATGAAAATTGACTCCGTGGCGCAAATGAAAAATGTAGGTTCGCGGATCAGGGATTTCCCACCGCTCCGCCAATTGCGGTTCCACATTGAGATGTTCGTCGCGCGTAAGCAGGTCATCAAAGATCAGACTGTCAATGCGCTCCGATTGAGCATCCAGTCCGACGCGTGGATCGAGATTGGTCGGGCTGCTTTCGATGATCATCACCACAGTGTTCGGATCGGGCTTTGACGCACATGAGCAGAAAAGGCTCGCTACCGCTAAGACGACGATTACACCCACCGTTCTCCTTTGCGCGCCCGCGGACCATCGGCAAAACCTAAGCATAGGAAATTTTCCCGAGGATGGCCGCGTGCTTTGCTCCGGTCGCTGAGGGTAGGTTGGACGGTAACCGATTCCAGGTCTGATAGGCCAAAACTGCAAACGCAACTGCTTCTTTCGCTTCCGCGGGGATTCCGAATTCCTTAGACGAACGAATTTGCAATCCAAACGGGTTTAACTCGTTAGCGAGCATAGCTAACAATGTGGGATTTCGCGCGCCTCCACCTGAGACAACAATTTCTCGAAAGCTATTCTTCCCGCTGACCACAAAACGATGAATGGCACCCGCAATCGACTTCGCCGTTAGCGCTGTCGCGGTTGCTACGATGTCGGCCGCTTTGGCGGATCCGCAGCGCTTAATGAAGTCTCTAACGAACTCTCGCCCGAATTCTTCCCGGCCTGCAGTTTTCGGAGGTTTCCGGCGAAAAAATGGGAGACGTAACACCTCGCCGACTACTCGATCTACCACCGTGCCATTCGCAGCGATGATTCCATCTCGGTCATAATCCTGCCAAAACAATCCCTGCATCACCGCATCAATCACCATATTGCCGGGACCGGTATCGAATGCGATCACGTCCCCTGGCACCGCTCCCGCAGGGATTGCAGTCAGGTTCGCAATCCCGCCGATGTTTTGTGCGATTCGGCCGATATGAGCATCACGATAGAGCAGGAAATCCACGAATGGAACTAACGGCGCGCCCTTCCCCCCGACAGCCATGTCGGCGGGACGAAAATCCGTAACCACCGGTATTCCCAAACGAGCCGCAATCGTTGCCCCCTCTCCCGTCTGCCACGTAACCGCTAATTTGCGACCAAGAAAAGGTGCCGCGTCTCCCTGATGATAGAGTGTCTGGCCGTGACAGCCGGCGAGTTCAGCTTTTATTCGAAAGCGTTTCTGCGTTGTCAGCACCGCCTCCGCGTAAAGCTCGCCCAAAAGGAAATTCAGTCGAGCCAACTCGGCCACACTGATGCGCTTCGAGTTCATAGCCGACAGGATGAATGATCGAACGTCTTTCGAGTATGGATACGCCGCGTGTGCAATCAACTTCACGCGCAGGTTATGCCCAGACCGGCCGTCAATCCGGACTAAAGCAACATCGATCCCATCCGCCGAGGTTCCGCTCATCACCCCAGCCACGATCATGCGCGCACTCGATCATTAGAAGTAATGGCCGCGAGCCGCACTTGCTCACCAAATTCCCATAGCTCTCGCGTGAGCTTCTCGACCTTGTCTTGTGTGGGCGCTGCACCATGGCGCTTTACCTCCTTGTGATTCTTCTTGAAGGCAAGGACTCTTTGGATCGACTCCTGACACCTTCTGGCAAACGCTCGGTCGCGTTGCGCCTCTTCGACTAGGGCCTCGTATCCACTCATGACGTTCTCTTCCGCATGACAAATCAACGCCAGGTCACCCCCGGCTCGAATGTGCTCGACGCTCGCCTTCGCAGTTGAAGCGCCCTTGAGCACGGCGCCCATTTCTAAATCATCGGAAATTACCAACCCCCGATATCCAATTTTCTTTCGCAAAATTCCATCGATCCACTTTCGCGATAACGATGCCGGGATTTTTGTTACGGATGAGTATGCCGCGTGTCCAACTAGCACCATGGGAGCTTCAAGTCGGAGATCGCGATATGGCTTCAGGTCTTCGCTCCAGAGCGCCTTCCAGGGCTTTGAAACCTCCGGCAGTTTGTGATGGGTATCAAGATTGGCCTCACCCAACCCCGGAAAATGTTTCAGACATCCCAGCACTCCCGCCAATCGTAAGCCGGCCAGAAATTCCCGGGCATAGCGAGCAGCTTCTGCGGGATCCGCTGAAACCGCTCTTGATCCTAAAACTTTACCTGCCCTCTTGAATGCCAAATCAACAACCGGTGCTAGATCCGTATTGAACCCCAGAGCGTGGCAGCATTCCCCAATGATCTTGCCGTACTTGCGAAAGAGCTTGCGATCGTCCGTGGCAAATACATCAGCCGCAGAAGGGGACGGCCCCAGTACCTTGCGGAACCGATCCACCAGTCCGCCTTCCATGTCCACAAAAGTAAAAAGCGGCGTGGACACAAAACGCCGGCACTCTTTCAGCAATCGATGTGTCTGCTTCACCCCAACGATGTTTCTGGCGAATAAGATCACCCCTGCCGGCTGGATCCGCGTCAGCAGCCTGCGCAATTGCGGGGTCATTTCCGTGCCGTCAAAACCCACAACCAGCAACTGCCCGATACTTGTAAGAACTTCTTTAGATTTCATCTCTGCGATTGCACTAAACGAAATGATCTCACTTGTCTTTGCGAAGAGGAAGGTACGCCGGAGTTTCGCGTCCTACGAATCTTGCACAATCCTTCGGCTTTGCGCGGATGTTCTGGTGAGAATGCCTACGCGATCTGTTTCTTCAGCTCCGAAAGCAGATTTAGCGCCTCGAGGGGAGTCAGCCGGTCTAAATCCACTTCTCGCAGCTTTTCCAACACCGGCTGCGAAAGTGGAGTAAAAATGGTCAACTGCGCCGGCGGACGCGGCTGTAGTTCGTCGCTCGCCAGTTGCTCGCTTAGCCGCTGCTCAGCGCTCTCGTGCTCTTCTAATACCTCCCGCGCCCGGTCAACCACCTCCACCGGCAAGCCCGCCAGCTTCGCGACTTCGATGCCATAGCTGCGGTCCGCCGCCCCGGCTTCCACTTTCCTCAAGAACACAATCCCGTTGCCCGCCTCTTTCACCGAGACGTGGTAGTTCTTCACTCCTGAAAGACGCTCTGCCAATTCCGTCAATTCGAAGTAATGAGTCGCAAAGAGCGTCTTCGCTCTCGTGCGCGCATGAATGTACTCAACCGCCGCCCATGCGATTGCCAGACCATCGTAGGTTGCAGTCCCGCGGCCAACTTCGTCGAGCAGGATCAAGGATTGCCGAGTCGCCATATGCAGAATAGCTGCCGTTTCGGTCATCTCCACCATGAACGTGGACCGCCCGCGCGAAAGGTTATCGCTTGCACCGATTCGCGTAAACACGCGATCAACAATCCCCAGCCGTGCCGAGCTTGCCGGCACAAACGATCCCATTTGAGCCAGAATCACAATCAAGGCCGACTGCCGGAGATATGTCGATTTGCCTCCCATGTTCGGACCGGTCAGAACCATCACACTGTGGGTAGTCGAGTTCAGATACAAGTCGTTCGGCACGAACCGGTCGCTCATGTCCTGCTGCTCGACGACGGGATGGCGTCCGCCCAGGATTTCGATATCCGCTGAATCGTCGAATTTCGGCCGGCAGTAATTTCGTTGTGCGGCTACATGAGCAATCGATGCAAGCACGTCAACTTCGGCCAATGCCAGGGCTGTCTGCCGTATGCGGCGCGCTTCACCGGCAATTACTGACCGCAACTCCGCGAACAGTCGCCGCTCAATTTCGACAATCTTTTCCTGCGCATCAAGGATCTTCGCCTCATACTCTTTGAGCTCAGGAGTCGTAAACCGCTCGGCATTCACTAAGGTCTGTTTGCGCTCGTAATCGGGAGGCACTAAATGCAGATTGGGCTTCGAGATTTCGAGATAGTAGCCAAAAATCGAATTGAATTTTATTTTCAGCGAACCGATTCCCGTACGTTGACGCTCGCGCTGCTCAATCTGCGCCAAATATTGCTTGCTGTTTCGGCTCAAATCACGCAGATCATCAAGTTCCCTATCCACGCCCGGCTGAATGACGCCGCCATCGCTCAGCGTAATCGGGGGTTCCGGCACAATCGTTTTCTCGATTCGCTCGCATAAGTCGCTAAGCTCATCAATACCGGCATAAAGCTGCCTCAGTCGCTCTGCTTTGAAGCGCACAAGCACTGCCCGCAGTTTAGGTAGTTTAGCCACCGATGCAGCCAGCGCTAGAACATCTCGAGGATTCGCCGTTTCCAGTGTTACGCGGCTGAGTAGCCGCTCCAGATCCAGTATGCCATCCAGTGCCCGGCGTAGTTCCTCGCGCGCAACGAGGTCTTTTGTTTCGGCTTCGACTGCGTCCAATCGTGCATTGATTTCCTTTGCCTCAATCGACGGCCGCAGCATCCACGAACGCAACAGACGTTTGCCCATCGGGGTGATCGTCGCATCCATTGATCGAAACAGAGTTGCTCCCTCGTTACTTCCAGCAAACATAGGTTCAATCAGTTCGAGATTGCGGACGGTGACGGCATCCAGCACCAGGCAATTCTGTCGCTCATAGAATCCAATCCGATCCACATGATCGAGAGTTCCTCGTTGCGTGGATCGCACATAATGCACAATCCCCCCCGCTGCGGCAGCTGCCGCCGGCTTCCCGGCTAAACCGAATCCTTCCAGAGACAACACCCCGAAGTGATTTTCCAGCAGGGGAATCGCGTGGTCCGCCGCAAAGATCCAGTCATCTAACGGGGTTTCGGCAAAGCCGCTTGCGATATAGAGATTCTCAGCGGGATCTTGCGTTTTCTTGTCAAAGAGAGGCGCCGACGACCCGTACAAGACTTCCTTAGGCCGCAACTGTTGCAGTTCTTCCTGAATTCGCCGGAGGGCATCGGCGCCGCGAAATTCTGTCGCGCGAAACTCTCCCGTGGAAAGATCGAGTGCGGCAAACCCCACCCGGTCCTCCGACCTGGCAATAGCCGCGAGAAAATTGTTTTCTTCCGAACTCAGCGACGAGTCCGCGGCTGTGCCGGGGGTCACCACCCGTGTCACTTCGCGACGCACCAGTTTCTTCGCGAGTCGGGGATTCTCCACCTGATCGCAAATTGCGACCTTAAATCCTTTCCGAATCAGCTTGGAAATATAGCCTTCGGCTGCGTGATACGGCACGCCGCACATAGGAACGGCGATTCCTTTTTCTTTGTTGCGCGAAGTCAGCGTGATCTGCAGCTCGCGGGAAGCTAAAACCGCGTCATCGAAAAAGAGCTCATAAAAATCCCCCAGGCGAAAGAACAGCAGCGCAGTGGGATGTTCCTTCTTGATCGCAGCATATTGCCGCATCAACGGTGTGGACGGCTCGCTCATCCGGTTGGCTTCGGCGCGGATTATAACAAAGCCCTAAGGACGGCTCTGCGGTGGAAATCACAGTTGACGCAATTCCCCAGCAGTGATTTCCTGAATAAATGGAACTCCGCAAAGATCCCATTACTCGCTCTTGGGTCATTACCGGCGATGATGTCTCCGATGTCACGCCCCGTTCCGAATCCCCCTGCCGATTCTGTCCGGATTCTCCACAGCCAGTGCAGTTGATCTCCAATGTGTCGGGAATGTCCGGAATGCCTTGGTCGGCGCGTTCCGTTGTGCATCCCAACGCTCTTTATCATGTTGAAGGCGATCCCGCCCGCAGAGGTGATGGAATCTACGACCGCATGCGTGGGGTGGGAGCACACGAGGTGTTAATCGAGAATCCCCAGCATCAGCGCCATTTATGGGACGCCACTGACGCCGAAATCGAACAATTCTTATTGCTCGCCGCTCAACGCATTCAAGATCTCAAACGCGATGCACGCCTGAAGTACGTCAGCGTTTTCAAGGATTACGGCAACGGCGCCGGGCAGGAGTTTGAACATCCCAGCTCACAATTGACCGCGACTACCTTTGTGCCTCGCCGCATCCTGTATGAACTGCGCTCCGCGCGAGATTACTACGAACAGAAGGAACGGTGCGTCTTCTGCGACATTATTTCGCAGGAAATCAAGCAGAACCAACGGGTCATCGAAATGCGCGGCGACTTCATCGCGCTCGGGCCGTTTGCCCCCCGTGTGCCCTATGAAAGCTGGATTCTGCCTCGTTCTCACGAAGCCGCGTTTGAACGCATGGGCATCGCCCGCTCAGGTTTGCTGCGGGATTGTGGCGCTTTGTTGCGACGCACTCTACAACGCATTCGCACCATTACCGAGGACTTCCATTTGGTGATGCATACCTCGCCCAATAGCCTCCATGCCTCCGAGAGTCTCGGCTATTGGAAAACGATCGACGAGGATTACCACTGGCATATCGAGATTCTTCCTGTGATCAGTGGCAAATCCAAGTCCTACACTTTTAAGGAGGTGTACTATTCTCCCGTAACCTCCGAAACCGCAGTCAAACGCCTGCGGGAAGCGCGAATTCCGTAGCAAGTGGGCAGCTAGGAGCCGAAACACATGAGAGAACCCGCAGCGCCGCGTTCAGCTCACACCGTCTTTTGTTGTCATCCCGAGCGAAGCGAGGGAACTGCAGTTCGGGAACTGCCTGGCTACTCGCTACTCGCCACTAGCTCCTGGCTACTGCTCCTATGACCGTCCGACGCATGAAGACGTACACCGGCGAACAGGGCTACGTGTACCAGTACTACTTCGTCGGGAAACGACCAGGCGTCGATCTCGAAGCTGGCCCAAGTATGGAGTACATTTTCGACGTTACCGCCGATCGCAAAACCATGTTTGCCGTCAGCATCTTCCTTCCGAACAGTGCCTCGGTCGCCTGGGCAGACGCCCATCACCGTCCTCTCACCGATGCCGAGCAATACGGCGCCGTAAAAATGCGCTTGTTCAAGGCATTCGACGAAATCGAGGACATGCTCGTCGCCGGACGCCATCTGACGGTGAACCTCAATCTTCTGGAAGATATGCTCGGGAGACTCGGGGTGGCTTAGGGAGATCACCCCCGCTCATGCCGCTTGTGATCTTCATCACATCGGCTTGTGATGCCGCCCGCTTCCTTCTTGCCCGCCCGCGGGCAGACTATAATTTCCCAGTCGGAATGGGAGAGGATGGCCCATCCGGCAATCGGGGGACCACAGCACTTATGCCCATACTTTGGCTGCGAGTCGCGCTCGGCTGTTACGGCGTAGGCTTGCTTTACGCTCTGGTGGCGCTGACCCGCAGCAGCGATCTGCTCAACCGCATCGCCTTGCATGCCGCTTATTTGGGAATGGTGTTCCACTTCGTTTCTTTGACGGATGCCTTCTTGCAATCCGGGCAGATAGCCATGGTTTCGGTTCACAATGCCGAGTCGGTCTTGGGCTTCCTCATCATGGTGGTCTTCCTGCTCGTGTACATGGTTTACAAGACCACCTCACCTGGCATTGTGGTCTTCCCCCTCGTCTTTATCCTGACCTTCATCGCCGCCAGTGGCGAAGCTCCCTTTCTGGTCACTTCCAGCAGCATGCGCACGGGATGGCTGTTCGCCCATATCGCGCTGATCTTCACCGGATACGCGGCGCTGATTCTCAGCTTTGGCGCCAGCTTGCTCTACCTCGTTCAGGAACGTGCCCTGAAGTCAAAGCAGCCCAACGGAATGCTTTCGCGCCTGCCCGCCCTTGAGGTCATCGATGAGATCGGCTTCCGCTCTCTTTTACTCGGTTTTCCATTCATGACGCTCGGGTTGGTGGCCGGAACCGTAGTTGCGCAATCGACATTCGGACGCGTTGATCTGCTGGACCCGAAGATCCTGCTTTCGATCCTGATGTGGGCTGTTTATCTGATTCTTCTCTATACGCGTTGGAGCGCCGGCTGGCGCGGTCGCCGCGCGGCGTATCTTGCAGCCAGCGCATTTGTATTCGCCTTGATCGCCTGGGCGGCTAACTATTTCAGCGCTATTCACAGGTTCGCAAAATCATGACTTTCCAGCTCATCGGCGTGAATCATAAGACTGCGCCGGTTGAGGTGCGCGAACGGCTCGCGATCCCCGAGTCCCGTCTCCCGGAAGCGCTCCGGATCTTTACCCAGCATCCTGGCGTGCAGGAAGGCTTGATCCTGAGCACTTGTAATCGCGTCGAGTTGCTCGCCCGCACACAAAACGGCGGAGCTGATTTGCGAGGATTCCTGGGCTCTTTCTTCAACATGGAACGCTCCCTCATCGATCCCCACCTGTATGAGTATCGCGAGAAGGATGCCGTAAAGCATGTGTTCCGCGTCACCTCGAGTCTGGATTCGATGGTCATCGGCGAGGCCCAAATTCTCGGTCAGGTGAAAGAAGCCTATGCCACCGCGCGCGCCGTGGGAGCCGTCAATTCTCAACTCGATCAGCTCCTGACCCGCGCATTCGCTGTGGCCAAACGCGTCCGCACCGAAACTGCCGTTGGTTCCTCGGCGGTCTCCGTAGCGTCAGTCGCCGTCGAACTGGCCAAGAAAATCTTCGGCTCCTTGAACGGCAAGCATGTTTATCTCGTTGGAGCTGGAAAGATGACCGAACTTGCCGCCCGTCATCTTCTGGCTCATGGCGCGGCATCGATTTTCGTCGCCAACCGAACCTATGATCGTGCCATCCGCCTGGCGCAGAAATTCAATGGTCAGGCAATCGAATTCAGCCGCTTGTATGAAACTTGCGATCGCGCCGACATCGTGATCACCTCAACCGGCGCTCCTCACGCGATTTTCCGTCGCGAGCACGGCGAACTTTTCCTGAGCCGCCGCAAAAACCGGCCCATGTTCTTCATCGATATCGCCGTCCCCCGCGATGTCGATGCCGAAATGAACAAAGTGGATGGCATCTTCGTCTACGACATCGACGATCTGCAACAGGCTATCGCTTCTCATGTCGCCGATCGCAAGAAGGAAGCCGAAAGAGCCGATGACATCATCAATACCGAAGTCGAGCGATTTCAGGCAAGAATTCAAAGCCTCGATGTTGTCCCTACCATCGTTTCTTTGCAGGACCACCTCGAAACCATTCGCCAGGCGGAGATCGATCGGGTTCGGGGCAGACTCGGCACGATTTCTGCGGAGCAGGAGCTTGCCATCGAGACCCTCACTCGTGGAATCGTGAACAAGATCATGCATACCCCCATCAGCGCCTTGAAAACGGCAGCTCGGGATCCCGAGGCAACCACCGTGATTGATCTGGTCCGCAGACTTTTCAATTTGCAGGAGAAAAAAGCGGCAAAGTCGGCCGGCGAATCTGGGGGCGAGAACTGATGGCCTTGCTGCGCATAGGTTCCCGCGGTTCCCAACTCGCCCTCTGGCAAGCCAACCACATTGCCGATCTATTACGCCAACGTGGCCACCAAATCGAAATTGAAATCATCAAGACTACCGGGGATAAAATCACTGATGTCGCCCTCGCCAAGGTCGGCACCAAGGGAATGTTCACCAAAGAGATTGAAGAAGCACTGGCTGACCGCCGGGTCGATCTCGCCGTGCATAGCCTGAAAGATTTGCCGACCGAGATCTCCGCAGGGTTCGAAATCGCAGCCATCACAAAACGGGAAAACCCGCGCGATGTCTTTTGCTCTTCCAAATACGCGAGCATCGACGAATTGCCCCGACAAGCACGCGTCGGCACCAGCAGCCTGCGTCGGCAAGCTCAACTGAAAGCTCTCCGACCTGATCTCCAAATCCATCCTTTGCGCGGGAATGTCGACACCCGCCTGCGCAAGCTGGAGTCCGGCGATTTTGACGCCATTATCCTGGCTGCCGCTGGTCTAAATCGATTAGGTAAAACTGATCTCGCGAAACAAATCATCCCAGCCGAAATCATGTGCCCCGCCGCCGGGCAAGGTGCTTTAGGAATTGAAATTCGCGCCGGTGATTCACCTACACGAGACCAACTGCGTTTCCTCGATGATTCTGACGCGCGTGCCACTACCACCTGTGAACGAGCTTTGCTCAACAAGCTTGGCGGCGGTTGCCAGGTTCCCATCGGTGCCTTCGCCGAGGTCCGGGCTGGCAGCCTGCACCTTCAAGCCGTCGTGGCTGATCCTGACGGTTCTGCGGTTATCCAAGAATCTCGCGATGGCAGCGATCCAATCGCACTGGGCGAAGCTACTGGCGAATCCCTCCTTCTGCGTGGTGGTGAAGAAATACTGGAGTCGGTCTACGGACAAGGAATTGCCGCTCCACAACAGCCGTAGTTTGCATGCCGCGCGGCGCGCGCGAAACGATTTTGGCGAAGCAGGTTTTGGGTTGGAACAGTTTCAGAGTGCGCGAAAAACACTGCCATGCACGCGATGTTGGGTGGCGCAGCGCTTTAGCGCTGCGATAATGGTTTTGTTTTGAGAGTCGGCTTTAGCCGCTGAGGTTCGGTCCAGATACGGGTAGGACTTTTCCGCAGGCTCTCAGCCGAGGTATCAGGTCGCTTTATCTTAAGGTGAGCTTGAGCCCGGCAGGCTCCGCGCGGACTACTATGAAAAGATCTGAGCTCCGATCAGCTTTGCATCAGGTCAAAGCTACAACCCGCGAGCCGCTCTCCGGCCTTCGCGTTCTCGTCGGCCGCGCCCGCCATCAGGCCGGGGCACTCTCTAGCGGCTTGCGCAAGCTTGGCGCCGAGGTCATCGAAATTCCCTTTATCGAGATTCGCAAGCCCCGCTCCTATCGCCCGCTGGACTCGGCTTTGAAGGATCTGCGCGAGTATGACTGGCTCATCCTCACCAGCGCAAACGGCGTCGACGCCTTTTGGGACCGCCTCAACAGATTGCGTATCAGAAAAAACGGACTTTCTCACCTGAAGGTCGCCGCTATCGGCCCTGCCACAAGGAAGGCCATCGAAAAACGCGGAATCCATGTCGACGTCATGCCTGACGAATATGTCGCTGAGTCGGTGGTTAAGAGTCTGCGCCGTCGGATTTCACGAACCCACGTTCTACTGGCTCGAGCCAAAGTGGCTCGGGATGTCATTCCTCGCGAACTAAACAAACTTGGAGCCAAAGTAGACGTAGTCGAAGCCTACGAAACCGTCATTCCGACTTCATCCCGTGCTCGTTTGCGCTCACTCCTCAAAAATCCGAACCGCCGCCCCAACGTGATTACTTTCACGAGTTCTTCCACGGTAAGGAATTTCGTTACCTTGTTATCACCGGTGAGAAGCCGTACTCCAAAGACAGTAAAGGACATTCGTTTCGCCTCGATCGGCCCCGTCACATCCGCGACTCTCCATGAGCTCGGCCTGCCCGTCGATATCGAAGCGAAGCAATTCACGATTCCCGGCCTCATCGATGCAATTGCAAATTCCCGGACCCGCTAAAAGCTACGACCGCAAATACCAGGGCACATTGATAACGATCGTTCGACCTGTGCCTTTCGCGTAGAGAAAAACCTTGAGCGCCATCGCACGCTGATTGTGGAGAAACCAGTAATACCAACGCCTTTCAATCAACTCCGGCACAAGCACCGCAATCTGCCGGTCGGAGTTTTTCCGTTCGAGCTCCAACACGTAGTTGATGATCGGACCGATAACCAAGCGGTAGGGGGAGCGCAGGATGACGAGTTCGGGAGGCGCTAGTCCGGCCTGCACTGCCGGTTTCTCGACGCAGTCACTCCACACTTTCACCAGCTCGTCTGTCGCTTTCGAGGCCGTGTCCTCTTCTTGAGTAATGTGAACTACCCGTAAATCGCGGGAGATGGTGTAAGCAAAGCGTAACGCTTTATCGGCAACCTTGCTCCAACGTTGCAGAGGGAGAACCACAAGCGGCCGGGTAAGCGGTTTAAGTTTCGCGGGAACATGACATTCCGATTCACGGATGATCTTTTGGTAGTGCCGATGGACCGCGACCATCAGCCAGATCATCATCGGAATCGCCAAAACGGTGATCCACGCCCCTTCTCTAAATTTCGCGACAATAACAATGCAGGTGGTAAGCCCTGTAGCCAGTGCGCCGACGCCATTCATCAACATGCTGCCGCGTGCCCCACGCCCTCCGTTCTTTTTCCAATGCACTACCATACCGGCCTGCGAAAGCGTAAATGCCATGAACGCGCCCACGGCAAATAATGGAATGAGACGATCAGTCACTCCTCCAAATGCAATCAACAGGCCGGCAGCAAGAAACGCGAGCCCATAAATTCCAAAAGAAAAAACCAGGCGCCGGCCGCGAATAGCAAATAGATACGGCAGGTAACCGTCCTCCGCAATGAAGTGGCAAAGTCGCGGGAAATCGGCAAAGGATGTATTGGCCGAAAGCGAAAGGATGGTCACAATCGAAGCTATGGTGATGTAGTAGAAAGCTCCTCGTCCTGCAACTGCGCCAGTAAGCTGCGATAAGACGCTTTGATAACCCGCTTGTCCCGGCGCAGTGGCTCCGATCCCATACGCACGGCAAAGATAGGCAATTCCAGCCAGCAATAGGATGAGAATCACGATAATTGTAGTGAGTGTTATCCGGGCATTCTTGACCTTGGGATCGCGGAATGCCTGCACTCCATTACTTACGGCCTCCACTCCGGTCATTGCCGTACAACCGCTCGAGAAAGCCTTAAGCAGCAGCCATAGACTGATCGCCGTCACTGTTGTTCCCGGGTGCGGAAAAGAAGCAACCGGGACCGGGTGCCCGGCATGAGTTGCCGCCTTGAAAAGCCCGGCAACAATCACTGCGCCCAGGCAACCCACGAAAAGATATGTGGGAGCCATGAACGCTAGCCCGGCGTCGCGCACGCCGCGAAGATTGATCACCGTCAGCAGCAGCAGAATTCCGAGACATAATGCAAGCGTGTGCGATTGCAACCTCGGCAACGCAGATACAACCGCCCCGACCCCAGCCGAAATCCCTACCGCGACATTGAGCGTGTAATCGATTAACAGAGCTGTGCCTGCCAGCAACCCCGCGCCTCGCCCCAGGTTCGTCGTCGCCACGATGTAGGAACCCGCACCGCTGGGGTAGGCAGCAATGGTTTGCCGATAGGAAAAATAAACAATGCTTAGCAGGATAACGATGGCCAGGCTGATCGGGACAATGTAGGCAACGCCTGCCATGCCTAGCGCGGCCAGAATCGTAAGCGCCGCTTCCGGCCCGTACGCAGCTGAACTCAACGCATCGAGCCCAAACACCGGAATACCCGCCGCCGGCCCGATCGCTTCTTTCTTGTCTTCTTCCGAAGAAAGCGGACGTCCGAACAGCAGATCCACGCCTGATTTCGACCTGGAAGGTGTTGCGGTTTTTTCTATAACTCGCAAAGCGCTGATTTAGATGCCGTACTGGCTTCCAAGTAAGGATTCCTCATTCATATTGTGCTCGGTCCTGCGTATTTCGCATTCACCTTTACCGCATCCCGCATCTTTGCTATAACCCCACCAGCAGAGCCACCTGTGTCCGATAACTCATCCCAAGCCGCGGTGCAGATTCCGGATCATGCTTACCAGCAGCAGGATCAAGTATTCAAACCTGCCTTCGAATTGCTCAGCCGAGCGATACAGCAACGGGCATTTCCCTCAGCCACGGTCGCTGTCACCCATCGGGGCAAGCTCCTTTGCTTGAAAGCCTTCGGTCATTTCCTGTATGAACCCGAGACCCCCGAAACTACGACAAGCAGCATTTTCGATCTCGCCTCGTTGACCAAAGTTGTCGCCACCACAACCATGGCAATGATTCTCTACGAGCGCGGCCTTCTGGATCTCGAAATGCCGCTAGCCTCCGTACTACCGGAATTCAAGACCGATGACCCACGCCGCCAGCAAATCACGTTTCATATGCTGCTGGCTCACTCCTCAGGCCTGCCCGCGTATGAAAAGCTATTTCTGAAGGCGCGCGACCGCGATGAACTGCTCGCGGCCACGCTGCACGCTCCCTTGAAGCACGACCCTGGCTCAACCGCCGAGTACAGTGACATCGGTTTCATCATCTTGGGGGCAGCCCTGGAGCGCCTTGCGCAGGATCCTCTCGATCATTTCTGCCGACAGGAAATCTTTGGTCCGCTCGGGATGGCTCACTCTACATTTGATCCGCCACTCCACTGGTGGTCAATGATCCCGCCCACGGCTGATGATCAAAGCTTTCGCGGCCGCATCATTCAAGGTGAGGTACAGGATGAAAACGCCAGTGTGCTGGAGGGAGTAGCGGGGCACGCCGGACTTTTCGCGACCGCTGAAGATCTGGCCATCTTTGCCCACACCATGCTTCAGGGTGGACGTCCTATAATTCGCCCCGAAACTCTTGCCCTGTTCACTCGCCAAGAGCCCTCGCCCGCCGGTACTTCTCGCGCCTTAGGCTGGGATACGCCTTCCAAACCATCCCAGACGGGTAAATACTTTTCGGATCACTCTTTCGGTCATCTCGGATATACGGGAACATCTTTGTGGATCGATCCCGAACGGCAACTCTCAGTAACCCTGCTCACGAATCGAACCTGGCCAGATTGTAAGAACGAGGCTATCAAGCAAATTCGCCCTGCACTTCACGACGTTATTGTTGAGGCATTGCCGGATCGCTGAGGCGCCGTTGCTGAAAAAATAGTGGGATCCACTTGGAAATCTTCGCCTCCGGGAAGCGTCAAAGTTCAGCCCAGGGCAAACTCCGGAACAAAGTCACGCGCCCATCGGGCGCAACTATCGCTCAGCTTCGTGCGAAGATAAACTCATCGCTCATGCAACTACGCCACCTTTCCACGGAAAAGCACAATCCCGCATCCGCGGATCTGGATACGAAATCGTCACTTGAAATCGCCAGAATCATCAACAAGGAAGATGCCAAAGTCGCAGGAGCGGTCAAGCGCGCCCTGCCCCAAATCGCAAAAGCCATCGATCTGATCGCCGACTCGCTTAAGAACGGCGGCCGCCTTATTTATGTTGGTGCCGGCACCAGTGGCCGCATCGCCGCCCTCGATGCCAGTGAATGTCCGCCAACATTCAACACCGACCCCAAAACTGTTCAGTTTGTGATTGCCGGAGGTGTGAAAGCTCTCGCCGCCGCAACTGAAGCCAGCGAGGATTCGCGTAAGCTCGGCGTACGTGAAATCGCAAAGAGAAAACCGGGCCAGAACGATGTTGTCGTGGGCATTGCAGCCAGCGGACGTACGCCATTCACCATAGCGGCTATCCAGTACGCCCGACGCCGAGGTGCAAAAACGATCGCCGTGACCTGCAATCAAAACTCTCCGCTCGGGCGTTCAGCGCACCTGGAAATCGTAACCAAGGTAGGTCAGGAAGTTGTCGCCGGCTCCAGCCGTATGAAGGCGGGCACAGCCCAAAAAATGGTGCTCAACATGCTTTCGACAGGCGCCATGGCAAAACTCGGCTACATTTATGGCAATCTGATGGTGAACGTCCATGTAAAGAATTACAAGCTGCGCGAACGAGGGATTACGATTTTGCAGCAAGCCACGGGCGTTGATGCTCGGGCTGCTCGGCGAGCTTTAAAATCCGCAAGAAACGAAGTGCCCGTGGCGCTCATCATGCTGAAAACGGGAGCTACTCGCAGCGACGCTGTAGCAGCTTTGAAAACTGCACAAAGAGATGTGCGGCGCGCCATTGCCTCGCTTCGGTCGATGTAGAAGCCAGGCGTTCTGATTTTGTTAGCATGAGGCCATCATGCCCCATACCACCTGGCCGTGAACTTTCGATTTTTACTGCTGTCGGTCGCTCACTGAGGCTAACCAGTACAATATGGACGCATCACAGAATGGACGTGCTCGATGGGTCTTGCCGTTGCCGCAGCGGTTGCCGCAGAAAGAATCGGTATGGACAAATTCGTAGTACGAGGCGGAGCGCCTCTGCTCGGAACCATCCGCGTGAGTGGCGCCAAAAATGCCGCTCTGCCCGCCATGGCTGCCGCACTGCTCACCGATGAGCCTGTCATCCTGGAGAACATTCCGCAAGTCCGAGACATCGAAACCACGCGCAAGCTGCTGGCCGCGATGGGAGCAGAAGTCGAACTAGGCTACGGTCGCGCGCAACATCGCACCACGATTCAATGCCGGAATTTGGCATCGCCTGAAGCTTCCTATGAATTGGTCAAAACTATGCGCGCCTCCACTCTGGTTCTCGGACCCTTGGTGGCGCGTTGCGGACGAGCCCGCGTTTCCCTTCCCGGCGGTTGTGCTATCGGAGCCCGACCCATTGATCTTCATATCAAAGGCCTGGAGCGGCTTGGAGCGACGATAACCCAAGCCCACGGCTATGTAGAAGCTGCCGCCAAGCGCTTACGCGGCGCCGAGATCGTTTTTGACAAGATCACCGTAACCGGTACAGAAGACTTGCTCATGGCTGCCGTCCTCGCCGAAGGCGAGACTCTCATGCTCAATTGTGCTCGTGAGCCTGAAGTCGCCGACCTCGCGGCCCTGCTGAACAAAATGGGTGCGCACATTGAAGGCGCCGGAACACCGACTATCCGCGTGAAAGGCGTTGAAAAGCTGCACGGAGCGAAGCACCGGATTATTCCCGACCGCATCGAAGCGGCCACCTTCATCATTGCGGGAGCAATCACAGGTGGCGATTTGAACGTGGCCGGATGCGATCCCGACCACTTGGAAGCGGTGCTGCAAAAGCTCGCCGAAGTCGGCGTCAAAACCGCTCACACCCAGGATTCCGTTCGTGTGATGGGTGACAATCCGCTGAAAGCTGCCGATATGGTCACCGAGGAATTTCCCGGTTTCCCGACAGATGTCCAGGCGCAATACATGGCTCTGGTCACGCAAGCAAATGGCACTTCGACCATCACCGAGAATATCTTCGAGAATCGCTTTATGCATGCGCAGGAACTTGTTCGCATGGGAGCGAACCTCAAAATCGAAGGCAGCCGGGCCATTGTGCGGGGCAAAACTCCGCTGAGCGGTGCCGCCGTTCTAGCTTCGGATTTGCGGGCTTCGGCCTCTCTGGTTATCGCTGCGCTGGTAGCGGATGGTGAGACCATCATCGATCGCGTGTATCACATGGACCGCGGCTACGAAAATATAGAAGAAAAGCTGCGTGGCGTCGGCGCGCAGATTCGCCGCATCGGAGAGATTCTCCCCAAAAAAGCAGTCGCTCCTTCCCATCAGCCTTAATCACCGGTGTGCTGGATGTCGCCGCTTCGGCTGTGATTCCAGCCGGAACCACTGTCCTTCCGTGTACTTAGAGTTCCGCAACATATTCCCGCAAGGCGCGTTTGTATACGATGAGAGCCGAGGAACCTTTATGAACATCACTCGCCCAATTCGATGGTTGATGCTCGTGCTAACGCTGGTGGCTATCTCCGGCGCGGCTTCGGCTGGCGTATTTATTTCGGTGAATTTTGGCCCGCCGGCACTGCCCGTTTATGAGCAGCCTCCCTGTCCGGCTGAAGGCTACATCTGGACGCCCGGCTACTGGGCATATGGGCCTTATGGCTACTACTGGGTTCCTGGAACATGGGTGATGGCTCCTCAGCCTGGATATCTATGGACGCCCGGATACTGGGGATGGAATGGCGGTTTGTACTACTGGCATACAGGATACTGGGGTCCCGTTGTTGGGTTCTACGGCGGAGTTCCCTATGGCTATGGCTACACAGGAGTCGGCTACCAGGGCGGCTACTGGAGGGACAATCACTTCTTTTATAACCAGACCGTCAACAACGTAAACGTCACCCGCGTCACGAATGTTTACAACACGACCGTCATCAACAACAATACTACAACCGTGAATCGCGTCAGCTACAACGGGGGTCCCGGTGGAATCACGGCCCGGCCTACTGCCGCAGAGGAAGCGGCCGCTCAGCAGAAACATATCGAGCCTACGCAGGCCCAGATGCAGCATGAAACGCTTGCGAAAGACAATCCGCAATTGCGGGCTTCTGTAAACAACGGTCGCCCGCCAATCGCCGCCACGGCCAAGCCGGCTGAATTTAAAGGAAACGGAGTCGTGGCCGCCACTCATGCCGGAGCGCCGTTTAACGCTTCGGCAAACCGTCCCGCCACTGCCAACAACGTGCCGCGTCCAGGAAACAATGTACCTCGTCCGCCGAACCCAGCACTTAATGGCAATGCGCCTCGGCCCGTCAATACGCCTCATCCAGAAACCGAGTCGAAGAACGTATCCAACGACTCTCACAATGTGCCGCGTCCGCCAAGTTCCTATCAGCCGGCGAACGCTTCACACACCAATCAGCCGATGAATCAGCCTGCTCTGAAGGAAGGCACCGTGCCTCGCGGGAACGCGCCGGTACAACGTCAGAAAGAAGCAGCGCCTCGCCCAGAATCGGCGCCGCCGCATCCACCGTCTGAGCCGCGCAACGAAGAACCTCGCCGCGAGCCTCCGAGATAAGATTTCGGGTGCCCCACCCTTCGCGGTTTTCGAACGGTGGAAATTGGAAGATTTGTGGTAGCCCACGTTTTCGAACGTGGGTCTCTTGAATACTTACTAACCGTTGGCCCCGCAGCATCTCTTGTACTTCTTGCCGGACCCGCACGGGCAAGGGTCATTGCGACCCACCTTTGCAGAACTCCGTACAACTTGCTGAACTGGCTGCATGTCTCCCGATCCGGCCATTCGCGCTTGTTCCAGTTCGCGCCGTTTGCGTCGCTGAAAGGCTTCTTCAAGCTCATCCACCGAGGTCGTGACGTTCCGCGGACGGTGTCCGTTGCCATCGTCGCTTCCCCCCGGGCGTAGGACTGGAACCCCCGCTTCGGGACCCTCGCCCGGGCCACCGCCGAAACCACTTGTGTCGGCTGGCCGCTCCAAAATCTGCATCAGGTACAGATAACGAACCGTCTCCTCCTGGAAGCGCTGCATCATGGCTTCAAACATGTCAAACGATTCGCGCTTGTACTCAACCAGCGGATCGTGCTGTCCATAGCCACGAAGCCCGATTCCTTCCTTCAGGTGGTCCATGCTGAGCAGGTGATCTTTCCACTGCGAATCGAGCACACTCAGCATGATCATGCGCTCGTGATAGCGCATCGCATCCGGCCCGATAAGCTTCTCTTTCGAATCGTATCGAGCTTTCAGCTTGTCGAAAATCGCATCCCCGAGTTCTTGCCGGTTGAGAGTTTCCGGCTTGATCCCCTCGGCGAGAATATCCACACCGAACCGAGTGAAAATGGCGTCTTTCAATGCCTTGATGTCCCAATCGGCAGGATGCACTTTGACCGCGCAGTACTGATCCATTAAATCGCTCAGACTGCCGGCAACATAATCCTCGAGAATCAGTTCCTTCTGATCGACGCCCTCGAGTAATTGATGACGCAGGCCATACACTGCCTCGCGCTGCTTGTTCATCACATCGTCATATTCCAGCAGGTGTTTGCGGGCTTCGAAGTTCTGCGCCTCGACTGCTTCCTGCGCCTTCTCAATCCGGCGGGAAATCAGCCGCGACTCGATTGGCACGCCTTCTTCCATGCCCAGGCGCTGCAGCAGTTTTGACACCCACTCTTTCGCGAAGATGCGCATCAGGTCATCTTCCAGCGATAGATAAAAACGTGATGAACCGGGATCGCCCTGCCGTCCCGCTCGGCCCCGGAGTTGGTTATCAATACGGCGGGATTCATGCCGCTCCGTGCCGAAAATGTGCAATCCTCCGACTGCCACAACCTGATCGTGCTCTTTATCCGTTTGCTGTTTGTGCCGGTTGAAGGCTTCAGTCCATTGGTCGATCGGAACAACGTATTCATTTCCGGCGTAGTACCACACCGTGCTCTTGCTGTCGTCGATGGCAGCTTGAACCTTGCCCTGGGCCGCTCGCAGCGGCTGCGCAACTCCCTTCTTCACGCATTCCTGCTTAGCCATGAATTCGGGATTGCCGCCCAGCAAAATATCGGTTCCGCGGCCCGCCATGTTGGTCGCAATCGTCACCATGCCTTTGCGGCCAGCTTGCGCCACAATCTCCGCTTCTCGCTCGTGCTGTTTGGCGTTTAGGACCCAGTGCTTGACCCCTTTCTTCTTCAAGAGATCCGAGAGCCGCTCAGATTTTTCAATCGAAGTCGTTCCAACCAGCACGGGTTGCCCACTGGAGTTCAACTTTTGAATTTCATCTGCCGCCGCAAAATATTTTTCCTTTTCTGTCCGATACACGACATCCGGGTTTTCTATACGCAGCAGTGTCCGGTTGGTCGGAATGACCATGACTTCGAGCCTGTAGATTTTCTCGAATTCTGTGGCTTCCGTTTCCGCGGTACCAGTCATTCCGGCTAGCTTCTTATACATGCGGAAATAATTCTGGAAGGTGATGGTCGCAAGCGTCTGGTTTTCGCGCTCGATTTTAACGTTTTCTTTGGCCTCAACTGACTGATGCAGGCCATCCGACCACCGTCGCCCGGGCATCAGGCGTCCGGTAAATTCGTCAACAATAATGACCTCGCCGTCCTTAACCACATATTCGACATCTTTGTGATACAGCGAGTGCGCTTTGATCGCGGTCTCGACGTGATGCTTCAATGCCCAATTTTCCGGATCCGCAATGTTCCCAATTCCCAACAGGCCTTCAACTTTCTCCCAGCCTTCATCCGTCACCGTGATGTTGCGGTGTTTCTCATCCACGACAAAATCGCCAGTGAGTTCTGCCGGCTCTCCGGGAGGCCCTTCAATTTCTTCACCCTTCTCCAGCTTGGGAATAATCCGGTTAACCCGCGCGTACTTATCCGTGGACTCTTCGCTGGCGCCCGAAATGATGAGTGGCGTCCGAGCTTCGTCAATCAGAATCGAATCGACTTCGTCCACGATCGCGAAGTTGTGCCGTCGTTGCACGCAATCCCGCAGATCAAACTTCATATTGTCGCGGAGATAGTCGAACCCGAATTCGTTGTTGGTCCCGTATGTGACATCCGCGGCATACGCCTCTCGCCGCTGCTGATCGTCGAGGTCGTGAACGATAACGCCGACGGTCAGACCCAGAAAGCTGTACAGTTTCCCCATCCATTCCGAGTCGCGCTTCGCCAGGTAATCGTTCACCGTTACGACGTGGACACCACGTCGGCTGAGAGCATTCAGATACACCGGCAAAGTGGCGACCAGCGTTTTGCCCTCGCCGGTTTTCATTTCAGCGATCTTCCCTTGGTGCAGCACCATGCCGCCAATCAACTGGACATCAAAATGCCTCATGTTGAGCACCCGTCGTCCGGCCTCGCGAACCACCGCGAACGCTTCGACAAGGATGTCGTCCAGAACTTCGTTGGTCGCCGCGACCCGCTGATCTTCCAGTTCTTTCGCGCGGTCGGATTCGGCATCAGGTTCATCGGCAATCTTGCTAAGCCGCTCATCAATCCGCAGCCGGAATTCATCGGTCTTGGCGCGCAGCTCTTCGTCGCTGAGTTTCTGCATTTCAGGCTCAAGCGCACCGATAGCCACGACGCGAGGAGCTAGCCGCTTGAGTTCGCGCTCAACCTTGGTCCCGAAGACCTTTGCCATTACTTTGTCTATCAAAGTCGTGAATCCTTCGGCGGGCGGGCAGTACCGACCCGATATCTTAGAAGCCTAGCACATTAGATGCCGTGCAAGCAGGTAAGTCGCGCTGCGGTTTCATGTAAGATGGGCCGCTGACGATGCAGACCTTCTATGATCTGTTTAGCGAATGCGCCACGCGTTGGCCACATAACATCGCCGTAGAGCTGCAAGAGCACGATCAAACTGAAAAATACTCCTATTCCGATCTCCGTCGGATGGCCGAATCCATCGGCCACTGGCTGCTCCAGCAACATGTCGGACCTCGTGCTCGAATTGCAATTCTCGCCGACAACCATCCTCGTTGGGTTGCTAGTTACCTTGGCATCATCGCCGCCGGGCACACGGTCGTTCCGCTGGACACCGCGCTCCATTCCGATCAGCTCGCCAAGCTGCTGAGCGACAGCGGAAGTTCGCTCCTGTTCTGTGATCAAAAGCATCTCGACGTCACTAAGCAATCCACATCCGCCTTCGACATTGGGATCGTGGAAATGAATGACAGCCAGAACGCGCGTTCTACAGGTGCGAATCTTAGCGACATCTTTGCCGCCGGGCCTGCAGATTTCAAGCCGGTCCCGTCGCAGATAGACGATCTTGCCGCGCTACTCTATACCTCCGGTACTACCGCCGATCCAAAAGGCGTGATGCTCACTCACGGAAATCTCATGGGTGAGGTGGATGCGATCTTCGGCTGGGTAAACATCGGCTCGGATGATGCGTTGCTCGGAGTCCTTCCCCTGTTTCATGTGTTGTCGCAGATGGCCAACCTGATGCTCCCGCTGGTCAAGGGATCTCGAGTTGTCTATCTCGAGACGCTAAACACAACCGAACTGCTCCGCGCCCTTGGCGAACGAAACATTACCGCGCTCGCTGTTGTCCCGCAATTTTTCTATTTAATCCACGAGCGTATCTTCAAAGAAATTTCGCAGCGCGGTCGACTGGCGCAAATCGCTGTGCCACTGCTGATGGGAACCACGCGCTTCGCTCGAAAATTCGGCTGGAATCCCGGAAACATTCTCTTTGGCAAAATTCATAAACTCTTCGGCCCTAACATGCGCTACCTGGTCACCGGAGGTTCCCGCTTCGACCCCGAAATTGGTCGCAGCTTTCATGCCTTGGGTATAGACATCCTGCAGGCTTACGGTCTGACCGAAACCTGTGGCGGCGCCTTTGCGACCCCACCCCATCACAACGTCATCGGCTCCGTCGGCCCGCCGCTCAGAGGTGTGGAATCTAAACTTCTTGATCCTCAGCCCGCCGACGGCATGCCCAAGCCAGTGGGCGAGATCGCCATCCGCGGCCCATTGGTGATGAAGGGATACTGGAACCGCGCCGACGCAACTCAGGAGGTTCTGCGCGATGGCTGGCTGCACACCGGCGATCTCGGTTACTTCGACGATCGCGGCAACCTGTTCATTACCGGCCGCAAGAAAGAAGTCATTGTCCTCAGCAATGGCAAGAATATTTACCCGGAGGAAGTCGAAGCCCACTATCTTCAGTCTCCCTATATCGCTGAAATTTGCGTTCTAGGATTGGAAGGAAGCCCGGGAGATCCCAGTTCGGAGCGTCTGCACGCTGTCATCGTGCCCAATTTCGATGTTCTCAAGCAACGCAAAATCGTGAATGCCAAGGAGGTCATCCGTTTCGATGTTGAAGGGCTGTCGGCACAACTGCCATCCACAAAACGCATCGGCAGCTACGAAATATGGCAGGACAGCCTGCCACGCACTACCACCCGCAAGCTGAAACGTTTCGAAATCGAGCGACTGGTTAAAAGCCGCGCAGGCCAAAAGGAAGCGGAATCGTTCCCCGCCGAAAGACCGCTAAGCCGCGAAGACGAGTCCTGGCTTGAGCAACCAGACGTTCAGCGCGCGATCGCGGTGCTCCGAGCAGCCGCGCGCAACCAGCCTCAGTCGATCCATCCCTCTGACAATCTGGAACTCGATCTTGGACTCGATTCCATGCAAAGAGTAGAGCTCCTGGTGTCTCTTGAACACGAACTGGGCACGCATGTGGATGAATCACGCGCCGCAGACGTCTATACCGTGCGGGATCTCGTCGACTTGGTGCGCGCCAGTAGAACTAGCGATACGGTAAACCAGCCTGTCTCCGGGTGGCAGGATGTGTTCCAGCGGGATCCAAGCGATCCCGAAGTTCTGGAACTGGCAAAGCCCCAACACATCGATGAGACATTCTGGTTTTTGCTGACCCGGATGGTAGCAATGTTCGCCTATGACCGCTTCCATCTTCACGTAAGCGGCCTGGACAATCTTCCCCACCGCGGCCCATTCCTGCTTTGCTCCAACCATCAGAGTTACATCGACGGTGTGATTATGAGCAGCGTTCTGCCGTGGCAAATCTTCCGCGACATTTTTTTTGTGGGCACCAGCGAACATTTCAGCACTGGCTTTTTGCGTGTGCTCGCGCGATGGTTGCGAATCATGCTCGTCGATCCAGACTCCAATCTCATTCCTGCTATGCGCGCGGGAGCATTTGGCCTGCGCCACGGGCGAGTACTGATTCTTTATCCGGAAGGCGAGCGCAGCATCGACGGGTCACCGAAGAAATTCAAGAAAGGAGCGGCGATACTTTCCATCCACACGCAAGTGCCGATCGTGCCCGTTGCGATTGAGGGATTCCATGAAGCTTGGCCCCGCGGAAAACGCTTCCAGACATTTGCCCCATTGCAAATCTGCTTTGGCAAGCCGATCAGTCCCCCGCCACAGTCACAAGCCTCAGAATCGGCGTATGACGCGCTCACCCAGGAATTGAGTAACCGGGTTATCGCTATGTGGGAAGAACTGCATTCTCAGGCTCGATGAGCTGCGGATTGATAGCTCTCAATCAGGTCCCGGATGCGTTGCGCATCCACTTTTCGGTGCCCGTGGCTGGTGATCGGGTCCGTTCCCCCGGTTGATTCGATCAGGATGTTCGACCACAAAATCCCAGTCGAGATGTGCACCGACGCAACCTGCGAAATGCCGATGCTTTCTTCGTTGCTGCCGAACAGGCGAGGCTTAATGCGGCTGACTCGTTGCGGAGTTACCAGAATGCGTGTCGGAAACAGAACATTGCCCCGCGTCCAACGGCTGGCAACAAAGATTTCTTCACCGGCCATAAGATGTAATTTTTCGAGCGTATTCGGCTACATGCTAGGTGCTAATTGCCAAAAGCCGGGTTTCACACCCACTCCAACGCACCTTTTTTCCAGATCCAAATGTATCCGACAACCAGGATAGCGAGGAAGATCAGCATCTCAATCAACCCGAACACGCCCAGCGCCTTGAACTTTACCGCCCAGGGAAAGAGGAAGATGGTTTCCACATCAAACACGACGAACAGAATGGCGACTATGTAATAGCGCACCGTGTAGCGGCCGCGCGAGCTTCCTATTGGATCAATGCCGCATTCGTAAGGCATCAGCTTGATGCGATTCGGGTTCTCCGGACGCACCAGCTTGGCTGCAATCAGCGTAATTGGAATTAAAAGCCCGACAACGGCAATAAACAAGAAAATGGGAATGTAATTTTGCGGCATCAACCTTCCTCTACGAAATACGAACGATTAATACTAACGCTGACCATCGCAGCCTTCAACTTGAGGCGTTTTGCGGGCGTGAACGCAGTGGGTGCCCGCAGCCGAAATCCCGAGCACAGCGAGATACCTCCACGTGCCAGCATGCGCGGTTGCGTTGCTTCTTTTAAACCGCACCACTACCCCTTGTTTATAATCACTGTTCAACTCATAAGGGCACTCTTTGGCACTGGACGAAAAAATCTACGAGCAGCGGCGCGAGAAGCTTAAGCAAATCGAAGCGCTGGGACAGCGGACTTATCCTACGAAGTACGAGTTCACCCATACCATTCCTCAAATTTTGAGCGAACACGGCTCAAAAACGCCTGAAGACCTCGAGAAGTCGCGCGTCAACCTACGCATCGCCGGCCGCATTATGGCCATTCGTCTTATGGGCAAAGCCGGATTCGCTCATCTTCAGCAGGATGGCCAAAAGCTGCAGATTTACGTAAAGAAAGATGCGGTTGGCGACAAGGGCTTTGAACTCTACAAGCTGCTCGACCTTGGCGATCATATCGGGGTAAGCGGCTATCTGTTTCGCACTCGTACCGGAGAGCTCACCGTGCATGTCGAAGAGATTACCTTCCTCTCGAAAGATCTCCTGCCTCTTCCCGAAAAATGGCACGGCCTGACTGACGTCGAGCTTCGCTATCGCCAGCGCTACGTCGATCTCGTTATGAATCCGGAAGTTCGAGAGGTCTTCCTCAAGCGCAGCAAGCTCGTTCAATCGATGCGTCGTTTTATGGAGGCGCACGGATTCGTCGAAGTCGAAACTCCGATGATGCATCCCATCCCTGGCGGAGCAGTGGCGCGCCCCTTTGTCACGCACCACAACACCCTCGACATGGATTTGTTCTTAAGAATCGCACCCGAGCTTTATCTCAAACGCCTGACAGTAGGCGGGCTCGATCGCGTGTACGAAATCAACCGCAACTTCCGCAACGAGGGCCTTGGATGGCGCTGGAATCCCGAGTTCACCATGCTCGAAGCGTACCAGGCCTACACTGATTATCGCGGGATTATGGACCTGACACAGGGGTTGATCATCCAGGGTGCAAAAGACGTACTCGGCGATACCAAATCAAAATGGGGAGATCAGGAAATCGACTGGTCGGAGTCGAATTGGCGCCGCATCACTATGCGTGAGGCTATCATTCACTACTGGCCCGAGCAGGCTGGCGCGAAACCAACTCTATCGGACTTTGCCAGCCACGATGCAGTTAAGGCATTAGTCGAGCGATTCAACTCTGCGCATGCTCATCTGGCCTATGATCCCAATGAACCGACTGGAAAAACCATTGCTAACCTGTTCGAGGCCGCGGCTGAGGAACAACTGTTACAGCCGACCATCATTTATGAATTTCCGACTGCCGTTTCTCCACTTTCGAAGCAGAAATCGGATGAACCGGATTGGACAGAGCGATGGGAGATCTTTGTGGGCCGGATGGAGATTGCAAATGGCTTTAGCGAGCTGAACGATCCTGAAGACCAGCGCCGGCGTTTTGAGCAACAGTTAAAGGAACGTGAGCGCGGCGACGAAGA
>Ga0070731_10000066_pt1 | contig 207481 bp, 213 predicted proteins | sample Coa_R1_2_FD_66448 | JGI IMG/M metagenome (GOLD analysis project Ga0070731, IMG submission 66448) | Surface soil microbial communities from Centralia Pennsylvania, which are recovering from an underground coalmine fire - Coalmine... | ecosystem: Environmental > Terrestrial > Soil >... | reverse complement strand
AAGCGTCACCGTGACGGGCACAGGGTTCTTGACCGCGACGGGTGTGACGTTCGGCGGCGTCGCGGGAACCTCGCTCTCCGTCACCTCGGATACGTCGCTGACGATCACTTCTCCCGCGGGCACCGCGTCAACGACCCCCGTCGACGTCCAGGTGACGAACACGACCGGGACCTCGAGCGCCGTCGCGGCCGACCACTTCACCTACGACACGACCCCGACCGTTACGGCTGTGAGCCCCGCATTCGGCAAAGCGGTTGGTGGCACGGTGGTGACGGTCACGGGTACCGGGTTCTTGAGCGCGACCGGCGTGACGTTCGGCGGCACGGCGGGGACGAGCCTCTCGATCACGTCGGACACGTCGCTGACGATCACGTCGCCCGCGCACGCGGCGGGCCAGGTGGACGTGCTCGTGACCAACACGACCGGAACGTCGAGTGCCGTGACGGCGGATCACTTCACCTTTGACACGACCCCGACGGTCACGAACGTGAGCCCGGCTGGCGGGAAGGCGGCCGGCGGCACCAGCGTCACCGTGACGGGAACAGGGTTCCTCACCGCGACAAGCGTGACCTTCGGCGGCACCGCGGGGACGAGTCTCTCGGTCACGTCGGACACGTCGCTGACGATCACGTCGCCCGCGCACGCGGTGGGCCAGGTGGACGTGCTCGTGACCAACACGACCGGGACATCGAGCGCCGTCACGGCTGATCACTTCACGTACGACACGACCCCGACGGTCACGAATGTGAGTCCAGTGGCTGGTCCGGCGACGGGCGGGACAAGCGTCACCGTGACGGGCACAGGGTTCTTGACCGCGACGGGCGTGACGTTCGGCGGCGTTGCAGGAACCTCGCTTTCCGTCACGTCTGACACGTCGCTGACGATCACTTCTCCCGCGGGTACCGCCTCGACGACGCCCGTCGATGTGAAGGTGACCAATACGACCGGGACCTCGAGCGCAGTCGCCGCCGATCACTTCACGTACGACACGACGCCGACCGTGACCAACGTGAGCCCGAACAACGGACCGGCGACCGGCAGCACAGTCGTGACGGTCACGGGTACCGGGTTCCTGAGCGCGACCGGCGTGACGTTCGGTGGTACGCCCGGGACGTCGTTGTCGGTCACGTCGGATACGTCGCTGACGATCACGTCTCCGGCTGGGACGGCCTCGACGACACCGGTCGATGTGCAGGTGACGAACACGACGGGAACCTCGAGTGTCGTCGCTGCCGACCACTTCACCTACGACACGACCCCGACGGTCACGAACGTCAGTCCCGCATTCGGCAAGGCGGCCGGCGGTGACACGGTCACGATCACCGGTACCGGCTTCCTGTCTACCGTCGCCACGACCGGCGTGAAGTTCGGCGCGACCAACGCGACGAGCTTCACGGTCAACTCGGACACGCAGATCACGGCTACCTCCCCGGCGCATGCTGCAGGCCAGGTCGACATCACAGTCACGAACACGACCGGCACCTCCGCGACAGGCGCAAGCGATCAGTTCACCTTCGACACGACGCCGACGGTGACCTCCGTCAGCCCGTCGGGAGGCAAGGCGACCGGGGGCGACACCGTCACGATCACGGGTACCGGCTTCCTGGCCACCGTTGCCACGACCGGCGTGAAGTTCGGCGCGACCAATGCGACGAGCTTCACGGTCAACTCCGACACCCAGATCACCGCCACCACGCCGGCCCATGCGGTCGGCCAGGTCGACGTGACGGTCACGAACACGATCGGTACCTCCGCGACCGGCGCGGGCGACAAGTTCACGTTCGACACGACGCCGACCGTGACCTCGGTCAGTCCGAGCGCCGGCAAGGCGGCCGGCGGCGACACGGTCACCATTACCGGCACCGGCTTCCTGAGTGTTCCCGCAACGAACAACGTCACGTTTGGCGCCGCGGTCGCCACGTACACGGTCAACTCCGACACGCAGATCACCGCCACCTCGCCGTCGCATGCGGCCGGCCAGGTCGATGTGACGGTCACGAACACGACCGGCACCTCCACGACCGGTGCAGGTGACAAGTTCACGTTCGACACGACGCCGACCGTGACCTCGGTCAGCCCGTCCGGCGGTAAGGCAACGGGGGGCGACACCGTCACCATCACCGGCACCGGCTTCCTGAGCGTGAGCGGCGCGGCCGGCGTCGTGTTCGGCGCGACGAATGCGGCCTCGTACACGGTCAACTCGGACACACAGATCACCGCCACCTCGCCGTCGCACGCGGTCGGCCAGGTCGACGTGACCGTGACGAATACCACCGGCACCTCCGGGACGGGCGCAAGCGATCAGTTCACCTTCGACACGACGCCGACGGTCACCTCGCTCTCGCCGACTTCCGGCGCGGCGGCCGGCGGCACCAGCGTGACCATCACGGGCACCGGTTTCTTCAGCGTGAGCGGCGCGGCGGGTGTGAAGTTCGGCGGCACCAACGCGACCAGCTACACGGTCAACTCGGACACGTCCATCAGCGCGACGGCGCCGTCCGGTTCTGGCACGGTTGACGTGACGGTCACCAATACGACGGGCACCTCGGCGAAGTCGTCCGCCGACATCTACAGCTACACGCCGCTCTCGGTCCCGACCGTAACGGCCGTCAGCCCGAGCTCCGGTACCAAGACAGGCGGCACTACCGTGACCATTACGGGAACGAACTTCCAGGCCGGATCGACCGTCCTCTTCGGCGCCAACTCCGCGACCGGAGTGATCGTCAACAGCGCCACTTCGATAACAGCGACCTCGCCCGCAGGTACCGGGACCGTCGATGTCGAGGTGACGAACACGACAGGTACGTCGGCCGCCAACCCGCCGAGCGACCAGTTCACGTACCTCAACTTCCTGATCACGTCGCTGGGATCGCCGTCCACCAACTCGACCGGGGTAGCCTCTTTCGCGACCAGCTCGTACGGCCCGGCGACGGCCGCCAACTCCATCATCCTCGTACTCGTCTCAGGGCACGAGAACACCGCAACGCCTAGCGTTTCACTGAGCGGCGGGCCGATCACCGGCTCGTGGACGGCTCTCCAAGCTTCCGGCATCATTATGAAGAGCGGCCCCATGGATGCGTCCTTCGTCCAGGCCTTCTGGGCGCTCGGCTCGACCTCGACGTCTGGCGCGATCACGGTGAGTGCGCCGGCCACGAAGACGATCGACGACGCCGTCGTTCAGGTGATTCAAATCGTCGGAGCGAACACGTCGACTCCGTTCGCGACTCCGGTAACCAATGCGAACACCGGCATGGGGAACACTTCCGCCTCGGTCACCTTTGCCGCGCCGTCATCAGGCGACGCCCAGATCCTCATCGCCGGGTCAGTAGCCGGCAGCGCAACGACGGTCACGCCGCCGACCGGCTTCACCGAGCTCCAGGACTCCTCGGGCGGTACGGGCGGAAACACGGCAAGCCTCGAGGCGTCGTACACGCAAAGCCCGGTCACCGGCGCTGCGACAGCCACGCTCTCCCAGAACGCGAACTGGGGCGCGATCGGTCTCGAGATCAAGCACGCTTAGACTTGCGTCGGATGGCTGCGACGGACAGCGGTAGCAAAGTGGGCGGCGCCGAGGAGTGGCGCGAGCGTTACGACGCGACGCCGGAGCGGCAAGGCGAGCTCTTCTCCACGATCTCCGGTGTCGAGAACGAGCCGCTCTACTCACCCGACAACGTCGAGCTCGACTACCAGCGCGACCTCGGCTGGCCCGGCGCGTTTCCCTTCACGCGCGGCGTCTACCCGTCGATGTACCGCGGCCGGCTCTGGACGATGCGCCAGTTCGCCGGCTTCGGCACGGCGGAGGAGACGAACGCGCGCTTCCGCTATCTGACCGAGCACGGCCAGACAGGCCTGTCGACCGCGTTCGACATGCCGACGCTGATGGGCTACGACTCCGACCATCCGCGCTCGCTCGGCGAGGTCGGGCGCGAGGGGGTGGCGATCGATTCGCTCTCCGACATGGAGACGCTGTTCGACGGGATCCCGCTCGGCGAGGTCTCGACGTCGATGACGATCAACGGCCCGGCCGCGATGCTGCTTGCGTTCTACGCGTGTGTCGGCGAGGAGCAGGGCGTCGCGCTCGAGGCGCTGCGCGGCACGGTGCAGACCGACATCCTCAAGGAGTACATCGCGCAGAAGGAGTGGATCTTCCCGCCGCACCCGTCCATGCGACTCGTCGTCGACATGGTCGAGTGGTGCGCCGAGCACATGCCGCTCATGCACCCCGTTTCGATCTCCGGGTACCACATCCGCGAGGCCGGCTCGAACGCGGCGCAGGAGCTGGCGTTCACGCTGTCCAACGGGTTCGCTTTGGTGGAGGCTTGCCTCGAGCGCGGGTTGGACGTCGACTCGTTCGCCCCGCGGCTTTCCTTCTTCTTCAACGCGCATCTCGACTTCTTCGAAGAGATCGCGAAGTACCGCGCGGCGCGCCGGATCTGGGCGACGCAGATGCGCGACAAGTACGGCGCGAAGGATCCGCGGAGCTGGCTCATGCGCTTCCACACGCAGACCGCCGGCGTGTCGCTCACGGCGCAGCAGCCGGAGGTGAACCTCATCCGCACCGCGATCGAGGCGTTGGCTGCGGTCTTGGGCGGGACGCAGTCGTTGCACACGAACTCGTTCGACGAGGCGCTGGCGCTGCCGACCGAGCACGCGGTGCGGCTCGCGCTGAGGACGCAGCAGGTGATCGCGCACGAGACCGGCGTCGTGAACACGATCGACCCGCTCGGCGGCTCGTACTACCTCGAGCAGCTGACGAGCGAGCTCGAGCGGCAGGCGTACGACTACTTCGCGGCGATCGAGGAGCTCGGCGGCGTCATCCCCGCGATCGAGCAGAACTTCCAGCAGCGCGAGATCGCCGAGGCGAGCTTCCGCTACCAGGCGGAGGTCGAGCGCGGCGAGCGCGTCGTCGTCGGCGTCAACCGGTACGAGCTCGAGGAGGAGCAGCCGATCGAGCTCCTCCGCATCGATCCCGCGCTCGAGACGAAGCAGATCGAGCGGGTGCAGGCTGTGCGTGCGTCGCGGGATTCTGCTGCGGCAGAAGCTGCGATCTCACGCCTCAAAGAGGACGCCGCCGTCGAGGGCCGCAACCTCATGGAGCCGATCATGGACGCCTCGCGCGCGTACGTGACGATGGGCGAGATGTGCGATGCGCTCCGCGAAGTCTGGGGCACGTGGCGCGAGACGTCGGTCTTCTGAGACGCGATCAGGGCACACTCGGGTTACAGGCCAGCGCGTCCGGCCCTGCGCCGGCCACGTAGGCCTGGCCCGACGGCTCGTCGGGTATCGCTGATCCTGAGTCGTCGATCCCGCCCAGAGTTAGCGTGCCTCCCGACACACCGAGCACGACGAAACTGCCATTGAAGCCCGCGGTTCCGCTCACGGTCATCCGGCTCAGGATCGGGATGGTCCCGCCGGTGGTGTAACTGGCAGTGAATGTGCCGCCTCCGGCGTCATGCAGATTCGACAGCGTCACGGCAAGAGCGTCGTGATACCCGTCGTCGTCGATGGCCGGCGGAGGCTCGGCGGGGTCGAGCGCAAGCCGGACGGCGACTTCAACGGCGTCGGCTATGTGCTCCTGCCCGCAGATTGTCGGGTGGAACGGGGCTGAAGTCGTGTGGTGCGAATTGAACACCTGCTGCCCCAGGCTCTCCAGGGAGAGTCCGTAGTCCCACGACCCGGTGCCGTTGGGGCCGGGGCCGACTGGGTCGTTGGGATGATCCGCTTCGGAGCACCACTGATTCTTGGCGAACGTATCCGAGATGTTGGCGTTCGCGTCGGCGGAGCCAAAAGCGGCGCCCACCTCGTTCTCCAGGACGCCAAACTGTGAGGAGAAGTAGTTCCGTTGGTCGGGCCTCAGCGTGCCGAACAATCTGCCGAGCCGGATCCGTGAGCCGATCCAGTCGTCGGGGCACCAACCGTGGGGGTTCGCGCGACTCACGTAAGTGTTGGGGTTCACGGGACTCATGTAGTTGAGCATGACGACCTTGGGGGGCGGCTGAAGATCCCAGGTCGCACGCAGCCGGACCCACTTCGCCAGCGTTGTCATGTACGAGGTGATCTGATCGATCTGCGGGTCCCAGTCCTCCTGCCAAATGTGGTCGTAACCGTTGGGCGTACACGTGGCCCAACCGAACTTGGCGATGATGTTCAGCACCGTGCGCACGGGGGAGACGGCGAGGGGAAGCAAGGCCAGGCTCACGGACTTGGCCGTGTTCGCCGCGATGTCCCACTTCACACACCAAGCCGCTATGTCTGCGAACTGAACATCGTTCGGCCCGGTCGCAAACTGCACCTCGTTTGGGGCAGCCTCGAAGTAGCTGTGGTTCAACTCCGTCGGCGGGGTCTTTGAGAGGTCTCCGAACTCGGCGGGCCGCCGCACGATGTTGCCGTATTCTTCATAGCGCTTGAAGCCGCCTCCCGTGCCGTTGCTGAAGGTGGCGAATGCTCCGCCCGTGCAGCCGAAGTTCACGAGGTTCACGGCATTGCCGTCACGCGGGCCGTTGGGCTCGAAATTGGGATCAGCGTTCAGGTCACGACGCACGACCTGGCTGTACGCATACGGCGAGTCGTGACATCGAGGATACGGCGCCATCCATTGGCCATCCCGGCCGAACGGCGGGGGGTCACGAGGCATGGGACACCAACGAAGGACAGACCCGGCTCCGCACTGGTCGCGCGAATACCCGTATCCCGTGCCCTCGCCGGAGGAGACGGAATCACCCATCTGGACCATGCTCACCGGCAGGTCGATCGACCGGCGCCGCGTCAACTGGTTGTCGATCACCTGCTGGGCCGGAGGGGTGTTCCAATAGCAGTCACCATGCTTCGTCGTTGAGCTCGCTACGTGCAGCGTGTAGAACTCGGCCGCGCCGGAGTCACGCAGGTAGTTCCACATCCTGCTCGGCGCTCCCTCGAGGACCCAGCCGTGCGGGGTGTTGGAACACATGGTGCTTCCAGTCGGGATGCTCAACGCGACGGACGAGCCCAACTCGTCGGGATAGAAGTGCGGGGGGTCGCCGAGCGGCTGTTCCACTTGCGAGGCGTTGAGCCCCAGGCTCAGTTCGGTTATCCACGCGCCCGAAGCGGCGAACAACTCCCCGGCTCCCCCGCCGGATTGTCCGGCAACGTCGAACGTACCCCGGTTCATCGTCCGCTCGGGAGCTCCGAGGAGAGCGATCGTGCCCGAAGCGCTCAGCGACACCGAGAAACCCAGTTCGTCCCCGGCATCGCCCGCCGGCTGGTCGCGACTAGCGCAATACGTCCAGGTCGACACGTGGGGGGTCCCGTCGCCGGCAGGTTGCTTGACGGAGAGGATGCAGGAGGAGGGATAGTGCCCACCGAGACTCAACTCCCTCTGCCATGCCCACCCGTTCGTCGTGTTGTGGAACAGCTCACCGGCGCCGGCGTCCTGACGGAGGTCTCGCTGAGGCAGACCGCGGTCGTAGCCATTGGGCGGGCCGGCGTCGACGCTGAGCGCCTGTGTCCCGCCCTTGGCCGACACGACGACCTCGAGGTTCTCGCCCGCAGCGTAGGAGAGGCTTGCGACGCGGTTGCCGGAGTGGTTCCAATACAGCGTCTTCGAATCCACGGTGAACGTGAGTTGCCCGCTGGACGTTTGGATCGTCAGCGAGCCACCGGTACTCGAAACGTACGTACCGGTGTAGTTGTAGCCGCTGCCGTCATCAACGGCGAGGTCGAGTGCGCGGAACGGGACACCCACGAGCGCGGTTGAGCCGTTGGCGCTCAGCGAGACCGACCAACCCAGGCCGTCGTCGGCAGCGGCTGAGGGCGTTTCGGCGCCGAGATTGTGACTCAGGTCGAGCATCGTTGAGTTGTTCTGCCAGGTCGACACGCCCTGAACACGGGAGTAGGCAAACGCCGCCCCGCCGTGGGTGATCGGACCTGACACGCCTCGAGCGTGCGCGTAGGGCGCACCGACGACGAGGGCGGTGCCGTCATCGGCGACACCCGCGTCTCTGTTGATCGCTACGGCGAAGCCGAATTCATCACCGGTGCGCGCTCCATATCCCAGATTCAGCTCGCTCGACTGCGCCCACGTTCCAGAGAGGTTCGGGGCGAAGGTGAATGCTTCGCCGGCGTGCGCGGCAAGGACGTCGGATCCACGTACTAATGCGAGGCCGGTGTGCCAAAGCCCGGCGCCGAGCTCGCAAGGAATCACGCTCGGCTGTCCTGAGTCCGTGACGCCGATCTGCGACCTCACCCGGAGGCACCCGCCTCCACCGCCGACAATGACCGACGGTTCGGGCACCGAGCGGAACGGCGCTCCGATCGCGAGGTTCGTGCCCGCGCCATCGATTGAGACGGACGCCCCAAATTGGTCTCCAGCGGAGCTCGCCGATCCAAGATCGACGGTCTGTTGAGTAGACCATCCGTTGGTGAAGACGTAGGCGACCCCACTGTCGGGAACGGACGAGGAGTAGTCGTAGAAGGGCGCCCCGACGACGCCGGTGGTGCCGTCTCCGTTCAGGGCGACGGACGCGCCGAAGCGGTCCCCGGCGGCGGGCGCCGGTTCGGTCAATTCCTTGCTCCAGTCCCAACCGCCGCTGTTGTTCCGAACGTACACCTCGGCCGCGCCCGCGTCGGCGAGGCCGTTGACGGTTCGTCCCGGCGCCCCGACGAGGGCCGTCGAGCCATCGGCACTAATCGCAACGGAGCTACCGAGGCGGTCAGGGCTGGTACCGACGGGGGGCGTCAGTATGACCTTCCCGTCGACGTACGTCACGCGGTAGTTCGGGTCGGCGGCTCCGTAGCAGACTGCGGGATAGGTCGCCGGCGGTCTGGTGCTGGTCGCGGAGGTCAAACACGTCGGCGGTGTGGCGGTCTGCGAGTCGGTACCAACGAGCCCGGCATACTCTGGCGTCACGCTCGGGATGGCCGACCCGGTCTCCGCCGAGAAGGACGACGCCGTGATGATGAGCGGCGCCTTCGTGACCGTGTACGACGAATGCGGATAGTCGTACTTGATCGTGTAGCCGTAGTCCGTCAGACCGGAACAGAGAGACAAGGGATACGTTCCCACTCCCGACGTGGCGGTCGCGGGCGTCGAGCAGTTCAGGACTCCGGCGAGGTTGCCGGACTGGTCGGAACCATTCGTCGCGGTGACGGTGAGGGTCGGATCGATGTCGTCGAGCCAGCCGGCGCTGTTCGTCTCACTACCGTACGGGGCACTCGCCTGAACCTTGATGGTCAGGGTGGGACAGCTCGAGCTGCATTTATCCGCGGGCAGTACGAAGTACTCGCTGTGGTAGACCTTCGGGGGGCCAGCGGAGAGAAGGCTGTAGTCGTAGACAAACGTGTCGCCGGCGGGATCAGACAGCCCGTTGCAGCCGCTAACGCTGTAGACGCCGACGGGACTCAGGACGTTCGCCGGTGTCTGGCATTTCAGGGTGCCGACGACTCCGTCCGGTTCGTACGGGTCGAACATCACTTCCGGGTCGGTGGGTGACAGGCCGGTCACGACCGTCGGCGTCTGGCCCTTGGTGCCGTAGGCGAGAACGCTGACGGTGATGGTCATCGGCGCAGATTGCCCGGCGGCGGCGCGATGGGTCCCCGAGCGGAGTTGGTGATGTAGGGCGGACTGTGCCTTAGCGCCGGGCGCCAGTCCCACAAGCACAACCGAACAGGCAACAAGCGGACTCCACCGCAGCCGGCTCTTCACGACCCTCTCCTCACATCGAATAGCCCATGATAATGGGTTTGTACGCGGAAACACAATCTCACATTTCGCGCGTCGGGACTAGGGCGATTGCTTTCGACCCTCGCGAGTGCCCGGGGTCGTCTAGGCTCACCCGCATGGCAGGGAACATCCGCGTTGTCGTCGCGAAGCCGGGGCTCGACGGGCACGATCGCGGCGCGAAGATCATCGCCCGCGCGCTTCGCGACGCCGGCATGGAGGTCATCTACACCGGCCTCCACCAGACACCCGAGCAGATCGTCGAGACGGCGATCCAGGAGGACGCAGACGCCGTCGGCATCTCGATCCTCTCCGGCGCGCACATGACGCTCGTGCCGCGCATCATCGAGCTGCTCGCAGCCGAGGATGCGGACGACGTCGTCGTCATGGTCGGGGGGACGATTCCCGACGACGACGCTGCGGAGCTCAAGAAGCTCGGCGTCGCCGGGGTCTTCGGGCCGGGCGCGCCGACGGGCGAGATCGTCGACTTCATCCGCGGCGCAGTACCTGCGTGAGCGTCCTCGTCGAGAACGCCGAAGGCGTCGCGCTCGTCACGATCGACCGCCAGGACGCCCTCAACGCGCTCAACGTCGAGACCCTGACCGCGCTGCGTGACCGCCTCCGCGAGCTCGCCGCCGACGACACGGCGCGGGTCATCGTTCTCACCGGTGCCGGGGAGAAGGCGTTCGTCGCCGGCGCCGACATCAAGTACATGGCAGGCCTCGAGCCGGGTCCGGCCCGCGACTGGGGCGGCCTCGGCCACGAAGCGGCGCTGCTGCTCGAGGAGATGCCGAAGCCGACGATCGCGGCGATCAACGGTTTCGCGCTCGGCGGCGGCTGCGAGCTCGCGCTCGGCTGCGACATCCGCTTCGCGTCGAGCCGCGCCCGGCTCGGCCAACCGGAGATCGACCTCGGCATCATCCCCGGCTGGGGCGGCACGCAGCGACTGGCGCGTGTGTGCGGGATCGGCGTCGCGAAGGAGCTGATCCTCACCGGCCGGATGGTCGACGCGGAGGAAGCGCTGCGGATCGGGCTCGTCAACGCCATCGCCGACCCGGTCCTCGATCACGCCCTCGACGTCGCGCGGAAGCTCGCGGAGAAGGCCCCGCTTGCCCTGGCTGCAGCGAAGCGGTTGATCAACGCATCGCCCGGAGCGCTCGACCGAGAAGCCGTGGAGTTCGGCGAGCTGTTTGCGAGCGAGGATGCGAAAGAAGGCCTCGCTGCGTTCGCCGAGAAGCGCCCGCCCACGTTCACCGGCAGATAGAGCCGAGGCAGGATTCGGCGCCGGCGCCGCGTAGACGGCTGGTCCGAATGCGCACGCGCCTTCTCCTCTGCGCCGTCGCAGCGACGATCGCCGCCGTTGCGGCGCCTGTTGCGTTAGCCGGCCGCGATCCGCAGGTCGCCGGGCTGCAGGTCGCTCTGCGCGCGAAAGGCCTCTACGGCGGCGCGATCGACGGGATCCGCGGACCGCTCACGATCCACGGTGTCAGCGAGTTCCAGCGAGCGCATCATCTGCGCGTCACCGGCCACGCCGACCGCCGCACCCGCAGAGCGCTCGGCGCACTCGGGCGGCCGCTCTACGGGACGCGGCTGCTGGCGCGCGGCGAGATCGGTTGGGACGTCGCTGTGCTCCAGTACCTCCTCGTCCGCCACGGCATTACGGTTCCCGTCAACGGCTACTTCGGCGGGCCGACGTTGCGCGGCGTCCGCCGTTTCCAGCGGCGGGCACGCCTCGCCGCCGATGGCATCGTCGGCCCGAACACGCGGGCTGCACTCGCGGGTCGCGCGCCGCGCACGCCGCGCCGCGTCGGCAGCATCGCCTCCGTTCGGTTCCTGCTCGACCACTGGGCCGCGCACTACGGCGTGAACGTTCACCTCGTCCGCGGGCTCGCGTGGATGGAGTCGGGTTACAACAACCGGCTCGTCTCCTCGACCGGCGCGCGCGGGATCATGCAGATCGAGCCATACACGTGGCGATTCGTCGAGACGGTGCTCATCGGCCGCCGCGTCCGGCACGGCCCGAGCGGGAACATCCACGTCGGCGTCGCGTATCTCCATCACCTTCTGTACGACTTCCACGGAGACGAGCGACACGCGCTCGCGGGCTGGTACCAGGGCGAAGGGGCGGTGCGCGCGCACGGCATGTACAAGGACACGCGGGTGTTCGTCAAGGACGTCCTCTCGCTCGCCGCGCGCATGTGAATCACGCTGCGCGGCTCCACAACTAGAGTCCCGCCCGATGAAGATCGCCGTCTGCGTCAAACACGTGCCCGAAGGCACGAGCCGGATCGACCCCGGCACGAAGCGCCTCGACCGCTCCGGGGAGGGCGCGCTCAACCACTTCGACGCGAACGCCGTCGAGGAGGCGCTGCGGCTCAAGGGCGACTCCGATACCGAGGTCGTTGCCGTGTCCGTCGGGCCTCAGAAGGCGCTCGACTCGCTCCGCAAGGCACTCGCGATGGGCGCCGACCGCGCTGTGCTCGTCTCCGACGACGCTGCGGTTGGCTCCGATCTCGTTGCGACGAGCCGCCTGCTTGCAGCGGCGCTCGCTAGGGAGGAGCCTGACCTCGTCCTCTTCGGCCAGCAGGCGTCCGACGCCGATGGCGCCGTGCTCTGGGCGGCCGTCGCGGAGCGTCTCGGTCGCCCCGTCGTCTCCCAGGCGATGGAGCTGACGGTCGACGGCGGCTCGATCCACGTGAAGCGCCAGACCGAGCATGGCTACGACACGCTCGAAGCGCCGCTACCCGCTGTCGTCGCGGTGAGCGACGCGATCAACGAGCCGCGCTATCCGTCGCTCAAGGGGATCATGGGCGCGAAAAAGAAGCAGCAGGACGTCCTCTCGCTCGCCGACCTCGGCATTGACGCCGGCGACGTGGGGGATGCCGGCTCGCGCACGACGGTGCTCGCACTCGGCACGCCTCCGGCGCGAGGCGACGCACGCAAGATCGAGGACGACGGCAACGCCGCGCAGGCGATCGTCGACTTCCTCGCGGAGAAGAGGCTCATATGAGCGTCAGGCCGAAGGCCGGTGGCAGCCACTTACAGCTTTGTGACGAGTTGTACCGCGCTTGGTTGAGCGAATCCGTGGACGGGTTGTCGCACTCTTGCGAAGGTTTCGTGACGGTGGCTGCCACCGGCCCGAGGCTCGTGTGATGGCGACGCTCGTGTTCCTCGAGCACCACGGTGGCGAGCTGCAGAAGGGCTCGCTCGGCGTGCTCTCGAAGGCTGCTTCGCTCGGCGATGTGGACGCGGTCATCGCCGGCGAGGGCGCGAAGTCTCTCGCGGCGCAGGCGGGTAAGTACGGCGCGACGAAGGTCTGGGCATGCGAGGACGCCGAGGTCGCGCAGCCGCTTCCGCAGCCACGCGTCGACGTCCTCGCGAAGGTCGTGGAGGACGGCGGCTACGACACGGTCCTCTTCGCGAACTCCGTCCTCGCCGCCGACGTTGCCGCCGGACTCGCGGCGCGCCTCGATGCGGGACTCAACTGGGATCTCGCGGACATGGAGCTGAACGGCGGCGATCTCGTCGGCAAGCGGCCCGCGCTCCAGGACACGGTCTACGCCGACGTCGGCTGGACGAGCACGCCGCGTCTCGCGCTTTTCCGCGCAGGCTCGTTCGACGCGAAGGAGACCGGCGGCGGCGACGCGGAAGTTGTCGACGTGTCGGCCTCGTACGCGGCGCACTCGACCTGGGTGAAGCTCGTGAGCCAGGACGCGGCGGAGTCGGGCGGAGTGAACATCGAGGACGCCGACGTGATCGTCGCGGGCGGCCGCGGGCTCGGTGCGCCGGAGAACTTCACGCTCGCGGAGGAGCTCGCACAGTCGCTGGGCGGAGCGGTCGGCGCGACGCGCGCCGTCGTCGACGCGGGGTGGTACCCCTACTCGGCGCAGATCGGCCAGACCGGGAAGACCGTCTCGCCGAAGCTCTATGTCGCGCTCGGTATCTCCGGCGCGATCCAGCACAAGGTCGGCATGCAGAGCTCCGGCACGATCGTCGCGATCAACAAAGACGCGAACGCGCCGATCTTCGAGTTCAGCGACCTCGGCGTCGTCGGCGACGTCCACGAGATCGTCCCGAAGCTGACCGAGCTGATCCGCAGCCGCGGATGAGCCGTCCGTCGAACTTCCCGCCGCCGTTCAACGGTGCGGACTTCGTCTCTCCGCCGACCGACCCGGCCGACGAGCGCATCGAGGTCGGCGTTCTCATCGTCGGCGCTGGGCCTGCGGGGCTCGCCTGCGCGATCCGGCTCGGTCAGCTGCTCGAGAGCGACCCTGAGACTGCCGAGCGCATGGGCGAGGTTCCGGTCGCCCTGCTCGAGAAAGGCAAGCAGCCCGGCTCGCATCTCCTCTCCGGCGCAGTCGTCAACCCGCGCGCCCTGCGCCGCCTTTTCGGCGACGGGTTCCGGATGCAGGACCTGCCGAACTACGGCGAGGTGCACGGCGAGGCCGTCTACGTCCTCACGAAGCGCAACGCGCTCCGCATCCCGCCGCCGCCGCCGATGAAGAACCACGGCAACTGGATCTTCTCGCTCTCGCAACTCGGCCGCTACCTCGCGGAGAAGGCGGAGGAGGGCGGCACGATGATCCTCCCCGAGACGGCGGCCCAGAAGCTCCTCGTCGACCACGGCCGCGTCGTCGGCGTTCGCACCGGCGACAAGGGCAAAGGCCGTGAAGGACAGGAGCTCCCGAACTTCGAACCCGGTTCTGACCTCATCGCGAAGGTCACCGTTCTCGGCGAGGGGACGCAGGGTCACCTCACGGGCGTCGCGCTCGACCGCTTCGGCCTTCGCGGTAACGAGCCGCAGGTCTGGGAGCTCGGCGTCAAGGAGGTCTGGAAGGTCGCCAAGCCGCTGAAGAGCATCGTCCACACGATGGGCTGGCCGCTCCGCGCCGGCAAGAAGTACCGCGAGTTCGGCGGCTCGTTCATCTATCCGCTCGGCGACGACATGGTCACGATCGGCCTCGTCGTCGGCCTCGACTACCGCGACTCCGAGCTCTCCGTCCACGACCTCCTGCAGGAGCTCAAGACGCATCCGAAGATACGCACGATCCTCGAGGGCGGCGAGCGGGTGGAATGGGGAGCGAAGACCATCCCAAGCGGGGGGTTCCACTCACTGCCGCGCAAGCTCCACGCGCCCGGGCTCCTCCTGTGTGGTGACGGCGCAGGGATGGTCAACATCCCGCGCCTCAAGGGCGTCCACTACGCGATCGAGTCGGGGCGCCTGGCGGCCGAGGCCGCGTTCCGTGCGTTCCAGCGCGGCGAGACGCCGGCCACTGCACTCGCTTCGTACGACGATGCGATTCGCGAGAGCTTCATCTGGAAGGACCTCAAAGAGGTGCGCGACATGCGCCAGGTCTTCCAGCGCGGCTTCTTCATGGGCGGCGCGTTCGCGAGCGCGATGACAATTTCGAAGGGTCGAGCCAGCGTCGGCAAGAAGGAGGCGGAGCCGGACGCCGACGCGCCGCTCCTCACGACGAACCGCGCGGCGAGCTATCCCGCACCCGACGGGAAGCTCACGTTCGACAAGCTGTCCTCCGTCTTCGCCTCCGGGAACAAGACCCGCGACGACCAGCCGAACCACATCCGTATCGAGCGGAAGGTGGCGGCCGACGTCGCGCGGATGTGGGCCGCGATGTGCCCCGCGCACGTCTACGAGGTCGGCGCCGAAGGCGACGACGGCACCGTCACGGTCGAGATCGCCCCGTCCAACTGCGTCCAGTGCGGCGCCATCACCGCGAAGGGTGGGCGCCTGACGCCGCCCGAGGGCGGTTCCGGGCCGGAGTACACGCGCACCTGAGCAGGGCTTTCTCCTGTTTTACAGGGGATTTACCCCATTCGACCGGGGCGTCCCTCACAATCCGACCATGCGCAACCGCCGCTTCCTTCTTCTCGCAGCCGTCCTCGTCACGCTCAACCTTGCGCTCTGGATCGTTCCGCAAGGGCTCGCGCTGCAGCAGGTCGTCGTCTCGACGCTGTTCGGGAAGAACATGGTGCGCGCCCAGGTTGTGGTGAGCAAGGGCTGCCCATCCGCGTGTGCGCTCTGGAACGTCGATCGCGGGGTCGTCATCAGCAACAAGCTCGGTTTCCTCACGCTGCACGAGGCCGATGGCCGGACCCAGCCGATCGCTGTCAACTCGTTGACGAAAGTCACCAGCTCCAGTACCGGGGCCGGCTCGCCTGTCGGGATCAGCGGCGTTAGGTCCGGCTGGCACGTTCTCGTCACGTGGCCCGCGCCGAGCGGCCCGGCCGATGCCGTCGTGATCGAGAAACGGAACAGCTGATTCCGTCTTGATCGAGAGGCGCAAGAGCGTTGGTCTCGGCGTCACGCGAAGCTCCACAAGCTGATCCCGCTTATCCTCCCTGTGTGAGTGTTCGCGCGACGGGAGGAGTTCTTCTACTGGTCGAGGACGACGACTCGATCGGTCGTCTTGTCAAGCAGTACCTCGAGCAGCAGGACGGCTGGCGCGTCGTGTGGCTCCGATCCGGCGAGGACGCGGTCACAGAGCTTCGCCAGCATCCGGTCCGCCTCGTCGTCCTCGACATCGGGCTGCCGGGCATCGACGGGTTCGAGGTCTGCCGGCGGATCCGCGCCGGCTCGAAGGTGCCGATCATCATGCTCACCGCCCGCGACGAGGAACCCGATCGCGTCGCAGGGCTCGAGCTTGGCGCCGATGACTACGTCGCCAAGCCGTTCTCGCCGCGGGAGCTCTCCGCTCGGATCAAGGCGATCCTCCGCCGGTCCGAGCAGCGCAACGAGGACGAGGTCCTGTCGGCCCGCCAGATCGTGCTACGCCGCGACTCGCGTGAGGTGACCGTAGGCGGGGTCCAGGTAGAGCTCACGAGCAAGGAGTTCGACCTCCTGGCGTGCTTTCTCGAGCATCCGGGGATCGTCCTCTCACGCGAGCGGCTACTCGATCTCGTGTGGGGGATGACCTATCCCGGCGGGACGCGCACGGTCGACATGCACGTCGCGCAGCTCCGTCGCAAGCTCGGTGACCCGGAGGGGATCCGCACCGTGCGCGGCGCCGGCTACAAGCTCACTGCCGACAGCTGATGTTCGGCGCGAGTCTCCGCTCGCGGCTGTTCCAGGCGATCAGCGTCGTGGTCATCATCTGCGTGGCGCTCACGATCGGCCTCGGCCTCGTCCTCACGCGGCGCGCCGTCGAGAACGCGACGCTCAAGGATCTTTCCAACCAGGCCGACCTCATCGCGCCGTCGGTGAGCAATGCGCTCTCGCCGCAGAACAGCCTCACCAAGTTGCAGCCGTTCTTCAAGCCGCAGGGCGAGCTTGCGCGGTACGACCCGCCCGGCATGCTGCCCGCGCGAGCAATCGCTCTCCTCGCGCAGCAGAAGCGATTGGTGCACCAGAAAGGAGTAGATGGGACGCTTGTCTACGGCGGCCGGGGTTACTACTTCGCGGCCCGCAACCTGAATCCCGGCTTCTTCGTTCTGCTCCGCCCGCAGAGCGCCGCCACCTCGCTGCTGTCGTCCTACGTCTGGGGGCTCCTCATTGCGGCCGGCGCGGGCGGCTTGCTCGCGGCCGTCGCCGCGTTTCTCGTCGCACGCAGGATCTCGCGGCCAGTCGACCGGATCGCGACGGCCGCACGCACGCTTGCGAGTGGTACGCATCCCGAGCCCGTGCCGGTCGAAGGCGCCACCGAGATCGCGAGCCTCGCCGTCTCGTTCAACGAACTCGTCGAGCAGCTCCGGCAAGCGCAGGAAGCAGAGCGGAACTTCCTCCTCTCGGTCAGCCACGAGCTCAAGACGCCGCTCACCGCGATCCGCGGCTACGCCGAGGCGGTCGAGGATGGCGCGATCGACCCGCGCGAGGCAGCCGCGACGGTCACAGCTGAGGCGCGTCGGCTCGAGCGTCTCGTCAAGGACCTGCTCGACCTCGCGCGCATGAATCGCACCGACTTCAGCGTCCACAACGCCGACATCGACCTCGCCGACGTGGTCGAGGACGTGTCGCGCCGGTATCAGCAGGCCGCCGCGGAGTTCGGCGTGACGCTCCGGGCGGTCACCGACGGCCCGGCGCCGGCCGTCGCGGACGCCGACCGCGTCCTCCAGGTCGTCTCCAACCTCGTCGAGAACGCTTTGCGCCTCACACCGGCCGGCGGTGAGGTTCGCGTCGTCGCGGCGCCCGGCGTTCTCCGTGTGGAAGACACAGGCCCCGGGCTCGACGCCGGCGACCGCGAGCACGCCTTCGAGCGGTTTTACCTCCATGAGCGGTACGGTCACGAGCGGCCAGTGGGCACGGGCCTCGGGCTCGCGATCGTCAAGGAGCTGACGCACGCGATGGACGGCAGCGTCGCGGTCGAGAGCCGGGCCGGCGAGCTGACCGTCTTCACAGTTCGCCTCGGCGTCCCGATCGGCACGAGAGAGACGCTCTCGGCATGATCGACGTCGAGGCGGCGCGCGAGCGGATGGCGGGCCGCGTCATCCGGACGCCGACGTTCCAGTCCCACGGCGGCGGTGGCGTGTGGCTCAAAGCCGAGCTGTTCCAAAGGACGGGCTCGTTCAAGGCTCGCGGCGCGATCAACCGGATCCTCACTCTGAGCGAAGAGGAGAAGCGGCGCGGCGTCGTGACATGGTCGGCGGGCAACCACGCGCAGGCCGTCGCGTGGGCTGCGCAGGAGGAGGGCATCGACTGTGTCGTCGAGATGTGGGAGAGCGCGAGCGCGTTCAAGATCGAACGGACGCGGGGATACGGCGCGACCGTCGACCTCTCGCCTCCGGATCCCGCGGCGGCCTACGATCGCGCGCTCGAGCTCGTCGAACGCGAGGGTCGCGTCTTCGTCCATCCGCACAGCGATCCGTTCGTCGTTGCGGGCCACGGCACGCTTGCGCTCGAGCTGCTCGAGGACGTGCCGGAGCTCGAGACGATCGTCGTCGGAGTGGGGGGCGGGGGCCTGATCTCGGGGATCGTCGCCGCGGTCGATGGCCGCGCGCGGGTGATCGCCGTCGAGCCGGAGCGCTCGCCCGCCTTCAGTGCCGGGCTCGCAGCCGGCCGGTCGGTTTCGGTTGGCACCGACACGATCGCGGACGGCCTTGCTCCGCCATTCGCAGGAGACCTCCCGCTCGAGCTCTGCCGCGGACGCGTCGAGACCGTCCTCGTGACGGAGGACGAGATCGCGAACGGCATGCGCCATATCTACGCGCAGGCGAAGCTCGCGTGCGAGCCGGCGGGTGCGGCCGCGTTCGCAGCAGTGCTCGCGGGGAAGGTCGACGCCGGCCCGAACGTGGCCGTGATCGTCTCTGGCGGCAACGTGGAAGCCCGGAGGGCCGCTGCTATCTTGGAAGGGCAATGAAGACGGGCATTCATCCCGAGTACGTCGTCGCCACGGTGACGTGCTCGTGCGGGAACACGTTCGAGACCCGCTCGACGAAATCCGAGCTTCACGTCGAGATTTGCTCGCAGTGCCACCCGTTCTACACGGGCAAGCAGAAGCTAATGGACTCCGGCGGGCGCGTCGAGCGGTTCCAGCGCCGGCTCGAGCGCGCCGAGCGCGCGAAGCGCGCAGCGCGCTAACCGATACCGATGGCGAACGTCGGAGGCCAAGCCGTCCTCGAGGGCGTGATGATGCGTGGCCCGGGCAACTGGGCCGTCGCCGTCCGCACGCCGAGGGGCGAGATCGCGCAGGTTTCCAAGTCGATCTCCTCCCCGATGGCGCGCCACCGGGTCTGGCGGCTGCCGATCGTGCGAGGCGTGATCGCGCTCGGCGAGTCGCTCGCGATCGGCTTCCGCGCGCTCTCGATCTCGGCGCAGTACGCGGCGCAGGACGAGGACGGAGACGGCGAGGTCGACACGGAGATCCCGCGCGGGGCGATCATCATCGGCTTCGTGGTCGCGATCGGCTTCGCGCTCGCTTTGTTCAAGGTCGGGCCGGCGCTGATCGCGGATCAGCTCCCCGTGCGCAGCGGCGGTTGGTTCGTGATCATCGAAGGTCTGATCCGAGTGACGATGCTGGTCACGTACCTCGCCCTGATCTCGCTGCTTCCCGACCTCAAGCGTGTCTTCCAGTACCACGCCGCCGAGCACAAGGCGATCAACGCGTTCGAGGCGGGGGAGGAGCTCGAGCCGGAGGTCGTGCAGCGCTATTCGCTCATCCATCCGCGTTGTGGCACCGCGTTCCTCCTCTGGGTGATGGTCATCGCGGTGTTCGTCTACGCGATCTTCGGACGACTGCCGTGGTACTGGCTGATCGTGACCCGGATCGTCTTCTTCCCGATCATCGCCGGGCTCGCGTACGAGCTGATCCGTTTTGCGGGCAAGCACTCGGGTAGCCGGGTCCTGCGGGTGCTGCTCGCACCGGGCCTCTGGCTGCAACGGCTCACGACGCGCGAGCCGAGCCTTGACCAGATCGAAGTGTCGATCCGCGCGCTGCGCGAGGTGCTGTTGCTCGAAAGCCGGTCCGGGGAATCTCTCGTGGAGGTGATGGCATAGATGTCTACTGATCGTCGTGCAGAGGTCGTCTGGCAGGGGAGCCTTCGCGAAGGCTCCGGAACGATCGTCTCGACGACGAGTGGCGCGATCGGCGAGCAGCCGGTCACCTGGGTCAATCGTTCCGAGGACGCACCGACGGCGACGAGCCCGGAGGAGCTCATTGCGGCCGCGCATGCATCGTGTTTCTCGATGGCACTCTCAGGCGCGCTCGCACGAGCAGAGACGCCGCCGACCGAGCTCCGCACCTCGGCGACCGTCACGTTCCAGCCGGGCGAGGGGATCACGCATATCGCGCTCACGGTCGAGGGCACTGTCCCCGGCCTCGACGAGGACGGCTTCCGGGAGGCGGCGCAGACCGCGAAGGAGAACTGCCCCGTCTCGAAGGCGCTCGCGGGCGTCCCGGAGATCTCTCTGGAGGCCCGGCTAACGTAGGCGCGGCCATGGCCGCCGACTTCGACAATCTCGTCGCGGATCTCGAGCGCTCGTATGAAGAGCTCCAGACCCGCATGTCCGATCCGGCCGTCTACAACGACCACCGCGAGGCTGCCGACGTCGGGCGGAAGCTCAAGGAGCTCGAGCGGCCGTACAAGCTCGCGCAGGAGTGGAAAGCGGCGAGCGACGACCTCGGCGCGGCGCGGGATGACGCCGATCTCCGCGAGCTAGTGCCCGAGCTCGAGGCGCGCACCGCGACTCTCGAAGAGGAGCTCCGCCTCGCACTCGTCCCGACCGATCCCGCCGACCGCAAGGACGTCATCGTCGAGGTGCGGCAGGGAGTGGGCGGCGACGAGGCCGCGCTGTGGGCCGGTGATGTCTACCGGATGCTTGCGCGCTACGCCGAGCGGCGCGGCTACAAGGTCGAGGAGCTCGCGGCGAGCCAGTCGGACGGCGGGGGCTACAAGGAAGTGACGTTCGCGGTGAAGGGCGACGGCGCGTACTCCGTCTTCAAGTGGGAGGGCGGCACGCACCGCGTCCAGCGCGTGCCCGAGACCGAGAGCGCCGGGCGGATCCACACGTCGACCGCGACCGTCGCGGTGATGCCGGAGGCGGAGGACGTGGAGATCGAGATCGATCCGAACGACCTCAAGATCGACGTCTACCGCTCGACCGGGCCGGGCGGCCAGTCGGTCAACACGACCGACTCGGCGGTGCGCATCACGCACGTCCCGACCGGTGTCGTCGTGGCGATGCAGGACGAGAAGTCGCAGCTCCAGAACAAGGACAAGGCGATGCGCGTCCTCCGCGCGCGGCTCTACGAGCGTGAGCGCGAGCTGCAGCGCGCCGAGCTCGACGCGGCGCGCAACGCGCAGATCGGCGGCGGTGAGCGTGCCGAGAAGATCCGGACGTACAACTTCCCCGAGAACCGCCTCACCGACCACCGCGTGAAACTCACCGTCCACCAGCTCGACCGGATCCTCGGGGGCGAGCTCGACGAGTTCACCGAGGCGCTCGTCACCGACGACCAGCGGCGGGCGCTCGGCGAGTGAACGTGCGCGACGCGCTTGCGGACGCCGAGCAGCGCTTGGCCACCGCCGGCGTCGAGACTCCCCGCGTGGACGCCGAGTGGCTCGTCGCGCACGTGCTCGGGACAGCGCGCTCCGGCCTCGCGTCGCGCGGCGACGACGACGTGTCCGGGCTCGAGCCGCTCGTTGCGCGGCGCGAGGCTCGGGAGCCGCTCGCATACGTCCTCGGCGAGTGGGGCTTCCGGCGCCTGACGCTGAAGACCGACGCGCGCGCGCTCGTGCCGCGCCCGGAGACGGAGACGGTGGTCGAGCGGGCGCTCGCGCTCGTCGCGGAGACCGAGCGTCCGCGGATCCTCGACGTCGGCGTCGGCTCCGGTGCGATCGCGCTCGCACTGAAGGACGAGCGTCCCGACGCTGTCGTCGTGGGAGTGGACATCTCGCCGGGCGCACTCGCGCTCGCGCGCGAGAACGCCGAGCGGCTCGGGCTCGACGTCGAGCTGCGCGAGCAGGACGGGGTGGAGGCGGCCGGCGAGGGCTGGGATCTCGTCGTCGCGAACCCGCCCTATGTCGAAAGCCTCGAAGGGCTGCAAGAGGAGCTTCGCTGGGAGCCTGAAGTCGCGCTCATCGGCTTTGGAGTGCACGAACGGCTCGCGCACGCGGCCGAATCGAGGTTCATCGTCTTCGAAGTCGGCGACGGCCAGGCTGACGCCGTCGGCCAGATCCTCCTTGCGGCCGGCTGGCGCGACGTCCGAACCACCCCCGATCTGACGGGAACGGCGCGGGTCGTGGAAGGCGCGAAATGAGCGACGCCGTCGCGGCATTGCGCGCCGGCCAGGCCGTGATCCTCCCCACGGACACGGTCTACGGCCTCTGCGCGCTGCCCGAGCACGAGGATGTCCTCTACGAGCTCAAGGGTCGCGACCGCTCGAAGCCGGTCGCGCTCATTGCCGCCGACGTGGACGGTCTCCTTGCCGCCGTGCCGGGCCTCGAGCGCGCCGTCCTCGAGCGCTACCTGCCCGGCGCGTACACGCTCGTGTTCGAGAGTGCCGGCGTGCGCGTGCCGAACCTCCCGCCGGAGGCCGCGGCCGTCATCCGAGAGGTCGGCGTCGTCGCCGCGACGAGCGCGAACCTCTCCGGCGGGCCGGATCCGCGGCGGGTCGAGGACGTCCCGGAGGAGATCCGCGCCGCGTGTGGCGCGATCGTCGACGCCGGCGAGCTGCCGGGCACGCCTTCAACGGTCATCGACCTCCGCGGCGAAGAACCGGTCGTCCTTCGGCAAGGCGCCGCGCCGTTCCCGCTCAGCTAGCGAAAAGCGTTACGCGCCACTGCGCGAGGCATGCAAGCGAGCCGTCCTTCGCCGAGAGGGCCACTGCCTCGACTGTCCCGGCCTGACGTCGAGTCACGTGGTAATGCACCGTCGTGCCCCACGACCCGCCGTGGATGACCGTCCGGCGCCCGAGTACGCGTCCGGTCGCGCCGCGCACCATGACCTGGAATGTGTGCTCGAACACGCGTCGCTCCGTGCCGGACACGTCGACCGAGCCCGAGCCGCTGCGCGTCGCGACCTGCATCAAAGACAGACAACGTCTGACGCCGCTATCGGTGTCGTTCGGAGGCGGTGTGCTCTTCCAAAGGTCGATCGCCACCCGATTTCCGCCGACGACGGTGTAGGAGACGTACTTGAAGCGGTGTGCAGCAAAGCTCGCCGCAATGTGGAGCGCCTGCGTGCCCGGCTGAAGGGCGACGTGAACGCCTTGGCCGCTGCTCCCCATCGTCTGCGTCTTGATCCCCGGGTGGTTGACCTGGAGCGTGGCCATGGTCGAGGTGAGCTGGCGGAACTCGACCTGGTTCACCGGAACCGTGCCGTTGAAGTCGAGGACGACGCGGACGTACGCGGGGTGATCGCCGATCCGCACGTCGGTCGCAGTGAGCGCAACGGCGGCTGCGACCGCGAGAACCGCGAGGCGGACTGCCGACATGACCGGAGTATCCCATCGACGGCGTCCCGTAGCATCCAGCCGTGGCCGCGACCCAGCAGACGTTCGAGCAGCTCAAGCACGCCGGGCTCGACGAGATCGACCCCGACATCGCGGCTCTCCTGACGAAGGAGCTCGAGCGCCAGCGCGGCCAGATCGAGCTCATCGCGTCGGAGAACTTCACGTGGCCGGCCGTCCTCGAGGCGGTCGGCTCGGTGCCGACGAACAAGTACGCGGAGGGCTATCCCGGACGCCGCTACTACGGCGGCTGCGAGGTCGTCGACGAGATCGAGCAGCTCGCGATCGACCGCGCGAAGGAGCTCTTCGGCGCGGAGCACGCGAACGTCCAGCCGCACGCGGGCGCGTCGACGAACATGGCCGTCTACGCCGCGGCGATGGAGCCGGGCGACACGCTTCTCGCGCTGAGCCTCGCGCACGGTGGACATCTCACGCACGGCCACAAGGTCAACTTCTCGGGCCGCTTCTACAACGTCGTGCACTACGGCGTCTCGCCCGAGACGCTGGTCGTCGACTACGACGACGTCCTCGCGAAGGCGAAGGAGGCGAGGCCGAAGGTCATCGTCTGCGGCGGCTCGGCGTACCCGCGCACGGTGGAGACCGACCGCTTTCGCACCATCGCCGACGAGGTCGGCGCGCTGCTCCTCTGCGACATGGCGCACTTTGCAGGCCTCGTCGCCGCCGGGCTACAGCCGAATCCCGTCGAGCACTGCGACTTCGTCACCTCGACGACACACAAGACGCTCGCCGGCCCGCGCGCCGGGTTCATCCTCTGCCGCGAGGAGCACGCGAAGGCGATCGACTCCGCCGTCATGCCGGGGATGCAGGGCGGGCCGCTCGAGCACACGATCGCGGCGAAGGCGACGTGCTTCCGCATCGCGATGACCGACGCGTTCCGCGACTACCAGTCCCGCGTGCGCAGGAACGCCGACGCGCTCGCCGAGGCGTTGATCGACGGCGGTCTTGGGCTCATCACGGGCGGCACCGACACGCACCTCATGCTCGTCGACCTGCGCGAGTCCGAATGGACGGGCAAAGCCGCCGAGGAACGGCTCCACGAGATTGACGTCACGGTCAACCGCAACACCGTCCCGTTCGACGAGCGCTCGCCGTTCGTCACGTCGGGCGTGCGGCTCGGCACGCCGGCGATGACGATGCGCGGCTTCGACGAGGACGACTTCCGCGAGGTCGGCGCGATCATCTGTGAGGCGCTGGCCGACGCGCCCAAGCTCGACGGTCTCCGCGGCCGCGTCGCCGCGCTTCTCGCGAAGCACCCGCTGTATGCCGGCTTCCGCGGCTACACGACGTACGTCGCGTGAGTGAGTCGCGGCTCACCGTCGTCGAACATCCGCTCGTCCAGCACAAGCTCGGCTACCTCCGCGACAAGGACACGCCGACCGTTCACTTCCGCAAGCTCGCCGAGGAGATCACGCTCCTCCTCACGTACGAGGCGACGAAGGACATGCCCACGGAGAGCGCCGAGATCGAGACGCCGCTCGAGAAGATGACTGCACAGCGGATCTCCGGCAAGAAAGTCGCGGTATGCCCGGTGCTCCGCGCGGGGATGGGGATGCTCGACGGCGTCCTGTCGCTCGTCTCGAGCGCGCGCGTCGGCTTCATCGGGCTGTACCGGGACGAGGAGACGCTCGAAGCGGTGCAGTATTTCGTGAAGCTGCCGCTCGACCTCGCCGAGCGCGACGCGATCATCCTCGACCCGATGCTCGCGACCGGGCATTCGAGCTGCGCAGCAATCGACATCGTGAAGGAGGCTGGCGCGCAAGCCGTGACGCTCGTCTGCATCGTCGCGGCGCCCGAGGGGATCGAAGAAGTGCACCGCCGGCATCCAGACGTCCACATCGTCTGCGCGGCGGTCGACCGCGGCCTCAACGATCGCGGCTACATCGTCCCCGGGCTCGGGGACGCCGGCGACCGGCTCTACGGCACGAAGTAGCTCTTGCGGCGGCCGTCTCGTTGCTAGAGCGCCGCGCCCGATCCGTCGGTTGACTCGTTCAGTCGTCGCCTGTTCCGGCGCATGTAGTCATCCAGCTCGTGGCGCGGGACGAGGCCGGGACGGATCCCGCACGCCACGGTTCGCAGTTCGCCCTCGCGAATCAGTGCGCGAACCTCGTCGACGGAGCAGCGGAGCTCGCGGGATGCTTCGTCCACGGTGAGCGACTCGGGCCGGGCCATGTCCGCTAGCGGTGAAACTTCACGCGTTGTGCGCTGACGAGCAGCGTCCGTTCGGAAACGGATAGGAGTATCCCGAGCGACTTCTTCCCGGCAAGCAGCTTCTTTCCCTCGGCGTTCAGCTTGATCCGGACGGTCTTGGAATGCTTTGCCGGGACGGCGGCCGTGCTGTTGCCGAGGATCACCTTTCCCGTGGACCCGTTGGCCAGCGTCACCGCGACGGAACAGCCACTACGGCCTCTGCACGAGATCGACACCCGTGCTGTGTGGCCCGTGATCTGGGCGCGCTTGGCCTGGGCCACTCCGACGGATGGCGTGCCGCCACCGAGGATCAGAGCGCGGTCGAACTGCCCGAACGGGCCCTTGTACCAGCCGACGCCCTCGCAGGTGGATCCACTGCCGCACGAGATGCCGAATACCCGCGCCGCCTGGTCTTCTCCGGGATTTGCGTCGGTCGGGAGCGGAGCTTCCATGCCGTCGCTCCAACCGCTGCCGGCGGCGAACGTGACGATCAGCGCCGGGTTGCTCTCGTTCGTGGCCGTGTAAAAGCCGCCGGCGTCGCACTGCGCCGACGTGGGACAGGAGACGCTGAGGAGCGACGACTGCTGTGCATTCGTCGAGAGCGCGATCGCATCCGCGGGCAAGTCGGGATTGACGCCGGCGTGCCAGGTCCCGCCGGTCTTGGCCACGGCGAGCGGCAGCACCTGGTTGTGGTGCTTGTCTGCGTCGTCGAACCCGACCGCTGCGCAGTCCCCAGGCGTCGAGCAGTCGATGGCCTTGAATTGCGGATGGGGGTTGGTGGGAGTTCCTGCGGGCAGAATCCCCTTCGTTGCGCTCCAGGTCCCGCTCGTCTCACTCAGCAGGAGAGGCTTCTGCGTCCCGGCCGCGTCGGTGTAGTTCCCCGCGGCCGAGCAGCTGTCGGTGGCCGGGCACGCGATTGCCTGCACCGTGGCGCTCTGAGAGCTCGTCGCCGCCCCTGCCGGCAAGGGCGCCTCGCTCGGGGTCCACGTCGTGCCCGCGTAGTCGAGAATCAGGCCTCGCGTGTTTCCCGCGTTGTCGACGTAGTCGCCGACGGCTTCACACGTGCTTCCCGCGCACGAGACGTCGGTGAGCTCCGCGGCCGGGCGGAGGCTCGCATCGGGCGGAAGTGGAGCCAGGAGAGAGGCCCAGCTGTCGCCAAAGCCTACGATCACGTATCCCTCGGTCGATGCCGCCGGATGGCCGCCCGCGGACAGCGACACGTCACTCGTGCCGACGGCTGCGCATACCTGCGTCGAGCACGAGATCTTGGCGAGCGTCGTGTCTATCACCCCGATGTTCGGATTCGCCGGGAGAGCCGGAGCATCGAGGCCGGGTCCCCATGTGCCATCGACCTCAGAGACCAGCATGGGGGTTGGGTTCTGATCCGGCGTCTGGTAACCGCCAGCGGCCGCGCAGTTTTCCCGCGGAGTAGCAGGAGACCGAGGCAAGAGAGGCGTGCGGCGCGGTGGTCGAGGCGCCGCCCGGGAGCGTCACCTCGGCCGGCGTCCACTGGCTGCCGGATCCGTCCATCACGAGGGCCTCCTCCCGGTCGGAAGTGTCCGAGAAGTAGCCGACTGCCGCGCAGCTTGCGGCCGTCGGGCACGAGATCGCCGTGCCGATCTCGCCGATTCCCTCCGTCGGAGCGTACGGGCCGCCAAGGGCGGTCCAGCCGGCTGCGGTTCCGCCGGCGCCTGCCGGCGCGCCGCCGAGCAGCACGAACGCCGCGACACCAGCCGCCGCCAGCCCGACAACCCTCTGAGTGACCCTTCCGGACACTGTTGCCACGCACCGTAACCGAGAAACCGGAGATTGAGGTGTCGCGGCGTCGAAGTACGCTAACCACGTGATCGCCGCCGGCGGCATCCCGCATCTCAGCGTCCTCCACCAACTCTCCCACCACCTCGACGTCATCTGGGGCGCCGTGATCGCGCTCGTCGTCGTTGTCGTCCTCACGCCGGCCGTGGGTGGGATGGCGCGGCGGCTTGGGATCGTCGACATTCCCGGCGGACGGCGCATCAACGAGCTGCCCGTCCCGCGGCTCGGCGGCCTGGCGCTCTTCCTCGGCATCCTCGTGCCGACGCTCGCCTTCCTCCACGCGGGGCGCGAGAACCGCGGCATGCTGCTCGGCGCGGCGATCGCGGTCACGGTAGGAATCGTCGACGACTTCCGCGGGCTGCCGTGGTTCGGGAAGCTCGCCGGGCAGTTCGCTGCCGCCGGCGTCGCGACCGGCTTCGGGATCTGGATCGACCGGTTCACCCTGCCGTTCATCGGCATCCACACGCTGCCCGAGGCGGCCGGGATCCCGCTGACGATCCTCTGGATCGTCGCGATCATGAACATGTTCAACTTCCTCGACGGCCTCGACGGCCTCGCCGCCGGCGTCGCGGCCATCTCAGGCCTGACGTTCAGCGTCATCGCGCTGTCGCTCGGGAAGTTCGACGCCGCAGTCCTTTCGGCGATCGTGTTCGGCGCGTGCGTCGGCTTTCTCCGCCACAACTTCTATCCGGCGCGGATCTTCATGGGCGACTCGGGTGCGCTGCTGCTCGGGTTCGTGCTTGCGACGGTCGCCGTGCAGGGCCTCTTGAAGACCGCTGCGACCGTGGCGTTGTTCTTCCCGCTGCTGGTGCTCGCCGTGCCGATCGTCGACACGACGTTCGTCGTCCTGCGACGGCTTCGGCACGGGGAGAAGGTCTTCGAGGCCGATCAGGCGCACATCCACCACCGCTTCCTCCGTCGAGGCTTCTCGCAACGGCGGGCGGCGCTGACGATCTGGGCGTGGTGCCTTTCGCTCTCCCTTGCTGCGTTCGCGACGCGCTTCGTCCCGTTCCGCGCGCATGGCGTCTGGCACCCGTGGTGGACGCTGCTCGCCGGCGCTTTCGGGCTCGTCGCAGTGCTGTTCTCCGTCTACGTCGTCTACGTCCTCGAGATCGTGAAGCTCGCGAATCCGATCCAGAAGCGCCGCCGCGCCGACGACCCGCTCAAGAAGACCGCGTAACGAAGTCGGCGAGGAGTTCGTTGAACGGCGCGCCGAGCCGCTGGATCGAGTGGCCGGCGCCCGGGAAGACGGCTCGCTCGGCGCCGAGGCGCTCTTCGAGCACGTCGGCGATCGCCTCGAAGGCGGGGTGGTGGGCGCCGGTGACGACGAGCTTCGGGAACGCCGCCGCGGCAAGGGCGTCGAGCGGGATCTGCGCCTCCGACGGGAGGCGTTCGACCATCAATGTCCTCGCGCCTTGCAGGAGCCCGGCGTTGAACTCGCCCGGCGGCACCGGCGTGCCTACGACGGTGAAGAACGTCGCGAGGAACTGGGCCGGATCGCGCGGACCGTCGCGCCATAGCTGCTCCGCACCGGTGACGAAGGCGTCCACCGCCGGCACGCCGCGCGCAACCGATGTCGCCGGCGGCTCGATCACCGTGAGCGAGCCGAGCTCCGGATGCGTCGCCGCGAGAAGCAGCGCGATCACGCCGCCGTAGGAGTGCCCGATCACGTGCGTGCCGGGCTCGACGAACCGCTCGAACCAGACCGCCTCGTCGTCGAAGTCGACGCGATCGACGTCCGGCCCGGGCGGGAACCCGCGCCGATTCGGAAGGACAAGCGCGAACCGGTCGGCGAGCGGCTTCTGCGCCGCCCAGGTCAGCTCCGCGTTGACGACAGAACCGTGCACGAATAACAGGCGAGGACGTTTACCCATGCGGGATTCGGGTGTCACAAAGTACCGGGTTGGCCGACCCTGCCACGCTGCTATTCTCGCCGCGGATGCAGGGGACCACGTCGTCGCAGTTCAACGCCGCCGGAGCAGGCGGCGTTCTTCTAGCCGTGCTCGTCGTCGCGATCGGTATCGGCGTGCTCATCGGGCACGTGGCCGGCTCCGCCGCGATCGGAGCGCTGCTCGGCGCCGTAGTCGGCATCCTCGGAGGGATCTACGCCGTCTATCGCCGCTACAGCGTCTGATGCTCGGCTCGGTTTTCTCCACGCCGCGCAACGAGCCGAACCACCTCCTGCCGGCGGCGTGCGGGACCGTTGTTCTCCTGCTCCTCCTTCCGGTCTTCCTCATCCTCGGCTGGAACATCGCCGGCTGGGGGCTCGCGGCGGTGCTGTGGCTTGGCCTGCACGGCATCGACTTTCTCCTCGCGCGGCTCCGCAACGACCGGGACGGCGGCGTCGCCAACTCCGGGATGCAGGCGTTCGGGCTTCTCTTCAAGACGCTCGCCCTGCTCGTCGTTCTCTTCGCGGCGCTGTCGAAGAGCCAGGACGTCGCGCTGACGGCCGGATTGACGTACGGCCTCGCGTACACGTTCGAGTTCGGTCTCTCGCTCGCCACGTACTTCGGGAAGACGGCGTGACGCGCGTTCGCGTTCTTCTCCTCGTCGGCGCGCTCGCGCTCATCGCGCCTGCCGCGGCCTCCGCGGGGAGCTTCGACCCGACCACGGAGTTCGAGCAGCACGCGTGGATCTCGATCCACCTCGGCCCGCTCGACCTGTCGATCACGAAGGCGGTTGCGTATCTCATGCTCGGCACCGCCCTGACCATCGCGCTCGGGATTTTCACCATGCGGAGCCGGCTCGCGCTATTGCCGAGCAAGCGGCAGACGATCGGGGAGGCCCTGTACGGGCTCGCGCAGGATCAGATCGCAAAGCAGGGGCTGCCGACGAAGGCGCTCGGCCGCTGGTTCCCGTACGTCGCGACCCTGCTGCTTTTCATCTTCATGGTCAACCTGCTCGGGTTCATCCCGCTGCCGCTGACCGGCGAGACGTGGCATCACATCCCGACGTGGGGGATCTACGCCGCGACGAGCTCGCTCTCGGTGACGCTGGCGCTGGCCCTGATCACGTTCTGCATCACCCACTACGAGGGGATCAGGTGGAACGGCCCGCGGAGGTACTTCGCGAGCTGGATCCCGGAGGCGCCCACAGGCCTGCTCATCCTCATCGTGCCGCTCGAGGTCCTCGGCCAGGTAATGCGCGTGATCTCGCTCAGCGTCAGGCTCTTCGCGAACATGCTTGCCGGGCACATCCTGATCCTCACGTTCCTCGGGCTGATCTTCATCTTCGAGTCGTACGTCCTGTTCGCGATGGTCATACCGGCGACGCTCTTCTACCTCTTCGAGGTGATCATCGTGATCGGGATTCAGGCGTTTATCTTCGCCACTCTGTCCGCCATCTACATCGGCTCGGCCATCGAGCCGGAGCACTAAGGAGGAAACGAAATGCTCAACCTTCTCGCCGCAACGACCGGCGACGTGACGAAGGCCGGCAAGGCGATCGGCCTCGCCCTCGGCGTCGGGCTCGGCGCTGCCGGAGCCGGTGTCGGTATCGGCATCATCTTCGGCTCGATGATCCAGTCCGTCGCTCGCCAGCCTGAGCTTCGGAGCGAGTTGCAGGGAATCCAGTGGCTCGGGTTCGCCCTCACGGAGGCCGTCGTCTTCTACGGCCTGCTCGGCTCGATTCTGGCCTACGTCCTCGTCAAGTAAGTGCTCGCCGCGAACCCACTCATCTCGGTCCAGCCGGGGCTGATGATCTGGACGATCGTCTGCTTCCTCATCGCGCTGTTCGTCCTCAAGCGGTACGCGTTCGGGCCGATCCAGGGCATGCTCGACAAGCGGCAGGACTCGATCGCGGCCTCGATCAAGGCAGCCGAGGACGCACGCGACGAGGCGCAGAAGCTCCTCGAAGAGCACAAGAAGCTCATCGGGGAGGCGCGCGGTGAGGCGGAGTCCATCCTCGCGGAGGCACGCAAGACGCGCGAGTTCATGGAACGGCGCATGAAAGAGGAAACCGAGATCGAGCGGCAGCGCCGGCTGGAGGAGACGCGCAAGGAGATCGCGGCCGAGACGACCCGCGCCCTCGCGCAGATCCGCGCCGAGGTTGCCGACCTCACGCTCGAGGCAGCCTCGCGCGTCGTCGGCAAGACGCTCGACGCCGAGCGTGACCGCGAGCTGATCTCCGAGGCGATCGCCGGGCTCGACTTCTCGCGCCTCGAGGAGTCGGCATGAGCGTAGGCTCGACGGAGCTCACAAAGAGCGGAAGCGGCGGCTTTGCCGCCGCTGGGAGCGCAAAATAGCCGTCTCTCACCGCATCTACGCCGAAGCTCTCTTCGGCGCGGCGAAGGACGCCGGCCGGCTCGTGCCCGTGCACGAGGCGCTGAGCGACTTCGCCGCCATGGTGGCAGAGTCGCACGCGGTCCGCTCCGTCCTTCGCAACCCGCAGCTCGAATCGCATGCGAAGGCGGGCATCCTCAAGGATCTCGCCGGCGAGTCCGAGCCGCTGTTCACCAACTTCCTCCAGGTGGCGGCGGAGAAGGGCCGCGCGGGCGAGATCGAGGAGATCGCGAAGGAGTTCGAACAACTCATGGCGGCTGAGGAGAAGCGCCTCACCGTCGAGCTGACGACGGCGCGCGAGCTGACCGATTCCGAGGCGGACGCGATCCTCAAGGAGATCGAGAACGCGGCCGGCCGCAAGGTCGATGCGACGCGGACCGTCGACCCCGACCTCGTCGGCGGCATCGTCCTCCAGGCGGGCTCGCTGCGCGTCGACGCAAGCGTCCGCGGCAGATTGGAACGACTACGAACCGAACTCGTGAGGAGATAGATGAAACTGCGCCCCGAAGAGATCACGTCGATTCTGCGCCAGCGGATCGAGCAGTACGACGTCCAGACCGACCTCGCGGAGGTCGGAACCGTCCTCCAGGTCGGCGACGGGATTGCCCGGATCTACGGGCTCGAGAACGCCGTCGCGATGGAGATGCTCGAGTTCGAGCACGAGGTCGTCGGCCTCGCGTTCAACCTCGAGGAGGACGACGTCGGAGCCGCGCTGTTCGGCGAGTGGGAGAAGGTGAGCGAGGGCGAGCCGGTGCGCCGCTCCGGCAAGGTCGCGAGCGTCCCCGTCGGCGAGGCGCTGCTCGGCCGCGTCGTCGATCCGCTCGGCAACCCGCTCGACGGGCGCGGGCCGATCGACACGACCGAGAGGCGCCCGCTCGAGTTCAAGGCGCCGGGGGTCGTCCAGCGCCAGCCCGTCAAGGAGCCGCTCCAGACCGGCATCAAGTCGATCGACGCGATGACGAACGTCGGCCGCGGTCAGCGTGAGCTCATCATCGGCGACCGCTCGACCGGCAAGACGGCGCTCCTCATCGACACGATCCTCAATCAGCGCGACACCGACGTGCACTGCATCTACGTCGCGATCGGCCAGAAGGAGTCGACCGTCGCCGGCATCTACGAGCGCCTCCACGACGCGGGCGCGATGGAGTACACGACGATCGTCACGGCCGCCGCGTCGCAAGCCGCGCCGATCAAGTGGATGGCGCCGTTCGCCGGCTGTGCGATGGGCGAGCACTTCCTCTTCAACGGCAAGCACGCGCTCGTCATGTACGACGACCTCTCGAAGCACGCGGACGCGTATCGCCAGCTCTCGCTGCTGCTGCGCCGCCCGCCGGGCCGGGAAGCGTTCCCCGGCGACGTGTTCTATCTCCACTCGCGGCTGCTCGAGCGCGCGTGCAAGCTCTCGGACGAGCTCGGCGCGGGCTCGCTGACGGCGCTGCCGGTGATCGAGACGCAGGCGGGCGACATCGCCGCCTACATCCCGACGAACGTCATTTCGATCACCGACGGGCAGATCTTCCTCAACTCGGAGCTCTTCTTCTCGGGCGTCCGCCCGGCCGTCAACGTCGGCACTTCGGTGTCGCGCGTCGGCGCCTCGGCGCAGACGAAGGCGATGAAGAAGGTCGCCGGCCGCCTGCGGCTCGACCTCGCGCAGTACCGCGAGCTCGAGGCGTTCGCGCAGTTCGGCTCCGAGCTCGACAAGGCGACGCAGCAGGCGCTGACCCGCGGCGCGAAGATGGTCGCGACGCTCAACCAGCCGCAGTACGACCCGTGGCCGATGGAGGAGCAGGTCGTCGCGATCTACGCCGGCAACGAGGGCTACCTCGACGACATCCCGACGCCGCAGGTGCAGCGGTTCCAGGAGGAGCTGCGCGAGCATCTGCGCGCGGAGGAGTCGATCTTCAAGGCGATCCGCGAGGGCGGGGAGCTGACGGACGACGTCTCGAAGCAGCTCAACGGCGAGCTCGAGAAGTTCAAGAACGGATTCAACGTCGAGAGCCAATCCGCGGTCTAGCGCGCCTTGGCTTCACTTCAAGACCTCCGGCGGCGGATCACCTCCGTCCGCAACACGCGCAAGATCACGAAGGCTCTCGAGCTCGTGGCCGGCGCGCGGTTGCGGCGTGCCCAGGCGCGGAGCGACGAGATGCGCCCGTACGCCGACCGGATGCAGGAGCTGATGGTCGGCACTGCGCAGGCGGCGTCGTCCGTCCGCAACCTCGCGCTGTTGCAGCAGCACGACGAGGTGAAGCGCATCGGGATCGTCCTCGTGACCGGCGACCGCGGCCTCGCGGGGCCGTTCAACGGCCAGGTGCTGCGGAAAGGCTTCGAGCTCGAGCGCGAGGCGCGAGGCGCGGGCCAGGACGTCGCGTGGCTTGCCGTCGGGCGCAAGGGCGCCTCCTCGCTGAAGTTCCGCCGCTACGAGCTCGCCGGCGAGTGGGCGGGCTTCGCCGACAAGCCGAGCTATCACGACGCGCAGGCCGTCGGGCACCGGCTCGCCGAGCTGTACTCCGGCGGCGAGGTCGACCGAGTTTTCCTCGTCTACAACCGCTTCGAGTCGGCCCTCGTCCAGAAGGTGACGACGACGGAGCTGCTGCCGATCGGAGAGGACGTGCTCGCCGCGGACACGAGCGGTGAGGACGAGAGGAAGGGCCCGAGCGCCGACTTCATCTACGAGCCGGAGCCGGAGCAAATCCTCGAGCGCCTCCTGCCCGTCTACCTCGAGACGGAGATCTACCGCGCGCTGCTCGACTCGGCGGCGGCGTTCCTCGCGTCACAGATGAACGCGATGCGGAGCGCCTCGAAGAATGCCGGCGAGCTGATCGACACCCTCACACTCTCGCTCAACCGTGCGCGGCAGGCGCAGATCACGCAGGAAATCCTCGAGATCGTCGCCGGCGCGGACGCTCTCGCAGGCTAGAGGGCCGGCACCGGCTCCTCGGCCCATTTGACGCCGGGCGCCATTGAGGCACAATCCGGAGCAGCATGAGCCGGGGAAGGAAGATACGGGCGACAGCGGCGGCTGTTGTGGCGGTCGCGTCGTTTGCTCTGTGGGCCTCGAGCGCCTCGGCGGTCATCGGCCATCTTCCGCACGGCCGCCTGGTGTCGTACATGCCGCTACGCGGCCGAGGACACTGGGCTTCTCGCGACCTCGCCTTCAACAACATGGATTACAACGGCGGTCCGGTGATGCCGTCGAACACCGACTACCTCGTCTTCTGGAGCCCAGGAGGGACGAGCGCGTACGGATCAGGGTCCCCACCGGAGTACATCTCGGGACTCGAGCAGTACTTCACCGATCTGAGCCATGACAGCGGGGGCAATCAGAACACCGACTCGGTCGCGGCCCAGTACAACGACCTGACCGGCGCGTTCGCTCAATATGCGGTGACGTTCGGCGGGGCGATCATCGACACGGATCCGTACCCCGCGAGCACGTGCCCGGTCAATTCCCCGGTAACCACGTGCCTCGACGACGCCCAGCTCCAGGCCGAGCTCGAGAAGGTCGCGACTGCGAATCACATCCCGCATGACCTCAGCCACGAGCTCTTCCTGCTGACGCCGCCCGGCGTCGCGGCCTGCTTCACGAGCGCAAGTCCGGATTACGGGGGCTGCTCGGCGAACGAGCTGCCGTCGAGGCTCGGACAGTTCTGCGCCTACCACGACGCGACGGGTCTCACGCCGATGGTGTTTTACGCCTTCGACCCGTATGTGACGGGCAACCCGGGTTGCGACGACGGGAACCATCCGAACGGTCCGTCTGACGGCGCGATCGAGGGGGGACTGAGCCACGAGCATCTCGAGTCGGTCAGCGATCCAATCCCGAACGACGCATGGACCAACGGTGCCGGAAGCAATCACGGCCTCGAAATGGCCGATCAATGCGACACGAAGTACGGCACTCCGCTCGGGATCGCCCTGGACGGCGCCCAGTACAACCAGGTGATCAACGGGCACGACTACTGGTACCAGGAGGAGTGGAGCAACCAGGGTCACACCTGCCTGCAGCGCTACACGCCTCCGGCGACGCTGCCGACGGCGACATTCACCTCGACCTCCGGGGACGGGCTCGCGATGACGTTCGACGCGTCGCTGTCGACGGCGTTGGGGGGAATCGCCGACTTCAGCTGGCAGTTCAATGCCGTCGCCGATCAGTCGACGTTCGAACAGACGACCCCGTCGATCACGCATTCGTTCCCCGTGGCGGGCGCATACTCGATTGGACTCGCCGTCTTTGGGAGTGACGGGCTCTCGATCGGCACCGGCGGGATCATCACCACCGGACACAACGGGTTCACGCCGGGCTTCACCGCGTCGCCCGCAAGCCCGATCGCGGGTCAGAGGACGACGTTCAGCGGGCTGACCACCATCAGCCGGAAGCCGGTCGGCAACTACATCTGGGAGTTCGGCGACGGTGCGACGGCGTACGGCGCCACACACACGCACGTGTACGCGCACGCGGGCAGATACAAGGTGACCGTCGTCCTCTTCAGTGGAGTCGGGTCAGCGTTCCCGGGATCCGGCGCGGCACCCGTCTACGCCCACACGATCGTCGTACGAAACGCGACCGCCACTACGGTCACTGCTCCCGGGACAGCCACGGTCGGGACCACGATTCCGCGCGGGTCGATCAGCGCGGCTCTTTCAGGGGCGACGAGCAACGCCGCCGGCCAGATGAAGTTCACGGTGTTCGGCCCGCAGAGCTCCGCGCCGACCATGTGCACGAGCGGCGGCACGGCCGTCGGCACCGCGACGACTAAAGGCGACGGCACGTACCACCCGGCCGCGGGGTTCAAGCCCAAGAAGACCGGAACCTATTGGTGGTACGCCAGCTACGGCGGGAGCGCCCTGAACGGCGCCTCGCACAGCCACTGCGGCGCCGGGATGGCGGCTACCCACGTCTCCCTCCACGCGTCACGGACGCGGGGACAAGTGTTGGCTCTGAGCTACCTGACGCCGCTGTTCCCGTATCTCGCGGGCTAGTCGTCCGTCTCTTCGCCGGCGGCGACGCCGGCCTGCCCGCGCTGCTGACCTTCGCCAGCCTCGCGATGGCGGCCATGCTGCTTCGCGGCTCCGACGCGGAGCCGGAGCCGGTGCGGGTCGTCGCCGTCGGCTAGCGCCCGCAGATCGAGACGAACGTGACGTCCGGGTTCAGGCCGACGCCGCCGTCGCTACCGCCACAGAGCGACCGGTCCGACCTCTGCCACTCCGAGCCGGTCCATACCCAGCTTCGCCACAGGCCGCCGCCGGGACGGGTCGTGTCCTCCTCGGCGGAGTAGACGGGGGTCGCGCCACTCCGCGTGACGACGAACTCCCACGCGATCGCCTCCGTGTTGCGGTTCTCGACGCGCGTCCCGGTAATCGCGTCATACGGTGGCTCGATGTGGATGCCTCGCAGGTCGGGAGGCGTGAGAATGAGCACCTGGGCGACGTAGAAGTCTCCTTGTCGGCGGAGAGTGATCGAACAGCGCGCCTGCATCGGCGGTGCGTTCTTCCTGAGCACCGGTAGCTCGATCCGGCCGACGACGGACACGCCGGACGTCGTCGGGCGGCAGTGATCGAGCAGGCCTCCGACCGCGGCCACCACGTCTGAAACTGCCTGACGGCTGGTCGCCGGAAGGCCTGGCGAGGTGACGGTGACCCGGACAGGGCGAAGCGGCGACAACCCGCAGCCCGGTGTGATGCGCAGCGGTCCTTCCCATCGAATGCGGCCGAGGTCTTGCAGAGTTTCCGTCTTCGTTTCGCCGGGCGCGATCGAAGTCGGTACCGGGGGCGGGGTACTCCTGTTCTCCCACGGAACTCTCGTGTCGTACGTCGTCCCGTCGGGGGCTCTCACGACGAGCCACATCGCGCCGTAAGCGAGGTCAATCTTGGCCGTGCGCTTGGAGATGTTGTGGAACGTGAACACGACGTCGAACTCGTGCCCCGCCTGCACCGGCGTCGTCATGCTCGCCGTGCACTGCACCGTCCCGTCGAGCATGAGGCCGCTCGAGCTCACCGTCGAACCGCTCCCGCAGGCCGACGCCGAAAGAGCGACCGCAGCGAGCACGGCGGCGCCGAGCGAGAGCCTTAGCGGCACTTCGATACGAACTCGATGAACGGACCCATGTAGCCGCCCCCTCCGCCGCTGGTGCCGCCGCAATGCGTACCGGCCGGCTTGGGCTCGAAGCCGGAGGTCGTCCACTGCCAACCCGGCGCCCCTCGCCTGACGTTCTTCGATGAGTAGACGCTCGTGGAGTCGACCGAGGTCGCGCCTTGCCGGGTCACGACGAACAGCCAGGCGACCGCTGTCGCGTTCTGTCTCGATCTGGGGTACGCGAGCCGCTCATACGGGGACATCGCGTGCACGCCGCGCAGGCCCGGTGGGGAGACGATCAGAACCTGCGCCGTGACGAAGCCGGGCTCGCGGTGGAGCCTGACCGAGCACGCGGCGCGTAACGGCGGCGCGCTGCGCTTCGGAGCGTCGATCCGCCCGGAGACGGCGACGCCCGGCGTTGTCGGGGCGCAGTGGTCGAGCAGGTGCCCGGTCGCGGCCAGGACATCCGCAAGGGCACGTCGCCGGCCGGGGGCTCCGGCGGCCTTCACGTCCACCGGCACCGCCGGTAGCGGTTCGTTGGCCCAACCCGGAGTGACGCGCAGAGGGCCGGGCCACCGCACTCGGAGTACGACGCCGCTGCTCGTGACGGTCTGCCCGGGGCGCAGCTTCGTCGGGGGGACGACCGGCAAATACGCGCCCCGGAGGAGGAATCGCGTGTCGTACGTGACGCCGTCCTGTGCGCGCACGACGTACCAGAGGCCGAACGCGAGCTTGATCCTTCGCGTCACCTTCGAGACGTTCGTCACGTGGTACGTGACCCTCAGCGGGTGTCCGACCTGCACCGGCGTCCCGACGGTCGCCGTGATGCGGATGTGATCGCCCTTCACGAGGCGGCTCGAGGCGACCGTCCCGGCCGCGCTTGCATGACCGCCGGAGGCGGCCACGGTGAGTGCCAGCGCCAGCAGCGCCGCGACCGCGAGCAACCGCTTCATCTCGCCGAGTGTACGACGCCGGCGGGTTAATCGTCACACGGCGGATAGGCTCGCGCCGTGGAGGTGGTGCGGATTCTCGTGGCGATCGTCGGCGGCTTTGCCGCCCTGTGGGCGCTGCTCGAGGCGATCCGGGCCTTCGTGATCCCGCGGGGCGTGCAGCTCCGCTCGCGCGTCGTCTTCTACTGGGTCTTCCGCCTTCTCCGCTGGGTCGCGCGCGTGCGTGGCGCGGTCGACCGGGAGGAGGTCGACGCGATCATGGTGTACGGCGCGCCGATCGCCGTGCTCGGCCTGCCGCTCCTGTGGCTCATCACCACGCTCCTGGGATTTGCAGGGATTTTCTGGGCGATCGACGGCGGCGGCTTCGGCGACGCGGTCGTCGTGAGCGGTTCCTCGCTCTTCACGCTCGGCTTCGAGCGGCCCGAGGGCGTCGGCGGCGCGATCGTGGCGTTCGCCACCGCGACGATCGGGCTCGGCTTGCTCGCGCTCGTGATCACGTACCTGCCGACGCTCAACGCCGCGTTCTCGCGGCGCGAGTCGGTCGTCGCGATGCTCGACACGCGCGCCGGCTCCCCGCCGAACGCGCTGACGCTGATCGAGCGGCACCACGTCTTCGCGGGAATCGAGACGCTCGACGCGCTCTGGCCCGAGTGGGAGCGGTGGATCGTCGACGTGGGCGAGACGCACTACACCCATCCGATGCTCGTCTTCTTCCGCTCGTCCGAACCGGACCATTCGTGGGTGACGGCGACGGCGACTCTACTCGAAGCCGCAAACTTCCGGCTCTCGGCGATCGACGCGTCCGGGGCGGGGAACGCGGCCGCGTGGATGTTCTACCGCGCCGGTCTCGGAGCGGTGCAGCGTCTCCGCGCGTTCTTCACGTACCGCATCTCCGACCGCGACATCGAGCCGGTCGACCGCGCCGCGTTCGAGCGGGTTCTCGTCCACTTCGCGGAGGTCGGCGTGCCGGTCGTCGACGACCGCGAGGTCGCGTGGGAGCGCTTCTGCCGGCGCCGCGCCGAGTACGAACCGGTGCTCGACGCGCTCGGCCGTCTCGTGGACGCGCCGGCGGGTCTCTGGCCTGCCACTTCCCCCGAGGTCTGAGCGCTGTGCTCGGCTAATCTGCGCCCCGCAACCGGCCTTCACGTACCCAGGGGAGAGAACTCAGTGGCTGACAAGAACACGGGCAAGATCGTCGAGATCAAGGGCGTCGTGCTCGACGCCGTCTTCCCGGACAAGCTCCCCGAGATCTATCACGCGCTCTCCGTCCAGGTTCCCGAGGAGGACGGCGGCACGCGCGAGTTGATCGCGGAGGTGCAGCAGCATCTCGGCAACGATCGCGTCCGCGCGGTCGCGATGGAGACAACCGACGGCCTTGCCCGCGGCGTCGAGATCGTCGACACGCAGCAGCCGATCTCCGTCCCCGTGGGCGACCAGACGCTCGGTCGCATCTGGAACGTCATCGGCGATCCCATCGACGGCCAAGAGCCGGCGAAGGGCGAGCGCTGGCCGATCCACCGCGACCCGCCGACGTTCGTCGAGCTCTCGCCGACGGTCGAGATCTTCGAGACCGGTATCAAGGTTCTCGACCTCGTCGCGCCGTTCGTCAAGGGCGGCAAGGTCGGCCTCTTCGGCGGCGCGGGCACGGGGAAGACGGTGACGATCACCGAGCTCATCAACAACGTCGCGCTCCAGCACGGCGGCGTGTCGGTCTTCTCCGGCGTCGGCGAGCGCACGCGCGAGGGCAACGACCTCATGCTCGAGATGCAGGAGTCGGGCGTCATGGACAAGGTCGCGATGTGTTACGGCCAGATGAACGAGCCGCCGGGAGCGCGCCTTCGCGTCGGGCTCTCGGGCCTGACGATGGCGGAGTACTTCCGCGACCAGGGCCAGGACGTGCTCCTCTTCATCGACAACATCTTCCGGTTCGTGCAGGCAGGTTCGGAGGTGTCGGCGCTTCTCGGCCGCATGCCGAGCGCCGTCGGGTACCAGCCGACGCTCGCGACCGAGATGGGGCAGTTGCAGGAGCGGATCACCTCGACGCGGGCCGGCTCGGTCACGTCGGTGCAGGCGATCTACGTTCCCGCCGACGACCTCACCGACCCCGCGCCGGCGAACACGTTCGCCCACCTCGACTCGACGACGGTGCTCGACCGGTCGATCGTGGAGAAGGGCATCTATCCGGCCGTCCATCCGCTGCGGTCGACGTCGCGCGCGCTGCAGCCGGGCATCGTCTCCGACGAGCACTACCGGTGCGCGACGCGCGTGCAGGAGCTGCTGCAGCGCTACGCGGACCTGCAGGACATCATCGCGATCCTCGGTATCGACGAGCTCTCGGACGAAGACAAGCTCGTCGTGCAGCGGGCGCGCAAGATCGAGCGCTTCCTCTCGCAGCCGTTCTTCACCGCGGAGCAGTTCACGGGCACGCCGGGCGCGTACGTGAAGCTCGAGGACACGGTCCGCGGCTTCACGGAGATCCTCGACGGCAAGCACGACGACCTGCCGGAGCAGGCGTTCTACATGGTCGGGACGATCGAGGAGGCCATCGAACGCGCGAAGCAGCTCGCTGGTGACGACTCTCCGCCGGAGCCCGAGCCCGAGCCGGAACCTGAGCTCGAGCCCGCCGCCGCCTAGTGGCCGACCATCCGCTCTTCCCGGTCTCCGTCGTCACGCCGGAAGGCGCCGCGTTCGAGGGCGACGTCGAGATGCTGATCGTGCCGGGGCAGTCAGGCGAGATCGGCGTGCTCGCGCGGCATGCGCCGCTCGTCGCGATGCTCAAGGCCGGCTCGACGCGCGTCCATCTCGACGGCGGCGAGGTGCGCGAGTTCGCGACCGGGCCGGGCTTCTTCCAGGTTCTCGAGAACCGGGCGATTGCGCTCGTCGACGACGCTGTCGCGGCGGGCGAGATCGACACCGCGCGGGCGCAGCATCAGCTCGAGGAGGCGCAGGAGGAGCTCGCGAAGGTCGAGTCCGGCGACTCCACGGCCGACAAGTGGCAGCTCGAGCAGCGGATCCGCCACGCCGAGAACCAGCTCGCCGTTTCTGGCACGAGCTAACGCTCGCGCCAGATTCGAAGGAATTCCGCGTGGACGAGAGCGCGGTCTCGTCCCGCGCCGTGAACGAACCGTCCCGCAACAAGATCTCCAGAGAGCCGTTCAGCACGGAGCCGCGGGAGACCGCGCTCTCCCGCGGCGCAGTTCGATCAGAAGCGAGCGAGTTCGCAGAACTCGCGAGCTAATAGCGGTCGATCTCGACGAGCCGCTCGTCGCTGATTCCGAAGTGATGGGCGATCTCGTGGAAGACGACGCGTCGCACTTGTCGGCGTAGGAGCTCCGGGTCGCCGCCGCTCAGCCGCTCGATCGGCCCGCGGTAGATCGTGATCTTGTCGGGGAGCGCGCCCGCGTAGTACGGCCCGCGGCTCCCGAGCGGAATGCCTTGGTACAGGCCGAGCAGGTGCTTGCCGGGCGGCGGCTCGTCCTCGACCGTGACGGCGACGTTGGACATGAGCGCCGCGAGGTCGTCCGGGAGCGCGTCGAGCGCCTCCGAGACGAGCCGGTCGAACTGCGCTTCGTCGTGAGCGATGTCGTCCATTGGCGCGAGTGTAGGGACGACGGGACGACGGGACGACGGGACGACGGGACAGACGGGACGACCAACTGGCCACTCCGGGTTGCAATCGGTGTCCCGAGCTTGTAGCGTCGCTCACGATCTACATGACGAGGGCGAGTATCAGGGCGGCGGTTCTTCTTGCGATCGGGATTGCGGCAATCGCAGTCGGCGGAGCGCAGCAGGCAGCGGCAAACGGGACGAGCGCGACAATCGCCCTTCCCTACTACGCATCGGTCGACCCAGCATTTTCGTGGGATACCGACTCGTGGCAGGTTGAGTACGCGACCTGTCTCAGGCTCGTCTCGTATTCTGACGACCCGGCTCCGGCCGGCGACCAGCTCATCCCCGAGGCCGCGACAGCGCTGCCGACGCCCTCCTCCAACGGCCTGGTCTACACGTTCACGGTCAGGTCCGGATTCAAATTCTCCGACGGCTCCAGCGTTACGGCCGACTCGTTCCGACGGGCGATCGAGCGCACCGCGGGGACCACAAGCGCGCCCGGCTACGGCTATAGCGACATCAGCGACATCGCCGGGATCGGCGCGTTCCAAGCCGGGTCGGCATCCTCGATCTCGGGTGTGCAGGTTGCGGGCAACACGCTGACGATCACGCTCACACAGCCCGACGGGGCGCTCTTGTCGAAGCTCGCAATGCCGTTCTTCTGCGCGGTCCCGGTCGACACGCCGCTGGCCGAAGCGGACACCGTCCCAATACCGTCCGCTGGCCCGTACTACATAAGCGGCGTGACCACGAACGGCAGCAACATCACCGGCTTCAAGCTACTCAAGAACGCTTACTACACGGGCTCGCGGCCAGCCGGGCTCGACGAGATCGACGTCGCGATCAACCAGGATCTCGGCAGCTCCTACGCGGCGGCGCAGGGCTCGAGCCCCACGGTGGACTACACGAGAGTCGCTATCCCCGACCAAGCCGGCGCGAATTCGTCCTTCGGGCCGGGCAGCCCGGCGGCGGCTGCCGGCCACCAGCAGTACTTCACCCCGATCATCGGGGCTGTCCGCTACCTGGCGATGAACACGTCACGCCCCGGGCTCCAGGACGTCCGCGTGCGGCAGGCGATCGCGACTGCGATCAACCGGAACCAGCTCGCCTCCGACCTGGGTGAGACCCCGACCGACGACCTCGTCTCGCCGATCACGCCCGGTTACGTCGACGAGCACAACTTCAACCTCGCGGGTGACTCCCAACCCGGTCCTCTTGCGGCCGCACAGTCGCTGATGCAGCAGGCCGGATACGGCCCTGGCAACCATCTCGCACTTAAGCTCGTCACAACGAGCGCGCCCTCGAGAGTAACCCAGGCGAACGACATCGTCTCCGAACTGGCGAACATCTACATCGACGTCACGTACCAGGTGATGTCCGCCGGCCAGTACTTCCCGTTCCTTCTCTATCCCGGGTCAAGCTGGGATCTGGGGTACTTCGCGTGGTTGCCGGACTACACGGACTGGGCCGGCGTCATCAACCCGATGTTCGACGGCAGGACCATGACACCGACGTACGCATTGGACGTCACGCACTGGAATGACCCGCAGACCAACGCGTCGCTCGACTACGCCAACGCGTTGCCGCCGGGCATCGACCGGAACACCGCATACGAGCACCTCTCCACCTCGCTCGCCACGAGCTCGGTGCCGATGGCGGCGGTATCCCAGGTCGCCGATCACGAGTTCGTCAGTTCTCGCCTCGGCTGCGTTGTCCACCAGCCGATCTACGGCCTCGATCTCGCCCGTCTGTGCCTCGCGAACTCCGTCAGCGCCGGTGGCACCTACACGCAACCGGGAACCGTATCTTCAAGCACTCCCGTCCTCGCCGCCGTCACGGCGTCGGCCAACGGCTCAGTCTCAGTGGTGGACGCCTCGACCTCGAGCCAGCTCAGCGGCTACGACGTCGTCGGGCAGCAGGTGCTCATCAACGCTCCGGACGCACCGGACACGGATCATCCGCTGTCGATCACACTCACGATCGACGCCGGCACGCTCACCGCGAACGGGCTCACTGCGGATACGGCCACGGTGCTCCGCAACGGCGTTCCTATTCCCGCCTGCAGCCCGAACGACGGCACCGTCTCGCACGGTGACGACCCCTGCGTGACGAGCCGGACGACGGATGGGAACGGTAACGCGGTGATCACGATTTTGAGTAGCCATGCAAGTATTTGGAACTCCGGGAAGCGCGATACGACGCCACCGACGCTGAACTCGGTCTCGCTCAGCCCAAGCCAGACGGCCTTCAAACGCTCGACTAGGATCTCGGTGTCCGCCAGCACGGACGCAGTCTTTGCCGAGTTCTACGTCGGCGCCGACCTCGGGAAGGGGCACAACATTCCCCTCGGCGGAATGTCGGGAAGCTTCCGGTCGCCGCCCTACGGCGGCCTGCTCTCACTCGGATCCCACACCATCGGCGTCCGGGTCCGCGATAAGGCAGGCAACTGGAGCCCGGTCAAGACGGTGCAGCTGCGCGTCGTCGCGAAGCCGACAGTGGTTGCTGTGCCAGCGCTCACGGGCACGGCGAAGGTCGGCCTGCCGCTGTCGGTCAGCACGGGCAGCTGGACGTACTGGCCCACGAGCTACGCGTATCAATGGCTACGCTGCTCCTCGACCGGAACCTCGTGTGTGGCCATCACAGGCGCGACGAAATCGTCGTACACGCTCACGACGACGGACGCCGGGCACAAGCTCGAGGCGATGGTGACGGCGAAGAACGCCGCCGGATCGACGAGCGCGACGAGCGGCAAGTCGAGCACCGTCACGAGCTAGAGATCCGGCGCCCCGTACTGAGCGCGCCGTCGTGCGCTGGGAGGTAGAGCCGGTCCACGTACTCCGACACCATCCGCGCGGTGCCGAAGCGTGGGCCTAGCTCGGCGATCGACTCCCGCATGAGCGCGATCCAGCGTTGCGGTAGCCCCTCGCCGTCCCGTTCATAGAACGTCGGAATCACGTCCTCCTCGAGCACCGCGAAGAGCGCGTCTGCGTCCACCTCGTCCTGCTCGGCGTCGCCCAATAGTCCGAGCGCGTCGCCCGATCCGATAGCGAACCCGTACGCCGGCGAGGCCGCCTCGGCCCACCAGCCGTCGAGGATCGAGCAGTTGAGGACGCCGTTCAGCGCGGCCTTCATCCCCGACGTCCCCGACGCCTCATATGGCCGGCGCGGCGTGTTGAGCCAGACGTCGACGCCCTGCACGAGCCTCCGCGCAAGCGTCATCTCGTAGTCGGAGAGGAACACGACGCGCCCCGCCGCGGCCGGCGTGCGCGTGAATTCGAGGACGCGCTGGATCACGTCCTTGCCCTCCTCGTCCTGCGGGTGCGCCTTTCCGGCGACGAGCACCTGCATCGGCCGCTTCGCATCCGCGAGCAGCGCGGCGAGCCGGTCGGGCCGTGTGAAGAGGAGGCTCGAGCGCTTGTACGTTGCGAACCGGCGCGCGAGGCCGATCGTCAGCACGTCGGGATCGAGTTCCGGCGCGCCACGTGTCGTCGCGATGTGCGCGAAGAGCCGCCGCTTCGCGCTCCCATGAGCCGACCACAAGTCCGCGTCCGCGATCTCTCGCGCGCGCTCGAACTGCGGGTCCGTGTCACCGAGCAGCTCCTCGAGCTCGCCCGAGAGCCACGTGCGCTGGTGCACACCGTTCGTGACGGAGACGATCGGCACGTCGTGCAGCGGACGGTCGGGCCACAGGGGGTGCCACATCTCCCGCGAGACCTCGCCGTGCAGCTCGGACACGCCGTTCGCGAACCGCGACGTCCGCAGCGCGAACGGCGTCAGCCCGAAGTTCGTGTCCTCGGGCTCGACCTTGCCGAGTGCGGCGAACTCCTCCCATTCGAGCCCACAGCGCGCGACGACGCCGCCGACGTTGCGGCGGACGAGCTCGGGCTCGAACTGCTCGTTTCCGGCCGGGACCGGCGTGTGTGTGGTGAAAACGGTGGACGCGCGCAGGTGCGCGAGCGCGTCGGTGGTCGCGAAGCCCCCCTCTTCGACGAGCTCGCGCAACCGCTCGAGCTGGAAGAACGCCGAGTGACCCTCGTTCATGTGGAACACGGTCGGCGCGAGGCCCAGCCGTCGGAGTACGCGAACGCCGCCGACCCCGAGCACGAGCTCCTGGCGGATCCGGTTCACACGGTCGCCGCCGTAGAGGACGTCCGTCACGTCGCGCGCCCAATCGGGGTTCCCCCCGACCTTCGTGTCGAGAAGGTAGAGCGACACGCGCCCGACCTGCGCCCGCCAGACGCCGAGGCGCACCGGAACGAGCTCACCGCTCTCGTCCGCCATTTCCACGACGGGCGCCATCGGCACGAGCTCGAGCGGCAAGCGGCTCGTGTAGTTCCGCGGGTAGCGCTCGACCTGCCGGTCGTGCTCGTCGAGCCGCTGGTGGAAGTAGCCTCGACGGTAGAAGAGGCCGATCCCGACGAGCGGGACGCCGAGCTCCGACGCCGCCTTCAGATGGTCGCCGGAGAGGATCCCGAGGCCGCCCGAGTAGACCGGCAAGCTCTCGTCGAGACCGAACTCCGCCGAGAAGTACGCAACGAGGAAGTCGTCGGGCCGCTCGAGGCCGGTCCACCACGTCTCGGCGCCCCGGTCGCGGATGAGGCGGTCGTGCACGCGGTCGAGACGCGCGAGGTAGTCGGCATTGAGGCACGACTCGAGGTCGGCGTCCGTGAGTTCCGCGAGCAACGTCGTCGGGCTCGAATGGAGCTCGGCGAAGCGCCGCGGATCGAGCTCCTCGAAGAGACCCCGCGCCTCCGCGATCCACGTGAACGAGAAATCGCCCGCGATCGCTGACAGCGCCGCGCGCAGAGTCGCGCCGTCGTGTACCTCCCCCACGGGCGGGCAGCCTACCGTCATCCCGCTACCGTCCAGAGAGTGGAACAGCTCGAGGCCATCCTCCGGAAACGGATCGCCGTCCTCGACGGCTCGTGGGGCGTGCTCATCCAGCGGCAGGTGCGCGGGGAGGAGGCCTACCGCGGCGACCGGTTCCGCGACCACTCGCGCGACGTTGCCGGCGACCCTGACCTTCTCAACCTGACCCGCCCGGACGTCGTGCGCGACATCCACCGCGCGTACTTCGAGGCGGGCGCCGACATCGCCACGACGAACACGTTCACGGCGACGCGCATCGGCCAGGCGGACTACGACCTGCAGGACTTTGCGGCGGAGATGTCGTACGAGGGGGCGCGGCTCGCACGGGAAGTGGCGGATGAGTTTGACGGCATCGTCGCCGGCTCCGTCGGGCCGCTCAACGTCTCGCTCTCGCTGTCGCCGCGGGTGGACGACCCGGCGTATCGGTCCGCGACGTTTGACGAAGTCGTGGAGTGGTACGCGGAGCAGATCCGCGCGCTCCGCGACGGCGGCGTCGACCTCCTGCTCATCGAGACTGTCTTCGACACGCTCAACTGCAAGGCAGCGATTTTCGCCGCGCAGGATGCCGCGCCTGAGCTGCCTCTTTGGCTCTCCTTCACCGCGATCGACCGCAGCGGGAGGAACCTCTCCGCCCAGACTGTCGAGGCGTTCTGGATCTCGGTCGAGCACGCGCAGCCGCTCGTCGTCGGCGTCAACTGCTCGCTCGGCGCGAGCGAGATGCGGCCGTTCGTCGAGGATCTCGCCGAGATCGCGCCGACGTGGGTCGCGTGCCATCCGAACGCCGGCCTGCCGAACGCCCTTGGTCTCCACGACGAGCAGCCGGAGGACACGAGCCGCTTCCTCGGCGAGTTCGCGCGCGACGGCCTCCTCAACATCGTCGGCGGCTGCTGCGGCACGACGCCCGAACACGTCCGGCAGATCGTCGCTGCGGTCGACGGCGTCGCGCCGCGTGCGATCCCCGATCCGCCGCGCGCGACGCGCTTCAGCGGCATGGAGCCGTTCGAGTTCCGTCACGACACGGGCTCGAATTTTGTCATGGTCGGCGAGCGGACGAACGTCACCGGCTCGGCACGCTTCCGCCGGCTCGTCGAGGGCGACAAGATGCAGGAGGCGCTCGACGTGGCAATCGAGCAGGTGCGTGGCGGCGCGAACCTCCTCGACGTGAACATGGACGCCGACCTGCTCGACGGCGAGCAGGCGATGACGACCTTCCTCAACCTCGTCTCGACCGAGCCGGAGGTCGCGCGCATCCCGATCATGATCGACAGCTCGCGCTGGACGGTGCTCGAGGCGGGCCTCAAGTGCATCCAGGGCAAGGGCGTCGTCAACTCGCTCTCACTCAAGGAGGGCGAAGAGGAGCTGCTCGAGCACGCGCGCCGCGTCCGTCGCTACGGCGCGGGCGTCGTCGTCATGGCGTTCGACGAGCAGGGCCAGGCGGACACCGTCGAGCGGAAAGTCGAGATCTGCGAGCGCGCGTACGCGCTCCTCACGGAGAACGGGGGATTCGCGCCCGAGGATCTCATCTTCGACCCGAACGTCCTCGCCGTCGCGACGGGGATCGACGAGCACCGCGGCTTCGCGAAAGCGTTCCTCGAGGCGCTGCCGCTCATCAAGGAGCGCTGCCCGGGCGCCAAGACGAGCGGCGGGATCTCGAACTTGAGCTTCGCGTTCCGCGGCAACGACGTCGTCCGCGAGGCGATGCATTCCGCGTTCCTCTTCCATGCGATCCGCGCCGGTCTCGACATGGGAATCGTCAACGCGGGCCAGCTCGTGGTTTACGAGGACATCGAGCCGGAGCTCCTCGAGCGCGTCGAGGACGTCATCTTCGACCGCCGCGAGGACGCAACCGAGCGCCTCGTCGAGTACGCGAGTCGGGTCGAGGGCGAGGGGATGCGCCGCGAGGTCGACCTCTCGTGGCGCGAGGCGCCCGTCGAGAAGCGCATCGAGTACGCGCTCGTCCACGGCGTCGTCGACTTCATCGAGGAGGATGCGGAGGAGGCTCGGCAGCGCGCCGAGCGGCCGCTCGACGTGATCGAGGGGCCGCTGATGTCGGGAATGCAGGTCGTCGGCGACCTCTTCGGCGAGGGGAAGATGTTCCTCCCGCAGGTGGTGAAGAGCGCGCGCGCGATGAAGCGCGCCGTCGCCTATCTCGAGCCGTACATGGAAGCCGAGCAGGCCGCCGGCGGTCGGGCTCGCGCGCGCGGCAAGGCAGTGCTCGCGACGGTGAAGGGCGACGTTCACGACATCGGCAAGAACATCGTCGGTGTCGTCCTCGGCTGCAACGACTACGAGGTCGTCGACCTCGGCGTGATGGTTCCCGCGGAACAGATCCTCGACACGGCCGCGGCGGAGGGCGCCAACATCGTCGGGCTCTCAGGGCTGATCACGCCGTCGCTCGACCAGATGGTCGATGTCGCGCGCGAGATGGAGCGGCGCGGCCTCGACCTGCCGCTGCTGATCGGCGGAGCAACCACGTCACGGCAGCACACCGCAGTGCGGATCGCGCCGGCCTACTCGCAACCCGTCGTCCATGTCCTCGATGCGTCGCGCGTCGTCGGCGTCGTCTCCGATCTGCTCGACCCCGAGCGGCGCGAGCGGCTCGACGCGGAGAACCGGCTCGACCAGGAGCGACTGCGAGATCTTCATGCGGAGAAGGAGCGCAAGCCGCTCCTCCCGCTCGAGCAGGCGCGGGCGAACCGGCACCGCGTCGATTACTTCGATCGTGCCGAGCCGGAGTTCACCGGGCGGCGCGAGGTGGAAGCCGACCTCGCCACGCTCCGCGACTACATCGACTGGCAATTCTTCTTCCACGCGTGGGAGCTGAAGGGGAAGTACCCGAAGATCCTCGAGGAGCCTGCGGCGCGCGAGCTCTGGGACGACGCCCAGGCGCTCCTCGACCAGATCGTTGGCAACAGTCTGTTACAAGCGAAAGGAGTGTTCGGGTTCTGGCCTGCGCAGGCGGACGGGGACGACGTCGTCGTGGGTGACACGCGTTTCTGCTTCCTCCGCCAGCAGACCGACTACGGCGACTCGCGCCCGAACCGCTCACTCGCGGATTACGTCGCGCCTGAGAGCGATTTCCTCGGCGCGTTCGCGGTCACCGCCGGAATCGGCGCCGACGAGCTCGCCGCCCGCTTCGTCGCAGAGCACGACGACTACCACGCGATCATGGTCAAGGCGCTCGCCGACCGCTTTGCCGAGGCGTTTGCCGAGTATCTCCACGAGACCGCACGTCGCGCGTGGTACGAGACCGGCCCGAAGCTCAGCGGCGAGGAGCTGCTCGCAGAACGCTTCCGCGGCATCCGACCCGCGTTCGGCTACCCCGCCTGCCCCGACCACACGGAGAAGGCCAAGCTCTTCGCGCTTCTCGGCGCCGAGGATGCCGGGATCGAGCTCACCGAGTCGTTCGCGATGATGCCGGCCGCGAGCGTGAGCGGCATCTATCTCGCCCATCCCGAGGCGCGGTACTTCTCCATCGGCCGGGTCGACCGCGACCAGGTCGCCGACTATGCGGCGCGAAAAGAGGTCACCGTCGAAGAGGCCGAACGCTGGCTGCGACCCAATCTTGCGTACTCCCCGGTAGGTGATGAGGAGAGCGCGGAGAAGGTCACATCGAGTTCTTCAGGAAGCTGAGCTATTCTCGGTAGCTGGCGCTCGTAGCGCCACACACGCATGCGGACGTCAAAAAAGGGTGGAAGAGGCGGTTCTTGGGACGGTCGCGAAAGCGGCTCTGCCGCTGCTTCGGCCGTTCCGCTTGCCCTGCCGGCCGTCAACCGGTATCGGTCACCGGCTCCGGCGAGACCTTCGCTCGTCGGTCTAGTTCTCCGCTCGCTCGCGTGGGCTGCGCTTCTCATCGGCGTGCTCGTGGCAGCGCTTCTGCTCTGGCGTCACTTCCACGGACACGACAAGCTGACGTCGATCGGAGCATTCTTTGTGCAGCACAGCACGGCGGCCGCGCTCGGCTTTTTCATAGCCGCATTCGTCGGTGCGACGCTCGTTACGTGGAGGCGCGCGACCGCTCAAACGCTCGGTCTGTTGACGGTCGTCGTCCTTGGGACGGGCGCTGTCGGCGGTTTCTACCTCTACGGGATCCAAAGCCTCGACCAGGTCGCGGCGCACTCGACGCAAGTAAAGAAGGCGATCCCGCTTCTCGCGAAGCTCGGACATCCGGGCGCGCCGGCGATCGCGCTCATCGCGGGCTACGACCACCGGGCCGGCACCGGAACGAACGCGTACGCGGGCTCGAACTCCGACACGCTCATGCTCCTTCGCGCCGACCCGGAGAACGACACGCTCTCGCTCCTCTCATTCCCGCGCGACCTGAACGTGCCGATCTACTGCAAGGGCAACACCGTCTCGACGGACGACCGGATCAACGCCGCCTGGGCCGACTGCGGAACGAACGGTGGCCCGTATGCCGCGGTCGACACGATCGAGCACCTGACCGGCGTAAAGATCAATTACCTGATCACGCTCGACTTCAACGCCTTCAAGCAGATCGTCAACAAGCTCCACGGCGTGTACCTCAACGTCGACCGGCGGTACTACAACCCGCTCGGGACGGGCTACGCGTTCATCAACCTCCAGCCGGGCTACCAGAAGCTCAACGGAGGGCAGGCGCTCTCGTACGTCCGCTTCCGCCACCTCGACTCCGACATCTACCGCAACGGTCGCCAGCAGCTGTTCGTCGAAGCTCTCAAGGCCCGGCTCAAGTCGACACTCACGCTCTCGAACATCGGCGAGATCCCACAGATCATCGGCGCGGTGAAGGGCAATCTCGAGATCGCGAAGGGCGATGGCACCGCCCCGACGCCGGAGGAGGTCAACGCGTACCTCGGCCTGCTGCTCGGTCTGCCCGCGGGTCACCTCCTACGGAACGCGATCCCGCTCCAGGACCTCCAGAACTTCGTCACGTCGGGCGGCGCCGAAGAGCTGCAGGCCTCGCCGGAGGCGGTCGCCAACGCGGTTCACGGATTCCTCCACCCAGTCGTGCCGGCCGAGCACCACAGGCACAAGGGCAAGGGGAAGACGCCGAAGCTGCCGCACAAGACCATCTCCGTGCTCGTCCTCAACGGCGGGAACATCACCGGCGAGGCGGAGAACACCACGTATCTGCTCGGCAGGCAGGGCTTCGTCACGAAGACGCTCCCGACGGCGACCCCGGCGAATGCGCCGAGGAAGACGCGCAACACCGTCGTCTACTACGACCCGTCGCAGGTGAACGCCGGGAGGGCGGCGGCGGAGCTCGCGCTGCTCTTCGGCTCGCACACCCGCGTCGCGCAGATGACCCCCGCGATTGCATCGTTCGCGCGGAATGCGGGCGATCCGCTTACCGTCGTCGCGATCGGCACGGCGTACAAGGGCAGGCTGAAGCTCCCCCACACCGGCGGGCCGCCGCGCGGTTCCACGCGGAACGCGCAGGTGCAGGACGGGATCCCGGTCGCGCTCGCGGGCGTCCGCTCCAAGAACGGGCCGGCCCACTTCACGCTGATGGTTCCGCACAAGGTCGCGATCGGCTCGTCGCTCTCGACCGACGAAGGCGTCCGCCTCTTCAAGCCGCTCCGCGGCAAGCAGGAGCTCGTCCTTACGTTCAACCTCAACGGCGGCGTCGAGTACTGGCAGGTCGAGGAGTCGAACTGGACGACCGAGCCTCTCCTTGCGAACCCCACTGCGCAGTTCACGTACAAGGGCCGCAAGTACGAGGAGTTCACGAGCGGGGGCCAGATTCAGACGATCGCGGTTCACGCGGGGCACTCGATCTACTGGGTGGAGAACACGATCCTCAACAGCCTGTCGAACTCGACGATGACCGCGATCGCCGAGGGTCTCCAGCCGCTTCATTGAGCGGCCAGTTACCGTAGGGGCCTGTGGCGCGGATAGGAATCTTCGGAGCCGGCTACGTCGGCCTCGTCACCGGCGCATGCTTCGCCGACCTCGGCCATGAAGTCGTCGTGCGCGACGTTCTGCCGGAGCGCATCGAGCGCCTGCAGGCGGGGGACTTGCCGATCTACGAGCCGGGCCTCGACGACGTGCTCGTGCGCTGCCGCGACCGCATCTCGTTCACGCTCGATGTGCAGGAGGCGGTCACCGGCGCAGATTTCCTCTACGTCGCAGTCGGCACACCGCCTACGCCCTCGGGCGACGCCGACCTCTCCGCGGTCTGGACGGTTGTCGACGAGATTCCCGAAGACGTCCCCGGCCGGCCGCTGCTCGTGATGAAGAGCACCGTCCCCGTCGGGACGGGTGAGGATGTCCGCGCGCGCCTCGCGGACCGCGGGCTCGACAACGTGGGCTACGTCTCGAACCCGGAGTTCACGGCCGAGGGGAGCGCGGTCGACGACTTCATGCACCCCGACCGGATCGTCGTCGGCGCGTTCGAGGACGAGGACGCCGACCGCGTCGTCGAGCTCCACAAGGGCATCGACGGCGAGATCGTCCGCACCGACGTTCCTTCGGCGGAGCTCGTCAAGCTTGCCGCGAACGCGTTTCTGTCCACGCGCATCAGTTTCATCAACGAGATCGCGAACGTCTGCGAGCTTGTCGGCGCTGACGTCGTCGACGTCGCGAAGGGCGTCGGCCTCGACCATCGGCTAGGCCCGCACTTCCTCAAGCCCGGCATCGGCTTTGGCGGCTCGTGCTTCCCGAAAGACGTCACCGCGCTCAAGCAGCTCGCGGGCAACTCCGGCTATCCGTTCCTCCTCCTGCAGGCCGTCTGGGAGGTGAACGAGCTGCAGAAGCGGCGTGTCGTGCAGAAGCTCCAGCGGCGGCTCGGGAGCCTGCGCGGCCGGCCGATCGCGCTTCTCGGACTGGCGTTCAAGCCGAACACCGATGACATGCGTGAGGCCGCGAGCCGCGTCGTCGCGGCGCGCCTGATCGGGGAGGGCGCTGAGGTGCGCGGCTGGGATCCGGTGGCACGTCCCAACGACCTGCCGGGAGTCGAGCTCTGCGACTCCGTTCTCGACGCCGTGCGCGGCGCAGACGCTGCCGTCGTCGTCACGGAGTGGCCCGAGTTGCGTGATGTGCTCCCCAGTGACGAGGTGCGCGAGGCGATGGCGAGGCCGCTCATTGTCGACGGGCGCAATCTCCTTGACGCTGCCGCCGTCGTCGCCGCGGGTTTCGAGTACGAAGCGATCGGGCGACCGACGAAGGCGACCGGCGTGCCGCAACCGATCAAGAGCTGAGCTGATGGAGGCGCTTCTCCTTGCGGGTGGCAAGGCAGAGCGGCTGGGCGAGGCGTCGCAGGGCCTGCCGAAGCCGCTCGTCCCGGTCGGCGGATTCCCGCTCGCGGAGTACACCGTCACGCGGCTCGTCGACGCGGGAGTGACCCGCATCGTCGTGGCCTGCCGCGCCGGACAAGAGGACGTCTTCCGAAACGCGCTCGCCGGCCTCGGGGCCGAGATCGAGCCGGTGGGGGAGAGCGAGCCGCTCGGCCGTGGTGGCGGGCTTCGCTTCGCCGCCGCGCACCGTGCCGAGAGCGGACCCGTGCTCGCGCTCAACGGGGACGAGCTGCTCGACCTCGACTACGCGGGCCTCGTCGCCGAGCACTCCGAGAGCGGCGCGGCTGCGACGATCGTCGTCGCACAAGTGCGCTCCCCGTTCGGCGTTGTCGACCTTGAGGAAGACGGCTCGGTCACCGGCTTTCGCGAGGCCCCGCTGCTCGACCAGTGGGTGAACTCCGGCGTCTATGTCCTCGGTGAGGAGGCGCTCGCCCGGCTGCCGGAGCGCGGCGACCACGAGCTCTCGACCTTTCCCGAGCTCGCCGCCGAGGGCAAGCTGCGCGGCCACCGCCACACGGGCGTCTGGCTGACGGTGAACACGCCGAAGGACCTGCGCCGCGCCGCCGATTTCATGGAGGAGCATCCGGACTGGAAGCCGCAGAGGCAGCATGAGCGTAGGCTCGACGGAGCTCATCAAAGAGCGGAGGTGCCGGCTTCGCCGGCGCCGGGAGCGGAAAAATCGTGAGCATCGACTCGCCGAACTACGGCTCGCTCGACCGCTTCTCGTTCGCGCCGCGCCGCGTTGAGAAGCCGTGGGGCTGGGAGCTGATCTGGGCGGTCACGGATGCGTACGTCGGGAAGGTCCTGTTCGTCCGCGCAGGCGAGTCGCTCTCGCTCCAGTTCCATCGAGAGAAAGACGAGAGCTGGTACGTCGAGTCGGGCCGTGCACGGCTCGAGCTCGGCGACGTGGGCCAGGAGGCGCTCGACGAGGAGGTCGTCGTCGCCGGCGCGTGCTTCCGCTACCGCCCGGGCACCGTCCACCGCGTCACCGCGATCGAGGACACGACGATCCTCGAGGTCTCGACACCGCATCTCGACGACGTCGTCCGGCTCGAAGACCGCTACGGGCGTGAAGGCACCAGCGCAGCCTGAGCGTAGGCTCGCGCTCGACCGGCCCGCTGCGCGATTGAGAGGAGAGGCGTGAGCGAGACCGAGAGGATTCGAGAGCAGTACGCGACGAACGAGAACCTCCGTGCACGGATTGCGCTCCACGACCGCTACTCGCGGACCCCCGTCCGCTTCCCCAACTGGATCTTCGACGGTTATGACTTCGGCGACGACGCCGACGTGCTCGAGGTTGGCTGCGGCGACGGGAACATCTGGCGCGAGAACCTCGACCGCATCCCTTCCGGCTGGCGGTTGACCCTCACGGATCTCTCCGACGGGATGGTCGAAGCGGCCCGCGCCGTCCTCGGCGATCGCGCGGAGTACGAAGTCGCGGACGTCCAGGATCTCCCGTTCGCCGACAATTCCTTCGACGCGGCGATCGCGAATCACATGCTCTTCCACGTCCCGGACCGGTCGCGAGCACTCGCCGAGCTCACGCGGGTCCTCCGTCCCGGCGGGCAGTTTCGCGCGACGTCGATCGGCGTCGACCACATCCGCGAGATCCGCGAGCTCGCGCCTCCTCGGCTCGACAGTCAGTGGGCGTACACGCGCGAGCGGTTCACGATCGAGCAGGTTCGCGACGAGCTCGCGCCGTTCTTCGTCGATGTCGAGGTGGAGATGGTTCCCGGCCCGCAGGATCTCGAGGTTACGGAGCTCCACGACCTGCTCGACTTCGTCCGCTCGCGCGGCGACGTGACGGAGGACGACCTCGAGCCGCTGCGCGCGGCGGCAGAGAAGGACATCGCCGAGCAAGGCTTCTTCCGCGTCTCCCGTGCCTCGGCTCGCGTACGCGCCAGCAAGGCTTGACACACCTCTGGTAAGGTTGCCGCCGATGGATGCGCCTCACATCGGCCACGCCGCCGCCCAGACGGGTTGGTCGGCCCGGATGCTCCGCTATCTCGAGCATGCCGGCCTCGTCGTCCCCTCGCGAAGCGCCGGCGGCTATCGCCAGTACGGTCTTCGGGAGCTGAACCAGCTTCGCTCGCTTGCCGAGCTCCGGAGCCGTTTCGATCTGGGAATCGGCGACATCGCCTTCGCTCTCCGGCTGCGGCGGGAGCCCGAGCTCCGCGCGGCCGTCGACGGCTGGCTCGCCGGCGTGGACGACACCTCGTGGGTCGAGTGGGAACAGCGCAAGCACGAGCGGCTGATTGGAGCTTTGGAGAGCAACGAGGCACGGGCTGCCTGAACGCGCTGAGCGGCGCGCTGCAGCGTCCTCGGTTGCGTCCGTAGCCTCCGGCTACGCTCGCGCCCTGCGTCCTCGCATCGCACTCGCCCATCGCGCCCAGTCAACGCGTGATCATTCCTCTCTAAAGCCCTGACGGCCGCCTAACCGAAAGGAACCGATGGCAACAACGCAGCGCTACGACGTAAAGGATCTCGCCCTCGCGGAGGAGGGCAAGCGGCGGATCGAGTGGGCCGACCGGCAGATGCCGGTGCTCGCGGCGATCCGCGAACGGTTCGAGCGGGAGCAGCCGCTCACGGGCTACCGCATCTCCGCGTGTCTCCACGTGACGACCGAGACCGCGAACCTCATGCGGACGCTCAAGGCCGGGGGCGCGGACGTCGTGCTGTGTGCCTCGAACCCGCTCTCGACGCAAGACGACGTCGCCGCGGCGCTCGTCTCGGAGTTCGACATCTCGGTCTTCGCGATCAAGGGCGAGGACAACGACACGTACTACGCGCACATCGAGGCGGCGGTCGACCACAAGCCGCACTTCACGATGGACGACGGCGCCGACGTGATCGGCGTCCTCCACTCGGCCCGCCGCGAGCAGCTCGGCGACATCATCGCCGGCACGGAGGAGACGACCACGGGCGTCATCCGCCTCAAGGCGCTCGAGGCGGAGGGCAAGCTCGGCTTCCCGATCATCGCCGTCAACGAGGCGATGACGAAGCACATGTTCGACAACCGCTACGGCACCGGCCAGTCGACGGTTGACGGGATCATCCGCGCGACCAACGTCCTCCTCGCCGGCAAGAAGTTCGTCATCGCCGGCTACGGCTGGGTCGGTCGCGGCGTCGCGTCGCGCGCGCACGGCCACGGCGCGCACGTGATCATCACCGAGGTCGATCCGCTGCGCGCGCTCGAGGCCATGATGGACGGCTTCGACGTGATGCCGATGGCCGAGGCCGCCGAGATCGGCGACCTCTTCTGCACTGCGACGGGCGACAAGCACGTCATTGCGCGGGCCCACATGGAGCGGATGAAGGACGGCGCGATCGTCTGCAACACAGGCCACTTCAACGTCGAGATCGAGCTCTCGGCGCTGCGCGAGCTCGGCGTCGAGCATCGGCACGCCCGTGAGTTCGTCGAGGAGTTCACGCTCGCCGACGGGCGGCGCATCTACCTCATCGCCGACGGCCGGCTCGTGAACCTCGCGGCGGCCGAGGGGCATCCCGCGCTCGTGATGGACATGTCCTTCGCGAACCAAGCGCTCGGGATCGAGTACGCGGTGGAGCACGCGGCCGAGCTCGAGCGCAAGGTCTATCCGGTGCCGGCCGCGATCGACGCCGAGATCGCGCGCCTCAAGCTCGCGACGATGGGCGTCGAGATCGACCAGCTCACGGAGGAGCAGGCGAAGTACCTCGCCTCGTGGGACGAGGGGACCTGATCCGAAAAACACGCCTCGTTCGGACACGGCCGGTAGCTGCTACCGGCCGTGTCCGTTTTCGGCCTGACAAGATCGAACGATGAACTCGCAACATCAGGCTTCCTTACGCACGTCGCTTGTCCGTTTCCGACGTGTCCGGTACCTGCTACCGGACGTGTCCTTGGAGGACGAGTGAAGGTCGTTCTGCTTGCCGCGGGCTATGCGACTCGCTTACGCCCGCTGACCGACGACAGGCCGAAGCACCTGTTGCCGGTCGGCGGGCGCCCGATGCTCGACTGGGTCCTCGACCGGGTGCGTGAGCTCAACGAGGTGGACGGCGTCCATCTCGTCACGAACAGCCGCTTCGCCCCGAACTTCGAGGAGTGGGCCGCGGAGCACGACGTCATCGTCCACGACGACGGCACGACGGCGAACGACGACCGGCGCGGCGCGGTCGGCGACCTCAAGCTCGTGATCGACAACGCCGGCCTTGCGGGAGAGGAGCTGCTCGTCCTCGCGGGCGACAACCTCTTCGAGCTCTCCCTGCCGAGGTTCGCGGCTTGGTGGCGTGACAAGCCCCAGCCCGCGAGCGCCGTTCCGCTGTATGACGTCGGCGACTTCGAGCTCGCCACGCACTACGGGATCGCGACGACCGACGAGGACGGCCGGGTCGTCGAGTTCGTTGAGAAGCCGAGCGAGCCGGCGTCGACGCTCGCCTCCACCCTGATCTACCTCCTGCCGCCGGCGCACGCCGCGCTGATCGACACCTACCTCGCGGAGGGCAACAGCCCCGACAACGCCGGCAGCTTCCTCGGTTGGCTCGCCGACCGCGAGCCTGTCTACGGCTATCCGTTCCTCACCGGCTGGCACGACATCGGGAGCCATTCGCAGCTGCTCGAGGCCGACAATTGGCTTCGCCGCGAGGCCGGCATGCCCGAGCGCTCGTCGTACAGCCTCGACTGATCCGCGACGGTTCCGGCACACGTCCCGGCTTAGCGTGGGAGGGTGCTCGACCTTCTCCTGCCGCAGCGCTGCGTCGTCTGCGAGGCGGGAGGGAGCCAGCTGTGCGCGGCATGCCGTCATCACTTGCCGCGGCTCGAGCCGCCGCTCTGTGCGCGCTGCGGCTCGCCCGTCGCGTGGCCGGTCGCGCGCTGCCGGGAGTGCGCGGGGCGGAGAATCGCGTTCGCGACCGCGCGCGCGGCAGTCGGCTACGACGAGGCAGCCCGCCGCTTCGTCCACAGCTGGAAGGAGCGTGGCCTGCGGCGCCTGGTGGCGGAGGCTGCGGCCGTCGTGGTCGAGCGTCTCCCGCCGCCCGACGTCGATGCGCTCACGTTCGTCCCGGCCGACCGCACGCGCCGGCTCGAACGGGGCCACAACCCGGCCGAGCGCCTCGCGCGCGAGCTGGCGCTCCTCTGGGAGCTCCCGTGCGAGCCGCTTCTCGAGCGCGTGCGCGGCGGCCGGCAGCGCGGGGCGACGGCCACCGAGCGCCGCAGCGTTCGCGGCGCGTTCCGCGCCGTCGGGACGGCGCCGCGTAGCGTCGCCCTCGTCGACGACGTGTACACGACCGGAGCGACCGCCTCCGCCGCCGCGACGACGCTTAGGGCAGCCGGCGCGAGACGTATTGACGTGGTGACCTTCGCACGGGCCCTCCGCCGCCTTTAGCCTTAGAGCACCGGCATCCGACAGGGGGAGGCTTCGATGGAACTTCACGTCAAGGGCAAGAACCTCGAGGTGAACGACTCGATCCGAAGCTACGCCGAGCGCAAGCTCCGCAAGCTCGAGCGGCGCGTACACGATTCGACTCGCGTCGAGCTCGAGCTCGCGGTGGAGAAGAACCCGTCCATCCCGGACTCGCAGGTCGCCGAGGCGACCGTCCACGTCAAGGGGCGGACGTTGCGCGCGCGCGAGGCGGCGCACGACATGAAGGCGGCGATCGACGAGCTCGCCGACACACTCGTCCGGCAGGTCAGCGACCGCCACGACAAGCGCGTCAGCGGCCGCAAGCACGCGGGCGATGTCGAACTCGCCGAACCGCCGGAGGTCACCGAGTCGTAGTGGGGATCTTCCGCAAGAAGGAGACGTACAACGAGCAGATGCTCCGCGAGGCGGGGCTCGATCGCGTCGTCTTCAACACGCCGCCGCCTGAGCCCGCGCCGATCGACGCGGGTCCGCTTCCGTTCGCCACGGGTGACATCAGTCTCGGGCACGGCGCGGGGAAACGCCGCTGGGGGCCGACAGACTGGGATGCGACGACGACCGCCGTCGCACCCGGCGTCGAGGGAGACCACGTCGAGTTCACGACTCTCCCGACCGGCGATCTGATCGTCGGCTCCGGGGACGGCGACGGCGACCTCTCGCCCCTCGCCGACGCGATCGAGGAGCGTGTCTCACCGCCGTACAAGGCCGTCGCCTCGCGGCAGGACGGCGACCTTTGGGGTATCGGCGCGAAGCTGATCGAGGTTGTGCAGCTCGAGTTCCTGGAGGCGGACGCGCTCGAGCTCTCGCAGAGCGACGGCGTCGCGGAGCTGCGCGTCGACGGCGAGCCGAGCGACGCGACGCCACCGGTCGAGTTGCAGCGGCTCGGCGAACGCGCGGGCGGAGACCGCTGCGTCGAGGCGAGCCGCATCGACGGCGACTACTGGGAGGTCAAGGTCAGCCCGCTGTAGGCGGCTACCCTTGATCCGTGGCGCAGCAGCTCGGAGGCATGGAGAAGGTCCTGCGCGTCGGCGAGGGCCGGCGCGTCAAGCGTCTGCAGGAACAGGCCGCCTACATCACGTCTCTCGAGCCGCAGTACGAGAAGCTCTCCGACGCCGAGCTGCAGGGCCTGACGGCCGCGTTCCGACAGCGGCTCGAGAACGGCGAGAGTCTCGACGAGCTCGTCTTCGATGCGTTCGCCGCCGTCCGCGAGGCGCGCAAGCGCGCGTCGGACCAGCGGATGTTCGATGTCCAGCTGATGGGCGGGATCGTGCTCCACGAGGGGGACATCGCCGAGATGAAGACCGGCGAGGGCAAGACGTTCGTCGCGAGCACCGCGCTCTACCTCAACGGGCTCACGGGCAAGGGCGCGCATCTCGTCACCGTCAACGACTACCTCGCCCAGCGCGACGCCGAGTGGAACCGACCTGTCTTCGAGTCGCTAGGGATGACGGTCGCCTCCATCGAGTCGATGCAGCCGTTCGAGGAGAAGAAGGCCGCGTACGAGGCGGACGTCACGTACGGCACGAACTCCGAGTTCGGGTTCGACTACCTCCGCGACAACATGTCCGTCTCGCTCGAGGGCTGTGTCCAGCGCGGACATATCTACGCGATTGTCGACGAGGTCGACTCGATCCTCATCGACGAGGCGCGCACGCCGCTCATCATCTCCGGTGAGCCCGAGACCGCCGCGCAGATCTACTACGACTTCGCGCGCGTCGCCAAGCAGCTCACCCCGCACCGCTCGTCTCCCGGCGACCCGAAGGGACACGCCGAGGAGATCGGCGCCGACTACGAGTACGACGAGAAGTTCAAGACGGTCGGCGTGACGCAGCACGGTGTGGAGAAGGTCGAGCGCGCTCTGCGGATCGACAACCTCTACGCGCCGCAGAACACCCAGCTCGTCAACCACCTAATCCAGGCGCTGAAAGCGGAGTCGCTGTTCACCCTCGACGTCGAGTACGTCATCCAGGACGGCGAGGTGAAGATCGTCGACGAGTTCACGGGCCGGATCATGGAGGGGCGTCGCTGGAGCGAAGGCCTCCACCAGGCCGTCGAGGCGAAAGAAGGCGTGAAGATCCAGGAGGAGTTCCAAACCCTCGGCACGATCACGCTCCAGAACTACTTCCGTCTCTACGAGAAGCTCGCCGGCATGACCGGTACGGCGAAGACCGAGGAGAAGGAGTTCGTCGAGATCTACGACCTCGCCGTCGTCGAGATTCCGACCAACGTCAATGTCGCGCGCCTCGACGAGAACGACCTCGTCTTCAAGTCGAAGGAGGGGAAGTTCACCGCCGTCGTTCGCGACATCGAGGAGCGCTCCGAGAAGGGCCAGCCGGTCCTCGTCGGCACGATCGCGGTCGAGACCTCCGAGTACCTCTCGCAGCTGCTGACGCGGAAGGGGATCAAGCACAACGTCCTCAACGCGAAGGAGCACGCGCGCGAGGCGGAGATCATTCAGGACGCGGGCCAGCGCGGCGCCGTCACGATCGCGACGAACATGGCCGGCCGCGGCGTCGACATCAAGATCGACGACGAGGTGCGCGACCTCGGCGGCCTCTACGTCCTCGGCACCGAGCGCCACGAGTCGCGGCGCATCGACAATCAGCTCCGGGGCCGCTCGGGCCGCCAGGGCGACCCGGGCGAGACGCGCTTCTACCTCTCCGGCGTGGACGACCTCGTGCGCCTGTTCGCCGGCGACCGGATCAGCGGGATCATGGAGCGTTTCAAGATCCCCGACGACCAGCCGATGGAGGCGAAGATCCTCTCCCGGCAGATCGAAGGCGCGCAGAAGAAGGTCGAGGAGCAGAACTTCGTCATGCGCAAGAACGTCCTCAAGTACGACGACGTCATGAACAAGCAGCGCATGGTCATCTACGAGCAGCGCCGCCAGGTGCTCGAGGGCGAGGACCTGTCCGAGCAGATCAAGCTCTGGATCGCCGAGGTGATCGAGGACACCGTCCACGTCTTCACGCAGGAACCGGCGCACGAGGACTGGGATCTCGAGGCGCTCACGCAGGCGATGGCTCAGCTCTACCAGACGGAGATCACCGCGACGGAGCTGCGGGAGGACCTCGGTGCGATCTCCCGCGAGGAGCTCATCGAGGAGTTCCAGACCGACGCGGGCGACGAGTACGTGGCGAAGGAGGAGGAGTTCGGGCCTGACCTCATGCGTGAGCTCGAACGCTTCATCGTGCTGCAGGTGGTCGACGTCCGCTGGCGCGAGCACCTCGAGAACATGGAAGCGCTGCGCGAAGGCATCCACCTGCGCTCGATGGCGCAGAAGGATCCGCTCGTCGAGTACACGCAGGAAGGCGAGCGGATGTTCGCCGAGCTCGGCCGAGTGATCCGCAGCGAGGTCGTGCTTCACCTCTTCCACGCCGAGCTCGCGCCGGAGGAGGCGCAGCAGCAGCTCGCCCAGGCGCAAACCGCGCCGGGTGCAATCCACTACGAGCACGAGAGCTCGGCGGGAGCCGACGTCATCGACGCCGCACTCGGCGGCGGCGGAGCGGTCGCCGCGCCGGCCGCGCCGACGCCGATCCGCCAGAGCGAGCTGGACAAGATCGGCCGCAACGACCCCTGCTGGTGCGGCAGCGGCAAGAAGTTCAAGAAGTGCCACGGCGCTTGAGCCGCGCCCAAAGCTGCGCTTCGGGCGCGGGGTAGCGGGAAAGATCCGGAAGACACCGGCCGGGCTCTGTCGTACTCTGACGCGCGTGGGGGAGCACTCGGTGATCCGGCGTAGGCGCCTTTTGCCGCTCGCAGCCGCGGCGCTTGTCGCGCTTCTCGTCCCGCTGCTCGTCTCGGCAACCGGGACAGCCGCGTCCGTCGCGCACACGACGATCAAGCCGAAGCCCTGGCCGCCGCGGATCAAGCCGGTTTTCAAAATTCCGCTCCGCGGGGAGGGAGTCTGGCATCCGACAGGCCCGAAGTACAAGGGCGGCCAGCCTGTTCTCGTCACCGTCTTCCGGCCCGACACGGCATACCCGACCGTCGTCGCCTACGTTGCGTGGTTCGACCACACGCGCACGTCGGTCGCCTTCTATCCCGGTCGCTACGAGCCGCCGAACGCCGCCGTGCGCGGGCCGATGATGGTGCCGTTCGACCAGCGGTGGCGCCTCCTCGCGACGTTCAACGCGGGCTTCACGTACTCGTACAACGGCAACGGCTCGTCGATCAACGGCCGCGAGAACGAACCGCTCAAGCGGGGGCTCGCAACGCTTGTGCAATACAAGACCGGCGCGATCGGGATCGGCATCTGGCACGGCGGCGTAGTCACGAGCAAGCGCGTCGCGTGGGCGCGTCAGAGCCTCCCGCCGATCGTCTGGAACGGGAAGCTCAACCCGAATCTCAACGACAGCAAGGAGTGGGGCGAGACGATCGGCAACTCGGTCCGCGTCTGGCGTACCGGCGTCGGAATCGACCGTCGTGGCAACCTCATGTTCGCCGTCGCCGACGATCAGACCGTCGAGAGCCTCGCGCGGCTACTTCTGCATGCGGGCGCGTATCGCGCCATGCAGTTCGACATCAACTCCTTCTGGCACACGCTCATCACGTACAACCACTCCACGCCCGGCCTCCATCCGACGCTCGTGGAGCCGCAGCCGAACCACACCGCGGAACGCTACCTCACCCCCGACGACCGCGACTTCTTCGCCGTCTACCGGCGTCTGCCCGGCAACTTCACGGATCCGTTCAAGTAGGCCGGGATGCCCGCTCGTCTCTTGGCAGGGCTCCTCGGTCTGACGCTCGTTGCCGCCGCGTGCGGCGCCGCCTCTACGTCGGTCCAGTCGGGCACCGTCAACGTCTTCTTCTGCACGACCGTCTCGATGCCGGATTGCTCAACCAACGCGACCCCGGCGCAGGAACGGGCCGTCGGCCGGATGCTGCGCCGCATCCCGAACGTCACGAAGACCGTCTTCGTCTCCAAGGCGGAGGCTCTGCGACGGATCAAGAAGACGAGTCCAGCGATCCGCACCAAGTCGCTTCCGGCGAATCCACTTCCGGACAAGTGGGTCGTCACGGTGGACTCCGATCGGAACGACGCGAAGGTCGGCAAGGCGATCTGCGCCGCCGCCTACTCGGGCGTTCAGCCGTGCGCGGCCGCCGGCGAGCTCGGGGAGGTGGGCGGCGTAACGTGGGCCGGCTCGATCGCGGACAGAATCCTTCGTCGCCTACGATGACCGGCGCGATGGCCGACGAAGTCCAGATCCCGCTCGACGAGCAGCTCTCGGAGATCGGTGCCCAGCTCGACTGGGTGCGTGGTTACCTTTGACCCGGCTTCGCTGACGGCCCGTCTCGCCGAGCTCGAGCAGGAGCTCAACCGACCCGACTTCTGGAACGACCAGCAGGGCGCCGCGAAGCTCAGCGCCGAGCACCAGCGCACGCAGCAGAAGCTCCAGCGCTACGACGAGCTCGTCTCGAATGTCGAGTTCCTCCAGGAGGGCGCCGGCACGTTCCCCGAGGAGGAGCTCGGGCCGGTGCTGCGCGACGTCCAGGCCGAGCTGTCGCGCCTGCAGGAAGATGCGCTCTTCTCCGGCGAGTACGACGGCGGCGATGCGGTCGTCACGATCCAGTCCGACGCCGGCGGAACCGACGCGCAGGACTGGGCTGAGATGCTCCTCCGCATGTACCTCCGCTGGGCCGAGCAGCGCGGGCTGAAGACCGAGGTGATCGACCAGAGCCCGGGGGAGGAGTACGGGATCAAGTCGGCGACGCTGACGATGCGCGGCGAGAACGCCTACGGGATCCTCAAGGCCGAGCGTGGCAAGCATCGGCTCGTCCGCCAGAGCCCGTTCGATTCGGCGCACCGCCGTCACACGAGCTTTGCGCAGGTGATCGTCGCGCCGCTCCTCGACGATGCCGCCGCGATCGAGATCCAAGACGACGACATCCGCATCGACACCTTTCGCTCGTCAGGCGCGGGTGGGCAGCACGTCAACAAGACCGATTCCGCCGTCCGCATCACGCACATGCCGAGCGGCATCGTCGTCTCCGTCCAGAACGAGCGGAGCCAGGGAGCGAACAAGGACACCGCCATGAAGATCCTCCGCTCGCGGCTCGCCGAGAAAGCGGAGGAGGAGCGCGAGGCCGAGCTCGCGCGCGAGCGCGGCGGCGTGAACATGGGATTCGGCGGCAACGCGATCCGCAGCTACGTCCTCCATCCGTACACACAGGTCAAGGACGCGCGCACGGGCTTCGAGGTCGGCAACGCGCAGAGCGTGCTCGACGGCGACCTCGACGGCTTCATCCGCGCGTATCTCCTGCAAACGGCAGGAGATACGGTCTAGCTCGCTCGTTGGGACGCGGAGCTCGACGCGGTGGTACGCCGCGCAGGCGACAGCCTCGATCGGCAGGATGCGACTAGTACCGACCGAAATCCGTCGCTAGAGTGGGGGTTATTCCACTGCGTTCGAACCGGCTGTGGGGCCGGAACCCGAGACCGTGACAGATCTTCAGCTTGAAACCTCCGTGACCGACCCACCGTCGGGCGCACCGGCCCAGCGTTCCACCGCGACGGGGTCGATGATCGTCTTCGAGGGCGTCTCGAAGATTTACGAGCCGGACGTCGTCGCGCTCGACAATGTGAGCTTCGGGATCGACAAGGGTGAGTTCGTCTTCATCGTGGGGGCGTCCGGCTCGGGAAAGACGACGCTCGTGCGTCTCCTCCTCAAGGAGCTCGACGCGACGAGCGGGAAGATCATCATCGGCGGCCGCGACATCGCGCGCCTGCAGCACCGAAGGATCTCGACGCTTCGCCGCCAGATCGGCTGCGTCTTCCAGGACTTCAAGCTCCTCCCGAGCCGCACCGCGGCCGACAATGTCGCGTACGCGCTCAAGGTGCAGGGCGAGTCGCGCGCCTCGATCCGGCGCAAGGTGCCCGAGGTGATGAACATGGTCGGCCTCGCGACCAAGATGAACTCGTTCCCCGACGAGCTCTCCGGAGGCGAACAGCAGCGCGTCTCGATCGCGCGCGCGGTCGTCAATCACCCGCCACTCCTCGTCTGCGACGAGCCGACGGGGAACCTCGACCCCGACACAAGCGTCGGCATCATGCAGCTCCTCTACCGGATCAACCGCGCCGGTACGACGATCCTCATGGTCACCCACGACCGCGAGATGGTCGACAAGATGCGCAAGCGCGTGATCGCGCTCGAAGACGGCAGGCTCGCGAGAGACGAGCGCCGCGGCGGGTACACGTCCGAATGAGTCGCGCACGCCTCCTCCTGTCCGAATCGTGGCAGTCGATTAGGCAGAACCTCTCGACGACGGTCGCCGCGACGATGACCGTCCTGATCGGGATGTGCCTCCTCGGACTGTTCATCGCGCTCGGCACGTGGGTTCTCTCGTGGAGCGGTCACCTGCAGAACGAGTTGCGCGTCAAGGTCAACTTCTGCACGACCGTCTCGATGCCGGAGTGCTCGAAGAATGCGACCGGCGCCCAGGAGCACGCGGTCGGGGCGGCACTTCTCCGCGACCCAAACGTCAAGCACGTTGTCTTCGTATCGAAGGAGAAAGGACTCGCGCTCGAGAGGAGGCAGGATCCGGAGCTCTTCAAGGTCGACCTGCCCTCAAACCCGTTGCCGGATCAGTGGGTCGTGACCACTCTGGCGGCCGACGATACGCCGATCGTCGGCAATCGGATCTGTAGCGCCCACTATCCAGGCGTCGAGCCGTGCGCAACCGCCGGCCAACTGGGCGAGATCGGCGGCGTGACGTGGGCCAGTTCGATCACGAAGCGGGTGCTGACGATCGGGAAGGTGATCTCGCTCGTCTTCCTCGTCGCGGTGATCCTTCTCGTGATCGCCTCGACTCTGCTCATCGCCAACACGATCCGGCTCTCGATCTTCTCGCGCCGCCGCGAGATCGAGGTGATGAAGCTCGTCGGCGCCACGAACTGGTTCATCCGTGGGCCGTTCATGCTCGAGGGCCTCCTGTGCGGGTTGTCGGGCGCGATCCTCGCGGTTGTCCTCCTCTTGCTCGGCAAGACGCTCGTGCTGCCGACCATCCTCGGCCACGTCTCGAACACCGGCTCTGACGGCGTCCATGCCTTGCCGTTCACGCTGAACGCGCTCGCCCTGATCGTCGCCGGGCTCCTGCTGGGAGCCGCCGGCTCCGGGCTGACCATCCGCCGCTTCCTCCAGGTCTAATGCCGCGCCAACCGGGGCGGCAGAAGCGCCCCAGCCGGAGCGAACGGCATCGGCGGAGAGAACCGCCGCGCAAGCCGGTCTCGGAGCTGACCGTTCGCCTGCCGGACCGCCGCACCGAGCCGGAGACGGTGATCGCCCATCTTGGGCCGACGAACTCCGGCAAGACGCACGACGCGCTCCGCTTCCTCGTCGAGAGCGGCAAGGGCGTCTATGCCGCACCTCTCCGGATGCTCGCGCAGGAGGCGCATCGGCGGCTGACCGCCGAGCTGGGGGAGGGGAAGGTCGGGCTCGTGACGGGCGAAGAACGGGTCGACCAGGACGCGGCAATTCTCTGCTGCACGGCCGAGATGGCTCCCCTGAGCGGGTACACGCTGGTCTTGGACGAAGTCCAGTGGGCGGAGGACGAGGAGCGTGGCTCGGCGTGGACAAGGCTCATGCTCGGCGGCGAGTACCGCAACATCCTCCTGCTCGGGGCGATCGAAGCGCTGCCGCTCGTCCGCCACGCGTTCCCGCAGGTCGAGGTGCGGTTCTTCGAGCGGAAGGCTCCGCTCGACTGGAGTGGCCGCAAGGGGATCACCGGTCTCCGTCCCGCCACGGTCGTCGTCGCGTTCTCGCGGCGCGCCGTCATCGGCCTCGCGGGCGAGCTGAACCAGCTCCACCCGGGTCGGGTCTCCTGCCTGTACGGCGCGATGCCGCTTGCGTCGCGGCGCGAGGAGATCGACCGCTTCATCGCAGGCGAGGCGGAGGTGTGCGCCGCGACCGACGTCCTCGGGCACGGCGTGAACCTCCCGTGCGAGACGCTTCTCTTTGCCGAAACAACGAAGTTCGACGGGAAGGAGCGGCGCGACCTCGAGCCGTGGGAGATCGCGCAGATCGCAGGGCGCGCGGGCCGCTATGGCTTCCACGAGCGCGGCCATGTCGGCGTCCTCACCGGGTTGCCGTGGGCCGATCCCGACCCGGAGCTCGTGCGCGCGGCCCTCGTGCCGCATGTCCCGATCGGCGACGGGCACCTCGGTTACCGCGTCGTCGATTCGGGGCGTCTCCGTCCTCAACTCTCCGACCTCAATGTCGCGCGGGTCGATGAGCTCGAGCCGGCGCTCCACGCGTGGCGCGACGCCGCACTCCGCTACTGGAGCGTCGATGGCTGGCTCGAGGTCGAGTCGATCCAGCCGCTCCTGCTTCGGCTCGACGCCGTACGCGACGTGCTGCACCACTTGCGACGCAACCTCAAGCTCGCGGACGTCTGGAAGCTCATGCAGGCACCGATCGACGAGGACGGGCTGCCGCTCCTCGGCACCCTTGCGGCGGCGCTCGCCGGCGACAAGCCGCAGCTCACCGTCATCGGCTGGATCCTCGATCCGCAGCGCCTGCAGGCGGCGAGTCTCGAGGAGGCGGAGTTCGCCGCGCGCGAGGCATCGATCCTCCGCTGGTTCGCGCTTCAGTACCCGGGCGTCGCGGGCGTCACGATCGAGCGCGCTGCGGCGCTCGAAGAGGCGGCCGCGGCGCGCGTCGTCCGCGAGCTGCGCGCGGAGATCGAGGATCCGACGATTGGCCGCTGCCGCGTCTGCGGGGCGCGCACCGCGCCGTGGGCAAGCCTCTGCGACCGCTGCTACATGCAGCGCAACGGCGCGCGCCGCCGGACTTAGCGCAGGACGAGCTGTGTGCAACGGAAGAGCGCCAGTGTCTTCCGTTCGGCACTCGTCACGGTCGCGTCCCAGAGTTGTGTCGTCCGGCCGCCGTGAACCATGCGCGCCTCGCACTCGATCGTCCCTTCGCGCACGCTGCCGAGAAAGTTCGTCTTCAGCTCGATCGTCGTGAAGCCGGTCGCGCCCTCCGGCAGGTTGAAGATGCAGCCATAGCCTGCTACCGAGTCGGCGAATCCGACAACGGTGCCCGCGTGGAGATACCCGTTGGGCGCCATGTGCTTCTCCTCGATCGCGAGGCGCGCTCGCATCATCCCGTCGCCCGGCTCCTCGAACTCGATCCCGAGCAGGCCGGGGAAGCCGATCGATCCCAGCTCCTTCAGCTCGGCGAGCGAGATCTTCACCGCCTCGACCCTACACTTGGCCCCCATGACTGGAGAGAAGCTCATTGTCGAAAACCGGCGTGCGCGGCACGAGTACCACCTCGGCGACCGGTTCGAGGCCGGCCTCGTCCTGCAGGGGACGGAGGTCAAGTCGCTCCGCGGTGGACAGGCGACGCTCCAGCAGGCGTACGCCGAGGTGCGCGACGGCGAGGGCTGGCTCGTCGGCCTCCACGTGCCGGAGTACACGGAGGGCAACCGCGCGAATCACGAGCCCGACCGGCCGCGGAAGCTCCTTCTCCACCGGAAGGAGCTCGAGCGGCTCGCGTCGGGAGTTGCGGGAAAGGGCTTCACCGTCGTGCCGACGCGCCTCTACTTCAAGGGCGGGAAGGTGAAGGTCGAGCTCGCGCTCGCGAAGGGCAAGGAGCTACGGGACAAGAGGCGCGACATCGCCGCCCGCGACGCGAAGCGCCAGATCGAGCGCGAGCTGAAGTCCTTGCGTCGCTAGGGGCGTGAGTCGAGCCGGATCGTCCACGGCTCGACCGACTCGAGGATCAGGTGCGTCTCGTGCCACGGGTCGCGCGCCCAGATCGCGCGGACTTGCTCCTCCGATTCCGCCTCGAACGCGTGGGCCGTGGCGCCGTTCGGCAGCGTGCCGCCGAGAATGATGTGCCCCGCCTCGACGAGCGAGTCCATGTAGGCGGCGTGCTCCTCCCAGCCGGATTGCCGGTCGAGCGGCGTTGCGGGGTCGAACTCCGGTCCGGCCTGGCGCAGACGAACGAGGAACATGGCCATGGCTACAATCTGCCAGGAACAACACATACGGGGGCGACCTGGCTTCGACGTGGTCGATCCATCCGGATGAGCTGCAAGCCGAGGTCGCCGGTTGGCCTCGTAAATCCACCGGCAAAAACCAAATGCGAAGAACGATCTCGCACTCGCTGCCTAACCTAGTTAGCTAGCGACGCCCCTCCGGGTTGGGCCCGTGGCCCGGAGCAGGCGCTAACCAACGGGCTCGGCGCTTAGGGAGAGCCACTCGCCCGAAGCGCGACACCTAAAGGAGGGCTGGCGCGTCGGTAGGGCGGTGCACCCCAGCCGGCGAGCGAGATCCAAGTGCCACCTACGCTTGTAGACGTTCAGCCGGTGCGGCTGCGGACGTGGGTTCGATTCCCACCGCCTCCACTTTCGGCTCTGCCAAGCCAAAAGCGATCGGAACAGTTGCGTCCGATCAGCCTCGATCGGAATAGTTGTCCGCACCTATTCCGGGAGGTGACCGTTCTCTGCGGAGGCCGTCCGGTACTTCCGACGGCCGTGCCACAGCCCAACGGCGAAGGCGGCGAACAGCAGCGCGCCCGCCCAGCTCCAGGGGACGCCCTCGGCGAATCCGTACTTGAGCCATACGACTCCGAGGCCGATCCACACACGGCGAGTACCGCGCAGACCGCGACTCCGGCCCATCGCAGCCCGCCCCGACGCCACAGCACAACAGCAAAGCTGGCGAACAACGCAGCCCAGGCCCAGTCATAAAGGGCGACGGCGGTGTGGATCCCGCCGTCGGCGAGGTAGATGATCCCGCTGCCGAGCCAGGATCCGGCGAGTGCCACGCACGCGGCGATTCCAATCCAGCGCATCGCCTGACCTATTCCCCCCAGACCTCGCTCACGCGCCGAGCGTATCGCCTCCCATAAAACGGTTTCGAGGGTGCTTGGGCGAGCTCGGCCTCTAGGTCGAGCTTTCCCCGGCGTGCAACTCCCGGGGAAAGCGTCGGAACAAACAGCAGTGGTGACCGCGCTTCCGCGGTTCAGATCAACATCGTCACTGCGACGGCGTGCAGTTCGACCACAACAGAGCCGCCCAGGCACTCGGGCCGTCGGGGTAGATCACTCCGCCCAACACGCAGGGGACGCTCCCTTTCCCAGTCAGACCCTGCCCCGATATCTGTAGCGATCCATGGAAGGTGTTCGAGCTGATCGTGCCCCTCATCGTTCCTGACTGAGCGGTAGGAACCACCTTGACCCTCCAGACACCGGACGCGCCAGACGCGCCGGACGCGAGCGAGAGCGTGCCCTTTACTGTCACCGTGCACGGCAACTTGTTCGCGGGGGTTCCGGCGTAGCTCACGGCCACGGCTCCGAGCCTTGGGCCGACGTTCTTCGCGCCACCTCCGCAGAAACCACCCGTCCAAGTGCCTCCCTTGCTCGATGCCAAGGCGGCCTGAACCGCGAATACTCCCACGGCCAGGGCTCCGACCAGGGCCACGACACCGATGCTTCTCCTAATTGAACGCATTCCGATGACCTCCCTCCGAATACCCCTCAAGCGCGAGCACCTTCCCGGTGAACGGGAAGGCCAAACCGGGACCGTCAACGACGACCAGGTCAGCCTGATCGGCGCCTACCGTCGTCTCCGGTTTGCTCACGCATCGAGCGTACTGCCTCCCGCGCCCTCTCCATAGCCAGAGGTCGAGCGAACGGGGTTCGATTCCCACCGCCTCCATCACCCGCTTTCGTGGGTACTAAGGGATCCGTCGTTTCCTCTCGCCTCGTGGGACGACGTTGTAACTTCCATACCCCCGCGCCTATTGCTATGGGCCGAACCGCGTATACGCGTAACGGCGGATTGTGCGGTCGAGGTTCCGTCCTTAGGCTGTCGCTACGAGACGATCGAAGAAGGGCGGAGAAGCGATGAGAGCCGGTCGGCGTTTGCTGCGGTTGGTTGTTCTGATTGGAGTCTTTGCTGCGATGCCCGCGGTGGCCCTCGCGGTTGGTTGGGGCAGCGCGGTCAATGTGACGGGCATACCGAATACGTCCGATTTCGTCTTTGCCGTCCCCTACTCGGTTTCATGCGCCAGCGCGAGCAGCTGCGCGGTCGGCGGCTACTACGAAAACGACGACATATCCGGCTATCCCGTGCTCCTTCAGGCGTTCGTGGCTGACGAGAGGGTGGTCGGGGGCGTTCCCCATTGGGGCGCCGCAACGCTCCTCAACGGTGACCGCGTCTCGTCGGTCTCGTGCGCCAGCGCGGGTAACTGCGCCGCCGGCGGCTTTTACACCGACAGCTCCGGCATAGACCAGGCGTTTGTGGTGGACGAAGTCAACGGATCGTGGAAGCCCAGGATCCAGGTGGCGGGCACCGCGTCGGTCGGTTCTTCCGGCCCCTTGAACATCGGGGCCGATGTGACCTCGGTCTCGTGCCCGAGCGTAGGCCACTGCGCCGCCGGCGGCTACTACACCGACAGCAGCGGCGTCCGCCACGCGTTCGTGGTGGACCAGACGACGGCGGTGGTCTCTCCGACGTGGGGGTGGGGCGCCGCGCACAACCTCGTGGGCGCACCGAATGGCTCCCTGAGCTCGGTCTCGTGCGCCAGCGCGGGCAACTGCGCCGCGGGCGGCGATCACATCAGCAGCTCGGGCAAAGAACAGACGTTTGTGGCGGACGAAGTCAACGGGTCGTGGAAGCCTGCGATCCACGTGTCGGGCACCACGTCATTCGGTAACTACACCTCTTTCGGAGCCGATGTGACGTCGGTCTCCTGCCCCAGCGCAGGCCATTGCGCTGCCGGCGGCTACTACACCGACAGCAATGCGATCGTCCACGCGTTCGTGGTGAATCAGACGACGACCCTGGTCTCTCCGACGTGGGGATGGGGCGCCGCGCACAACGTGCTGGGCGCAACGGCCGGCCTTGTGAGCTCGATCTCGTGCGGCAGCGTGAACTACTGCGTCGCCGGCGGCTCGTACTACCTCGGTGCCAACCCTCACGCGTTCGTGGTGGATTCGCAGCCGGTCTCGGGTGTTCCCACCTGGGGCGCCGATCACGAGCTGGCGGCCAGCTATAACCCGGGCCTGGGCCACAATGCCGCCGTAGTCTCCGTCTCGTGCGCCGCCGTAAACGAGTGCGTGGCGGGCGGCACATACATCGACACCGGCAACCGCAGTCAACCCTTTGTGGCGAATCTCAGCGGAGCAGCCTGGAGTTCCGCGGTGCATGTGCCGGGCATCACGCTGCTCAACCCGGGCAGGTACCCCGGCGTCAACTCGAGCGGCTATGGCGATATGGACGCCGTCTCGTGCCCGAGCACAAGCGTCACCACCGCCAAATGCGCGGTCGCCGGCGACTACCCCGGCGGCGCGTTCGTGACGAAGCCCTGAGGTGCTCCGGTAGCCCGAGAGCTGGGGTGGGGAGCCACCTCAGGCAAGCTCCCGCTGGTCCTTGGCGGCCGAGAGAGAGGGGAGCCAGGTGGACTGGGAGAGAACCCAGCCCACCTGGCATGGAGACGTTGCGCCTTCGTTACTTGAGAACCTTCTTCGTAGAGGGGAGGCAAAGCCACTGCGGGCGTATGATCTGCACCTTTGCGGTCCCGAATTGGTTCTCGTCATACACGACGTGCCCGTGCGAGGATGATGGGCCGCCCGGGAAGCACAGGAGGTGGACGGTCGCGTTGATGATCGGATAGGTCTTCTTCCCGACGATTTTTTCCGTCGGCAGACAGAGCTCCCGCGGTACCGCGCCGGCCTTCGCGGGGATATTCTTCGTGGTGAACTCGTCTCGGAGAAACATCCCCGTCGTCGGCGGCTTGTAGGCCCCCGAGATGACGCTCACTGAGTAGCAGGTGAAGTGGTTGAGGTTCGGCGGCGTGTTGACGGGCTTGTTCGGCGGCCCAGTGGGGTTCGTCCACGACGGCACGCAGAGGAAATTGGGTTGATTTGTCTGCAGGACGGCTTGGCCGAACTGGTTCTGCACCAGCACCTTGTGGGTTTGCTGGGTTACCGGTGGCGTGATCCCGAAACAGTCCAGGTGAGCGGCGGGATTGGTGACCAGGTACACCCGTCCGCCTGGGACAGTCTTGACCACTGGGTTGCAGTGGAACGTCTCACTTTGATTGATAACTGGCACGAAGCCGTTGGGGCTGAACTGGTTTATCAGCCGTATGCCTGTCGGGACCTTGAACGTGCCGCCGGCGCGGTAACACAGCTGATGATCCACAGCGGGCGGCGTCTTGGCGGTGGCCGACGCCCCTGCAACGATCACCACGGCCAGGCAGCAGCCGCCCAGCAAAGCCAGTCCCGCTTTCCACGCGGTCGTGCGAGACAACATGGACACGAATTCCTCCTTGTTAGATCCCGAAGGCTTAGGCCCGTCGTCAGGAGCGGTTCGACTCCGCCGGTACGAGTGTCAAGCCTTCCAACTGCATAAGTGCCTCTAGTCGAGGCGGGGTATGACCGGGGATCATCTCGCCCGAGCAGCATGATGTCAATCACGTTCGTGCTCCGCTCACCTCCACTGCACCGAACGGAACCGAACGGGCGTGGCCGCCCTTTTCTGGCTCTCATGATCACCCCGTACGCTCGGCACATCGCCTGGTGCGATCGCTGCCAAATCAGGGGGACAAGGAGCTGATATGCGATCTTCCGGAACAGCATTTCTCTTGACGGTTGCCGTGGCTTGTGCGGTGGCCGTGGTGGCGGCGCCGATCGGGTCGGCGCGGTCACAGCAAGTGCATTCGACGGGCTGCACGATGGTCGGGATGATCTCGTTCAGCCCGGCTCTCACGAACACCCTGACCTTGACCACGGTCAAGCTCAAGTGGTCATGGACGTCCTGCAATGGCAGCGCTCACGGGATTACGGCCGGGCGCACCGCTCATCCGACCGACCTGGCGCACAGGACGGCGAGTATCGACTGCACAACGGTCACTGCCGGACTGCCCGCGCTGAACCTTGGCGGCAAGCAGACTTGGACTCCGGTGGCGCAGTCGTACAACAACTTCAGCCTGGCGGCCGGAATGCGCCTCTTCGGGGCCGGATGGCCAAGATCCTTCAGCGGTACGTTCACAGGAGGGCCCGGCCCGGCGACCGGCGCGTATACCGGCCACTTCACCGCGCCGACGGCCCCCTGTGTGGCCGGCGTCGCGACGAAATCCTTCACCGGCAACGTGCGCTTCTACTCCTGAGTCTGCAGCAAGGGCCTGGGCGCCGGGAACGCGCCCAGGCCCGCTGCAGCACGCCTAGACGTCCTCGGCGGTCAGCAATGCGGCCTCTGCGTGGGTTCGATGCCTACCGCCTCCATTCACTTTCACCCCCGGACCGGAGAGAATCCGGGTGTGTCGATCGAGCTTTCGACCGGGACGGTGACCTTCCTCTTCACCGACATCGTAGGATCGACGCGGCTGCTCGAGGAACTGGGGGACGCCTACGGCGAGGCACTCGCAGAGCACCGTCGCGTCCTGAGGGAGGCATGGCAGCGGCATGCGGGCGTCGAGGTCGACACGCAAGGTGACGCGTTCTTCGTCGCCTTTGCACGGGCGACCGATGCAGTTGCGGCGGCGGCCGACGCACAGGGCGCGCTTGCCGACGGGGCCGTGCGCGTGCGGATGGGTCTGCACACCGGCGAGCCGATCAAGGCCGCCGAGGGGTATGTCGGCATGGATGTTCATCGGGCGGCGCGGATCGCGGCGGCCGGCCACGGCGGGCAGGTGCTTCTGTCCCAGGCAGCTGCAGATCTCGCGCGTGCCGACGTACGAGACCTCGGCCTCCACCGGCTCAAGGATCTGAGCGCCCCGGAGCGCATCTTCCAGCTCGGGACACAGGAGTTCCCGCCTCTCCGGACACTTCACGAGACGAATCTGCCCGTTCCCGCGACGCCGTTTCTCGGCCGCGAGGAGGAGGTCGGTCATGTCGCGACGCTGCTTGGGCAGCCTGAGGTTCGGCTGGTGACGCTGACGGGGCCGGGCGGAAGCGGCAAGACCCGACTCGCGCTTAACGCCGCGGCTGCAGCTGCGGATGACTACGACCACGGCGTCTGGTGGGTGCCGCTTTCGTCCCTCGTCGACCCCATGCTCGTCGACGCCGCAGCGAGTCAGGCGCTCGGTTCGGACGACGTGTTGGCCGCGGCGGTAGGAGACAAGCGGCTCCTGCTCGTGCTCGACAACTTCGAGCATCTGGTCGATGCCGCTCCGAGCGTGGCCGACACGATCGCTTCGTGCCCACATCTCACGGTGCTCGTCACGAGCCGCGAGCCGCTTCACATCGACGGCGAGTGGGAGTTCGCGGTCGACCCGTTGCTGGAACGCGAGGCCATGGCGCTCTTCGTGCAGAGGGCAACGGCCGTCCGCTCGGACTTCTCCGCGGGCGATGAAGTCGCTGAGATCTGCCGACGGCTCGATTGCCTGCCACTGGCGATCGAGCTGGCCGCCGCGCGTGTGAAGGTGCTCGCGCTCCCGGCACTGCTGGAACGGCTCGAGCAGCGGCTGCCGCTTCTTGCCGGAGGCTCGCGCTCGGCCCCGGAGCGGCAGCAGACGCTGCGTGCGACGATCGCGTGGAGCTATGAACTGCTCACGCCGGAGGAGCAGTCGACGTTCGCCATGCTCGGGATCTTCGCCGGCGGCTGCACCCTCGAGGCGGCGGAGGATGTCTGCGGAGCGGATGTCGACGCGATCGCTTCACTCGTCGACAAGAGCCTGATCCGTCACAGTGGCGACCGCTACTGGATGTTGCAGACAATCCGCGAGTTCGCGGTCGAGTTGCTCGAGGAGAGCGGAGACGCCGACGCCGTGCGTGGCCGGCACGCCGCCTACTACGTCGAGGTCGCGGAACGTGCCCACGCCGGCCGGTTCGAGGAGAGCTCGCGCCGGCTGGAGCCTGAGAACGACAACCTGCGGGCTGCGCTCGACCATCTTGAGGCCGGCGATCCGTCCCGTGATCTCCAGCTCGCGGGCGCACTCGGCGGGTTCTGGCTGACCACGTTGCAGTATGTAGAGGGTTCGCAGCGCCTCGAAAGAGCGCTTGAATCCGCGCGTGATGAAGGACCTCACACAGCACGGGCCTTGGCAAGTCTCGGCAATCTCGAAGTCGCGCGGGGAGAGTTCTCGACGGCCGCGGATCGACTCGAAGAGTCGATCCGGATCTGGCGCCGTATCGGGGACGAGACCCGACTCGTGGAGGTCGGCAACTCGCTGGGCACTGCCTTCGTCCAGGCGGGGGAGGGGTCGCGGGCACTCGAGCTGTTCGAGCAGAACCTCGAACTCGCGCGCGGCCTCGGTCACGAGACACTTGTTAGGTCGTCGCTCGACCGCGTGTGCTGGGCGCTTCTGGCGACCGGACAGTTCGAGCGCGCGGAACCGCTTGCCGAGGAGCTCGGGGACGATCACTACCGTGCCGACTGCGCTCAAGACCGGGGCGACTACACCGGCGCGAAGCGGTACCGGCTGAGTGCGCTCGAGTCTCGTATCGCCAGGAGATCGGAATACGGGCAGGTCACGGAGGTCTTCGGCCTCGCCATGATCGCCGGGGGCCTCGGGAGAGACGAGGATGCCGTTCGCCTCGAAGGGGCCGTCGAGGCGAGATGGGAGGAACTAGGCGTCGGCTCGCGGCCGCGAGTTCTCGAGACGTGGCGCGAGCGCGACCTCGGCGGCGCTCGAGCCCGGCTCGGCGAGGGTCGCGCCGCGGCACTCTACGAAGAAGGCCGAACGATGGGGTGGGAGCGGGCGCTCGAGCTTGCGCTGGGCAAGAACGGCTAGACGAGGAAGTCGACGGCGGCCGCGGCGAGGACCGCAACGGCGGCGGCCCGGTTGCGCACACCGAGCTTCTTGTAGACGTGCTCGAGGTGCTTGCGCACCGTGTGCTCCGAGATGCCGAGCTCTCGTCCGATCCCCGCGGACGTTTCGCCGGTAGCAGCGTGCTTCATCACCTGCTGCTCGCGCGGCGTCAAGAAGGGCAACGGCTGGGTCTCCACTTTGTGTTTGCGCCTGTCAGTTCCCCCCGGATCTGATGCTATGGGCCGAACCGCGTATACGCGTAACGGCTAATTGTACGCTGAAGGCTGGCTCCTTAGGCTGCCCTCAACGCGACGGTCTACGAAGGGCGGAGAAGTAATGAGAGTCGGTCGGCGTTTGCTGCGGTTGGTCGTTCTGCTTGGAGTCTTTGCTGTGACGCCCGCGGCGGCTCTCGCCGTTGGTTGGGGCACCGCGGTCAATGTGACGGGTATCCCGAAGGGGGACGCGAACGTCTCTGTCGTCCCCGTTTCGGTCTCGTGCGCCAGCGCGGGCAACTGCGCGGTCGGCGGCTACTGGGCCGAGTTCGACCCATCTGGTGATCCCGAGGGCAACGGGGCGTTTGTGGCTGACGAGAGGGTGGTCGGTGGCGTCCCCCATTGGGGCGCCGCGACGCTCATCAATGGCGTCAGCGTCTCTTCGGTCTCGTGCGCGAGTGCGGGTAACTGCGCCGCCGGAGGCTATTACACCGACAGCTCCGGCAGAGACCAGGCGTTTGTGATGGACGAAGTCAACGGATCGTGGAAGCCCAGGATCCAGGTGGCGGGCACCGCGTCCTTCGGTTCTGCCGCCTCCTTCAACGGCGGGGCCGATGTGACTTCCGTCTCGTGCCCCAGCGTGGGTCACTGCACCGCAGGAGGCTTCTATACCGATAGCGGCCACGTCCGCCACGCCTTCGTCGTCGACCAGACGACGGCGGTGGTCCCTCCCAGCTGGGGGTGGGGCTCCGCGTACAAGCTGCTGGGCGCACCGAAAGGCACGGTGAGCGCGGTTTCGTGCGCCAGCGCGGGCAACTGCGCCGCCGTCGGCCATCACACCGACATCTCCGGCACGGATCAAACGTTTGTGGCTGACGAAGTCAACGGATCGTGGAAGACCGCGATCCACCTGTCGGGCACGGCGTCATCCAGCGGCGGGGCCGATGTGACCTCGGTCTCCTGCCCCAGCGTCGGCTACTGCGCCGCCGGCGGCTACTACCACGACAGCAGCGCTGGCCACCACATCCGCGCGTTCGTGGTGAACCAGACAACCGCAGTCGTCTCTCCCACGTGGGGATGGGGACCCGCGGACACCGTACTGGGCGCAACGGCCGGCTCTGTGAGCTCGATCTCGTGCCCCAGCGCGAACACCTGCGTTGCCGGCGGCTCGTTCTACCCAGTCTCCGGCACTCACGCGTTCGTGGTGAGCTCGCACCCGGTCTCGGGCGTTCCCACTTGGGGCGTCATGCACGAGCTGGCCGCGAGCTTGAACGTCAGCCCAAGCCACGACGCCTACGTAACTTCCGTCTCGTGTGCCGCCGCAAACCAGTGCGTGGCCGGCGGCACATACTACGACGCTGGCGCCATCTTCCATCCGTTCCTGGCCAAACTCAACGGCACACCAGTCTGGAGCTCTGCGGGGCTGGTGCCGGGCATCGCGCTGCTCAATCCGGGCAATGGTTGGTATCTCTCCAACTCGTTGGGCGAGGGCGAGGTCGGCGCCGTCTCGTGCCCGAGCACAAGCGTTTCCACTGTCAACTGCGCGGTCGCCGGCGACTACCCCGGCGGCGCGTTCGTGACGAAACCCTGAGCTGCGCGGTCGGGCTGCCACTCGACGGCGGCCCGACCGCGGGTATTTCACTGCCGCGCGGTGTCGTGTGCCCCTCCGCGACGCCAGACCCGGCCGCTGCGACGCTGAACCGACTCCGCTACCGACGAGAGAAGGAGAAAGCCTGTGCTAGCCGCCTATTCCTTTGGCGACGTCTTGTGGTCGATGCTCGTGTTCTTCCTGTGGATCCTGTGGTTCTGGATGCTCTTCACCGTCCTCGGTGACCTCTTCAGCCGGCACGACATTCACGGCTGGGGGAAGGCCGGCTGGTCGATCTTCGTGATCATCCTGCCGTTCCTCGGGGTCTTCATCTACCTCATCGCGGAGGGGCATGGCATGGCCGAGCGCACCATGGCCCGCGCGCAGTCTCAGAAGAGCCAGATGGACGACTACGTCCGCTCGGTCGCCTCGAGTGGCGGCGCCAGCGATGAGATCGCGAGGGGCAAGGAGCTCCTCGATTCCGGGGCCATCACCCTGGAGGAGTTCGACAAGCTCAAGGCGAAGGCCCTCGCCGCATAGGTACGTGCTCGGAGGGCCGCGCACATCGCGGCCCTCCGACAGTCCCGGTCAGCTCTCCGACGCCCGGAACTCCTCCCACACGGGCGCGAATACCGCGCAGACCATCGACGTGGTTATCACGGTCAGGACCAGCCCGATCAGTGCGAGGACGACGCCGAACGGGCCGAACGCTTGGGCGTTCGTGTTGAGCGTCGGCCCCATCCAGAGCGGTGCGGTGCCGATCGTGCCGCCGAGGACGACGGCCCCGACAACCGCACCTGGCAGAAGTCGCCGCGTCGGCACCTTGTTGTGGAGCAGGAAGCGCGGAGTCCAGAGCCAGAAGGCCATCGACACGCAGAGCCAGAGGGGGATGAAGAGCGCGCGGTGAGCAGTTGCGAAGCCGGTCGTCGTCGTCAAGAACATGACTCCCAGGAGCCCGCAGGTCACGAAGTACCAGACGATGAAGAGAGCCTGGTCGTTCGACTGCGCTGTCTCGACCTTCCATGCCCGCTCGTAAAGGTCGCGGTACAGCTGCCCGATCCCCATGCCCCAGAACCAGAAGCCGAAGACGACGGCGAAGCTCGCCGCGAGCGCGTTGCTCGCGGTGGTTCCGAACGTCTGGCTGACGATCTCCGCCGTGTTCCCGGTGAGATGCATGCGCGTGATCATGCGGGTTGCCAGAGCGTTCACGTCGCCGCCCGCCTTCCCGAAGACGGCGATGGCGGCGAGCGCGGTGGGGAGGATGGAGAGCATGAAGTAGGCGGTCGTCGCCGCGCCCGAGTTCTTACTCGCCTCGAGGTATCGCCGGAACAACAGGAAGGCGAGCCGCCCGACGCGAGAGTTCTGCTGCCGCGCAAGCCAGTCGCGGATACGGCCGACCCGCGTCCCGACCTGTCTCTCGTCCACGGTCATCCTGCTCCCCTTTGCTTCCGCTCCCAGAGGGTCGCGTTGATCTCCGCGCCTCCGATCAGCAGGCGTCCGAGCGCCCACAGGCTGAACAGCACTGCCGCCGCGATCCCGAGGACGCCGTACGTCCCCTGCTTCGAAAGGGCGTAGGGCGCGAGGAGATAGGCCGCGGCGAATTGCAGAATCCCTACGCCGACGCCGACTGCCACCGCGCCGGGGACGAGGTCGCGCCGGCCCGCATCCCGGTGCGGTAGCTGCGTCGCCGTCCACAACCACAGCGCCGTGAACCCGACGATCACTCCGAGGGTCGCGATCAGCCCCGCCGCCGTCGACCGCTCGCGCGCCCAGCCTGCGAAGCCGGCGAGGGCGAAGAACGCGACGAGGATGGCGAGCAGCTTCGTGGCATCCACGTACGTCGGCTTCGGCCTGGCGGCGCTGATTTCCCCCCATGCAAGGCGGTGGGTGCCGATCAGCACGCTGAGAACGCTTCGCGTCGCGTAGAGAAGGATCGGCAAGCCGACGATCAACGCGTACCAGGGCGAACGCGAGTCCGATGCGCTTTGCAGCGAGCTCGCGACGATGCCACCGATGCCAAGCGTGTGGCCGAGACTCTTCGGCGATCTCCCGGTCATGTCGGCGACGACGCCGAGCCCGCCCACGAACACGAGCCCGAAGGGCAGGAGCCAGATGAAGAAGCGGTAGGCGAGCGCGCCGGCGATGATCCCGCCCGCGACCTCAACGTCGCGATCGGCGATCTCGAAGGTTGCATCGACCCATCCATGCCGGCCTCGCTCGACCTGTGCTCGCTCCGAGAGACTGTCCACTCGGCCTTGGAGAGCTTCCCGGCGCTGACGGAGGCGCGCACTGCGACGTGCCGCCTGGTCACTCATCCGTCGGCCGCGAGAGCAGCTGCTCGATCCGCTCGAGTCGTGACCTCACGTCGGCGAGCTGGTCGGTGAGGTTGTCCTCGTGGTCGGTCTTCTCTGCCTGCTCCTTCGCCGCCCGTGCCACGAAGGTCGACGTGATGGCCGCGATCAAGATCGAGAGGAACGCGATCCCCCACAGCATCAGCCCGGTGGCGATGATCCGGCCCGAGAGATTCTTCGGGGTCACATCGCCGTACCCCACGGTCGTCACGGTCTGCATCGCCCACCAGAGCCCGCGGCCGATGTTCGGATACTCGCGGTGATCGAAGACGCGCATGAGAGCGCCGGCGGCCACGACGACCACGGCCGTCGCCGTGACGATCACGTTCGCCGCATTGCGCACCGAGACCGGCTCGCGGAGAAAGCGCGACATGCGCCGCTCGATCAGGTTGAGGCGCGCCACTACGGCCGACGGTAGGCATCGCGCGTGTGCAGGACATCATCTCGGACGGGTGATGCTCACGGCAGATCGTGGCACCACCGTTCGTCCGCAAGCGGTGACAAACTGCTCTCGCAGACATCGACATAGTTGTGCTTTGCCCAGGCTGCGAGAGAGATAGGAGTTCGGATGAAGAGGAAGACGTTGTTCGTGTTCGGTGCGATCGTGCTGGTGCTAGCTGTTGCATCCGGCTCGTTCGCCGCCGGCAAATGGATCATCACGAAGTCGTCACAGGTGAAGCCGGGAGCAATCTCCTACAAGAACCTGTCGGCCAATGCGAGGAAGAGACTTCAGGGCAAGCCGGGACGGCCCGGAGCGGCCGGCACTCCGTCGCTCTTGCAGTTCGGCGGGCAGGTCAACCATGGCCAAACCCAGTGCATCGGCGTGTGGGGCGCGAACCACCAGGGCCCGTGCCTCGGCGCGGCGTACGCGAGCGACAACAACTCGCTCGTGTTCGGGCCGATGCCCGCCGGCCTGACGATTCAGAGCCTCTCCGTGGTGGCGTCGGCGGCTCCCGATGTCGGCCCCGTGGTCGTTACCGTGCTCAACAACGGGGCAGCGTCGTCACTCACGTGCACGATCGCCAAGGCAACGACGACCTGCGCCGACAGTACGCATTCGTTTGTGACCGGGGCGGGGAGCTTCCTCGAAGTGCAGGTCACGAACGACCCAAGCAATACGACGAACCCTCGGTTCATCGTGAATTTCACGTACTAGCCGCGAAGTCCAAGAGGTGAGTGTTGTCGGGAGGCCTCGCAGGGGGCCTCCCGGCGTTCTGCGTCAGCCGAGGAGCGGCGAGGGCGGAATCCGGGTCTCGCCGCGCAGTCCATCGAGCACGAACGCGATCTCGTCTTCGTAGCACCAGCACCACAGCTCCCCCGGCTCGAGCGACCGGATGACCGGATGCGCGGTCGCCTGCTGGTGCGCGGTCGCGTGACGGTTCGGCGAGCTGTCGCAACAGCCGACATGTCCGCAGCTGAGGCAGATCCGCAAGTGCAGCCACTTGCCGCCGTCGCGCAGGCAGTCCTCGCAGCCGTCGACCGCGGCAGGAAGCTCACTCACTGTGATCTGGTCGAGATGCGTGCAGGTGTCGCTCATCCGTCCAACGATGCCTGCTCCCGCAGGTACTGGTGAACGAACGCGATCGCCATGCTCCCTTCGCCGACCGCGGCGGCGACACGCTTCACGGGGCCGTACCGCACGTCGCCGCACGCGAAGATCCCCGGCACACTCGTCTCGAGGAGGTACGGGTCACGGTCGAGCTCCCACCGCTCCGCGGCGACAACATCGCGGCCGGTGAGGACGTAGCCCCTTTCGTCGAGCGCGATCTCCCCCGGGAGCCAGTCCGTCTCGGCGTCCGCGCCGATGAAGATGAAGAGGCCGCCCGACTCGACCGTCGCCGTCTCGCCGCTCGCGACGTTCCTTAGCGCGATCGACTCGAGCGCACCATCGCCGTGTGCTGCCACTACTTCCGTCTCAAAGACGACGTTGATGTTCGGCCGGGTCGCGAGCTGCTCGATCAGGTACGTCGACATGCTCTTCGCGAGCGTGTCCCCGCGACAGAGGATCGTCACGCTTTTCGCGTGCGATGAGAAGAACATCGCCGCCTGACCGGCCGAGTTTCCGGCGCCGATGAGGTGGATGTCGAGGCCGTGCGTGTTCGGGGCTTCGCTGCGGGCTGCGCCGTAGAAGATCCCCTTCCCGGCGAGCTCGTCGAAGCCGTCGACGTCGAGCTGCCGCCACGCAACGCCGCAGGCGAGGATGATCGTCCGCCCGCGCAGGATGTCGCCGCCGTCGAGGTGGACGCGGTGCGCCGGCAGATCGATGCGCGTGATCTTCCGCGTGACGACGATCTCGGCGCCGAGCCGCCGCGCTTGCAGCAGCGCGCGAGTCGACAGCGAGTCGCCGGAGACTCCCGACGGGAAGCCGAGATAGTTCTCGATCCGCGACGACGTTCCCGCTTGGCCGCCCGGTGCCTCGCACTCGATCGCGATCGTCCGGAGGCCCTCCGACGCTCCGTACACAGCGGCTGCGAGGCCGGCAGGCCCGGCGCCGACGATGACAGTGTCGTACTCCGCCGAGGCCGGCTCGGTCGGGATCTCGAGCAGCTCGGCGACACGCCGCAGCTGCGGTTGGACGACGACTCTGTCGCCGTTGAGAATCCGGATCGCCGGCTGGTCGTCGTCGCCGGGAAGAGCATCGCCCCATTGCTCCGCGTCGGCGGGCACGTCGGGTTGGAGCCAGCGGAACGGAACCTGGTTCCGGTCGAGGAAGCGCCGGAGGTCGGCGCAGGCCGCGTCCCGGCGACGCCCGAGCACGACGGCGCGGTACGCGGTCGGCGCCGCGGCGCGCGCCGCCAGCCCCTTCGGCCCGGAGAGCCGGTTGTTCGCGAGCGCGGTGAGGCGCTCCCCGACGAGGGGGCTCCACGAGACGAGCTCCTGGTAGTCGTGAAGCTCGAGCCGGAACACGCGTGTGGGCTCGGCGGCGCGGAAGCCGGCGGGGTGGAGCATGCCGAAGGCGATCGACAGCTCCCCGAGCACGCTGCCGGGCAACCGCTCGCCGATGACGCTGACGGCGCCGTCGGCTACGCGCAGCACTTCGAGTCGGCCCTCGAGGACGCCGAAGAGCGCGCGATCGTCTCCTTCGTGAACGGCGAACTCTCCGGGGGACAGCGTGATGTCTGCGACGACCTCCGCGAGCCGCGCGAGCACGTCCCGCTCGACATCGGCGAAGAGCTCGATGCTGGCGATCTCTTCGGGAGTGACCACCCCCCGCATTCTCTATTCCGTGGCACCATGCCGCGGGATGAAGGCCGTCGCCATCCTCGTCGTTGCCGCTCTCATGTCCGTCGCAGCCGCGACGAGCACCGCTGCAACGTCGAGCCTCCAGCCTGGGGTCGCGAAGCTCACGCGACAGCAGGCGCACGAGCTCCAACACTCGGGGGAGTGGCATCCCGGCTGTCCGGTCATGCCGTACCAGCTCCGCCTCCTCACGGTGCGCTACGAGGGCTTCGACCACCACACGCACCTTGGCCAGATCGTCGTAAACGAGGCTGTCACGATCCGGCTCACGGAGGTCTTCCGGAAGCTCTACGCGATGCACTTCCCGATCCGCGAGATGTCCTTCAACTCGATGTACGGCCCGCATCCCGACCAGAACGGCGACGTCACCGCGTCATTCGAGTGCCGCGACGCCGTCCCGTCGCCGTGCAACGGGAATACGAAGGGCACGACCTGGTCGATGCACGCGTACGGCGAGGCTGTGGACCTAGACCCGCGCGAGAACCCGTACGTCGGCTGCGGGATGACACGGGATGCAACCGCGCGCTCGTACATGCGGCGCGGGTATGTGCGCCCGGGGATGGTGACGCGGGCGATCTACCGCAGGACGTTCGAGACGGTCGGCTGGGGCTGGGGCGGCCTCTGGACGGGCTCGACGAAGGACTACATGCACTTCTCCGTCAACGGCCACTAGCGCCGTTGTCGCCAAGGTCGTAGGGTTGCCTCGATGAGGCGCGTCATCCTCGCCGCGATCGTGGCGGTTGCGGTGGTCTTGCCGGCGGCGGCGGCGTCTGCGGGTCGTCACACCGCCAAGATCCGGCTAGCGCTAGTGCCGCTTCAGACGGCACAGCTCGGCTCGGCCGGCGCGTCGCTTGCGCTCGCCTACGGCTCGGGACCGACCTCGAACGACGGAGGAAGCGGGTTCGTGGTGTCCACGGTAAGTTCCTCATCGCGAAGCGGCTCCGGGCCGTCAGGCCTCGTCGGCGGCTACGTCCTCGACTACGGCGACCCGTTCACCGGCGCCACGGGGGTGACGGAGATCCGCAGCAGTGTCGAGGAGTACAAGACGCGCCGCGAGGCGTGGCGAGGCCTCGACGTGGCTCTCTTCCTGGATGGACTTGAAACGGTCTTTCTCGGCTCGCCCTCCGCCCCCGTCAAGGAGAAGAAGGTCAAGCCGGTTCCGGTCGGCCAGGCCCGCTTCGGCTACCTCATCACTCGCGCAGCCGCAAATCTCAACCCGATCGTCATGCTCGACGAGCAGGTGGCCGCAGGGAGGTTCGTCCTCGACCTCACCGTCACCGCAGGCTCCGAGAGCGCGGCGGAGAGGATTGCTCCGCACCTCTTGCTCGTACTGCATCGCCGTCTTCAGTTGGTGCTCGGACGGCGCTTATCCGCCGAGAAGCCCCCGAAGCTACCGCCGGAGCCGAAATCCGGGCAGGCGCCCGGTGGCCCTGACCTGTCCACGCTGATCGTTCAGCCGCCCGATGTCGGCCAGTCACACGCTGTGAATCTCTTTCAGGGTTACACCGTGGGGCCGCCGACGCTTTCGGACTTCGTGATGATCCTCCAGCCGGCGGGGACGTATGACCAGCTCATACAGCAGGTCGGCTGGTGGCCGACCGCGACGGAAGCCACCTATGGCGAGATGTACGGGGGCGGGAACCTGTTCTCAGTCCTTTTCGCCGCCTCTGACGGGGCGGCTTCGCCCGTCGATCTGAGTGCGGTGGGCGACGGGGCGGTCGGGTATCTCATCTCAGGGGCCGGGCAATCGATGGTCGAGATCACCCTCACGAACGGCCAGGCGGGCGAGTCCATCTTCGCCACCAGCAATTCGACGCTGCACGCCTCGGACGTCCAGAGCCTCGCTCAGGCAGCAGCAAACCGGCTCAACGCTGGGCTGTAACAGCCGCTACGCGCCGACGACCTGGACGAGCCAGCGCCGGTCGCGCTCGCGGTCGAGCTCGATGAAGAGGACGCGCTGCCACGTGCCGAGCTGCAGCTCGCCTTCGCGCACCGGCACCGACTCGCCGGCGGTCCCGAGCAGCATCGCCATGCAGTGCGAGTGGCCGTTGCCCTGATCCATGTCCTCGGGGCAGATGTTCTCGGTGCGCCGGTCCCAGTCGTCGTGCGCGTAGTACGAGTCGTCGGGGACGAGCGCCTTGAGGAGCTTCGTGAAGTCCTCGAGGAAGCCGGCCTCCATCTCGTTGACGCGGACGCAGCACGTCGTGTGGGGCGAGTAGATGCACGCGATCCCGTCCGTGACGCCGCTCTCCCGGACGGCCGCCTGCACCTCGTCGGTGATGTCGGTCACGGTGAGCCCGCCGGCCGTGCGGAGGCGCGTCTCGTGCTGGAAGACCTTCATGGACGTGGCCATTCTGAGGGATGGACTACCCCGAGCGGAAGGAGAACCCTCCCGTCTCAGCGGATCCTGCAGCTCGCCGCGCCGGACGAAGCTGACCCGCTCAGGTCAATCCGGGCCGCTCCCCCGACGGCGAGCATGCTTCCGGGCGCGGATTGCTGCCACCGGCGCATTCCGCGGCAGCGCTCGAGAGCGTTCGGCTCTGCGGTATTCGGAGGGAGCCGCGGGGCCCCACCTGCCCTCACCCTGCGGCGAGGGCGCCGTGGTGCGCGAGCGCGACGGCCTCGAGACGGGAATGCGCCCCGAGGGTCCCGAGGACGCTGCGGACGTGGTTGCGGACGGTCTCGACACTCAGATGCAATTCGCCGGCGATCTGCTTCGTCGAATGGCCCCGCTCGAGCAGATGCAGCACTTCGACCTGGCGTGGCGTGAGATCCGGTGGCGGGGAAGGGGACGCACTGTCTTCGATGTTTCTGACCTGTCCGAAGACCCCGATCACATGGCCACCGCTCGCGAGCGGCACGGCACTGCCGCCGTCTCTACTGTCGACATGGTGGGTTTGTCGGCGGACTTGGGTAGACGTAAGTCTCGAAGGCCGTCATCACGCATTTCGGCTCGAAGTCGTGTGAGCCGTTACTTTGGTTTCCGAGTGGGTCTGCCGGGTCGCTTTGGTTGGGTGGGTTATAGAGCATGCTGTAATCCGGAACCTTGCTACTACTCGGGACCCAATCCTGAAACCACAGCGCAACCTTGACCCGCGAGCAAACCTGGCCGCAGGTCTCGTGCACTAGCTGGTTTTGCGAGGTGCACGGCGCCGACACGTCGTTCGGGCAGTGCTCTACCCGAGCGTGGTTGAGATAGTTGTAGAAGTTGTAGAGCATTTCGGCGTTCTGCCAGTCGCTCATTGACCGTTGGCTGCCGCAGCTGTATGTGCACGTTGCCTGCGCGCCCATCTCAGTAATCCAGATCGGCATGTTGTAGGGCGTGGGACAGATGCTGGTGCTCTGTCCGCCGAGGCAATGCGAATTCAGAAGGCTGACCAGGCTCGCGAGCGTGTTCTGTCCGTTGGACCCACCCGCCAAGATTTCATAGATGTCCGGGGAGTTAGTCGGGTTGAGAGCCGTTTTCGCCTGACCCGCAACCAGCATCCGGCGCTGTTGTTTGCTGCCCGACGGATACGTATGGACGCCAAGAACGTCGAAACAAAATCCGTACCCAGGCCTGCTGAGATTGCCGCCGTGAGGGCCGTGCTCGCACTGCAGGCTCTTCGTGCGTTGCTCGTCGCGCAGCAACGTCTGGTCCCACGCATACGACTCGGGGTGCGTCGCTCCACCGCTTACGACTGTCACACGGAGCGGATGAAGCTTCTCGTATGCGCTCTGCAATAACAGCTCGTACTGGTGTTCCGTGCCATGCCAGTAGTTATTCGAATCGTTCTCCTCGTTCCAGACTTCGACGGCCTGGACTCCGCCGCTGCCTGCGAGACTCTCGACGAGCTTTGCCGCTACTGGCCCGTAACACGCCTGGTCAAGGCAAGCGGACGTAGGAGGTTGGATGACCGACCAGACTTTTGTGCCTTGGGAATGCGGCGCAATCGTCGAGTAGTACTCTCCGCGCGTCACCGTCCACGTCGTCGTACCCTGCCCGCCGGTGACGGTCATTAGCTCCGAGTCGATAGTGATGGGGTAGTTGCCGCTCGACGGGAACCCCCACGCGGACGCGACCTGGATCACGGTCTGTGCGATGAGCTCGCCTTTGTGCGTGGCGGCGTGGTTTCCGCATCCGGTGAACGACGTCGGTGTCTTGCCGGTGTAGGTCGTGGTCACGCCGTCCATCACGAACGTGCCGGAGGAAGGGAACGTGGCGGTACTTGCGACGTTGACGGTTGCGCTGTTGGGCGCGTTAATGCCGGTCGCGGTCGTGTCCGTCGCGGATGTCAGCTTCGTTCCTGTTGTTGCCCATATCGGCGAGCCGATCAAGTCGATGAGCACGTTCTCTCCGGCGTCGTGGAACTCCCGAACACACGTCTGCAGTGCACTGAGGTAGGTGGTGTTCCAGCCGTCGCCGTCGCTGTCGCCGCCGTTGCCGTTGTCCGTGATGGTTGTGCTGTAGTCGTCTGCGTCCCGGTCGGGGGGGCTTGGCTCGTAGTTGTTCCAATGAACGAAGAGCCGTGCCCAAGTCGAATGGCCGTTCTTGTCGTTGGCGGTAGCGATGGACGTCGGCGTTGCCCCGGTTCCGTTTTGTAGGGGTTCGGTGTTGCAGGCGGCATTCACACCCTTGGCCACACCACCACCACCGGAATGAGGCGCGTCGGCATGGCCACCCCAGCCGAATGCGGACGGACTGAAGATCAGGAGGAGCGTGAGGCCAAGGAGCGCGGAACCGATGAGACCAGTCGAGGTCTTGTGCGTACGGGAGGGGTGGACGTGCATCGGCTTACAGGGTACGGGTGGTGGCACGCTGGATCCACAAGACGCTGCGGTTGAAATGGGCCCGCTTGGATTCGAACCAAGGACCAACGAATTATGAGTTCGCTGCTCTAACCAGCTGAGCTACGGGCCCGCCGTCTACGCAGAACGTATCGCGCGGCGCAGCGAGAGCCAGAGGATGAGCGGGGCTGCGACCGGCATGATCCACCACGCCGTGATGTCCGAGTGTGCGGCGGCGGCCGTCACTCCGATCGCGACCGCGACGAGCACCGCGACACGCCAGTCGTCGCCGACCACGAAGTCCCACCAGAAGCGCCCGAAGGCCGCGAGCCACTTCACGCTGTTACCGCCTCCAGCCGCTCTCGCTTGAGCAGCTGCACGAAGAGGAGGGAGACGACGATGACGAAGCCGAGCACACCGAGGATGGCGGCGTCGGAGCCCGGCCAGTGCGCGCCCGCGCCCTCCGTCGACCAGAAGATCCCGAACGTCGTGAGCATCACGCCGACACTGAACTTCATGAGGTTCTCCGGCACACGCGCGAGCGGCGCGCGGACCGCGAAGCCGACGCCTGCGACGAGGACGAGCGCGGCGGCGGCTCCGGCCGCGGCGAGCGGAATCGAGCCCTGCGCGCTTCCGAACGTCAGGACGATGAACACGACCTCGAGCCCCTCGAGGAGCACGCCCTTGAACGAGAGGACGAAGCCGTACCAGTCCAGGCCGGCGCGCTCGAGGTGCGCGGCTCCCTCCGCGTCGGCGAGCTCGCGCGCGAAGATCGCGTCCTCGTCGTGGAGAGCCTTGAAGCCGCTCGCGCGGAGAATCGCCTTCCGCAGCCACTGCAGCCCGAAGACGAGGAGCAGGCCGCCGATAACGAGCCGCAGTGCGTTGAGCGGGATCGCCGTCAACGCCGGCCCGAGCACGGCCGTGATCGCGGCAAGCGCGACAACCGCCGCGGCGACTCCGGCGAGCGACGACCGCCATCCGCGCGCGAGCGCCGAGGCGAGCACGATCGTCAGCGCCTCCACCATCTCGACGGCACTCGCGAGGAAGGCGGAGAGGAAGAGGAATGCGTTACCAGTGCTCATGTAACCCAGTCCGAGAGTAGCCCGAGGCTTCCGCGACGGCGCCGGCAGTTGCGACGTCCTGCGGATACGTCAGGCGCGCCTTGAAGAGCAGCCAGGCACTCGCGCCGAGCGGCACGAGCATGATGACGAACGTCCACTCCAATCCCGAGCGTCCGCCCCCGAAGACGTCATCCGAGACCACTCCGAAGAGCAGCGGCGCGAGCGCCATTGCTAGTGAGCGGAGGAACGTCCGCACCGACTCGGCCCGCCCCCAGAGAGCCGGCGGCATGATGTCGAGCTGGCTCGCGGCGACCGCGGGATTCTGAAGCGTGAGGAAGAACACCGCGGCGACGAGGTACGGAAGCGCCGAGAACGCGCTGCGGTTGAGCAGAGCGGGGAGGAAGAGCACCGTCGCGCCGGCGGCGCCGACGAAGGCGGCCCAGATCCGGCCGTTCAGCCGGCCGCGCCCCAGTAGCCAGTCGCTCAGTCCGCCGCCGAACAGGACGCCGAGGATCGCGCCACCGCCGACTCCGAGCAGAATGAGGTTCGCCTCTGCCTGGTTGATTCCGTACTGATTGCGCATGAACTCCGTCCCGAACGTCTGGACGCCGGCGAGAAAGTAGTAGCCACACGCCGTCGCTCCGATCAGCAGGAGGTTCGTCCGCACGCGGAGCACGTATCGTGCGGCCTCCAGGAACGACGCACGACGCATGTCGCGGCCCGTTGCGAGCTCTGGATCCGGCGCGATGCCGCGCTCGCGCGCGAGGACTTGGGCGGCGGTTTCCTGGGTCTCCTCTGCTTCGGGTGGCAGTGGTTCGGTCGCGTGCGCGAGGACGCCTGCGCCGCCGCGGGCCGGCTCCTTCAGGCGAAGGATGAACCAGCCGAGGATGATCGAGAGAATGCCGAGGATGACGAACGCGGCGCGCCAGCCTCCGATCCACGAGACGGCGGAGATGTCGCCCGTCACCGCGAAGCCGAAGCCCGCGCCGAGCGTCTCTCCGGCGAGGACGAAGCCGTAGATACGGCCGCGCTCGGACCCGGAGAACCAGTCACCGATGAGCGACGCGGCGAGCGGGCCGGCGGCCGCGACGACGGCACCGAGGCAGAGCCGCGCGAGCAGGAGCTGGTCGAAGTTCGGCACCGTCGCGCTCCAGAGCATCGCCGCGGACCAGAGGAAGATCACGAGACCGAGCGTCCTCGTCCGCCGGACGCGGTCGGCGAGGACTCCGAACGGCAGCGTCGCGACCGCGCCGATGAGTGCTGTCACGCTGACAAGAAGACCGATGTCGGTGTTCGTGATGTGCAGGGCGCTCTTGAGCTCGGATGCGGATGCACCGATCGTCGCGGCGTCCGCGCCGGCGAGCCCGAGCACGCATGCGAGGAGCACGATCACCCGTGTCCGTTCCGCGCCGCCGAGAACCCGCGTCAGGCTGCGCGCGATCGCGCCGACCGCTGTCGCGCCGAGTGCGTACGTCCCGATCAAGACACGCGTCGTGCGGGACTCGTCCGTGCTCACCGCTCCATGGTATGGAGGGTGGCCGGGGAGCTCACCTGCGGCCGTAGAGTCGGCCGCCGCTACGGAGCCAGCGAACCGCGCCGTCCTCGCCGCGGATGAAATGCCCGCGGGATCCCGCCAACGGCCCCTCCGCGATGTACCAGCGGTCGGGCGAGTAGAAGAGCGCCTCGGCAGGAGGTAGCTGCGGCCCGGGCGGCGAGTCCTTCTTCGGGAAGCCGCCGAACGACTCGGTCTCGACGCGGATCCGTCCGCCGTCGAGCGGAGTCATCGTCACGCGACCGAGAGTCGTCTCGTAGACGCCCGCGAAGTCGTCCATCTCGACGTCGGCGAGCGGTTGCGGGTCGTCGGCCGCGACTCCCGCCGCCCGGAACATGGCGTCCATCACCTGCAGGCCGCCGGGGGAACCGTTCGTGAGCAGCGCGAGCGCATACGACCGCGCCGGCTGGAGGAGGAGCATCGCGAGCTGCCCGTTCGTGCCGCCGCCGTGGCGGATCGTCCCGAAGCGATCCTCGCCGTACCACGTCAGGCCGACCCATTCGCCCGCGTCTGCGGCGGGCGCCTGCGGCTCCTGCATCGGCGCGAGCGCCGGTGGCGGGTCGAGGTGGAGACGCGCGTAGCGGAGGAGATCGGTCGTCGTCGACGAGATACCGCCGGCCGCAGCGGCGTAACGGCCGATCTGCCACGGCCGCGCAACCTGGAACTCGTCGCCGAGGCCGATGTGCCCGACGGCGTAGCGCTCCGTCATCACCTCCCATGGCCAGAAGGTCGTCGAGCGCATCTCGAGCGGCTCGCACACGAGCTCCTGAATGACGTCTTCGACGTGCTTGCCGGTGACCCGCTCGACGACGTGCCCGGCGAGGACGAAGCCGGCGTTGTTGTACGCCCAGAGCTCGCCGACCGGCGTCTGCTGGGGCAGATCGCGCATCCGCTCGACGTAGATCGAGAACGCGTCGTCGCCCCAACCGGTGTCGTCGAAGTAGTCCCCGAACCAGCCGCCGGTGTGGGAGAGAAGATGGCGCATCGTCACGCGCTCGGTCGCGTCGGTGTCGGCGAGCACGAGCTCCGGGACGTACTCCTTCACCGGCTTGTCGAGCTCGATCTCGCCGCGTGCGACGAGCTCCGAGACGGCTGTGCCAAGGAACGTCTTCGTGATCGAGCCGATCTGGAAGCGCGTGTCGGGCGTTACGTCGAGCGGGTTCTCGATGCTCGTGACGCCGTAGCACTCGTGCCGCTCGACGCCGTCGGAGAGCACGCCCACTGCCACGCCCGGCACGCCGTGTTCCTCGCGCGCCGCCTGCACTGCCCCGAAGACGTCCACGGGGGTGACGCTACACGTCGCGGCGTCGCAACAGAACTGCAGCGATCGTGATCGCCACGGCGCAATAGCCCGCGAAGACGACGCCGCCGGCAAGTGGAGTCAGTGTGTGCGCCGCGTGGTCGAGCGAGAACATCTGCGTGCCGGCGTTGGGCGGGAGGTACTGGCTGATCGCGTTGTTCCAGTTCGTAGGCAGGAGGTTCATGAGCGGCGGGATGACGAAGAAGATCCCGGCGAAGGTCGCGATCCCGCCCGCCGTGTTCCGCACGATCGCGCCGAGCGCGAGCGCGAAGATCCCGACCATCGTCACGTAGACCGCGCCCATGAGCACGCAGCGCGCGACGCCCGGGGCGCTGAATGAGACCTGGAGCTGCGGGATGGTGTCGAAGATCGCCTGGGTCGAGAAGAAGCTGATCAACACCGCCGGCACCATCAGCGCCATCGTGAAGAGGGCGTAGTCGAGCAGCTTTGCCCAGAGCACCGGCAGCCGCTTCGGCACGGCGGTCATCGTTGACCGGATCGAGCCGGTCGAGTACTCCGCGCTGATCAAGAGGACGCCGAGCACGGCAATGACGAGCTGTGCGATGAAGATGCCGACGAACGCGATGTCGAGCGGGTGGCGGTTCGCCTGTTCGCTCGGGTTCATCTGGGACCAGTGCGTCCGGTTGATGATGGCGACGAGGATCGGGATGAGAATCGACAGCACAACTGTGATCCCGACGCACCACAGAGTCGAGCGGACGCTGCGGAACTTCGTCCACTCTGAGCGAAGCACGCCCGGGAACGTGACGCGGCCCGGCTTCTCGAGCTTCGGGACGGTCGGCATGACGGCGCTCACGCGACGACCTCCTCGACCGGCGACGTGGCGCCGAATTCGACCTCGTCGCGGGTGAGATCCATGAACGCCTCCTCGAGCGATGCCTGATGCGGCGTCAGCTCATGGAGCGCGATACCCGCGGCGGCGGCGACGTCGCCGACCTGCTCCGCCGTCAGGCCGTGCACCTCGAGCGCCCCGCGCTCGCCGTCGGCGAACGAGACGCCCGGGCCGGCGAGCTCCTCGCGCAGCCGTGTCAGGTCGGGCGAGCGGACGAGCACGGCTTTCCCCGAGGCGCTTGCGACGAACTCGTCGACACTCGTATCGGCGATGAGCTTGCCGCGGCCGATCACGATGAGGTGGTCGGCGGTGAGCGCCATCTCGGTCATGAGATGCGACGAGACGAAGACGGTCTTCCCTTCTTCGGCGAGCCCCTTGAGGAGGTTGCGCACCCAGTGGATCCCCTCGGGGTCGAGGCCGTTGACCGGCTCGTCGAGGAGCACCGTTTTCGGGTCGCCGAGGAGCGCGGCGGCGATGCCGAGCCGCTGGCCCATGCCGAGCGAGAACTTCCCGGCGCGCTTGCGCGCGACATCGTGGAGGCCGACGAGGTCGATCATCTCAAGCACGCGCCGCTTCGGATAGCCGTGCGTGCGCGCGAGGGCGAGAAGGTGGTTGTACGCCGAGCGGCCTGTGTGGACGGAGCGTGCCTCGAGGAGCGCGCCGACCTCGTTGAGCGGCGCCGGATGGTCACGGTAGTGGCGGCCGTTGACGGTGACGTCGCCCTTCGTCGGCGCGTCGAGGCCGAGGATGAGTCGCATCGTCGTCGACTTGCCGGATCCGTTCGGGCCGAGGAAGCCGGTGACGATGCCCGGCTGAACAGTGAAGCTCAGGCCGTCGACGGCGCACTTCTCCCCGTAGTGTTTCGTAAGCTCCCGCGCCTCGATCACGGGCTTACCGTACTGCCGTTCCGTGAGCCAGAGGTGAGGATAGGGGTGTGACGCTCGCGTTCCTCATCTCGACGCACACGATCGAGGGTTGGCTCTCCTCGTACGGCTACATCGTCGTCTTCGTCCTCGTGATGCTCGAGAGCCTGGGCCTTCCCGTGCCGGGAGAGACCGCGCTCATCGCGGCGGCGCTCTACGCCGGCTCGACGGGGAAGCTCGAGATCCAGACGGTGATCATCGTCGCGGCCGCCGCTGCGATCATCGGGGACAACATCGGCTTCGCGATCGGCCGCTACGGCGGCACGCGGGTGCTCCTGCGCTACGGCCACAAGGTGCGCCTCCACGAGGGTCGGCTGAGGATCGGGATCTGGCTCTTCCGTCATCACGGCGGCAAGGTCGTGTTCTGGGGGCGGTTCGTCTCGATCCTCCGGACGTACGCCGCCTTCCTCGCGGGAGCGAACCGGATGTCCTGGCCGCGCTTCCTCTTCTTCAACACAAGCGGCGGGATCCTCTGGGCGATCGTCTTCGGGCTCGGGTACTACCTCTTCGGCGACGTGCTCGAGCGGCTCAGCACGACGATCGACGTCGGCCTGGGCGCCCTCGGCATCATCGCTGTCGTCGGCTTCGTGCTCTGGATGCGCAGACGCGAGGCGAGCCTCCAGGCGAGGGCCGACGCCGAGATCCGCGGATCCGTCGCCGAGGAGCTCGGTGGGGCGGGGTCGGGGGCGTAAGCTGGCCCCATGTTCCTGTTCGAGAAGATGACGAAGATGGTCTTACCGGAGGACGCGCTCCCCGGCCGCGCGGAGCCGATGCGTGTGCCCGAGCGACACGAGGTGCTCGGCACGCCGCTCGTTCCGCCGTTTCCTGCAGGGATGGAGCAACTCGTCGTCGGGATGGGCTGTTTCTGGGGCGCCGAGCGCGTGTTCTGGAAGGCGGACGGCGTGTACACGACAGCGGTCGGCTACGCCGGCGGCTACACGCCGAACCCGACATACGAAGAGGTCTGCTCCGGCCGCACCGGCCACACCGAGGCTGTGCTCGCCGTCTTCGATCCCGCCACGATCTCGCTCGAGAGCGTTCTCCGTCTCTTCTGGGAAGGGCACGACCCGACGCAGGGAAATCGCCAGGGGAACGACGTTGGCACGCAGTACCGCTCGGCCGTCTATTTCTCCGACGAAATGCAGCGCGAGGCCGTCGAGGCGTCGAGAGCGATGTTCCAGGCGGAGCTGGCGAAGGCCGGCTACGGCGGGATCTCGACGGAGATCGCGCCGGCCGGACCGTTTTATTACGCCGAGGACTACCACCAGCAGTACCTCGCGAAGAACCCGAACGGTTACTGCGGTCTCGGCGGGACGGGTGTGGCATGCCCCGTTGGCCTGAAAATGGCGTAGATTCCCCGCCGTGAAGCGCGTCCTCCTCGCCGCTGCCGCCGTCATCTGTTGTGCAGCTCTCGCGGGCACGGCGCACGCGCACGGCCCGACGTTCGTCACCTTCCTCACGCCTTCCGGGAACATCGGTTGCGGCTACTCGAGCGGGATGGGGCCGCGGAGCCTCCGCTGCGACATCGCGAGCGGCCTCAAGCCGCGGCCGGCCCGGCCGAAGGACTGCCTCCACCTCAACTGGGGCGACAGCTACACGATGAATCCCCACGGCGGCGTCACGATCACGTGCCACGGCGACACCGCGATCATCAACGGCTCAAAGGTGATCGCCTACGGAAAGACGTGGAGCCGGGGAGGCTTCGAATGCTGGTCACGCACGTCGGGCCTCAAGTGCGAGAACGCGAGCCACCACGGCTGGTTCCTCAGCCGCCAGCACTCCTACCGTTTCTAGACCAAAGGGAGGTAGATGGAATGAGCGTGATCGTGACCGGCAAGTTCCAGGGTGACACCGACATGTTCCGGCAAGCGCTTTCCGACCGGGCCGACGAGTTCGCCGCGATCGGCGAGCGGGCGCGGTCGGCAGGAGCGATCCACCACCGCTTCGGGATCGGCGACGGGTTCGTCGTCGTCATCGACGAGTGGGATTCCGCCGAGCAGTTCAACAACTTCTTCGGCGACCCGGAGCTGCAGCAGTTCATCGGTGAGATCGGCGCGGCAGGCGGACCGCCCGAGCTCTGGTTCAGTGAGGCTGTCTCTTCGCCCGATCAGTTCTAGATACCGCTATCGAACATGCGCCGGGCGGCTACTGCAGCCGCTCGGCGAGGTAGCGGATCGCCAACGGGTAGCGGTACTCGATGTCCCCATGGCCCGCGTCGAACAGCTCGAAGAAGACGTCCGTGATCCCGAGCTCCTCGAGCTCGCGCCGGAACGCCTCGGCACCGAGGTCGAGGAAGTACTCGTCGCGGTTGCCGGCGTCGATATAGATCGCGCGCATGCCGCGGAGCGCGTCGGCGTGGCGGCGCGCCATCCGCACCGGATCCCATGCGAGCCAGCGCTGCCAGACGTCGTCGTGCAGCATCCCGGTGGCCGTGTCGAAGGGGAGATCGATTGTCCCGTCGTCGTTCGCGGAGTAGGCGGCGGCCATCGCGTACGTGTTGATGAGGATGGGGTCGGTCTTCTTCGTGAACGCGGGCCGCGAGCGGAAGTCCGCCCAGAACTGCTCGAACGAGCCGTCGTAATCGTCGCGCAACGCACGCGCCGCTTCGGCGAACTCCGGCTGGTAGCACGCCTCGAAGAGCGCGTCGCCGGCGTGCGTCGCGAGGCCGCCGAAGACGTCGGGGCGGAGCATCGGCACGACCATCGCGCCGTACCCGCCGCTCGACTTTCCGGTCAGGCCGCGGTGCGCGTCGTCGTCGAGCGTCCGGTAGCGGGAGTCGACAAACGGGACGACCTCGTCGCAGAGGTAGCCGAGATAGCGCCCGGTGCCGGGCGAGTCGATGAACTGCGAGCCGCCGTACGACGTCCAGCAGTCCGCGAAGACGACGATCGCCGGCGGGCAGCCTTGCTCGTCGAAGAGCCGGTCGACGAGCTCCGGCACGGTCGGCCGAAACGCGCTCCGCTTGTTCCACATGTCGATCTGCCCGGTCATGCCCTGGATCAGGTAGATCGTCGGGAAGCGTTTGTCCGGCTCGGTCTCGTACGCGGGCGGCAGGTAGACCCAGAGCGGCCGGACGTGCGGGTCGCCGAGCGGGTTACCGCGCAGCAGCTCGCTCTCGATCTCGAGTTCGTCGAGCTTCCCCTGGCGTTCCCGTGACCACGGTTCCATGCTCGCCTTCTATCACTACACTCACCGGCGATGGCCGAGTACGGGACGATGCGCGTCAAGAGCGGGCTCGCGGAGATGCTCAAGGGCGGCGTGATCATGGACGTCGTCGACGCTGAGCAGGCGAAAATCGCCGAAGCCGCGGGAGCCGTCGCCGTCATGGCGCTCGAGCGCGTCCCGGCCGACATCCGCCGCGACGGCGGCGTCGCGCGCATGTCCGATCCCGAGATGATCACCGGCATCCAGGAGGCCGTGACGATTCCCGTCATGGCGAAGTGCCGCATCGGCCACTTCGCCGAGGCGCAGATCCTCCAGGCGCTCGAGATCGACTACATCGACGAGTCGGAAGTGCTGACGCCCGCCGACCTCGAGCACCACGTCGACAAGTGGCAGTTCACTGTCCCGTTCGTCTGTGGCTGCACGAACCTCGGCGAGGCACTGCGGCGCATCGCCGAGGGCGCCGCGATGATCCGAACGAAGGGCGAGGCCGGCACCGGAGACATCGTCAACGCGGTCACGCACATGCGCGCGGTGTTCGGCGCGGTCCGGCGGCTCGGCGCGCTGCGCGACGAGGAGTTGTACGCGGAGGCGAAGGAGCTGCGCGCCCCGTACGACCTCGTCAAGTGGGTTGCGGAGAACGGGAAGCTTCCGGTCGTGACATTTACGGCGGGCGGGATCGCGACGCCCGCCGACGCCGCGCTCTGCATGCAGCTCGGGGCTGACGGCGTCTTCGTCGGCTCCGGCATCTTCAAGTCGGGCGATCCCGAGACGCGCGCGAAGGCGATCGTCGAGGCGACGACCCACTACATGGACGCGGACATCCTTGCTCGCGTCTCCGCCGGGCTCGGCGAGCCGATGGTTGGTATCTCGACGCAAACGCTGGATCCGTCAGAGTTGCTCGAGACCCGCGGCTGGTAGCGAGAGCCGACACGGCTCTCCGCGATCGTCTAGGCCTTTACTCCGTCCGACCGGCGCGAGATGATGCGCGCGATGGTCAAGGCGGAGACCAAGCCGATCTGGACGAGTTCGTCGTTCCTCACCTACACGGGTGGGTTGACGGTCCTCTTCGCGGCGTTCGCCGGCATCCTGTATCTCGCGTCGCAGAACAGCGGCGAAGGCGCTATGACGGGCTGGTCGTTGCTCTTCCTCGTGATCCTCTACGGGATCGCATTGGCTCTCCTCCGCATGGACAGATGGCTTGCCGCCGGGATCCTCGCGTTCGCCTCGGTCATTGCTTGGGCGATCTTCCTCATCTACCTGTTCAGGTGGTTCGGTTGGGACAGCGTCACCGCCTCGATCGGCGACTGGTCGTTCCCGAAGATGCTCCTTTGGTTGCTGATCCTCGCGGCCGCGTCGTTCGACCGGATGCTCTTCAAGTTCCCGTTCATCCGTCTGATCTCGGCGGTCGTCTTCTATCTCTTCCTCGTCGATCTGCTGACGTCGGGACACGGGAACTGGTTCGCGTTCGTCACCCTGTTCACCGGGTTCCTCTACCTGCTGGTTGGGAGCGCGATCGACAAACCGTCGACGTTCTGGCTCCACCTCGTCGGCGGTGCGCTCATCGGCGGGGCACTGCTCAGCTGGTTCCACACGAGCGACTTCGACTTCGCGCTGATCTCGGTCTTCGCCGTCTTCTTCGTCTTCGTCGGGTATGCGACGAAGCGGTCGAGTTGGGCGTTCTACGGGACGGTCGGCTTCTTCGCTGCGACGACTCACTACACCGTGGGGTCGCTGGCGGCGCTGAACCCCTTCCAGGTGACCAGTGTCTGCGGGTCGGGACTGAACCCGATGGGCACGCTCTGCAGCGGGCCAAGCGTCAGCCCGTGGGCGCCGGCGCTCGCGTTCGGGCTCCTCGGCTTCTGGCTCATCCTGCTCGGGATGCTCGGCAAGCGGAAGAAGGGTCACAAGCACGCGGCGGTCGTCGTCACGACGCCGGCACCGCCCGCGGCCGCCGAGCCGCTGGCCGAGTAGCGCTCGTTACCATCGAGGCGTGGAGAAGCCGCTCAGGATCGGCGTCCTCGCCGTGCAAGGGAACTTCCGCGAGCACGCAGCCGTCTTGCGGCGGCTCGGCGCGGAGCCGGTCGAGGTGCGCCTACCCGACCAACTCGACGGCCTCGACGGGTTGGTCATTCCCGGAGGCGAGTCGACAGCGATTGGTCGCCTCATGAGCCTCTACAACCTCGACGACGCAGTGCGCGCGTTCGCCGGCCCGATCTTCGGTACCTGCGCGGGGATGATCGTCCTCGATCGCGACCACCTCGGCGTCGGCGACTACCGCACCGAGCGGAACGCGTTCGGGCGCCAGGTCAACAGCTTCGAGGCCGATCTCGACATAGGCGACGGCGACGAGCCGCTGCGTGCCGTTTTCATCCGCGCGCCGTGGCTCGAGGAGCCAGGCTCGGACGTCGAGGTGCTCGCGGAGGTCGACGGCCACGCCGTGCTCGCCCGCGAGGGCCGGCTGCTCGTCGCCGCGTTCCATCCGGAGTTGACGGACGACACGCGCGTCCACGAACGGTTCCTGAACATCGTGCGAGAGGAGAGCACGCGCGTAGGCTCGACGGAGCGCGCAATAGCGGAGGTGCCGGCTTCGCCGGCGCCGGGAGCGGAGGTATCCAGTGTCCGGGCATAGCAAGTGGTCGTCGATCAAGCACAAGAAGGGTGCCGCCGACGCGAAACGGGGCAAGCTCTTCTCCAAGCTGACGCGCGCGATCATCGTGGCTGCGCGCGACGGTGGCCCGGACCCGGCCGGGAACCTCGCGCTCCAGAACGCCGTCGAGAAGGCCCGCGCCGCCTCGATGCCGAAGGACAACATCGACCGCGCGATCGCGAAGGGCGCGGGGACGGACTCCGACGCGGCCGCCTACGAGACGATCGTCTACGAGGGCTATGCCGCCGCCGGCGTCGCGGTGATCATCGAGGCGCTCACCGACAACCGGAACCGCACGGCGGCCGAGGTGCGCCACATCTTCTCGAAGAACGACGGCAACCTCGGCACGTCGGGCGCGGTCGCGTGGCTGTTCGAGCGGCGCGGCGTCGTCCTCGTGCCGGCCGACGGCGTGGACGAGGACGAGCTGACGCTCGCCGCGGCCGAGGGCGGGGCGGACGACGTCGCCCTGGACGGCTCGTCGTTCGAAGTGCTCTGCGCGGCGGAACAGTTTGCGTCGGTGCGCGAAGCGATCGCCGACGCCGGCTTCGCGATCGACTCGGCCGAGCTGACGATGCTGCCGAAGACGACGGTCGCCGTCGAGGACGAGAGCGAGGCGAAGAAGATCCTCCGGCTCATCGACCAGCTCGAAGACGACGACGATGTCCAGGATGTCTACGCGAACTTCGACATCCCCGAGCGCGTGCTCGAACTCGTCGCCGGCTAGCAGCTTGGTGCGAATAGAAGCGGCGCCCGGGGGCGCCGCTTCCACTTCAACTGACCTGGATCGCCTTGGCGACGTACGTGGAGACCCCGCCGACCGTGCCTCGTACCCGTACCACGTACGACCCCGGCTGGAGGGTTGTGGACGGCTTGAGATTCAGCGTGGCGGTCGTCGCGCTCACGGACGTGCCCGCGATCGCGAGTTGTGTGGTTCCCTTCAGGAGATAGCCCGTGAACAGCACCCCCTGGCTCGCCTTGGCGGCAACCGTGACGAGTGTTCGCGTCGGCGTGACGCTGGTGATGAGCACGGCCGGCGCGACCTTCAAGTGGCCGATCATCTCGGTCTTGTGCACGTCGCACTGATACGTGTACGTGCCGAGAGCCAGAGCGACCGTCCACGAAAACGACCCGGTGCCTCCAACCGTCGTCTTGTGGAGCGAGTTGCTGCTGGTGCAGCTGGTCCCCTTACAGAGGTCGAAGTTGTGGAGGGTGGCGTAGTCCGTGATGTTGAACTGGTATGTCCCAGGTGTAACGGTCGATTTCGAGAGTGCGATCTCGTATGCGTTGTGGCTGGTGGATGAGCCGACGCTGCCTGTGATGATGGGGGTGGTGGCAGCGCGGCTATGGGCGGCGCTCGAGCTGTTGGCGAAGATGACCCCGCCGAGCCCGAGGGCGAGAACGGCTAGTGAGAGCAGGAGTGTGCGCATGGCGCGTTCTACGAAGGTGGGGACCGAGCGGATTGCGCGAATGTCGATCCCGTCCGATCTCGTCCCTAGCCTTTCGACGTGAAGGTAGTCGGCATCGACCCAGGGACGGCTGCGTGCGGGTACGGGATCGTCCACGAAAGCGGAGGGCGCCTCAGGGCCATCGGTCACGGCTGCTGGTCGACACCGGCCGGCGAGGACGTGGCGCTTCGTTTGAAGACGATCTACGACGGGGTGGCCGGCCTCGTCGAGGAGCATGCGCCGGATGCGGTGGCTCTCGAGGAGTCGTACGTCGGCGCCGACGCCCGTATCGCACTCTCCGTCGGGCAAGCGCGCGGCGCAGTGCTCGTCGCGGCCGCAAACGCGGGAATCGCCTGCCGTGAGTACGCACCGGCCCGGGTCAAGCAGGCGGTGTGCGGCTACGGGCGCGCCGAGAAGGCGCAGATGCAGCGGATGGTGAAGATGATCCTCGGCCTCGCCGAGCTCCCGACGCCGAACCACGCCGCCGACGCGCTCGCGGTCGCGATCTGCCATGCGCTCGCGCCGCCGCTTCTCGAGCTCGAGGCGGCGTCATGATCGCGCGGCTGCGCGGCAAGCCGGTCGCGAACACGCCAGAGGGGCTCATCCTCGATGTCGGAGGCGTTGGCTACCTCGTTCACGCGACGCCCGCCGCGGTGCGAAAGGGCGAGTCCGCGGACGAGATCTCGGTCGATACGTACCTGCACGTCCGCGAGGACGCGATGCAGCTCTACGGCTTCGCCGACCGTGAGGAGCGGGAGCTCTTCGTCCAGCTGCTCAGTGTCAGCGGTGTCGGCCCGAAGGTTGCGCTTGCGATCGTCTCCGGCTCGCCGGCCAGCGAGCTGCGCCGCGCGATCGTCCGCGAGGACGCGGCCCGTTTTCAGGCGATTCCCGGCGTCGGCAAGAAGACCGCCGACCGGATCGTGCTCGACCTGAAGGACAAGCTCGGCGATCCGGCCTTCGCGCCGGCGACGGAGTCGGGCGACTCGCACGTCGTCGCGCGCGACGCGCTCGTCGAGCTCGGCTGGTCGCTCCTCGACGCCGAGCGCGCGCTCGCGGAGGTCGACGACGATCTCCCGCCGGAGGAACGCGTCCGGCTCGCGTTGAAGAAGGCCGCATGAAGTGCCGGCTTTCCCGGCGCAGGAGCGGAAAATGAGCGCACAGTTCTTGGCGCCCGACCTGCGCGAAGAGGACGAGGAGCTCGAGCGGAGCCTCCGTCCGCGCCGGCTCGACGAATTCGTCGGTCAGGCGCGCGTCAAGGAGCAGCTCGCGATCGCGCTCGACGCGGCGAAGGGGAGAGGCGAGGCGCTCGACCATGTCCTCCTCGTCGGCCCGCCGGGTCTTGGCAAGACGAGCCTCGCCCACATCATTCGCGAGGAGCTCGGAGTCGGCATCCGCTCGGTAGCCGGGCCGGCGCTCGAGCGGAAGGACATCGCAGCGATCCTCACGGCCGTCGAGGCGCACGACGTCCTTTTCGTCGACGAGATCCATCGACTGGGCCGCGCCGCGGAGGAGATCCTCTATCCCGCGCTCGAGGACTTCCGGCTCGACATCGTGATGGGGCAGGGAGCGGCGGCGCGCACGCTGACGATCGACCTGCCTCCGTTCACGCTCGTCGGCGCGACGACGCGCACAGGACTGCTGACGTCTCCCTTGCGCGACCGCTTCGGGATGACGTTCCGGCTCGACTACTACGAGCCGGGCGAGCTCGCCGCGATCGTTGCGCGTTCGGCCCGGATCCTCGGTGTCGAGATCGCTGCCGACGCCGCCGAGGAGATCGCGAGCCGCGCGCGCGGCACGCCGCGCGTCGCGAACCGCATCCTTCGCCGCGTCCGCGACGTCGCCGAGGTGCGCCACGAGGGCGCGATCACGACGGCGATCTCTCGCGAGGCGCTCGACCTGCTCGAGGTCGACGAGGCGGGGCTCGAGCGCCTCGACCGCGACCTCCTCCGTGCGATCGTGGAGAAGTACGCCGGCGGGCCCGTCGGCGTCAACACGCTCGCCGCGTCGCTCGGTGAGGAGCCCGACACGATCGAGTACGTCTACGAGCCGTACCTTCTCCAGCTCGGCTTCATCGCCCGCACCCCGCGCGGACGGACGATTACACCGCTCGGCCGCGCCCACGTCGGTGCTGCAGCGGCAGAGCCGGAAGCCGACTCCCGGCTCTTCTAACCGGCAGCCGATGCGCCGGATCCTCGTCACCGGCATGTCCGGCACCGGTAAGTCGAGCGCGCTGGCCGAGCTCGGCAGCCGCGGTTTCCGCACCGTCGACACCGACGAGCCGGGCTGGATGGTCGAGGCCGAGGACGGCGAGCTCCTGTGGGACGAGGAGAAGATCGCGCGGCTCCTCGCGGAGGACGGCCCGAGTCTTTTCGGTCCCTCTCTGCTCGTTGGGGGCACCGTCCGGAATCAGGGCCGCTTCTACGATCGCTTCGATGCCGTCATCCTCCTCAGCGCGCCGGCCGACGTGATCCTCGAGCGCATCGCGACGAGGACGAACAATCCGTGGGGGAAGTCGTCGGAGGAGCGGGACTTGATCCTCGAGCATCTCCGCGAAGTCGAGCCGTTGCTACGCGCGACGTGCACCCACGAGATCGACACGAGCCGGCCGCTTGCGGAGGTCGTCGAGCGGCTGGTCGAGATTGCGAGTTAACCTCGCACCGTGCCCGAGCTCTGGACTCCGGTTCCGCATCTCCCGAACGACGAGTTCGTCGAGGCGCTGCTGAAGGCGATAGCGAACTTCGCGGCGGCGACGGGGGTCGAGAAGCCGGTCGTCGAGGTCGAGCTGACCGATACCTCGCGCTTTCTCCTCGACCGCATCGATCCGGCGCCCGGCTTCGGGATGGTGACGCTCTACCTCGCCGATGCGCGGGACGACGCGCCCGACGCGCTCATCGTCCCGCTTGGTTCCGTCCGGCGAATCGAGCTGCGGACGGCGCCTGAGAAGAGCGAGAGCTTCGGGTTCACCGTTCCGCCTGCCACGTAGACGAGCCACGGCGCGACAAGCAGGGCCATCACGTCGAACCAGACGTAGCCGCTCGCGACGCCGCTCGGCGGGTTCCCGTCGGGGATCCCGAGCCCGCGCAGCGACGCCGCCCAGCGCCAAGTCCCGATCGACGTGCCGTAGAGCTCGAGCGCCGCGACGACGAGGAAGACGCCCGCGTAGGTCGCTCGGAAGCGCGAGCGCCAGAGGAAGACGAGCAGCAGCGGCACGCCGAACGCGCCGGCGACGTCGAGTCGCGGCAGGACAGTGAGCCCGGCGATCCCCCAGGCGGCGGCGCCGACGGCGGCGATCCATACGAGCGGCCGTTTCGGCAACGTCCCCGCGAGTGCGAGGCCGCTCAGGTAGACGAGGCCGTGCGCGGGTGGGATGAAGAGCGGGAGGTTGTGCAGTCGGTAGTGGTAGACGCCCCAGACGAGCGAGCCGGTCACCTCTCCGACCGTTGCGAACACGACAACGCCGAGCGCCTGCGCGCGGGCAAGCGGCGCGAGCGGCTTCAGCGCGGCGGCCAGGACGGCGAACGTAAGGACACCGAGCCCGATTTGCACGTCGTAGCCGACCTGCGTATCGACGGCGAGCAGCGCCGCGAGGTAGGCGGGAAGCGCGGCCGTGTACCAGCGAGGTGCCTTCATGGCCGGTACTGGAGCTTGTGCCAGCTCGGCGTGGGGAGGAGCTCGAGGAGCGCTCGTCCGCCGTTCGTGTCGGCGTAGGTGAAGTCCTTGCTCTCCTCATCCCAGTCGACTTCGAGGAGGCCCTCCTTCACGCGGTGGTCGAGCCAGGCGCCGCGAAAGACGAGCTTCTTGAGCCAGTAGACGAGCGATTCGCCGCGCACGAGCGCGATCGCGTCCCAGTTCTCGATCATGTACGCGCCGAGGGTGCTGCGCGGCTCGCCGATCGCGTCGCGTTCCACGAGCTCGACGAGATCTGCCGTCTCGTCTGCGTCGAGCTCCGCAGACGCGACCAGGCCGAGCCGGACGGCCGCCGCGATGACGCGTTCCTCGAAGTCGGCCGCGCTGAACGAGAAGCGGTAGCCGAGGAACTCGACGACGTAGTCGTCGCCCGAGCGGTAGTTGCCGGCCGCCTCCACGACCGGAGCGTACCCTGGCCCCGTGCGCGCACTCCGCTATCCGCTTGCGCTCGTCGTCGTGGTCGGCCTTTGCGCGCTGACCGCGTGGCTCATGTCCTGGTCGTTCGGAAAGGCGGTCACGCTCGCGCCGGTGATCGTGATCGGCGGGGCAGCGCTCGTCGGTCTCGTGCTCCTGTGGGGGAAGGTCGCGTGGGCGCAGTTGCTCGAGTCGCGCAACCCGCGCCGCGTTCTTGCGTTCTGGGTGATCGGGCTCGCGCTTATCGTCCTACTGACGGTCCTAGGCGTCAAGCTCCCCAACGAGGGCGGCTAGGAGGCGCTCGACGTCGTCGCGGGTTGTGTATGCAGCGACCGAGATACGGAGGAGGTCGTGGTCGGTCCCGGCGACCGGGATCTCGACGCGGTGGTTCGCAAAGAGCCGGTCGCGAAGGCCGGGGTCGGGGCGCGGAAGCCGGACGCTCGCCATCTGACCCAGCATCTCGTCGGGTGCAAGCGGGTCCGTGCCTAGGAGATCGCACAGCTCGGCGCGGGCTTCGCGGGTGAGCGCGCGGCAGCGCTCGCGGACGCTGTCCCAGTCGCGCTCTGCCTGGTAGCGGATCGCATCTGGCACGGCGAGCCACGCCGCCGGGTCGCGCGTTCCCTGGATCTCGACCCGCCCCTGGAAGGTCGTTCCCTCGGAGTAACCCCAGCTGACGATCGCGGCGTCTACGCGCTCCTGGTGATCGGGCCGCGCGTAGAGGAATCCGGCGCCCTTGGGGGCCAAGAGCCACTTGTGGGCATTACCGGAGTAGAAGTCGGCGTGGAGCGCTTCGACGTCGACCGGCGCCTGCGCGGGTGCGTGCGCGCCGTCGACGATCGTTACGAACCCGAGGTCGCGCGCGCGAGAGACGATCTCCTCCACGGGCAGGACGAGCGCCGTTGAGGACGTGATGTGACTGACGTAGACCACGCGAGTCCGCTGCGTGGCGTGCGCGAAGAGCGCCTCGACGAGCTGGGCGGGGCTCTCGAGCGGGAGCGGGATCGGGGCGCGGACGTACTCGGCGCCTGTGCGCCTGGCGAGCCACTCCCAGGCGAGATCGCACGCGCCGTACTCGAGGTCGGTCGTGAGGATCTCGTCGCCGGGACCGAGGTCGAGGGAGCGGGCGGCGAGGTTGACGCCCGTCGTCGCGTTCGTGACGAAAGCAAGATGGTCCGGCGGCGCGTTGAGGTAACGCGCGAGCTCAGCGCGCGCGGTCGCGAGGAGCGTGGGGAGCCGGCGGTCGAGGAAGTCGATCGGTTCCCACTCGAGGTCGCGCTGGTGCGCCTGGTAGCTCTCGAACACCGGCCGCGGGCATGCGCCGAACGAACCGTGGTTGAGAAACGCGACGTCGGGGTCGAGGAGGAAGTCGTCGCGGAGCTCGTCTGGGGTCAGGGCGGTCATGCGAGGCTCTTTCTACTCCATCCCAAACCCCCACCCACCCAAAGGGGACGGTTGGAGCGTGCCGTTCCAACCGTGACGCCCGCGTGGAAACTTCGTGCCAAAACAAGCCGTCGGGCTTTTCTGCCGCTTGTCCGCGGCGAATCCGTCCGCACCCGCCCGTAGCTTGGACTGCGATGCACGACGGCACCTGGACCCTTGCCGACTGCCCGCCTGGCGCTCAGGCGGAGCTTGCGCGCGCGCTCGGCGTATCTGCCGTGACGGCCGCCGTGCTTGCGCGGCGGGGCTATCTCGACGCGGACGACGCACGGCGTTTCCTCGACGGCGAGCAGCCGCCGCACGATCCGTTCCTCCTCGGCGACATGAAGGCCGCGTGCGAACGCCTCCGTGCGGCCATCGCCGCCGGCAGCCGAATCTGCGTCCACGGCGATTACGACGTTGACGGGATTGCGGCGACCGCGCTCGCCGTCCTTCTCCTCCGCGAGCTCGGCGCCGACGTCGATTGGCACCTCCCGAGCCGGTTCGACGAGGGCTATGGCGTCAGCCGCGGGACACTTGCGCGGCTCGCCGACGAAGGGTGCGTGCTCGTCCTGACTGTTGACTGCGGCATCACGGCCGCAGCCGAGGTCGCCGAAGCCGCCGCCCGTGGCCTCGACGTGATCGTCACCGACCATCATCGCCCCGCCGAGACGTCGCTTCCCGACTGCCCGATCGTGGCTCCGCGACCGTCCGACTATCCGTTCCTGGAGCTCTGCGGAACCGGCGTGGTCTACAAGCTCGGCCAGGCGCTCTTCGGCGTCGACTCGGAAATCCCCAGGCGGCATCTCGACCTCGTGGCCCTCGCCACGATCGCCGACGTCGTCCCGCTCGTCGACGAAAATCGCTCTCTCGCGATTGCGGGCCTCCGCGCGCTCGCGCGAACGTCGAAGCCCGGGCTGCGTGCGCTCATGGGCGCGGCCGGAGTCGATCCCGCCAGCCTCGACGCAGGATCCGTCGGGTTCCGGCTCGCCCCGCGGCTCAACGCAGCCGGCCGGCTCGGGCACCCCCGCGAAGCGCTCGAACTTCTCCTCACCGGGGACGAAAACGAAGCACGCCGTCTTGCCGACTCGCTCGAGGAGCTCAACAAGGAACGCCAAGCCGTCGAAGGGCGCATCCTCCGCGAGGCGATCGCGCAAGTGGAAGCGTGGCCGCCCGCGGAACGCGCCCGGCGCGCGTATGCCGTCGCCGGCGCCGACTGGCACGAAGGCGTGATCGGCATTGTCGCCTCCCGACTCGTCGAGCGCTACAACCGCCCCGTCGTGCTCATCGCCGGGAGCGGAGACGAGCGCGACTGGAAAGGATCCGGACGCTCCATCCCCGCGTTTGACCTCCACGGCGCGCTCGGCGCATGTTCGGAACTGCTCGGTCGCTGGGGGGGCCATCGCGCGGCCGCCGGTCTGTCGATCCAGCCCGAGAATGTCGATGCCTTCGCGGCAGCCTTTGCGCGGCACGCCGAAAGCGCTCTCGACGAGTCCGATCTTGAGCCCGTTACGCGCATCGACGCGATCGTCGGCCGCGACGAGCCGCTGTCCCTCGATCTCTGCGCCGAGCTCGCGCGGCTCGCTCCGTTCGGGCTAGGCAACCCTGCGCCGACGCTACTCGCCGCAGGAGTCGGGGTCGCCGAGCTCGCAACTGTCGGCGACGGCAAGCACCTTCGCTTCCGGATCCGCCGTTCCGGTCGCGACGGCGGCAGCGCCATCGCCTTTGGCCAGGGCCCGCGACTCGAGTCGTTCCGGCCCGACGACCACTACGACGTCGCGTTTCGGCTCGAGGAAAACCGCTGGAACGGGACGGTCTCGCCGCAGCTCGTCGTCCGGCGTGTCTTCCCGACGACGCCGCGCTATCTCGAGCTGCGGGAATGGCTGGCAGGCGAGTGGCGGAAGCCCGCGGCCGCCCGCGACGCCCAGGCGACTGCGATCTTCGCCGAGCTGGGACTCGAGGACGGTGCTCGCCGCGACCTCCTCGAGTCTTCGCAGTTCAGAGCCCTGCTCGCAGCACCGCCACCACTCGCCCAGGCGGCGTAGCGTGGGCTACCTGGAGCTGTTCAGGCACTGAGCGAGTGCCGCGGCGAGCCGGTGCCTTGCGCGGCGTGAGCGGAACCAGCGGAACGTGGTCATGGGAACCGTCACTTCGTTCCTGTAACGCCCGTTCCTCCCGTAGAGGTTCGGTCTGGAGATGCCTGAGTACACTGAAAAAGTGACCGCAGTCGAGGCAGGCGAGAGGCGCGAAGAGCTCCTCGAGGGCCTACTCGCCGAGCTCACCGCGCAGCGCGGCGACGTCGGAGTCGAGCTCGTCACGCGCGCCTACCGGTTCGCTGCCGCCGCGCACGAAGGCCAGCTGCGCCGCTCCGGCGAGCCGTTCATCACGCATCCGGTCGGCGTCGCGAAGATCTGCGTCGAGCTTCGTCTCGACGAGGAGACGATCGCTGCCGCGCTCCTCCACGACGTCGTCGAGGACACCGACATCGCCCTCGACACGATCCGCGAGGAGTTTGGCGCTGAGATCGCGGCGCTCGTCGACGGCGTCACGAAGCTCACGCGCGTGCAGTTCCAGACACGCGAGCAGGCCGAAGCGGAGAACTACCGGAAGATGGTCGTCGCGATGGCCGAGGACGTCCGGGTCATCCTCATCAAGCTCGCCGACCGGCTCCACAACCTCCGCACGATCGAGTACCAGACGAAGAAGAACCAGGTGCAGAAGTCGAAGGAGGCGCTCGAGGTCTACGCGCCGCTCGCGCACCGGCTCGGCATTCACGCGCTCAAGTGGGAGCTTGAGGATCTCTCCTTCCAGACGCTTCACCCGCGCAAGTACGAGGAGATCAAGACGATGGTCGCCGAGCGCCGCGCCGATCGTGAGGCCCACGTCGCGGAGGCCGCCGACGTCCTTCGTCGCGAGCTCGAGAAGGTCGACATCCCCGTCGACATCTCCGGGCGCGCGAAGCACTTCTACTCGATCTACGACAAGATGACTCGCAAGGGCCGCGAATTCAACGAGATCTACGACCTCACCGCGATGCGCGTCATCGTCGAGCGCGACGGGGAGGAGGGGACACGTGACTGCTACGGAGCGCTCGGGCTTATCCACTCGCTCTGGAAGCCGATGCCGGGCCGTTTCAAGGACTACATCGCGATGCCGAAGTTCAACGGCTATCGCTCCCTCCACACGACCGTGATCGGGCCGGAGGGGAGGCCGCTCGAGATCCAGGTGCGCACCCGCGAGATGCACGAGACCGCTGACCTCGGGGTCGCCGCGCACTGGGCCTACACGCGCGACGGGCGCCGCTCGAGGAAGCGCGCCGACGACGAATGGAACGCCTGGGTTCGCTCGCTCATGGACATCCACGCGGACGAGTCCGACACGACCGAGTTCGTCAAGAGCTTCCGCACAGACCTCTTCGACGAGGAGGTGTTCGTCTTCACGCCGAAGGGCGAGGTGAAGACGCTACCCGCAGGCTCGACTCCGATCGACTTCGCGTACGCCGTTCACACCGACGTCGGCCACCGCACCGTCGGCGCGAAGGTGAACGGCCGGATCGTGCCGCTCCACTACCACTTGCGCAGCGGCGACCGGGTCGAGATTCTCACCGGGAAATCGGCTGCGCGTGGGCCGTCGCGCGACTGGATGTCGATCGCCGCGTCGTCGCGTGCACGGAACCGTATCCGCCAGTTCTTCTCGCGCGAGCAGAAGGAGGATCTCGAGGCGAAGGGTCGCGAGCTGCTCGAGCACGCGCTCAAGCACCAGAACCTCCCGTACAAGAAGCTCGCGGGATCGGCGGTGCTCGCCGGCGTGATCCGCGAGTCGGGCTACAAGAAGGCCGAGGAGTTCTACATCGCGCTCGGCTCCGGGAAGCTCGTCGCGTCGAAAATCGTCGACAAGGTCCTAGAGCAGCTCAAGGTCAGCGAAGTCGCGCCGGAGCCGGTGACGGTCAAGAAGCCGCGTGCACGCGAGGCGGCCGGAAGCGAGACATATGGCATCAACGTGATCGGCGTGGACGACGTCCTCGTCCGGCTCGCGCGGTGCTGCACACCGGTGCCGGGCGACGACATCGTCGGCTACATCTCGCTCGGCAAGGGGATCACGATCCACCGCGGCGATTGCCCGAATGTCCGCGCTCTGCGCCGCAACCCCGAGCGGTTCACGCCGGTCGAGTGGGAGGGAGGCGGCTCACAAAGCTTCCGCGTCCAGATCGCGCTCGACTCGTGGGATCGCCCGCGCCTGCTCGAGGACGTCGCGCGGACGTTCGCCGAGCACGGCGCGAACATCGTCGCCTACGGCGGGACGGTCGAGGACGATATGGCGCGGAACTGGTACACGGCGGAGATCGGCGACGTGAAAGCGCTGCGCGGTCTCCTCACGTCGCTCCGCAACGTCGACGGCGTTTTCGACGCTCGTCGGATGACGCCGTCCTGAGTTTCCCGGCCGCGCGCCGCCCCCGGCGGCGGCGCCGCCCTCCGCGGCGAGCCAGGTAGCTGAGAACCTAGGGTTCCCACTCCTCGCCGCTCGTGTCCCAGCCGACGAGGCAGAGATCGGCGATCTCGGCCGCAACCGCTTCGAGGTCGGACGTATCGACGTTGCCGTCCGCGGCAAGTTCGGCGACGCGTGTATCCCGCCAGACCACGGGCACGGAGGTGCGTCGTTCGGGATCCGGATCGCCGGCCTGAGGGCCGAGCACGAGCTCGTCTCCCTCGACGAAGAGGACGCCGGCCCACGAGCAGCCGTCACGGGCGGCGAGCTCGGCGACCGTCGCGCGGAGCTGATCGTCGGCGTCAGTCGACACCGAACGGCTCGCGATAGTCGTCGGGAATAGGGATCGGTCGCCGCGTGGCGCGGTCGATGAAGACGAGCGTCTGGTGCGCGGTGACGAGGAGCGTCTCTTCCGGCACTTTGAACGCTGCGAACTCGAACGTCGTGCTCGTGCGCCCGAAACGCGCGCGAACGTGGATCTCGAGCTCGTCGTCGAAGCGGGCCGGCGCGAAGTATTCGACGTCGTTCGCGCGCATGACGAACTCGGCGTCGCCGCTGCCGCGGTGGAGAAGTCCGAGCGAGCGGAGCCACTCCGCGCGCGCGAGATCGAAGTACGGGTTGTAGCGGCCGTAATAGACGACGCCCTGCGCGTCGGTGTCCGAGAACGCGACGCGTGTCCGTACCGAGAACGCGTACTCCTCGCTCACGAGCGGATCACCGCGAGTACCTCGTCGCGCTTCTCCTCCATCAGCTCCTGCGAGGTCGCCTCGAGGTTGAGGCGCAGGAGCGGCTCGGTGTTCGACGGGCGGACGTTGAAATGCCACTCGCCCGCGTCGACGGAGAGCCCGTCGAGGTGCGAGACCGTCCCCTCGCTCCCGTAGCGCTCCTTCAGTTCCTGGAGCTTGAGTGCGACGTCGGCGACGGGCGTGTTGAGCTCACCGGTGATGAAGTACTTCGCGCGGAGGGCTGCGAGGATCTCCGAAAGCTTCCGTCCTTTCTGGGAGACGAGCTCGAGCATGAGGAGGAACGGGATGACGCCGGAGTCGGCCTGGCTGAAGTCGCGGAAGTAGTAGTGGCCCGACACCTCACCGGCGAAGACGGCGTCGTCGGAGCGCATCCGCGCCTTGATGAAGGCGTGGCCGACGCGGTTGACGAGCGCGACGCCGCCCGTGCGCTCGATCGTGTCCGGCACGGCGTGGCTCGCGCGCACGTCGTAGATGACGTTCGCGCCCGGCTCGCGGGCGAGGAAGATCTCGGCGAACAGCGCAGTGACGAAATCGCCGGGAACGAACTCACCGGTGTCGTCGACGAAGAAGCAGCGGTCGGCGTCGCCGTCGAACGCGACGCCGAGGTCGGCGGCCTCCTCGAGCGTCTTCCGGACGATGAACTCGCGGTTCTCGGGGAGGAGCGGATTCGGCTCATGATTGGGGAACGATCCGTCCGGCTCGAAGTAGCAACGCACCGCCTCGATCGGCAGATGCTCGAGCACGGGCGGAAGCATCGTCCCGGCCATGCCGTTCGCAGCGTCGATCACGACCTTGAGCGGCTTCATCGCGGGGGCGTCGACGAACGAGAGCACGCGGTCTACGTACGTAGGCCAGATGTCGTGCTCCTCTACGGAGCCGGGCGCTGACAACGCTTGTGACAACTTGTCACTTGCGAGTGCGCGGTCGCGAACATCGAGGAGCCCCGACTCGCCGCCGACCGGGAGAGCCCCACGGCCCACGAGCTTCATGCCCGTGTACTCCTTCGGATTATGGGAGGCAGTGACCATGATCCCGCCTTCGAGCTCGAGCGAGCCGACCGCGAAATAGACCATCTCCGTGCCGACGAGCCCGATGTCGAGGACCTCGCAACCCGCGGCGGTCGCACCGCGGATCACGGCCTCCTGCATCGTCGGGGAGGAAAGTCGCATGTCGCGGCCGACCGCAATCCGACGCGGCTCGAACTGCTCAACGTAGGCGCGGCCGATCGCTTCGGCGCCCGCCTCGTCGAGCTCTTCGCGATAGATCCCGCGGACGTCGTACGCCTTGAAGACCTTGGGGTCGAGCATGAGGACGATGCTATGCGCGCTCGAGCAGGATGTCGGCGATCAACCGCGTCGAGGCTGCGTCGGGGGACTCGCTGATCACGGTCGCGGGCCGGTCGAAGCGCGCGAGCGCGTCCCGCAGGGGCTCTGCACGCAGCGTTCCCTCACCGTACGGCAGGTGCTTGGTCTCGTTGCGGTTCGCGTACTGGATGTCGCTGAAGTGAATGTGGAACGGCGCGCTCGGCTCGAGCACCGCGTCGGCAGCTGCGAGAGCGACGGCGAAGCGGTCGGCTTCGAGGAACTCGCCGTCGCTTGTCGCATGCATGTGCGCGAAGTCGAGGACGGGGCGGACGAAGTCAACCGCGCCGGCGATCGCGACGACATCGTCGACCGTCCCGAGGTCGCGGACGCGTCCCATCACTTCGACACCGAACGGGACGAGCCGATCCTTCGCCTCGAGCCGCTCGCGGAGGTCGCCCAGCTGGTCGACGACGTCGGCGATTGCGCGGTCACGCTCGCGGCCCAGAAGAAAGCCGGGGTGGAAGACGATCAGCTGTGCGCCGCAGGCCTTCGCCAGCCCGGCGGTGTGGTCGAGCATCCCGAGCGCCATCTTGAACTTCTTGCCGCGGTCGGCGTGCCCCATGAACGCGGCGAGCGGCGCGTGGACGGAGAGTGTGACATCGGCTGCGGCCGCGGCTCCGCCGAGGAGCGGCGCCGTGTCGTAGTCGAGCCAGAAGCCGCCGGCGAAGCCGAACTCGCAGGCGCGGTAGCCCGCGGCCGCGAGCGTGGCGAAGGTCGCGTCGAAGCTCTCCGCGTGCGGTAGATCGGCAGGCCCGAAGCGGATCTCTCCCACGAACGCAGCTTATGAGAGTCGTGGCTCCTTTACTCCCGTCCCAAACCCCCGCCCACCCAGGGGATGGCCGGAGCGTGCCGCTCCAACCGTGTCAGGAACGCGCCAGTTTCGCGCGAACATCGCGCGGCGCCGACGCGACTGAGCCGGTCCGGGCGCCGTCCGACCGTTTTTCTACTTTGTGGGCATGCTCAAGCGTCCGTCACGTCTCGACCTTCTCGAGCTCGACATCGACCTTCGCCTCACTGACCTCTGGCGCGAGACCGCCGACGTGAGTGAGTGGAATCTGGAGGTCGTCGCGGCGTTCCTCCGCGCGGCGTACGGCAAGGGCTACTGCGATGCCCTCACTGAGGATGCGCCTGGCTCTCTCTGCCACGAGCACGGGTACCGCATTCCGGATCGTGCGCCTGCGAAGCGGGCGGCGGAACCGGGCAAGCGCGCGGCCTAGCCGTCTCCCCTCGGTCGACGCGAGTACCGGCGCTAGGCCCCGCCCGCCGGGGCTACGATGCACGCGTGGGAGCCAGTCCAGCGCGGCTCGTGATTGCGTTATCGGTAGCGGCCGCACTCGCGATCTTCGTCCTCTACACGGCGCTCGCCGGTGCGAGCGTCGCGCAGGTGACGCCGAGCACGATTCGCACGGCGAAGGGGAGCGTCCTTCTCGTGGGCAAAGTCGTAGGCCCGATCCAGGTCGCGAACGGCCGCCGTCGCTTTCAGGTGAAGGACATCGGCGACACCAAGCCCGGCCGCGTCCTCGTCGACTACAGCGGTAGCGTCCCCGACCTGTTCGGGACGGGGAAGGACATCTCGGTCAACGGAACGCTGCGCCACGGCGAATTCGTCGCTGCCAAGGGCTCGCTCATCACGAAGTGCCCGGATCACTACGCGCCGGCGAAGTCCTCCTCCAACGCCTGATGGCTCCGCTCGGGCGCGCAGCGCTCCTCCTCGCCTTCGGGCTCGTCGCGTACGCACTCCTCGCCGGCTCGTACGCCGCCTTGCGCAAGCGCCGTCGGCTGGCGCTCTCAGCCCAGAACGCGCTCATCGCCGCGTTCCCCGCGACGCTCGTCGCCTCGGCGGTGCTCCTCATCGCGCTTGCCCGCCACGACTTCACGTTCGCGTACGTCGCCGAGCACACGAGTCACAACCTGCCGCTCCCATACACGCTCTCCGCGTTCTGGGGAGGACAGGAAGGCTCGCTCCTGCTCTGGCTCGTCATCCTCACGGGCTACGCAGCGCTTGCCGTATGGCTCAACCGCCGCTCGCGGGAGCTCATGGCGTGGACGGTGCCCGTCTTCGGGCTCATCGCCGTCTTCTTCAGCTTCATGCTCTGCTTTGTCTCGAGCCCGTTCCATCAGCAGGTCGCGCCGCTCGAAGGGGCCGGGATGGTGCCGAGTCTCCAGAACCCGTACATGCTCGCCCACCCGCCGATGCTCTATCTCGGCTACGTCGGCCTCTCCGTCCCGTTCGCGTTCGCGATGGGCGCGCTCCTCTCCGGGCGCACCGATGAACGCTGGATCGTTGCCACGCGCCGCTGGACCCTCGCCGCGTGGACGTTCCTCGGCGTCGGTCAGCTGCTCGGCTCGCACTGGGCGTACACCGAGATCGGCTGGGGCGGCTACTACGCCTGGGACCCGGTCGAGAACGCCGCCTTCATGCCGTGGCTCGTGGCGACCGCATTCCTTCACTCGGTGATGATCCAGGAGAAGCGCGGGATGCTGAAGGTCTGGAACATGGTGCTCGTCGCGCTCGCGTTCAACCTCTCGCTCTTCGGGACATTCCTCACGCGCTCGGGGATCATCGACTCCATCCACTCGTTCTCGCAGAGCTCGATCGGCGCCTGGTTCATGGGCTTCCTCATCTTCATGATCGTCTTCTCGGTTGTGCTCATTCTGTGGCGGAACAGCGGTCGCGGCGGCGGGATGCTGCGCACGCAAACAAAGCTCGAATCCCTCGTCTCGCGGGAGGCGACGTTCCTCTACAACAACCTCCTCCTCGTCGCTCTCGCCCTCACGATCCTCTGGGGCGTCCTCTACCCGATCCTCTCCGAGGCCGTGCGTGGGCAGACGCGCTCGGTCTCGAAGCCGTACTACGACTTCTTCCTCCACACGTTTGGAATCCCGCTGCTGCTCCTCATGGGGATCGGCCCGCTCGTCGCGTGGCGGAAAGCGTCGCTCCGGTCGCTCGGCAAGACGTTCCTCGTCCCGTTCGCGGCAGCGCTCGTGACGGGAGGAATCTTGCTCGGTCTCGGCTTCGACAGCTCGTGGGCGGGACTCCTCTCGTACACCTTCTCGGCGTTCGTCCTCACGTCGATCGCGTTCGAGTTCATGCGCGGACGCGCGGCTGCGGGCGGCATCTTCCGGCTCGTCTCGCGCAACCGGCGGCGTTACGGCGGCTACATCGTCCACGCCGCGATCGTCCTGCTCGCGATCGGGATCGCCGGCTCGAGCGCATACCAGACGATCCGCGAGAACACCCACCTCCGGCTCGGGCAGTCGATGGAGATCGCCGGCTACACCGCGACGTACCGCACGGCCACCGGTGTAAAGGGCCCGGACTACACGGGTTTTCGCTCGCTCCTTACGGTGACGGGGCACGGGGAGAGCTTCACCGTCGACCCGGGGATGAACGTGTACGACGCCGGGATCGGGCCGGCGAACGAGGCGTCGATCTACCACGACCCGCGCACGCTTGGCGACTTTTTCGCGACCGCGCAGATCCCTCCGGGCTCGCACGGCGGCGTGATCGACCTCAAGCTCTACGTCAAGCCGCTCATCAACCTCATCTGGGCCGGCGGCTTCCTCTTCGTCTTCGGCGCGCTCGTCGCGATGTGGCCCGACGCGGCCGAACAGCGCCGCCTCGCGGCACGGTACGAGCCGGGCCCGGCTCCCGCTGGGATCTAGCCATGAGCGTAGGCTTGACGGAGCTCATCACGGAGCCGAGGCGCCGACATGCGCGGCGCCGGAGCGGGTAGATGGAGTGGGGGCTCGCTTTCGCCGCGGCGCTCGCGGTTGTCGCGGTCGTCTTCGTCGCGCGTCCGTTCCTCCGCGAACCCGCGCCCGCAAGCGACCGGCTCGACGAGCTCGCTCCGGAGGCCCGGCAGCGGCTTTCGCTCGCCGAGGCGCGAGACCGCGCTCTCATCGCGCTGAAGGAGCTCGAGTTCGACCACCGCACGGGGAAAGTCTCGGACGAGGACTACCGCGCGGAGGTCGGGCCGCTCCGCCGTAGCGCCGCCGAGGCGTTACGCGCGCTCGAAGCGGGGGAACACGTCCCCCGTGCACGATGAGAGCCCGCTTACTGAGACGGTTCACGGACCGGTAGTCCGCGAGCAGCTCGAGCCGCACTGGTTCGGCGTTCCGGCGCGGTTCGTGCTCCTCTGCCTCGGCTGCGCGGCGCTCGGCGCTGCGATCGGCCTCTTCGTCGCCTCGGCGTGGGGCTGGGGCGTCGCCGCGCTGCTCGTCGCGCTCGTTGCCTTCGGTGTGCTCCGCGAGGCCGTGCGCCAGAAAGGGCGCCTGCTGCCAGAGCAATCCGTCCGGCTCGCCTCGGACGGGCGCGCTCACGCGCTGACGGCGGCCGAGGTATGGCGCACCCGGCTCCAGACATCGCTCACGAACTGGCGCACGCGTTCTCGGCTCGACGAGGTCGAAGTCGCCCGCGCCCCGGCACTGCAGGAGCTCGGCGCTGCCGTGCGGCGCGGCGACCGCCGTGCGGCGAACGAGGCCTCGCGGCGCCTCGACGAATTGGACGAGCGGGAGCGGAGTCTCGCGGCCGACCTCGAGCTCCAGGTCGCGCGGGCCAACGAGAGGATTCGGCTCGCCCGTCTCCCGGTACAGGCGACCATCATGGTTGGACCGCAGACACCGAGCGCACCGTATCCGCCGCCCGACGAGGGCAATCCGCCGACGCCGGCGACCGTGCCGGAGCCGTCGCCGCCGCCAGACGAGGGCAACCCGCCGACGCCCGTCGATCCGGACGAAGCCTCTAGCCGAGGGTGAGCAGCCGGAGGTCCGGCAGCTCGCGATAGCGCTCGTCGAGATCGAACCCGTAGCCGACGTACAGCTCGTCGGGGACGGTAAAGCCGACGTACCGGACGGGGAGATCGTCAACGAGCCGGCGATACGGCCGGTCGAGCAGAGTCGCCGCGGCAACCGACGCCGGGCCGCGTAGCTCGAGCGTGCGCACGAGATAGTTGAGCGTCAGGCCCGTGTCGACGACGTCCTCGACGATGATGACATCGCGGCCGCGCACGTCGAGGTCGAGGTCTTTGAGCACACGGATCTGCTGGTGGCCGCCCATCCGCGCGCTGCCGTAGCCGGCCAGCTCTACGAAGTCCATCGAGTGGAGGATCGGAACCGCGCGCGAGAGGTCGGCGGCGAAGACGAGACTCGCCTTGAGCGAACAGACGAGCACCGGCTCGCGGCCGGCGTAGTCGTGTGCGATCTCGGCGCCGATCTCCCGCACCCGCTGGGCAAGCTCCGCCGCGGAGAGGTAGATCGCTCCGATGCGATCGTCCGCGTGGGCGCGGTCAGCTGGCGAGATCGAGGTGGAAATGCTGAGCGAGGCGCTCCAGGTCACGCCGGTAGAAGAGCTTGACCTTGACGCCGGGATAACGCTCACGGAGCTTGCGCACCTTGCGGTTCTTGCGGGTGACGAGTGACTGCTTCATGGCGGTGATCTCGACGTACAGGTCCTGATCGCACAGATAAAAGTCGGGGGTGAAGGCCTCGAGCACCCGGCCCGCCTCGTCCTGTTCGAGCACGAACGTCCTCGGTTCGTATTCCCAGGCGATGCCGTAGTAATCCAGCACCTTCGCGCACTCGAGCTCCGCGGGGCTGGCGAACCGCGGCGGCTCGGATCCGCGGTACGCCTGGAACACAGGGAGCTGGAGCTCCATCCCGCAGCACGGTAGCCGGGGGGTCGGATGCCGGAACAATCCGCTGGAAACCACGGGGCGGCCGCGCTCGTCGCCGCAGCCTGTTATCACCCCGTTGCGTGGATCTTCTAGGACGATTTCGTAGGCTTCCGTGCATGTTCCGGATCGTGCAGCTCTCCGACCTCCACTGCGGGCAGCAGTTCTTCCTGCCAGATCACCTCGAGCGTGCGATCGCGGAGACGAACGAGCTCGAACCCGATGTCGTCGTCATCTCCGGAGACCTCACCTCGCACGGCTTCAAGGACGAGTACGCGCTCGCGCGGGAGTACCTCAACGAAGTCACGTGCGAGGCCATGGTCGTGATTCCAGGCAACCACGACTCACGCAACGTCGGCTACGTCCACTTCGAAGAGCTGTTCGGCGAGCGGAACTCGGTCTTGCGCGTCGGCGACACCCAGATCGTTGCCGCCGATTCGAGCGAACCCGACCTCGACAACGGCCAGATCGGCCGCGGGCGCTACAAGTGGATCGAGGAGCAGTTCGCGCCCGAGGCTTCGCTGCGTGTCTTTGTCCTTCATCACCACCTCCTCCCGGTGCCGGGAACGGGCCGCGAGCGCAACATCGTCAATGACGCGGGCGACACGCTCGAGATGCTGCAGCGCGCGAACGTCGACCTCGTCCTCGCCGGGCACAAGCACGTCCCGTACGCGTGGCGGCTCGAGAACCTCTTCGTCGTCAACGCTGGCACGGTCTCGTCGTCGCGACTCCGCGGCAACGGACGCCCTTGTTACAACGTCGTCGAGGTCGAGGGGACGCATGTCGACGTCTGGCGGAAGTACCCGTTCCACGAACAGGAGCGGATCATCCAGTTCTCGACCGAGACGAAGACGTACGAGAAGTACACGGCCCGGATCGAGGACGAGGTGCGCTCTTCGTGACGCGTGCGCTCGTACTGATCGACGGCGAGCACTACGCGCCGGTCGTGCGCGACGCGCTCGCCGAGTTGCCGTACGACGTCGTCGCGGCGCTTCTCGTCGGTGGGACGGAGAAGCTGCGCGGCGGCGACGACTACGGCGTGCCGCTCGTCGACTCGCTCGACGCGGTGGACGCGGATCTCGTCGTCGACCTCTCCGACGAGCCGGTGCTCGGGCCGCGCGAGCGGATGCTGTGGGCGTCGCGCGCGCTCGCGCTCGGGTTGCCGTACGTCGGGTCGGACTTTCGGTTCGATCCGCCGCCATTCGAACGCGTGGACGTTCCGTCGCTGGCGGTGATCGGCGTCGGGAAGCGGATCGGGAAGACCGCTGTCACCGGGCACGTGGCGCGAGCGCTCTCATGCGACCGCCGCGTTGTCGTCGTGGCGATGGGGCGCGGTGGGCCGGTGGAGCCGGAGTTGATCGAGACGCCGCCGACGCTCGACGAGCTCGTTGCGCTCGCGCGCTCGGGACGCCATGCGGCGTCGGATCATCTCGAGACGGCGGTGCTCGCCGGGGTCCCGACGGTCGGGTGCCGGCGCGCCGGCGGCGGGCTCGCAGGTGCGACGTTCGTAGACAACGTGCTCGACGGCGCGAGGCTGGCCGCGAGCCTCGACCCCGACCTCGTCGTGTTCGACGGAAGTGGCGCCGCGCTGCCGCCGGTTGCGGCCGACGCGCGGATTCTCGTGGTGAACGGCGCGCACGACGTCCGGGCCGGTCTCAACGCGTATCGCGTGCTCGTCTCCGATCTCGTCGTCGACACCGGCGGGGCGGACCGCGACGCGATCGCCTCGATTGCCGACGTGCCGGTGGTCTCCGCGGAGATGCGGTTGCAGCCGATGGGGCCGCTCGCAGGTCGTCGCACCGCAGTGTTCACGACCGGACCGGCGCAGACGGACGAGCTCGATGCCGAGGTCGTCCACGTCTCGCGCAACCTCGCCGATCGTGAGGCGCTGCGAGCGGAGCTGGAGACGGTCGACGCCGACGTCTACCTCGTCGAGCTGAAGGCGGCGGCGATCGACGTCGTCGCCGAGACCGCGCTCGCTCGCGGCGCGGAAGTCGTTCTCGCCGCGAACGAGGTCGTCTCGCCGGAGCTCGACGAGCGGTTGCCGACGCTCGTCGCGGAGAGGACACTCTCTTGATGACCGAGCCGCGCCGGATCATGCCGCTGCCGCTCGGCGGCGGCGAGCTTGGGCTGCCCTACTCGCGCGGGCTCATGGCGCGCTCGCTCATGGCTGCGGGTGTAGCAGCGCATCGCGCGTACGCGCTCGCGACGCGTGTCGGCGACGAGCTCGCCGAGCGCGGCGCGGAGGAGATCGAGCTCGCACGTCTCGAAGAGCTAGCCGTCGACGTGCTCGGCGAAGACGAGGGGCGCGAAAGCATCCAGCGTCTCCGCCGCTACCACGACCTGCGCGAGCTCGACCTCCCGATCATGGTCTTCATCGGCGGCGCCACGGGAACCGGCAAATCGACCGTCGCTACGGAGCTCGCGTACCGGTTCGGGATCACCCGCGTGACGTCCACCGACTTCATCCGCCAGACGATGCGCGCGTTCTTCTCGCGGGACTTCATGCCGTCGATCCACGACTCGAGCTTCGAGGCGGGCGACCCGTTCCCCGACGCGGACGACCCGCTCGAGTTCGGCTTTACGGAGCAGTCGCGCAACGTCAACGTCGGCGTACGAGCGTCCTCGGAGCGCGCGCTCGAGGAGGGCTGGTCGCTCGTGCTCGAGGGCGTCCATCTCGTGCCGGGACTCGTCGAGTTGCCGCGCCCCGAGAGAGCGGTCTCCGTATTCGTCGTCCTCTCGATCGAGGACGAGGACGAGCACGCGCGTCATTTCCAGTACCGCAACGAGGACTCCGAGCGGCCCGAATCGCGCTACCTCGAGCGCTTCGACGACATCCGGATCCTGCAGGAGATCATCGTCGAGCGGGCGCACGCGGAAGGCGTGCCGGTGATCGAGAATGACGACGCCGACCGCGCGGCGCGGACCGTCGCGGATCTCGTCCTCGATGCTGCGGACCGGAGCCGGGCAGCCAGATGAACGAAGACGAGACCGTCGTCGGCCAGGAGTCCCCGTGCCAGTGCCAGGCGTATCTCCGGGCCACCGAGCACGCCGCCCTCGTGTCCGCGCGGTGGCTCGGGCGCGCCGACGAGCACGCGGCGGAGGAAGCGGCGGCGAAGGCGATGCGCACGACGCTCGACTTCCTCCCGATCAACGGTCGCGTCGTCTTCGGCTCCGTCGACGACTCCGGTGGCCTGACGCCGGGCGCGGTCGTCGGGAGCGGCGGCAAGGACGTCGATCTCGCGCTTGATCCGCTCGAGGGTCACGGCGTCGTGGCGCGCGGCGGCAACGGCGCGATGTCGATGATCGCCGTCGGCGAACCGGGAAAGTTCACGACCCTTCCCGACATCTACATGCGGAAGCTCGCGGTCGGGGCGAGCGCGCGCGGCGCGATCGACCTCCTTCGCCCGGTTGGCGAGAACATCGAGGCGATCGCAGAGGCGTACGGGCGGCGCGTCAACGACGTGACGACGATCATCCTCGACCGGCCGCGCCATCACGACCTCATCGAGGAGATCCGGAAGTCGACCGCGCGCATCAAGCTCATCCAGGACGGCGACGTCACCGCCGCGATCTCCGCGTCGATCCGCGGGACGAACGACCATCTTGCGATCGGGATCGGCGGCACGCGGCAGGCGGTGCTCTCTGCAGCCGCGCTCCGCTGCCTCGGGGGCGAGCTGCAGGCGCAGTTCTGGCCGACGTCGCGGCGCGAGATCGACGAGCTGCGCGAGGCGGGGATCGAAGACTACGAGCGCGTTTTCCGGACGGAGGATCTCGCGCCGGGAGAGGTGATCGTCGCGGCGACGGGCGTCTCGAACGGCGACCTCCTCCGCGGCGTCCGCTTCCTCGCGGACAGCGCCCGCACGCACTCGATCGTCATGTGCACGCGCTGCAACTGGGTGCGGTTCGTCGACGGCATCCACTTCTTCGCGCGCGAGCGCCGCGAGGAAGTGCGGCTGCTCGGCTACTAGACCGCGGTACGCCCCAAGGAGTCGATCTGCGCCCGGATGCGGTCCGCGCAGGGGAGGCAGCCCTTCCGCTCCCAGATCGCGACGGCCTCCTCGAGAGCGGCACGCGCCTCGTCGGTGCGGCCTCCGGTCTCGAGCACGGTCGCGAGGTCCTCGTAGCTCCACGCGCTCAGCATCGAGTTGTCCGTCTCGTCGACGGCGGCTGTGACTCCCGTGCGAGCAAACACCTCCGCCTCCTCGAGCCGCCCTCGTGCGGCGAGGAGAAGCGCCTCGACACTGGAGCCGAGCGAACGCTCGACCGGGCCCTGTGGAACGGATCGTGCGTGCCGTAGCAGCGGCTCGACCTCCTCGTAACGGCCGAGGTAGCAGAGGTCCCGCGCCAGGGGGAGTTCGTACGTCGCGGCAAGCGCTTCGGAGCCTGGGGACATCGTGCCGAGTAGCTCCCGCAGGTGGTGACACGAGCGTTCGCGGTCGCCCTCGATGTCCGCGATCACGGACAGGTAGTTCGCGCCTGCGGTGGGAAAGCCGCTGACCTCACGCAGATGGTTGGCGCGCGCTTCGGCGAGCGCCCACGCCTCGTCGAACCGGCCGAGCATCGCGAGATGGACTGCGCGGCTGAGATCCGCAGCCCCGGGTGGCCTTCTTCCTTCGAGGCGGTCGAGTATTCGCAGCCCCTCCTCAGCCGAGCGTGACGAAAGAAGTAGCGCCCAGTCGAGCATGTAACCCGCTCCCGAGTAGTGGTACTGGAGCGCACGTTCGGCAGCCTCGACAGCGGTGTCGTTTCGCATGCGCCCGTGCGCGGCAACCGCGACGATCTCCCAGAGCAAGGCGAGCCGCCGCGCGTCACCGCGTGCTTCCTCGGCGGGCAGTGCCAGGCGACACAGTTCCTCGGCCTCGTTCTCCAGCGACGTCTCTCCGGTGTACGAGCGTTGGATCAGCGCCACTGCTCGCGCCAGAGAGGCTCCGGAGACGTCACCCACGTTTACAGCGCGTGCGGCGACATCGTCGGCTGCCTCGGCGCTTCCATCGGCGCTCAGACCCCAGGCGACTCGTAGCTCGAGAGCCAGATCTTGTCGAACGGGGCGCAGCAGCTCCGCGGCCCGGGTCCAGAGCGCATGCGCCGCCCGGTTGGCGCCTCGGTCGTCCGCACGCCAGCCGGCGGCGGCGAGCCGATCGGCGGCACGTTCGACGAGCGCTGGATCGGGCTGACCGAGCTCCGACCGGTAACCGGCCGCCTGCTCGAGGTGGTAGCCGACGATCTCGTCGCGCTCGACCACGAGCTTGCCGTGCTCGTCGAGCCAGCCGGCGAACCGGACGTGCAGGTCCGCGCGGACCGCTTTGGGCAGGGCGTCGTAGGCGGTGTCGCGGATCAGCAGGTGGCGGAAGCGGTAGCCGTCGTCGCCGGCGAGCTGGGTGCGGTCGGGACGGACGAGCTGGCGGCGAACCAGCGCGGCGAGCCGGGTGGTCACCTGCGTCTCCTCCGGAGCAAGGGCCTGGACGCTGCCTCGGTGGAAGATCTCGCCCTCGACGGAGCCCCGTTCGAGGATTCTTCGCTCGGCCTCGTCGAGCTGGTCGAGGCGGGCCGCGAGCAGGGCCTTCAGCGTGGGCGGTACCTCGACGTTGTCGTTGTCGGCGGCCATTGCCAGCATCTCGGAGATGAACAATGGGTTGCCGCCCGCGGCGTGGACAATCCGCTCCCGGAGCTCCTCCGAGACCAGGTCGCCGATCAGCGCGTCCGTCTGCTCCGGCGGCAGCGGCTCCAGCCGTAGCGTTGCCGGCCAGGTCGGCCGCGCCTCGACCAGCTCCGGCCGGGCCATGCAGAGGAGCAGCAGCGGTGCGTCGGCCGCGAGAAGCGCCGTCGACTCGATCAGGTCGAGGAACGTCTCGTCTCCCCACTGGATGTCGTCGAAGACCACGACCAGCGGTGCCTGCTCCTCCAGCAGCTTACGGAAGGCCCAGGCGATCTCGTCCATGCTCGTCCCGACCTCGGACTCGCCGAGCAGCGACTGGATCGCTGCCGCCGCAGTGGGGTCCGACGGCACGGCGGCAAGTTGCTTGACCACCTCGACGACGGGCCAGTAGGTGATTCCCTCGCCGTAGGGCAGGCAGCGGCCGCGGACGACGCGGGCCTCGATCTGGGCCAGCCCCTCGGCAACCAGCCGGGACTTGCCGACACCGGCATCGCCGACCACCGTGACGAGCTCGCAACCCGGCCCGGTCAGCGCACGATCCCAGGCGTCCACGAGCTGTTCCAGCTCAGGTTCGCGGCCAACAAAGCGAGAGGCATGAGGCCGCTCCGCCACTTCGCGAATCGTGAGCAACGGATAGGCGACGACCGGCTCGCTCTTTCCCTTCAGCTCAAGCTGTCGTTCGGCGCCTACCTCGACCGCACCGCCGAGGAGCCCGAGCGTCTCCGCACCGATCAGCACTTCCCCCGGCTCGGCCGCCTGCTCCAGCCGCGCCGCAACGTTGACCGCGTCCCCGGTGGCGAGCCGCTCTTCGGTGCCGGTGAGCACCTCGCCGGTGTTGACACCGATCCGGCCCTCCAGGTCGAGTTCCGGGAGCGCATCGCGCATCTCAACGGCCGCGCGGCAGGCCCGAAGGGCGTCGTCCTCGTGCACCAAGGGCACTCCAAACACCGCCATCACGGCATCGCCGATGAACTTCTCCACCGAGCCGCCGTGCGACTCCACAATCCGGCTCATCCGCTCGAAATAGCGCTCCAACAGCGCCTGCAACGCCTCCGGATCAACCGACTCACCAAGCGCCGTCGAGCCGACCACGTCGCAGAACAGCACCGTTACAACCTTCCGATGCGCGCTGCTGGCCACGACACGAGGCTAGAACATCGACGTCGGCGCGTATAGCCGAGGCAGCTCGGGCGCATACGGCCTCACCCGCGTCAAGCCTCTAGTCGCCCTTCTGCCGCAGGAACCAGACCGCGAAGACGATGAACCCGCCGATCGGGATGACGATCGACGCGAGGATGATCACGTCGATCCACGCGGTGCTGGCGCCGAGAAGCACGACCCAACCCTAGACTGACTCCATGCCGACGAAAGAAGAGGTGCTCGAGCTTCTCCGCACGGTCGAGGATCCCGAGCTCGGGATGGATGTCGTCGACCTCGGTCTCGTGTACGAGGTCGAGCTCGAGGACTCGAAGGCGAAGGTGCTCTACAGCCTCACGTCGATGGGTTGCCCGGCCGGGCCGCTCATCGCGCAGGACATGGACGGCGCCATCCGCCAGGTCGAGGGGATCGAGGACGTCGAGCTCGAGCTGACGTTCGACCCGCCGTGGACGCCGGACCGGATGTCCGACGACGCGAAGTTCATCCTCGGCTTTGGCTAGAGCACTTTACGGGCCAGACGCGGTAATTCCCGACGCATAGCCCGAAGCCCGTCTGCATCGGCGCGCTGTACCGCGTGCTCCCGATCCTGTAGTCGACGACGAAATCGCGGATCTCGTGGAGGCCGCGCTGTTTCGACGCCGCGCCAATCACGACGCCACCGTAGTGGTGCGCGGGAATCACGAATCCCGCGAGGGGTCGTAGCTCCCACTTCCGCACATTCCAGCCGTGCTGGCCGGCGAGCTCGAGACCCAGCCCGGTTGTCGCGGCGTATCGCAGCCTCAGCCCGCGTGCGTCCTCTGGGTGGAGCAGATGAACGCCGAGGAGAACGACAGGCGTGCTCACGCGGCGCATGACGATCGAGATCGCAGACATCTGGCCCGGGCGCACCGGAGACCCGAAGTGGTGGCTTCCGGCATCGCTCGGCACCGCGAGCGGGCCAGCTGCCGGCTTGCCGGCTCCGCCGCATCCCGCGACGAGCGCGACGATCCCGGCCGTAGCCACTACGGCGGCAGTGCGCCTCATTGGGCGACCCTATATCGGTTAGCCTCGCCGTATGTCTCTCACGCATGAAAGGCACGGACTCGTGATCACGGATCATGAGTTCTCGCTGCCGCTCGACCACGCGGCACCCGGCGGCGAAAAGATCGGCGTCTTCGCCCGCGAGGTCGCGGCGAGCGACGGGCGCGAGCGGCCGTTCCTCGTCTTCCTCCAGGGGGGTCCCGGGTCCGAGGCGCCTCGGCCGACTACGCCGAAGACGCCCGGCTGGCTCGAACGCGCGCTGAAGGACTACAGCGTCCTCTTCCTCGACCAGCGCGGTACGGGGCGCTCGACGCCTGTCGGGACGCTCGAAGGCATGACGCCGCAAGAGCAGTACGAGTACCTCGTCCATTTCCGCGCCGACTCGATCGTGCGCGACGCCGAGGCGATCCGGCACGAGCTCGGCGACGAGAAATGGAGCGTGCTCGGCCAGAGCTTCGGCGGCTTCTGTGTCACGACCTACCTGTCCTTCTTCCCCGACGGGCTCACCGAGGCATTCCTCACCGGCGGCCTGCCGCCGGTCGCGCGCCCGACCGACGACGTCTACAGCGCGACGTACGTCACGCTGCGCGAGCGCAACCGCCGCTACTACGAGCGCTATCCCGAGGATCTCCTGAAGGTAAAGGCGCTGCACGACCGGCTCGCCTCGGAAGAGATGCGGCTGCCGTCGGGGGACGTGCTGACATCGCGGCGCTTCCGGCAGCTCGGCGTGGCACTCGGGATGAGCGACGGCGCCGAGCGGCTCCACTACCTCCTCGACTTCCAGGCCGGCTCGCCGGCATTTCTCTACGGCGTCGAGTCGGCGACGTCATTCGGGCGGAACCCGCTGTACGCCACCGTCCACGAGTCGTGTTACGCCGACGGCTGCGTGACGAACTGGGCGGCGCAGCGGACGATGCCGGACGACTTCGCCGCGCAGCCGGAGCTCTTCACCGGCGAGATGATCTATCCCTGGATGTTCGAGGATCATGACGCGCTCGCTCCGCACCGTCAGGCCGCGGAGCTCCTCGCGCAGCACGCTTGGCCCGCGCTCTACGACGGCGACCACCTCGAGCAGAACGAGGTCCCGGCCGCGGCCGCGATCTACGCCGAGGACATGTACGTCGACCGGCGCTTCTCCGAGGAGACGGCAGCGCGGATCAAGGGTCTTCGCCCGTGGCTGACGAACGAATACGAGCACGACGGGCTGCGGAACGGGCCTGTGTTCGCCCGCCTGATCGACCTCGCCCGCGGCAAGATCTAGCGTTCCGCGGTCTGCGGGTCTAGTCGCGCGGTACGCGGTGCGGAAGGAGGCTCCACGAAGCCGTGTCGCGTTTCGAGGGGAAGAGGTCGCGCCAGTCCTTCCCGATCAGCCACGTCCCGAAGAGGGCGGCCGCCTCGGTGCGACGTGTCAGGTCCCATACGTCCGCGAGTCCGCCGGCGAGCAGAACCGCGAGGACGCCGAACCCGAGCACTAACTCGTGGATTCGCAGGCCGCACACGTAGACGCGGGGGCCGAGCGGATGCCGTTCCCAACGAAGCATGCGAACAAGGTAGACCAGTTCCGTTGGTTCCGAAAGAGATCTTCAGATCCTGAGGACTAGCCGGCGCTTGGGTGGAGGAACGGCACGACACCGTTCCAGTTCGAGTCGAGCACGCGCAGCACCGATGGCGGTGTGAGGACGAGCGCGCGCCCCTCCGCAGGTTGACGCTCGGTGTAGCCACCGGGCGTCCAGCGTCGGAGCTCACCGCCGAGCACGAGCCAGGGGTCGCCGTCCATGAGGACGAACGCGCCGTTCGGCAGCGAGGCGATCTCGCGCCGCGGTTTCCGCCCGAGCCGTTCTGCGTGCAGCCGCTCGTCGATCGCGTCGGCTCGCTTCTCGCCGACGATCTCCATGAAGCGGACGTAGTCCTCGCGGCGGCATTCGGCGCACGGCCGGTGCCCGGCGGCGAACGCGGTCGCGTCGTCGAGGAAGAACAGGCCCGTGTAGCGGTTCGGCGTCATCGGCCCGCCCGGCCGCCGACGGCCTCGGAACTCGAGCCGGCAGGAGATCCACCGCTTCAGCTGCCACTCCCGCCGGATCCGACCCTCGGCGTCGTGCAGGCGGCCGCGATTGCCGTAGACGAGCCCGCGCTCAGGGGTCGAGATCAGCGTGCCGAACGGTGTGCCCCGGTTCTGGAACGGCATGGCTAGATCGAGAGGACGATCTTGCCGAGTTGCTCGCCCGCTTCGAGCCGTTCGTGCGCCGCGCGGATCTCCTCGAGCGGGAGAACCTGGTCAACGACCGGGCGGGCACGGCCGCTCGCGACGAGCTCGTAGGCGGCGGCGAAGTCGGCGCCGGTCCCCATCGTCGAGCCGAGGATCGAGAGCTGCTTCCACCAGATGCGGTGCAGCTGGGCAGGCGGATTCGGGCCGGTCGTCGCACCGCACACCGTGATCCGGCCCTCGCGTGCCGCGAGGTTCAGCGACTGCTTCCATGTCGCCTCGCCGACGTGCTCGACGAGGACGTCGATGCCGTGGCCGCCGGTCGCCTCCTTCACCGCCTCGGCGACGTCCTCGGTCGTGTGGTTGAGCGCGAGGTCGGCGCCGAGCTCGCGGGCGCGCTCGAGCTTCGCGTCGCTCGACGACGTGACGATGACGCGCGCGCCGAGCGCCTTCGCGATCGCGAGCGCCGCGGTCGAGACGCCGCTTCCGATCCCCCACGCGAAGACCCACTCGCCCTCCTGCAGGCGGGCGCGCGTGACGAGCATCCGGTACGCGGTCTCGAAGACGAGCGGGAACGCCGCTGCCTCCTCGAAGCTCAGGCCGCCGGGGATGGGGTGGACGTTCGTCGCCGGCACCGCGATGAGCTCGGCGTTCGTGCCGTCGCCGTGCTCGCCGATGACGTGGATCGCACCGCCTCCGGCCTCGACGCCGGGGTTGAGAACGACGCGATCGCCGAGCTCGAAGCCGCTCACGCCGTCGCCGAGCGCTTCGACGACGCCGGCACCGTCAGCGCCGAGGATGCGCGGTTTCGGGACGGACGGGAGGCCCTTGCGGATCCAGACGTCGAGATGGTTCAGCGCGGACGCGTGGAGCCGCACGAGCACTTCTCCCGCTGCCGGAGCCGGATCGGGCACGTCTTCGAGGACGAGCACCTCGGGGCCGCCGTCCTCGTGAATCCGTACCGCGCGCACCGCGGCAGACTACCGGGGTGAACGCGACAGAACTCGAAGCCGTCGCCGCCGAGCTCGGGCTCGACGCGATCGGTGTCGCGCGCGCCGAGCCGTACGCGGAGACCGAGCGCCACATCCGCGAGCGGCGCGCGCGCGGCCTCTTCGCCGACATGCGCTTCACGATGGCGCGGCCTGAGGAGTCGTGCCATCCCGAGACGCTTCTCCCGGGCGCGCGCACGGTCGTGTCGGCGGCGCTCTGCTACTGGCTCCCCGAGCCGGAGCGGCCGGCCGGGCACGGCCGCTTGCCGCGCTACACGTGGTTCGACGCATACGCCGTCCTCCGCGAGAAGCTCGACGAGCTCGGCAGACGGCTGGGCGGCAGCTACCGCGTCCTTGTCGACGCGAACCAGCACGTCGACCGCGAGGCGGCTGCCCGCAGCGGAGTCGGCTTCTACGGCAAGAACACGCTGATCATCACGCGGCGGCACGGATCGTGGGCCGTGCTCGGGACGCTCGTCACCGACGTCGAACTCGAGCCGACGCCGCCGCTCGACTCCGACTGCGGCGAGTGCCGCCTCTGCATCGACGCGTGCCCGACGAACGCGCTGGACGACCCCGGAGTGCTCGACGCGACGCGGTGCCTCTCCTACTGGACGCAGTCGGCCGCGTCGCCGCCGGAGGATTTCCGCCGCCACTTCGGCGCGCAGATCTACGGCTGTGACATCTGCCAGGACGTCTGCCCGTGGAACCGCGGCGTCGAAAAGCGGCGCGCCGGCGAGCCGCTGCCGCCCGACGCCGAGCCGCACGTCTCGCTCGCGGACTGGCTGAACGCCGACCCCGGGGAGCTCCGTCGCCGCTATGCGCGCCTCTACGTGGCGCGCAACGACGGGCGGCTCCTGCAACGGAACGCGCGGATCGCCAGAGAGAACCTCGGAGCGGAAGATGCTGCCTAGGCGCCAGGCCGGGTGACGCTGCCCGCCGCCTGATGGAGCTCGAGGATGTCAGCCGCCTGACTGCCGAACTCGACGGCGTCGTCGAGCGGCGCCGCAACGGTCTACTCGAGTGGCGCTACCGCGGCCGGCTCGTCGCTCGGCAACTCGACGAGACAGGCGTTGTCATCCGTGCATCGTTCGAGTTCCGCGACTTCCTGCTCCAGTCGTTCCCCGAGACCTTCTCCGCGCCGCGCCGATTCGCGAAGCGCATGATGGTCGTCGCAGACCTCGAGCACGGAAACGGCGAGGCGATCGAGGACGCCGTCATCGAGGCGTGGCAGCTGCAGTCCGGTAGATCGGGGGGTTAGGCGGGAGAACTAGCATCTTGGCCCTGGTGAATTATCCGCGCTTTCGGTTCGACGAGGTTGTCCGCGTGCTTCACGTGCCTGTCTACGACGAGCGCGACGACGACGACGACGACGCGCACCCCGTCATCGGCATGGAAGGCGTCGTCTGTGGCATCGGCCCAGATCACGAGCCATCCCGCTGGGGTTACAGCGTCTGGCTACCGGAACTCGAGAGAGTTTGGGGCTTCGATGAGAGTGACCTGGAGAGTGTCGGCCTTGTCGAGGTCGAGGAGCACGAGCCAGGTAGCCGCGTGGCGCTGGATCCGAATGCTTCTCCCCACGAGTCGTTCGGGGGCGAGCTTGGGGTCAGGCTATTCCTCCAGATCGCTGCCGACGATGCCGCAGGCACCGCTGCGAAGGCGATAGCCGAGTTAAGCGAGCTGATACCGGTCGCGCACGTGACGTGGGAGGACGAGGTTCACCCTTGCGATCGTCCAGGCTGTCGCAGGATCCGGATTCAGATCACGCCGGCCGGAGACTCGCGAGAGGCCTTCGAAAGTCTGGTCGCCTCGCGGCGAGACGGCAGGGTACGCCAGGTCGACGACGGTTGGGCCACGGATTTCTGGTGGAGTCGGGCAGCGGAAGGCGGGGACGAGCCCTTCCTCGGCGTCCAGGCATCGGACGCGGCCCTACGGCTGACTCCCTGGAGCGATCCCTTCTATCGGCCGGTAAGACGTGGACGGACGCACGATCCCGGTCTGCCCGGCTACACGCCGCCCGATCCTCCCGCCGGCTACGAGAACTAGGCGGGAGCGCGGAGGCGCTCTACGCCGAGCTCCTTCGCGAGCGCCTTCGCGCGCGTCGCGATCCGCGTCCGGAGCTCCGCCGGCTCGACGAGCACGGCGTCGCCGCGGCCCGCGAGGATCTCGCTCTCGAGCCACTCGTCGTCGCCGTACGGGCGCTCCGCGAGCGCCGTTCCGTCGGTCAGCCGCCGCGCGCCGCGCTCCGCGGCGAAGCGGGCGACGTCCTTCGCGTAGAGAATGTGTGCCGTCCGCGCGTTGCGAAGCTTCGTCGGCTCGAAGCCGTCGCGCGGCTCGAAATGCTCCTTCGTGAGCGTCGCGCTGCGCATGCGGTCGAGCCGGAACGACCGCTCGCCGTCGCTCGTGCGGTCCCACGTGTGGACGTACCAGTTGGGCAGCTCGCGCCCGAAGGAGTAGGGCTCCACGACACGCGTCGACGGCGCGGTGTCCGCTTCCTTCTGGTACTCGATCTCGACCAGCCGCAGCTCGCGGACGCCGCGCGCGAGCGTCTCGACGAGGTCCTCCTCCTCATCGCCGGCGGCCGGCTCCGGCGTGCGCTCGAGATCGAACTGGCCGAACGTCTCCTCGAGCTTCTTCCGCACTCGCGCGAGTGGCGAGTGGGCCTCGGCAGCGATCATCGGGCCGACGTACTCGAGCGCGAGCCGAATGGCGCGCGCCTCGAGCGGCGTCAGCCGCGGCGCCGCGCGGAAGGTGTCGCCCCACAGCTCCTTGTCCACGACCACGGTGTCGCCCTGCAGCTCGGCGTAGACCGTGTAGCAGCCGCCGCCGAAGTTGACGAGGTTGAGGAGGGAGAGGTGATCCTCGAGCTCGTCGGGGGGCACCGACGGGAACCGCTCGAGCAGCTCGCTCGCCGAGATCTCCGCCGTCCGCTCCTCGCCACACGCAGCCAGGAGGAAGGCGAGGAGCGCCTGAAGCACCGCGAAGCGCTCGGGCGCGACCGGGCCGGCCGGCCGCTCGACGACGCCGTCGACGCTGCGGATTGCCTTCTCCCGCGCCGGCTGTGGTGCGGCTCCCTCGTGGCCCTCGCGCACGCGCCGCAGCGCCGCGCCGACCGCCTGCTTCAGCTCGTGCGGCTCGAGCGGCACTGCACGGCCGTTCTGGCGCAGCACCCACGAGGCGAGCTGGGGGATGGAGGAGTAGTCGGTGACGAAGACATCGTCCTCGAGCGTGCCGGTCGTGCCGTACGCGCGCCGCACCCACCAAGCGGTGTCGCCGCGCACCTCGATGCGTGCGGTGCCGGCGATGTCACCGACCTGCCACGGCGGGCGGCCACGGTACTGCTCGACGTCGAAATCGCTCGGCGCGCGGAAGTCACGCTCGCGTCGCGTCGCGAACTTGATGTCACCGCGAATCCGCGAGACCCGGAACGTGCGGATGTCCTTCCGGTCGAGGTCCAAGCCGACGACGTACCAGAGGCCGTTGTCGTTGATGAGCGCGTACGGGTTGAGTGTCCGCTCGGCGGTCTTGTCGCGAGAGATCGACCAGTACTCGAAGCGCACCGTCCGCTGCTTCGAGATCGCGTTCTCGAGCTTGGCGAGCCGGCCAGGAGTCTCCGGCGAGTAGTCGGGATCGAGGACCTCGACACGCCCGGCGGTGTCGGTCGGAGCATCGACGAAGCCCGGCCGTCCGAGCGCGAGGTTCTGAAGCGCGAGGCGCAACGGCTCCGCGTACGCGAACTTCCCCTCGAGGAGATAGAAGGCTGTCTGGAGAGCCGCGAGCTCCTCGTCCTCGAGCTCGAGCTGAGGGAGGAAGTACTGCTCGGAGCGGAGCTGATAGAGCTCCTCGCCGGTGAACTCGTCGCGCTGCGACTGGAGCGGCACGCCGAGCGAGAGGAGCTCCGCGCGGTCGGAGTAGAAGCGGCGCGCGAACGCCTCGTCGGACATCTCCGAGTAGCCCTCGACGTTCGACTTGACGTCGCGGGCGGTGATCGACCGGCGCTCCGCCATCAGGAAGGCGACGAGCGAGAGCTGTCGGATCAGCTTGTCAGTGTCGTGAGACATCCCCTGCGCCACCCTACTAGGGCGCGCCTGTGGAACGCGATTGTGGAAAAGCTGGGGACGATCCGCGAGGCTTAGGTCACGGTGGCAGCCACCGTGACGAAAGCGTCACGCTGCGGTCTACGCCGCCGATCCGTGCTCCAAGAGCTCGCGATTCGCTGCGACGGCCTGCGAGGCGTTCCAGTGGGTGCGAAGCACCCGGTTCAGCGTGAAGGGGACGGTCGCGACGCAGTACACGACCCACGCGACAACAAACCAATGCCTCGGGCTCGGAATCCACCTCCACGCATAGACGCACGCAAGGCCAACTCCCACGAGCATGGTCACGACGTGCAGGCTCCAGAACCATGCGTGCCGACCCGTCGGGCGCTCCCGCGGCATCGCCCAGCGAGGCCATGCCCACGAGAAGCGGCGCCGGTCGAGGTACTCGGCCCAGGCCACCGCGAGAGCGGCGTCTCTCGGGTCGGCTACAGCACGGCCGGCACGAATCGCGTTGACGATCTCGCGGCGTCGGTCGCGCGGGAGCTCCCGCAGTTCCGCACGAATCTCACGCAGCGACGTCGGCTGCGCGACCACGGGTACCTAGGCGGCGGCTTTGGTCTCGAGGTGCTGGTGCGACGGGCAGTAGTCGCGCTCCGGGAGCGGTGTGCGCTGGCACGGCTTGCCCTTGCGCGTCGTCGCCCGGCAGCGCGCGACGCCTCCGTCGAGGAGCCCCGACTCGATCTGCTCCTGGATGAACGTCACGGCCGCCTTGACCCCGTTCTCGACGGCCCACGCCACCTGTGCCTGCGCGGTGATCGGGAAGTAGCGCCGAATGTCCTGGAACAAAGCCCGGTCCGGCTTCGCGAAATAGAGCGGATCGCTCGCCAGCCGCTCCATCGTCTGCTGACACGCCTCGAGCACGTCGCGCCGTGCTGCGAGTTGCGTCTCGCGGTCGGCATAGGGTTCGATCATGTCCTTGATCGAGCGGTAGATCGCTCGCGAGTATTGATACATGCACTGCTGCAACTGGGCGGTTCTTTCTTCGATCACGACGTCTTGCATCTCCTCGTCGACAGGCCCGGAGGGCGCATCACCAGCGGCGTTAAAGGCTCTCCATCAGCCTCGTCCACCAACGATCCTACATCGTATCGGCCTTGTCACAAAGTCGCCGCAATCGTTGTCCATCGAGCCAACGGATCCACTCAAGTCCGATCGCGGCTTACTCGCTCGCCGAACCCGATTGTGCGGCGTCCGGCCCCGACGATCCAGAGAAAGGTGAGCGCGAGCCCGAGGAGGCCCGCGACCATTCCGACCCATGGAGTGACGAAGAGAAAGACGACTCCGAGAACGATGAGCGCTATCCCGACACCGATCACGGACTGAGCGTGTCCGAGGTCGCCAAGAGAGAAACCTCGTGGCGGAAGGCTTGACGAAAGAGTGACGGTGGCCTAGCGCTGGAGGACGACGAGCCGTTCCTCGGTCATCTCGCGGATCGTGTACGCCGGCCCTTCTTTCGTGTTGCCCGAGCCCTTGATTCCGCCGTACGGCATCTGGTCGGCGCGGAACGTCGGAGCCTCGTTGACGGTGACGCCGCCGAACTCGAGCGCCTCGGCGGCCGCGAGCGCCGTCGATAGCGACCCCGTGAAGATTCCCGCCTGCAGGCCGTAGTCGGTGGCGTTCGCCCGCTCGTATGCGTCCTCGAGGGAGTCGACCGGGTTGACGACGCAGACTGGGCCGAAGACCTCGTCGCAGACGATCTTCGCCGACTCCGGCGCGTCGGCGATGACGAGGGGTGAGAGCGGATCGGCGTCGGTCGAGCCCGTGACGAGGTGTGCGCCGGCGCCGAGTGCCTCCTCGACCCATGCCACGATCCGGTCTCGGTTGCCGGAGTCGATCACAGGGCCGACGTCGGTGTCCTCCTCGGCCGGGTCGCCGACGACGAGTGCCTCGACGCGCGGCACGAAGCGCTCGAGGAAGGCGTCGAGGACGGGGCGCAGGACGTAGATGCGCTGCACGGAGATGCAGCTCTGCCCGGCGAAGGAGAACGCGTTGGTGGCGAGCTTCTGCGCGGCGGCGTCGAGGTCGGCGTCCTCGGCGATCACCACGGGCGTCGAGTTGCCGAGCTCGAGCCGGACGCGCTTCTGGGGCGCGCGTTCGGCGAGTCCCCAGCCGACGCCGCTCGAGCCGGTGAAGGTGATCATCCGGACGCGCACGTCCTCGACGAGGACGTCGCCGATCTCGCCGGACGGCCCGACAAGGACGGTGAGCCAGCCGTCCGGCAGTCCCGCCTCGCGCTCGAGCTCCGCAAGGAGCAGGGCGGAGAGCGGGGTCGCGCTTGCCGGCTTGAGGACGACGGGGCAGCCGGCCGCGAGGGCGGGGGCGAGCTTGTGCGCGACGAGGTTGCACGGGAAGTTGAACGGCGAGATCGCGCCGATCACTCCGATTGGCCGCCGCAGCGTGAATGCGATCTTGCCCGCGCCGGCCTCCGACGCCTCCATCGGAACGACGTCGCCGGCGAGCTTGCGCGCTTCGACGGCCGCGAAGGTGTACGTCGAGACGGCGCGCGACGCCTCGACCCGGGCTGTCTTGATCGGCTTCCCGGCTTCGGCGCAGATCGTCTGCGCCATCTCCTCCTGCCGCTCGCGCAAGAGCGCCGCGGTGCGGTCGAGGATCGCTGCGCGCTCGTGCGCCGGAAGCGGTGACTCGAGCACCTTCGCCGCAGCGTCGACGGCGCGGCGCGCGTCGGTGGCTCCGGACTTCGGCACGCGGCCGACGACCTCTCCGGAGTAGGGCGAGTGAACCTCGATGAACTCTTCCGTGGTCGTGGCCATATGCTCCGCTCGTGCTCACTCGGGACGATATCGGGGTCCACCTGACCTCCGAGGTGGTGGTCGGCGGCGAGACGTGGCCCGGGCTGTCCCACACGATCGAGCATCCCGGCGGGCTCGTTCTTGTCGACACCGGGATGATCGACTCGACGCCGGAGCTCGATGCCGAATGGCAGGCGAACCCGCACCCGCTGCCGCAGGAGCTTGTCGACCGTGTCGCACACGTCGTGATCACGCACATGCACTTCGACCACATGGGCGGCAACCGGCGCTTCCCCGGGATTCCGATCCACATCCAGCGGGCCGAGCTCGAGGACGCGCGGACTTTAGACGACTTCACGATCCGCGAGTGGGTCGATTTCCCCGGCATGAACTACGTCGAGCACGACGGTGAGGAGGAGATCCTTCCAGGCGTCCGGATCGTCCCTGCGTCGGGCGAGACGCGCGGCCATCAGATCGTCGTCGTCGAGACGGACGAGGGGCCGGTCGTGATCGGCGGTGACGTCGGCCACTCGTTCGCCGAGATCGGCGAGGCCGACACCCCCGGCAAGAAGCTCGTGATCGAGCTCGGCGCACCGGTCTATCTCGCGCACGTCTGGGAGCCGCAGGTACCTGGAAAGGCTATGCCTGAGTAAGGTCCGAGGCGTGCCTGATGCCTTGATCGTCGATGCCGTTCGCAGCCCGATCGGCCGCAAGAACGGGACGCTCTCGCACATCCGCGCCGACGAGCTCGGCGCCCAGGTTCTCGACGCGCTCGTCGAGCGGAACTCCGTCGATCCGGCCGAGGTCGAGGACGTGCAGTGGGGCTGCGTGTCCCAGGTCGGCGAGCAGGCGTGGAATATCGGACGTAACACCGCGCTCACCGCCGGCTGGCCCGTCTCCGTCGCGGGAACTACGGTCGACCGCCAGTGCGGCTCGTCGATGCAGACGAACTTCAACGCCGCCGCCGCGATCATGGCCGGGCAGCTCGACCTCGTCGTCTCGGGCGGCGTCGAGATGATGTCGCGTGTCCCGATGGGCTCGAACAACGGCTCGATGTCCCCACTCGTCTACGAGCGCTACGACATCGTGATGCAGGGCATCTCGGCGGAGGAGATCGCGAAGCAGTGGAATCTCTCCCGCGAGCAGCTCGACCAGATTTCGTACGAGTCGCACCAGCGCGCGGCGCGCGCGATCGACGAAGGGCGCTTCGACAAGGAAGTCGTGCCGGTCGACGTCGACGTCCCGGAGCCGGACGGCGACGGCGGAGGCCCGCCGACCCTGACGCGCGTCAAGTTCGCGGTCGACGAGGCGGTGCGGCGCGAGACGACGATCGAGAGGATGGCATCGCTGCAGCCGGCGTTCATTCCCGACGGCGTCGTGACGGCCGGCAACTCGTCTCAGATCGTCGACGGCTCCGCCGCTGTGCTCGTCGCGTCGGAGAAGAAGGCGTCGGAGCTTGGTCTCACGCCGCGCGCGCGGTTCGTCTCGTTCGGCGTTGTCGGCGTCGAGCCGCACCTGATGCTGCACGGCAACCCCGAGGCGTCGGCGAAAGCGCTGGCGAAGGCGGGCCTGACGTGGGATGACATCGACGTGATCGAGGTCAACGAGGCATTCGCGTCGGTCGTTGCGCAGTTCAACTCCGACGCCGGCCTGGTCGAGCGCTACGAGGCGGGAGACGTGAACCCGAACGGCGGCGGCATCTCGCTCGGCCACCCGCTCGGCGCAACGGGCGCTCGGATCACGGCGACACTCGTCTCCGAGCTCGAGCGCCGGAACGCGCGCTATGGCCTCGCGACGATGTGCATCGGCTTCGGCCAGGCCATCGCCGCCGTCATAGAGCGCGTCTAGCGCTCGCGGCGCTCAGCGCCGAGGCGGACCGGGTTAGGATCGCTCTCCAGTGACGCTGTTCGGGGGCATTCGCCCGTACGACCGCTCCTGGTTGACGCGCGACATCGTCGCCGGGATCACGCTCGCAGCGCTGGCGATCCCGGAGGTGATGGGCTACACGCGGATCGTCGGTACGCCCGTGATCACGGGTCTGTACACGATGCTGATCCCGGTCGTCGCGTTCGCGATCTTTGCGTCCTCGCGGCACCTGGTCGTCGGCGGCGACTCGGCCACCGCGGCGATCCTCTACGCCGGGATCGGGCTCCTCGGGATCGCCGGCTTGAAGCCCGACACGCCGGCGTGGACGGCGTTCGCAAGCCTGGTGGCACTCATGGCCGGCGTGCTCCTTGTCGGCGCCCGACTTGCGCGGCTCGGCTTTCTCGCCAACTTCATCTCGCAAACGGTGCTCGTCGGTTTCCTGACCGGCGTCGGGATCCAGGTCGCGTTCGGACAGGTCGCCGGGATGCTCGGCGTGCCGTCGCCGCAGGTGTCGTTCGGCCGCGCCGCGGGGACGCTCGTGAAGTTCTGGGACACGCTGAAGGAGCTCGGGCAGACGTCGGGCGCGACGCTGGCGGTGTCGGTCGCCGTGGTCGTGGCGTTGATCGTGTTCGAGCGCTGGGTGAAGGCGGTCCCGGCCGGGATCGTCGTCGTGGTCGGCGCGATCGCCGTGAGCTGGATATTCGACCTCAGCGCGCACGGCGTCGCCATCCTCGGGCCGGTGCCGAGCGGCCTCCCGAAGATCGGCTTCCCGTCGGGCGTGAGCTGGAGCGACGCCGCCCGCCTGTTCGCCACGTCGGTTTCGATCGTGCTCGTCATCCTCGCCCAGAGCGCCGCGACGTCACGCGCCTACGCCGTCAAGTACCGGGAGCGATTCAACGAGAACGACGATCTCCTCGGGCTCAGCGCCGCCAACCTCGCGGCCGGACTGACCGGCACATTCGTCGTCAACGGCAGTCCGACCAAGACCGAGATGGTCGACGAGGCCGGGAGCCACTCGCAGGTGGCGCAACTCGCGACTGCCGTCGTCGTCGCGATCGTGCTCCTGTTCCTGACGAAGCCGCTGCAGCACCTTCCGGAGGCCGTGCTCTCTGCCGTCGTCTTTCTGATCGGTCTGAAGCTCATCCAGATCGCGAACATGCACGACATCTGGCGGCTCCGCCGGGAGGAGTTCTGGGTCGCTGCGATAACCGCGGCCGTCGTCGTCATCGTCGGCGTCGAGCAGGGGATCATTCTCGCGATCGTCCTCTCGGTGACGCTCCACATTCGGAGGCATTACAACCCGCGCAACCGCGTGGTGGTGTGGGGCGCGGACGGCGAGGTCACGCTGCGCCACCCCGATCCCGGAACTCTGTCGGAGCCGGGTCTCGTGGTCTACCGCTTCGCGGTCGGACTCTTCTACGCGAATGCCGAGCGCATGGCGGAGGAGATCAACGGCCTCGTAGGCGGCCCCGATCCACCACGCTGGTTCGTGCTCGACGCCGATGCAATCGACGACATCGACTACACCGGCGGCAAGACTCTCCACGAGGTCGTGGACCAGCTCCACACCGACGGGCTCGTGTTCGCCGTCGCCGCCGCGAGCTCCCACGTTCGCAAGGAGCTCGACGCGTTTGGGGTCACCGACCAGATCGGCCCGGAGAACTACTTCGACACGATCCACGGCGCGCGCGCCGCATTCCACGGGCGTTGAGGCTGTCCGCGACGACTTGTTCACATTTCCACCGAATCCACAGGCGGTTGCGCGAGCTGCGCGCGGGGAGGAAAGTGCCGGAGTCACGTACCACGACCACTGCGCGCTTCGCCCGGTTCGCGTCCCCCTCTACGTCGTCCGGGCGAAGCATGCGGTGCCTAGACTCCACATGTGACCGACGTCGCAACCGAGAATCTCGAGGCGCAGGAGGCCTGGAACGGCGTTCTCTTCGATCGGTTCCTCTCCTACCGCGACATCGTCATCGGTGGCCTTGCGACGTTCGGGGACGAGGCGCTCCGCGTCTATCCGCCGAAGCCGGGCAATCGGGTGCTCGACGTCGGCTGTGGCTTCGGTGACACGGCGCAGGAGCTGGCGAAGCTCGTCGGCCCGTCCGGCTCCGTGCTCGGGGTCGACATCGCGCCGCGATTCATCGAGCAGGCACAGCACGAGGCGGACGAGGCAGGAGTTGCGAACGTCAGCTTCGAGGTCAGGGATGTTCAGCAGACGACCTTCGACGACTCGTTCGACTACGTCTTCTCGCGCTTCGGGACGATGTTCTTCGACAACCCCGTTCCGGCCCTGCGCAACGTGCGGGCCGCGATGCCCGACGGAGCGCTCTTCTGCTCGGTGACGTGGAGGCGGAAGGTCGACAACCCGTGGCTTTATGTCGCCGAGGAGGTCGTCAAGCCGCTTCTGCCCGATCCCGACGAGTCGGAGACGGACGAGCCGCGCTGCGGGCCGGGGCCGTTCTCGATGGCCGACGCAGACACAGCGACCGGGCAGCTCGTGAGCGCCGGCTTCAGGGACATCACGCTTCGCCGGTTCGATGCGAATCTCCCGTTCGGCACGAGCCTCGATCGCGCCGTAGAGATGAACCTCGCGCTCGGTCCAGCCGCCGAGGCGCTGCGTCTCGCCGGCGACCGTGGCGAGGAGATGCGGCCGGAGCTCGAGCGGCTCCTCCTCGACGCGCTCCGACGCTTCGTGCAGGACGACGGCCGCGTCGAGGCGCAGGCGTCGACCTGGATCGTCACCGCTCGCGCCTAGCCAGCCGTGCGTGCCTTCAACTAGGCTCCCGCGCGATGAAAGTCGGAGTCGTCGGACTGGGAACGATGGGCGCGGGCATCGCGCAGCTCGCTGTCGAGGCAGGCCTCGAGACCGTCGGCCGCGAAGTCACGGCCGAGCTGGGGGAGAAGGCGCGCGGCCGCATCGACCACTTCCTCACGCGCAAGGTCGAGAAGGGCCAGATCTCCAGCTACGACATCGGGCTCCTGTCCACGACGACCGAGGTTGCCGACATGGCCGACTGCGATGTCGTCATCGAGGCGATCGTCGAGGAGCTCGGGCCGAAGCAGGAGTTGTTCGCGGAGCTCGAGCGCGTCTGCCGCGCCGACGCAGTGCTCGCGACGAACACGTCGGCGCTGTCCGTCACCGAAATCGCCGGCGCGGTCTCGGCGCCGGAACGCGTCGTCGGCATGCACTTCTTCAACCCTGCGCCGCTCATGCCGCTCGTCGAGATCGTCCGCGCCGAGCGCAGCTCCGAGGAGGCGTTCGACACAGCCTTCGCGCTCGGGGAGAAGCTCGGCAAGCACCCGATCCGCTGCCACGACACACCGGGCTTCGTCGTCAACCGCGTCCTCATCCCGCTCCTCAACGACTGCGTGCGCGTGCTCGACGAGGCGCGCGTCACGCCCGAGGATCTCGACGCCGGCATGAAGCACGGCGCGGGCTGGCCGATGGGGCCGTGCGAGCTCGTCGATCTCGTCGGCATCGACGTCCACGTGCATGCGAGCGAGGCGCTCTGGGAGAAGCTCCGTGAGCCGTGGATGGCGCCGCCCGCTCGACTCGTGGCGATGGCGAACGCGGGGCTGCTCGGCCGCAAGACCGGTCGCGGCTTCTATTCGTACGACAGCTAGGCGGCGAGCGGGAGAGCAGGCTCGGCGGTCTCGGGCTCCTCGACGGGGGCGGCCACGGAGACCGGCGGATCGTCCGGAAGCATCAGGTCGAGCGTGAGGGCATCGAGGACGGCGGCCGAGGCGTTCTCGAGCAGCCGCGCGGCCGCGTCCTCGGCGACACCACTGCTTCGCAAGGCGGCGCCGAGCCCGTCGATGAGCGACGCGAGCCGTTCCGAGCGGTCCTGGAGTGCGCCGGGAGACATCTCGGAGAAAGATTCGTTCACGCGCCGGACGTTCCTCCCGTTTCCGGTGGGGAGTAATCTGAGGAGGAAGTGCGCCGGATTCTTCTCCTTCTTGCAGGTGCGGCCATCCTGGCGCTGCCGGCGGCCGCCGCCGCGCGTGCGCAGAGCCACGGCGCCGCGCCGGGCTTTCTCGTGGTCCGCAACGCCCTGACCGACGGCGGTATCACGGGCCATCCTGTCGCCACGGTCGTCGTGCGAGGCTTCGTGATCGGCCACATCGCACAGGAGGGCGCGGTCGCGATCTACCACTTCGGTTCGGGCACGGTCTCGACGGCTCAGGCCTCGGGCGTCGATCTCACGCGGCAGGTAGTCACCTACCGCGGCCAGACAGGGACGGAGTTCAGCGGCAGCGACTTCCGGTTCCGCGGAGTCGGAGGCGTCTGGCGCGTCGTCGTCTACGGCGCGGGCGTCTCGCTCTACGCCGGTGGCGTGGGCCGCGTGTCGCTCCACGGCTCCGTCCTGTATCCCGGCACCGACGGCGTGTACTCGTTCAACGGCGAGCGGTTCGCCTCGATGCCTTCCGGCGTCGTCAAGCGGAGGCTCGGGCAGAAGTGATCGACCCGCCGCCGACCGAGACGGTCCTCGTCATCGAGGACGAGGACGCCATCTCGTCGTTCGTCGCCGCATACCTGCGGAAGGACGGCTTCGAGGTAATCGCGACGGCCAGCGGCCGCGAGGCGCTCGGCGTCGTCAAGTCGAAGCAGCCGTCGCTCGTGATTCTCGATCTGATGCTCCCCGACCTCGATGGGATGGAGGTCTGTCGGCGGATCCGGGAAACGGGGGACCTCCCGATCCTCATGCTCACGGCGCGCGACGACGACCTCGACAAGATCGCAGGCCTCGACGCGGGCGCGGACGACTACCTCACGAAGCCGTTCAATCCGCGCGAGCTCGTCGCTCGCGTGCGCGCGATCCTCCGCCGCAGCGGGACAGAGCGGCCGCGCGGCGAGGGACGGACCCTCGAGCACGGCGCACTCACCCTCGACGCGGGCAGCCGCGAGTGCCGTGTCGGGGGAAAGGAGATCCGTCTCGCGCCGAAGGAGTTCGACCTCCTCTGGGAGCTGCTCGATCATCGCGGCCTCGTCCTCACGCGCGACCAGCTCCTCGAGCGTGTGTGGGGGTACACGTTCGCCGGTGACACGCGCACGGTCGACGTCCACGTCCGGCAGGTGCGGAAGAAGCTCGGCAACGCGTCGCCGATCGTGACCGTGTGGGGGATCGGGTATAAGGCTGCGGCCCCGCCGGCCGGCTCCTAGGCGGCGCGTTGTTCAGGTCGCTGCGCTTCCGGCTGCCGGCGCTCTTTCTCCTCGGGATCGTGCTCGCGGCAGGCGTTGCCGCGGTGATCGCCGTCCGGTTCTTCCAGGACTACACCCGGACGCGCGCGGTGCACGAGCTCAGAGCGGAGTCGGCGGGAATCGTGCAGCTGTACGCGCAGCAAGCAGGGATCGGGAACGTCCCCGTCCAGACCCTGCACAAAGCGATCAACGGCGACGAGATCTACTGGGTGCCGGCAGTGCGCGGCGCGTCGCTCTTCTCGGGCGCCGTCCGTGTTCTGCCGCGGCAGGGGCTCCGGTTTGCGGATCTCCTCAGCGGAGGCCACACGATCAACCTCTCAACACACGGGAAGGGGTATCTCGCGGTCACGCGGGTCGTGACACTCGCGGGGATCCCCGTCGGCGCGATCGTCGTCGCAAAGCCGAACTCCGCTGTCACGAGCAACTTGCTCCAGCTGCTCGGAAAGCTCGCGATCGCGTTCGGGATCGGGATTCCGCTGGCGCTTCTCCTCGTAGCCTTCTTCTCGCGGCGTGTGACGCGGCCTCTCGAGGCCCTTACGCATGCGGCCGACGAAGTGGCCGCCGGGCATTACGACGTCGCGCTGCCGGGGCCGGGCGGAGGCAGCGAGATCGAGCGGCTCGCGACACGGTTCGGCGAGATGGCGTCGCGGCTCGCGGAATCGGAGGAGCTGTCGCGCAATTTCCTCATGTCGGTCTCCCACGAGCTGCGCACCCCGCTCACGGCTATCCGCGGCCACGTCTCCGCGCTGCGGGACAACGTGATCGAGGACGAAGACGCGCGGCGACGCTCGCTCGACGTCGTCGCGGAAGAGGGAGTGCGACTCGAGCGGCTCGTGGGCGACGTCCTCGACCTTGCGAAGCTCGGCGCGCGGCGCTTTGCGCTCCTGCGCGAGGAGGTCGACATGCGCGTTCTCTGTGAGCGCGCTCACGCTGCGTTCGAGACGGGGGCGCAGGCGCGCGGGATTGCACTCGAGCTGTCCACCGTGAACGGCGTCGTGCTCGTGACCGACGGCGACCGCGTGCTCCAGATCGTCTCGAACCTCCTCGCGAACGCGATCCAGTGGACGCCGGAGGGCGGGACCGTAGGGCTGACGCTCACGGCCGACGCTGCCGACGTGACGGTGACGGTGTCGGACACGGGGTCGGGGATCGCGCCCGACGAGCAGGAGCGGATCTTCCGCCCGTTCTGGTCGGGGCACGTCGGCCACGGTGGCGGCACGGGGCTGGGCCTCCCGATTGCGAGCGAGCTCGCGTCGGCGCTCGGCGGCAGCCTCGAGGTCGAGAGTGCGCCCGGCGTGGGTAGCCGCTTCGTGCTTGTCCTACCGCGGAAGACTCAGCCGGTCTGACGGTCCTCGAGGCGGTAGACGACGGCGCCTTCGCGCTGCAGCCGCTCCTCGAGTTGCGTGATCCGGCCGTCGACGGCCTGCCAGCCGGCTGCGATCAGGTCGACGAGGAGCGCGAGATCGTCGACGCGCGCGTGACGCTCGGCGACGACGTCGCTCTCGATCCGCTCCAGCCGGCGGATGACCTGGTTCATGAGCCCGCGCACTTCGGCGAGGTGCCGTGCGCTCGGTCGGAAGTGGTGGCGGATCCCTTCCTCGATCGCGTCCGGTAGTCCGGCTTCGAGCTCGGCGGTCGTTGCGGCGAGCGCTTCGACTGCCGCGCGGGCCCGTTCAAGGGCTGCGTCGAACGATGCGAGGTCGGAGGTCCGCTCGAGGCGTTGCTTCGCGCGTGCGATGGCGTCTTCGTCCATGGCAGCGACGATACAAACTGCGGCGGATGGATGTCGACGAGCTCGATTACGACCTACCGCAGGAGCTGATCGCGCAGCATCCCGCCGAGCGGCGGGACGCATCTCGGCTGCTCGTGTACGACCGCGCGACCGGCGACGTCCGCCATCGCCGCTTCGCGGATCTGCCGGCTGAGCTCTCGGGCGAGCTCGTCGTCGTCAACGACACGAAGGTCGTGCCCGCTCGGATCCCCATCGAGTCGCCGCGCGGCGAGGTGCTCCTCTTGGAACTGCTCGAGGACGGGACGTGGGAGGCGCTCGCGCGGCCGACTCGGCGCCTCAAGGCGGGCCACCGCTACGGACGAGTGGAGCTCATCGAGCACCTCGGAGAGGGCCGCTGGCGCGTGCGGCTCGACGGCGAGCCGGACGGGCAGACGCCGCTGCCGCCGTACATCACCGAGCCGCTTGCGGATCCCGCGCGCTACCAGACGGTCTACGCGCGCGAAGCCGGCTCCGCAGCGGCGCCGACGGCGGGCCTCCACTTCACGCCGGAGCTCCTCGCGCAGTTCGATCCGGCGCGCGTCACGCTCCACGTCGGCCTCGACACGTTCCGCCCGGTCAACGAAGCACGGCTGGAGGAGCATGCGATCCACGGCGAGCGCTACGAGGTCGCGACCGCGGAGTGGGAGCGGATCAGTGCCGCCGATCGTGTCCTCGCCGTCGGCACGACGACGGTGCGCGTTCTCGAGACCCTCGCGCGCGGCACCGAGTCTCAGCGCGCCTTCGGCGCGCCGCTCGCGGGCCGGACGGAGTTGTTCATCACGCCGGGCTTCGAGTTCCGGCGCGTCGACGCGCTCCTCACGAACTTCCACCTTCCGCGCTCGACGCTCCTCGCCCTCGTGATGGCGTTCGCGGGAGTGGAGGAGACCCGCGGCCTATACCGCCTCGCAATCGAGGAGCGCTACCGCTTCTACTCCTTCGGCGATGCGATGCTCCTCCTCTGATGTTCGCCCGCGTGACCGTCACTGCGTCGGATCTCGACGCGAGCCGCTGCTTCTACGAGACCGTTCTCGCGACGTTGTCCGGCGATCCGTGGGACTGCTTCGCGGTGAGGGAAGGCTCGCCGACGCAGAACCTCCACATCGCGTTCGCCGCCGGGGCGCAGACGGAGGTGGATGCCTTCTGGCGCGCGGGAGTCGACGCCGGCTATCGCAGCGACGGCGAGCCCGGGCCGCGGCCGCAGTACACGCCCGACTACTACGGCGGCTTCCTTCTCGACCCGGACGGGAACAGCGTCGAGGCGGTGCACCGCCCCGGCCGCACGGAGACCGGGCCGGCGATTGATCACCTTTGGCTCGGGGTCGCCGATCTCGCGGCTAGCCGCGCCTTCTGGGAGGAGAAAGCGCCTGCGCTCGGGCTCGAAGTCGGCGAGGGGAAACTGCCGGGCTACGTCTTCGTCGCCCGCGACCGCCGCCACCTCGCGCTGATCGACGACGGCCGTCCGCCGGCCGAGAACGTCGGGATTGCAATCACCGGTCCCGACGGAACGGCGGTCGACGTCCTGTGAGGCCCGCGGAGTGGTTCGGCGATGCGATGCTCATCGTCCAACGGGATACGCTCAGAGGATGAGCGGCGTCGCTCTCGACGTTCCCGTTTCCTCCACTCAGCCGCGTTCGTTCCTCCGGCTTCTGTGGGCCGTGCTCGTCGGCTACTTCTTCGCGTCCGTCACGCTGTTCATCCTCGCGTTGCCCCTGTTGGCGCTCGGATGGTTACCGCGACCGTTCGCGCGCCCCGGCCCCTTCCCCGTCGACGGAGCGTGGAGTCTCGACGCCGACGTCGTCGTGGCGGCGGTCGTCGTGCTCTATGCGGCGTGGTGGATTCGGAGAGAGATCGCAGACGCCGTCCGAGGTCCTGTCTCCTTCGCAGTCGTGGCTCTGGCGGTGGCTCTCACCGGCTACGCACCGTTCCTCGCGCTCAGGCCGGCTGCACTCTCGGGGACCATCGCGCTGCTCGCGACCACGTGGATCGTCCGCCGATACGCGATCGGTACGGCGCTGTCCGTCCCGAGGCCATCCTGGCGCGTCTGGCTCGCGCTCGGTGTCGTCGGCTTCGTAGTCGTAGGCTCGTACCGCGCCTGCCACCCGCTCACCGGGACGGGTGATTTCTTCGGCGGCTCGACGCTCGCCTCGGGGAAGCAGTTTCGAGAGATCAGCCTCAAGAATTCGGACTGGGCCAACCTGACGATCCTCCGCGTCGACGGTGGCTGGGTCGGGCCGAGCGAGGGGAGGGTGCGTGCCCACAGGCTCCCGTACACGGTTCGCTCTCGGGCCGAGCTCGGCGTCTTCGTGGTCGGCCGTGCGTGCGTGCCGCGGGACGTGGTCATCACGTTCTCCGTGCTCGGCCGGACATCGAGCCAGCGCTTCGCGATTCAGCCGGACACGGTGAGGCCCGGCTTCACCTCCTCCAACGCGCGCGCGTGTTGACCGCGTAGCCCGTTCTGCTGTGAGGCCGCGGAGCGCGAACGAATGGCGGGACTTTTGGCGGGACGGCGGCGAGCGCGAGCTCCACGCGCAGCTCGGCGAGTTCGCGCCGTACTCCGCCCGGATTGCGACGCTGCTCGGCAGCAACGCGCCGCTGCGGGCGCTCGTCTCCGAGCTCGGCCGGATCCGCGAGCATGAACTGGGGGCGCCGCAGGACCCCAACGCGGACGCGGAGGTCGCGGGCCGGATCTACGCCTGGTTCGAGACCGCGTCGCTCGCGCGATGACGCCGTGAGCGCGCTCGTAGCCCGAGCGGAGTGGTGAGGGGCAGGAGCCCGCCCGCGAGCCACGCGAGGAAGGGAAGGGCGGCGAGCACCGCGTACGGTCCCAGCGAGTCCGCGTAGAGCGAGAGCGGCTCGGCCGGTCGGTCCCGCCCGTGACCGGCCAGACGGTCGACCTTCGCGATCGCAGCGCCCAGCTGGCTCGCGTTGTAGAAGCCGCCACCGGTCTCCGTTGAGAGCAGGCGCATCTCGCCGAGATCGGAAAGGTCGGACACGAACCTTGGGTCGGTGACCGGCGCCCGGTGGGGAGCCTCCAGCCAGACGTGGTCGTGGGGCGAGCCGAAGCGGACGACCACGAGCTTGATGTGCGCCGTCTTGAGCGCCGTGACGACTGCGGTCGAGTCGAACGACGGCCCTTCAGCGTCCGTGAGGAGGATGACGATCCGTCGCGTCGTCGTGGGCAGGAAGAAGCGTGCGCTCGTCAGGTAGCTCAGGTTGGCGAAGTTCGTCGCCGTCACCCCGCCGTAGTAGAGCTCGGGCAGAGAGCCGGGAACCGTCTGACGGTTGATCGTCGTGATGAAAAGCTGGCGGTCGCCGATCGGCATGGTGAGCGGCAGCGGTGACTCCGGGAACGCGCCGGCACCGAGCGGCAGATCCGCGGGCAGCTCCTGTGCGAACTTTGCGGCAGCTGCCCGCGCCTGCCGGAGCCGCGTCGGGGCGCTCGCAGAAGCGCTCGCGAGCATCGAGCCCGAGGAATCGACGTAGAGGTACGCCTCGGCGTCCGCCCGGAGCTGGACCCGCGTCGTCTGGCGCCGGGACGGTTCGCTCGCAGCAAAAACCGCCAGGACGACGACGATCGCCGCGCAGACCGCGCGCTCGGCGGCACGCCAGATCTGTTGCGGCTCGAGGCCGACGGCGCGAGCCGCTCTTCGCTCCCGGCGGATCCGCCGCCATTCGAACCATGCGAGCGGCGCCAGGAGGAGGAGGCCGGCGAGCGCACCGGGATGGAGCAACACCATCAGAAGCCCCCGCGGAACTTCTTGCCGATGGCGCCGTTCTCGGCCGGAAGGCCGTTCGCGCCCTGCGGTCCGCCCGCGGACCGGGTGGTGTCCGGAACGGCCTTTGCGCCCTTCGTCTTCGGATGCTTGTGGCTCAGCTGCTTCCGCAGTAGGACCTCGAGGTTCGTCTTCGCCGCCTCGTTGGCTCCGTCGACGAGCACGGCCTGCCGGAACGAGCCGATCGACTTGGCTTCGAGCGCCGGTTCGACCGGGCCTGGGCCTGCATGGAGCAGTGCGTCTGCGTAGTAGGCGAGGCCGAGCATGTCGTAGAGACGCGAGCGGATGGCGCTCGTCCCGGCCTCGACCGCTGCCTGGTGGAGGTACGTCTCGGTCTCCTCGAGCGAGAAGAGGAGCCCGTATGTCGGCCCGACCGTGACCTGGGTCGCCTCCGTCGCGCGCGCTGCGACGATCCGGAACCGCTGTAGTGCCTGCCAGTACCGGACCTGTCCTGTAGCACCGCTCCAGCTCAGCATCGTCCTGTCCGCGAAATCAGGACGAGGCACAGCGGGGGAAGGGAGGATCGCGGCACGCGCCTGGGCGTGGGCGTAGTCGGCGGCCCGCTGCGCGAGCACGGCACGCGCGAAGAGCGCGCTACACACGATGGCGAGCGCGATCGTGCCCCCGAACAACACCCTCCTCTCGCGACGCGTCATGCGAGCCGCCACACGAGTCGTGGGAAGAAGCTCACCGCGAGTGCCGACGCGCCGAGCAAGAGGGCGAGCAGCAGCCCGAACAGCGGGTCCCGGGCCTGCAGGATCCCCGTGTGAGCGACCGCGTGTCCGTTCGTGCTCGACGCGAGGAAGGGCTTCCGGATGATGATGTTGTCTCCGAATACCTCGCGGTATGGCTCGCTGAGCTGCGCGAGTGAGAGCGGGATATCCCGCGTCGGGGGCAGCGGGTCGAGCGAGAGGCTGGCGTGAGCCGCCCAGAGCCGGACGAGCGCGGTGTGGAGCTTCGGGAGATCCTTCACGTCGTCCTGCAGGTCGCTGATGAGCACGACCCGGCCATCCTTCACATGGGTGTACGCCAAAATTCGCCGGGACAGTGCGATGGCGTTGGAAATGACCGTGCCTCCGTCGAACTGGCTTGCCCAAGGGCCGCGCGTTCTCGCGACGAGCGGCGAGAACATGCGCGAGAGCGGCGCGAGGTCGGCGGCCGGGGAAGAGGGCGGCGAGCCGAGGACTGCGGTCGAGGAGAAGTACACGACGGCTGCGCGCCGGTCCGGCGGGTAGTCCACGAAGCTGTTGAGCGTGCGGGCGATCATCTTGTCGCCGTTCGCCGTGATAGAGCCGGAAACGTCGATTGCGAGAATCGTCTCTCCGGGGAGGGCCGGCGAATGGCCGGTGCCACCGTTCACGCTCCAGGCGAGCAAGCCGGCGATCGCCGCGACGACCCCGACCGCGCCGAGATAGACGAGGCGGCTGCGTGACGTCGTGGGACGGCCACCGGCCGCGATCGGAAGATGCTGTCCCTGCGTCCGCCGCCGGGCGAGCACGATCGCGGCTGCCGAGACGGCGACCGACAGCACGCACGCCGCGACGAAGATCATCGTTTCGCCACCTGGCGAATCTCCGTGACGAGCTTGCGAATCTCCGTCGGATCGGGATACTCCGGCGCCCATGCGAGGCGCTCGGCGCGCAGGGCGAGTGTCCCGTTGATGTGGCGGTGGCGCAACTCGACCGCGAGCGCGTCGAGCGCGTGCCGTTGTTGATAGATGACGTCCTCGGGGAGTCCGGCTTCCACCCGCGCGAGGAGCGTCTGGAGGAGCGTGGCGGCCCGAGCTGCGGCCGCAGCGCGCCGACGGACTCTGACGCGGACGTAGAACCACGCGGCCAGCACCGCGACGAGCGACACGGCTGCCGCGACGAGCGCCTCGTCTGCGTATGTGCGTGGCTGCAGTCCGGGGAAGACGGCCGGGACGGAGTCGAGGCCATCCGTGACCGGCGCCTTGATGGTCGCGGCCCGGCTGTTCTCGATGAGAGAGGGCCAGCGCGCCCGGAGGGTCGGGCCACCGTGAATCGAGAAGACCGTCGGCGCGAAGTTGAACTGGGTGGCCGGGTTGGTGCTCACACAGCGCTGCGACAAGCACGTGAGTCCGTAGCGGATCGAGATCTCCTCGAGCCCGCCGCCGAGATCGGCGCGATCTACGTTGGTCGAGACGATTCGAAACGGCTTGAAGTTCGGATTGCCGTTCAGCGCGATCCCGGCCAGGCGGTGGGGGAGGATCAGGTTGAGCCTCGCTTCTACCGTGTCGCCGAAGAGGACGCTGCGGCTCGAGAACGACCCCGTGGCCGACAGCTCGCGCGGGGTCACGGTCCCGCCGTCGTTGCCACGCACGAGCAGGTAAAGCGCGCCGCCGACGATACAGGCGAGCAACGCGATGCATGCGAGCAGCGTCTGCTTCACCGCATCGGCCTCCGGCGCACGTTCCAGCTCCGTAGCGCCTCGGCGAGCGCCTCGGCACCGAGCTCCGAGATGATGACCGGCGGGAAGCCGTAGCCGGTGAACAGCTCCTCGAGCCGCCTCAGGCGCGCCTCGTTCGCCTCGCGCCGCCTGCGCACTTCGGCCTTGCTCTGACGCAGGAGGCGGAACTGTCCGGAGTCGTCGAGGACCGGCAGGGCCACGTCGGCCGCCGCCTCGGGGTAGCTCTGCTCCCAGAGCGGGTCCTGCACAATGACCGGCACGAGTGCCCAGTCGGCGTCGGCAACCATCGCGAGCGTGCGCTCCGCTGGCACCGCGAGGAAGTCGGAGCAGCAGAAGATGAACGTCCCGGCCGGGAGGAGATGCTCCACGGAGCGCAGCAGTCCGAACAGCGCGTCGAGCGTGTCCCCCTCACTGTCGTAGCCGCGGGCCTCGACATGCTCGAGGATCTGCTCCAGACCGGTCGTCGTCGACGGCGGGCGCCAGCTCTCGTCGTCGAGGTAGGAGAGAGGGCAGTGGTATTGGTTCGCCGACAGGGCCACGACTTCCGCCATCTGCCGGACCGCGTCGGGCTTGTGGAGCCACGGGTACTCGCGGGGATAGAGCCCCATCGACGAGGTCCGGTCGACGGTGAAGCAGACGATCGGCGCTTCCTCGCCGTACGACTCGCGGACGACGAAGTGATCCTCCCCGCGGATTGCCGAGAGCCGGGCCGACGTCGCCCAGTCGATACGCCGCACGTCGTCCCCCGTCACATACGGACGGCCGCTCACGACGTCGTCGGATTGCCCCCGGCGGCGGCTCGCGGCGCTGCCGAAGAGCGAGCCGATGATCCTGACGTGCGGCTCCAGCTCCAGCAGCTGCGAGGAGCTCATCGGCGCGCTAGCTTCCTGGACGCGGTGCCTGCTCGAGGCACGACTGCCAGAGATTCGTGCCGCCGTTGAGCGACGGCCGCAGGATGACGCGATGCTCGATCACGTGGGGGAAGAGGAACTCGACGTCGTCGGGAACGACGTAGTAGCGCCCGTTGAGGAGCGCCCACGCGCGGGACAGACGGTCGAGGGAAAGCGAGCCGCGTACCGACGCCCCTACCCGCGCCGACTCGAGATTCCGCGTCGCCGTCACGAGGGAAACGATCCAGCGACGGAGCGACGGGGCGACGTAGACGTGCTCGACCGAATGCTGGAGCCGGCGCGCTTGCTCGAGCGTCGTCACGGGCTCGAGGTTGGCGAGCGGGTGCCTGACGACCTGCGAGTCGAGGATCTCCACCTCGTCGTCGACAGAGGGATAGCCGAGCCGCATCCGCACGTAGAAGCGGTCGAGCTGCGCCTCGGGCAGCGGGAACGTCCCGGCGTGCTCGAGCGGGTTCTCGGTGGCGAGCACGAGGAAGGGTGACTCGAGCTTGCGCGTCTCGCCGTCGACCGTGACCTGTCCCTCCGCCATGGCCTCCAGAAGAGCCGACTGCGTCTTCGGCATCGCCCGGTTGACCTCGTCGACGAGGAGGATGTTGGCGAAGACCGGACCGGGCCGGAAGACGAAAGACCGGCTCGGCTGGTCGTAGATCGAGAGGCCCGTGATGTCGAGCGGCTGCAGATCGGGAGTGCACTGCACGCGCGACGGAACCGCTCCCTCGATCGACCCGGCCATCGCCCGGGCGAGAACGGTCTTCGCGGTGCCGGGGACGTCCTCGAGCAGGACATGGCCGCCCGCCGTGAATGCGGCGACGACGAGCTTGATCTCCGGCGCCTTCCCGCGAACGACGAGGCCGATGTTCTCGCAGAGCGCGCCCGCGACGTGCTGCGCCTCGGCGATCTCGTCGGCGACATCGGCGGTGAGGCGCTCGGTCGGTTGGAATTGGTTCATGGTCCGCAGCTCCACTAAGAGTTGAGACGTGGAAAAGAAGTTTCTGTTGGGTTGACCCGCAATACGAATATACGCACGTAGGCTCGCACCGTGAGCGAGACGTTCGAGGTAACCGCCCGGGACGGGCTTGCGCGGGCCGGATTGCTCCACACCGCGCACGGCGACATCCGCACGCCGGTCTTCATGCCGGTCGGGACGAAGGCGACGGTGAAGTCGGTCGACCCCGACGAGCTGCACGCGCTCGGCGCACAGGTCATCCTCGGCAATACGTACCACCTGCACCTGCGGCCGGGAGAAGAGCTCATCGCCGAGCTCGGCGGCCTGCACACGTTCATGGCCTGGGACGGGCCGATTCTCACCGATTCGGGCGGTTTCCAGGTCTTTTCCTTGCGTGACACGCTCCTCGAGGCGGACGACGACGGAGTGACGTTCCGCTCGGTCTACGACGGGAAGCCGGAGCGGCTCACGCCGCAGCTCGCGACGGAGATCCAGGAGCGGCTCGGCTCAGACATCGCCATGTGCCTCGACATCTGCCTGCCGGCCGGCGCGTCGCGCACCGAGCTCGAGGAGGCCGTGCGCCGGACGACGCTGTGGGCGCAGCGGCAGCGCGACCTGCCGCGCGCGCCCGGGCAGCTCCGCTTCGCGATCGCGCAGGGCGGCCTGGACGAACAGTTGCGAGAACAGTCATCGGCGGATCTCGTCGCGCTCGACTTCGACGGCTACGCCATCGGCGGCTTGAGCGTCGGGGAACACCGGCAGCCGATGTTCGACGCGACGAGCACGGCCGCCGCGTTCCTCCCCGAGGAGAAGCCGCGCTACTTCATGGGGATCGGAGACCCGGAAGGCGTTCTCGAAGTCATCGCGCGCGGCGTCGACATGTTCGACTGCGTCCTTCCGACTCGCACTGCGCGCACGGGCAGCGCTCTCACGAGCGAGGGGCGTCTCAACATGCGGAACGCCCGCTTCGCGCGCGACGAGCGGCCGCTCGAGGAGGGCTGCAGTTGCCCCAGCTGCGTCAAGTTCAGCCGGGCCTATATCCGGCACCTTGTCACCCAGCATGAGATCCTCGGGCTCCGGCTCCTCAGTCTGCATAATCTCCGCTTCTTGCTCGATCTCGTTGCCGGAGCGAGGCAGGCGATCGAGCGCGGCGAATTCACCTCCTGGCGGAACGGAGTGCTCAAGTGATGCTCATCGCAGCGACGACCACGACCGCGGGACATTCGTCGAGCGGCGGTTCCATCTTCTTCCTGCTCATCATCCTCGCGCTCGGTGCGATGTGGTTGATCGTGATCCGACCGCAGCGACGCAAGCAGAAGATGCAGCAGAGCATGCAGTCCGAGCTCGCGGTGGGGGACGAAGTCCTCACGGCGGGTGGTGTGTACGGGAAGGTGACACGAATCGGCGACGACGAGGTGCGCGTCGAGATCGCGCCGAACGTCGAGGTGCGCCTCGCGCGGCGCGCGATCGCCGCTCAGCTCACGGAGCACGAGCCTGATGCCGCGGCCGCAGAACCCGAGGACGCGCCGGATGAGCGCTTCAAGTCCGCGTTCGACGCCGAGTCGGACGCCGAGAACCCCGGCTAACCTTCTGCGGCTGTGAGAGAACGCCGCAACTACCTGCTGCTCATCGGGCTGATCGGGGCAGCCGCGATCGGCGCTGCGCTCCTCGCCATCCCCGGCTCGCCGATTTACCGGGCGCCGACGAAAGGCCTCGATCTCCAGGGCGGCCTCGAGGTCATCCTCAAGGCAATCCCGGACCGTGGCCAGGCGATCACCACGGCCCAGATGCAGACCGCGCAGCAGATCATGGAGTCCCGCGCGAACGCAACCGGCGTGTCTGCACCGAACGTCGCGCTCCAGGGCAGCGACGAGATCGTCATTCAGCTCGCGGGCATCCACAACCCTGCGAAAGCGGCGGCGATCATCGGCTCGACGGGAAGGCTCCAGTTCTTCGACTTCGAGAAGGATCTCGCCTCGCCGACCGTCTCTGGCGGCAACCCGACGCCGTACCCGACGCTCTACTCCCTGCTCACGGCGGTGAAGGGCGAAGCGAGCAAGGGGACGCCCGAGCAGTACTACCTCTTCTGCACGAAAACGAAGATCACGCACCCGATCGTCAAGGGCAAGAAGACGACGGTGAAGACGAAGATCAAGAACGCCATCTGTGGGCCCGGGGCCGCGACGCTGAAGGAGCTTCTCGCTCCGTACGGCGGTCACCAACCGCCAGGGACGACGATCCTCACGGTGCCGGCGCACCGGGAGGTCGTCTCCGGGACGGCGGCGAACTTCACCGGCTCGACGTCGGTCTCCAAGCAGTCGCCGGACGGGAAGTACTGGTACCTCTTCAAGTACTACCCGCGCATCGTCACGAAGACCGGCGCTGTGATCAATCCGAACGGGCCGCCGGAGCTGACCGGCAGCGACCTGAACGAGTCGAACATCTCGGCGGGCTACGACTCGCAAGGGAATGGCGCTCCGCAGGTCACGCTCGGCTTCAACGACCGCGGTGGGAAGGAGTTCCAGGCGATCACGAAGGCTGAGTACGCCCGCGGCCAGCTCGTCGCCGGCTTGCACGGCGCCGCCAATCAGCCGGTCAATCAGCAGTACACGCAGCACAACGCGATCGTTCTCGACGGGCAACTCAAGTCGACTCCGTACATCGACTACACCGACAACCGGCTCGCGCTCGGCATCGCGCCGGGCAACGGAGCGACCATCAGCAACATGGGGTCGATCGGCGCGGCGGACAAGCTCGCTCTCGTCCTTCAGAGCGGTTCGTTGCCGTACACCTTCCAGCGGCTCTCGGAGACGGACGTCACGGCGACGCTCGGCAAGAGCTCGCTCCACCAGGCGATCCTCGCCGCGATCGCCGGCCTCGCCATCGTCGCGCTGTTCCTCCTCGTGCTCTACCGCTTCCTCGGTCTCGTCGCGGTGGCCGGCCTCGCGATCTACGCGCTTCTCTACTACGCGGCGATCCTCATCTTCAACGTCACGCTGACGCTGCCGGGCTTCGCGGGCCTGATCCTCACGATCGGAGTCGCGGCCGACGCGAACGTCGTCGTGTTCGAACGCATCAAGGAAGAGGTGCGCGCCGGGAAGTCGGTGCGTTCTGCGATCTCGGCCGGCTACGGGAAGGGCTTCCACACGATCCTCGACGCGAACGTCGTGACCGTGATCACGGCGATGGTCATCTTCCTCATCGCCGTCGCGGACGTGAAGGGCTTCGCCCTCATGCTCCTGATCGGGACGATGATCTCGCTGCTGACCGCTGTCGCGGCGACGCGCGCGATGCTCGGTCTGCTGAGCGGTTTCCGCTGGTTCGACAACCCGCGCTTCATGGGCGCGGAGGGCCAGCAGACGGCGAAGTGGTTGCAGATCGACTTCATGAGGTACCGCTATGTGTGGTTCGGCATCTCCGGCGCGATCATCGCCGCCGGGATCATCGCGCTCGGCGTCTCCGGGCTCAATCTCGGGATCGACTTCAAGGGCGGCACGCAGATCACGTTCCAGACCCACAAGCCGTACTCGACGAGCGCGGTGACGCAGGTCATGGCCGCCGAGGGCCAGCCGGACGCGGTCGTGCAGGGCGCCGGCGCGCTCGTGAACGGCGATGCGAAGCAGTGGCAGATCCGGCTGAAGTCGCTCAAGCCTGCCGAGCAGTTGAAGGTTCACCAGGCGCTCCAGAGCCAGCTTGGCGCGTACGGCGGCGGTACCCAGAATGTGTCCGGCACCTTCGGCCACCAGATCGCCATCGACGCGATCTACGGGATCATCGTCTCGCTTCTCCTGATCACGATCTACATCACGATCAGGTTCGATCTGAAGTTCGCGATCCCGGTCATCCTCGCGATGCTCCACGACATAGCCATCACGGTGGGCGTGTACGCGCTCGTCGGGAAGGAGGTCACGGTCGCGACCGTTGCCGCGGTCTTAACGGTGCTCGGTTACTCGATCTACGACACGATCATCATCTTCGACCGCATCCGGGAGAACATCCCGCTCATGCGACGCTCGCCGTTCGCGACGATCGCCAACGTCTCGTTGTGGGAGACGATCCGCCGCTCTCTCGCGACGACGTTCATCACGCTGCTGCCGATCATCTGTCTCTACATCCTCGGTGGCGCGACGCTTCAGGACTTCGCCTTCGCGCTCATCGTCGGGGTCACCTCCGGTGCGTACTCTTCGATCTTCATCGCTGCGCCGATCCTCACGATCTGGAAGGAGCGCGAGCCGGAGTACGCGCGCCGCAAGGCGACCGCTGCTGCGGAGACCGACACCGCGGCGCTCCTGGCGTCGGAGGACGCGCTCGCCGCCGAGTCGGCGCCGGAGCTCGTCGACGCCGTCACCGCGTCGCCGTCGACGCCGGACGCGCAGGGCCGGCGCGAGAAGCGCAGCCAGCGCCGTCGCTCGAGGCCGCATGGCCGAACGCGGTAGCTCGCGCCTCTTCCTCGACGCAGTTGAGGAGCTCATCGCCGAGCTGCCGAGCCGCGCGCGCGGTGGCAAGGAGAGGCTCTCCGAGCAGGCGATCGGCGCGTTGCGCTCGCTGACCGAGGAGCTCGATCTCGTCCGCAGAGAAGACCTCGAGGAGCTCGAGCTCCGCGTCGCGCAGCTCGAGCACCGGCTGAAGTTGCTCGAGGGGCCGCCCGACCTTCCCCCGGTTGCGTAGATAGGCGATGATCGGGCGCGTGAAGCGCCTGCTTCTGCTCGTTCTCCTCTTGTGCCTCTGCGTAGGGTGTGGCAGCGGGGGTCACGCCTGCTCGGGCGGGCGCGAGATCCTGCTGCGCGCCGTGCCACAGCACGGCGAGTCGCTCACGCCGGCGGGGATGGAGCTCGCGCGGAAGACCATCGCCAGCCGCCTCGGCTCGCTCGGCGTCAGTTCGCCGAGCGTCACGATCCGGGGCGGCGACGAGATCGTCGTCTCGGGGTCCGTTCCCAAGAACCTTGCGAGCGTCGTCTCGGCTACCGGAAACCTCCAGTTCTTCGACTTCGAGAAGGATCTTGCGCCGCCGACAGTGAGTAACGGCGAACCGACGCCGTATCCCACGCTGTACAGCTTGCTCTGGACGGTCAGAGCGGAGGCGGCGAAGGGAACACCGGAGGCGTACTACCTCTTCGGCTTCAAGCAGCACGCCAACGACCAGTATCCGGTTCTGCAGGGCCCGGATCCGAGCCGAAAGACGCTGCTCGCTCCTTACCGCGGAAAGCAGCCGTCCGGAACGACGGTTCTTGCCGTCCCCGCGAACCGTGAGGTGGTCTCAGGGTCGGGATCCGTGGCAACCGCGGCGACGCGCCCGCTGGGACGATCGCCGGACGGGCAGCACTGGTACCTCTTCAAGTTGCCGCCTGAGATCAGCGGCAGCGATCTCAATGAGTCGGAGATCTCGGCTAGTACCGACCCAACCGTCGGCCAGCCCCAGGTCACTCTCGGCTTCAACGGCCACGGCGGGAAGGAGTTCCAGGCGATCACGAAGGCCGAGTACGAGCGCGGCAAGCTCGTCGCCGGCCTGCACGGCTCCGCCGGCCGGCTCAACCAGCTGTACGCGCAGCACAACGCGATCGTCCTCGACGGCAAGCTCGAGGAGGCGCCGTACATCGACTACACCGACAGCGCGCTCTCGCTCGGGATCGGGCCGGGCGCTGGGATGGTCATCAGCAACATCGGCTCGATGCAGGCGGCGAAGCGGCTCGCCGTCGTCCTCCAGAGCGGCTCGCTTCCGTACCGCTTCGAACAGATCAGTTCGAAGCTCTGCCGCTCGAAATGAGCTAGCGCTGGCGCGCCGCTGGTGTACGCTTGCGGTGTGGCCGAACAGGCTCACGCTCGGTATTACCGCAGTCTCCCACCGGTCGTCCGGCCAGATCGGCGGCGCTGGTGGATCGCCGGCGGAGTTTTCTCCGTCGCCGTGGCCGCTGTAACAGCGGTCGCGGTCACTCAGGCTTCTCACCCCCCCACTACGTCGACGGGCTGGGCCTACGGGGGCTACCGCCTCCGCGGCTATTACCTCGCGCCGGCGTTCGACCGGTACTCGCTCCTCTGGATCGGCGGCGGGCTCATGGTCGGTGGCGTACTGGGCGTCGCCCTTGCGCGGGGCTGGTGGAGCATGCTTGCCGTCGACGCTGTCGGCTTGGCAATCGCGCTCGGGGTCGTGCTCGTGGTAGGGGGAGTCTCAGCCCCCGGGCGCGTCCTCTGGGGCTGGTTCTTTTGGGTCCTCGGGGTGAGCGCAGGCGTCGGCCTCCGCGGGCTGATCCACCGCCGCCACGTATTGCGGGCGTCGTTCCTCAGCTAACCCGGCTGGCCGATCAGCGCGCCGCGTTCTCCGCGCGGCGGAAGCGCGTTACCGTCGCTGCGAGGAACCGTTCGGCGTCGTAGACGATGAAGGCGCAGAGGGCGGCGAGCGGCAGCTCGGCGACACCCGCCTCGGTGATCGCTTCGACGAGGTCGTCTCCCCGGTGCGATGTGACGACGTCGAACCATGCGTCGCAGCAGAGCATCGTCCCGGTGATCGCGGCGAACGGGACGAGCCAGTGCGAGCCGCGGAGGGCGCCCCATGCGGTCGCCGCGAACGACACCGTGAGGGCGACATCGAAGCCGACCCACGCGAGGTCGTAGTGGAACGTCACGTGCCGGGAGGGCAGCGTGAACGTCAGGTACAGGATCCACGGGATCAACACGATGGCGACGCCGGCGAGAACTCCTGTCACCCAACGGGGCAGGGGAATGCGCACAGGCTCGCTCGTCACCATGACGTTGTACCCTGACTGGGTGACGCTGCGGAGCCTCACAGCCGAGCGGCTCCTCGCCGTGTGCGCCGCCGCCGTTGGCGTGATGGGGATCGTCTCGGCCGTAACGCCGGAGATGGCAGACCGCGTGAAGATCATGCGCGGCGTCCTGCCACCCGGCTGGCCGGAGGGCGCTCGCGTCCTCACCGTCGCCTGCTCGATCGGGCTCATCTTCCTCGCGCGGTCGCTCGCCCGGCGTCGGCACCGTGCTTGGCAGCTCGCGCTCGTGGTCATCCTCGCCTCAGCCGTCGCGCATCTCGCGAGAGGGCTCGACGTGGAGGAGGCTTCGATCTCCCTCCTGCTGCTCGTGGCGCTCGTCTATTGGCGCGGCCGCTTCGACGCACCAGGCGATCCCGCCAGCGTCCGGCCGGTGCTCGGTCTCGGCGCGGCTGTCGCGGGCATCGTCGCAATCGTTCTCGCGGTGGAGATCCCGGGGCACGAGCTGCCGACGCGCGCCGCCGACGCTTTGACGGCCGTCGGCATCGTCGCCGGCTTCGGCGCCCTCTACTTCTGGCTGCGGCCGTTCGGGCAGGCCGTCGCGCAGAGCGTCGGGGAGCGGCGCGTGGCGCGGACGCTCGTCGAGACGTACGGCACCGACAGCCTCTCGTTCTTCGCACTGCGGCGTGACAAGAGCTACCTCTTCTCCCCGAGCCGTCGCGCCTTCCTCGCCTACCGCGTCGTTGCCGGAACGGCGCTCGTGAGCGGCGATCCGGTCGGCGAGGAGTCGGAGATCGACGCCCTCCTCGTCGAGCTGCAGCAACTCGCGCGCGCCCACGGCTGGCGGTTGGCGGTCGTCGGTGCCTCCGAGCATCACCTGCCGCGCTACCGCGCCCTCGGCCTCAAGCCGATCCCGATGGGAGAGGAGGCCGTGCTGCGGCCTGCGGAGTTCTCCCTCGAAGGCCGCGCGATCCGCAAGGTCCGGCAGTCGGTGTCACGCTTGCGGAAGGCGGGGTACTCGTTCCGAGTCCTCGCGGCGGATGACTTGTCGCCCGAGCTCGAGGAGGAGCTCGCGGAGGTGTCGGCCGTCTGGCGCGGCGACCAGCCTGAGCGCGGATTCTCGATGACGATCGACGACCTCCACGTTCCCGGCACGGTCCTCGCGATCGCGGCCAATGAGCAGGGGCTGATTGGCGGCTTTCTCCATCTCGCGCCTTCTCCGGCGGGCGGCGGCTGGTCGCTCAGCACGATGCGCAGGCGGCCCGACGCGCCCAACGGGCTCACCGAGTTCCTCATCGTCGAGACGGTCGAGTGGGCGAAGGCCGAGGGAGCGAGCGAGCTGTCACTCAACTTCTGCGCGTTCACCGACGTGATTTCGCCGGAGCGCGCGACGACCATCCCGAAGCGCGTCGCACGGCGCGGTCTGCTCATGGCCGACAACGTCTTCCAGCTCGAGCGCCTCTACTCGTTCAACCGGAAGTTTTTCCCGGAGTGGCGCCGCCGCTACGTCTGCATCGAGCGGTACGCGGACATTCCCGCCGTCGGGCTGGCGTACCTCCGCGCCGAGTCCCTCCTCGTGCCGCCTGGCCCTTGGACGCGACGCCGCGAGGCACGCCGGCGCGTCGCGGCCTAACCTACTTCCATGAGCACTCCGTCGCGGACGCGGTCGATCGGTCGCCTGTCCGAAATCGCGCAGGTGATGGCGCGCCACGGCTTCGGGTACTTCCTCGAGGCGCACCGGCTGAGCGATCTTCTGCCCGGGCGTTCTGCAGACGCCCGGCTCACCAACGGCGCCTCCGCACAGGGAGCGAGCTCAGTGCGCGGCCAGCATCTGCGGGACGTGCTCGACGAGCTCGGGCCGACCTTCGTCAAGTTCGGACAACTCCTCTCGACCCGCCCGGACGTCGTTCCGCCCGACATCGTTCTCGAGCTGCGCGCGCTTCAGGACGACGTACGCCCGTTCCCGTTCGAGGACGTCCGCCGCGTCGTCGAGGCCGAGCTCGGTAACTCGCTCGAGCGGCTATTCGTCGAGTTCGACCCGGTACCCGTCGCGGCAGCATCGATCGGGCAGGTGCACGCGGCCACTCTCCCGAACGGGCGCCGCGTCGCCGTCAAGGTGCAGCGGCCGGGAGCTGCCAGGCACGTGGAGGCCGACATCGTGCTCCTCTACCAGGCAGCGAGTCTTGCCCGCGAGCGGATCCGGGCGCTCGACTTCATCGACGCGCGCCAGCTCGTCGACGAGTTCGCCCGCTCGATCCGGAAGGAGCTCGATTACCGCCTCGAGGGTCGCAACGCGCAGCTCTGCCGCCGTCATTTCGCCGGCGCCGCGCACGTTCGCGTTCCGAAGGTCTACTGGCCGTACTCCGGCTCGCGCGTGCTCACACTCGAATGGATCGACGGAGTTCAGGTCGCCGACCTCGACCTCGCCGCGATGACCATCGAGGAACGGCGCGACATCGCGTATCGGATCACCGAGACCTGGATGACGATGATCTTCCGTCACGGCTTCTTCCACGCCGACCCGCACCCGGCGAACATCCTCGTCACGCCCCAGGGAGGGGCGCGGTCGGGGACGATCGGGCTCATCGATTTCGGTTCGTGCGGGAAGCTCTCGGACGACGACATGTCGAAGCTGACCGGCCTGCTCATCGACGCGGCGAACGAGAACATCGACCAGATCCCGCGCCGGCTGACCGACCTCGGCGTCCGCTATCCGCGCGAGCGCGAGGACGAGCTGCGGGTGGAGCTCCGCGAGCTCTACTACCGCTACTACGGCTCGAGCCTGAGCGAGATCGACCCCATCCAGGCAGTGAGGGAAGGGTTCGCGCTCATCCACGGGCTCAACATGCGCCTCCCGACGCGGTTCCTTCTCCTCGACAGAGCGATCGCGACGCTCGGAGCCGTCGGGCAGGAGCTCTATCCCGACTTCAACGTCTTCGAGGTTGCGCGGCCCTACGCGCGCGATCTCATGCTCGAGCGGTTCACGCCGGAGCGCGTCGCGCGGCGTGCGCGGCGGGAGGCGATTCGCTACGCGCAGGTGATCGCCGAGGCGCCGCACCAGTTCCACGACTTCATGGAGGAAATCCGCGACGGCCAGATCGAGGTCGGCTTCGTGCACAAGGGGCTCGACGACCTCCTCGCGAAGCTCGACACGCTCTTCAACCGCCTCGTGATCGCGCTCATCGTCGTCGGCGGGTTGATCGGCTCGAGCCTGATCGGAATCTTCGCGAGGGGTGGGCCGAAGCTCCTCGGCGTGAACGTCATCTCGATCGGCGGGTTCGCCGTCTCAGCCGTGCTCGGGGCATGGCTTCTGTGGGGCGTCGTGCGCTCCGGCCGGTTGTAAGCCGAAAACGCTGCGCGTCTTCGGCTTGTCGCAGGAACTCCGGCGCGGGAGAGCGCGGTCTCCCGCGCCTCCGTGCGGAATTTGTCACCCGCCGGGGAGCGGGGGAGCCTGCGGCTAAGCCGGCTTCGCCTGTCTTAGCCTCCGGCCGGGTGTGAATCCTCCTTACGGCCGAGTCTCTGCAGGGCGGTCCGTGACGGATTCGTCGCGCTTTCTGGCGTAGGTTCGTGGTCATGACGGCACTCGTTCTCGCAGAAGCGGAGCCCGCGGTGCGTGGCTTCCTCGAGCGGCAGCTTCGACACGATGGCTTCGACGTCCTCGCATACGAACGCGCCGAGCAACTTCCGCGCGCCGCCGACCCCGACGTCCTCCTCCTCGGCGACGCCGAAGCGCTCGACCGCGGCCTCGTGCCCGACTGCCCGGTGATCGTTCTCGGCGGCGCGGATCCGGCAGCGCGGGTGCGGGCGCTCGAGCACGCGGACGACTGCCTCGCGCGCCCGTTCGTCTACGAGGAGCTCCTTGCGCGCATCCACGCGCTCCTGCGGCGCTGCCCGCCGCGCGTCGAGCGGCTCGAGGTCGGGCCACTCTCGATCGACCGCGTGACGCGCCGGACGGTCGCGAACGGCGAGGACGTCGACCTGTCGGCGAAGGAGTTCACGCTCCTCGTGAAGCTCGCATCCGATCCCGACCGCGTCTTCACGCGCGAGCAGCTTCTGCGCGACGTCTGGGGATTTCGGACGTACGTCCCGACGCGGACCCTCGAGTCGCACGCCTCCAGGGTCCGCCGCAAGCTCGCGACGGCCGGGCTTGACGACTGGGTTGTGAACGTCTGGGGAGTGGGCTACAAGCTGCGCCCGATGCCCGACGCTACGAACTAGTGGAAGTGCCCGGAGTGCACGGCGACGATAAGCAGCAGGAAGCCGAGGGCGATGCCGGCGCCGCCGACCGTTTGTCCCATCCGCTTGCCGAACGGCGTCAACCCACCGACGACGAGCGCGAGGCCGCCGATGAAGCCGAGCAGCGCGCCGACCTCAGCGAGGCGGATCCCCGAGTGCTTCGTGATGGTGAATGCGAGGAGTGTCATGCCCGGTTCATTCCCGCGTTGGCGGAAAAACCCTCCTAGAGAAGCGCGCCCTCGAGCCGCAGCAGCCACTCCTTGCGGTCGAGCCCTCCGCCGTAGCCGGTGAGGTGTCCGCTCGCGCCGACGACGCGGTGGCAGGGGAGAACGATCGGGATCGGGTTCCGGTTCATGACGGTGCCGACAGCCCGTGCCGCCTTGGGCGCGCCGACGCGTGCGGCAAGAGCGCCGTACGTCGTCGTCGTGCCGTAGGGCACCTCCGCGAGCTCGACGAGGACGTGCCGATAGAAGTCCGGCGTTCCGCGCAGGTCGAGCTCGAGGTCGAACGCGTGGCGACGGCCGGAGAAGTACTCGTCCAGCTCGAGCTTGGCGCGCTCGATGGCCTTAGGACTGCGGAGAACGCGCGGGCCGAAGCGGCGCGCGAGGTCGTCGAGCTCCTCCTCTGGATCCGGGTCGAAGTGGACGCGGCAGAGGCCGCGCTCTGAGACGCCGACGAGCAGCTTCCCAACCGGCGTGTCGTCGAGGACGTCGTAAGCGACGTCGAGCTCGCCCGTCGCGGCCGCTGCGGCGCGGAAGCGGGCATCGAGCGTTGCGGGAACTCCGGTCATGACTTCTCCTTTCGCAGCCGCCGCACTCCGGCGGAGGCAGCCTGTCGCGCGGCGTCCTCGCTCGAGCCGAGGGCGGCGCCGATCTCGTCGTAGTCGAGCGCGTAGCCGTAGCGGAGCACGACGGCCGCGCGCTCCTTCGGCGGGAGTCCGTCCGTGAGCGGCGCGAGCTCCTCGAACGCGGGGCGCGGATCCTCGCCGCCCGGTTCGATCACAAGCTCGCCGGTGGGACGGTCGCGTCGCGCCGCATCGATGAGCGTGTTCGCAGCGATGGTCATGACCCAGGCGCGCAGGTGGTTGCCGTGCTCGAGTCGGCCGTACGCCTTCAGCGCGCGAAGGAACGTCTCCTGGAAGAGGTCGTCGGCCCGTTCGCCCCCGGCGCGGCGGCGAAGAAAGGCGAGCACCTCGCCGTTGTGCGCCTCGTAGAACCGCTCGAACGGAGGGATCGCTGCGACCGCCATCTGTTCATGAAACGTACTCCGGTAGCAAGATGTGAGGTTATGAAGGTTGCCGTGGTTGGACATGTCGAGTGGGTTGAGTTCGCGCGTGTCGAGGAGCTGCCGTCGGCGGGCGAGATCGTCCATGCTCGAGAGTCGTGGGAAGCGGCGGCGGGCGGCGGAGCGGTGGCCGCAGCTCAGCTCGTGAACCTCGTGGGCTCGTGCCTCTTCTTCACAGCGCTCGCAGACGACGAGCTCGGCCGGCGTTCGAGGAAGGAGCTCGAGGCGCGGGGCGTCACCGTCCACGCCGGGCGCGCGCCGGCCCCCCAACGGCGCGCGTTCACGCACATCGACGACGGCGGCGAGCGGACGATCACGGTGATCGGGGAGAAGCTCCGGCCGTCCGGGGAGGATCGCTCGCTGCCGTGGGAGGAGCTGGCCGCCTGCGATGCCATCTACTTCACCGGCGGGGATGTCGCTGCGCTGAGCGCGGCTCGGCGTGCCACGGTTCTCGTAGCGAATTCGCGCGAATTGTCGACGCTCCGGAGTGCCGGGGTTGAGATCGACGTTCTCGTCGGGAGCGGGGAGGATGCGGGCGAGCTCTTCGAGCCTGGTGAGCTCGATCCGCCGCCGCGGATCGTCGTCACGACTGCCGGCGGGCTCGGTGGTTGGATCCGTCCCGGCGGGCCCTTCCGCGCCGCGCCGATCCCAGGCCCCGTGGCTGACGCCTACGGGTGCGGCGACTGCTTCGCGGCCGGCGTGACGTACGGACTCGGGCGGGCGCTACCCGTCGACGAGGCGGTTGCGATCGGCGCCCGGTGCGGCGCGATGGTCTTGACGAGCAAGGGGCCGTACGAACGCCAGCTGACGGCGGCTGACCTCTAGCACAGATTTCGCTGGACAAAGTGGACCTAAGTGGGGTATGGTGGGGCATCGTGGCACGAGAGGGAGAGCCCCATGCTCCTAGGCGAATACGAGCACACGCTTGACGACAAGAACCGTCTGACGCTCCCGGCCAAGTTCCGCCGGGAGTTCGAGGGCGGCTGCGTTGTCACGAGGGGACTCGACGGCTGTCTTCACGCGTGGACCCCCGCGGGCTGGGCCGACTACCGCGAGACGACGTTGTCGACGCTCAACCTCCTGAGCCGGGAAGGACGGCAGTTGCACCGCTATTTCATCTCCGGAGCCACCGAGACGACGCTCGACAAGCAGGGCCGCGTCATCATCCCGCCGACGCTGATCGGCCACGCGAAGCTCGACCGCGACGTCGTCGTCGCCGGAGCCAACGACCACCTCGAGATCTGGGACCGCGACGCCTGGCGCCGCGAGCTCTCCGAGGTCGAAGGGAGTGCTGAGGATGTTGCCGAACGCCTTGCCCAGAAAAGCTGATCACGTCCCGGTTCTCGCCGAGGAGGTGCGCGCCGGCCTCGCTGTGCAACCCGGCGAGTCGGTCATCGACGCGACGTTCGGCGCCGGGGGCCACGCGACGCTGCTCGCCGCCGATCTCTCCGGCCGCGGGAAGCTGACCGCGATCGACCGTGACCCAGCGGCTCGCGCGTACTTCGAGCAGCTCGAGAAGCGCTTCAACGTCAACGCGCGCCTCCTGCGCGGCGACTTCGGGGTCGTCCTTCCGCAGCTCGCCGCGAACGGCGTCCGCGCCGACGCGATCCTCCTCGACCTCGGCGTCTCCTCCATGCAGCTCGACCGGCCCGAGCGCGGCTTCTCGTACGCCGTCGACGCGCCGCTCGACATGCGGATGGATCCGACACAGGAGGAGAGTGCCCGCGACCTCGTCAACACGTGGAGCGAGCGCGATCTCGTGACGATCTTCCGCCGCTACGGCGAGGAGCGGTACGCAAAGCAGATCGCGCGCGCGATCGTGCGGCGGCGCAAGGAGCAGGAGTTCGAGCGAACGGGCGAGCTCGTGGACACGATCAAGTGCGCGATCCCGGCGCCGGCGCGGTTCGGCGAGGGCCATCCCGCGAAGCGGGTCTTCCAGGCTCTTCGCATCGCGGTGAACGGCGAGCTCGACTCGCTCGCCGTGGCGCTGCCGGCGGCGCTCGAGATCCTCGGGCCGGGCGGTCGCCTCGCAGTGATCTCGTTCCATTCGCTCGAGGACCGGATCGTCAAGCACTTCCTTCGTGACCGCGAGCGCGGCTGCACATGCCCGCCCGACTTCCCGGTGTGCGTCTGCGGGCACGAGCCGGAGCTGCGTGCCGTGCAACGCCGGCCGATTCGCCCCGGCGATGCCGAACTCGCGGCGAACCCCCGCTCGTCGTCCGCGCGCCTGCGCGTCGCGATCAAGACTGAGGCGGGCTAGATGTCCACGGTCGAGTCCTGGTTCGCGCCTGCCGCCGTCGCGGATGCTCTCCCCACGCCGCGGACCGGGAAGCGTGCGTCCGCACCGGCGAAGCCGAGGGCCAAGCAACGGCAGCGGCGCAGCCTCCGCGTCCGCGCGCCGCTCGTCTGGATGGTCGTCTTCGCGGTCCTCCTCGTGGGCGTCGTCGCGGTCAACGTCGCCGTCCTCCGCGCGCACGTTTCGGTAAACGATCTCGACCAGAAGATCACACAGCTCCAACAGCAGAATGCGACCCTCGCGTCGCAGTACGCGCGCGCCACGGCCGCGCCGCGGGTCGAAGCCGCGGCCCGCCGAGCTGGTGCGGTACCCGCAACGAGCACCAACACCACCGTCATTGACATGGGCAGCGGCAAGTGACCCGCGTACGCGCGAAGCTCGTCAACCAACGGCTTCGCCTTCTGTTCCTCGTCATCCTCCTCACGTTCGGAGCCCTCGCGGCGCGGACGGCGTACCTGCAGACCGTGCGGGCGTCGTCGCTCGCTGCGGCCGCGACGTCGCAGACGAGAATGATGCTCACGACGCCGGCGATGCGCGGCACGATCACGGACCGCTCCGGCACGCCGCTCGCGATCGCCCAGCCAGCGGTCGACGTCGTCGCGGATCCCCTGCAGATAGCGGCGCCCGCGCAGGACGCGCGGGTCGTGGCGCGCATTTTCGGGCTCCGGTACAAGCCGCTTCTCCGTGCGTTCTCGAATCACAAATCCCAGTACGTCCTCGTAGTGCGGCAGGCATCGCCGGCGAAGGCAGCTGCGCTCCAGATGAAGAAACTCATCGGCTTTACGTTCCAGCCGGACCAGCGGCGTGTGTACCCGCAGGGGACGGTCGCGGCGCCGTTGCTCGGTTACATGGGAGTCGATCAGCCGCTGGGAGGTCTGGAGACCTCGCTGAACGGCGTGTTGCACGGGAAACCCGGCAAGGAGATCGTCGTCCGCGACGCGCTCGGCCAGGTCGTCGAGACGCAGCAGACCCAGCCGGTCGTGAACGGCACGAACGTCTTCCTCACGCTCGACAGCCGCATCCAGGCGAATGCCGAGCAAATTCTCGAGCAGACCGTGTGGAAGTGGCACGCCAAGGACGCAACGGCGATCGTCATGGACCCGCGGACCGGCGCGATCCTCGCGATGGCGCAGGAGCCGGGATACAACGCGAACAGCTTCCCGCAGGCGTACGCGCACGGCCTGACCGTCGACCACGCGATCAACGACGTCTTCGAGCCGGGGTCGGTCTTCAAGGTCGTGACGATCAGCGGCGCTCTGTCGCAGCACGACATCACGCCGAACACGGTGTTCACCGTCCCGGGTTCGCTGCGGGTCGCCGACCGGGTCATCCACGACGCCGAGGTGCATGGCACCGAGCGCCTCCACGTCTGGCAGATCCTCCAGCGCTCGTCCAACATCGGCACCGACGAGATCGCGGAGCGCTACCTCCACGAGAGCGGCCTCAAGTACTGGATGCACCGGTTCGGCTTCGGAAAACCGACCGGCATCGACTTTCCCGGCGAGAGCTCGGGGATCCTGCCGTCGTACTGGTCCGGCTCGACGATCGGCACCGTCCCGATCGGGCAGGGCGTATCGGTGACGGCGATCCAGCTCGCGTCGGTCTATTCCGCGATCGCGAACAACGGCCTCTGGGTACAACCGCATCTCGTGGATCACGTGGCCGGGCAGGCGTCGCCCACGATGAGGAAGCGGCGGATCCTCGCGCCGGGCATCGACCGCGAGCTGCGGAACATGTTGCGCGGCGTCGTCTCCGACCAGGGGACGGCCGTCGCCGCGTCGATCCCCGGCTACAGCGTCGCCGGCAAGACGGGAACCGCCCAGAAACCGGGACCGTATGGCTACCTCCCCGGCAAGTACGTGGCGACCTTCGTCGGGATGGTGCCGGCCTCGAAGCCGCGCCTCGTCGTTCTCGTCAGCGTCGACGAGCCGCAGGGCGAGATCTACGGCGGCCTCGTCGCGGCCCCGGCGTTCGAGCAGATCGCGTCGTTCGATTTGCAGGATCTCCAGATCCCGCCCGACATGCCGATCAAGTGACGTTGCGAATCGTCGTCTCCGGCTCACCTGGGGCCGGGCAGACGACCGGGGTCCGGGACATTGCGCTCGAAGTGTTGACGCGAAGTGGCTGGATATAGTCGCGCGCGGATGGACCTGGAGCGCCTCGTCGCTGCGCTGGAGCCGGTGGAGGTGCCCGCACGCCTGCCTGCCGAGGTGCGCGATCTCGTCTACGACGCCCGTGCTGTTATCCCGGGCGCGCTTTTCTTCTGTGTCCCGGGGGCTCGAGTGGACGGCCACGACTTCGCCGCTGATGCGGTCGCGGGCGGCGCCGTGGCGCTCGTCGTCGAGAGGAAGCTCGATGTCGCGGTGCCGCAGATCGTCGTCGCCGATTCGCGCGCGGCCATGGCGCCGGCGGCAGACGTCTTCTTCGGAGAGCCGACGCGCGAGCTCGAGGTTGTCGGCGTCACCGGCACGAGTGGGAAAACGACGACATCGTTCCTCGTGTTCGCGATCTTCGCCGCGGCCGGGCGCAGACCGGGCCTGCTCGGGACGATCGAGGCGCGAGTCGGCGGGGAGAGGCGCGGCGTCGTGCGCACGACGCCCGAGGCGATCGACCTGCAGCGGACGTTTCGCGAGATGCTCGACGCCGGCGACCGCTCGTGCGTGATGGAGGCGTCGTCCCACGCATCCGTCCTCCACCGGCTCGACTGCGTCCGCTTTCGCGTGCTCGTCTTCACGAACCTCAGTCAGGACCACCTCGACTTCCACGGCGACATGGAGTCGTACTTCCAGGCGAAGCGGCGGTTGTTTCTCACGGAGCCGCGGCCGATCGCGGTCATCAATGCGGGGGACGAGTATGGGCGCCGGCTCGTGGAGGAACTGCCGGACGCAATCACGTTCGACGCCGCCGATGCCACCAGGCTTGCGGGCATCGACCTCAAGCTCCACGGCCGCTTCAACGTCGCGAACGCGCTCGGCGCCGCACTCGCGGCCCACGCACTCGGCTGTGACGACGACGCGATCCGGCGTGGCCTCGAGTCGGTGCGGGGCGTGCCGGGCCGTTTCGAGTCGGTCGACGCCGGCCAGCCGTTCCACGTCATCGTCGACTACGCGCACAAGCCCGACGCACTCGAGAAGGTTCTGCGTGCTTCGCGCGAGCTCGCGGACGGGAACCGCGTCATCGTCGTCGTCGGCGCCGGCGGGGACCGCGATCGCGGCAAGCGTCCGCTGATGGGCAAGCTCGCCGCCGAGCTCGCAGACGTGGCGATCGTGACGTCCGACAACCCGCGGAGCGAGGATCCCGAGGCGATCGTCGCGGAGATCATCGCCGGCGCTGAGTCGCCGGTCGAGGTCGAGCTCGACCGCGCCGCCGCGATCGCGCGCGCCGTGCAACTCGCAACGGCCGGCGACGTCGTTCTCATCGCGGGCAAGGGCGCGGAGCAGGGCCAGGAGTTCGCCGACCGGACGGTTCCGTTCGACGACCGCGAGGCTGCAAAGGAGGCGCTCGCATGATCCCGCTCTCGCTTGCCGAGGTACGCGATCTCGTCGGCGGCCGGCTCGAGAGCGACGCGGACGCGATCACCGGCGTGAAGGTCGACTCGCGAATCGTCGGGCCGGGCGATCTCTTCGTCGCCGTCGCGGGCGGTGAGGCGTTCGTCGGCGACGCCCGTGCGCGTGGCGCCGCCGCGACGCTTGTTCCCGACGACGAGTTCGGCGCGCTCGCAGCGCTCGGCGGCGCCGTCCGCGCCCGTAGCGATGCTCGCGTGGTGGCGATCACGGGCTCGGTCGGCAAGACCTCGACGAAAGACATCCTTGCGGCGCTCGTTCGCCCGCACCGCCGCACGGTCGTTGCGCCACGCGGCTTCAACAACGAGATCGGGCTGCCCTTGACGCTCTGCCTGATCGAGCCTGACACCGAGGTCGTGGTGACGGAGATGGGCATGCGCGGGCCGGGCCAGATCCGAGACCTCGCGCGAATCACGCGGCCGCACGTCGGCGTGATCACGTCAATCGCCCCCGTCCATCTCGAGCAGCTCGGGAGCCTCGAGAACATCGCCCGCGCGAAGGCTGAACTTCTCGACGAGCTCGAACCGGGCGCGATTGCTGTTTTGCCGGAGCACGCGCCTGAGCTCGAGCCGTTCGTCCCGCCAAGGCTCGACGTGCGACGCTTCGGCGCGCCAGAAGCGACGGTGAAGGACGGACGCACGCGGGTCCGTTGGCACGGGCGCGACGTCGTCTTCGGGTTCACGGCGCGCCATCAGGTCGCGAACGCCGCCGCGGCGCTGACGGCGGCGGAGGCGCTCGGCCTGGAGCCGCCGCGCGAGCCGGTCGACGTCGAATTCTCGCGCTGGCGTTCGCAGGAGGTGGCGCTTCCGGGTGGCGGCCTCCTCATCAACGACGCGTGGAACGCGAATCCCGTCGCGATGCGCGCCGCGCTCGCGCATCTTCTCGAGCGTGCGGAAGGGCGCCGGACCGTCGCGGTGCTCGGCGACATGGCCGAGCTAGGGCCCGAGGCGCCGAGATACCACGGTGAGATCGGCGAGGCGGCGGAGGAGGTCGATGTCGTCGTCGGCGTCGGCGAGCTCGCGCGCGGCTACCGGCCCGACGAATGGGTCGCGACGGCAGCCGACGCGGTCGAGCTCGTGACGCGTCTCGTGCGGCCCGGCGACGCGCTTCTCGTGAAGGGGTCGCGCTCGGTCGGTCTCGAGGTCGTCGCAGAGGCGCTCCTGGAGCCGGCGTCGTGATCCGTGTCCTCATTGCTGCCGGGGTCGCCCTCGTCGTGTCGATCGCGATCGGGCCGCGCTTCATCGAATTCCTTCGCCGCAACGAGTTCGGACAGCACATCCGCGAGGAGGGACCAAAGCACCACATCGCCAAGCAGGGGACGCCGACCATGGGCGGCCTCCTCATCCTCTTCGCGGCGACGATCGGCTTCCTCCCGGTGAGCCACTATCGCCTGCAGGCGCTGACGGTGCTGTTCACGGCGCTCGCGTGCGGGGCGATCGGCTTCCTCGACGACTTCATCAAGCTCACGCACAAGCGATCGCTCGGTCTCAACGGCCGGTGGAAACTCCTCCTCCTTGCAGTCGTGACGGTCGTCGTCGGTGTCGTCGCGCACCACCTCGATCTAAGCACCAGCATCTACATCCCTGTCATCGACGTCTGGGTGCCGCTCTCGTACGCGTGGTATCCGTTCCTGTTCTTCGTCATCGCCGGCGCCTCGAACGGGACGAACCTCGCCGACGGCGCCGACGGGCTCCTCGCGGGGACGGCGATCATCGCGTTGTTCACGTTCGCGGCGATGAACGTCGTCTCGTTCGTCCGTTCGAGTCCCGACCCGGCGCACCGCAACCTGACGAAGCTCGACCTCGCGATCGTCGGTGCGGCGCTGATCGGCGCGGCGATCGGGTTCCTCTGGTTCAACGCGTTCCCCGCGGAGATGCAGATGGGCGACACCGGCTCGATGGCCTTCGGCGGCGCGCTCGCGGCGTTCGCAATCATGATGAAGGTCGAGTTCCTGCTTCTTTTCCTCGGCGGGATCTTCGTGATCGAGGCGCTCTCGGTGATGATCCAGGTGTTCTCGTTCAAACGCTTCGGGCGGCGCGTGTTCCTCATGGCGCCGATCCATCACCACTTCGAGATGAAGGCGTGGTCCGAGACGAAGATCATGGTGCGCTTCTGGATCGCGGGTGGACTGCTGTGCGCGGTGGGATTCGCCCTCTACTACCGCTACTACTTCCGGTTGTGAGCGCAGTCGACGAGGCGCTGCTTGCGGCTGCACGGCTTGAGGGCGACGAGGATGTGCTCGTCCTAGGCGGCGGGGAGCTCGCCCTCGGCGCCCAGAAACGGCTCCGCGACGGCTGGGTATACGTCGTGCAGCGCGAGGTGGACGAGCTCGAGGAGCTGCTCGGCGAGGCGCATGCGGTCGGCGCGACCGGACTCGCGTATCTCGTCGGGGAGGCGCCGGTGCTGCCGCTGCCCGACGGCGCGGTCGCCGCCGCGGTAGGGCGCGTGCCGGCGGAGGACGGCGCGCTGCCGTTCGCGGCGGCGGAGCTCGCGCGAGTCGTCGCCGCAGGCGGGCGCGTGGCGCTCGCGGAACCAGGGCGCCCAGCCGGCGACGCGATCGCCGCGGCTCTCGAGAGTGCGGGATTCGACGACATCACGCTCACGGGCATGGAGGACGAAGTCGTCATCACCGGCACGCGCAAGTGAGGATGCAGGCCGCGCACGGCGAACCCGTACGGCATCCGCGACAAAGCTTCGACAGTCTCTCCGCACCCGCGCATCTACCCTGACCGCAGGGGCTCTCCGCCCCCCAGTGGGGGGGTGCGTGCGCTGTGAGCGGGACACGTCCGGAAGAGTCGCGGCCACACGGGACATGGCTGCCGCGCCGTGCGCTCGTCATCGGTCTCGGGCGTACCGGTCAGGCGGCTGCTCTCGCGCTCGGGCGGCGCGGCGTCGCGACGGTCGCCGCCGACCGCTCGTCCGGCGTCGACACAGGCAGGCTCGCCGGCGCCGGCGTCGAAGTCCACCTCGGAACGGAGGAGGAGTCGTTGCTCGAAGGCGTGGAGCTCGTCGTCAAGAGCCCTGGCGTGCCGGGGGAGTCGCCGCTCGCCGTCGCTGCGCGGCGGCGCGGGATTCCGCTTTGGAGCGAGGTCGAGCTCGGCTACCGGCTCATCCCCGCGGGCGCGCGCCTCATCGGTGTGACCGGCACGAAGGGCAAGACGACGACGACCAGGCTGCTTGGAGCGATCCTCGAGGCAGCCGGCCGCGATGTCGCGCTCGCGGGTAACGAGCACACGCCGCTCAGCGAGGTCGCGGAATCCGTCTCGGCAGAAACCTGGATCATCTGTGAGCTCTCGAGCTTCGCGCTCGAGGACGTGTACACGGTCGCCTGCGATGTGGCCGTGCTGCTCAACATCGAGCCGGACCACCTCGATCGCTACGCGTCGCTGGACGACTACCGGGCTGCGAAGCTCCGTATCTTCGAGCGCGCCCGCGCCAAGGTTGTGCCGCGCGGGTTCGGGATCGAAGGGATCGAGTTCTCCGCCGACGACGCACTGCCCGCCGAGCCGCTCATCCCCGGCCGCCACAATCGGGAGAACGCCGCCGCCGCGACCGCGGCCGCCCGCGCGGCCGGCGTCCCGGACGAGGCAATCGCCGAAGCCCTCCGCACGTTCCCGGGCGTGCCGCACCGGCTCGAGCTCGTCCGCGAGCTCCGTGGCGTCCGCTGGATCAACGACTCGAAGGCGACGAACACGGCCGCCGCCCGCCGCGGCGTTGAGGCGTACGACGCACCTCTCCACCTCATCCTCGGCGGCTCGCTAAAGGGAGAGGACTTTGGCCCGTTCGCGCTCGACCTGCCCGGCAACGTCGCCTCGATTCACCTCATCGGCGCGGCGGTCGCCGAGCTCGCCGCGGCCCTCGACGCGGCCGGCCGCGCGTACGACTCCGACGGCGACCTTGCTTCCGCGGTCGCGCACGCGGCCGCCGCCGCGCAGCCCGGCGACATCGTGCTCCTCTCGCCGGCCTGCGCCAGCTACGACCAGTTCGCGAACTTCGAGGAACGCGGCGACACGTTCCGCCGCCTCGTCGCGGAGCTCGCGTGAGCGGCGGCTCGGCGGCGCGCGTAAGAGAGCGGCGGCCGGCGCCTGAGCGGAAGGCGAGTCCGCGCGCAAAGCCGCTGCAGTTCGAATCCAATCTCATCGTCCTCGTCACGACGGCGCTCGTTCTCTTCGGGCTCGTGATGGTCTACAGCGCGACATCGGGGTCAGCAGTCCTCGGACATGCCAACCCACAGGGCTACGTCGAGAAGCAGGCGCTCTTCGGGCTCTTCGGCCTTGTCGCTCTCTTCACTCTTTCGCGCCTCGATCTGGGAAAGCTCCGCGCGCTCGCGCCGACCTTCCTCCTCACCGCAGTCGTCCTCTGCATTGGCGTACTTGCCGTCGGGTCGCGCGTCAACGGGGCACGGCGCTGGATCGACGTCGGCCCGCTCGCGTTCCAACCGTCCGAGTTCGCGAAGCTCGCGCTTGTCATCTGGGTCGCCGCCTACCTCTCGCGCCGGCCGGCGCCCCGCACGCTCAGCCAGCTGGCGAAGCCTGTCGGCCTCGTTGCGCTCGGCTTCGCCGGGCTCGTGCTCATCGAGCCGGACCTCGGCACCGCACTCGTGATCATGCTCGTCGTCGGCGCGATCCTCCTCGTCTCGGGCACGCGGATGTGGCTCCTCACGACCGCCTACGGGATCGTCATCGCCCTCGCCGGCGTCGCCGCGTGGTCGTCGCCGTACCGCCGCGACCGTCTCCTCACGTTCCTCGACCCGTGGAAGGACCCGACCGGTGCCGGATTGCAGAACGTCCAGGCGCTCATCAGCCTCGGCTCGGGCGGGATCTTCGGCAACGGCCTCGGCCACGGCCCGGCGACTCTCAACTACCTGCCCGAGGCGCCGACCGACATGATGGCCGCCGTCATCGGAGGGCAGTTCGGGCTCGTCGGGATGACGCTCATGCTCGTTGCCTTCTGCGCCTTCGCGTACGCGGGGATACGGATCGCGCTCGCCTGCAAGGATCCCTTCGCAAAACGGCTCGCGGCCGGCATCACCGCCCTCGTATGCGGCCAGGCGGCGATCAACATCGCAGCCGTTGTCGGGGCCGCTCCGCTGACCGGAATCCCGCTCCCGTTCCTCTCTTACGGAGGCTCGAGCCTCATCGTGATGCTCGGTGCCGTCGGCGTGCTCCTTAACATCGCTCGTAATGGCGGACGAGCGGCAGCTGCGGTTCCTGATCGCGGCCGGGGGGACGGTCGGACACGTCGCGCCGGCGGTGGCCGTAGCGGAGGTGCTGCGACGGCGCGGCGGGCTCGTGACCTTCGCCGGGTCGCCGGATCGCGTTGAGGCACGACTCGTTCCTGAGCTCGGGTACGAGTTCGACTCCTTCGCCGTCTCAGGACTGCCGCGGCGTCCCGGAATGCAGCTCGTGCGAGCAGCCGGGCAGGCCGTAACGGCGCCGGTCGCCTGTCTCCGCATCCTTCGCCGGCGTCGACCGGACGTCGTGCTCGGGGCGGGCGGTTACGTCGCCGGTCCGATGGTGCTGGCCGCGCGCATGCGTGGGATCCCGTCCGCGCTCACCGAGGCCGACGCCCACCTCGGGCTCGCAAACCGGATCGCCGCGCCGCTCGCCGACCGCGTCTTCCTTGCGCTGCCCGTCGGTCGTGACGGGGAGAAGTACCGGCCGGTCGGCAGGCCGATCCCCGAGAGATCGCAGCCGCGCCCGCGCGGCGAGGCGCGCGCTGCGTTCGGCCTCCCACCGGACGCGCGGGTCGTGCTCGTCTTCGGCGGTTCGCTCGGCGCCCGCCTCCTCAACGAGCTCGCGCTCGACGCCTGGGCTGAGACCGGTCCGGCTGTGATCCACCTGTGCGGGGAGCGCGACTACCTAGGCCTCCAGGCGCGTGTCACGCGCTCCGACTACGTCCTTCGGCCGTTCATCGACGACATCGGGCTCGCGTACGGCGCCGCCGACATCGCTCTCGCCCGGGCGGGTGGCTCCGTTTGGGAGCTGGCCGCGGCTGGACTGCCCGCGGTGCTCGTGCCGGGCGCCTTTGCGACCGGCGACCACCAGGAGAAGAACGCGCGGTGGTTCGCGGACGCGGGTGGCGCCGTCGTCGTGCCGGAACCCGAGGCGTCGCGCGCGCCGGGGCTGGTGGAGAAACTGCTCGGCGACCACGATGGCCTCGCGGCGATGTCCGTCGCGATGCGCGCGGTCGCGAAGCCCGATGCAGCGGAAGAAATCGCGGATGAACTCATCTCCCTTGCCCTTCGCCGGTAGACGCATCTGGATCGCCGGCATCGGCGGCGCCGGCATGAGCGGCTATGCGCTGCTCGCGCGCGCGTGGGGCGCAGAGGTCGCCGGTTGGGATCGAGTCGAGACGCCGTACCTCCGCCATCTCGAAGGCGTCGCGATCGAGATCTCCCCCGAGCCGCCGCAGCCGCCGAGCGGGTGGGACGCGTACGTCTCGAGTGCCTTCGCCGGCCAGGTCGAGGGCAGGACGCGCGCGGAGCTCCTCGCCGAGCTCGTCTCCGTTCGCCGCGCGATCGTCGTCGCCGGAGCCCACGGCAAGACGACGACGAGCGCGATGATCGCCTTCTGCCTCGACCGGCTAGGGCTCGATCCCGCGTTCCTCATCGGCGGCGAGATCCCGCAGCTCGACGGAAACGCCCGTGCGGGGGAGGGATGGCTCGTCGTGGAGGGCGACGAGTCGGACCGTTCCGTCGGCGCGCTCGAGCCCGAGATCGCCGTACTCCTCAACGTCGACCTCGACCACCACACGGAGTTCGCCTCACGCGCGGAGGTCGAAACGTTCTTCGAGGAGTGGCTCGCCGGCGTGGCGCACGTCGTGCGCGCGGAGCAGCTCGAGCCCGTGGCGCTGGAGCTTGCTGTGCCGGGCGAGCACAACCGCCGGAACGCCGCTGCGGCGCTCGCCGCGCTCGAGCTCGCAGGTGTCCCGCGAGTCGATGCCGAGCGGGTGATCGTCGAGTTCACAGGGGCCGGACGGCGCCTCGAGCCACGAGGGGAGGTCGGTGGCGTGCGTGTGTTCGACAGCTACGCGCACCACCCCGCCGAGCTCGCGGCTGACATCGCCGCAGTGCGGGGCGGGAGCCGCGTCATCGCTCTCTTCCAGCCGCACCTCTACTCACGGACGCTGCACCTCGCGCACGATTTCGGCCGGGCGCTCGCAGGCGCCGACGCCGCATGCGTGACCGAGATCTACCCCGCGCGCGAGGCGCCTCTGCCGGGAGTGAGCGGACGGCTGATCGTCGACGAGCTCGCGGTCGCGCGCCCCGGGATGAGGATCGGCTGGGCGCCGCAGCTCGAGAGCGCGGCCGAGCTCGTAGCGACCTGGGCACGGCCGGGCGACACGGTCCTCACGCTCGGCGCCGGCGACGTAGACCGGGCCGCCGCAATGGTGCTGGAGCGCCTCGCATGAAGATCGAGGAGGGAGTCGAGCTCTCCCGCCACACGACGCTCGGGACCGGCGGGCCGGCCCGTGCCTTCGCCCGGCCGGAGACTGCGGGCGACGTCGTGGATCTCCTGCGTTGGGCCGCCACGCGCGGCATGACTTCTGCGGTCGTCGGTCTCGGCTCGAACCTCCTTGCCGCGGACGCAGGAGTCGACGCGCTCGTTCTCAAGCTCGGTGGCGAGCTCGCCCGGGTGGACGTGGACGGCTCCGTCATTCGCGCCGGCGCAGGAGCGGCGAATGCGGTCTGTCTCCACCGCGCACGCGACGCCGGCCTCGGCGGCTTCGAGTTCGCGTGCGCAATCCCCGGCACCATCGGAGGCGGCATCTGGATGAACGCCGGTGCCTACGGGAGCGACTTCTCGGGCGTGCTCGAGCGCGCGCTCGTTGCGACCGCCGACGGGAGTGGCTGGCTGACGCCGTCCGAGCTCGGGCTCTCCTACCGGCACTCCGAGCTCAGCCATGGTCAGGTCGTTCTCGAGGCCGAGCTCCGCCTGGAGCCGCGGCCGAGCGAGGAGATTCGTGCGGAAGTGCGTGACCTAAACGCGCGTCGCAAGGACGCGCAGCCGACGAACAAGCGCACGTTCGGCAGCGTCTTCAAGAACCCGGCTCACGACGTGAGCGCAGGACGGATGCTCGACGCGTGCGGCCTGCGCGGTTACATGATCGGCGGCGCGTGTATCTCCCCGAAGCATGCGAACTTCATCGAGAACGCCGGAGGTGCGACCACCGCGGACGCGCTCGCGTTGATGGCGGAGGCGCGGCGCCGCGCGCACGCGGAATTCGGCGTCGTCCTCGAGCACGAGGTCGAGTTCCTCGGCGATCTCAGCCTGCCCACCCTGTAGGAGCTTCACGGGCAGCGGCGAAGTTCGGAGGGTGCCCGAGGAAGTCCTGTCCGGCGAAACCCGGCCGTTCCGGCTACCTCAACATCCGACCCTGCGAATCGCGCGCTTCCTGCCGTCGCGCCGCTCCCTTGTGATCGGCGCCGGAGTCGTCGCCATCGCGGCGGGTGGGTACGCGATCGCGCGCGAATCGTCGCTTTTCGCGATCGAACGGGTCGAGGTCGCCGGCGGTTCGAAGTCCGTGGACGCTCAGGTCGTGCGAGCGCTCGCCCCACTGGTCGGCCGGAGCCTCGTCGGCCTCAACGGGGCGGAGGTGCTCCAGCGCACCGATGGACTTTCGACCGTCGTCAGCGCGACCTACGATCGCGCGTTCCCGAACACGCTTCGCGTCACGGTGGTGCGGGAACGGCCAATCGCGGTGCTCCGCGACGGTGCGGCGGCATGGATCGTCTCCGAGCGCGGCCGGGTCATTCGGCCGGTCGCTGCACACGCCGCCGCGACGCTGCCACGGCTCTGGATTGCGGCGAAGACCGTGCGCGTAGGGGAAGTGCTCCCGCTTGGGCTCGGCGGCACGCTCACGCACGCTCTCACCGCAGCAGGCCCGATCCGCGCCCGCATCGTCACGGCTTCGCTCGCGAACGGATTGCTCGTCTTCCACCTGCGATCCGGCGTCGAACTCGTACTCGGAACCCCGACGGACGTCGCGCTGAAGGTCGCCGTCGCGGTGAAAGTCTTGCAGCAGCTTCCGTCCTGGACGCGCAGCGTCGACGTGAGTGTTCCGAGCAGGCCGGTGACGAGCTCACAGTAAAGCTCGACTTGAGGTCGAGGTTCAGAAGATCTACCTGCAGTTGACACCGAGGGTTGAGGCACTTACCATCCGCCGCGAGTTCTCACAGAACTGCCCCAATCCTCTAGTAAAGGTTCAGGTCGCCAATGAGCACGAGCGATGCATCCGGTAACTACCTGGCAGTGATCAGGGTCGTCGGCGCCGGCGGCGGAGGCACGAACGCCGTCAACCGGATGGTCGACGCCGGCCTTTCGGGCGTCGAGTTCATCGCCGTCAACACCGACGCACAGGCGCTGATGATGTGCGACGCCGACGTCAAGATCCACATCGGCTCGGCCGCAACCCGCGGTCTCGGCGCCGGCGCGGATCCGGCCGTCGGCCAGGCGGCTGCGCAGGAAACGCGCGACGAGTTGAAGGAGGCGCTGAAAGGCGCCGACATGATCTTCATCACGGCCGGAGAGGGCGGCGGCACCGGCACCGGGGCCGCGCCGATCCTCGCGAGCCTCGGCCGCGAGCTCGGCGCCCTGACCGTCGGCGTCGTCACGAAGCCGTTTGCGTTCGAGGGACGGAAGCGCGCGCAGCAGGCAGAGCAGGGGATCGAAGCGCTCCGGGATCGCGTCGACACGCTCATCGTGATCGAGAACGATCGGCTCCTTCAGGTGGTCGAGCGCAACACCTCGGTCGTGGATGCGTTCCGCATGGCGGACGACGTCCTCCGTCAGGGCGTCCAGGGCATCACCGACCTCATCACGGTGCCCGGCCTCGTCAACCTCGATTTCGCGGACGTGCGGACGATCATGCGCGAGGCGGGCTCGGCCCTCATGGGCATCGGCGCCGCTCGCGGCGAGAACCGCGCGACGGAGGCGGCTCGCGCCGCCGTCTCGTCGCCGCTCCTCGAGTCGTCGATCGAAGGCGCGACGGGAATTCTCCTCAACATCACCGGCGGTCCCGAGATCGGGTTGTTCGAGGTGAACGAGGCGGCTGAGGTCGTGACGAGCGCCGCTGACCCGAATGCCAACATCATCTTCGGCGCAGTCATCGACGAGGCCATGGGCGAGGAGGTGCGCGTCACGGTGATCGCGACCGGGTTCGGCGGCCAGCGCCGCCGCCGCCGCGCGGCTTCCGAGACAGCGGCCGGCGCCACCGCCGGTGGTGAGGAGTCGCTCGAGGTACCCGCGTTCCTTCGGGAGGGCTAGTTCGGTTCTTGATGTTTCGGCCTCCCACGTGGGGGCACACGAACCTTGCCCTCAACGGGGTCGACGGCTTCAAGTCGACCCCACGACCCGGTCCGCCGCCCCGGCTCTTCCTGTGAGGAGTCGGGGCGGCTCCGTTTTGGGAACTGGTTCCCACTGAATCGCCGCGCCGGGCGACGCGACTAGGATCGCGCTGGTGCCAGACACTCTCCTCCGCACGCCGCTCTACGACCGTCATGTCGCGCTCGGCGCGAAGCTCGTCCCCTTCGCAGGTTGGGAGATGCCGGTGCAGTACGCCGGCGTGATCGAGGAGCACCGTGCCGTGCGGACCGACGCCGGCGCGTTCGACGTGTCGCATATGGGCGAGTTTGAGGTCGAGGGACCGCGCGCCCGCGATCTTCTCCAGTCGGCGCTCTCGAACGACGTCGACAAGATCGAGATCGGCGAGGCGCAGTACACACTCCTCACGAATGAGGACGGCGGCATCGTCGACGACCTCATCGTCTACCGCCTCGACGAGTGCTCCTATCTCCTAGTCGTCAACGCCGCGAACCGCGACATCGACTTCGCGTGGCTGAAGTCGCGGGAGATCCCGGGCTCCGACGTGCGCGATGTGTCCGACGAGCACGCGCTCATCGCGGTGCAGGGGCCGCGCGCGATGGAGCGGCTCGGCCTGCCGCCCGCGAAGGCGTTCACGTTCGCGGAGGCGACGATCGACGGCATCGAGGTGATGGTCAACCGCACGGGGTACACCGGCGAGGACGGCTGCGAGCTCCTGTGTATGGCCGAGGACGCGGGCCCGCTCTGGGACGCCGTGCTTGCGCGTGGCGTCGTCCCGTGCGGCCTCGGCGCGCGCGACACGCTGCGTCTCGAAGTCTGTTATCCGCTCCACGGGAACGACATCGGCCCCGACACCGACGCGATCTCGGCCGGGCTCGGCTGGTGCTGCGCGCTCGACACGGAGTTCGAGGGCGTTGAAGCCTTGCGTCGCGTCAAGGAAGACGGGCCTAAGCGCCGCCTCATCGCGTTCGTCATGGAGGACAAGGCGATCCCGCGCCACGGCATGCCGATCTCCGGCGGGGGCGAGGTCACGTCCGGCACGCATTCGCCGATGCTCGACAAGGGGATCGGCATGGGCTACGTCCCTGTCGCGCAGGCGAAGGTGGATTCCGAGTTGACTATCGACGTCCGCGGGAAGCCGCGCGCCGCGCGTGTCGTCAAGAAACCGATCTACAAGAGGGAGGACTGAGTGGCAGCCGCCGAGAGCTATCCCGACGACCTGAAGTACCACGCCGATCACGACTGGGCGCGTCTCGAAGGGGACGAGGCCGTTCTCGGGATCACATGGTTCGCCGCCGACTCTCTCGGCGAGCTCGTCCACTTCGAGCCGCCCGAGGTCGGGGCGACGATCTCGAAGGATCAGTCGTACGGCGAGGTCGAATCGGTGAAAGCAGTCTCCGACGTCATTGCGCCGCTCTCCGGCGAGGTGCTCGAGGTCAACGGTGGCGTCGTCGACGCGCCGGAGACGGTGAACGAGGATCCGTATGGCGCTGGTTGGCTCATTCGGGTCCGACTGTCGGACGCGTCAGAAGCCGACGGCCTGCTCGACGTCGCGGCGTACAAGCAGGTTCTCGCCGACTCGTGAGCGGGGGCATGACGGAGCTCATCACCGGCGTAGGCTGGACGGAGCCGGTTGGAGCGCAGGCGGCGGCTTCGCCGGCGCCGGAGCGAAGTGCCACGCGGACGCGCCGGCTCTGCCGGCGCCGGGAGCGGGAATGACGCAGGCTCACCCATTTCTCGGTCTGACCGACGCCGATCGCGAGGAGATGCTCGCGACGATCGGCGTCTCGTCGGTAGACGACTTGTTCCGCGATATTCCGCAGGGCGTGCGGCTGCAGCGGAAGCTCGATCTCGAGCCGGCGCTCTCGGAGCACGAGGTCTTCGCGCACCTGGCGGAGCTCGCGGCGAAGAATTCGCCCGCCGGGGCGTCGGAGCTGTCATTCCTCGGCGCCGGGATCTACGACCACTACGTCCCGGCCGTCGTCGACGCGGTGATGCAGCGTGGCGAGTTCCTCACCGCGTACACGCCGTACCAGCCGGAGATGAGTCAGGGCGTCCTCCAGGCGATCTTCGAGTACCAGACCGCGATCTGCGAGCTCACCGGGATGGACGTCTCGAACGCGTCCGGATACGACGGCACGACAGTTGCCGCCGACGCATGCTTCGTCGCGAAGCACGCGACCGGGCGCACGAAGATCGTCATCACCGAGGCGACGAATCCGCAGGTGCGCCAGGTCGTCAAGACCTACGCGCCGGGCTTCGGCCTCGAGGTCGCCGAGGTGCCCCACACCGACGGGGTGACCGATCCGGCCGACGTCGCGCGCGCAGCGGAGGACGCGGCGGCGGTCATCTTCCAGCAGCCGAACTTCTTCGGTTGCCTCGAGGCGGCACCGGACGTCACGGCCGCGGCGACCGACGCCGGGGCGCTCGCGATCGTCCATGCGGATCCGCTCTCGCTCGGCGTGCTCGAGGCGCCCGGCAACTACGGCGCATCAATGGCGATCGGCGAAGGCCAGGCGGCGGGGAACTTCCCGTCGTACGGCGGGCCGCACTACGGCTTCCTCGCAGCACGCCAGGAGTACATCCGCCGCATGCCGGGTCGGATCGTCGGCGAGACGGTAGATGCCGCGGGCGAGCGCGGCTATGTCCTCACCCTGCAGACCCGCGAGCAGCACATTCGGCGTGAGAAGGCCACGTCGAACATCACCACGAACCAGACGCTGCTCGCGCTCGGCGGGCTCGTCTACCTCACGTGGCTAGGGCCGCAGGGAATCCGCGAAGTGGGGGAGACCTGTCTCTCACTGGGCGCATACGCGAAGCAGCAGCTCGTGGATCGCGCCGGGCTCGAGTTGATGTTCTCCAATCAGACAACGTTCAAGGAGTTTGCGGTACGCGTCGGACGGAACGCGCGCGAGGTCGTCGCCGCGGCGCGCGAGCGCGGTGTCCATCCCGGGTACGCGCTCGGTCGTGACTACGAGGGCATGGACGACGTCCTGCTCGTCGCCGTGACCGAGCGGCGCACGCCCGACGAGATCGACCGGCTCGCAGAGGTGCTCGTGGAGGTGGCGCGGTGAAGCTGATCTACGAGAAGTCGCAGCCGGGGCGCCGCGCGTCGACGTGGCGCAAGCCGGAAGGGCTGCCCGACGCGCACGTCCCGGACGAGTTGCGCCGCCGGGAGCCGCCGCGCCTGCCCGAGGTGCCGGAGTTCGAGCTCATGCGCCATTTCACCGAGCTGTCGACGCGCAACTTTGGCATCGACAACGGCTTCTATCCGCTCGGCTCCTGCACGATGAAGTACAACCCGCGCGTCAACGAGCGGCTCGCGTACCTCCCGGGCTTCGCGGCGCTCCATCCGTTGCAGGAGGAGAGCGGCGCGCAGGGCGCGCTCGAGCTCATGTGGCGGCTGCAGGAGATCCTCGCGGAGGTGACCGGCCTCGACGCCGTCTCGCTCCAGCCGGCCGCGGGCTCGCAGGGCGAGCTGACCGGCCTCATGCTCATCCGCGCGTACTTCGAGGCACGCGGGGAAGCCGAGCAGCGGCGCAACGTCGTCATCCCGGATACGGCGCACGGGACGAATCCCGCCTCGGTGACGATGGCCGGCTTCGATCTGACCCCCGTCCGCACCGACGAGCGCGGGAACATCGACATCGAGGATCTCCGCGCGAAGGTCGACGAGAACACCGCGGCGCTCATGCTTACGAACCCGTCGACGCTCGGACTGTTCGACGAGAACATCGAGGCGATCACGGAGATCTTCCACGGCGCCGGCGCGCTCATGTACTACGACGGCGCGAACCTCAACGCGGTCTGCGGCATCTCGCGGCCGGGTGACATGGGCTTCGACGTCGTCCACATCAACCTCCACAAGACGTTCTCGCAGCCACACGGCGGCGGCGGCCCGGGCGGCGGGCCGATCGCGGTGCGCGACATTCTCGAGCCGTTCCTGCCGGTGCCGGCGGTGATCCGCAAGGACGACGGGAGCTTCGGTCTCGACTTCGACCGGCCGCAGACGATCGGCAAGGTGCGCGCGTTCACCGGGCCGTTCGGCGTCTTCGTCCGCTCGTATGCGTTCATCCGGATGTGGGGCGACCGGATGCGCGAGATGTCGGAGGCGGCGGTGCTCAACGCGAACTACGTCCTCGCGCGGCTGAAGGACGCGTACGACCTGCCGTTCGACCGGCTCTGCATGCACGAGTTCGTCCTGTCGGCCCGGACGATGAAGCGCGAGCACGGCTGCACCGCGCTCGACGTCGCAAAGCGGCTCATGGACTACGGCTTCCACCCGCCGACGATCTACTTCCCGCTCATCGTCCCCGAGGCGCTGATGATCGAGCCGACCGAGTCGGAGACGAAGGAGACGCTCGACGCGTTCTGCGACGCGATGCTCGCGATCGCGCGCGAAGCGGCGGAGGAGCCCGAACTGCTGAAGGACGCTCCGCACAACCGTCCGGTGCGGCGGCTCGACGAGGTGCGTGCCGCGAAGCAGGTCGTCGTGAAGTACGGCTTCGACGATGCGAATGCGCCGAGCGGCGTCTAGCGCCGCCGGATGCGACGTTGCCGACTCACGATGGACGTTTGCGAGTTGCGAGGGGTCTATATCCGGTCGCGATGGGTGAAAGGCTCGAGCCGCGATGCGCCTGCGCTCGCCTGCCTCGTTGCCAACGGCCTTCAGTGGTCGCACGGTAATCCCAAACAGGAGTCTCACGCGGAGTAACACGTAGTCTCATAGCAACCGCTGGCTGGTTAACACGAAGGCGAGCGGGCAATGGACAACAGGATGCTCCTCAAGGCATCATAGTCGCCGATGTCCTCACCTAAAACTGCGAATGCGGTTCCCGCACACGAAGGCCCTGTGGCAGGGCCAGCGGAGACGCTCCGGTGGTTTCTTGAGCGGTCGAAGAGAGCTCACGCTGTACCTGTCCACACCGTCTTTGTTCAGCAGCGTGCCCGGAACCGCGGCGTGCCGAGTGTCCTGGCGGAGTTCGTTCGGGCTCGCCGCGACCTTGCCCTCGAGCTATACCTCCTTTGCCTGATGGGGGCGACAAGTGAGCCCCATACGATTTCACGACCTTCGTTTGCGTGGGCACGTGCGCTGGGGCTGGCGCCCACACGCACCACCGGTGCCTTGATCTCTAAGCAATGGCGTTGGCTTGAAGAGCGGCGGCTAGTTGAGAGATCGCGCGGCGCGGGAAACGTCGCGGTCATCGGACTTCTTCGAGAAGACGGCTCGGGCGATCCCTTTCGTCCGACGATTCGCGGAGGGCAGTACTTTCAGATCCCTCTTGAATACTGGACACAGAACTGGCGAGGGAAGCTGACCCTGCCGGAGAAGGCCATCCTCCTGATCGGTCTTTCGCTTAGCGATGACTTCTACTTGCCGAACGAGCGAGCGAAAGAGTGGTACGGGGTGTCCGCTGACACGTGTCAGCGAGGACTCGCGGGCCTGTCTCGCCACGGCCTTCTCTTCGAACGCGTATTCCAGAAGGCCGCGCCCGCGAGTCCGATCGGCTACACCCGACAGCATCACTACACCCTGATGCGACCCTTCGGACCGAAGGGCGTTAGGTCGGAAACCGTCCAGGGCCTTGAGATTTGGCGTTCGCATCAGAAGCCGCCGAGGCGCCGGCGAGCGAAGGCGCGGGCAGGATCGTCATGAAGATCAGCCTTCGTCTCGCGCGTTGGTCGCTGGAGCTAAGCGTTCATCCGATCGTCATGCTCGCCGTGCTTGGCGTAGGTGGGACGCTGACGACTCTCCTACGTCACTTTGGTTAGCGTCGAACGCCGTAAGGGTGGCCGCGGCGCCGCCGCGAGTTGGCCGCACGCCGCTTCTATGTCCCGGCCGAGCGTGAGGCGTTCTGGGTCATTCTGGTCGGCCTCTTGCCGTGATGATTCCGGGGCTCGCAGTCGCCTCGTGGTTCTGGCAGGACGGTTCGACGGATCGAACGGAGCCGATCGGATGGACCGAGTCGAGGGTAGTGGGGCGGGGAGCTGGACACCGACTCTCGCTGACGCGGCGGGACCTTGACTGGCGGAGCGTCGGGGTGTAGAAGGGCGCGATGCGGCGGTCAGTGACGCGTTGAAGCGCTTACTTCTGTTCGGGGCTGTGGTCGCTTGCAGCGTGAGCTTCACCAGCGCAGCGCACGCGCTATCGGGCGAGGTGTACCTTCGCACGCCGTCCGGGAACATCGGCTGTGTATTCAGCTTCGGGCGGCTTTATACCACCGGGCGGCGGCACCGCCCCAGCTTGATCTGTCGTATCGCCAGCGGTCTTGTTCCTCGCCCAAGTCCGGGACCATCGTGTACGCAGCACTCTCCATGGGCCGACGGGTTCTGGATGCACCCGAGCGGCCGCCCCGAGCTCGAATGGTGTGATGGCAGTCCTGTGGTTGTCCCACCGTCGAGGGTTCTTGCCTACGGAACGACGTGGAGCCGCCGGGGCTTCAAATGTTCGTCACTTCGAACCGGACTGACTTGCAAGAACCGGAGTGGCCACGGCTGGTTCGTCAGCCGCCAACAGTCCTACCGCTTCTGAGACGAGCAGATGACCTCGTCTGGTCAGTGCTCGGGAATGAAGCCCCGAGATCGCGTGGTCAGCTCGGAAGGGCGTAACTACAGCGTGAAGTTCGCGCCCGGGCTCCCATTCCTCCTCGTCGCGGTGATTCTCGTCGCGTGCGGCTCCTCGTCCGCGCCCCGCCATGCGACGTATTCGACCCTGATCCACTACACGAAGCAGCACCGGGTCAAGCAGGTCGTCTTCCACCCCACGAAACAGGAGATCGACGCAACCCTGACCAACGGCGCGAAGATCGCGGTCAACTACCCGACCGACCAGGCCGCGATCGAGTACCAGAATCTTCTCTCTACGATGAGGACGCCAGTTCCCTTCGTCTCGGCTCCGTGACGGACACGACCGCGAGGGCATACCACCGGCACCAGTAGGCGAGATCGGCTGGGCTGGGCTCGGGAATGAAGCCCGAGTTGACCGGAATCGAAGACAGCCAAGAGCGGCCGCCGTGAAGCACGCGCCAGAGCAAGTCCTCCTCCAAGCGGGTACGCTGAGCTGGCCCTGGGCGAATTCCTTGTGGGGAGGAAAGGCGGGCAGATTGAGGCGTCTAGCGACTTTGTCGGGACTGGTGCTCGCTTCGCTCTGCCTGCTGAGCGTGAGTTCTGCAGCCGGTCTCCCGCGGGCGGGCAGCTTCGACCCGAGCTTCGGGAGCGAAGGCGTCGTGACTCACAGTCCGGGCGCCGGCGGCATCAGCGCGATTGCCGTCCAGCCGGACGGGAAGATCGTCGTTGCCGGCGGCTCGGCGATCGCTCGGTATCTGCCGAACGGCTCGCCTGACTCCAGCTTCGGCAAGGGAGGCTACGTCGAAGCCCCAGCCGGCGCCGTCGCGAGCAGAGTTGCCGTGGAACCTGACGGGAAGATCGTCGTCGCCGGAAACCACCCACAGTACGCCGAAAGCTCCGAATTCATCGTGGCGCGGTACGACTCATACGGGTCTCTGGACAAGAGCTTCGGGACGGGCGGTGTCGTGACCACGGTCATTCCCGCTCCGCCGGGTTACAGCAACGATGCCTGCGGCGGCCCGTGCCCGCCGTCTTCTGCCGTAGCCGCTCTCGCCATCCTCCCCGGCGGCGATATCGTCGCGGCAGGATCGACGTTCGGGTTGGCGGAGGACGAGTGTTGTAACTACTGGTTGTCGTCGATTGCTCTCGTTCGGTACACGTCCGACGGCTCGCTCGATCCAACCTTCGGTAAGAGCGGTATCGCGGAGACCGGAGGCCCCGACTACGCGCTCGACGGGATCTCGGTTCTGCCGTCCGGCAAGATCGTGGCAACCGGAGCCGGATACGGCCTCGGTAAGGACGACAACGGAGAGTGGATCACGCTTGCCCGCTACTTGCCCGACGGCGCCCTCGATCCCAGCTTCGGAACCAAGGGCACCGGCACAGTGAGCACCGGGTACGAGTTCGGCGACCTCGCCGGCGGGCCGTCTGCCCTCCAAGACGGGAAGATCGTCGTGGCAGGCTCCGGTCAGGGGCCCCACGGCGTTATTCCGGTGCTCGCCCGCTTCGGGGCAAACGGCCGCCTCGACACGAGCTTCGGTCATTACGGCTTCGCGAAGATCAGGCTCGGCTCCGGCGGCGCCAGCACCGTTGTCGCGCAGGCCGACGGGAAGATCCTGTTCGCGACCGGGAGCTCCGTCGTTCGGCTTACGCCCGACGGGGAACTTTCCACGAGCTTCGGGGCCGGAGGGGTTATGCACGTCGGCACACCAGTTTCGAGTCTTGCGCTGCAAGCAGATGGGAAGATCCTCGTCGGAGGGGGAAGCGGCGGCTCGTGGACACTCGCCCGACTTTTCGGCAGCACTGAGTGCGCCGTTCCCCGTGTGCGCGGCGAGACGATCGCGGAGGCAACCGCCACGCTCAGAAAGTCGTACTGCACCCGCGGCACCATCGCCTGGTACCCCTCTAGCACGGTGACACACGGGCAAGTGATCTACACCACGCCTGCGCCCGGCGCATATCGCCCCCACGGCTACGCGGTCGAGCTCGTCGTGAGCGAAGGCTAACGGCCCCAGCTCGCAGAAGCGTGGGCGAAAGGATGACCCTCGTGTGGGCCAGTGCTCAGCAATGTCACTTGAGTCTGAGGGACTCCTAGACTCCGCTGATGCGCGTTGTTCTGCGTGGTGACGACCACACTCCTGGCAACGGTCGCATTGAGTTCTCTGAGCCGGAATGGACTTGGTACTCGGACGGCGGCGGGTTCTTGGCCTGCACCGTGACCGTGGCGGTCGGCGAGGAGGAGCGGTCACTCGGGATCGAGCAGATTCCCGTTTACGTGACGAACATGGTCGGCTTCTTCGAGGACATGGCTCGCCACGCGAGCGGTTGGTCCGGGGTCATGACCTGGGAGTCGGAGTATCACGAGGTCGAAGTGGGGGTGCGCAACCCAGACGGCAGCGAGGTCGTGGTCGACTTCCGGTTGAGGTGGCCGCCAGAACATGAGGAGGAGTGGGCCAGCTCGGTCGTCATCCGCGCTGACGGACTGGCACGGGCGGCCGAAGCGATGCGAAAGTTCACTGGCGAGGAAAGCGGGCGTCGATTCATTACCCCGAATCGGCCTCGGACGTGGGACCCACTCTGACCTGGGCCAGCGCGGCCTCTCACTTGAGCCCGGAAGTGCCGAAGCCCGCGAACCGCTTGCGCAGTTCCCGGGCTTCGACGCTGACGAGCCTTTCAGATTCGCGCGGCTGGGTCAAATGGGAGGCGTCGCGGCGGGACGGGTTACGTCACGCCCGCGGCGGCGCGTTTCGGGGTGGCCGCGAGCTGGCCGCAGGCGGCTTCGATGTCCCGCCCGCGGGTGAGGCGCACCGTAACCGGGACGCGGGCCTTCTCGAGCGCGAAGCGGAACGCGGCGATCGCGTCGCGCGACGAGCCGTCGAACAGGCCCGTCGGGTTGTACGGGATCAAGTTCACCTTGAAGTGGTCGCGGCCGAGGAGCGCGGCTAGGGCACGTGCCTGCTCGGGCGAGTCGTTGACTCCGGCGAGCATCACGTACTCGACGAAGACGCGGCGCCGGGTCTCTTCCGCGTGGCGCGCGCACTCCGCGATGACCTGGCGGAGTGGGTAGCGGTCGTTCACGGGCATGATCCGCGACCGCAGCTCGTCGTCCGGCGCGTGGAGCGAGAGCGCGAGGCGGATCGGCTCCGGCACCTCGTCGACGAACCGCTTGAGGCCCGGGAGCCACCCGACCGTCGAGATCGTCGTGCGGCGGTGCGTGATCCCGATGTCGGGCAGCCGCCGCGCCGCGCCGATCACCTCGTCGAGGTTCAGCATTGGCTCGCCCATCCCCATGAAGACGGCGTGATCGACCTCGGTCGTGCGGCGGAAGTGGAGCGCCTGGTCGAGGATCTCCGACGCGGTGAGGTTCCGGCCGAACGCCATCGAGCCCGTCGCGCAGAACGTGCAGGTGAGCGGGCAGCCGGACTGCGACGAGAGGCAGAGCGAACGGCGACCGTCGCGGTAGCGCATGAGCACAGCCTCGACGGGGTGGCCGTCGGCGGTGCGGAAGAGGGTCTTGACCGTGCCGTCTTTCGACTCGCGCTCGGTCTCGACGGCGAGCGTGGAGAAGGGCACCGCCGCGGTGAGCTCGTCGCGCAGCGCGCGCGGCAGGTTTGTCATCGCGTCGTAGCCGGTCGCGCCGCGCGCCGTCCACTCCCACACCTGGCGTGCGCGGAACGCGGGCTCGCCGCGCGCCTGCAGCGCCTCGTCGAGGCGGTTCAAGTCCATCCGCTTACGGTAGCGTCGGCCGTCGTGATCGACCTTCGCTCGGACACCGTCACGAAGCCGACGCCGGGGATGCTCGCGGCGATGGCGGCGGCCGAGGTCGGCGATGAGCAGATGCGAGAGGATCCGACGACGAACGAGCTGCAGCGCCGGTGCGCCGAGCTCCTCGGCCACGAAGCGGCGCTCTTCCTGCCGACGGCGACGATGGGGAACCAGGTCGCGCTCCGCGCGCTGAGTCGGCCCGGCTGCAAGGTCGTCGCCGAGGAGCGGACGCACGTCCTCATCTACGAGTGGGGAGGGCCCGCAATCCACTCCGGCCTCGTCATGCACGGGCTTGGCGCCGAGGGTGGACGGCCGACTTCGGAGCAGATCGAGGCGGTGGACGAGTTCGGGCCTGGCAGCGTGCTCGTCGTCGAGAACACTCACCGGAGCTCCGGCGGGCGTGTCTGGCCGCTCGCCGAGTTCCGCGCGGCGGTCGGCGCCGCCCGCGAGCGCGGCGCCGCCGTCCACCTCGACGGTGCGCGCCTCTTCAATGCTGCCGTCGCTGCGGGCGAGCCGGCCTCCGCGTGGTCGTCGCTGGCCGACTCGGTCACGATCTGCTTCTCGAAGGGCCTCGGCTGCCCGTTCGGCGCCGTCCTCGCCGGCTCGGCCGAGCTGATCGAGCGCGCGTGGGAGGGGAAGTTCCTCTTCGGCGGTGCGCTTCGCCAGTCGGGCATCGCGGCCGCAGCGATGCTCTACGCGCTCGACCATCACATCGACCGGCTCGCGGACGACCACGCGCGCGCCAAGCGTCTTGCCGAAGGCATCGGCCTCGATCCCGGCGAGGTCGAGACGAACTTTGTCCAGATCCGCAACGAGCCTGACCTCAGGAAACGCCTCGCCGAGCGCGGCGTGCGCGTTGGCGGCCTCCGCACCGGTTGGCTCCGCGCGGTGACTCATCTCGACATCGGCGACGACGACATCGACGCCGCAATCCCCGCGATGCAGGAGGTACTCGGTGTCCACGCCTGACCGTCTACTCGCCAAGCTCGACCAACTGACCGGCGTCGAGCAGCGCGACAAGCGCTACCCGAGTCTTGCCGCGGCGGTTCTCCGCGACGGCACGTTGATCTGGGAGAGGGCCGTCGGCGCCGCCAACGTCGAGGGCGGAGTCGAGGCGACGCCCGACACCCAGTACCGCGTCGGTTCGATCACGAAGACGTTCACGGCCGCGGCGATCATGCAGCTCCGAGACGCGGGCAAGCTCGATCTCGAGGACACGCTCGACAAGCACGTCGAGGGAGCCGCGTACCGGCCGTCGATCCGCCGCCTCCTGTCCCACGCGTCGGGCATGCAACGAGAGACGCACGACGACTCGTGGCTGACGCTGCGCTTCGCGCCGCCGGACGAGCTGCTCGAGACGCTCGACCGCGCCGAGATGGTGCTCCCGGCCGGCGCGCGGTTCCATTACTCCAACCTCGCATTCGCGCTGCTCGGGATCGTGATCGAGCGCGTCGCCGGGATGCCCTACGCGGACTACATCCGCGAGCGTTTGCTCGAGCCGGTCGGTCTGACGCGGGTGACGTTCGAGCCGGAGCCGCCGGCGGCGAAGGGCTACGTCTCGCAGCCGTACGCCGACGGCGTCTGGGAGGCGATCGACGTGGAGACCGGCGCGTGGGCTTCCGCCGGGCAGCTGTGGGGGACGGTCGGCGACCTCTGCCGCTGGGGCGCGTTCCTCGCCGACCCCGACGAGGCGATCCTCGCGAAGAAGAGCGCCGAGGAGATGCGCACGGTGCAGGTGATCGACGAGCACGAGCGCTGGCTTTCCGGGTACGGGCTGGGGCTTCAGCTCCGGCGCGACGGCGACCGGATCCTCGCCGGGCACAGCGGCTCGATGCCGGGCTTCATCGCGCGGCTGTACTACTCGCCGCGGGAGAAGGTCGTCGCCGCGGCACTCACGAACGCAAGCGACGCCGCGCTGGCGCTCTTCGGGCTCGATCTCGTGCGGGCGACGGTGGACGAGTGGCCGGTGGCGCCGGACGCGTGGCGGGTGGGCGATCCGCCGCCGGCCGAGGTGGTTCCGCTCCTCGGTATCTGGTTCATGGAGGCGTCGGAGTTCGCGCTCCGCTGGCGCAACGGCCGGCTCGAGGCGCGCTCGCCGCAGGACGCGGACTGGGAGCAGCCGTCCGTCTTCGAGAAGGAGACGGACGACCGCTGGCGCACCATCTCCGGCCCCGAGCACGGAGAAGCGCTGAAGATCGTCCGCGGCGCGGACGGCGCGATCGAGCGGCTCGTCTGGGCGGGCTACCCCGTCACACGCGAGCCGGGACCGTGGCGCGCTCCGGAGCAGTAGTTCGTCTCAAGTCACCCTCCGGCGAGGGCCGGCCTGAGCAACGGCCCAGCCCAGGCGTTCTAGTCTCGGATCGGGGTCTTGAGTTTTTCGCTGTACGCGGTGACAGCGTCGTCGGCTTGCTGGGGGTAGGCGTAGCCCAATGAGTCACCGACCTCGCGGGCAATTCGCCGGAAGAGCGTCATCGTCCGTTCGAACGATCCGATGGCCGCGTTGAGTTCGGCACCAATCTCGGCTGGTAGCTCTCGTTCGATGCCGCGGCCGCATGCGCCCGGTTTCCACTTCCAGTCGCGGCCGGTTTCGACCGACCATTCGAGCATCCGGCGCAGAGCGCCGTGTGTCAGGTCGACGTCGAGGACGAAACGCGAGAAGAACCGTTCTCCGCGAGCGTCCGCCTTGGCGAGATACGTGGCGCTCCACCAGAACTCCTCCACGAGAGCGATGTATTCGGCCTCCGTTGGCTTAGCTGGAATGTGGGCCTGGAACGTGGGCGCGGGCCAGCGTCCGGTCGCGCCGTCCTTATCGAGGAGCACGCGGTAGCCGACGTCGAGGTTCTCGTTCAGCCCGTGCGCGGCGATGAGCTCGGGCGCGGTCGCCGGCCAGAGTGTCCAGTCGACCTTGATCCCGTCCTCGTAAACGACTCCACGGAAGAGCGCTGTGGCGCCATGCACGTCATGCTCGTCTCCCCACCGAGCCGCCGGAGTCCCGTACGCTGCGACCGGGTCGAAGGATGCGAGATCATCCAGCGCCACGATCACGTCGTAGTCCGAGAGCGCATCGGGCGGACCCTCGGCTCGGGCGCGCGTGCTCGTGAGTACGACAACCCGCACAGAGTCCTCCGCCTCAGCCCAGGCGAGAATGCGATCTAGGACGTCGTCCATGAGCCCCTACTCGTACTGAAGCGCTTCGAGCACGTTGAGCCGCGCTGCGCGGCGGGCCGGGAGGATCGCCGCCAGTAGTCCGACGATCACGGCAGCGATCACGAACGCAATGAGCTGCCCCACCGGGACCGTGAACGCGGAGAAGCTGATCGCTTCCCCGACCATGTACGCGAGGACGATCCCGACCGGAATGGCGAGCGTTGCGCCGATCAGCGCCGTGACGACGCTCTCACCGAAGATCATCCCGCGCACCTGACGGCGCGTCATCCCGACGGCGCGCAGCATCCCGAGCTCTCTCGTTCGCTCGAAGACGGTCAGAACGAGCGTGTTGACGATCCCGAACAGGCTGATGATGATCGAGAAGGAGAGCAGGACGTACAGGAGGTTGAGAAGCGTGTCGATGCCCTTCTCCTGGTTCTGCTTGAACTCGTCGGCGGTGGCGACCTTCGCGTCGGGGTACGGCTTGAGCGCTTTCGTCAGCGCGGCGGTGCTCGCGGCCGTGACGCCGCCGGTCATGTCGATGAACGCATAGACATCCTGCGGGTTCTGGTACGCGCTGTCGAACCGCTCCGTCGAGATGGCCGCGTCGCCGTACACCTCGCCGCCGCGCGGCGGGTCGTAGATGCCGCGCACGACGAGGGGGAGCTCGCCCGCGGTTGGCGTTTCGATGCGTAGCGGGGAGCCGACGGAAAGCTTGTGATCCTTCGCGTAGTTCTTCGACACGATCACGCCGTTCGAGCCGAGCTGGCTCGGCGTCTCCTGCGAACCTGCAGTCCACTTGGCGGAGATGACCTTGCTGATGTCGCCCGAGATGCCGGTGAGCTGGAGATTGCTCCCGAACGCGCGCGCCTGACCGGCGCGCACGCCGGAGACGACATTCACGCCGGGAACCTTCGCGATCGCGGCGAGCGGAGCGGCCGTGAACGGCGAGAAGTTGTCGGTGGCCGTGACGGCGTAGTTGCCCTTGAAGAGGGCGTTGACGGTGTTGTTGAAGTTCGCCTTGAGGCCGGCGGCGAGGACGGAGACGAGCGTGACGAGCGCGAGCCCGATCATCAGCGCCGACGCCGTCGAAGCTGTCCGCTGCGGGTTCCGCATCGCGTTCGCGCGCGCGAGCGTTCCCGCCGAGCCGCCGTAGCGGCGTCCGGGCCAGCCGAGTACGGATGCGAGCGGCGGCACGAGTGTCTTGGCGAGCATCGCAACGCCCACGAACACCCCGGCAGCGCCGATGCCGAGCGCCAGCAGCCGGGTCGTCGTCGAGAGGCCGTGGACAAACAGGCCGAGCAGCATGACCGCGAGCGCAGCCGCGATCGTGACGCTCGCCGTGGCGGCACTGAAGCGCGCGAAGCGCGACTCCGGGAGGACGGCGCCTTCGCGTACCGCCGCGATCGGCGGCACTCGCGTCGCGCGGATCGCAGGCCGCATCGCCGCGATCACCGTGACGAACGTGCCGACGAGCAGTGAGACGACGACCGTCCGCGATGCGAACACCGTTCCGGCCTGGGGGAGATTGATCCCGAGGCTGACGAAGAGCTGGTTGAGGAGCTTCGCGAGGCCAAGGCCGAGGAAGAGCCCCGCAACCGAGGCGAGGGCGCCGATGGCGAAGGCTTCGACGAGGATCGACATGCGCACCTGCCGTCGCGTCGCGCCGAGCGTGCGGAGCGTGGCGAGCTCGCGGGTGCGCTGCGCGATCGTGATCGAGAGGGTGTTCGCGATGACGAAGATCCCGACGAACAGCGCCACGCCCGCGAACGCGAGCAGGAAGTCGCGGATGATCGAGAGGAAGCTGTTCGTGTCGTTCGTCGCCTGCTTCGCCTTCGCCGTCCCGGTCTGCACCTGGGTCGCCGGCGGGAGGATCGGCTTGACCTCGCGCACGAGCTCCTCCGGCGTCGTCCCGGGCTTCCCCGCGATCGAGATGGAGTCGAGCTTGCCCTCCTTGTGGAAGACCTTCTGCGCGGTCGGGAAGTCGAAGATGGTCATCGTCGCGCCGCCGAGCGACGATACGCCGCCGATCTGCACCGTTCCGACGATCCGGTACTTCGCTTCCCCGCCCCGGGCGACGACGCCGATCGTGTCGCCGACCTTGTAGTTGTCGGTCGATGCGGTGTGCGCGTCGATGTCCACCTCGTGCGGGCCGACGGGCCATGTCCCTGAGACGAGCGTCAGCGGGTTGAAGCGCTGGTCCCCGTGAGGATTGACGCTGAAGGCGAGATGCGGTGCGCCGCCGTTGCCGGAGATGACCTTGCCGTCGCGGCCGACGAGATACGCGAAGTCGCCGATCCCGCCCTGCGCCTCCTCGACTCCCGGCAGCTTCTGCACCTCTCCGAGCAGCGACTGGTCGAACGACGGCGGCAGCGTCGGGCTGTTGTTGTTCGTGCCGAGAACGCTCTTGCCGGTGACGATCGCGTCGGTGTGCTTGTAGACCGTCGAGAAGACGGTGCCGAACGCGGCCTGGATCGTGTCTGTGAGGACGTACGTCCCGCTGATCATCGCGACGCCGAGCACGATCGCGACGGCCGTCAGCGCGGCGCGGAGCTTCCGCCCGGCAAGCCCCTTGAGGGCGACCTTGATCACTGGAGACCGGACATCACGCTGAGCACTTCTTCCGTCGTCGAGCCCTTCAACTCCTTGACGATCAGGCCGTCCGAGAGGAAGAGGATGCGGTCGGCGATGAGCGCCGCGCGCGCCTCGTGCGTGACCATGACGATGGTCTGGCCATAGGCGTCAGTGGAGGCGCGGACGAGGTCGAGGATCTCGCCGCCGGTCTTCGAGTCGAGGTTGCCGGTCGGCTCGTCGGCGAAGAGAATCGTCGGCTTCGTGATGAGTGCGCGCGCGAGCGCCACGCGCTGCTGCTCGCCGCCGGAGAGCTCCGCCGGCCGGTGCGAGCCGCGCGCGGCGAGTCCCGTCCGTTCGAGGAGCTCACCGAGCCATGTCTTGTCGGTCTTCTCGCCGGAGATCGAGAGCGGCAGAAGGATGTTCTCCTCGGCTGAGAGCATGGGGAGCAGGTTGAAGAACTGGAAGACGAAGCCGATGTGCTCGCGCCGCAATCGCGTGAGCTTCGCGTCGGTGAGCTTTGTGATCTCCGTTCCGGCGATCGACACGGTGCCGGAGGTCGGCTTGTCGAGGCCCGCGAGGATGTGCATCAGCGTCGACTTGCCGGAGCCGGACGGCCCCATGACAGCGACGAGCTCCCCCGAGCGGACGGTGAGATCGACGCCGCGGAGGGCGTCGACCGCCGTCTCGCCTTCGCCGTAGCGGCGCGTGAGCTCGTGCGCTTCGACGGCCAAGCCGGTGGGCGCGGTGACGTCCGGCTGCTCGGTCGTGGCCACGGTTTGAGCCTAGCGGCCACCGTAGACGAGGAAGCCGGCGACCGTCAGGCCGTACAGCACAACGAGAAGAACGCCTTCGCGGCGGTTCGTCCGTCCGTCCCACACGACGGCTGCCGCGGCCAGCGCCGCGACGGCCATCGCGACGAGTTCCGTCCAGCGGAACGACAGCGCGAGCGGGTGCGCGAACGCGAGCCCGAGGAGCGTGACCGCCGGGACGACGAGCAGCGCGACCTGCGCGCTCGATGAGACCGCGATCTCGGTCGCGAGCCGCATCTTTCCCGCTCGTGCGATCACGATCGCGCCACCGTGCTCGGCCGCGTTGCCGACGATCGCGACGACGACGACGGCGATGAAGAACTCGCTCAACCCGACCGCGGTCGCGAAGGAATGGAGCGAGTGGACGAGGATCTCGCTCACCCATGCGGTGGCCCCGGTCGCGGCTGCGAGCGCGGCGAGGGCGACCGGCATCGTCCACGCGTCGGGATGCGCCGGCTTGCGTTCGACCTGCTGGTGGCGGCGGAGGTTCCGTCCTACGACTACCCCGTACACGAGGAGCAGCACGATGGCGACCGGGACCGACGCGACGACCGCGGCATGTCGCTCAGGGTCTCCGGCGTAGCCGACAGCCGACGGGATCGTGAACGCAGCGACGCCGAGTGCGACAAGGCCGACCTGCACGAGCAGCGAGCGCCGGTCGATCGCCTTCCCGTCCGGCCCGGCGATCTGTGTCACGCCGAACACGAGCAGGAGGTTCGAGACAACGCTGCCCACGAGCGAGCCGCGGACGACAGTCGGCAGGTTCGCGCCGATCGCGAAGAGCGCGACGATCAGCTCGGGCGCGTTCCCGAAGCTCGCGTTGAGGAACCCGCCGATGCCCGGGCCGGTGTGCTCCGCCGCGTGCTCGGTCGCCTCCCCGATGAGCCACGCGAGCGGGATGAGCGAGAGCGCAGAGAGGACGAAGAGCATCACGTCGCCTGCACTCGTGAGCCTGTCGATCGCCACCGTGAGGGGCGCGAGGAGGAGGGATACCCAGAGGATCTTCGTGGCCACGCGATTACCGTAACGAGCCGTGCTCGAAGCGGTCTTCTTCGACTGGGGGAACACGCTCGTCCACCTGGAGTGGGACGACGAGCTCGTCGCCGTCGGCCACCGCGCGGCGCTCGGGCGCGACGATCCCGAGTTCACGGCGCGCTACCGCGAGCTCATCCTCGGCGACGCGCACGGGCACCGGCCGTACCCCGAACTGCTGGCGGAGCTCGGCGTTGCGGATCCCGACGGCTTCATCGACGCCGAGCATGGCGTGTGGCGCGACGCATACGGAGTCCTCTCGATGGCGCCGGCGCTGCTCGAGACGCTGCGGGAGCGTGGCCTGAAGACGGCGCTCGTTGCCAACTCGTGGCCTGATTCCGCACGGATTCTGCGCGGCGACGCCGAGGCGCTCGGCTTGGCCCCGCTCCTCGACGCCCTCGTCTACGCGGACGATGTCGGGGTGCGCAAACCGGGGCCGGAGATCTTTCTCCACGCGTGCGCGGAGGTTGCGGTCGAGCCGGAAGCGGTGCTCTTCGTCGGCGACGACCTTGTCGCCGATGTGCAGGGCGCGGCGAACGTGGGCATGAGGACCGCTCAAGCGCTGTGGTTCAAAGCAGACGAATCCCCCGAGATCGAACCGGACTTCCAGGCATTCACCGCCGCGGACGTCCTCAACATCGCTGCGCGACTAGCGCGATCCCCGCACTAAGTCAAGTCTTGCGGAGCCTGCAAACCGCTCGGAGAATGTGTCCATGACGCCCGAGCAAGCCGCCGCGACCCTTCCTCTCCATCCGCAGGACGACGCGGAGTGCCGGCTCTGCGAGGTGCACTGCGAGAAGATCGTCTACCCCGCTGCGTGCCTCGGCAGGTCATGCCCGTTCGTCTACGCGTACGAGCAGCACGGGCACACGTACATGGGCTGTCTCCAGAAGGTCTACGAGGCGGAGATCGACGTCGACCTCCTGCGGCAGGGCGAGCGGAGCCGTGACGGCTTTGGCGCGGTGCGGGCGCTGCGGGCGCCGCTCCCGATGTGCCAGTCGGGCGTGCAGTCGACGTTCCGGCACCGGGAGAACGAGCTCGGGTGCCTCAATCCGGAGTTCGGAGAGCTGCCGGCCGGCTCACCGACGTTCCGCGTGTTCGCGCGCGTTCGCTGAGCCGCGACAGGACCACGACTCCGACGACCGGCCCGATCGCCGCGAAGAGGAACGCGGCCCGCCAGCTGTGCGTCGCGATCGCCGCAACGACGGGCGGCGCGCCCGCGACGACGACGCCGAGGAGCGTTTGCTGAAAGCCGAGCGCCGCACCTGTCTTCCCCGGGCCGGCAGCCTCGGCCGCCGCGGCGTAGGCAAGCCCGTTCCACGACATGCTCAGAACTCCGGCGATGACGAAGAGGGAGATGAGGAGAGCAAGCGGCGCCTGAGTGGCGACCGCCGTGGCTGCGGTGAAGGCGGCGAGCGCAACGCCGATCGTCCGGAGTGGCTTGAGCCGGCTGCCAAGTCGATCGGAGATGCGGCCTGAGGTGACGCGCGCCCCGATCGCGAGCACGTTGATTGCCACGAGGACCCGCGCGGCGGCGTGCGTCGAGAGCTGCCGTTCCTCGTGGAGGAAGAGGACGACGAAGCCGGTGATTCCGATCTGCGCGGTGAGATAGAAGCCCGTTCCGAGCCCGAGGAGCCACATGTGGGGGTCGCGCAACGGACGCGACACATCCTCGATCTCCGGCCTGCCGTCCGAACCGCCACGGACGAAGGACGCCGCGACGATCGCGCCGGTGGCGCACGAGCCGGCGAGGAAGAGGAACGCGAGATGTGTCCCGCCGGCCGACGCAAGCACGGGAAGGAGTGCCGCACCGAGCGCGCCGCCGATCGGGATCGCCGTCTGCCGGATTCCGAGGGCGAGACCGAGCTCGGATGCCGGGAACCACGCCATGATCGCCCGTCCGCTCGCTGCGTTGACGCTCGCGCCGAGCGCGCCGACGCCGACGAGCGCGATCGTCACGCCGGCGTAGCTGTGCGTCTGCGAGGCGACGACTAGCGCGCCCGCCGCGCCCGTCAGCCCGGTCGCGATCACCCAGCGCTCGTCGACGCGATCGGCGACGAGGCCCCACGGCAGCAGCGTGAACAGCATCCCGATCCCGGTCGCCGCGAGCACGACGCCGGTCTCCCCGAGCGTCAGCCCGTACTGGCTCTTCAGCGCCGGGCCGAGCGCCGGCAGGCCGACGGTCGACGTGGAGAAGGACGCTTGCGCGAGCGTCCCGGCTCCGAGCACGACCCAGCGATAGCCCTTCGCAGACACGTCCCGAACGTACACGGCCGGTACCTGCTACCGGACGTGTCCGGAGCGGCCATGGCTCCTCAGCCCGCTTGCCACGAAAAGACCCTGCAAATCGGGAGATAGCCACGTCTCGAAACGACTCGTCCGGTAGCTGCTACCGGACGAGGCTCTTTAGGACAGCCAGCGCTCCCGCAGGTCCTTCGTCTTCTGCAGCTCGGCGGCGTCGGGGCCGTGGCCCTCCGGTCCTCCCGTCTCGAGGACTGCGGGCAGCCCTTGCAGGCGCGGGTTCGAGAGGAAGACGCCCATCTTCTCGCCGATCTCGCCGCCGAGGATGTTCGCGTGCCGGTCGCGGTTGCAGCCGAACGGCACCGCGGAGTCGTTGACGTGGAGCGCGCGCAGCCGGTCGAGCCCGATCGACGCATCGAGCTCGTCGAGGCAGGCGTCGAGTGCCACCGGATCGGTCACGTCGACGCCGGACGCATACAGGTGACACGAGTCGAGGCAGACGCCGAGGCGGGGAGGAGCTCCGAGACGATGGTGGATCAGCGCGAGCTCCTCGATCGTGCGTCCGATCGTGCCGCCGGCACCCGCAGAGTTTTCCATCAGCAGCCAGGTCTCGTCGGTACAGGCTTCGAGCGAGTGCTCGAGCGCGGGAACGATCTTCTCGAGTCCGGCATCGAGGCCGGCGCCGAGGTGCGAGCCGACGTGGAAGACGACGTGCGCGCCGATCGCGGCCGCGACTTCAGTCGTGTTGCGCAGTGCCGCGACCGACCGCTCGTATGTCACCGGATCGGGCGCGGCTGTGTTGCAGAGGTAGAGCGCGTGGCAGAGCGCGCCTCCGAGTCCGGCCGCCGCGTACTTCTCCCGAAACCGCTCGAAGCTCGCGGGATCGTGGTTCGTCGGTCGCCATGCCCGCGGGCTCTGCGTGAACACCTGCACCGACTCGGCACCCATCGCGACGGCGCGGTCGATCGCCTTGTCGATTCCTCCGGAGGACGAGATGTGCGCGCCGATCTGCATCAGCGGAGCCACTCTTGCAGGCGTGCCGCCTCGTCCTCGACGGGGCGGCGACATGCGCGCGGGAGCGGAGAGAACGGTTCGACACGCACCTTGTCCTTCTCGACCCGCCAGAGCCCGGCGACAAAGCCGTCGACGAGGAACGTCGCCTCGACCATCCCGCCGCCGTGGATGACGGTGGCGCGGTGCTCGTCTGCGATGACGCGACGGCGGTCGGCGTGTGAGAGGACGAGGTTGTCGAAGCGCGGCAGGAACCGCACGGGAGCGGGGGCGTCGCCAGAGGGCAGAGCGGCGCGCGGGAGGTCGACCAACTCACGCTCGCGCTCGTCGGCGAACCGCCGCAGCGGCTCGAGCGCCTCGAGTGCCGGCTCGATGTCGCGCACCCGCAGGCCGCTCCACTCCGAGATGTCTGCGCGTGTCGCCGGCCCGAACGCCGCGAGGTAGCTGCGAACGAGGTGCACGCGCGCCGGGAGCGTGTCGACCTGCTCGTGCTCGATCAGGACGTACCGCGTGTCGCGCGGTTGCTTCCACGTTCCCGACTCGGGAGCGTGCGTGAGCCGGCCGGCCGTGCGTAGCGCGTACCAGAACCCGAGCCCGCCGTCGTGGTCGATGCCATGCTCGTCGCGCAGCCACGCGAAAACTTCAGCTTTCGTGTGCGGCTCGGTCCCGAACTCGACGAGCGTGTCGTGCACTGTGTCCGCCAGTGCGAGCGACTCGGGCCGGATCCAGCCCGCGTGCGCCACAGCCGAGCCGAACAGCCCGTAGTCGCGGCGAGAGACCAGATGGACGGTGCCGCGCATCAAGACGGCGCGCACGGCCTGCTCGCGGGCGAGCGCGCGCTCGAGCGCTTCGCGGCGGAATCCGTCGACTCGCGCCCACAACCCCACGTACGTCGCCGGCGCCCACTGGGCCTGAAGCCCGGCGACCCGCTCGAGCGCCGGGACGATCGCCAGGCGCCGCCGCTCGAGCAACAGCTGGCGCGCGAGCGTGGCGCGGTTCAGCTCACGCAACGTCAACGTCCGCACCCGGCCTACGCTATCCGCATGACTGTCGTCGTCCGCATGGCTCCGAGTCCCACGGGCTACCTCCATATCGGGACCGCGCGCACGTTCCTCTTCAACTGGTTGTACGCGCGGCAACTCGGTGGCGAGAACCGGCTGCGGATCGAAAACACCGACACCTCACGCGAGGTCGCGGCGGCGGTCGACCAGATTCAGGACTCGCTCACCTGGCTCGGCATCGAGTGGGACGGGGCGCTGACCTTCCAACTCGACCGGATGGACGACTGCCGCAAGGTCGCCGAGCGGCTGCTCGCCGAGGGCAAGGCCTACTCCGACGACGGCGCGATCCGGTTCCGCATGCCGGACGAGGGCACGACCGCATGGGAGGACGTTGTCCGCGGCCGGATCGAGTTCGAGAACGCGAACCTTGCCGACCCGGTCATCGTCCGCTCCGACGGGCGGCCGATCTACAACTTTG